>Ga0209233_1000041_pt1 | contig 515463 bp, 459 predicted proteins | sample AraplaCL_Cvi_mCL_FD_184269 | JGI IMG/M metagenome (GOLD analysis project Ga0209233, IMG submission 184269) | Arabidopsis root microbial communities from the University of North Carolina, USA - plate scrape CL_Cvi_mCL (SPAdes) (version 2) | ecosystem: Host-associated > Plants > Roots >...
GTAGCTCCCCTCCACGACGGCGGCATCGCCATGAGAGCCTTAAAGCCTCATGCCGAGATCTGTACTCTGTGGGCGAAATTACCGTCTCATGCATGCTGACGAGCTTCGCGCCGGTCTTGTCCTTTGGCCTGAGCCAATGAACGCACCGTGCGTACATGGTGTGGCCCGGTTTGTCAAGTCCCACCTGATCCTCCTCCGCCAGGGGGAGGTGGCAGGCGCAGCCTGACGGAGGGGGAGGACGCACAGGATTTGACGTGAGTGGACCGTGCTTTTGGAAGACATCGCTTTCCGCCCCTCCGTCGCCTCCGGCGCCACCTCCCCCTGGCGGGGGAGGATTTGGGGGGGGGCGACGCCTGCAGCGAGGCGAGGAAGCGAATGCGGATCAGGCCCCTGATGACGGGAGGGAGGATGCCAGCGCGGTTTGGAGGGCTTCATGGACCTGGGCGGCGGTGCGGTCGGTTTCGTCGCAAGCGATGGCGAGGTCGCCGCCCGCGCTCATTTCGCGCGCCCAACGCGACAGCAGGCTGTCTTTCAGCCACGCGCCGGGATCGGTGAGCCAGATCGCGACGACAGGGCCGGCCGCGGCGGCCGAGCGCAGGTTGAGCAGCTCGACGTGGCCGATCGCGTGGAGCGGAAGGCGCCCGCCCGGCAGTCCTTTGCGGAACAGCCCCCTCTCCCATCCGCGATAATAGATTTCCGCGCCGGTGACGCGCACCGCCAGATCGGGCCCGCGTGCCTGCCGCAGCGTGAAGCGCGCGAGATAGAGCGTGACCAGCAAAAACGGGATCGCCACCGGCCACAGGAGAAACCAGGCCGCGACCGTCAACGCCACGAACAAACCAACGGACGGAATCAGGAAACCGGGCGACGTATGCGGATAATAGGCCTCTAGATAGACGTATTCGCGCTGCACGGATGCCCGGCTAGCTGGCTTGGGCGAGGCGCGGGCCGAGCGGCTGGATATTGACCGCGATCACGCCGGGCAGGCGTTCGAGCAGCTCGACCGTCTCGCTGTCGAGACGATAGTCGCGGCCGATGCGCAGGCGCGCGGGGCCGCGTTCGGTCTGGACCGAGACGATCACCTCGCCACGCCCACCTTTGGCTTGCCCAAGCAATTCGGCGAGCGGGGCGAGCGCGGTCGCGTCCGCGATTTCAAGCTCGGCATGGAGGCGCGCATTGGAGGAAAGGCCGTCGAGCGGTTTGGCGGCGCGAACCGTGATGCGCGGCGTTTCCTCGCCCGGGCGTTTGTCGGCTTCGACATCGAGCAGGAGACAGGCGCCCGAACGCGCGGCGGCCTCCATCGCTTCGGAAGCGGCATCGTCGAACGAGCTCGCCATGAACTGGCCCGATGCATCCGAGCACGTCGCGAGCATGTAGCGGTTGCCGCGCGCCGAGGTGCGCCAGCGCGCTTCCTCGATCAAGGCCGCCATGCGCATCGTCTTGCGCGGGACCGGGCGGCCGCGTTCGTCGCGATCGGGCTCGGACGAATGGCCCATCTGGCTCAATTGCTCGAAGCTGCGCACACCCTCGCTTCTTGCGACATGACGGTAACGGTCGGTCGGATGTGCCGAGAAATAAAAGCCGAACGACTCTTTCTCCGCGGTCATGCGCTCGGCCACCGACCAACGCGCATCCTTGGGCAGGCGGATCGGCGCCGCGCCGATATTGCTGTCGCCGCCGAACAGGCCGCCCTGCCCGCTGGTGCGCGCGTCGTGCGCACTGGCCGCATGCGCCAGGATCGTCTCGGCGGCGGCGAATACCGCCGCGCGCTCGGGCGAGATACTGTCGAATGCGCCCGCAGCCGCCAGGCTTTCGAGCTGGCGGCGATTGAGCAAGCGCGGATCGATCCGGTCGGCCAGGTCGTCGAGGCTCTTGAACGGGCCGTTGGCGCGCCGTTCCTCGACCAATTGCTCCATCGCTTTCTCACCCACGCCCTTGAGCGCGCCGAGCGCATAGCGCACCGCACCGTCCTGCACGCAATATTCGGCCTCGGACGCATTCACGTCGGGCGGCAGCAGCGCCACGCCCGAACGGCGCATATCGTCCGCCCAGACGCCAAGCTTGTCGGTAAGGCTGATGTCGTAACACATCGAGGCCGCGAAGAATTCGGGCTTGTGATGCGCCTTGAGCCAGGCGGTGTGATATGCGAGCAAGGCATAAGCCGCAGCGTGGCTCTTGTTGAAGCCGTAGCCCGCAAACTTGTCGATCAAGTCGAACAGTTCGTTCGCCTTCTGCGATCCGATCTGCTGGTTGGCGCAGCCTTCGACGAAGCGCGCGCGCTGCGCGTCCATCTCCGCCTTGATCTTCTTGCCCATCGCGCGGCGGAGCAGATCGGCCTCGCCCAGGCTGTAGCCGGCGAGGATCTGCGCGGCCTGCATCACCTGTTCCTGATAGACGAAGATGCCGTAGGTCTCGGCCAATATGCCTTCGAGCAAAGGGTGCGGATATTCGATCGGCGCGCGCCCGTTCTTGCGGTCGCCGAACATGGGGATATTGTCCATCGGGCCCGGCCGGTAGAGCGAGACGAGCGCGATGATGTCCCCGAAGTTGGTCGGGCGCACGGCGGCAAGCGTGCGGCGCATGCCTTCGGATTCCAGCTGGAACACGCCGACCGTGTCGCCCTTCTGGAGAAGCGCGTAGACGGCGGGATCGTCGAGCGCGAGCGTCTCCAGATCGAGGCTGATGCCGCGCAAGGCCAGCATGTCGAGCGCCTTCTGCAGCACCGACAGCGTCTTGAGGCCGAGGAAGTCGAACTTCACCAGGCCTGCGCCCTCGACATATTTCATGTCGAACTGGGTAACGGGGAAATCCGAACGCGGATCGCGATAGAGAGGGACGAGCTGGTCGAGCGGGCGATCGCCGATCACCACACCCGCGGCGTGGGTCGAGCTGTGGCGCGGCAGGCCTTCGAGCTTCATCGCGAGATCGAGCAGGTGCTTGACCTGCTTGTCCGATTTATACTCGGCCGCCAGCTCCGCCACGCCATTGAGCGCGCGATCCAACGTCCAGGGGTCGGTCGGGTGGTTGGGGACGAGCTTGGCGAGCCGGTCGACCTGGCCGTAGCTCATCTGCAGAACGCGGCCGGTGTCCTTGAGCACCGCGCGCGCCTTCAGCCGTCCGAAGGTGATGATCTGCGCGACATGATCGCTGCCATATTTCTTCTGGACGTAGGAGATGACCTCGCCGCGCCTGGTTTCGCAGAAATCGATGTCGAAATCCGGCATCGACACGCGTTCCGGGTTGAGGAAGCGTTCGAACAGCAGCCCCAGCTGGAGCGGATCGAGGTCGGTGATGGTAAGCGCCCAGGCGACGACCGAGCCCGCGCCCGAACCGCGGCCCGGCCCGACCGGGATCCCTTGCTCCTTCGCCCATTTGATGAAGTCGGCGACGATCAGGAAATAGCCGGGGAAGCCCATCTGGATGATGATGTCGACCTCGAACCGGAGCCGCTCGCGATAGGGCTCGCGCTCCGCCTCGGGCAGGCCGAGCTTGTCGAGGCGCGCTTCGAGACCGGAAATGGCGTCGCGGCGCAGCATCTCCGCCTCTGCCTCGCGGTCGCCGGCGAGGCTGGGGAGGATCGGCTTGCGCGAGGGCGCGGCGACCGCGCAGCGCTGGGCGACGACCAAGGTGTTTGCGATCGCTTCGGGCAGATCGGCGAACAGGGCCTGCATCGTCTCGGCCGGCTTGATCCAGCTATCGGGCGACGATTTCGGACGATCGGCGGATTCGAGGTAGGAAGAGTTGGCGATGCACAGCATCGCATCGTGCGCGGCGTGAAAATCGGGCTCGGCGAAACAGGCCGGATTGGTCGCGACCAGGGGCAGATCACGCGCATAGGCCAGATCGATCAAAGCGGCTTCGGCCGCCTCCTCAAGCGCCTCGTTGCGGCGGGCGATCTCGATATAGAGACGCCCGGGGAAAATCTGCTCGAGCCGGGCGAGATAGCGCTCCGCGGCTTCCTGCTGGCCCTCGCCCAGCAAGCGCGTGACCGCCCCTTCCCCGCTTGCGGTGAGCGCGATCAGACCGTCGCTACGGCCGACCAGGGCCTCCATCGGGACATGCGCGTCCTCGTGCGGCGGGCGATCAAGATGCGCGGCCGAGACCAGGGCGCAGAGATTGTCATAGCCCTTCTCGTCCTGCGCATAGAGCGCGAGCCAATCGATCTGGGGCGGCTTGCCCTCCGCCCCACCGGGCCGGGCCACGCCGAGCATCGTGCCGATGATCGGCTGCACGCCCGCTTTCTTGGCGGCCTCGCTGAAGGCCATCGCGCCATAGAGGCCGTTGCGATCGGTAATCGCGGCCGCCGGAAAGCCCAAGGCGCGCGCACGCGTTGCGATTGCCTTGGGGTCGATCGCGCCTTCCAGCATGGTGAAAGCCGAAAAGATGCGCAGCGGCACGAAGAGATTGGCGGCCATCCGCTACATGTATGCAGCATGCCTCCGGAGGGAAAGCGCCGCGGCCGACCTATCCACAGCTAAGATCGGCCAGCGCGCCTTTTTTCGCCGAGGATGCGGCGGCGCTCCTGGATCGAGAGCGCGCGCAACCGCGCGGCCCTGCTTTCGCGTTTGAGGTTGCGATCGAACGCGAAGCCCGCGAGCGCGATCCAGGCGAGCAGGCCGAGCTCGATCAACGCATCGACCCTGACATAAGGCATGCCGACGCCGCGACCGAGAAACTGATCGACCGCGTGCAGCGAGACGGACCGGATCACGGTGAAGATCACGAGCAGGGCCGCGCCCAGCAAGGCGATCAGCACCGACATTTCAGCCCGGCGCAAGCTGAACAGCGCGGTCAACAGCCCGGTCGTCCCAAAGATGCCGATCGCGGCGATCAGGCCAAGCTGGAGCCCGCTACGCTCGCCATAGACGCCATCGGCATGAAGGAAGCCGCGCATCAGGTTCGCCGCCAGCAGCTGGAGATCGAGCTGGCGCGTCAGGCCGAGCAGGAGCAGCAACAAGCCAAGCACCAGCCAGAAGCGCCGCCGTGAGCGCGCCTGCGCGATCTTGCGGCCGCCGGCCTCGGCCAGATCCGCGCTGGCGCGTGCGTTGCGCGCGCACAGCCAGGCGGCGACCAGATAGACGGAAAAGATCGTCCAGCCATTGAGGCTGGGATCGCCGATCACGGACGATACCCCCGGTCACCTCTCTCCCCCGCGGCGAGCATATCAAACCGCGGCGGACGCGACCAGCGTCCGCGTCCGGCGGGCATGCTCAGACGATGTTGGGGAAGCAGGCGGTCGCGCTGAGCGAGTTGGGCGCGATCGATTGCGGCAGCAGGTTCATCGCGCCCTTCTTCCAGGTCATGCTCACGGTTGCCTGGATCATGTTCGCTACACCACCGCAGGTCGCATTCGTGTCGATCACGACATTGCCGGTGGTTAGCTGCAGGTTGCTGCGGGCGAGCCCCCGGGCGACCGCCCAGTCCTGCGTGCTGGCCGCGGTCGCGCAGCTTGCCTGCCTTGTCGCCATGCAGCGTGCGGTCGCTGCGGCGAGCTCGTTCAAGGACTGCTTAGCGAACATCATCCGCCCGCCATCGAGCAAGAGGAACAGGAACATCAGGAAGGTCGGCGCGAGCAGGGCGAATTCGACCACCCCGGCGCCGGCCTGATTTCGAAGGAGGTTGCGCGGAATTCCGGTCACAAGAGGCGCACCACGGCTTGTTGCTGCATTGTGCCGTTGTTGAGATATTTGTCGGGTACGACCACCGAGGTGTAGGTCTTGGTGGCGCGGATGACGACATAATAGCCGGGCGTGCCGCCGCTGGCGCAGGTGCCGCCGGCCGGGTCGGTGAAGGTTGGCCAGCCCCCGGCGGCTGCGGGCGCGCCGATGCATTTGCTGGCAGGCGCCGAATTATCGCACGTGGCGCTACCATTGCACTTTATCGTAACGGTCGGCGATCCGCCGACAATTGTGGTGATGTACGTGCCGAGTTGGGCGGTGTTGACCACCGGTTGAGCGGCGCGGCCGTTGAAAGCGATGATCGACGCCTGCTCGACGGTGTTGCCGAGCTTCAGATTCTGTTGCGTGTAGATGCCGAAATCGAGCGCCACCATCACGATGCCGAAAAAGAATAGCGAGACCAAAGCGAACTCTACGGTCGCGCTGCCCCGTTGCTGGCGAGTGAAGGAAGACAGCCAGTTCATTGCAGTAAGCTCACGCCGCCGCCACCGCCACCCGTACCAGCGCCCATGCCGAACCCGGTACAGGTAATGCCGGTCGCCGTTCCGCCGTTCATCGTAAGCGTGCCCACAGCGAGGCCGAAGCATCGCCCGCCGCCGGTCGCGCCGGCACCGCCATCCATCACCATGTTGGAATTGGGCGCATAGACCAGCCCGGCATAGACATTCTGCGATCCGCCGCCGATCTTGGTCTGCGAGGTCGTCTTGGTCGCGAACAGCAAATCGGTAATGCCGCCGCCGGCATCGCTGGTGGGCGCAGACAGATTCATCGATGTGCCACCGGACAAGGTAAGCGATCCACTCATGAAGAAGGTCACGTCGGACCCCGTCATCGTGCCGCCGGTGTTGTTCGTGAAACCGCCATTGATGTAATAACCGCCTGCCCCAAAGGTCGAATTTCCGTTCAGGCTGAGGGTGCCGTTGATGAAGTGACTCGTCGTCGCGCCGAAGACGATTGTGCTGCCGCCACTGGTGACGATCGAGCCGTTCGCGCTGAAGAAGCCGTTGCCGAAGCTGAGCGTGCTGCCCCCGCCAACGTTGATCGCGTTACCCGCACCGTCATTGCCGATATAGACCGGCCCCGACGCAACCGACATCCTGACCCCGCCGGTCAGCACGATAGAGCCGCCGACATCCAGCGTGACCGCACCCATGCTGACGTTACCCGAAACCGACATGCCGCCGGTGGTCCGGATCATTGCCCCATCCTGCACCACGACCTTGATGCCGCCGGCGACGGTGATGCTGGTGACGTTGTAGGGGACCGAGTTGGAGGGCACGGTATAGGTGCCGGTACTGCCGTTCCACCAAGCCGCTACCGCTCCACTGTGGCTCCAGTCGAAATTCCAGGCCTGGGCGCCGTTGGCTGGGGCTGTCGGGACGGTGAAAATGCCAAGCTTGGCGAAGCCGGCAATTACGCGCGAATCCGACCCGATCGTATCGGTTGCCGCAGTGCCCTTGTTCTGCTGGATGTTATTGGCGGTCGGCGTGGTTGTGATCCCCGGCGTGCCCCATTGAGCCGCCTGATCCGAAATCGCCTTGCCCGCGGTCACCTGCTTGGCCGTGATCGTCGCGCCCGCACTGACCGAGATGCCCGAATTGGTCTGGAGACCGCAACCGGTAGCAGTCAGCTTCGCGCCGCCGGTCAGCGTGATGCCATAGGTGCCCGCGCTCGACAGTGCCGCCATGCAGCCCGAAGTAGCGCTCAACGATGCGGCCGCGCTGTTGGTTACGTTGTAGCTGGTATTGTTCATCACCACCTGCGCCAGGCGCACCGGCACTGCAGTGGTGACCGTCACCTGAATCGCGTTGGTGCCGTTGATTGTCACGGGCGCGGTCACGGTTGCCGACGAGGCCGGCAGGCCGCTTGCCGCGACGATGTCCTTCGCAACCTGGGTCGCGGTCGCGGTCGATTGGCTGCTCTGAAAGGCCTGCGCCGCACCGAGCGCGGCCATATCTGCGACGCGCTGGTTACGGACCTTGGTCGAGTAACCGTTTCCAACCTCCACGGCGAGGCCGGACATCCCCATCACGGCTGTGAGCGCGAAGGCGGCCATCACCATGATCGTGCCGCGTTCGGCAGCGAGGAGACGCCTGAAGATACTCATGACACCCGCGCTACATCGGCCGAGTAAAGGTGGCGCTACAAGTCAAGGTTAATGGTAGTTAACTATAATCACCACGAACTCTTTCAGCATATAACGAACAGTATATACCTAACGATAAGTATCGGTAATTGGGCATTTACCGTTTCCGGTTACACTTCCCCATCGTTCACACGCGTAACAGTAGCGGGTCATGGGTAAGGAAGGTGTCACCGAGGAAACCTTGGGTTTCCTGAGCCGGTTGCGGCGCGACGTGCGCGGCAACACGCTCGCGCTCATGGCGGCAATGCTGGTGCCCCTGGCGGCGCTGGCAGGCTCCGCGGTCGATATCTCCCGCACTTATGCGGTCAAGACCAGGCTTCAGCAGGCATGCGACGCAGGCGCGCTCGCGGGCCGGAAGATGATGACCGATCCGGACGCCACTTCGCTTGACGCCAATGCCACAGCGGCGGCGCAGACCTTCTTCTCGAACAATTTCAACGCGGGCTGGTTCAAGACCAGCTCGGTCAGCTTCACGCCGACCAAGACCAGCGATGGCCAGGTCTCCGGGACGGCGACGGCGACCGTGCCGATGACCGTGATGACGATGTTCGGCGCAAGCTCGCAAACCGTGAGCGTCACCTGCCAGGCGCGCTACGACGTGGCCGATGCGGACATCATGTTCGTGCTCGACACGACCGGATCGATGGCGTGCACCACCGCCGACGATCCGTGCGGGGCGCCCGCGGCAAGCTATACCCGTCCGGACGGGACGACCGGCTATTACGACGTGGAAGAAAGCGGATCGAAGCTATCCGGCCTGCGCGCGGCGGTGCTGAGCTTCTACGATACGCTAGCGGCGACCGCCGACCCCAGCACGCATATTCGCTACGGGTTCGTGACCTATACATCGACGGTGAACGTCGGCGGATTGCTGCCGCTCTCGGCGCTGGTGACCAAGTGGAATTATCAGAGCCGCAAGGGGAACGACGTCAACAATGGGTCACCCACGATCACGACCTTCAGCAACGATACAGCGACCAATTGCGCGGCGCGGGGCGGACGAACCCCGGTGACCGGCTGGACCAGCCAGGGCACAGCTACAATCGCGACGCCCGCCTTTTCGAACACCACCCTGAAATGCACCGTCTCCACGCAGCCGGTGCGGGTCCAATGGACCTATGGTCCGGTGACGATGGACGTGTCGCAATATGTCGCGGGAAATACGGTGATCGACCCGACCAAGGTCGGGAACGTCAATTCGGGCAAGTGGCAGGGCTGCATCGAAGAGCGCAACACGGTGGTGGGCGCCACTTCATACGACCAAAACAGCCTTCCGGACGATCTCGACCCCGACAAGCCGGTCGTGACCGATGTGGATGCCAACGGCCTGCCGACGCTTAAGGACACGCGCTGGCGGCCGATGTGGCCGGATGTGATCTATTATCGCGGGAGCAGCGTGGCGTCGTTCACCGATACCAGTTCGAACAGCAACCCCAGCAGCACCCCTCAACCCTACGATAACAGCAATTATCAGAATACGAACGGCGTCTCTTACCTGAAGGCCGGATATATCACCTGCGGCAAGCCGGCGCAGCGGCTGGCGGTGATGACGCGCACCGACGTTTCCAACTTCGTCAATGCGAGCGACTTCAAGGCAATCGGCGGCACCTATCACGACACGGGGATGATCTGGGGAACGCGGCTGATTTCGCCGAGCGGCCTCTTCGCCTCGGATACGGCGGCGTGGCCTAACCGCCAGGCTCCCAACCGCTTCATCGTCTTCATGACCGACGGCCAGATGGCGCCGAACACGAGCATCTACGGCATGTATGGGATGGAACAGTATGACCAGCGCGTTACGGGCGGGAGTTTCTCGAACGACACCGCTTATCATAATGCGCGCTTCCTGGCCGAGTGCGCCGCCGCCAAGGCGCGCAACATCACGGTGTTCGTGGTTGGTTTCGGCCAGACGCTGAACAGCCAGCTCAAGACCTGCGCGTCGCCCGGCCAGGCCTATTATGCGAGCGACAATGCGTCGCTGAAGACCGCCTTCCAGAAGATCGCGCAGCAGGTTGCGATGCTGCGCATCTCCAAATGATCGCGCGCGTGCGGAGCCTGCTGCGCGATCGGCGCGGCGGCCCCACCGCCGAATTCGCGATGACGTTGCCGGCGGTGCTGCTGCTGGTGCTGGGCTTCGGCGACCTTGCCTATCAGGCTTACCTGGAGTCGGTCCTGACCGGCGCGGTGCAGAAAGCCGGCCGCGACAGCACGATCCAGGGCGCGGCGACGCAGACCAGCCAGATCGACCAGAACGTCATCAACATCGTCAAGAGCGCGGCGCCCCAGGCCACTTTCGTCTCGAGCCGCGAAAATTACGACAATTACACCGAGATCGGGCCCGAGCCCTTCACCGACACGAACCATAATGGCGTCCGCGACAAGGGCGAATGCTACAGCGACGTCAACGGCAACGGGCAATGGGATTCCGACCCCGGCGTCGCCGGCCAGGGCGGCGCCAACGACGTGACCTACTACAAGATGCAGGTCACCTTCCCGCGCCTGTTCCCCTTCGCATGGCTGATCGGCTGGAGCCAGAAAGTGACGATCAGCGCCTCGACCATCCTGAAGAACCAGCCTTACGCCACGCAAACGGTCAATACGGTCACCACGCTGTGCAACTAGGCCTTTCCGGGATCGCGCGGGTGGCCGCGCGGCTGTGGCGTGAGCAACGCGCGGTCAGCGTGATGGAATTCGCGCTGGGTGCTCCTCTGCTGATGACGCTTGGCGGCTATGGTCTGGAAGTATCCAATCTCGCGATCACCAATATGCGCGTCAGCCAATATGCGCTGCAGATCGCGGACAATGCCTCGCGCATCGGCGTCAATTCGGGTCTCGCCACCTTCCAGGTGCGCGAAGGCGATATCAACGATGTGCTGCAGGGCCTTCGGCTGTTCAGCGCGGGCTCAAAGCTCACCACCTTTGGCCGGGTTACCGTGTCGAGCCTGGAGAATGTGCAGCAGAAATACGACGACGATAATGTGCAGCGTATCCATTGGCAGCGCTGCATCGGCATGAAAAGCGGCAGCGGTTTCGATTCGAGCTATGGCACGACCAGCGTTTCAGCCGGAACGGACGGCACATCGGGCACCGAGGGCACGGATACACCCGACGGCATGGGCGATCCCGGTAAACAGATAAATGCCCCGGACGGCACGGGCGTGATCTTCGTCGAGGTGAATTACCAATATCAGCCCTTGTTCGGGACCTTGTTCGTCAACCCGACCAAGCTTCATTATGTCGCGGCAATGATGGTGCGCGACAAACGCGACTTCAGCCAGATCTACAATCCTGCGCCGACCGCGGTCGCATCGACCTGCGACAAGCATAACGCCTGAGCGATCCAGCCTGAAAGATTAGGCGAGCAGGCCTTCGTGGAGGCGGACAACGCGGTCCATCCGTTCCGCCAGCCGTTCGTTATGCGTGGCGACCAAAGCGGCCGCCCCCTCCCCACGCACCAGCCGCAGGAATTGGTCGAGCACGCGGTCGGCAGTCTTCTCATCGAGATTGCCGGTGGGCTCATCGGCCAGCACCAGTGCCGGGCGATTGGCGAGCGCGCGCGCGACCGCCACGCGCTGCTGCTCGCCGCCCGACAATTGCGCGGGACGATGATCGCGCCGCTCGGCCAGACCGAGCGCGTCGAGCAATATGCGGGCGCGATCCAGCGCGGGTCTGGGGTCCTGCCCGCGGATAAGCTGCGGCAGGACCACATTCTCCTCGGCGGTGAAGTCGGGGAGCAAATGATGGAACTGATAGACGAAGCCGATCGCCTCGCGCCGCAACCGGGTACGACCATTGTCGTCGAGCCGACTGGCTTCCTCGCCCGCGACGCGGATCGAGCCCGAAAAGCCCCCTTCGAGCAGCCCGACCGCCTGCAGCAAGGTCGACTTGCCCGACCCCGAAGGGCCAAGCAACGCCACGATCTCGCCCGGCGCCAGCGTGAGGTCGACACCGCGCAGTACCTCGATCGTGCGACCGCCCTGGGAGAAAGCGCGGGCCAGCCCGGATACGGCGAGCGGCTCACTCATAGCGCAGCACCTCGACCGGGTCGGTTCGCGCCGCCCTGAGCGCCGGGTAAAGCGTGAACAGGAAAGACAAGGCCAGCGTCATCAGGATGACGAGCGTCACTTCGAACGGATCGGTGCGCGCGGGCAATTCGCTCAGGAAACGGACCGACGGATCCCACAGATTCTCGCCGGTGAGACGCTGGATCAGGTTCACGATCGATTGGCGATAGATCAGGAACAAGGCCGCCAGGACGAGACCGATGCCCGTGCCGAGCAGGCCGATCGACAGGCCGATCGCGACGAAGATGCGGATCATCGCGCCGCGCGTCGCCCCCATCGTGCGCAGGATCGCGATATCGCGCGTCTTGGCGCGGACCAGCATGATCAGCGAGGAGAGGATATTGAACGCGGCGACGACGATGATGATCGACAGGATGATGAACATCATCACGCGCTCGATCTCGATCGTCTGGAAGAGCGAGGCGTTCATTTGCTTCCAATCTTGGATCACGCCGACCGCGCGAATCTTCGGCGCGAGCGGCGCGAGGATGCGTTCGACCCGGTCCGCATCCTTCGTCTGCACCCGGATCATTTGCACCGCATCGCCCAGGTTGAGCAGGGTCTGTGCGTCCTTCAACGGCATGATCACGAACGTATTGTCATATTCGTAGACGCCGAGTTCGAAGATCGCGGCGACCTTGTAGGAGACGATACGCGGCATGGTACCGAAGGGAGTAGTCTCACCTTGGGGGCTGATCAGACTGATCTGCCCGCCGACACTGACCCCCAGCGCGGCGGCAAGCTGCGAGCCGATCGCGACATTGCCCGAGCCGGGCGTTACCTGTTTGATGTCGCCCTGCACGACATTGCCGGCGATCTTGGGGCCGAGGATATCCGCCATACTCATGCCGCGTGCAGCCACGGCCTCAACCCTCCCCTGCGTCGAGCCCATCAAGGGCTGTTCGATCAAAGGGGTCGCTTCGGTAACGCCGGGTGTGGCCCTGGCCTCGGCCAGTACGCGCTGCCAATCGTTGAGGCGGCCGTCATAGCCCTGGATCACGGCATGGCCGTTCTGCGCGGTGATCTTGTCGAACAGCTCGGCGCGGAAGCCGTTCATCACGCTGGTGACGATCACCAGCGCGGCGACGCCGAGGATCACGCCCAACAGCGAAAAGCCCGCGACGACCGCTATGATCCCCTCGCCCTTGCCCGGCCATAGATAGCGCCGGGCGATGGTACGTTCGTAGCGGGTGATCATCGGTCTAACCCTCCCCCTCGACGGGAGAGGGTTGGGAGAGGGTGACGAGCGCCAGCGAGTTCAATCGGCCGCCGGGACATCGAACCCCCGTCGCCCGAACCCCTCTCTCTAACTCTCTCCCACAAGGGGAGAGAGGGTTTGAGCACCCTCACCCCTTCACCCTCGCTACCGCGTCGGCCGGCGCAAGTTCGAGGCGCTCATCCGTCGCGCGGCGCTTGAGTTCGACCACGCCGTTGGCCAGGCCTTTGGGGCCCACCACGATCTGCCAGGGCAGGCCGATCAGGTCCATCGTCGCGAACTTGGCACCGCCGCGTTCGTCGCGGTCGTCATACAAAACCTCGATGCCTGCCGCCTGGAGCTGCGCGTAGAGATCGTCCGCGGCCTTCGAACAGGCTTCGTCGTCGGCGCGCATGTTGATCAGGCCGACCCGGTAGGGCGCGACCGCCTCGGGCCAGACGATACCCTTGTCGTCATGGCGCGCCTCGATGATCGCAGCCATCAGCCGGCTGACGCCGATGCCGTAGCTGCCCATATGCGGCACGATTTCGGCGCCATCCTGACCCTGGATCTTGAGACCCATCGGCGCGGAATATTTGGTGCCGAAATAGAAGATGTGGCCGACCTCGACGCCCCGCGACTGGCGCAACGCGTCTCCTGCTTCGGCCTCGCGGGCCTCGTCGCGCTTCTCGTCGGTCGCGGCATAATCGGCGGTGTAGCCCGAGACGATCCGCTGAAGCCCCGCGACATCGTCGAAATCGACGCTCGAGAGCTCGGCCGGCTTCTCCCAATTCGAATGGTAGAAGACCTCGCTCTCGCCGGTGGGCGCGAGCACGATGAATTCATGACTGAGATCGCCGCCGATCGGGCCGGTGTCGGCCTGCATCGGGATGGCGCGCAGGCCCATCCGCGCGAAAGTGTTGAGATAGGCCACGAACATGCGGTTGTAGCTGTGGCGCGCACCGGCCTCGTCCAGGTCGAACGAATAAGCGTCCTTCATCAGGAATTCGCGCCCGCGCATCACGCCGAAGCGCGGGCGAACCTCGTCACGGAATTTCCACTGGATGTTGTAAAGCGTGCGCGGCAGATCGCGGTAGGAGCGCGCGGCATCACGGAAGATGGCGGTGATCACCTCTTCCGCGGTCGGGCCGAACAGCATCTCGCGATCGTGCCGATCCTTGATGCGCAGCATCTCCAGACCGTAATCGTCATAGCGGCCCGACTGGCGCCAGAGATCGGCCGATTGGACCGTGGGCATCAACAATTCGATCGCACCCGAACGATCCTGCTCCTCGCGCACGATCTGCTCGATCTTCTGGAGCACACGCAGGCCCAGGGGGAGCCAGGCATAGATACCAGCGGCGGTCTGACGGATCAGGCCCGCGCGCAGCATCAATTTGTGGCTGACGATCTGCGCGTCGGCGGGCGATTCCTTCATCACCGGCAGGAAGTAACGGGAAAGACGCATCGGGCTCCGCTCAAATTGGTTGCGCGGGCTGCTTAGGCGGGCCTGCCCGGGAGGGCAATGCGGCTGCTTATCGATCGAAGCCTTCCACATAAGCGACCAGGTCGGCGATCGCTGCCTCCCAATTGCCGTCTATACCGCCCCTGAAAAGCCGGTGCTTCGGATACCAGGGCGAGTCGGACCGGTCGCGCAACCAGCGCCAGTCGGTGGCAAAGCCGGGGATCAACAAGGCACAGGGTTTGCCCATGATCCCGGCGAGATGGCCGACCGAGGTATCGACCGAAACCACCATATCCAGGTCCGCGACGATATGCGCGGTATCGAGGAAATCCTTGGCGCCCGATATATGTGGGTCGAGATCGACCACCTCGCCCGGCAGGGCCGCGCGCAGCCGCTCAGCGGCTTCCTGCGGGAGTGAACGGTGGATATCGTGAACATAGCCCGGATTGCCCTTGCCCATGAACCCGATGCGGAAACGGCCGTCGGCGCCACGCGTGGTCTCGAGGTCGAGCAATTCGGCGGGCGGAAGAGCCTCGAGCCGGGCATCGAACAGGTGGGCCAGTTCGACGATCGAGGTCCAGACATCGGAGCGGGGGAATTCGACTGCGCCGGCGGCCCTGATCACCTGCGCGCGGGGGAAGGCGGTCCCGAACAGGCGGACCAAAGCAGGCGGCGTGAGCAGGACGATCTCGCCGCAACGATCCTGCAGCTGCGGCAGGAAGCGGGCGAACTGCATCTGATCGCCGAAACCCTGCTCCGGGAAAACCGCAATACGCTTTCCGGTAATATCCTCGCCATTCCAGCGCGGGAATTTCAGGCCCTGCGGGAAGCCGGTCCGCAACAGCGAGATACGCGTGCGCGATTCATAGAGCGGCCAGGCCTCGTGATAGCGGCCCTGGGTGAGCAGGCTGAGGCTCAGCCCATATTGGTACATGTCGTCCCGTGACAAAGCGAGCAGGCTCCGTTGGAGCTTCTCGGCCTCCTTGAGCCGCCCGAGATCGGTGAGCAGACGCCCTACGTTGTGGAGCGCGCCCTTATTACCCGGATCCGTGGCGATGGCCTTGCGCCCGGCCGCGAGCGATTCCGAATACCGCCCTTCGGCGCGTAACGCGCTCGCCTGGCGCAAATAGCGGAAGGCCGATTTGGAGGCATTGCGCACGTCGCGCACCACCTGATCGACGACCGGTTCCCAGCCGCCACCAACTTGGGTCCGGTACAGCACATGATCGCCGTACCAGGGCGAATCCTTGCGGTCGCGCATCCAGCGCCAATCCGTGCCGTAACCCGGCAGCATGAGCAGGCAGGACTTGCCCATCGCACCCGCGAGGTGCGCGACCGCGGTATCGACCGACACGACCAGATCGAGCGTGTCGAGGATCGCGGCCGTATCGGCAAAATTCTTGACCCCGGTACTTTCGGGCGAGAGATCGATAACCTCGCCCGGCAATTCCCTGCGCAGGCGGGCGGCAAGATCCTGCGGAAGCGAGCGATAGATATCGTTGGCGAAGCTTCGATTGCCCTCCGCCATCAGGCCGATGCGGAACGCACCCCCGGTGGGTTCGCCGCTTAGCCGGGGCGGCTTCAGATAAGCGCCATCCCAGAGATTGGCGATCTGCACGTCCATGCGCACGGGCAAATCGGCGAGCGTCGCCCAGTAATCGGGGTCGGGAAAGTCGACCGAACCTTCCGCAGTCAACACCTCGATCTGGGGCAGATTATGGCGAAAGAGCTCCGCCAGCGGCGGCGGAGCAAGCAGGGTCACCCTGGCCCCCATTTTCTCCAGTCGAGGAACGAAGCGGACGAACTGGATCTGATCTCCGAGCCCTTGTTCCGGAAAGATCACGATATGCTTGCCGTCGAGATCCTGCCCCTGCCAACGAGGATAGGCAAAACTGCGCGGATAGCCGTCGTTGAGCCCCTCGCGTTCGATGCGTGCCTCGTAGAGCGGCCAACCTTCACGATAACGCCCCTGCGCCAGCAGGTTGGTGCCGAGCGCGTCGCGCGGATTCGGGAGGTTGGGCGCCGCGTCGATCACGCGGCGCATCATGGTCTCACCCTCTTCGAGCCGACCGCAATTGGTCAGATAAACGCCGTGCATATAGGCGGCATCGACGCTGTCCGGATCGACGGCGACCGCCTGCTCGATGGTTGCAAGTGCCTCCAGCGGCTTGCGCTGCGCGCGCAGCGCCTGGGCATCCATCATCAGCTTCTTGCCGGCCTGCCGCCGCAAGGCGGGCTCCAATACGGGGTTCGGATGACCCGGAAACAGGCGCGCCAGCAAGGCTTCGGCCTCGGCCGCGCCCGCATGGCCCGATTGGTATATAACCCGCGCGTAGTCAGGATCCGCGTCCGCGATCACCTGATTGATCGCTGCCGTCCAATCGCCGCCGATGGTGCTGCGATAGAGGCTATGGTTGGGATACCAGGGCGAATCCGCGCGATCGACCATCCAGCGCCAATCGGTACCGAAGCCCGGCACCAACAACAGGCAGCGCTTGCCCATCGCGCCTGCGAGATGTCCTATCGAGGTATCCACCGAGACGACCAAATCAAGTTGCTCGATTACTGCCGCTGTGTCGGCCATGTCGAAAGGGCGGAGATCCTGCGGCTCCAGACTGATCACGCGACCGGGCAGCCCCTTGCGCAGTCGGTCCGCCATTTCGGACGACAATGAGCGGGCCTGATCATTGTCGTGACGCGGATTACCGAGGGTCTTGAGGCCGATCTTGAACCCATCCCCCAGCGGCTGCCCCGTAAATGGTGCGCGCAAGTACGGTGCGGCCGGAATCTCCTCAAGGGCGAGATTGATGGCCGCCGGAATACCCTGGAAAGTTACCCAATAATCGGGATCGGGAAATTCCGTGTCGCCCGCCGCCTCAATTATCGTCGCGTCGGGGAAGTTATGCCGGAATAGCCGCAGCAGCGGAGGAATGGTCAGCACAATGACCTCCGCGGCTTCGGCAATCAGTCGCGGCAGGAACCGAGCAAACTGAAGTTGGTCTCCCAGCCCCTGTTCCGGAAAAATGGCGAGACGCTTCCCGGCCAGCGGTTCGCCATGCCATCGGGGAAAGTCAAAGCCCTTGGGAAAGCCGATATTGAGTTCCGGCATCACTTGCCGAACTTCGTAAAGGGGCCAGGCCTCACGATAGCGGCCCTGCCCCATCAGGATATGTGCGAGCGAGTGGATCACACGCGGTTCACGAGGGGCGAGCGTGAGCGTGTGGCGGATCAGCTTCTCGCCTTCCTCCAGCCGACCGACCTTGGCCAGCATCACGCCCAGATTGAAGGCGGCAATGGGAGCGCTGGGGTCGGCGCGGTGAGCCTCGAAGCATAGCGGCAAAGCCTCTTTCCATTTGCGCTCGGCGCGGAGTGTGTTGGCTGTTTCCGTCAGCGCGCGCGAGCGCTCCCTCGCCGCAGCGCGCGCTTCTTCGTCTTTGGTGAGGTCAGCCATGGCTCAGCGCTTAGTCGCCCGCCGTGCAGGCTTTTTCTTGCCTTTGGCCGGCCCCTTGGCGGCGCGTTCGGCGAGCAAAGCGAGCGCTTGTTCCACGTCCAGCGTTGCCGGGTCCGTGGCCTTGGGGAGGGTCGCGTTGGTGACGCCGTCGGTGACATAGGGGCCGAAACGGCCTTCCATCACCTTGACCGGCTTGCCCGTGACCGGGCTGTCGCCCAAGGTCGCGATCGGTTCGCGCGAACCACCGCGCGCGGCGCCCTTGTTGCTGTCGGCCAGCTTGGCAACGGCGGCGTTCATTCCCGTCTCGAACACTTCAGCCGTGGACTGGAGCCGCGCATATTTGCCGTCATGCGCCAGATAAGGCCCATAGCGGCCGATGCTGGCGGTGATCGGCTTGCCCGTTTCCGGATGGGCGCCGATCTCGCGCGGAAGCGACAGCAGGCGGAGCGCCATCGGCAGGTCGAGCTCCGGCACGTCCTTGGGGATCGAGGCGCGCTTGGCGTCCTTGCCGTCGCCGAGCTGGATATAGGGGCCGAACCGCCCCGCCCTGCGCGTCACCATCTCGCCCGTTTCGGGATCCGTGCCGAACTCCGCGGGGCCGGTATCGTTGGCGGCTTCCTCACTCCCGCCCTGCGCGAAGCGGCGCGTATATTTGCATTCCGGGTAATTGGAGCAGGCCACGAACGCGCCGAAACGCCCACCGCGCAGCGCAAGCCGGCCATTGCCGCAATTGGGGCAAAGACGCGGATCGCTGCCGTCACCCTTGTCGGGAAAGAGGTAGGGCGCGAGGAACTCGTCGAGCGCGGCGGTGATGTCGCTTGGCTTCTGCTCCATCACCTCGGCGGTCTTCGGCTTGAAGTCGCGCCAGAAGTCCGCGAGCACCTTCTGCCAGTCGGCGCGGCCGCCGGACACCTCGTCCAGCTCCTCCTCCATGCCGGCGGTGAAGTCGTAGCTCACGTATTTCTCGAAGAAGCGTTCGAGGAAGCTGGTGAGCAACCGGCCGCTTTCCTGGGGGATGAAGCGGTTCTTCTCCAGGTTCACATATTCGCGATCCTTGAGTGTCTGGAGCGTGGCAGCGTAGGTGGACGGGCGGCCGATGCCGAGCTCCTCCATCTTTTTGACCAAAGAGGCTTCGGAGTAACGCGGCGGCGGCTGGGTGAAATGCTGTTCGGCATTCACGGCTTTCTTGGCGGGCGTCGCGCCCTCGCTCATGCGCGGCAGGCGCTTTGAATCCTCGTCCTGTTCGTCGTCGCGGCCTTCCTCGTAGAGTGCGAGATAGCCGGGGAAGAGGACGACCTGACCGGTCGCGCGCAGGCCGTTCTGGCCGGTGCCGTCGGACAATTCGACCGTGGTCCGTTCCAGCCGGGCCGAGGCCATCTGGCTGGCGAGCGCACGCTTCCACACCAGCTCGTACAGGCGCGCATGATCGCCCGAACCCGCGCTGTTGCGCATGAAGTCGGTCGGACGGATCGCCTCGTGCGCTTCCTGCGCGTTCTTGGCCTTGGTGGTGTATTGGCGCGGATGATCGGGTACGTAGCTGCCGTCATAGCGATCCGCGATCGCATGGCGCGCAGCCGAGATGGCGCTGCCATCCATCTGCACGCCGTCGGTACGCATATAGGTGATCGCACCCTGCTCGTAGAGGTCCTGTGCGACACGCATCGTATGGCTGGCGGAGAAGCCGAGCTTGCGTGCCGCCTCTTGCTGCAGGGTCGAGGTGGTGAAGGGCGGCGGCGGGTTGCGCGTGAGGGGCTTGGTCTCGACGCTGGTGACGGAGAAACGCCCCGCCTCGACATCGGCCTTGGCGGCAGCAGCATCGCCGGCGTTGCCGATCGAGAGGCGGTCGAGCTTCTTGTCCTTCCAGCGGACCAGGCGCGCGACGAAGGGGACGCCATCCTGTTCCATGTCGGCGGCGACCGACCAATATTCCTGCGCGCGGAACAGTTCGATCTCGCGCTCGCGGTCGACGATCAGGCGGAGCGCGACCGACTGGACGCGGCCCGCCGACTTGGCACCGGGCAATTTGCGCCAAAGCACGGGCGAGAGCGTGAAGCCGACCAGATAATCGAGCGCGCGCCGCGCCCGATAGGCGTCGATCAGATCCTCATCGAGCGCGCGCGGATTGGCCATCGCGTCGAGCACGGCGGGCTTGGTGATCGCATTGAAGGTGACGCGTTCGACCTTGGAGGGAAGCGCCTTCTTCTTCCGCAGCACCTCTTGCACGTGCCAGGAAATCGCCTCGCCTTCGCGATCGGGGTCGGTGGCGAGGATCAGCGCGTCGGCGCCCTTCGCCTCGTCGGCGATCGCCTTGAGCTGCTTGGCCTTGTCGGCATAGGGCTCCCATTCCATCGCGAAGCCATTGTCCGGATCGACCGAGCCGTCCTTGGGCGGCAGATCGCGGACATGGCCATAGGAAGCCAGCACCCGGTGACCGGGTCCGAGATATTTCTCGATGGTCTTGGCCTTGGCGGGGGATTCGACGACGACGAGCTTCATGAGCGCTTTTATGTCCTTACGTGTACGCGCGAGGGTGGAGAGCCGCACAGGGGTGCGTCAAGACATTGCTTGGACCCCGACCCGCACTCCGGGCTGGAAATCAGCCCGAAATGACTACGGTCCCCGAGCTTAACCTTTAATATGGGTGCTGGCGGCTGCAAGGGAAGCTTGCCATAGTTCGTGGCGATGCAAGCTGGCCCGACACTTCTCGACGCATTCTCGCTGCTCAACGCCGGTCAGGAGGAGGAGGCGCTGGGCCTGTTCCGGCGGCTGGCGTCGTGCAACGATGCCGGAGCGCTCGCGACGCTGGCACAACTGCATTGGTCCGGGGGGCTCGTTCCAAAGAGTTTCGAGCTTGGCCGGCAATATTATCAGCTCGCCGGCGATGCCGGACATGTTGCCTCCGCCATCTACGCTACCAATCTGCTTGCCAGCGGACTGGCGGGACCGCGCGACTGGCCAGCGGCGATGGAGCGATTGCGGTATGAGGCCCGGACCGATCCGGCGCGGTCGCATATCCTGGCGATTCTGTCCCAAATGGCACTGACCCCTGACGGCGATCCGGCGGTGGTGCCGCAAGGCGAGGTGCTGAGCGAAAGCCCCTACATCGTCCTCTTCCGCGGCGCGTTCACGCCCGCCGAATGCGCCTATTTCTTCGAAGTCGACAAACCCGAATTCAAGCGCGCCAACGTGATCGACGAGCAAAGCGGAACCGAGCGCCCCGACCCGATCCGCACGTCGGAGGAATCGGGCATCCACTGGCTGATCGAGGATCCTTTGCTCCATGCTTTCAATCGGCGGCTGGCGGCGATGAGCGCCACGCAGGCCAATCAGGGCGAGCCGCTGCAAATCCTGCGCTACCGCCCAGGCCAGCAATATCGCAGTCATGTCGACTATCTCACCGGCGCCGCCAACCAGCGGATCAAGACCGCGCTTCTCTATCTGAACCGAAATTATTCGGGGGGCGAGACCGCCTTCCCCCTTATTGGCCTCAAGGTCAAAGGCGGCACCGGCGACGTGCTGCTATTCCACAATGCGCTGCCCGACGGCAGGGTCGACAAAGCGTCCGAACATGCGGGTATGCCCGTGCTGGAGGGGGAGAAGTTCATTGCGACCCGCTGGATGCGCGCACGCGAGCATCTGGGCTAGCCGGACGGACCAGGTTGGGATCCTAATCGAGGCTCACGCGGCCGCCCGCATGCCGGATCAAGCGGCCTGCCAGTTCCAGTTCGAGCAGGACCAGATGCAAGGCGGCGGGCGATAGCCCCGATTGACGCAGCAATTCGTCGATAGCGACGGCGACCGGGCCGAGCAGCGAGACAATCGTACGGCGATCGCTCTCGCTGACGTCGGCGGACGTGTCCGGCACGAAAGGTGCGGCCGGCGCCGCGACCCGGCCGCGGCCGAATGGACTAAGCGCTTCGGCGATTTCGACGGCCGACTGGATCAGGGTTGCTCCATCCCGGATCAATTGATTGCAGCCTTGCGCACGCGGATCCAGCGGCGAACCGGGCACCGCCATCACCTCGCGCCCATAATCGGCCGCGATACGGGCGGTGATGAGCGAGCCGGATTTGGGCGCGGCTTCCACCACTAGAGTACCGAGCGAGAGGCCGGCGATGATGCGGTTGCGCGCGGGGAAATGGCGCGCATGCGGCTCGGTCCCCGGCGGCTGTTCCGTAACGACCAGGCCCTGTGCCTGCATCTCGCGCTGAAGCGACTCGTTTTCCGGCGGGTAGAAGATGTCGAGCCCGCTCGCGACCACGCCGATCGTGCCGTTGGCGAGCGCGCCGCGATGGGCCGCGGTGTCGATGCCGCGCGCCAGGCCCGACACCACGACAAAGCCGAGGCCGCCCAGTTCGGCCGCGAGCTGGCGCGCGAACCGGACCGCCGCGGCCGAAGCGTTGCGCGCGCCGACCATCGCCACGGTCGGACGCGCGAACAGGCCGATATCCCCCGCCGCCATCAGCACGGGCGGCGCACCCTCGGCCTCCGCCAGTAGCGGCGGATAACCGAGACGGCCGGCAAAGAGGTAGGTACCGCCCGCGCGCTGTACCGCCTCCGCCTCGCGTTCGGCGTCGGCGAGGCTGGGGATGCGCGGGCTCGCCCCGCCGCCCCGCCGGGCAAAACCGGGAATGGCGTCGAGCGCGGCCTGCGCGCTGCCGAAACGCGCGAGCAATTGCGCGAAGGCGACCGGCCCGACCGAGCTCGTCCGGATCAGCCGCAGGCGCGCCAGCCCGTCGGCGTCGAGCATGAGGTCAGCCCTGGCCACGCTCGCCGATGCGCGGCTCGGTCCCTTCGATCAGCCGTTCGATATTGGCGCGGTGGCGCCACAAGACGACCAGCGCCAGCGCGAGGAACATCAAAGTGAGATCGACCTTGAAGAAATAAGCCGAGGCCACCGGCGTAACCATGGCCGAAGCCATGCCACCGACCGAAGAGCGCCGAGAGATCAGCATCGCAAGCAGCCAGGCCGCGACCGCGACCAGGCCGGTCGGCCAATGCAAGGCAAGCGTGATGCCGAGCAAGGCCGCCACCCCCTTCCCACCTTTGAAGCGAAGCCAGATCGGGAAGATGTGTCCGAAGAAGGAGCCGACCGCGGCGATCGGCCCTGCGCCAGGGCTTACCGCCTCCGCAATCAGCACCGCGACCGCGCCCTTGCCGCCATCGAGCAGTAAGGTCAGCGCCGCCAGCCCCTTGCGCCCGGTGCGCAGGACATTAGTTGCGCCGATATTGCCCGAACCGATCGAGCGCGGATCCTGAGCACCGAAAAGCCGCGTCACGATCACCCCGAACGGGATCGCGCCGAGAAGGTAGCTTCCAATCAGAATGAATGTGGGCAATGCCCAGCCGTCCACCGAAATTCCCCCTATTCGGCAAAGGATTACGCAATCACCTCGCCAGGGCAATTGATCTTGATCAAATACAGGAAGGGCTATCGCTTTCCTGTCCGAATTGGCTCAAAACGCCCTCTCCCGCAAATGGAAAGGGCGGACCAACGGCCCGCCCTCTAGCTGCTTCGATCGCCTGAGCCTATCAGAAATCGTTGGCATATGCCTCGTTGCCGACGAAACCCATCCTGACGACCTGCGCACGCTTGGTCACCGCAAGCACCTTGTCCACCAATTCGTAACGCGCACCCCGTGCGGGATGGATGCGAAGCTCGGGGATCGGGTCAAGCGTCTGCGACTGGTCGAGATATTGGCGCAATGTCACCAGATCGACGGGGGAGCCGTTCCACAGCACCTGATCCCGGTCGGTGACCGTGATCTCGTTCCTGGGCGGAGGGACCTGATGCCGGGGCGGCGGCCCGGCGGGCGAATCCAGCTTCACCGCATGCGTCTGCATCGGAATGGTGATGATGAACATGATGAGCAGCACCAGCATCACGTCGATCAGCGGCGTCGTGTTGATGTTCATCATCGGGGCGTCCGGGGCGCCTGCGGAATTCATGGCCATACCAATCCCTCCTCTATATCCGCTGCTGCGGGGCAGGAATGATATGTAATAACATCGCGAATCACAACAGGTCAGAAGCGGACATGAAAAAAGGGGCGGACCGCTTGGTCCGCCCCTTCTTTTCCTGCCGATCGCGGACGATCAGAAGTCGTTGGCGTATGCCTCGTTGCCGACGAAACCCATCTTGGTGACGTTGGCACGCTTGGTAACGGCAAGCACGTTATCCACCACTTCGTACCGCGCATCCTGCGCGGGGCGAATGTGCAGTTCCGGGATCGGATTCAGCGTCTGCGACGCGTCCAGATACTGGCGCAGCGTAACCAGATCGACCGGCGCCCCATTCCACAACACCTGGTCGGTGTTGGTGATCGCAACCTCATTCTTCGTCGGAAGGATCGGCGGCGGGGTCGAATTGCTGTTCTGCGGCAGATCCAGCTTCACCGCATGGGTCTGCACCGGGATGGTGATGATGAACATGATGAGGAGCACCAGCATGACGTCGATGAGCGGCGTCGTGTTGATGTCCATCATCGGCTCGCCTTCGGCGCCGCCGGAGCTCATGGCCATAGTCGTCTACTCCTAACTTCGGCGCTTATTCTTCGACCTGGGCGTGATACTGACCAGGATCGGGCTGCGAGATGAAGCCGACGCGGGTGAAGCCGGCGCGGGCAACGTTGGTCATCGCACCACCGACGCACTCCCAGCGCGTGTCGATATCGCTGCGGATATGGACCTCGGGCATGTTGTCCACGGTCATGTGCGAAGGACCGCCAAGCTTGTCGACTTCGAGCTTGAGCTTCTTGACCGAGCGGTCGAGCAGCTCCTGCGCGGTGACCTTGGTCTGGCCCCAATAAACCTCGCAGCGGCCATCCTTACCGTTACGCACCGAAAGAACGACGTTCTCCGGCTTGCTGGTGGTCGGCTCGTAGACGACCTTCGGCAGGCGGACCGGCACGGTCTGGATCACGACCGGCACGGTGATCAGGAAGATGATGAGGAGCACCAGCATGACGTCCACGAGGGGAGTCGTGTTGATGTCCGACATCGGGGAGTCTTCTTCGGCGTTGCCGACACTCATCGCCATGGGCGAAATTCCTATTCTCTACACAGGCACGACAGGCGCCTGCCGCAAAAGCGGCGGGCGGAGCCGAGGCTCCGCCCGTGCTTTCAGATTAAGCCTTGGTCGCGGTCGGCGCCTTGACGGCCGGAGCCGGGGCGGTCTTCACGGCGACGAGCTGCGGCTTCAGGGCGCCATTCGACACCAGGTAAGCATGCAGGTCGGTCGCGAAGGTGCCGAGCTGCTCGGCAATGACCTTGTTGCGGCGGATCAGCCAGTTGTAGCCGAGCACGGCCGGCACGGCGACGACGAGGCCGAGCGCGGTCATGATCAGAGCTTCGCCGACCGGGCCCGCGACAGCGTCGATCGAGGCCTGACCGGCAGCGCCGATCTTGATGAGCGCGCGGTAGATGCCGATAACCGTACCGAACAGACCGACGAACGGCGAAGTCGAGCCGACGGTCGCGAGAATCGCGAGGCCCGAGCCGAGGCGCGAGTTGATCGACCCGGTCGAACGACCGAGCGAGCTGCCGAGCCACTCATGCTGGTCGACCGGGTCGATCAGCTTGGTGTGCTGTTCCTGGGCGAGCAGGCCATCGTCGACGATCTGACGATAAGCCGAGTTGCGCTCCAGCTTGTTAGCGCCGTCGCGCAGCGTCGGGGTACCCCAGAAGCTGCCTCGCAAACGGCGATACTGGTTCAGGATCTTCTGCTGCTCGAACACCTTGGTGAACATAACGTACCAGGTGGAAAGCGACATGATCACGAGGATGATGAACACGGTCCAAGCGATAATACCGCCCTGGTGAAGGGCAGCCGTGAGGCCGTACGGGCTGGGATTCGCGGCGGCAGCGCCTGCGGCGGGAGTAGTCATGGTCTCAACAGTCCTTTTTCAAACGAAGTGAAGCGGTCCGGCACGCCGAGCATGCCGTCTGCGGCAAACATCATTCGCTAGGGAGTACCCAGCGGAAGCGGACGCCGGACGTCTGCTTAATCGGATTTCCTGCCTGGTCCTTCGCCGGGGAATAACGGCCGCGGCGGGTGACGAGACGGCAAGCGGTATCGTCCAGAATCTGCGATCCGCTCGAAGCGACGACGTGGCAGTTCTCGACGCGACCCTGCTCGTTGATCGTCCAGGCGATATTGGAAACGCCCTGCTGCTCCATACGGATTGCTTCCGGCGGATAGTCGTCGTTGGTGATCCACGACGCCGGATTGCCCTTTGCCTGGGCAGCCTGCGAAACCACCGGTGCCGGCGGTGCCGGCGGTGCCGAAACCGTGATCGGCGGCGCAACCGGCGGCGGCGTCGGCACGGTCATGACCGGCGGCGCCAGCGTCGGCGTCTGCACGATCGGCGGCGGCGCGACGATCGGCGGCGGCGGCACATTCTGCTGCTGCGGCGGCGGTGGCGGCGGCTTCTGCTCAGGTGGCGGCGGTTGATCCTTGACGTCCACGACCTTCAGATCCTGCGCTGCCTTCTTGATAACATTGAAGGCAAGTCCAGTGACGAACGCATATCCGATGACCACGTGGAGCAGAACAACCAGCCCGATGGCGACCGCCTTACGAGGGGTCATTGTTGGTTGGTCAGCGTAAGCCATTAAAGAATGACACTCCCTCCGATCCGGAATTTAGAGCACCGCCCTTTCCGGTGCTCAAACGATACGGGCGCCAAGCTCTCTGTCTTGGTCCTGCCGCACGGAGGGTGTTCCTATCGCGACGGTTCGAGCCATGCAAACGCTTTATGGTTACGTTAACCCCCTTCTCCGGGTTGAATCTTTCGTTCTGCTCATGCGAAGGCAGAAAAATGATGCGTTCGACACCCTATCTCGGCCTTTTCCTGCTCTCGGCATCTTCTGTCGCGCACGCGGCGACACCTATCCCCTATGGGGGATTATCCACCGATTATAGTTATGTGGAACTTGCCGACATGGCTTTTGCAGCGCAGCAAACCATCGGCGCCACGATCGCGGAGGCGATTCCGCTCAAGGGCACCGCCGCCGCGGGCGTGCCCGAGGGAAAGACGCGTTATTATGTGCAGGCGGACGTGACCGCATTGATCAGCGGAACCGGCGTGCCGTCGCACGTGACCTATCTGGTCGACCTGCCGAATCCTCCCAAGGGCAAGCTCAAGCTGAAGGGCGTTCCCGTCATCCTGCTTGCCGCAACTACCGGGAATCCAGGCGAATTACGCCTGGTGGGCCCGCGCGCGCAGGTGCCGCGCACGCCCGACAATGAAAGCCGGCTACGCGCTATCCTGACCGCCAGCGTGAGCCCGGACGCACCGCCTGCCATCACCGGAATCACACGCGCCTTCCATGTCGCGGGCACGCTGCCGGGCGAGAGCGAGACGCAGATTTTCCTCCGCACCGCGGACAAGCGCCCGATTTCGCTATCGATTCTGCGGCGCCCGCATGAGGACCCACGCTGGGCGGTGGCGCTGTCGGAGCTGGTCGACGACAGCGCCGCGCCGCCCAAGCCGGACAGCCTGCTCTGGTACCGGCTCGCCTGCGGCCTGCCCGCGCAGTTGCCCGAGAGCGCGGTCGCGGGCTTGTCCGGTGAGGACGCCAAGGCAGCGCGCGACGACTATCAGGTGGTGCTGACCGGACTGGGGCCCTGCAAGAGGTGATCAGACTTTAGTCGTAGGGCGGTGCCGACTACGCCTTTAGTCGCGCATCATGTGCAAAAAATCGCGCTCGTAGCTTTCGAGATTCGCGCCGCCATCGACGAACAATGTCTGACCGGTGACTGATGGTGCCGAGAGAAGATAGGCGACCGCGCCGGCTATATCCTCTGGCGCGGAATTGCGTTCGAGCGGCATTGCGTCGGCGAGACGCTGCCATTGTGATTCCTGATAGCCGTCCGCGGGCAAGGTATTGCCGGGAGCGACCGCATTGACGCGGATCGACGGCGCGAAAGCGCGCGCCATTACCCGCGTAACCGAGCCCAGCGCCAACTTGGATGCGGTGTAAGCCGCCTGATCGACGGGCGGATTGGCAACGCGCTGATCGAGGATGTTGACGACGGCGCCGGGCCGGTCGCCCGCGAGCGCCTTGGTAAAACTCTGGATGAGCAGCATCGGCGCGATGAAATTGACGTCGAGATGGCGCGCCAGCTCGCCACGCGAAAGCTCGGGCCACTGGCCTTCGCTGATGATCGAGGCGCTGTTGACCAGCGCGTCGGGCGCGCGGCCGAAATGTGCCTTCACTTTTTCAATAAGCGATTCGACCTCGCCCGGAATCGCCAGATCGGCGGGAAAGACCGCCGATTCGACATTGTTGGCGCGGATCGCCTCGGCCAGGTCCGGATCGGGATCGCCCATGCGATGCGCGTGGAGCGCCAGATCGTAACCTGCCGCCGCAAGCTGCGCCGCGATCGCCGCACCGACGCGATGGAGCCCGCCCGTGACGAGCGCGAGCATCAGCGCCGCTCGCGCACCAGAGTCATTCCGATCGATTCGCCCGCCTGCGACAGCGCCAGCTTGACGATCTTGACCTCGACCCGCGTCACGCGCGCATCACCACCGAAGATCGTGTCGACGATATGATCCGCCACCGCCTCGACCAGAGTGAAGTGGACGTCTTTGGGAAGCCCCTCCTCCACCGCGCGCCGGAGATCGAGATAATTCTTCGATGCGCTCAAGGGCGTGTCGTGATTGAAGCGGCGCGAGGCGGCGATGTCCGCGGTGACCGAGACCTTGAGCGGCTGCGGCATGTGCGTTTCTTCGGAATAGATGCCGGTCAGCACGTCGATGACGAGGTCGCTCACCTCCAGCCGCACGAAATCGTTGGGCGAACCCGTTTCGGGCACGAGCACCAGCGGTTTGGGATGTTGGATTGCGGTCATCTTGGTCTCACTTCTGTAATGGGCCGCCCCTAGCAGTCGGGAAAAGGCGGGACCAGCGGGTTCCCTTTCGCGCGACTTCCTATATGGGGCGCACCCTTTCCCTTTGGAGCCTGCCTTGTTGATCACGCTCTCGCCGCTTGCCGATGCCGATCCGAACCAAGTCGAAGCCCTGCTCGACGCGAGCTTCGGCGCGGATCGACGCGGCCGCACGGCGTATAAACTGCGCGAAGGGATGCAGGCGATTCCCGAACTGTCGTTCGCAGCCTGGGAAGAGGACCGCTTGGTCGGCGCGTTGCAATGCTGGCCGATCATGCTTCATGGCGCAGAAGGCAACACGCCTTTGATCCTGGTCGGCCCGGTCGCGGTCGATCCCGAACGCCAGCAGCAGGGAATCGGCCGCGCGATGATGCGCGAGATGCTGGCCTTGGCTGACGCGCGCGAGCCGCTCGTGCTGATCGGCGACCCCGAATATTATGGGCGGCACTTCGGCTTCATCGCCGACCAGACCGCAAATTGGGAACTGCCCGGCCCGTTCGAGCGCCGCCGCCTGCTCGCGCGGACCGGCGGGCGCGACCTGCCTTACCGGGGGATGCTGGGCCCGCGGCGGTGACGCTTCCTCCCCTCCTGCAGGCGGGAGGGGCTTTCTTGGTTCGCCCGTCCCCACTAACGGGCTCTTCATGCCGGAACGCGCGCCTCCTCCGCCTGAGCTTGCAGGCCTGTCGCTGGCCGAGATTGCCGAGGCTGTAGCCGAACGCCGGCTGCCTCCGGTCGAGCAATGGAATCCGCCGCATTGCGGCGACAGCAGGATGCGGATCGCGCGCGACGGGACCTGGTTTCACGAGGGTGCGCCGATCAGGCGGCCGGCGATGGTGCGGCTGTTCGCGGGGCTGCTCAGGCGGGAAGCGGACGGGCGGCATGTGCTGGTCACACCGGTCGAGAAGCTGGACATCACGGTCGAGGATGCGCCCTTCGTGGCGGTCGAGGCGCGGAGCGAAGGCGTGGGGCGCGAACGGCGTCTCGCGTTCCGGCTCAATACCGACGAGGCGGTTGTCGCAGGGCCTGAGCATAAGCTGTATCTGATCGAGGGACGCCCCTATCTGACCGTTCGCGCCGGGCTGGAAGCCGCGATCGCGCGTCCGGTCTATTACGAGCTGGCCGAGCTTGCACTGGAGGAAGGCGCCAATCCGCCCGGCCTCTGGTCGGACGGTGTCTTCTTCTCGCTGGAATCCGCATGAGCCTTGCCGACCGCCTGCGTGCCGCGCTGGCAGAGCCCCGCGAAGGCCATGCGCCGATCGAGGGTGACGATTATGACCGCGCGCATGGCCATTACGCACCCGCCGCGGTGCTGGTCGCGATCACCGACCGGCCCGAGCCGGGCGTGCTGCTGACGCTGCGCCAGCCACATCTCAAGCGCCATGCCGGACAGATCGCCTTTCCGGGGGGACGGGTGGACCCCGGCGACAAGGACGCCGTCGCGGCGGCCTTGCGCGAGGCGGAGGAAGAAATCGGGCTCGACCCGGCATTGGTCGAGGTGGTGGGTACGAGCGACGTCTATCGCGTCGGCACTGGCTTCGCGGTGACGCCGGTGGTGGCCGTGGTCCCGCCCGACCTGGCGCTCGCCCCACATGAGGACGAGGTCGCGGCGGTGTTCGAGACGCCGCTGGCCTTCCTGCTCGCGCCGGGCAATCATGCGCGCAAGCATATGCAGTGGGAGGGGCGCGAGCGCCACTTCTACGAAATGACCTGGGAGGATAAACGCATCTGGGGCGCGACCGCGGCGATGATCGTCAATTTGGCGGCTCGGTTGAGGGGTGCGATCGGATGATCCTGCCCGAAACCGGCTGGCGCACGCGTACCGATCTGATTCGGCTGACCGAGGCGCTGGGTGCTGCGGAAGGTCAGGTGCGTTTCGTCGGCGGGGCGGTTCGGGACGCCTTGCTCGGCCTGCCCGTCTCCGACCTCGATCTCGCCACCACCCATTTGCCCGAGGACGTATCGCGGCGGGTGAAGGCTGCCGGTTTCAAGGCGGTGCCGACCGGAATCGCGCACGGCACCATCACCGCGGTGCTGCCCAGCGGTCCGGTCGAGGTGACGACGCTTCGTCGCGACGTCTCCACCGACGGCCGGCGCGCGACGGTCGCATTTACCGATGACTGGCGCGAGGATGCCGCGCGGCGCGACTTCACGATCAACGCGCTTTCGGCGGATCCGCTGAGCGGCGCGGTCCACGATTATTTCGGCGGGCTGGACGATATCCAGATCGGGCTGGTGCGCTTCATCGGCGACCCGCTTCAGCGCATCGCGGAAGATCATCTGCGTATCCTGCGCTTCTTCCGTTTCCATGCGCGCTTCGGTCAGGGCGCTCCCGACCCGGCCGGGCTGGCGGCCTGCGTGGCGCGCGCCAACGATCTGATGGCGTTGTCGCGCGAGCGAATCGCGCAGGAGCTGCTGAAGCTGCTCGCGGGAATCGATCCCGTCCCGACCGTCGCGCTAATGGTCGCGCACGGCATATTCGCCGCGGTCGTGCCCGAGATCGATGCTCAAAGCGTGACGCGGTTGGAACGGCTGGTGGCACGCGAGCGCGCTTATGGTGGCGATGCGCTGCGGCGGTTTTCCGCCTTGCTGCCCGCCGACCCGGCGCTGGCCGACCTGATCGGCGCGCGGCTCAAGCTTTCCAATGCCCAGCGCAAGCGGCTGGCGCTGGCGGCCGTAGCGGGCGAGCCCGGTCCGGCGCGCCCGCTTGCACACGGGATAGGGCTGGAAGGCGCGCGCGACCGCCTGCTCCTCCATGCCGCCGATCCCACGCCGGGGATGACCGATCTCGAGGATTGGGCGGTGCCGCGTTTTCCGCTTACGGGCGGCGCGCTGGTGAAGATGGGGCTAAGTGCCGGGCCGGTGGTCGCCGCCACGATGCAAGCGGTCGAGCGGCAATGGGTACATGAAGGCTTTCCCGGCGCGGACCGGGTCCACGAAATCGCCGAGGAGCTGGTCGCTCAGGCCTTGCGGGCGCGGTAGAAATCGAGCGCGTCGCCGGCGGTCAGCGGGCGCGCGAAATGATAGCCCTGCCCCGTATCGCAGCCGAGATTGGCGAGCGTGCGCTCGGCGTCCGGGGTTTCGATACCCTCCGCGACGGTGGACATTCCGAGCGTGCGGGCAAGGCTGAGAATCGCGCGGATGATCGCGACCGAGTCGCTATTCTCGTGCATGTTGGTGACGAAGCTGCGGTCGATCTTGAGGATGTCGATCGGCAGCTTCTGCAGATAGGCAAGGCTCGAATAACCCGTGCCGAAATCGTCCATCGCCACGCGGCAGCCAAGATCATGGAGCGCGCTCAGCACGCGGTTGGCGCGTTCCGGATCGGCAACGATCGAGCTTTCGGTGAGTTCGAGCGTCATGCGCTGGCCGCCGATGCGGTTATGGTCGAGCGTCGCGCGAACCGCATCGTCGACCGTATCGCGCGCGAGCTGGACGGGCGAGACGTTGACGCAGAGCTTGAGCGGAAGCGCGCCGCCATGCTCGCGATCCCATGCCGCAAGCGTGCGCGCAGTGGCGTCGAGCGCCCAGCGGCCGAGCGGGACGATCAGCCCTGATTCCTCGGCGACCGAGATGAATTCCGCGGGCGAGATGGTTCCCTGGTCGGGATGTTCCCAGCGCGCGAGCGCCTCGAAGCCGGAGACGGTGCCGGTCTGGAGGTGGATCAAGGGCTGGAAGGCGAGGCTCAATTGATCCTGCTCGATCGCACGGCGGAGCTCGGTTTCCAGGCTGAAACGGCGGCGGGCATGATTGGCCTCACCCTGGCGATAAAGTTCGATCTGGCCCGAATATTTGGCGCGCTTGAGCGCGACCTGCGCATTACGAAGGAGATCGCCTGAGGTGTGAACGCGCTTGTCCCACACCGCCCCGCCAATCGAGCAATCGACGCGAATCTCAAGCTCGGACAGACGGATGGGACTGGAAAGCGCGGACTGAAGGCGCGCCGCGGCGGCGACCACGTCCTCGCCACCCTCGGTGCCCCGCATCAGCACGCCGAATTCGTCGCCCGCCATGCGCGCGAGCATGTCGCCCTGGCGGAGCGCCGAGACGAGCCGGCGCGCAACCGTGATGATCAGCTCGTCGCCGGCGAGCGCGCCGACGCATTCGTTGATCCGGCTGAAGCGATTGAGATCGACCGCGAGGATCGCGAAACTGTTGTCGGGGCCGTCCGTCTCGATCGCTTCCTCGATCGCCTCGCCAAAGGCTAGGCGGTTGGGTAGCCCGGTCAGGCTGTCATGCAGCATCTCGGCGCGAAGCGAGCGCGCGGTTTCGACCTCGGCGGTGCGATCGACCAGACTGACCAGGGCGCGCTGCTCATGCTCGCCATAGAGCGGCAGACGCGAGAGATGGACGCGGAAGGTGCGGCCGCCGATGCCGGGCTGGTGCCAGTCGAGATCGTGGCGTTCCTGATCGCTGTCGAAGAAGGCATGGACCGCGGCGATCAGGCCCCGCGCCTGATCGAGGTCGGCATGCTCGCCCGCGATCCGCCGGAACGGCGTATTGCAGGCAGCGATCCGGGGCTGCTCTTCTTCGAGGACGATCAGGGCAGCGGGGATGTGGATGGCATCGAGATATTGCTGGCGCGCGCCCGCCAGAACCGGATCGTGATCCGGTATTTCCGCCGACGCGAGCGCGCCCGCTTGCCCAAAGGTTGCGGGACGCCTTTTGCCGCGGCTGATGCTCGCAACCTGCATTAGGATGCGGATAAGCCAAAAATCCTTAAGATTTCGTCGACTGTACTTTGATGGGACCGCTACCGAAACGGTTATCGCGCGGGAATCCGGTCGGCGGCATCCGTCCGGCAGCCCCGCGTGCCGCGCGCCATTGGGTCAGGTCCGTCTCGGTCCGATAGCGGCCGGACTCCCCGCCCATCGGCCAGGACAGGCCTTCCTCGAAGCGGAAGGTGGTAGCGTCCGACAGCCCGCCATCGCGATAACGCTGCAGCTGTGCGCCCTGGCCGCGGGCCAGCTCGGGCACCTCGCTCAGCGGGAAAACGACCAGCTTCCGGTTGTCACCGATCGCCGCGACATAATCGTCCTCGGCCGGGATCGGGCGCGCGATGCGCAATGTGGCGCCGGCGCGGACATTGACGACCTGACGGCCCTTGCGCGTCTCGCCGACCGCATCCTCGGCCTTGGCGACGAAGCCCTTCCCGTCGCTCGCGGCAAACAGGATCTTCTGGTCGGCCTTGTAGGGGAAGAGGTTGGCGATCCCCGCCTCACCCTCCAGGTCGATCATCAGGCGCACCGGCTCGCCGAAGCCGCGGCCGCCGGGCAATTTGTCGGCGGCGAGCGTGTAGACGCGGCCCGTTGCGGCAATCAGCAGCAATTTGTCGGTGGTTTGCGCGTGGAAAGCGAAAGCGGGACCATCGCCTTCCTTGAATTTCAGCGCTTCGGCGGACGCCAGGTCGATATGGCCCTTCATTGCGCGCACCCAGCCGCGCTGCGACAGGATCACAGAGATCGGCTCGCGCTCGATCATCGCCTCGAGCGGGATTTCGCGGGCCGGGCCCTGTTCCTCGATCAGGGTGCGGCGGCGACCGATCTCGGTCTCCTCCGAATAACGCTCGCGCAGCTTGGCCAGGTCGCGCTTGAGCCGCGTGCGCTGGCGCGCGGGGCTGGCGACCAGAGCCTCCAGTTCCTCGGCCTCCTTGGCGAGATCGGCCCGCTCTTTCTTGAGCTCCATCTCCTCCAGCTTGCGCAAGCTGCGCAAACGCATGTTGAGGATGGCTTCGGCCTGGCGGTCGGTCAGCTCGAATTCGGCCATCAGCACCGGCTTGGGCTCATCCTCTTCACGGATGATCTGGATCACGCGATCGAGGTTGAGATAGGTGATCAGATAGCCGTCGAGCAGTTCGATCCGGTCGGCGATCTTGGCGAGCCGGTGGTTCGAACGGCGGACCAGAACCTCGAATTGATGGTCAACCCAAGCCGCAAGTGCCTGTTTCAAGGACATAACCCGCGGCGTGCGCTCGCGATCGAGTACGTTCAGGTTCAACGGCACGCGGGTTTCGAGATCGGTCAGCCGGAACAGACTGTCCATCAAGGTCTGCGGATCGACCGTCCGCGCGCGCGGCTCGATCACGATGCGGATCTGCTCGTCGCTCTCGTCGCGGACGTCGGCGAGGATAGGCAGCTTCTTCTCGTTGATGAGCGCCGCGATCTGCTCGATCAGCTTGGCCTTGGGCACCTGATAGGGGATTTCGCTCACCACCGCGACCCAGGTGCCGCGTCCCTGATCCTCGATCGCCCATTTGGCGCGGACGCGGAAGGAACCGCGGCCGGTGGCGTAGGATTCGGCGATCGCGGCTTCGCTGTCGACGACGATGCCCCCGGTAGGAAAATCGGGCCCCTTCACGAAGCGCATCAGCTCGCGCGGGTCGCCTTCGGGCTGGTCGATCAGATGAACCGCGGCGTCGATCAGCTCGGCGGCGTTGTGCGGCGGGATCGAGGTCGCCATGCCGACGGCAATGCCCGAGGCGCCGTTGGCAAGGAGGTTCGGGAACAGCCCGGGCATCAGCTCGGGTTCCTGCTCCTCATTATTGTAGGTCGGGCGGAAGGCGACCGCGTCTTCGTCGAGGCCGACCATCATGTCGGACGCGACCTGGGTCAGGCGCGCTTCGGTGTAGCGGTAGGCGGCGGCGTTATCGCCATCGATATTGCCGAAATTGCCCTGCCCGTCGACGAGCGGGTAGCGGAGCGAGAAATCCTGCGCGAGACGGACCATCGCGTCATAGACCGACGCGTCGCCATGCGGGTGATATTTACCGATCACGTCGCCGACCACGCGCGCCGACTTCTTGTAGGCGGCGTTGGGATCCATCCTGAGCAGCCGCATCGCCCAGAGCAGGCGGCGATGGACCGGCTTCAAGCCATCGCGGACGTCGGGCAGCGAGCGCGCGGTGATCGTCGAGAGCGCATAGACCAGATAGCGCTCGCTGAGCGCGCTATCGAACGGGGCATCGAGGATCTGGTTGAAAGGATCGCTGGTGTCGGTGGTCATCGGGACGGAACTAGCCGAGCCCAGGCCGCGCGCAAAGGGGCCGACTCAATCCGGCGCGATCGTGCGCGGACCATCCGACTTTTCCGCGCTGATCTCTTGCAGCAGCCATTCGCGGAAACGCTTGATCTTGGGAACGCCACGCCGTTCCTCCGGGTAGACCAGCCAATAACCGAAACCGCGCGTCGAAAGCTGGTCCGAAAGCCGCACCAGCCGGCCCTCGGCAATGTCGTTGCGCCACAGGAAGGGCGTCAGCATCGCGACCCCCTGCCCCGCCATCGCGGCGTGGCCTTCGTGCGCCTGGACATCGAGCCTTATGCCCGGCCGCACCTCATTTTCATCCACCTCGACGCCGGCCTCGCGCAGCCAGTGCGGCCACCAGACGTCGTTCGGGCTGATCATCGGCAGGTTGAGAATGTCGCGAGGCTCGATCCTGCCGCCATGGCGCCGCAGGAAATCGGGGCTGCACATCGGCGTGAAATAGACCTGGAACAAAAGATGCTGGGCGAGGCCGGGCCAGCCGCCGCGCCCGGCGCGGATCGCGACATCCACCTCGTCCCTGGCGAAATCGGTGATCGTATCGACCGCGACCAGCCGCACCGCCATGCCCGGATTCTGCATCTGGAAGCCGCCCACCTTCCAGGCGAGCCACGTGTTGGCGAAGGTCTGCGTGGTCGAGACGGTCATGGTGGAGTCGCTCTCGGCGCGCAGCCGGGCGAAGGCACCGTCGAGCGCGTCGAACGCGCGTTCCAGCTGGGGCTGGATCCGTTCGCCCGCGGGCGTCAGCTGGACGCCGCGTCCGTCGCGCCGGAACAAGGCGATTCCCAGCTTCTCTTCCAATAACTTGACCTGATAGCTCACCGCGGCCTGGGTCATGCCCAGTTCGTTGGCGGCGGCGGTGAAGTTCATATGACGCGACGCGGCTTCGAAAACGCGGACGGCGGACAAAGGCGGGATGCGGCGCATGGCTGCAGATCATAAGCTACACTTATGAGTCGGATGCAAGCTTCGATTGGCCCCGAAACATCTTTTCGGCGAGAAGAGCGATGTCGCGAGAACGCGGCCCATCCGCGAAAGGAGGTTCGTCATGTCCCAGCCCGACAAGTCCCCGCAGCCCGTGCCGAGCTTCATCACCCGTCTCGCCGAGATGCTTGCCGCCACCGACCGCTTCGTCGGCTGGTGGGGCGCGCATCGCGCCTGGCCGGCCAACGAATGCCCCAAGATCGGCCGCTGCCGATAAAGGTCCTGCCTGGCCTTCGAGAATTGTACCCGTGACGCGCGCCCTTCGCGTTGCGGTTACAGGTGAGCTGCGTTATATCGCCCTTACCCGCCCCGCCCGCGCCGAATCTCCGGCCGCGTCCGGGGCGCTTCTCGTTTTGGTCCTTGGGAGACTGCATGTCCCGCCGCCGCCAGATTTACGAAGGCAAAGCCAAGATCCTCTATGAGGGTCCCGAACCCGGCACGCTCATCCAATATTTCAAGGACGACGCGACCGCGTTCAACGCGCAGAAACGCGGCACGATCAGCGGCAAGGGCGTGCTCAACAACCGCATTTCGGAGCATGTCTTCACTCTGCTCGCCAATATCGGGGTGCCGACGCATTTCATCCGCCGGCTCAACATGCGCGAGCAACTGATCCGCCAGGTCGAGATCGTGCCAATCGAGGTGGTGATCCGCAACGTCGCCGCCGGAAGCCTCGCCAAGCGGCTCGGGATCGAGGAAGGCACGCAGCTGCCGCGCACAATTATTGAATATTATTACAAGGACGATGCGCTCGGCGATCCGCTGGTAAGCGAGGAGCATATCGCCTGCTTCGGCTGGGCCAGCCAGGAAGAGATGCACGACATCGCCGACATGGCGATCCGCGTGAACGACTTCATGACCGGGCTGTTTGCCGGGGTCGGTATCCGTCTGGTCGACTTCAAGCTCGAATTCGGGCGAGTGTGGGACAATGACTATGCCCGCATCATCCTGGCGGACGAGATCAGCCCCGACGGCTGCCGCCTGTGGGACATGACGAGCGGCGAAAAGCTCGACAAGGACCGCTTCCGCCAGGATCTGGGCGGTGAGGCCGAGGCCTATCAGGAAATTGCGCGCCGGCTGGGTCTGCTGCCCGAGGGTGACACGATCGTGCTCGACATGGCCGAGCATCGAAAGAATCGCGGAAAATAAGACTGGTTCGGGAGTTGTAGCGGCATGGTCAGAAGTCTCACCGTCGCCCTGCTCGTTGCCGGCCTTGCGTTGCCGGTCGGGGCGACGCGGACCAGACCACAGACTCTCCAATCCGCCCAGTTCGATTGCGACGCGCTGGAGATCAATGCGCCGCTCGACCGCGCCACCTTGCGCGACCTGGGCCCTGCCCACTCGCTCGAACAGGCGGCGGCGATACTGACCCGGCATGGTGTCAAGTTCGAACGCGGCCTGCGCGTGCTCACGCTTACCGGCGCGCCGGCGCGGCTGGTGCGCGATATCAGCACGACCAAGCAGGGCGAGCCGATCATCCTGCCCAACGGCGAAGGCAGCGCGATCTGCGTGCTGATCCCGTCGCCGGATTCGATCTGACCGCGCCGCGAAGCGGGTCGTTCATGGCGCGGGCCTGACCTTTTGTTTCCCGCCGGGCGACGCGACGCGCAGCCGTGCTAGCCTCCCCAAATCAAAACCCCCGGGGAGGGATTATATGAAATTTCGTCACGCGACCTTCGCGGCCGTTATCGCGCTCGCGGCCGGTGCGGGCTTTACCGCTACGCCAGTATACCCGCCGTTCGGGCTCGATCTGACCGCGCCAGACAAGGGAATCAGGCCGGGCGACGATTTCTTCGAATATTCGAACGGCACCTATCTCAAGAATTTGCAAATCCCGGCGGACGAAGTCTCGGCGAGCAAGCGCTTCGACATGAGCAAGCGGACCGAGGCCAATCTCCACGTGATGCTGGAGGACGCCGCCCGGGGCGTCGGCGCGCAGCCGACCGACCTCAAGGGCAAGGTCGGCGCGATGTACGCCGCCTTCATGAACGAGGCCGCGATCGACGCCGCGGGTGCCAAGCCGATTACCCCCGAACTGAACGCGATCCGCAGCGCCGGCGACCGGAGCGCGCTCGCATCCCTGATGGGACAATATGGCTTCTACCCTGCCCCGTTCGGCTATTGGGTCGACCTCGATCAGAAAGATCCCGACCATTATGCCGCTTATCTGGGCGCGGGCGGCTATCTGCTGCCCGATCGGGATTATTACCTGACCGCCGATTTCGCGACGCACCGGGCGGCGATGCGGACCTATACCGCGACCCTGCTCAAGCTGATCGGCTGGCCAGACGCGGACGCCAATGCCGACTCGATCATGGCATTCGAGACCAAGCTGGCGGAGCTAAGCTGGACCAAGGTCCAGCAACGTGACCCGACCACGCAGTACAACCCGATGACGCCCGCCGCGCTCGCGGCCTATGCCCCGGGTTTCGATTGGCAGGCCTACCTCAAGAGCGCGGGGCTGGACGGTAAGAGGCAGCTGATCGTCACCACCAACACTGCCTTCCCGGCGATGGCGAAGCTGGTTGCGGACACGCCGGTCGAGACGCTGAAGGCGTGGATGGCGTTCCGCGTGGCGGACGCGACCGCTCCCTATCTCGCGCATGATTTCTACGCGGCTTATTTCGAGATGCACGGCCATGTGCTGAGCGGCCAGGCGACGCCGCAGGTGCGCTGGAAGCGCGCGATCGTCGCGGTCGGCGGCGGCGATTGCGGGGCGGATCCGGCGAGCTGCTTCGGCACGCTCGACTGGGGCGTCGGGCAATTGTTCAGCGAGCGCTATTTCCCGGCCGCGACCAAGATGCAGATCGAGGCGCTGGTCGCCAATCTCAAGGTCGCGTTCCGCCAGCGGATCGAGAAGCTCGACTGGATGGGCCCCGCGACCAAAGCCGAGGCGCTCAAGAAGCTCGACACCTATACGATCAAGGTCGGTTATCCCGACCATCCGCGCGATTATTCGAGTGTTTCGATCAGCCGCGACGACATCGTCGGCGACGTGCGCGCGGCGGCAGCGGGCGAATGGGCGTTCCAGCTGGGCCGCAGCGATGGGCTGGTCGACCGCTCCGACTGGCTGATGACCCCACAGACCAACGACGCCTATAACGGCTCGCTGCGCGACATCGTGTTCCCGGCGGGCATCCTCCAGGCGCCGATGTTCGACGCGGCGGCGGACCCCGCGATCAACTATGGCGCGATCGGCGGCGTGATCGGCCATGAAATGACGCACGGCTTCGACGATCAGGGCCGGCACATCGACGCGAAGGGTGCGCTGCGCGACTGGTGGACGCCCGCCGATGCCGCTGCGTTCAAGGCGCGCGCCAAGGTGCTGGGCGATCAATATGCGGCCTACGAGCCGGTGCCGGGAATGCACATCAATCCCGATCTGACGATGGGCGAGAATCTGGCCGATCTGGGTGGCCTCTCGATCGCGCTCGACGCCTATCATGCCAGCCTGCACGGACGCCCCGCGCCGGTGATCAGCGGCTTGACCGGCGACCAGCGCGTCTTCCTGGGCTGGGCGCAGGTGTGGGCGGGCAAGCTCCGCCCCGAGGCGATCCGCAAGCAGACCGCGAGCGATCCGCACAGTTTCCGCAAGTTCCGCGTGAACGGCGTCGTGCGCAATATCGATGGCTGGTACGCGGCGTTCGGGATCAAGCCGGGCGACGCGCTCTACATCCCGCCGGAGAAGCGCGCGCGGATCTGGTGATCGAACGGGTTCAGAGAGGCCGTTCGGGCTGAGCTGGTCGAAGCCCCGTCCTTCTTCCAGTAGAAGGACAAGGACAGCCCTTCGACAGGCTCAGGGCGAACGAGGTCTCGGGTGATGTGTCAGCCCTTCTGGCTGGCGATCCAGGCGTCGATCTTGCGTTCGAGCACGGTCATCGGCAGCGCGCCGGTGTTCAGCACCTGCGCGTGGAAGGCCTTGGCGTCGAACTTCGGCCCCAAGGCCTGCATCGCGCGCACCTTGCAGTTGCTGATCGTGATCTGCCCGACCTTGTAAGCGAGCGCCTGACCCGGAATGGCGATATAGCGGTCTACCTCGGCGGTGGCGTCGGTCACGCTCTCGGGCGAATTGTCGAGCATATATTGGATCGATTTCTGGCGGCTCCAGCCATAGGCATGGATGCCGCTGTCGACGACGAGGCGCATCGCGCGCAGCATCTCGTCATTCAATCCACCGATCCGCTGCCAGGGGTCGGTCTCCATGCCGAGCTGGCGCCACAGGCTCTCCGAATAAAGCGCCCAGCCTTCCTGGAAGGCGGTGTTGCCGCCGTAGCGCATGAAATTGGGCAGGCGCGCATTCTCCTGCGCGAGGCTGATCTGGAAATGATGACCCGGTTCGCCCTCATGCAAAAAGAGCGTCTCCATCTCCCAGGTCAGGCGCGAGGGCAGATCATAGGTATTGTAATAGAAGACGCCGGGGCGCTTTCCGTCCGCGGTGCCGGGATTGTATGAGCCGCCCGCCGCGGTCTTCTCCTGATAAGCGGGGACGGGCCGGATTTCGAGCGGGGTGCGCGGGAAGATCGAGAATTGCTCGGGAATGCGTTTCTCGACCTTGGCCTTGATCGCGATATAGCCGTCCCGCAGCGCGACCGCGCTTTTGGGCTGAAAGCGTGGGGAAGAGCGCAGGAACGCGAAGAACTGCTTGGGGCTTCCCTTGAAGCCGACAATCTTCTGCTGCTCGGCCAACTCGCGCCGGATGCGGTCGACCTCGTTCAGGCCGAGCTGGTGCACGTCTTCCGCCGTCAGTGGCAACGTCGTATTTGATTCAATCAGATATTCGTAGACCTTCGCACCGTCTTTCATCTTTGAAAGGCCGATGCTCGTACGGGCAGCGGGCAGATATTCGCTCTTGAGGAAATTGCGCAGGCGCGTCTCGGCCGGGATCAGGACGGTCTTGATCTGGGCGGCATAAGCAGCGCGCAGACGCTTCTGGTCCTCGGCCGGAACCGACGCGGGAAATTGTCGGACAGGTCCATAGAAAGTCGAATTCTCGATCCCCTGCCCGATCTGAGCGTCCAGCTGATCGATGACGTTGCGGATGGTGAGCCGGGGCTGGACGATCTTCTCGCGCATCCCCTGGCGGAAGCGCGCAATGCATTCATCGAGCAAGACCGCATATTGGGCATTGCGCTTGAGGTTGTTCTCATAATCCGCGACCGTGTTGAACGGCGCAGCGCCCTTCCCCGAGGCGATGTCGGGATACCAGAGATGGACGCCGGAAAAATGATCGATCGGCCGGACCTCCAGCGAGAGCAGGAGCGGCTTGTCGGTGAGCAGGCGCAGGCTTTCGCGGGTCTGCCATTCAAATGTGTCGTAGGCGAGCTGGTCGGTGGCATCGAGCCGGGACCGGTCGATCGCACGAAGCTTGACAAGGTCGCTCGCCGCGGCCGCGCGCTCGGCATCGAAATGCGCGTCGCTGAACGGGTCCCCAAGCTTGTCGGCATAACGCAGATCGCCCCGGCTCAACGCCTCGATCGGATTGCGCTTGAGCTCGGCCTCATCGCTCGCCGCGAACAAGGCGAACAAGCGGGCATGTTCCTGGGATGAGGCAGGAAGAGCTTGCGCAGAGGTGGCAACCGGGGTCGCGGAAAGGGTCAGTGCGACGAGCAAACCGAAACGCATCAATTTCTTCCCGTCATGCCGGATTCGTTCCGGCATCCACCATGCCGCACGGGATTCCTTTGCCCCCCGGTGGACCCCGGAACAAGTCCGGGGTGACGAAAGGACATGCCTAGCTATTCACCGACAATACGAGCTTGGGATCGGGGATATCGTCCGACTGATGACCCTCGATCGGCAATACCGCGGTGCCGATCGCGAAGAATTCGATCACATGGGTCGACCAATTGTGGCTGCCTTCGTGGAGATCGGCACCGACAACGCCCTCCGCACCCGCCTTGCTGGCTTCGAGCTGCATCCGTTCCATCGCGATCTCGCGCGCTTCATAGAGGGCGAGGCTGAAATTGCCGAGCTCCACATTCTGGCCGATCGAACCCAGCGTCGCGAACGGGCCGCGCCGCGCGACATGGTAGACGCAGCTGCCCATCACCATTTCGAGCGGACGATAGCCGGCGGAGAGCAACGTCCAGAAATCCTGCCCTGAGAGCGCGGACGTGAAGGGCTGGCCATTGGGCCCCTTGAAGCCCGCATGCCCCTTGGCGTGGACGATGCCCGTGCCGATCGCCACGAACTCGAGGATATTCTTGTCCCATTCGAGCCGCTTGACCGTGAGGCGCACACCCACGATCCCATCCGCGCCCATATTCTGCGCCTCGAGCCGCATCCGCTCCATCGCCAGCGCGCGCGCCTCGTACATGGCCAGACTGAGCTGCTCCAGTTCGACGTTCGAGCCCCAGCCCGCGAGCTGGAAACCGAGATGATAGATGCAGGAACCGACGCACAGGCCGACCGGCTCGAAACCCGCCTTTCGCACGAGCAGGAATTCGTTGACCGAGAAATCGGAGGTGAAGATGCCCCCGGCATGGCCCTGGCTGCGCAGGCCTTTCAAACGTTCCAGCGCATGCTGCGGTATCTGTTGCTCGGCCATCAGATCGGGCCCTCCCCTTCCCCAATTTGGTGCGAATAGACGCTATGACGGTGGCCGCGCGACGCGCTCAGCGTGTCGTCGTCGCGCATGTCGATCACCGGTTCGATCCCGTGCGGAATGCCCGCACCGAAGGGCGTGTCGACCACGGTCCCGATCACGATATGCCGGCCAAGATAAGCGGGCGGCTGCTTGTCGCGCTCGCGTTTGATGATCTGACCGAAATGGGTATGCGCGAGCACGCCGTTACCCATCGTGGCGGCGTGGCGGCGCAGGTCCGCATGCGCGTCGCGGCGGATGCTTTCCCAGAACTGGCCGAGCTCGGTGAGCGGCTGGTTGCCGGCAAACACGCTCGACTGCATCTGCGTCATGCGCGCACCGCCCCAGCCACCGCCCCAGTTCATGCCCAGCCATTCGTAGCGCGCGCCGATAGCGATGCCGGTCGGCACGATCCCCATTTCCAGCAATTGGACGAATTCGAGCGCGGGCACCGTCGCGACGACCGGGTCCTTGCCTGCCGGCAGCCCTTCGATCCGGATCGCGGTACCGAGCAGGGTGAAGTCCATGCTGCTGCCGACCTGATGACGGATCGTGCGCATCTGAACGTCGACCACTGCGTTGGCCCCTGCGGCATAGGCTTCCTGGCGGATACGGTCGAGCGCATAGGCCCAGCCTTCGGCATGGCCCTCGGTCCAGCTGAAGCCGAAATTGTACCAGCAGGTGCCGGACACGGTCGCGATCGGGCGGCAGCCATGGCTGCGGGCAGTGAGCAGTTCGGCGGGCGTCATCGTCGCCACCCACGGCATCCGGCCGGCGCGCGCATCCGCCAGCCGTTCGAGCACCGGCTGGGGCAAGGTGCCGCGCTGGAGCGCGCTTTCCCAGTCACGGTCGCGCGCCTGCGCCTCAGCGCTCTGCGGGGGAGCCTTGCGATTGAACCAGGGCATTACCGACTCCCCCCGCCTTATAGTCTATTTCCCGGCTTTAGCCGCCTTCAGCTCGTCCAGCATCTCATGAAGCGCGCCCAGGCAATCCTCACCCATCCGCATGCAACGCTCCGGCGACCAGCCAAATTCGGGATCGGCGAGCGCCTCATTGTCCTTGAAGGGCATTTCGAGGGTCATCGCGACCGCGCCATAGCGGTTGGCGAGCTGATTGGTGGACATGGTCAGGTTGGCACTGCCCGGGCCTGCGACAGCATAGCCATGCTCGATCTGGAAATCGGGCGAACGGCGCGCGAGGATCTCGCGATAGCGGGCGTAGAGATTGCCCTGCGCCTCGGTCCAGTTGGGAATGCCTTCGAAGCCCGCGAGGAAGACGTAAGGAATGGCTTCATCGCCATGCACATCCATCGCGAAATCGACGCCGGTCTCGTCCATCCTGTTGCGCACGCACAAAACTTCAGGGCTGCGTTCGGCCGAGGGCTCGTGCCATTCGCGGTTGAGGTTCACGCCGACCGCGTTGGTACGCAGATGGCCGCGGCGCGAGCCGTCCGGGTTCATGTTGGGCACGACGTGGAAGGTCGCTTCCCGCCGCAGCACGCGCGCGACCGGGTCGGACGGATCGGTGAGGCGGCCGAGCGCGCCCTCCATCCACCATTCGGCCATGCTCTCGCCGGGATGCTGGCGGGCATAGAGCCACACCTGGAGCGGGCCGTCGCCGAGATGGAAGCAATCCATCTCCTGCCCATCGAGTGTCTGCCCGAGCGATTCGTAGGTGACGCCGGGTGCCCCGGCGATCGCGGCGACCAGATCGTGATGACGCTCCATCGAATAAGGTGCGAAATAAGCGAACCAGAGATTGTCGCTTTCCGCTTTGTGACGGATAGTCAGGACCTTGTCGTCATAGCTGGTGTCCGCCAGCCGCCAATCCTCGCGGTCTTCCGAAACGCGCGCCTTATAGCCCGGCCAGCCGAGCGGATAGGCCGAGCCCGCCGCATTCAGGATGCGCAGCTCCACGGTCCGGCCCTTCGCGCCCAGCAGGCGGAAGTGGAACCATTGATAGAAATCGGACTGATGATCCTTGACGATCTCCAGATCGAAGCGGTCGCCGTCCTGCTTGAGGACGCGGATATTGCCACTGTCGAAAGCGGCCGAGATATGGGCAGTCATTTCACGCTGATAGTGCGGCCGGAAACCCCGGGGAAGCCCTGGAAAACAGCGGAGGCAAGATGCTGGACCGCCGCGGCAGGCTGCGATTCGGGCGTGCCGAAACGCGCATGCGTCTCGGCCCGGCCTTCCCAGATGGTGGTGCCGTCCGAACGGCGCTTGATCTGCACGATCAGGCGGGTGGCGACATTCTGCGTCGGCTTGCCCGCGAACGTGGTGCCGACGCTGCCGCCCGCCCCGCCGTGCCAGCCATAATTTCCCCCGCCGATGCCGATCGAGAAGGACGATCTGGGCGGCCCATCGAAGAACATTCGGTCGACCTGAATCACCGCCACCTGCTCCGATTTGGCAAGGCCGGGCGCCTCGGTGAAGCCAATCTTGGCGAGTTCGCCGCCGACGATATTGGCGTAGGTCTGGAATTCGGGGCTGCCGCGATCCTGCGCCATCATCGGTTCGACCGTGATCTGGCCGGGCGCGATCGGCTGCTCGAGGTGGAAGCGCGTGACCTGGACGCCCGGGGCGGTATTGCAGCCCGCGAGCATCACCGTGCCCAGCATCGCCAAGACCAGCTTGCGCATCTTCATCTCCCTCGGATCTCCTATGATCGCAACGCTAGAGCAACGATTTCGCTGCATGGGCGATGAACGGACAGGATGGGTTGACTTGAACGGCCTCTGCCCATAGGGAGCGCCGACATTTTCCGCAGCTTTTGGACAGATAGGCAGGGTTTCCCCGTGAAGATCCGTAATTCTTTGAAGTCGCTCAAGGACCGTCATCGGGACAACCGCGTGATCCGCCGTCGCGGGCGCACCTATGTCATCAACAAGACGAACCGCCGGTTCAAGGCCCGTCAGGGTTAATCTCCTCCCCTGAGGACCTTTCGAAGGGCCGCGGGCAACCGCGGCCCTTTTTCGTTGCAGTTTCTCCGTTAGGCCAGCGGAAGCTGGCATCTCAGGCGACCCGACCCGGCTCTTCCCTCACGAGACTCCAGCTTTCGCTGGGATGACGGTGATAGTCGTTGATGGGTTTTCATTTGCGCCAATGATTCGGCTGCGTCACGTCTCCGGACAAAGGAGACTCAGATGCGTCTTGCCGCTTTGTGCGCCGCCACCTTCCTCTCGACTGCTGCGCTGGCAGCCCCCCTCACCCCCGCCCAGATCAACGCGATCGACGCCGCCGCGACCAAGACGCTGGCGACCACTGGCGTGCCTGCGGTCTCGATCGCGGTCGTGCAGGATGGCAGGATCGTCTACACCCATGCCTACGGCCTGCAGCGCGCGGGCGTGCCGGCGCGGGCCGAAGCACGCTACAAGATCGCCTCCATCTCCAAGCAATTCACCGCCGCCGCGCTCCTGCTGCTGGCCGAGGATGGCAAGATCTCGCTCGATGATCCGGTCTCCAAATATCTGCCCGATCTGACCCGCGCGAACGAGGTGAAGGTCCGCCAGCTCCTGTCGCATACGTCGGGCTATCGCGATTACTGGCCGCAGGATTTCTCCTTCATCGACATGGAGAAGCCGACCACGCCCGAGCATATTCTCGACAAATGGGCGAAGGCGCCGCTCGATTTCGATCCGGGCACGCGCTGGCAATATTCGAATACGGGCTATGTCGCCGCGGGCCGGATCGTCGAACAGGTTTCGGGGATGAAATTGCTCGATTTCCTGAAGGCGCGCGTGTTCGATCGGTTGGGCATGCACCCGGTCGACCTCGACACGGGACTGACCGATGCCGATCCGCTCGGCTATCACCGTTATGCCGCCGGCCCGGTGCGGGTCGAGCAACAGCCCGCACCGGGCTGGCTTTATGCCGCTGGCGAACTGGCGATGAGCGCGTCCGACCTGGCACGCTGGGACGTCTCTGTGATCGACCAGAGCGTGATGAAGCCGGCCAGCTATCGCGAGCAACAGACCGAGGTGCTGCTGACCAGCGGTGCCGGAACCGATTATGGTCTGGGCGTCGAGGTCGATACGGTGAAGGGCCATCGCAGGATCAGCCATGGCGGCGAGGCGGTAGGCTATCTGTCCGAGAACCGCATCTATCCTGACGACCGCGCTGCGATCGTGGTGCTCGACAATGCCGATTTCGGCAATGCGCAGACTGCCATTGCCGACGCGATCGAGAAGATCATCTTTGCCGACGCTGGCGACGTGAGCCGCGCCAAGGCGGTGTTCGATGGCCTGCGCGCGGGCAAGATCGATCGCAGCCGCTTTACCGCCAACGGCAATTATTATTTCACGCCGCAGGCATTGGCCGATTACCGTGCCAGCCTGACCGCATTGGGTGAGCCCAAGAGCTTCACGCGCCGGTCGTCGGCGTTGCGCGGCGGCTTTACCGCCGAGGTCTATACGGTCGATTACGGCGCCAAGAAGCTGACGATCGTGCTGCGTGCCGAACCCGGCGCGCACGGCCGGATCGAGCAGTTCACGGTGTACCCGGCGGAATGATTTCCTTGCCCGTCATGCCAGCGAAAGCTGGCATCTCAGGACGCGGTACGCCATGCCGCACGAGACCGCAGCTTTCGCTGGGGTGACGGCATGATCAATCGTCGAAGCCTTCCAATTCCTTGCCGGTCAGGCGCTGGACGTGGAGCATGTTGGTCGAGCCCGGGGTGCCGAAGGGCACGCCGGCCATTATGATGATCTTGTCGCCCGATTCCGCCAGTTCGTGGCGCAGCGCCATGCGCTTCGACTTGGCGACCATCTCCTCGAAATTGGAGACATCCTTGGTGATCACCGCATGCGCGCCCCACAGCAGGCCGACACGCCGCGCCGTCGCCTGATTGGGGGTCAGCACCAGCATCGGCACCGACGGACGATCGCGCGCGATGCGGCGCGCGGACGCGCCCGAATTGGTGAAGCAGATGATCGCCGAGGCCGAGATCGTCTCGGCGATTTCCTTGGCCGCTTCCGACAAGGCGTCCGCGGTGGTGGGATCGGGCAGGGTTTCGGTGAAGTGGAGCCGCGCCTTGTAGCCGGGATCGTTTTCGACCTCGATCGCGATGCGGTCCATCATCGACACGGCCTCTTCCGGCCAGGCGCCGGCGGCGCTTTCGGCCGAGAGCATGATTGCGTCCGCGCCGTCATAGATGGCGGTGGCGACATCCGAGACCTCGGCGCGCGTGGGCGACGGCGAGACGATCATCGATTCGAGCATCTGCGTCGCGACGACGACCGGACGGCCCATGCGGCGCGCGGTGGCGACGATCTGCTTCTGCACCAGCGGCACGCGCTGCGGCGGCAGTTCGACTCCGAGATCGCCGCGCGCCACCATGACCGCGTCCGCGAGTTCGAGTATCTCCTCCAGGCGATCGACCGCGGCCGGTTTCTCGATCTTGGCGAGTACCGACGCCTTGCCGCCGATCAGGCGCCGCGCCTCGGCCACATCCTCGGGCCGCTGAACGAAGGAAAGCGCAATCCAGTCGGCGCCCTGCTCGACCGCGAACGAAAGGTCGGCACGATCCTTCTCGGTCAGAGCCGCCATCGGCACGACGACGTCGGGAACGTTGAGGCCCTTGGAGTTGGAAAGCGGGCCGCCGACCTCGACCAGGGTCTCGATCCGCTCCGGCTCGACGCTGGAGACGCGCAGCACCAACTTGCCGTCATCGAGCAGCAGGCGTGCGCCGACTTCGAGCGCGGCGAAAATCTCCTTGTGCGGCAGCTCGACGCGATCGGCGTCGCCCGGCGTCTTGTCGCGGTCGAGCACGAATTTCTGGCCGGTTTCGAGCAGGACCTTGCCCTCCGCGAACTTGCCGACGCGGAGCTTCGGGCCCTGCAGGTCGAACAGAATCGTCGTCGGGCGATGCAGTTCCTGCTCGAGCGCGCGGATCGCCTTGACCAGGGGTTCCTTGTCCGCGTGTGCGCCGTGGCTCATGTTGATGCGGAACGCGTCCGCACCCGCCATGAACAATTTCCGGATCATCTCCGGCGAGCTCGACGCAGGGCCCAGCGTCGCCAGGACACGGACTTTACGGCTGCGCGGCGCAAATTTGGTCAAGGATATCTCTCGCTTCGTCTTCGGACTCGGCGCGTCCCCTAACCATGGGCATCCCGGAAAGCGAGCCCTTGAAGCCCACCTGACGGAAATTAAGGTCCGCTACGCCTTGAGCCGCATGTCCAGATAGTCGTCCACCGACTTCATGAGCTGGGTCATCTCATGCTCGAAGAAGTGGTTCGCGTTCGGGATCGTATCGTGATGGATCGTGATGTGGCGCTGGGTGCGCAGCTTGTCGACCAGCTTCTGGGTAGCGCCCGGGGTCGCGACCTCGTCATTCTCGCCCTGGATGATGATGCCCGAGGACGGGCACGGCGCCAGGAAGGTGAAATCATAGAGGTTGGCGGGGGGTGCGACCGAGATGAAGCCCTTGATCTCGGGCCGGCGCATCAGGAGCTGCATGCCGATCCAGGCGCCGAAGCTGACGCCCGCGATCCAGGTGGTCTGAGCCTCGGGATGGATCGACTGGACCCAGTCGAGCGCGCTCGCCGCGTCGGACAATTCGCCGATGCCGTTGTCGAACACGCCCTGGCTCTTGCCGACGCCGCGGAAATTGAAGCGCAAGGTGGCGAAACCGCGCCGCACGAACGTCTGGTACATCGCCTGCACGATGCGGTTGTTCATCGTGCCGCCCGCTTGCGGATGCGGGTGGAGGATCATCGCGACCGGCGCGCGCGGACGCGGCGGCGGGCTGAAACGGCCTTCGAGGCGGCCTTCGGGGCCGGGGAAAATGACGTCGGGCATCGGTCTCGCTTGACTTGATAGAGCGGGCTTGGGCGCCAGCGCAGGCCGCGCCTATATAGAAAAGGTCCGTCAAGGTGCAATCTCGGAGACTTGAACGCCACGTGCCCGACCGAATCTATCTCGATCATGCCGCGACCACGCCGATGCTGCCCGAAGCGCGCGCCGCTATGGCCGAGGCTTTTGCGCGTTGGGCCAACCCCTCCTCGCCCCATGCCGAGGGCCGCGCCGCCAAAACCGCGCTGGAGGAAGCGCGCGCAGCCATCAAGACCGCGCTGGAATGGCCCTACGAGCTGATCTTCACCAGCGGGGCGACCGAAGCGGCCGCGCTTGCCCTGTCAGGCGCAAAGATCGGCGGAAGGGCGGTTTCGGCGGTGGAGCATGACAGCATCCGCCGCGCCGCGCCCGATGCGATGGGGATCGGCGTCGATGCGGACGGCAGAGTGGATCTTGATGCGATCCCGCGCGATGCGCTGGTCGCGATCCAGACCGCCAACAGCGAAACGGGCGTGATCCAGCCGGCCGAAGCGGTGGCGGCCGCCATCCGCGATCGGGGCGGCCTGTGGCTGGCGGATGCGGCGCAGACGGCGGCGAAACTGCCTCTGCCCAATGCCGACATGATCATCGTCTCGGCGCACAAAATGGGTGGACCTCCGGGCGTTGGGGCTTTGCTTATCAAGGATTTGAACGATCTTGCTCCTATTGGTGGTCAAGAAAAAGGCTATCGCGGCGGTACCGAGAATCTGCCCGGCGCGATCGGCTTCGCGGCTGCGTTGGGAGCGCGCGGGCCGCGCGAGCCTTTGGCGGCGCTTCGACAGAGGCTGGACGAGGGCGTGCGTGCGGCCGGCGGCCGGATCGTTGCCGAAAACAGCCCGCGGCTGCCCGAAATCGCCTCCTACCGCCTGCCCGGCACCGCCGCGGCCGCGCAGCTGATCGAGCTCGACAGCGCGGGAATCGCGGTATCCGCGGGCAGCGCCTGTTCCTCGGGCACGCTGAAGCCGAGCACGGTTCTCACCGCGATGGGCTGGAGCGAGGAACAGGCGCGGGAGGTGATCCGCATCAGCCTGGCACCGGAAACCCGCGAGACCGAGGTCGAACGCTTCCTGGAGGTGTGGACCAGGCTCGCCGAACGGCGGCGCGCGGCATGATCTATCTCGATTATCAGGCGACGACCCCCTTGGCGCCCGAAGCGCGCGAAGCGATGCTTCCCTGGCTCGACAAGTTCGGCAATCCGCACTCGCCGCACCGCATCGGCCGGGAGGCGGGCGCCGCGATCGAGGTTGCGACCGCGCAGGTGGCGTCCGCGCTGGGCGATGCCGCGGGCTCGGGGCGGACGATCTTCACCTCCGGCGCAACCGAGGCCGCCAATTGGGCGCTGCAGGGCGCGGTAGCAGGGGGCCGCCGCAAGATCGTCACCATCGCGACCGAACATGCCTGCGTGCTCGACACCGCCATCTGGCTGGCGCGGCACGGTGTCGAATTGGTGGTCCTGCCCGTGCTGGAAAACGGGCTGGTGGATCTGGACGCCGCAACCGCGGCGATCGACGAGCGGACCGCATTGGTCGCGGCGATGCTGGTCAATAACGAAATCGGCGTGATCCAACCCGTGGCTCAACTCGCCGATATGGCGCATCGCGTAGGCGCCCTGTTCTTCTGCGACGCGGTACAAGGCTTCGGCCGGGTCGAGCTGCCGCTCGATGCGTGCGATCTGGTGGCGGTCACCGCGCACAAGATCCACGGTCCCAAGGGAATCGGCGCGCTCTGGCTGCGCGATGGGCTCGACTGGCCGGCCTTGATCCATGGCGGTGGCCAGCAGCAGGGCCTGCGATCGGGCACGCTCAGCCCGATGCTCTGTGCGGGTTTCGGGGCGGCGGCTATTTTGGCGCAAAATCGACGCGAGCAGGACCGCCTGCATATCAATAATTTGTCTAATCTAGCTGATGATTTGTTCGAAGACTGGACACTCAATGGCGATCACCTGCGGCGTTATCCCGGAAATCGCAATCTCCGCCGCGACGGGATCGACGCGAACCGGCTGATCTCCGAGGTACGCGAGGTCGCTTTCTCGGCGGGATCGGCCTGCGCCAGCGGATCGGGGCGGCCCAGCCATGTTCTGCGCGCGCTGGGCTTGAGCGATTCCCAGGCGCGCGGATCGATCCGGCTTGGCTTCGGACGCTACACCACCCAAGAGGAGTTGCGCGAGGCCGCGAGCCTCATCAATCAGGCGGCCGCGCGGATATTGGAGTGGGCATGAAGGTCAGGTTCGTTTCCGCCGACGGAGATGCGGTACGCGAGGTCGAGGGCAAGGCCGGCGACCGGTTGCTCGACCTGGGCCAGGCCAATGGCCAGCCGTTAGAAGGCACATGCGAGGGCCAGATGGCCTGTTCCACCTGCCATGTGATCGTCGATGCGCAAGATTTCGACAAATTGCCGCCCGCGAGCGCGGACGAGGACGACCTGCTCGACCTCGCCGCATCGGTGACGCGCACCAGCCGCCTCTCCTGCCAGATCATCCTCGACGAAAACTGGGGCAGCCTGACCGTGCGGATTCCAAGCGAATCGCGGGATATGCAGGGGCGATAGCCCCAAGTCCGGGGTGACGGTTAAGGCTCAGGCCGCCTTGTCCTTGGTTTTCTCGCCTTCGCCCTCGCCCGCCGCTTCAAGCAACAGCCGTTCCAGCGTGCGCATCCGCACGGAGGTGTCGATCTTGTCGCCAATCAGGTCGGTTATGTAGAAAACGTCGATCGCGCGCTCACCATAGGTCGCGATGTGCGCAGAGTGGATCGTGACCTTCGCCTGGAACATGGCGCGCGCCAGCGCATAGAGCAAAGCCGGCCGGTCGCCCGCATGGACCTCGACCACCGTGTAGCGGTTGGAGGCATTGTTATCGATCAGGACGTTGGCGATCGTCTCGAAGGCGTGCGCGCGCGTGCGGGGTGCGGGCTTGGCGGCAAGCTTGGTCGCGAGCTGGTTACGCGCCATCAGCGCGTCCTCGATCGATTGGGCGAGGCGCTTGAGCCGGTGCGGATCGTCGAACGACTGCCCGAACGGATCCTGCACCAGGAAATTGTCGACCGCCATGCCGTCGCGCGTGGTGTAGATGCGCGCGTCGATGATGTTACCGCCGGCAAGATGGATCGCACCCGCGATCCGGTAGAACAAGCCGGGATGGTCGCCCGCATAGATGGTGACCAGCGTCGCGCCGCGCTGGGCGTCGGCAGTCGCGCTGATCGAGAGATTCTTTTCGGCCGCGTCCGCCGCCGCGATCTGGCGGGCGTTGCGTTCGAGCACGTCGATGCTTTCGGCGACCCAGTAGGAATCGGGGAAACGCTTGGCGAAATCGTCGAAGCGATTCCGGCTCCAGCCAAGCTCGACCGCCAGCTCGCCACGCTTGGTGGCGATACGCTCGCCGCGCCCGCGCTGCTTGTGCCCGAGGCGCAGCACCTCCTCGGCGGCATCGTACAGGTCGCCCAGCAATTGCCGCTTCCAGCCGTTCCACACGCCGGGGCCGACCGCGCGAATGTCGACTATCGTCAGCACGAGCAGCAGGCGCAATCGTTCCGGGCTCTGCACCACCTCGGTGAAGTCGAGGATCGTCTTGAAATCGGCGAGGTCGCGCTTGAACGCGGTCGCGGACATCAGGAGGTGATGGCGCACCAGCCACGCGACCATCGCTGTCTCGGCGGCGGTCATACCCAGCCGTGGGCAAAGCTTTTCGGCCACCTCCGCGCCAAGGACCGAATGGTCGCCACCCCTGCCCTTGGCGATGTCGTGCAACAGCACCGAAACGTAGAGCACGCGGCGCGACACGATCTGCTTGAAGATCTTGGAGGCGAGCGGGTGATCCTCCGTGAACTCGCCTTTCTCGATCCGCGAAAGCAGCCCGATCGCACGCAGCGAATGCTCGTCCACCGTGTAATGGTGGTACATGTCGAACTGCATCTGCGCGACGACGCGGCCGAAATCGGGCATGAAACGGCCGAACACGCCCGCCTCGTTCATCCAACGCAACACCATTTCCGGATTGCGAGGCGAGGTCAGCACGTCGAGGAACAAGGCGTTGGCACGGGCATCTTCACGCACGCGTCCGTCGATCAGCCGACCGTCGCGCCCCGCCTGTCGCATCGTCAGGGGATGGATTTCGAGCTCATATTTGTCCGCCAGCCAGAAGAGTTCGATCAGCCGCACCGGATCCTGCGCGAAGAAATCGTCCTCGGGTGCCTTCAACCGGCCGCGATCGAGCAGGAAGCCGTCGAGCTTGCGCGGACGGCGGCGTAATGTCGGGAAACCGAAACGCCGCCCTCTACCGGCGAATTCCTCATCGATATGCGCCAGGAACACGCCGGTCAGGTCACCCACCTCCTTCGCGGTGAGGAAATAGTGGCGCATGAACCGCTCGACCGCGCTGCGGCCCGGGCGATCGGCATAATGCATCCTGACGGCGATCTCCGACTGGACGTCGAAGGTCAGCCGGTCTTCGGCGCGCTTGGCATAAACGTGAAGGTGACAGCGCACCGCCCACAGGAAATTCTCCGCGCGGCGGAAGCGGCGATATTCGTCCGCGGTGAACAATCCCTTCTCGACCAGGTCGGCCGAACTCGAGACCTTGTGCACATATTTGCCGATCCAGAAGAGCGTATGGAGATCGCGCAGGCCTCCCTTGCCCTCCTTGAGATTGGGTTCGACCACGTAGCGGCTATCGCCCATCCGTTCGTGCCGCTCGTTGCGTTCGGCAAGCTTGGCCGCGACGAAGCTGCGCGCGCTGCCCGCGCGCACGTCGCGATCGAAGCGTGCGGCGGCCTCGTCGTAGAGCGCCTGATCGCCCCAGACGTAGCGCGATTCGAGCAAAGCGGTGCAGATCGTGAGGTCGCTCTTGGCCATGCGGACCATGTCGTCGAGCGAACGGCTCGAATGGCCGACCTTCAGCCCCAGATCCCACAGCATGTAGAGGATCGATTCGATCACCTGCTCGACCCAACCGGTCTGCTTCCAGGGCGTGATGAAGGCGATATCGATATCCGAATAGAGCGCCATCTCGCCCCGGCCGTAGCCTCCGACCGCGATCAGGGTGATCCGCTCCGACGCGGTGGGATGGTTGTTGCGATAGAGGCGCTGCAGCGTGAAATCGAAGCATAGCCGCAGCAGCTGATCGGTCAGAAAGGCGTAGGAGGCCGCTATCTCCGTGCCATGGCTTGGTTTTTCGGCGAGCCGGCGGGCAATCTCGGCGCGGCCGCGGTCAAGAGCGTCGCGCAAGAGCGGTGTCGCGGCGGCGCGCAGCGCGGCGGCGTTACCGCCCTCCAGGCCGGCAAGCGCATCCGCGAGCCCACGCCGATCAATGATCGCGCGCCGGTTGGGCAGACTGTCGAAGCGATTGGCCATGATCCTCCAGATAGGGGCAGAACGCGCCGCCGTCACCTTTGGGAACAAATCATATCCCGTGCGTTACGACGGACATGACGCGCGACCGGCAGGCTCCGACGACCCAGGCTGCCGCGAACAAGGCTCACGCCAAGCTTGCCGTCAGCGCCGCGCACCTCGAACATAGCGCGGAGGAGCAGACCGACAGCGCGGATCGCCGGACCGAGCTTGCCGCCGATCGTACCGTGCTGGCGGCGGAACGGACCTATGCCGCGTGGGTCAGGACGGGCCTCGCCGCGCTCGCCTCCGGCATCGGCGCCCGCGCGCTTCTCGACAAGATCGTGCCCAATTGGCTGGTCGGCACGACAGGCAGCGTGCTGATCCTGTTTTCGGGCTTCTGCTTCATCGCGGCGGTGTGGCGGCAGATGATCAAGGTCGCCCCGCCCCGCCCCGACACCCGACGCATCCCCGCTGCCCTGCTAATCGCGATCAACGGCTTCCTGCTGATCGTGAGCCTGGCCGCTCTTGTAGGAATCTGGCTTCCTTGACTGCTCCCCAAGCGCTTTCCTTCGCAATCATCGGCGGTGCTGTTCTGGTCTTCGCATGGGGCCGGTTCCGCTATGACGTGATCGCACTCGTCGCTCTCTTCGTCGGCGTCTTGACTAAGGACGTACCGATCAAGAGCGCCTTCAGCGGCTTCACCAGCGACGTCGTCGTGATCATCGCCTGCGCCCTGATCGTGAGTGCGGCGATCCAGCAATCGGGCGTGATCGAATGGGCCGTGCGCCCCTTGCTCGACCGGCTCAAATCGACTTCGACCCAAGTGCCCGTGCTGGCGGCCGCGACAGCCTTTCTTTCGACGCTCACCAAGAATGTCGGCGCGCTCGCGATCATGATGCCGGTCGCGCTTCGGATCACGCGCAACACGGAAAGCTCGCCTTCGTCGCTGTTGATGCCGATGTCGTTCATGTCCTTGCTGGGCGGCCTGGTCACCCTGGTCGGCACATCGACCAATATCATCGTCAGCCAGGTGCGGGAGGAGACGGTCGGCGAGCCATTCAAGATGTACGACTTCGCGCCCGTCGGCCTGACCCTGACGCTGCTTGGCCTGGTGTTCGTCAGCTTTGGCTGGCGGCTGCTGCCGCGCGACCGCAAGGGGCGCGCCGGCCTGGGCGAGGCAAATGCGGAGGCGGCTTATTCGACCGAGGCCAAGGTCCCCGAGGAATGGCCCGCCGAGATGAAGACCATCGCGCGCCTGAAGCTGGAGAAAGACGATGTGCGCGTGCTCACGGTCGTGGGCAAGGATGGGAAATCGAGAAAAGCGTCGCAACGCACGGCCCTGAAACCGGGCATGACCCTGGTGCTGGAGGGCGATGCCGAGGCGCTGGCGCGGGTTTTCCAGCGCACGCCGCTCGAGGAAACGCGCAAGAAAGAGGACGTCAAGAAAGACGAGCCGAGCGAGGAGACGCGGACGATCGAGGCCGTGGTCCAAAGCGGTTCATCGCTGATCGGCCATTCGGCGGAGCGGATGCGGCTCCAGCAGCATTATGGCGTGCAATTGCTGGCGATCGGCCGCGCCAATGCGCGTATCACCGAGCGGCTGCGCGACGTCACGGTGCGCAGCGGCGACCTACTTGTCCTGAGGGCCGGTGAGAAAGCCCTCCCGGAAGTCCTTGCCAATCTTAGCCTGTTGCCGCTCGCCGAGCGATCCGTGCAGATCGGGGGCGGCCGCCGCCGGTTTGTCCCAGTGCTGATCCTGGCCATCGCGATGACCTTGCTCGCGCTGAATATCGTGCCGGTGGTCGGCGCCTTTTTCGGGGCGGCGCTGCTGATGATCCTGTCCGGATCGATATCGATGCGCGAGGCCTATTCTTCGCTCGAGGCCGAGGTGCTGGTGCTGATCGGCGCGCTCACGCCCCTGTCAGAGGCGGTCCAGCATTCGGGAGGGACGGATCTGATCGCGCATGGCCTTGCCACCATTCTCCACGGAACCCCCGCCTTGCTGGCGCTCGGCACGATGCTGATCGCGGCGATGGCCTGCTCGCCCTTCCTGCACAATGCCCCGACCGTGCTCGTGCTGGGGCCGATTGCGGTCGGGGTCGCCAAGGGGCTGGGGCTAGGCGCAGACGCCTTCCTGATGGCGGTGGCAACCGGCGCGGGCTGCGATTTCCTCACCCCGATCGGCCATCAGTGCAACACCCTGGTACGCGGCCCCGGCGGCTATCGCTTCGGGGATTATTGGAAGCTCGGCCTGCCTTTATCGATATTGGTAATATTGGTGGGAACGCCGCTAATCGCCTGGGTCTGGCATCTCGGCCGTTAGCGATTGCCCAGCGCAAGCACGACGATCGAGGCGATCATCGTCACCAACCCGGCGAGAAATATACGGTCCGCCCAATGTTCGAATTTCTGTCCCTGGCGTTCGTGACGCAGCGAGAGGTAGGACAGCAAGCAGGAACTGGCGAGGCAGACGGCCGCAACCCAGGCGATCTCATCCGCGAAGCTCTTCTCGGCAATGTGGCTGACGTTCAGGCCCGCGATGATCAGCAAGGCGATGCCGAGCAGGTTCGACGCCGCGTTCAGGATATGGGTGGGCCGCTGCATGGACCATGCTCCTGCGCGTGCGCCGCTTAGCCCCTCATGAACCGTCGGCGAGCAGGCCCTTGAGTCTGTAGATCAGATCGAGCGCCTCGCGCGGGGTGAGCGAATCCGCGTCGATGCCCGCCACCGCTTCGCGCAGCGGATCGGGGGCGGTTTCCTCGGCCGCGGCAGCGGCCGCGAACAGCGGCAGATCATCCAGCCCCGCCGCGAGCCCGCCCGTCGCGGCGCGGCCCGCCTCCAGCCGCTTCAGCACGTCCTTGGCGCGCCCGACCACTGCCGGCGACAGGCCCGCGAGGCGGGCAACGGCAAGGCCATAGCTTCGATCCGCAGGGCCAGCCGCAACCTCGTGCAGCAGGACCAGATCGCCCTTCCATTCCCGCGCGCGGACATGATGCAGGCTAAGTGAGTCGAGCCGCTCCGCCAGCCGGGTCAGCTCGTGATAATGGGTCGCGAACAGGCAGCGGCATTTGTTGATGTCGTGCACCGCCTCGACCACCGCCCAGGCGATGGCGAGACCGTCATAGGTGGAGGTACCGCGCCCGACCTCGTCGAGGATCACGAAGCTGTTTTCGGTCGCCTGCGCGAGGATGGCGGCGGTCTCGACCATCTCGACCATGAAGGTCGAACGCCCGCGCGCGAGATTGTCGGACGCGCCCACGCGGCTGAACAAGCGGTCGCACAGGCCGAGCGTCGCGCTGGCGGCGGGCACGAAGCTGCCCGCCTGCGCCAGGATCAGGATCGCCGCATTCTGGCGCAGGAAGGTCGACTTGCCGCCCATATTGGGACCGGTGACCAGCCACAGCCGGTCGTGCGGGCCCAGATTGCAATCGTTGGCCACGAAACGCCCGCCCGCAGCGGCAACCGCGCTCTCGACCACCGGATGGCGACCTTCCGCGATTTCGAGACAGGGACGCTCGACCAGAGCCGGGCGGCACCATCCGCCTTCGGCGGCCCGCTCGGCAAGGCCGGCCGCGACATCGAGGCGGGCAAGCGCGTCGGCCGTGGCGGCGATCTCCCGCGCGCGGGCGAGCGTGACGCCGATCAATTCTTCCAGATGGGCGGCCTCGGCGGCGAGCGCGTGGCTGCCGGCCTGGCCGACCTCGCTTGCATGATCGTGCAGCTCGGGTGCGTTGAAGCGGACCACGCCTGCCAGAGTCTGCCGATGCGTGAAGCCCGATTCCGCGCGCATCAGCGGATCGGCGACCTTGGCCGGCACCTCGATATGATAGCCGAGCACATTATTGTGGCGGATCTTGAGCTGGGTGATTCCGGTCTTGTCGCGATAGGAGGCTTCGAGCGCCGCGATCGCGCGGCGCCCCTCCCCGCCGCGGGCGCGCAACGCATCGAGCGCGGCGTCGTAGCCCTCGGCGATATAGCCGCCTTGGCTGGTATCGATCGGGGGCGAGGCGACGATCGCGCGCTGAAGCCGTTCCACCAGCTCGCCATGCCCTAGGAAAGCGGGCAGCAGCGCATCGAGCAATGCCGGACGCGGGACCAGGCTCAGCATGTCATGCAGGCGATAACCCTGATCCAGGCCGTCACGGAGCTGAGCAAGATCGCGCGGACTTCCCCGTCCGGCGGCGAGACGGCCGAGCGCGCGGCCGATATCGGGCAAGGCGCGCAGCGCGGCCCGCAACCTGGCGCGCAGATCGCCGCTGTCATGGAAGAAACCGACCAGGTCGAGCCTTTCGTCGATCGTCGCACGATCGGTGAGCGGTGCGGCCAGATCGCCGCCGAGCAGGCGCGCGCCCCCGCCGGTGACGGTGCGGTCGATCGCGTCCAGGAGGCTGCCCTTGCGGCTGCCACCCGTCGCCTGGACGATCTCCAGGCTTTCGCGCGTCGCCGCGTCGATCATCATATGATCGCTGACCGCGCGCCGGATCGGCGGCTGGAGGAACGGCAAGGTGCCCTGCCCCGCGCGCTCCAGATAAGCGAGCAAACCGCCCGCCGCGCACAATTCGGCACGGCCGAACTCACCCCAGCCGTCCAGTGTGGCGACGTTGAAGAGCGACTTGAGCCGCTTTTCGGCGGCATTGCTGTCGAATCCGCCGGCGATCGTCAGTGGGTAAACGGTCTGGGTGTCGAAGCCTTCCGGCGCGACGACCTCGGCCGGGCTCAGCCTCGCCAGCTCGGCATCGAGCATATTGGGACCGACCGCGGCGATTTCGAAGCGCCCGGTGGAGATGTCCGCCGCCGCCAGCGCAAGCGCGCCGCCTGCCTTGGCGACCGCGACCAGCCAGTTGGCGGTGCGGGCGTCGAGGAGCACCTCCTCCGTCAGGGTGCCCGGCGTGACGATGCGGACGATGCCGCGCGCGACCAGCGCCTTGCTGCCGCCACGCTTCTTGGCTTGCTCGGGCGTCTCGGTCTGTTCGGCGATGGCGACGCGGTGGCCGCCCTTGATCAGGCGCGCGAGATAGGCTTCGTGACTGTGCGCGGGAACGCCGCACATCGGCACCGGCTCGCCGTCGTGCTCGCCACGTGCGGTAAGCGCGATGTCGAGCGTCGCCGAGGCAGCCTTGGCATCTTCGAAGAACAATTCGAAGAAGTCGCCCATCCGGTAGAAGAGCAGGCAATCGGGCGCCTGCGCCTTCAGCGCCAGATATTGCGCCATCATCGGGGTAGGTTCGCCGCTCACCCAGAACGCTTAGCGGGGCCTGCCTGCCGAACGGAAGGCCCGATCCGCTTGACCGGCCCGCATCGGCGCATCAACTTGTGGATATGTCGGACTCGCAGCCCAAGACACCGCTCACGATCGAATTCGGGCCGGACCAGATCAAGGCGATCGACGCCTGGATCGCGCGTCACGACGATCCGAAGCCGACCCGCGAAGAAGCGGTGTGTCAGCTGGTGATCGGCCGCCTGGGTGCCGAAGATGCGCGTCCATCGACCGTGCTGCCCGGCCTGGTGACGGGGCGCGATATCGTCTGAAAGCGGTGATCAGGCGTCGGGGTTGCGCTTGAGGCTTTCTTCCATCCGCTGGAGTTGCTCGGGCGTCGCCGGTTGCTGGTGGCGCGCCTTCCACTCCGCATAAGGCATGCCATAGACATATTCGCGCCCTTCGGCGCTGGTCAGCGCTCCTTGCGAAGCCTCGGCCAGCCAATCGCCCAGACAATTGCGGCAAAAGCCCGCCAGCCCCATCAGGTCGACATTCTGCGCGTCGGTGCGGTGCTGAAGGTGCTGGACCAGGCGGCGGAAGGCGGCTGCGGCGGTGGCGTCATCGATCTGGGTCATCTCTAATCCCATTCGTGCTGAGCGAAGTCGAAGCACCGTCTTGTCTTTAGAGAAAGGCAAGCCTTCGACAAGCTCAGGGCGAACCGCTCAGGAATGGACTGGCCAGGCCCAGATCAGCACGTTGCCAAGCAATACCAATGCCGCGATCAGCATCAGCACGCCCTGCTTCCTGTTGCGTTTCTTGGCAATCATCCAGCCGCCGCCCGCGACGAGGGCGAAGACGGCGAGCATGGAGATGGAAAGAAGCGCCGGCTCGGTCACCGGCCGGCGCCCCGTATCAATGCTTCTGGTCGCGCCAGATGTTGCGGTAGGCGCCGTAGGCGAGGCCGGTCGCAATCAGCAGATAGATGATCACGACGATGCCCCAACGGTGGCGATTTTCGAGCTTCGGCTCGGCCGCCCACATCAGGAAGGCCGACACGTCCTGTGCCATCTGGTCGACGCTCGCCTTCTTGCCGTCGGCATAGGTGACCTGACCGTCCGCAACCAGCGGCGGCGGCATGCCGATGTTCAGATTGGCGAAGTACGGGTTGTAGTGCAGGCCCGTCGGCGTCTTTGCATCGGGGAAGCGCTTCAGAAGGTCGGCCGGCTGCGGCTGGAAGCCCGTCACGATCGAATAGATGTAATGGGCCCCACCCTCACGCGCCTTGGCGAGCAGCGACATGTCCGGCGGCAACGCATTGTTGTTCGCGGCGCGGGCGGCAGTCTCGTTCGCATAAGGCGACGGGAAATAATCGCTCGGCAAGGCCTTGCGCGTGGTCGCCTCGCCCGTATCCGGGTTCACCGACGGAACCTCGACCGCCCACTGCTTGGCGATCGCCTTGACCTCGGGCTTGGTGAAACCGATCTGCTCGAGATCGCGGAACGCGACCAGCTTCATCGAATGGCAGGCCGAGCAGACTTCCTTGTAAACCTGGAAGCCGCGCTGCAGCTGTTCATTGTCATAGGTGCCGAACGGACCGTCGAAGGAGAATTTCACCTCTTTCGGTTCGAGATGGTAGATCGACGCCGCGGTCGGTTCGACCTTTTCGCGCGGCATGCAGAAGGCGATGACCAGCGCGGAAACGAAACCGACGCCGACCAGACCAGCCAGGAAACGAAGCATTGTTATAGTCCCCCTAGGCCGATCAATGAGCTGTGCCGACGCCGATCGGCGCGGCCTCTGCCGCCTCGCCGTGCAACACCGATTCAGAGATCGAGTTGGGCAAGGGCTTGGTCTTTTCCACCGCCGCGATGATCGGGACGATCAGCAGGAAGTGCGCGAAGTAATAAGCCGCGGCGAGCTGGCCGATACGGACATAAGGCTCTTCCGCGGGGCTCTTGCCGATCCAGCCCAGGATCAGCACGTCGAGCACCAGCACGAAGAAGGCGATGCGCATTGCCGGGCGGTAATTCGCCGAACGAACCGGCGAATTGTCGAGCCAGGGCAGGAAGAAGAGCAGCAGGATCGACGAGAACATCGCCAGCACGCCCCACAGCTTCGCCGGGATCCACAGCCAATTGACCGTGAAGGCGCGCAGGATCGCGTAGAAGGGCCAGAAATACCATTCGGGCACGATGTGCGCGGGCGTCGAAAGCGGGTTGGCCTGGATATAATTGTCCGGGTGGCCGAGCGCGTTCGGGTAGAAGAACATCATCACCGCGAACACGATCAGGAACACGCCCACGCCCATCCCGTCCTTCGCCGTATAATAAGGATGGAACGGAACCGTATCCTGCGGCCCCTTCACCTCGACGCCGGTCGGGTTGTTCGAGCCCGGAATATGCAGCGCCCAGATGTGGAGCACGATCACGCCCGCGATCACGAACGGCAGCAGGTAATGGAGCGAGAAGAAGCGGTTCAGCGCGGCATTGTCCGGGGCGAACCCGCCCAGGAGCCAGGTGTGGATCGGGTCGCCGACGATCGGGATCGCGGAGAAGAAGCCGGTGATCACCTGCGCACCCCAGAAGCTCATCTGGCCCCAGGGAAGCACGTATCCCATGAAGGCGGTCGCCATCATCAGCAGGAAGATGACCACGCCGAGCAGCCACACCATCTCGCGCGGGGCCTTGTACGATCCGTAGTAAAGGCCGCGGAAGATGTGGATGTAGACCACGATGAAGAACATGCTCGCGCCGTTCATGTGCATGTAGCGCAGCAACCAGCCCGCATTCACGTCGCGCATGATGCCTTCGACCGAATTGAAGGCGACGTCGGCATTGGCGGCATAGTGCATCGCCAGGATGATGCCGGTCACGATCTGGATGGTGAGCGCGAGACCCGCGAGCACACCGAAGTTCCAGAAGTAATTGAGGTTGCGCGGCACCGGATAGCCCGCGCCGACGGCATTGTAGACCAGGCGCGGCAGCGGAAGCTTCGCATCCAGCCACTTCATCAGCGGATGCTTCGGCGCGTAATTTTCAGCCCAGGGGAAGCTCATCTATCTGTACCTCAGCCGATCTGGACGACGGTGTTGGACTTGAAGCTGTACTCGGGAACCTGGAGGTTCTTCGGCGCCGGCCCCTTACGGATGCGGCCCGCGGTATCGTACTGCGAACCGTGGCACGGGCAGAAATAACCGCCGAAATCGCCGCGATTCTCGCCCGGGTTGATCCCGAGCGGCACACAACCGAGGTGGGTGCAGACCGCCATCGTGATCAGCCAATTTTCCTTGCCCGGCTTGGTGCGCTGGGCGAGCGTCTGGGGATCGCGCAGCTCTGACACCGGAACCGCATTGGCCTCCGACACTTCCTTCGCCGTAAGGCGGCGCACGAATACCGGCTGCTTGCGCCACGCGACCTTGATGCCCGACCCTTCGGCGATCTTGGACAGGTCGACCTCGATCGAGGCGAGCGCGAGCACGTCGGCCGATGGGTTCATCTGGTTGACCAGCGGAACCACGACCGCAGCCGCGCCGACACCGGCGAAACTGACCGCGGCGATATTGAGGAAATCGCGGCGACGAGCGCCGACGCCCCCCTCATGCTCGCCACCGATCACCGGCGGACGCTGATTGGGATCGTCGACATATTCGGACGTCGCCATTCGCGAGAAACCCTTTGCGTTTGAACCCCGTTTGCCCGTGCAGACGCGCGGGCAAAGTTCGCCGGACAAGCGGCGACACGCGGCGCTGATAGACGCGGTTCGCGGGCTTTGCCAAGCGTCCTTTGTTCATCGCGCGTTACGGTTTGGCCGCGCCACGCTGGATCGACGCCGATTGGCCACCCTGATATGGGCGCGATCGACAGGAAAACGGAGTGTGGGCATGAACCAGGATCGGAATTTCGCGGGGATGTGCATGGATGGCGTCTCCTTCCAGGATTGCTCGCTGGGCGCGGCCCGGTTCGATGATGTGAACCTTGGCAAGGCGCGCTTCCACAACGTCAACCTGGCGGAATCGCGGTTCGAGGACGTCAACCTGTTGGGCGTGACGATCGACAATGCCAATATCCAGGGACTCACGATTTTCGGTTACAACGTCGGAGCGATGATCGAGGAACGGCTGCGCCAAGACGGTAAGGATCGCGACTGACGCGCTCGACAGCGGGCCGATCCTCCGGCTAGGCGGCGGCGATGGATCCGCTCGACCCCCAGCAGCAAGCCGCCCGGACCTGGTTCGAATCCCTGCGCGACCGGATTTGCGCCGAATTCGAAAGGATCGAGGCAGAGACGGGAAGCGACGCGCGTTTCGAATTCACTCCCTGGGAACGCGAAGGCGGCGGCGGCGGCGTGCGCGGGCTCATCAAAGGCCGCGTGTTCGAGAAGGCGGGCGTCAATGTTTCGACCGTGGGCGGCAGCTTCGCGCCCGAATTCGCCAAGACGATCCACGGCGCAGGTGAAGATCCGCGCTTCTTTGCAACGGGAATCAGCCTGGTCGCACATATGGCCAACCCGCATGTGCCGGCGGTCCATATGAATTGCCGCTTCCTCGTCACGACCAAGCGCTGGTTCGGCGGCGGGGCGGACCTCAATCCGCCGCTTCCAATCGCGGAGGACACCGACGATTTTCACGCTGCCTTCCGCGCCGCATGCGAAAGGCATCCGGGGCCGGGCGACTATCCGCGCTACAAGAAATGGGCGGACGATTATTTTTACATCCCGCACCGCAAGACGCATCGCGGCGTCGGCGGCATTTTCTTCGATCACCTCGAAGGCGACTTCGATGCCAATTTCGCGTTCGTGCACGACGTCGGCGAAACCTTCCTCGACATCTTCCCGCGAATCGTGCGGCGGCGGATGGGCCTGCCCGTGACCGACTCGGACCGGGAGGCGATGCTCGTTTTCCGCGGCCAATATGCCGAATTCAATCTGGTCTATGATCGCGGCACCTTGTTCGGGCTCAAGACGGGCGGCGACGTCGATGCCATCCTGATGAGCCTGCCTCCGGTGGCGATCTGGAAATAGCGCCATGCTGACGCCCCTCACTCCCGGAGAACTGGCGGCGGTCGTAACCTCGCTGGAAATGCGAGAACGGCCGAAGCCGCGCCCCCTTCCCGCCTCGCCGTTGCGGCTCAACAAGTGGGCGGCCCCTGCGGCTGATGCCTATCGCACCTTGTTCCGCCGCGTGGGCGCGCCCTGGCTCTGGTTCTCACGCCTGCTGCTGGGCGACGCGGCGTTAATGGAGATCCTCCACGATCCAGGCGTGGATCTCTACGCGATTGTCGACCGGGCGGGGATCGAGGTCGGGATGCTCGAGCTGGATTTCCGCGTTGTGGGCGAGTGCGAGATCGCGTTCTTCGGGTTGGTGCCCGAGCTGACCGGCAAAGGCCATGGCGACTGGCTGATGGCGCAGGCGCTGATGCTCGGCTGGCGCAAGGACGTGCGGCGCCTGTGGGTGCATACTTGCACGCTCGACCATCCGGGTGCGCTCGGCTTCTACCGCCGCAACGGCTTCACGCCTTTCGCGCGCGCGATCGAGACATTCGCCGATCCGCGACTGCTCGGCATATTGCCGCGCGATGCCGCGCCTCACGCGCCCCTGATCGATCCGCCCAACTGACGATAGAGGGCAACCACGAGCACGTGGAAGCCGCCCCAGAAGGCCGCGCTGGCCAGCGCCGCGTAAGTGAGCGACAATACCGGCCCGAGTGCGGGCAGCCCGACCGCGCTGCATGCAAGAACGAAGACCGTGCCGAGCGCGAAGGTTGAGGCCAGCACCACCACCTGCGCGCCGATCGCGTAGATCACGCTACAGCCGACGATGCGCCAGAAAGCCCCGGCGCTCAGCTCCCAGGCAAGGCGGATCGTTGCGATCGGCCCCGCGCGGGTCGCGATTATCACCGGTCCAAGCACCAGCAGCCGCATCCACAGAAACAACGCGATACCAAGGATTATACCGACCAGCAGCCCCTTCTGCCCCATCGGATTGAGCGGCAGGAATTGAAGCAAGGTGGCCGTGAAAAGCAGCACGAGCAGCACCGCGAAGACCAGCAGCAGGACCGCCGCGACCAAGACCACCAGCCGTTGCAGGCCCAGCGCGATCGCCTCGCGCACGCTGATACGCGGCACCAAAGCGAGTGCTGTGATGCACAAGCCCCCCGCAAGCGCGAACAGTTGCACGCCGAGCCCGCTTGGCATCACCCATGGCGCCTTTTCGAGCAACTGCATCACCAGCTGCGGATCACCCTTGCCGAAAGCCTCGTTGATCGCGGGCGGCACCAGCAGGTTGAAGGCGAGCTGCGGCACCGCGAGGAAGGCCAGAGCGAGCGGCAGCAGCAATTTCCATTCCCGCGCGACAAAGCGCTGCGTCCACTGAAAAGCGTCTTCGATCGAAAGCGACTTCACTCGGCAAATTCCTCCCTGCTCGCGCAGCTTATCGTCGGGCATCGGCGCAAAGGCAATCGAGCGCTTGCTTGCATGCGTGGCGGTCCGCAGCCACATGGGGCCTATTCATGCCTGCTTCCCCCGAACAGATCGAATGGCGCATATCGCCCGGCCTTACCGATTATGCCGCCGCGCTGGCGGACATGGAGGCGCGTGCCACCGCGATTCGGGAAGGCAGCGCGCCCGAGCTGGTGTGGCTGCTGGAGCATCCGCCCGTAATCACCGGCGGAACGAGCGCGGCTGAAGCGGAATTGCTCGAACCTGGCCGCTTCCCGGTGCATCGCTCCGGTCGCGGCGGGCGCTATACCTATCATGGACCGGGTCAGCGCGTGGGCTATGTCCTGCTCGATCTTGAAGCGCGCGGGCGCGACGTGCGCTGTTACGTCTCCGCCTTGGAGGATTGGCTGATCGGCGCGCTTGGCCGGTTGGGCGTCGCGGCGCGCAAGGCGCCCGGGCGGATCGGCATCTGGACGGACGACCTTTCCGGTCGCGAAGCAAAGATCGGCGCGATCGGGGTCCGCGTACGGCGCTGGGTGACCCTGCATGGTTTCGCCGTCAATCTCGATCCCGACCTCTCCCATTTCGATGCGATCGTGCCCTGCGGAATCGCCGAATATCCGGTCACGAGCCTTTCCGCATTGCAGCGCGATCCCGCGCCGGAAAAGTTCGATGCCGCATTGGCCGATGGTTTTCCTCAATTCCTTCAATCGCTTGACCGGAGCTGCAAACGCCCTTGAGGCATCGCCGCTTTATGGTAAGGTCGGCGCTGATTTGGGTAATGGTCAACAAAACCCGGTCCAAATCGAATTTCTAGGGAGTCTGACATGCGAAACGTCATCAAGAAGACCACCGCAGTTGCGATGGTCGCTGCCGCTGCCCTGAGCCTCGCGGCCTGCAAGAGCGAGACCACCAACACCACCGAGAACGTGTCGATGACCGACATGAATGCGGAAGGCAGCATGAACGACATGTCGGCTGCTGACATGAACAGCACCAATGCGTCCGACAGCATGATGGGCGACAACACCACGACCAACGCCGAATAATTCGCGCTGGCGTAAGATAGGAAAAGGGGCCGCCCGGGATGCCGGGCGGCCCCTTTTTCGTTCTTGCCGTGCGCTTCGGCATGCGCCGAAGACCGCCGCGATCAGTTCGATGCCACCTCCAGCGGCCTGCCATCCAGAGCCGCGAGCACCTTCGCATCATAACCATAGGTATCGCGATAGGTGACGATGTCCCCATTCCCATCCGTATCCGCGGTGAAATAGACGATATAGACTGGCCAGGTCCGGGGCAGATGCAGGGTCGCGGTCTCGGTACGCGCCATCGCCTCTTCCAGCGCGGCATCGTCGCCACCCTGCTCCATCAATTCGGTCGCGAGCTGATCGATATCCTTGACCCGGACGCAGCCGTGGCTGAGCGCCCGATCGTCGCGGTTGAAGGCCGATTTGGCATTGGTATCATGCAGATAGATCGCCTGGTTATTGTCCAGGTTGAATTTGATCTTGCCCAACGCATTGCGCGGCCCCGGCGGCTGCATCACACCCCAACTTCCATCGCCAAGCCGCCGTCCGACAAAGCCGCCCCGCCCCGCACGCAGGCCCGATTTCCGGGCGATGCTGACGGGCACATACCAAGTGGGGTTGACCACGAGCGAGCCGGTCGGACTCACAATCTGCGGCGTCGGCGTGTCCTTGGCGCCGACCACGACATCGTAGGACGAAAGCTCGATTCCATCGCGCATCAGGCGCAATTTGTAGCTGGGCACGTTCACATAGAGATAATTGCTCGGGATCGAGCGCGGCATCCAGCGCCAGCGCTCCATATTGACGCGCAACCGATCCCGATCCGGGCCGGGCTGAGCGTCGGCCAAAGCTGCGCGGAGCGCGGCATAACGTGGATCCGAAGGCAGCAGTGCCGTGAAGAATTGGCGGAGCTTGCCATGATCGATCGCGGATTGGAGCTTGGCGGGCAGTTCCGCCGCCTCGTAAGGCGAGCGCTCGATCATCCACCGCATGCCCGAACGATCGGTCATGCGTCCGAAATAATAATCGTGCGCCAGGCTGAGCGCGGACGCGGTTGCAAGCGCATCGAGCGCTGCGCCATTGCCATCGGCGACGGCACGCTTCAGGCCGGCCAGATCATAGTCGGCCGGGTGCAGACCCTCCCGCCGCGAATCCTCCACCACCGCGATCAAATCCTGAACCGCGCCCACATTCCAGTGCGCAGCCACGGGCAGGGTATCCGCCGCCGGCGTCTGGGCAAAAACGGGGAAATCGGCAGCAAGCAAGGCGATGCCGGCAGCGGCAAGGAAGCTCAGCCTTTCTGGCCTACCGAAACGCACGACACATACTCCCTGAACCTGTCAGGGCTAAACGCGGAAAGCTTTTGCGCGATCCGCCAATCAGAACTTGTCAATAATAAAAATGGGAAGGCCGGCGGCTTTTTCAACCGCCGGCCTCAAATTTAACCCGCTTCGTCGTCGAAGAGGCGACTTACAGGGAGGATTCGAGCCACCCCTTGAGCTGGCTCTTCGGCGCCGCACCGACCTTGGTGGCCGCCGGCGCACCGCCCTTGAACAGGATCATGGTCGGGATGCCGCGCACGCCGTAACGGCCGGGCGCGTCCGGATTCTCGTCGATATTGATCTTGGCGATGGTGACCTTCTCACCCAGCTCGTCCGAAATCTCTTCAAGCGCGGGGCCGATCATCCGGCAAGGGCCGCACCATTCCGCCCAGAAATCGACCAATACCGGGCCGTCGGCCTTGAGCACGTCATTCTCCCAGGACGCGTCGGTGATCTTCTTGGTGGCCATGCGGGAATCTCCAATGGAACTCGTTTAGCCGGATGTAGGCACGCGCCTCGTTTCACTCAACCGTCGAGCTTAAGCATTTGCTCCGCCCCGCCCAAGCCTGGCTTGTGGGCTTCGATCACCGCCCGGGGCAACGGAATCAGGGTTGGGCCGGACGTATAGAGAAGCGCCGCTTCGACCGGCCGATCGGGGAAAATGACAGCCAGCGCCGCGGCATAAGCGCTCATCTGGCGCAGATGGTGCCCGGGCACCTGATCGAGCCCCGCGGGCGCCCGGCGCCCGGTCTTGAAATCGACCAGAAGCACGCGATCGCGCTCTACCAACAACCGGTCGACCGTGCCCGCCACGACCAGCCCGTCGGGCAGGACCGCCGCGATCGGCGCTTCGGTCAGCGCATCGGCTGCGAAGATGGCAGCATGCGCGGGATGGGCCACGATCGCGCAGACATCCTGCACCAAAGCCGCCCGTTCGGCCGCGTCCTCGACCCCGGCCGAACGTTCAAGCCAGCGCTCGCCCGAAGCAACGCGGGTCTCGGGCGGCAGCGACGGCAGCCGTTCGAACAGCGCGTGCAGCAACCGCCCGCGTCGGGCGGCGGCGAGCATCGCCGGTCCAGGCGGCGGATCGGCCACGCGGTCGTCCCCCAGTGCCGACGGCGCCAACGGACGGGGCGGCCGGCTTTCGGCGGGTGCGGGACGGTGCAGCCAGGCAGGCATCGCCACCTCGGCCAAAGCGCGCGGACCCTGGACTCGGCGGCGCGCGCCCTCGTCCCTCCCCCCAACAAGAATATGCGCGCCACCCCAGCGCGGATCGGCGCGCTCCTCCGCGCCGAGCGACGCCAATGCGGCGCCCAGCGCGGCATACCAGCTTTCAGTGGGCGGCTGTCCCTTGGCACGCGGCCCAAGCGCGCCGCCAACGACAAGATGCTCCTCGGCGCGGGTCACCGCGACATAAAGCAGGCGCCAATGCTCTTCGCGCTCGCGCTTCTCGACCCGCGCGAGCGCCTCGGCGAGCGAACCCGCCAGCTCGGCCTTGCGCGGACGGAAAACCGGCAAGGTGTCGCTGTCCGGGTCGATCGGCCATTCGATCGTGCCGGCACGCGACGCATCCGGATCGCCGGTGGCGTCGGCCAGGATCACGAGCGGTGCCTGCAGGCCCTTGGCGCCGTGGACAGTCATCACGCGCACCGCGTCCAGCGGCGCAGAGGGGTCGCGCGTCACCTCGACCTCGTCACGGTCGAACCAGTCGAGGAAGAGCTGGAGCGTCGGCGTTGCCTCGCCTTCGAAAGCGAGAGCCGCGTTCAATAATTCCTCGATCGGATCGCGCGCCTCGGTGCCGAGGCGGCGCATCAGCTTGCGGCGGCCGTCGAGCTGGCCGGACAAAATGTCTTCGAGGAACTGGTAGGGGCTGGTGAGGTCGGCACGGGCAAGGAGGTGGCGCAGACCCGCTGCGACTGGATGACCCGAAATCGCCTGCCATAGACTGCCGCCGCGGCGGAAACCGATCTGGTAAAGCTCATCCTGACTCAGCCCGAACAGGGGGGAGACCAACAGACTCGCCAGGTTGAGGTCATCCTCCGGCTGCAGCACGAAGCGGATCGCCGCCATCAGGTCGCGCACCGCCAACGGCGCGTCGAGCCGCAATCGGTCGACGCCCGCCACCGGTACGCCCTCCGCATGGAGCCGCGCGACGATCAGCGAGGCGAGATCACCGCGCTTGCGCACCAGGATCAGCACATCCTCGGGCCGCAGCGCCCGTCCGCGTCCGGCCAGCCACAACGGTTCGCGCAGCCAGTCGCGTATCTGGCGCGCGAGGCGGGTCGCGAAATCGCGCGCGGCATCGTCGATCCAGCTTTCCTCGCCTTCGTCTTCGGCCGCGATCCCACCTTCAAGCGAAACCGGCTTCCACAAGGTGACAATACCGGGAAGCTCGCCGCGCGCGCTCTGGTGTGGCTCGGCGGCATCGAGCAGGCCTAGCCGTTCGGCGCCGACCTGTTCGATCAGGCGGTCGACCACCGCCAGCACGGTCCGCGTGGAACGAAAGGAGCGATCGAGCGAGAGGCGGCGGAGCCTTCGTCCGCTTTCCTCTGCCGCGCTTTGGAACCGTTCGCGCGCGGCGGCGAAGAAGATCGGATCGGTACCCTGGAAACCGAAGATGGCCTGCTTGAAGTCGCCGACCGCGAAAATGGTGCGCTCGCGCCGTTCGCGCACCGGCTGCTCGACAAAGAATTCCTCGGCGAGCGCGCCTACGATCGCCCATTGGCGGGCATTAGTGTCCTGGCCCTCGTCCACCAGGATATGGTCGGTGCGATGATCGAGCTTGTAGCGGATCCACGCCCCTACGCCGGGGCGCTGCAACAGATTGGTCGCGAGCCGGATCAGATCGTCGAAATCGACCGCCCCCTGCGCGCGCTTGGCGGCAGAATAGGCTGCGGCATAGGCTTGTCCGGCGCGCAGGCCGGCTGCAAGGAGGCCCGACAGTTCGGCGCGGCGGCGCAGGCCGAGCAATATGTCGATCGCTTCGGCGAGGTCCGCGCAATTGGTGTCGTGCGACGGATCGCAATCAAGCAGCCTGGCGGTGAAGGAGCGCGGATCGCCCGACTTGGTACGGGCAATGCCGATAAGATCCTCCAGCATCGCCGCGCGCGCCTTGGGGTCGGCCGCAAGGAAGGCGGCGCCGACCTCCGCATGATCCAGGCCGGTCTTGGTGCCCCACGCACGGTTCGCGCCTACGATCCGGCGTAACAGGCCGCTATCGAACACGTCATCGGTGAGCGTGGCTTCGATCGCGTCCTCGATCTCGCCAAGCGGCACCTGGAGCGCGGCGCGGACGCGCGCCTCGATCCCCTGGCGCGGGCCGAGCGCTGCCAGCGCATCGGGGGCGCGGGCACATAGCGAAAGATAGCGTTCGGCTTTTTGCTCGCCCAACCGGCGGCTCAGTTTCTGGATATCGTCGATCAGGCCGAGGTCGCCGCCTTGTTCGGCCGCCACCAGCATCTCGGCGAGCGTCGCCCGCGCCAGCGCCGCCTCAGCGCGCCCTTCCAGCGGCTGGAAGCCCGGCGCGAGCCCGGCCTCCGTCGGGAATGCCGCCAGCAATGTCTGGCAGAAGGCATGGATCGTCTGGATGCGCAGCCCCCCGCCCGGCGCGTCGAGCACGCGCGCGAACAGGCGACGGGCCTTGCGCACCGCGCGATCGTCATAGGGCTCGTCGAGCGCGTCCAGCTCCTTGCGGAGCTCGGCATCCGCCATCCGCACCCAAGCGGCGAGCCGCGCCTGAATCCGCTCCGCCATTTCGGCGGCGCCCGCCTTGGTGAAGGTCAGGCAGAGAATGGTCTCCGGCGGCGCGTCATTGAGCAGGAGGCGCAGCACGCGCGCGGTGAGCACATGCGTCTTGCCGGTTCCCGCGGAAGCCGAAAGCCAGATCTGGCTTTCGGGCTCGGACGCGGCCTTCTGCGCGCCCTCGAGCCGCTTCAAGGGTTGGAGGCGGCCGCTCATGCCTCCTCGCTCCCGCCGCGGCCATACCATTCGTCGAGCCGCATGAGCTGATCATAGTCGCCATAAGGCGCCTGCTCGGGATGCAATTTCGCCGTGAAAGCCGCTCCGCCCAGCAGCCAGGTCTCGACCGCTTCGGTCAGCACCCGCGCTGATAGGGCCGTGAAGTCGGCGGGTTCGATGCCATCGCCCGCCTTGTTCACCCCGATCGGGCTGGTACGATAGCCGAGCGTGCCGTCCTTGCCCGCAGCCAGGCTCCAATATTCGAAGGCCCTGGGCGTGCCGGTCACGCCCTCGAAGCCGCCGCGCTCCGCGATCAGGCCGAGCAGCCCCAATTGCATCGAATAGCCCTCGGCGACCGCACGTTTGGACGGGGGCTTGCCTGTCTTCCAGTCGACGATCGCGAGGCTGCCGTCGGCAAGACGATCGATCCGGTCGACCGTCCCTTCGAGCTTTATCCCCGCGATCGGGATCATGCCCTTACGCTCGGCCAGGATCGGGCGGCGTCTGGCCGCCTGATCCTCGGCCACTGCTGCGGCGACCCAGTCGATCGCCTCCAACAGACGCGGGGTCCACAAGGCCCGCAAGACCGGATGCGCCGCCGTCTCCTTCAGCAGGGCCTCGGCACGCGGCCGCAGGCGCGCCGGATCGCAATCGTCCTCCTTGATCCAGGTCTCGAACACCTTGTGCACCGCACTGCCGCGCCAGGCCGCGCTGGGATCGGCATCGACCCCATCCCAGGGGCGCAGCTTGAGCATAGCATCGGCGTAGAAGGCGAACGGATCGGCCTTGAGCCTGTCGAGCTTGGTCACGGCGATCTGCTTCGGACGGTCCTCGACCGGCGGGCACGGTGCGGGGCGCGCTGCGGGCGCGAAATCCGCCAGCGCGGGCCGGTCGATCGCGTCGGCCCAGAGCTGCAGCGCGCGGTGCGGCGCGATACCGCCGGTCATCGCCTCCAGCCGCAGCCAGAAGCGCGATGCGACCGCGGGCGCGCGGGCGTCGCGGCGCGCACGGGTGAGCAGGACCTGGGGGCCGCCCAGCCCTGCCGCAAATTGCTGCGCCTCGATCCCGATCCGCCGTTCGAGCCCAGGCAGGCCGAGCTGGCTGCGGATCGCGGGCGCGAGCCAGGGATCGGGCGCAGGCAGGCTCGGCCAGGTGCCTTCGTTGAGCCCGCCCAGCACGACCAGGTCAGTCTGCTGCAGACGCGCCTCGATCAGGCCCCAGATGAAGACACGGGGATGACCGCCCTGGGGCGGACGCACTGCTACTGCATCGGCCATCGCCTGCAGGAAAGCCGGGAAAGCGCGCGGGCTGATCGTGGGCGGCCCCTCCTCCACGCTGGCCTGCAAACCCGCGATCAGCTCGGCGGCGGCGCGCCCGGCGGGGCGGCTCCAGGCTTCGTCGCCGGCCAGCGCCGAGGCGGCTTCGGACAAGATGGCGAGCAGATCGCCCAAGCGCGGCGCGCGCGCCCTGAACGCTTCCTCAAGCGGCTCGAGCAAGGGCCGCACATTCTTCCACCAACCGAGTGCCTCGTTCCGCTGGCGCCGGGTCCGCTCCTCGCCGTCGAGGAGGAAGGCCGTGATCCCCGACAATCCGGGGCCGGGCCGGGGTCCGCGAAGGACCCGATCGAGCAAGCGGACGCCTTCGAGCCATGCCAGCCTTTGCTCGCCCGCGCGCACCAGGGGATGCTTGAGCAAGGCGAGCAAGGTCACCGGCGCGAAGCCGTCCGCAGCCGCATCGGCAATAGCGCCTAGCAGGGTACCGGGCGGCGTGCGCGACAGCGGGCGGCCGGCCGAATCGTCGGCCTCGATTCCCCAGCGCTTCAAGTGCGCGGCGACGCGTGTAGCGAGCGCGCGGTCGGGCGTGACCAGGGCGGCGGTCCGCCCCGGCACCTCGACGCTTTCGCGCAAGGCAATCGCGATCGCCTGCGCCTCGGCTGCCGGATTGGGCAATTCCACCGCGCGCACCCCCGACAGGCGGCGCGCGCGTGCCGGCAGCCCCTGCCATTTGTCGCTGAACGCGGCAGGCGTCATCGCATTGCCGACCGCCTTGGCGCGGTCATGCGACGCGCCGTCGCGACCTGCGCGCCAGGCGCGCACCTCGGCGCGAGCGATACCCATATGATCGAGAAGCTGGCGGAGCATATATTGCGGATGCGTCTCGATCGGCTTGCCCGCCTCGCCGCCTCCCAGCGCATCCCATTCGGCATCGGGCATGAAGCGATCGAGCCCGGCGAGCACGACCATGCCTTGCGGCAGGCGCGCAATCCGGCGCAGCAGCCGGCCGACCGCGGGTGCGGCATTGCTGATGCCCGCGGCGACGATCAGTCCCTCGGGCGGAGTTTCCGCCCAGCGGCGCTCGGTCGCGATCAGCAGCCGGTTACGGCGGTCGGCGAGGTCGATCCGGCCCCGGCGCCTTAGCTCCTCGGGCCAACGCCGCAGCACGATCTGGAGGAGGTCGAGCGACGCCTGCCAATGTTCGGACAGTTCGGCCGGCACCGCATCGGCCAGCCGCGCGGGATCGACCTCCTCGACGGTCATCTGGTCGAGCGTGCGCGCCAGATCGGCGGCGAGGCGCACCGCCTCGACCGGCTCGATCGGATCGGTCTTGCGCGCCTCGCCGATCAGGCGGGCAAGGATGAGTTGGCGCGCGAGCGGGTCGATCGCCGGCGGTACACGCTCGTCGCTCGCCGGATCGAACAGCGGCCCGATCCGGTCGTCCAGCTCCGGGTCGCCGATCGAAACCAGGCGTGGCAATAACAGCCCGCCTTCGGCACGGCGGACGAAGGCGTCGGTGATCGCCCGCTGGGCACGGTTGTTGGGCAGCAGGATGATCGCGCGCGCCAGCGCCAGCCGGTCCCCTTTGGCGCGCGCGAGCAGCCCCGCCGCCAGCGCATCGGCGAAGCCACGGTTGATGGGAATATTGTAGACGGAGGGATGCGCGGCGTCAGGCACAACGTCGGTCTAGAGGCAAACCAGGCGCTCAGGATAGGTCCTACTTCGTCATGCCGGCTTTGCGGTTGACTGCAGGAAGAAGATCAGCCGTCCGCGAGGATCGCTTCGGTCTTCGCGATGGCGGGCGGAGTGCCGACGTCGAACCACAGGCCTTCGTGAACCAGTCCGAACACGCGCCCCTCGGCGATGGCCCGGTTCCAGAGCAGGTTCATCGAAAAGGCGCCGTCCGGTGCGTCCTTGAACAGGCGCCGCGAAACCAGCTGCACGCCGGTATAGACAAAGGGCGCAGGCTTGCCCGGCGCACGACGGGTCAACCGGCCGATCGGGTCCATGCGAAAGTCGCCCGGGCCGCCGTGGCAGTGCGCATTCGCCAACGGGACGACCAGCAACAGCGCATCCATTTCCTTCTCATCCCAACGCTCTTCCAGCAGCCGGATCGCGTCGATCGGGCCATCGATCCAGAGATTGTCGCTGTTGACGATCAGGAAGGTCTCATCCTGGATCAGAGGCAGTGCCTTGGTCACGCCGCCGCCGGTTTCGAGCAAGGCGCCGGTTTCATCCGAGATCAGGATTTCAAGGTCTTGTGCCTGATCCTTGAGATGCGCCGCGACCGCATCGGCCAGGTAATGCGTGTTGACCACCGCGCGTTTGATACCGACCGCGCGCAGCCGGTCGAGCACATGATCGAGCAAGGGCTTGCCCGCCACCTCGACCAGGGGCTTGGGCCGTGTCGCGGTCAATGGCCGCATGCGCTTGCCGAGGCCCGCCGCCAGCACCATCGCGGTGCGGATCGGGGTCGCATCGCCCGCTTTGGGCCGGAGCGGGCGATAGGTCTTCACGCGCGGAAATCGTGCCAGTAGGCCGCGCGCTTCTCGTGCGGCACGTGCGCGTCGAACCAGGCTTTGACCGGGGCAAGCGCGGGATGCTGGAGGTCGCGTTCCATATAGGTCCACATACGCGGCTGGAACGAGATGTAGCGTGGCTTGCCGTCGCGCTTCCACAGACGGGTGAAGATACCGAGGATCTTGGCGTTTCGCTGTGCACCGAGCAAGGCATAAGCCGCCCGGTCCACGGGGCCATAATATTCGAGCATGCGCGCTTCAAGCTCGGGCGAGACGTCGCGCCGTGCGTCCTGCAGCAGCGAGACGAGGTCATAGGCGCGATGGCCCGCAAGCGCGTCCTGGAAGTCGAGCAGGCCGAGGCTACCGTCAGGTAGCAGCATGATATTTTCGGCATGATAATCGCGTAACACTGTCGTCGAATGATCGTGCGCGATCGGCTCCAGCGCCTCGGCCCACGCCTCTTCCCAGCCGGGCGGCACGTCGAGGCCGACCGCGGGCATATACCATTCGGGAAACAGGCCGGCTTCGCGCTGATAGACCGCCATGTCGTAAAGCGGCAGCGTACCCGCCGGATAACGGTGCAGATCGCGGATCAGATCGATCGCCCGCGTATAGATCGCGTCCTCGCGCGACGGATCGACATCCAGTGCCTCGCGCATCCGGTCGTCGCCGAAATCCTCGAGCAGAACGAGGCCGGCATCGGTGTCGCGCGCCAGGATGCGCGGAGCGGCGAAGCCATGCTGATGGAGATGATCCGCCACCGCAAGGAAGGGCCGCGTATCCTCGTGTGGCGGCGGCGCGTCCATCAGCACCGCATTGCCGCTGGGGCCAAGGATGCGAAAATAGCGGCGGAAAGAGGCATCGCCCGCGAGCGGCGTGATCACCGCCCCGCCCCACCCGGCACGTTCGAGGAATTCCGGCGCGCTGGCCGGTGGAATCATATTTGGCGCGGCCATCGCCCATCCCATGCCTTGGGGCTCGTCCAAGTCAAGCGGCGCCCGCCCGACGGTTCGGGCTCCAGGGTCAACCGCAACGCATCGTCCCACAGATGAGCCCCCATCCGTTCGGGCCATTCGATCAGCAAGGCGCTGTCATCGCGCGCATCGTCCAGTCCCAACTCCTCGATCTCCTGGACGTCTTCGATCCGGTAGAGATCGACATGCCATAAGGGCAGCCGCACCTCGGGCGGCTCATATGCGATGACGAGACTGAAGCTCGGGCTCGGCGCTTCGCCCTCCAAACCAAGCGCCGCAAGCACGCCGCGGGCGAAAGTCGTCTTGCCCGCGCCCAAAGGCCCCGACAGGGCGACGACATCGCCAGGGCGCAATATGCCCGCGAGCGACGCCCCCAGTTTTTCGGTCTCCAGTGCGTCGGCGACGGCGATCGCGCCCGATCGCATCAGCCGGCCGCCTCTTCTTCAGGTTCGGACACGGCCTCGCCCTCGCCTTGCAAGGGCAAGCGGATGATCACGCTGGTGCCGCGCCCGACATCGGACAAAAGATCGAGACTGCCGCCATGCGCTTCCACGAACTGGCGCGCGAGCGGCAAGCCGAACCCCGCGCCTTCGCCGTCGCCTTCGGACGATTCCTCGTCGACCTGGCCGAGCGTGGAACGACGGAACCGGTCGAAAATGCGCTCGCGCTGCTTGGGTGCGATGCCGGGCCCATTATCGGACACGATGATCTCGGCCATGCCGTCGACCACGCGGCTGCGCACCAATACGCGCCCGCCCGCGGGCGTATAGGTGATGGCGTTGCGCAAGAGATGGTCGAGCGCCTGATTGAGCCGTTTGCGATCGCCCGAGATCGTGCCGCTGTCGGGCGCGAGATTGGCGGCGAGCGTCAGGCCGGCACCGCGCGCGGGCTCGCGTACCAGCTCGACCGCCTGGCGCACCAGATCCGCGACCTCGAGCGGCTCCATCGCCATCGGCAGGGTACCGGCCGCGCTTTGGGTCAAATCGAGCACGTCGCCCATCAGACTGGAAAGACGCCCGACCGCCGCCATGATCGCGCCAACATAATCGCGCGCTGTATCGCTCAAATCACCGGCATAGCCGCCGGCGAGCATCTCGGCGAAGCCCGCGATCGAGGTCAAAGGCACGCGCAATTCGTAGCTCATGCTCGACACGAAAGCGTTCTTGAGCCGGTTGGCTTCCTCCAGCGCCTCGTTGCGGTCGCGCAAGGCCTCCTCGATCCCGCGGCTGGCGGTGATGTCGAGCAGCGTGAAGAGCGCGTTGCCGTCGGGCAACGGCACCGCCGCGAATTCGAAATGGCGCCCGTCGATGGTCGAGATACGGCCCGAGCGATGCTGGCGCTCGACGGTGGCGACGCGCACTAGCTCGCGGATCAGCCCCGCGCGCGAAGGATCGAGCAATTTGGGCGCGATCGACTGGACGAGCAGGTCGACGCGCGGATGCTGCGCCAATTCCTCCTCCGGCAAGTCCCACACATCGCGGAAGCGGCTGTTCCAAAGATGCAGGCGGCCGTCGGCCGCGAACACGCCCACCGCTTCGAACAGATTGTCGAAGGTAGCGGTGCGCACGCGCACGAGCGTGTCGCGCGCGCTGGCGAGCTGAAGATGCTCGGTCCGGTCCTCGAAGATCAGGAGCAGGCCGCGGTCGGGCAAGGGCTGCGCTACCACGCGCAGATGCATGCCGCCCGGCACCAGCCAATTCTCCTCGACCGGCTCGGTGGTCGAAAACCAGGCGCGGCGTTCATTCTTCCAGCCCGGGAAATCACGGCTTTCAGGCGCGCGCTGCGCCTCGCGCATCCGTTCGAGCACGCGGTCGAATTCGGGCCGGTCGGCGAGCCATTCGGGCTCGAGCGCGAACAGGCGCACGAAATGGCGGTTGTAGAAGACCAGGCTGTGGTCCGCGCCGAATTGCGCCACGCCCGCCGAGAGGCGGTCGAGCATGTCGCGCTGCGCGCGCATGAACAGGCTGAGATCCGCGCGCGCCTCTTCCAACTCCTGGACGTCGATCGCGTAGCCCGCGACGCCAGCCTCCCCGATCGGGACGTCGGTTACACGCATGACGCGGCGCTGGCCCTGGATGATCGCCGGCGCGGTGCGCGTGAAGATCGCACCGCGGTCGCGCGCCGCCGCCGCACCGGCGCGCCCGCCGGGCAGGCCTTGCGATTCGATGAGCTCGATACCGCGCGAAACGACCTGCTCGGCGCTCTCCGCCTCGATCGCGCGAACATAGGCGCCATTGACCAAGGCGATATCGAGGTCGGGGCCGCGATGCCACATCGGGAACGGCGCAGCCTCGATCAAGGCCGACAAGCCGTCGAGCGCGCGTGCCATGCGCGCCGCCTGCTCGCGCAGTTTGATCGTCTCGCGCTGGCGTTCGCTGACGTCGAGGATCCAGAGCAGCACCGCGCGATGATCCTCGCCGCCGACGCTATAGGGCTCGCCGCGCACGCTGAACACGCGCGAGCCGTCGGACAAGGTGATCAGGCGCTGGATCGGATTGGCGGTCGAGCGGCAATCGGCGATATCGCCACGCAATTCCTGCAACGCCTCCTGCCCGATACCGCGCTCGCCACCATCCAGCTCGGCGAGCTTGGTCGGTACCTTGTCCAGCGCGAGCCAGGCAGCGATGCGCGGATCGGCATCGATCGAATCGTCGGGATAGACGAGCAAGGGAACGGCAGGTGCCCCCGCGAGCAGATCGGCCACCGCACGCGCTTCGGCGAGGGCCTGGTCGGCGCGGGCGGCCTTGCGCGCGCCGATCAACGTCGCGGCGACGGCCAGCGCGAGCCACACGCCGGCGACCACGGCCATCAGGATGGTATCGACGGTCACCGAGCCCCTCCGTTAAGGCTTGGCGGCCTCATTTCGAAAACACAGCGCAGTTCGCCCCTCTCCGTCCGCCTGAGCCTGTCGAACGCCTGTCCTTCTCTACGCGAAGCAGAAAGGCAAGGCGGCGCTTCGACAAGCTCAGCGCGAACGAAGGGAATTTGAACGATCAGTAGCGGTAATGATCCGGCTTGAACGGGCCTTCGGGGCTAACGCCGATATAGGCCGCCTGTTTCTCGGTCAGCTTGGAAAGCTTCACACCGAGTTTGTCGAGGTGAAGGCGCGCGACCTTCTCGTCGAGATGCTTGGGCAGGACGTAGACCTGCTTGTCATACTGGTCGGCCTTGGTGAACAGCTCGATCTGCGCCAGCACCTGGTTGGTGAAGCTGGACGACATCACGAATGACGGGTGGCCGGTGGCGCAGCCGAGGTTGACCAGACGACCCTTGGCGAGAACGATGATTTCCTTGCCGTCGGGGAATTCGACCAGGTCGACCTGCGGCTTGATCTCGGTCCACTTGTAGTTGGACAGAGCCGAAATCTGGATCTCGCTGTCGAAATGGCCGATATTGCAGACGATCGACATCGGCTTCATCTTCGCCATGTGTTCGGCGGTGATGACGTCGGCATTGCCGGTCGCGGTGACGAAGATGTCCGAGCGGGTGACCGCCTCGTCCATCGTCACGACCTCGAAGCCCTCCATCGCCGCCTGCAGCGCGCAAATCGGATCGATCTCGGTAACGAGCACGCGTGCGCCGCCGTTGCGGAGCGACTGGGCCGAGCCCTTGCCGACGTCGCCGAAGCCCGCGACGGTCGCGACCTTGCCGGCCAGCATCACGTCGGTCGCACGGCGGATCGCGTCGACCAGCGACTCCTTGCAGCCGTAGAGATTGTCGAACTTCGACTTGGTCACGCTGTCGTTGACGTTGATCGCCGGGAAGGGAAGCTCGCCCTTCTTGGCGATCTCGTACAGGCGGTGGACGCCGGTGGTGGTCTCTTCGGAGACGCCCTTGATCGCCTTGACGGTGGCGGTGAGGTAGCCGGGCTTGGCGGCGACGAATGCCTTGAGCGCGCGCTGGAATTCGACTTCCTCGTCATTTTCGGGCTCGGGCAGGGTCGCGCCGGCCTCGATCTTGGCGCCCCACAAGGCGAACATGGTGGCGTCGCCGCCGTCGTCGAGGATCATGTTGCAGGGCTCGTCGCCCCAATCGAAGATCTTGCCGACATAATCCCAATATTCGGCCAGCGTCTCGCCCTTCACGGCGAAGACGGGGATTCCGGCGGCGGCGATCGCGGCGGCGGCATGATCCTGGGTCGAGAAGATGTTGCACGAGGCCCAGCGCACTTCGGCGCCGAGCGCGACGAGCGTCTCGATCAGTACGGCGGTCTGGATCGTCATGTGGAGCGAGCCGGTGATACGCGCACCCTTCAAGGGCTTCGACGCGCCATATTCGTCGCGCAGCGCCATCAGACCCGGCATCTCGGTCTCGGCGATCACGATCTCCTTGCGGCCCCAGCCGGCAAGCGCGATGTCATGGACCAGATAGTCGTTGAAGCTGTCGACTGCGGCGGTGGCCACGGGGAATCTCCTAGGCAAAAGAAAAGGCGGCCGCACTTAGCGACCGCCCGTGCGCCCTAGCCATTCGGCTCGGGCGAAGCAATATAAAGATATCTTTATATGAGTGGTGCCGTCAGCGCCTTACCGCCTCGGGCGCACCGCCTGCCGACGCATATTCCGAACGCGCGACACCCTCGCACAGCCCTTCCGGCAGCTTGGCAACGAGGCCCTGGCGCTCGGCGAGCAATTGCAGGCCTTCGAGCGAACCGCTCATCCCGGCACCTTCGCGCGCAAGACTATCGGCGTCGGCGCAGACATCGGCGCTGCTCGCCGCCGCGCCATAGCCATTGGCCATCGACGTCGTGAAGCTGTCATAAGCGCGCTGGCCGCCGACAGCGCCGAAGGTCCGGATGAAATGCGCCTTGATGCGATCGTTCATCGCGCCGATCGTCGTGCGGTTGGCCTGCACGAACTGGTTGTAATCGTTCATTATCGGATGACCCGCGACCTGACAGCGCAGGGCAGCCACCATCAGCATCGACTGGAGTTCGCGCACGCCCGCGGCCGAGGCCTCATCCGCTTTCCAGCAGGCCGCCTGGATCGGGGCCGTGACGACAGCGGCCACAGTAGCCGCGCACAAGAATTTCCTGAACATCCCACCCCCACGAGACCGATACGATCACGCCACCCCGGCGCACCGATCCCGTGTACGGATGAAATTATAAGATTTCGTATAAATCACTATAACAATAAGCAAACTTCAGTTTTACCATAACGGACCTGCAACAATATATCTTTCTTGGAAAGATGCACCGGCCGGACTTATTGCCGGCTCCGAATAAATCATTACGGAAACAGATCGACTATTTCAGCACCTGGCGCCGCCTTTTGCAGTAGCAGGGTACGATGGCAGCCGGATGGATCGCGCTCGAAGCATAACAGCGCCGAAGGTTTCTCCCGCGCCAGCTCCAGCATCTGCTGCGTCTGGACAATCGCTTCGGGCTCTTCGAGCTGGCCCGAATAGACCCGGTCGAGCGTCTTGAGATCGTGCTTGCGCGCCGCCGCGCGCCCTTCGGGCGGCGTGCCCAAGGCCTTGAGCAGTACGTAATCGATGCCTTGCTCGGCGAGCCCGTTGGCAAGCACATTCTTGGAGAAGCCCGGCCGGCGCGACAAAGGCACCGCGCGCACATCGATCACGCGCTGGACGCCGGCTTCCCGCAACGCCGCGATCAGTTCGATCTGGGTCGCTTTCTCATAGCCGATCGTGAAGATCTTCATTGCCGTCTCCCGCCTCTTCAACACCGGATTGTCACAATAGTTCGGTTGAATTGCGCAGCGGATGCCGTTTGGCGCCGTTTCGGGGAAGCAATGACGCAAGTTTTGATCCAGATTATACTTTCTGCTATTTCTGTCCTGGGGAAAACGGGGAGACCGGAGATGATCGATCATCCGGATGCGAAGGCGTTTGTTCTGCATTGGGGGGAAATGGGATCGCGCTGGGGCGTCAACCGCTCGGTCGGCCAGATTCACGCGCTCCTGTTCCTGTCGCACCGGCCGCTGATCGCCGAGGAGATTTGCGACACGCTCAAGCTGGCGCGCTCCAATATCTCCACGGGGCTGCGCGAGCTCCAATCCTACGGGCTGGTCCGGCTGACGCATAAGCCGGGCGACCGGCGCGATCATTTCATCGCGGAGGGCGATCCCTGGGAAATGCTCATGCGCGTCGTCGCCGAGCGCAAGCGCCGCGAGATGGACCCGACCATCGCCTTCCTCGGCGAATTGAGCGACCGCCTTTCGCGCGACACGAGCGCCCCACCCCATATGCGCGAGCGGATTCAGCACCTGCACCGCTTCACGGCCGATCTGGCGGATTGGTACGAGGATGTGCGCGTCCTGCCCAAGTCGACATTGTTCTCGCTGGTCAAGCTGGGCGGCCGCGTGGCGCGAGCGGTGATGCCACGGTGGGCGCAGTCCTGATCTGCCTGTGACGTCATCCGTGCCGCGTCCGGGAGCATAACGTCGAGCATGAGCGCCCGCGTCGTTGGGCTTGAAGCCCTCGCCGGGTGTGTTATTTGAGTATGTCACCACGAAGAGGAAGCGATCGTTGAGTACAGACCCGGGGTTGATCGCCCGTACGGGCGCCTATCTCCGCACGAACGGGCGCTCCATTCTCGCGGAGGCGCTGGTCAATTTCATCCTGCCCTTCCTCATCTACAATTATGCCGAGAAACCATTGGGTGAGGCAGGGGCGCTGCTCGCGTCCTCCGTGCCGCCGATCCTGTGGAGCCTGATCGAATTCGCACGTAATCGCAGGTTGGATGCGTTGTCGCTGCTCGTACTGAGCGGAATAATGCTCTCTTTGCTGGCAATGCTGGGGGGCGGCGGAGTGAAGTTTCTCCAGCTCCGCGAAAAGCTCGTTACCGTCGTGATCGGTCTTGCGTTCCTCGGTTCGGCATTGATCAGGAAACCGCTGATCTATGAGTTGGCGCGCGCGACCATGCGGCGAAAATCGGAAGCCGAAGCGCAGGAGTTCGAGGCGCTGCAGATCCATGCGGGCTTCCGTCACACCATGATGGTGATGACTCTGGTGTGGGGCTTTGGACTGCTCGCCGATGCGGCAATTTCGGTCATGTTGGTTTTCACGCTTAGCGTGAGGGAATATCTGATCGTCCACAACATTCTGGGGTACGGCACGATGGGCGCGCTGAGCCTCTGGACCTTTCTATATGGACAGCGCGCAAAGCGGCGCGGTGAGGCACGGCGAGCGGCAGCCGCAGCAGCCGTTCAATCCGCGCCGGACGAGGCGCAACCGGCCTAGGGTCCGGACCTTGATATGATGGCTTGTCGCCGTCCGCGCTATTTCTCCGCGATCTTCTTCGCGGCCTCGATCAGCTCGACCGGCATCATCGCGATGATGGTCGAATTATGCTCGACGCCGATCTCGGTGAGGGCCTGAAGGCGGCGCAGTTCGAGCGCGCCGTTGGTGCCGCCGATCGTGCTGGCTGCCTCCGACAATTTCTGCGCGGCCTCGAGCTCGCCCTCGGCCTTGATGATGCGCGCACGTTTCTCGCGGATCGCCTCTGCCTCGCGCCCGATCGCGCGCTGCATCTGTTCGGGGATGTCGAGATCCTTCATTTCGATCGAATCCACCACCACGCCCCAGTGATCGCAGGCCCGCGCGAGCATGTCCTGCAGCCGCTGGTTGATCAGCACGCGCTCCTTGAGCATCTGATCGAGGTCGCTCTGCCCGATCGCGTCGCGCATCGCGGTTTCGGCGGCCTGGATCACCGCGCCCTGCCAGTTCTGGACGGTGGTGACGACCTGGGTCGCGTCCTTGGCCCGGAACCACAATACCGCATTGACCTTCACCGGCACGCCGTCGCGCGTCACGGTCTCCTGCGTTTCGAGCACGCTGGTGATGGTGCGCAGATCGACGCGCACGACGCGGTCGATCCAGGGGACGAGCCAATACCAGCCGGGGCCCTTGGCCTCACCCAGCCGGCCAAGCCGGAACAGCACGGCGCGCTCATATTCCTGGTTCACGCCGAAGGATTTGAAGATGGTCGGCAAGGCGATGAAAAGAAGGACGAGCGCTGCGATCAGGCCACCGGTCAGCATCATGATTTCACTCCCCCGGTTTGAATTACCGGTGCGCTAGATTACTCGCCTCCGCGATGACGTACCAGATTCACATTATCGGCGGCGGGCTCGCCGGATCGGAAGCGGCGTGGCAGTTGGCGGAAGCGGGCTATAAGGTCCGCCTTTCGGAGATGCGCGGCATAGAAGGCACGCCTGCGCACCAGACCGATTCCCTCGCCGAACTTGTCTGCTCGAATTCGTTCCGCTCGGACGACGCCGAACATAATGCGGTCGGCCTGCTCCATGCCGAGATGCGTGCGTTGGGCTCGCTGATCCTGCGCGAGGCGGACAAACATCGCGTGCCCGCGGGTTCGGCGCTGGCGGTCGACCGCGAGGGCTATGCCGAGGGCGTGACCGCCGCGATCGAAAGCCATCCCAATATCGACCTGGTGCGGGAACGCGTGGATCGCCTGCCCGAAGGGCCGGCAATCATCGCGACGGGTCCGCTGACCGGCGCGGCGCTGGCGGAGGCGGTGCGGAGCGAAACGGGCGAGGATGCGCTCGCCTTTTTCGACGCGATCGCGCCGATCGTGCACCGCGAGAGCATCGATATGGACATCGCCTGGTTCCAGTCCCGCTGGAATAAGGGCGAGGGCCATGACTACATCAATTGCCCGATGAACAAGGACGAATATCTCGCTTTCCATGCCGCCTTGCTCGCGGGCGAGAAAGGCGAATTCCGCGAATGGGAGAAGGATACGCCCTATTTCGACGGCTGCATGCCGATCGAGGTGATGGCGGAGCGCGGGGTGGATACGTTGCGTTATGGGCCGATGAAGCCGGTCGGGCTCGACGATCCGCGCACGGGACGCTGGCCCTATGCGGTGGTGCAGCTACGCCAGGATAATGCGCTGGGCACGCTCTGGAACATGGTCGGCTTCCAGACCAAGCTCAAATATGCCGAGCAGGTGCGCGTGTTCCGCATGATCCCGGGCCTGCAGAACGCCGAATTCGCGCGGTTGGGCGGGCTGCACCGCAATACTTTCATCCAGAGTCCGAAGCTGCTCGATGGCAGCCTGCGGCTCAAATCGCGGCCCAATATCCGGTTTGCGGGGCAGATCACGGGCTGCGAAGGCTATGTCGAGAGTGCGGCGGTGGGCTTGCTCGCAGGACGCTTCGCCGCCGCCGAATTGGCCGGCGCGACGCTGGCTCCGCCTCCGCCGGAAACGGCGCTGGGCGCGCTGCTCGGCCATATCACGGGTGGTGCGGAAGCTGACACCTATCAGCCGATGAACGTCAATTTCGGGCTGTTCCCGCCGCTGACACTTACCGGCAAATCGAAAAAGGCCGACCGCAAGACGATGATGGCGGCGCGGGCGCGCGAGGCGCTGCAAAGCTGGCAAGCATCCCGCTAGGAGACCGCAATGCCTAACGTACTCCATGTCGGTTGCGGTTCGTCCACGATCGCCCAAATGCCCGGTGATTTCCGGGACGGAAGCTGGCGCGAACTTCGGTTTGACATCGATCCCACATACAACCCCGACTTCATCGGGACCATGCTCGACATGAACGCCGTCGCCAGCGACAGCGTCGATGCGCTCTACTCTTCACACAATATCGAGCATGTGTTCGCACACGAAGTGGATGTCGTGCTGCGCGAGTTCCGGCGCGTGATCAAACCCGAAGGCTTCGTAACAATCACCTGTCCCGACCTTGAATCGGTTGCCCGACATATAGCCGACGGCCGGCTGGAGGACCCGCTTTATGTATCCCCTTCAGGGCCGATTTCCGCGCTCGATATCTTTTATGGCCACGGTGCCGCCATCGCCCGCGGCGAAACGTACATGGCGCACCGCACCGGCTTTACCGCGAAAACGCTCGGCGAACATGCGCGTCGGGCCGGCTTCGCGACTTTTGGCGTACGCGCGCGACCGAAGAATTTCGACCTGTGGATGGTAGCCACCAAGACTCCGGTCGCACGGGATACTTTGCTCGATCTGTTCCGCCGCTACACCCGTTCGTAACATACTGAAGCGGTTAGCGAAGCATCTCCACCGGCCAGTCGGGCGGCACACGCATCAAATTCGCCGCCGCTTGCTCGTAACTTCGAGCAAGCCGCTGGTGGCAAGCCTTCACATAAGGATTGCCGGCACGCTCGGCATGTTCGCGTTCGATCGTCGCGCGCCGTTCCAGATACTCATAATCATACGATACCATGATGTTCCCCTCTCCCTGAAGAGCGGTCATCGAAGCCGGCACAATGCACCACGCTTGCTTTCGTTTCGTCGATTTTTAGACACGTTTGAACGACGGGCCTAAGTGCCTTTCAGGCAAGGAAAACGTCACCCGCGCGGATCGTTTCGACCGATCCGTCCGCCCGGCGGAGCAGCAGAGCGCCCTCTGCATCCAATCCCTCGAACAGCCCTTCCTCGCCATTGGCGGTGAGCGCACTGCCCACGGGATGCGCGCGTTCGAGCCAGCGCGTGCGAACCGGCGCCAGCCCCTCACCCCGCCAGCGCGCGATCCAGCGCGCGAGCGCTTCCGCCAGATCGAGCAGGAAGCTGTCGGGATCCGGCGCAGCCAGACCCAATCCTGCCAAGCTGGCGGTCGGCCGTTCGAGACCTTCGGGATGGTGCGCGAGATTGACGCCGAAGCCGATCACGACCGCATCATCGGCGCGTTCGAGCAGGATCCCGGCCAGCTTGGCGGGGCCGGCCATCAAATCGTTGGGCCATTTAAGCTGGAACAGCCCCGCGCCTGCATAAGCCGAGGCCACTTCCTCGAGCGCGACCGCCGCGACCAGGGCCAGGGTCGCTGGCTCTGGCTCGCCGGGATGCAGGCGTACGATCGTGCTGGCATAGAGGTTGCCGGGCGGGGAAAGCCAGCTGCGCCCTGCCCTGCCCCGGCCACCATTCTGCGCATCGGCACGTAGCCAGGCACCTTCCGGGGCGCCCGACCGCGCCTCGGCCAGCAGATCCGCATTGGTCGAGCCGGTCTCCGCGACCGTCCGGATGTTCGGCGTCAGAAGAGCGCTTTCGCCGCGCACATCGTCGCCGCACCGAGGAACGGAATGGCGAGATAGCCGAGCGGCGAGATTGCCGCGGCGCTCAATACCATCAGGCCGCCTTCGATCCTGCTCTCGCTCGGGCCATAGGGCTCGGCAGGCTCGTCGAAATACATGACCTTGACGATCTTCAGATAATAATAAGCGCCGATCACCGAGAGCGCGATGCCGAAGGCGGCGAGCGGCCACCAGCCGATATCCACCAGCGCGCGGAACACGACCAGTTTCGGCCAGAAGCCAAGCAAGGGCGGGATGCCGGCCAGGCTGAACATGAACATCGCGAACGCCGCCGCAAGACCGGGCCGCGTGCGCGACAGCCCGCTAAGCGAGGCGATCGTCTCGATCGGGGTGCCGTCCGCACCGCGCATCTGCAGCACGCAGAGGAAGCTGCCGAGCGTCATGACGATATAGACGGCCATGTAGAACAGCACCGAGGCCGCGCCTACCTGATTGCCCGGCACGAGGCCTAGGATGGCGAATCCGACATTGTTGATCGACGAATAAGCCAGCAGGCGCTTGATGTTGGTCTGACCGATCGCGGCGAGCGCGCCCCACAGGATCGAGGCGATGCCGACCACCGAAACGATCTGGCGCCAGGCATCGGTCGCGGGGCCGAGCGCCTCGATCGCGACGCGCACCAGCAAGGCCACCGCCGCCACCTTGGGCGCCGACGCGAAGAAGGCGGTCACCGGTGTCGGAGCGCCTTCATAGACATCGGGCGTCCACATGTGGAACGGCACGATCGAGGCCTTGAAGAACAAGCCGGACAGCACGAAGATCAGCCCCATCAGACGCCCGACCTGCACGTCATGCGGCGTCGGCTGCATGAATATCTGGGCGATGCCGTGGAAGCTGGTCGTGCCTGAGAAGCCGTAGAGCAGGGCCACGCCGTAGAGCAGGATGCCCGAGGCGAGCGCGCCAAGGATGAAATATTTGAGGCCCGCTTCGGCCGAACGCGTGTCGCGCCGCATGAAGCTGGCCAGCACATAGGCCGCGAGGCTCTGCAGCTCGAGTCCCACATAGAGCGTGAGCAAATCGGCCGCCGACACCATCATCCCCATGCCCGCGGAAGAGAGCAGGATCAGGATCGGATATTCGGCGCGCAACGTGCCGCCGCGCGCGAACCAGTTGGGTGCGACGATGATCGAAATGGCGGCGCCGATATAGATCAGCACCTTGGAGAAGGCCGCGAAGCTGTCCGCATGATAGAGGCCGCCGAAAGCGAGCCCGCCATGACCGGCCGGACCGCCGAGCGACAGGCCCGCCGCGATCAACAGCAACACCGATGCCCAGCTGATGCCGCGCGTCGCCTCATCTCCGCGCCAGCCGGCGACCAGCAGAAGCAGCATCGCACCGATCGAAAGGATCAGCTCGGGTAGCGTCTCAAGAAGATAACCGGAAGCCATCAGCGGGCCTCCGCCGAGGCGACCGCCATGGGCTTACCGCCCTTGGCCAGTTTCGAATCCCCGCCATGCCAGGCCGGGTCGACCCGGCTAAGCACAACCCCAACATCCTTGCGCATCGGCGCCATGAAACTCTCCGGATAGACGCCCATCCACAGCACCGCGAGCGCGAGCGGAACCAGGATGATCAATTCGCGCGCCGACAGATCGGTCATCGCAGCGACGTCGGGCTTGGTCAGCGGCCCCTGCACCACGCGGCGATAGAGATAGAGCATATAGGCCGCGCCAAGGATGATGCCGGTGGTCGCGACGAACGCCGCCCAGGTCGACGCGCCGTAAATCCCCATCATGCTCAGGAATTCGCCGACGAAGCCGGACGTACCGGGCAGGCCGACCGAGGCCATGGTGAAGACCATGAACAGAAGCGCGTAATGCGGCATGTTGTTGGCGACGCCGCCATAGCGCGCGATCTCGCGCGTATGCAGCCGGTCATAGACCACGCCGACGCACAGGAAGAGCGCGCCCGAGACGAGGCCGTGGCTCAGCATCACCAGCAACGAGCCTTCAAGCCCCTGCCGATTGAAGGCGAACAGGCCGAAGGTGACGAACGCCATGTGCGCGACCGACGAATAGGCGATCAGCTTCTTCATGTCGTTCTGCACCAGCGCGACGAGGCTGGTGTAGACGATCGCCACGCCCGAAAGTGTTGCGATCAGCCAGAAGAGCTGCGCGCTCGCAATCGGGAACATCGGCAGCGAGAAACGGATGAAGCCGTAGCCGCCCATCTTCAGCAGCACGCCCGCCAGAATGACCGAGCCCGCGGTCGGCGCCTGGACGTGCGCGTCGGGCAACCAGGTGTGGACCGGCCACATCGGCATCTTGACCGCGAACGAAGCGAAGAAGGCCAGGAACAGCCAGGTCTGCGCATGCGCCGGGAAATTGGTCTGCATCAGCACCGGGATGCTGGTGGTGTGCGCAAAGCCCACCATCCACAGCATCGCGATCAGCATCAGCACCGACCCGAGCAAGGTGTAGAGGAAGAATTTGTACGAGGCGTAGATGCGCTCCGCTCCGCCCCAGATACCGATGATCAGGTACATCGGGATCAGGCCGGCTTCGAAGAAGAGATAGAACAGGAACAGGTCCTGCGCTTCGAACACGCCGAGCATCAGCGCTTCGGTCAGCAGCAAAGCCGCCATATATTCGGGGACGCGCTTCTCGATCGCCTTCCAGCTGGCAAGTACGCACAGCGGCATCAGGAAAACCGACAGCTCAACCAGCATCAGCGCGATGCCGTCGATGCCGAGCGCCCAGCTGAACTGGCCGAACAAGGGCAGATTCTCGGTGAACTGCCACTGAGCGCCGCCCGTCTGGTAGGTCGCCCACAGCAGGATGCCGAGCAGGAAGTCGACGAGCGTGGCGCCGAGCGCGATCCAGCGCGCCGCTTTCGCGTCCGCGAACAGGCAGGCGATAGCCGCGAACACCGGCAGCGCGATCAGGATGGTGAGAATGGGGAAGCCGAGCTGGTTCATATCAGTTCGCCATCACCCAGGTGGCCGCCGCGGCAAGGCCAAGCAGCATCACCAGGGCGTAGGTATATACGTAGCCCGACTGCATCTTGCGGCTGACCACGCCGGTGACATTCACCAGCCAGGCCGCCCCGTTGGGTCCGAAGCGATCGATCGTACCCTGATCGCCCCGCTTCCACAGCAGGCGGCCGAGCGCGAAGGCGGGACGCACGAAGAGGATGTCGTACAATTCGTCGAAATACCATTTGTTGAGCAGGAAGGCGTAGAGGCCACGGGCCGAACCGGCGACGCGCGCCGGCAGGCTCTTGTCCCAGACATAAGCCCAGAGCGCGACCAGCAGGCCGACCAGCATCGCCACCGATGCCATCGACTTCGCGGCGAACGGGATATGCTCGATCGATTCCATGAACTCGGGGTTGAACCAGAGGCTGCCCTGCCAGAAGGCGGTGCCGCCTTCGCCGATAAAGGATTTGGCGAAGCCCCAGCCTGCAAACACTGCACCGGTCGCGAGCACCAGCAGCGGGATCAGCATGTTGAGCGGGCTTTCATGCGGATGATAGCCGCCGGTGCCCTTGGGCATGTCTTCCGCGCCGCGCGAATCCACCGTGACCTCGCTACCCGCACCCTCGTCCGGTGCATCGTGGTGCGCGTCGTGATGCGCGTGGTCGTGCGCATGATCATGGTCGTGCCCATGCGCATCGTGGATTGCGTGCTGGATATGCTCCGAGCCGACCCAACGCGGTTCGCCGTAAAAGGTCAGGAAGACCAGGCGCCACGAATAAAAACTGGTGAGAAGAGCCGCGGTCACGCCGATGAAGTAAGCGATGCCGCCCGCGGTGGTGCCGCGCGCATAGGCCGCCGAGATGATCGCGTCCTTCGAATAGAAACCCGCGAAACCGAAGATGTCCTCCAGACCGACGCCGGTGATGGCGAGCGTACCCGCCAGCATCGTCCAGAAGGTCCAGGGGATATGCTTCCGCAGGCCGCCATAGAAGCGCATATCCTGTTCGTGGTGCATCGCGTGGATCACCGAACCCGCACACAGGAATAGCAACGCCTTGAAGAATGCGTGCGTGAACAGATGGAACATCGCGCCGCCGAAAGCGCCGACGCCCGCGCCGAAGAACATGTAACCCAGCTGCGAGCAGGTCGAATAAGCGATCACGCGCTTGATGTCGGTCTGCACCACGCCGATCGTCGCCGCGAAGAAAGCGGTGGCGGCGCCGACATAGGTCACGACCGTAAGCGCGGTCTGGCTGGTCTCGAACATCGGCGACAGGCGGCAGACCATGAACACGCCCGCGGTCACCATCGTCGCGGCATGGATCAGCGCCGACACCGGCGTCGGGCCCTCCATCGCGTCCGGCAACCAGGTGTGCAGGCCGAGCTGCGCCGACTTGCCCATCGCACCGACGAACAGCAGCAGGCAGAGCAAGGTCATCGTATCGACGCGCATCCCCAGGAAGCCGATCGTCGAGCCGGCCATGTGCGGCGCGGCGGCGAGGATGGCGGGGATCGAGACGGTGCCGAACACCAGGAAGGTGCCGAAGATGCCGAGGCTGAAGCCGAAATCGCCGACGCGGTTGACCACGAACGCCTTGATCGCGGCGGCCTGCGCCGAAGGCTTTTCGTACCAGAAACCGATCAGCAGGTAGGAAGCGAGACCGACGCCTTCCCAGCCGAAGAACATCTGCACCAGGCTGTCCGCCGTCACCAGCATCAGCATCGCAAAGGTGAAGAGCGAGAGGTAGGCGAAGAAGCGGGGCTGTGACGGATCCTCCGCCATATAGCCCCAGCTATAGAGGTGGACGAGGCTGGAGACCGTCGTCACCACCACCAGCATCACCGCGGTCAGGCTGTCGACCCGCAATGCCCAGTCGACCTTGAGGTCCCCGGACGCGATGAAGCTCAACACCTTCACCACATGCGCGGTGTCATGCCCCTGGAGGAAGCCGATGAAGATCGGCCAGGCGAGAATGCACGAAATGAACAGCGCGCCGGTCGTGATCGATTTGACGATCGTATTGCCAAGCGCGCGATTGCCCAGCCCGCCGACGATCGCGGCCAGCAAAGGCAGGAAGACAAGGGCGATGATGTTCACAATTTCACCGTCACCCCAGCGAAAGCTGGGGTCTCGTGAGGCAAGTGCGCCATTTCATCTCCTGAGATCCCAGCTTTCGCTGGGATGACGGCTTTAAATACGCGCATCAGCCCTTCATCCGGTTGACGTCGTCGACCGAGATCGTGCCCCGGCCGCGGAAATAAATGACGAGAATGGCAAGGCCGATCGCGGCTTCACCGGCGGCGACGGTCAGCACGAACATCGCGAAGACCTGGCCGACCAGGTCATGCAGATAGGCCGAGAACGCCACCAGGTTGAGGTTCACGCTCAGCAGGATCAGCTCGATCGACATCAGGATGATGATCAAATTCTTCCGGTTGAGGAAGATGCCGAACACGCCCGTGACGAACAGGATCGCCGAGACGGTGAGATAATGGATCAGGCCGATCACAGTTCGACCCCCTGTCCGACCGGTGGCTGCGTATTGCGAACCGCGTCTTCAGGACGGCGCATATTCTGCTCCGAGATTTTCTGGGTACGCACATCGCCGCGCTTGCGATGCGTCAGCACGATCGCGCCGATCAGCGCGACCAGCAGGACGAGGCCCGCGCCTTCGAAGATGTAGAGATAGCGGGTGTAGATCAGGATGCCGAGCGCCTGGATGTTGGAGATGTTGGCGGGGTCCGGCGTCGGCGCGACGCGCGACAGCTGCACCCCTCCCGCATTCCATGCACCTTCGGCGAAGATGATCTCGCCCGCCAGCAGCGCGACCAGCGCCACGCCGAACGGCAGGTAGCGCGCGAAGCCCGAACGCAATTCGGCAAAATCGATGTCGAGCATCATCACGACGAACAGGAACAACACCGCGACCGCGCCGACATAGACGATGACGAGAAGCATCGCGATGAACTCGGCGCCGACCAGCACCATCAGCCCGGCCGCGTTGAAGAAGGCCAGGATCAGCCACAGCACGCTGTGCACGGGGTTGCGCGCGGTGACGCACAATATCCCCGACACGATCGTGACGACCGCGAAGAGATAGAAAGCGAGGAGCTGGATCATGCCGTCTTTTCCAAAGTCACCCCGACGAAAGTCGGGGTCCAGGACCCGGCTTCCCGTGAAAAAGGAGCCGAGCCGCTGCCCTGGATCCCGGCTTTCGCCGGGATGACGGAATGGGAGTGAGGTGCGTGGTGCATCTGGGTGGCCGGCGGCTTAACGATAGGGTGCATCGGCGGCAAGGTTCTGGGCGAGGATCGGCTCCCAACGGTCACCGTTCGCGATCAGCTTGGCCTTGTCGTAGATGAGCTCTTCGCGCGTCTCGGTCGAATATTCGAAATTCGGGCCTTCGACGATCGCGTCGACCGGGCATGCTTCCTGGCAGAAGCCGCAGAAGATGCACTTGGTCATGTCGATATCGTAGCGCGTGGTGCGGCGGCTGCCGTCGTCGCGCGGCTCGGCCTCGATCGTGATCGCCTGGGCCGGGCACACCGCTTCGCACAATTTGCACGCGATGCAGCGCTCTTCGCCGTTGGGATAACGGCGCAGCGCATGCTCGCCGCGGAAGCGGGGCGAGAGCGGGTTCTTCTCGAACGGATAGTTGATCGTCGCCTTGGGCTTGAAGAAGTACGCCAGCGTCTTGGCGTGCGCCTTCACGAACTCCCAGAGCGTGAACGACTTGATGTAATAACCGATGTTCATGGGTGCATCCCGTAGCGGGTGACCATCAGGTAGCCGGACACGACGAATACCCAGATCAAGGAGAGCGGCAGGAAGATTTTCCAGCCCAGGCGCATGAGCTGGTCGTAACGATACCTCGGCACGGTCGCCTTCACCCACGAGAAGACGAAGAAACCGAAGAGTATCTTGGCGAACAGCCACAGGAAGCCCGGCACCGCGTAGAGGATCGGAATGTCGAGCGGCGGTAGCCAGCCACCCCAGAAGAGCGTCGCATTGAGCGCGCACATCAGAAGCACGTTGCCATATTCGCCGAGCCAGAAGAGCGCGAAGCTCATCGACGAATATTCGGTCTGGTAGCCCGCGACGATCTCCGATTCCGCCTCGGTCAGGTCGAACGGCGCGCGCTGCGTCTCGGCCATCGACGAGATCAGGAACACGATCGCCATCGGGAAGAGCAGCGGGTTCAACCCGTAAAAGTTAATGATGTGGAAGATATGCCCGCGCTGACCGAGCACGATTTCATTCAAATTGAAGCTACCCGCCCACAATACCACCGGGATCAGCACGAAGCCGATCGAAACTTCATAGCTCACCATCTGCGCGGCGGCGCGGATCGCGGAGTAAAAGGGATATTTGGAGTTTGACGCCCAGCCCGAGAGGATCACGCCGTAGACGCCCATCGAGCTGATCGCGAGCAGATAGAGCAAGCCGACATTGATGTTGGCGAGCACCGCCTTGGTGCCGAACGGGATCACCGCCCAGGCTGCGAGCGCGACCGTGAAGGTGATGATCGGCGCAATCAGGAACAAGCCGCGATTGGCGGCCGACGGGATGATCGTTTCCTGCAGGAAGACCTTAAGGCCGTCCGCGAAGCTCTGTAGCAGGCCGAACGGGCCGACCACATTGGGACCACGGCGCAACGCCATCGCAGCCCAGATCTTGCGATCGGCATAGATGATCATCGCGACCGCCAACATCAGGGGCAGCGCGATCACCAGGATGTCGATGATCGTGGCGAGAAAATAGGCCCAGCCGTACGGCAGCCATCCGGAGAACCAGCTGATCATGCACCCGCTCCATGGAAGATCGCCCAAACGAGCAGGAGAGCGCCAAGGATCGGCAGTCCGAACAACGCTACGAGCGCCCACCCTTCTCGGGTCGACGGCGTGAGCAAAGTGATAAACCAGTCCGTCATTATTCCGCGGCCTCCGCGAAGGTCTCGCCGTGGAGCAGTTCGGCCGAGCAGCGCTGCATAGTGGCGCTGGCGCGTGCGATGGCGTTGGTCAGGTAGAAATCCTTAATCGGATAAGCGATCTCGCCCGACGCCTTGGCCGCGAGCTTGGGCAGCTTCCAGTCATATTTGGCTAGACCGAGCTGGCCGAGCGCGGGCACCTCCGCGACCATCGCGGCACGCACGGCGTCGAATGTGTCGAACGGAAGCGTACAGCCGAGCACATCCGACAGAGCGCGGAAGATCGCCCAATCCTCGCGCGCGTCGCCCGGCGGGAAGACCGCGCGGTCGCCACGCTGCACGCGGCCCTCGAGATTGACGTATGTGCCGGGCTTCTCGGCATAGGAGGCCGCCGGCAGGACCACGTCCGCCAGCGCCGCGCCCTTGTCGCCATGATGGCCGACATAGACCTTGAAGCTGCCCTCGATAGCGTCCGCCTTCACGTCGTCCGCGCCGAGCAGGAAGGTCAGCTTCGGCTTCGCGGCGGCAATGTCGGCCATGCCATTCGGCTGAGCATAGCCCAGCATCAGCCCGCCCATGCGCGCGGCGGAGATGTGGAGCACGTTGAAGCCGTTCCAGCCGTCCTTGACGAGGCCGAGCTTGTCGACCAGCGCCTGCGCCGCCCCCTGCCCCGCCGCGAGCGCACCGCCACCGACGATCACGGCCGGGCGTTGCGCATTGGCGAAAGCGTCGGCGACGTCCTTGGGCAGCTTGCCAAGCAGGCCGAGGTCGTTGCCAAGCCAGGTGAGGTTATAGGTCAGGTCGACCTGCAGCCCGATCGCGAACACCTTGGCGCCGCGCTTGACCGCCTTGCGGATGCGCGTGTTCACCAACGGCGCTTCCCAGCGGACATTCGAACCGACGATCAGGATCGCGTCGGCATGCTCGATGCCGGCAATGGTCGTGTTGAAATTGACCGCGGCGAGGCTGGACGTGTCGTAGGTCAGGCCGGTTTCGCGGCCCTCCAACAGGTCCGAGCCCATCGCCTTGAGCAAGGCCTTGGCGGCATACATCGTCTCGCAATCGACCAGCGGCCCGGCGATCGCGGCGACGCTGCTGCCGGCCTTGACCGCCTTGATTGTGGCGAAGGCATCGGCCCAGGAAGCAGCCTCAAGCTTGCCATTCCGGCGAACGTACGGCCGGTCGAGGCGCTGGCGGACGAGCCCATCGACCGCGTGGCGCGTCTTGTCCGACGCCCATTCCTCGTTCACGTCCTCGTTGACGCGCGGCAGCGCGCGCAGCACCTGGCGGCCGCGGCTGTCGAGCCGGATATTGGTGCCGACCGCGTCCATCACGTCGATCGCGAAGGTCTTCTTGAGCTCCCACGGCCGCGCCTCGAACGCGTAGGGCTTGGAGGTGAGCGCGCCCACCGGGCAAAGATCGACGACGTTGCCCGAAAGCTCCGACGTCACCGCCTGCTCCAGGTAGCTCGTGATCTGCATATTCTCGCCGCGGTAGAGCGCGCCGATTTCCTCCACGCCGGCTACTTCCTCGGCGAAGCGCACGCAGCGCGTGCACTGGATGCAGCGGGTCATGACCGTCTTGACGATCGGGCCCATATATTTCTCGGTCACCGCGCGCTTGTTCTCGTGATAGCGGCTGTGGCCACGCCCATAGGCGATCGACTGATCCTGCAGGTCGCACTCGCCGCCCTGGTCGCAGATCGGACAATCGAGCGGATGGTTGATCAGCAGGAATTCCATCACGCCTTCGCGCGCCTTCTTCACCATCGGCGTGTCGGTGCGGATTTCCTGATTGTCTGCTGCGGGCAGCGCGCAGGATGCCTGCGGTTTGGGCGGCCCGGGCTTCACCTCGACCAGGCACATCCGGCAATTGCCCGCGATCGACAGACGCTCATGATAGCAGAAACGCGGAATCTCCTTGCCCGCGGCCTCGCAGGCCTGGAGCACGGTGGCGCCGTTGGGCACCTCCACTTCGATTCCGTCGACGGTAAGTTTAGGCATAAATCAGTGGCCCCCGTGGCCGCCGCAATCGACGCTGTGCGCCGAGCAATCGACATGAGAGTGGCTAATGTGGCCGTCGCTGGCCGCGGAGAATCCGCCAGCCACATCCACGAACCCGGCTGCGCGGCGCTGCAAAGTGCGGGCTCGCCGCGTGGCATAGCCGATCAGGCACAGAGCCCCGATCAGCACCGCTGCCATCGTAACGAGGAGAAGCGCTTCGATCATTCTGCTGCCTCGGTCCCAACGATACGACGCGCCTTGAGCAGGCGCGAAGCGTGGACACCTGCGACCCAGCCGAGCAGGCCAATCGCAAGCACATATCCGAGGTTGACCATGTTAAGGTCGGTCATTGTGCGGCATGTCCATGGTGGTTGAGCCAGAATTCAAGCCGCTCGACTCGCGCATATCCTCATGACCAAGACGATAAGCGCTGATCGCCAGCGCGGCACGCAAGCCCGGTTTGTTGAGCGCGATCTTCTGGCCGCTCTTGATGCAGCCGACGATAGTCGGTGACATGGTGTTCAATGCCGCAATCTCAGCCTCGCTGGTCGGATCGGTCGCGAACAAAGCCCACACCTTGTCGGGCACCGTACGCGTCACGCAAATCGCCATCATCTCCATCGCGTCATGTGCGACGATCGGCTTCGACGAAGCGATCATCGGCACGAAACGCGGCGGCGCGTCGTAAAGCTGAAGTAACCGCTCAGCGAGTGACCCCGCCAGCAGCACATCGTTGAAGCGCATATTGTTGCCGCCGACACACTGGTCCTTGTGACCTTCGGCGAGACGCTGCAATTTCTTGTGATATTCCGGCGAAGCGCTGTCCAGCGCGAGCGCCTCTCGCGCGCCTTGCGGCGTCCGGTTTACGATGCAAGCGGCATAGAAATGCATCGCCTGGACCGCGAGGTCCTCGGGCGAGCGGCCCGCCACCGGCTCGGCCATGACGGGAGCGGACAGGCAGAGCGCCGCCGCGATACTGAGTGCCGCGCGCATCATTCGGCCGCCACCGCATAATCGGAGCCCTTATGCTCCTTGATGCGCCGCTCGATCTCCGGACGGAAATGCCGGATCAGGCCCTGGATCGGCCAGGCCGCCGCGTCGCCCAGCGCGCAGATGGTGTGGCCCTCGACCTGCTTGGTCACTTCCTGGAGCATGTCGATTTCGTGGATCTCGGCCTCGCCGGTGCGCAGCCGCTCCATCACGCGCCACATCCAGCCCGTGCCTTCGCGGCAGGGCGTGCACTGGCCGCAGCTCTCATGCTTGTAGAAATAGGAGATGCGGCTGATCGCGCGAACGATGTCGGTGGACTTGTCCATCACGATCACGGCAGCGGTGCCAAGGCCCGAGCCGAGCTCGCGCAGGCCGTCGAAATCCATCGGTGCGTCCATGATCTGCGCCGCCGGCACCAACGGCACCGACGAGCCACCGGGAATGACCGCGAGCAAATTGTCCCAACCACCGCGAATGCCGCCAGCATGCTTGTCGATCAGCTCGCGGAAGCTGATCCCCATCGCTTCCTCGACCACGGTCGGCGTGTTCACATGCCCCGATATCTGGAACAGCTTGGTGCCCTGATTCTTGTCGCGGCCGATGCCGGCGAACCAGGAAGCGCCGCGCCGCAGGATGGTCGGCACCACCGCAATCGATTCGACATTGTTGACCGTGGTCGGGCAGCCGAACAGGCCCACACCCGCCGGGAAAGGCGGCTTGAGGCGCGGCTGGCCTTTCTTGCCCTCAAGGCTTTCGATCTGCGCGGTTTCCTCGCCGCAGATATAGGCGCCGGCGCCGCGATGGACGAAGACATCGAAGTCGTAACCCGACTTGGCTGCATTCTTGCCGAGCAAACCTTTTTCATAGGCCTGTTCGACCGCGGCCATGAGGTTCTCGGCCTCGCGGATGAACTCGCCGCGGATATAGATGTAAGCGGCGCGCGCGCGCATCGCATAGCCCGCGATCAGGGCGCCTTCGAGCAGCTTGTGCGGATCGTGGCGCAGGATTTCGCGATCCTTGCACGAACCGGGCTCGGATTCGTCGGCGTTGATCAGCAGGAAACTCGGACGGCCCGGCTTGGGCTCCTTGGGCATGAAGCTCCACTTCATGCCGGTCGGGAAACCCGCGCCGCCACGGCCGCGCAGGCCCGATGCCTTGATGTCCTCGATGATCTGGTCCTGGCCGCGGGCCATCAGGTCCTTGGTCTTGTCCCAGTCGCCGCGCTTCAACGCCCCCTTCAGCCCCCAATCCTGGAAGCCGTAGATGTTGGTGAAGATGCGGTCCTTGTCCTCGATCGACGTGATCATCGGCCCTGCCCCACCAGTTTCTCAGCCACGAAATAGATGACGACCGCGACGAACAGGCCGATCACGAGCGCGCCGACGAACAGCAGCACCTTCAGCAAGATCACGAACAGGACGATCCCGATGATAAGGGCGAGGATGACAGGCATCAGGAGGTAAACTCCTTGAGCACGGTCGGCCCGCCGACGGGCGCGGCCAGGAAGCGGTCGATCTGCGGGCCGGGCTTGGGCGTCTCGCCGCGGGCCAACGCCTCGAGGATCGCGGTCGTGCTCTCGAAGGTCAGATCTTCGTAATTGTCGTCGTTGATCTGCACCATCGGCGCATTGACGCAGGCGCCGAGACATTCGACCTCGGTCAGCGTGAACAGGCCGTCAGGGGTGGTATGCCCCTTCTTGAGGCCCTTCTTGTAGCAGGCCTCCAGCACGTCGTCCGAACCGCGCAGCATGCAGGGCGTCGTGCCGCACACCTGCACATGATAGCGGCCGACCGGCGCCATATTGTACATCGTGTAGAAGCTGACGACCTCGAGCGCGCGGATGTAGGGCATGCCCACCGCCTTGGCGCAATATTCGATCACCGGCACGGGCAGCCAGCCCTGGGTATTGGTCTCGGCACCGACCTGACGCTGGGCGAGATCAAGCAAAGGCATGATCGCCGAATGCTCGCGGCCCTTGGGGTAGCGCGCCATGATCTTCTTGACCTGCTCGGCATTCTCGGCCGTCCAGGCGAAATTGCCCCAGCGGGCGCGGGTCTCCGCCTCGTCGGGAATGTGGGCTGCATCAGCCATTAGCGAATGAACTCCACGCGATCGATCAGATCGCCCTTGAACGAATAGATGGCCATCACCTCGAACGGCTCGGTTTCGGGAGAGCGCGCGACATGTTCGCGCACCAGGATCTGGTCGCCATAGACGAACTTCTCTAGCACGGTCGCGCGGTTCTGCGGAAACTCCGCGAACACCTTGCGGTAGCCTTCGCGAATGCCATCGCGGCCCTGGCGGACAACCTCGCCGCGATAGCCGCCTTCGCAGCCATCCTCGGTGAACATCGCCGCATAAGCGTCGACGTCCTGCGCATTGTAGCGCTCCATCAGCCGGTCGAGCAAAGCTTCGCGGCTCACCGGTCGCACTCCCCGAACACGACGTCGATCGCGGACAGGATCGCGGTGGTGTCGGCCAGCATGTGGCCCTTCATCATGAAGTCCATCGCCTGCAAATGGCTGAAGGCGGTCGGGCGGATCTTGCAGCGATAGGGCTTATTGCTGCCGTCCGAGACGAGGAACACGCCGAATTCGCCCTTGGGGCTTTCGGTCGCGACATAGACCTCGCCCGCCGGCACGTGGAAGCCTTCAGTGTAGAGCTTGAAGTGATGGATCAGGGCTTCCATCGATTGCTTCATCTCGCCGCGCTTGGGCGGCACGACCTTGCGATCGAGGCTCGCGATCGGGCCTTCGGGCATTTCGGCGAGGCACTGCTTGATGATGCGCGCCGACTGCCGAACCTCTTCGACACGGACCATGAAGCGATCGTAGCAATCGCCCTTGGTGCCGACCGGCACGTCGAAGTCCATGCGATCGTAGCAATCATAGGGCTGCGACTTGCGGATATCCCAGGGTATGCCCGCGGCGCGGATCATCGGGCCAGAGAAGCCCCACGCGATCGCGTCGTCTCGCGAAACCGTGCCGATATCGACGTTGCGCTGCTTGAAGATGCGATTGTCCGCGACCAGGCTGATCGCGTCCTCGAACAGGCGCGGCAGGCGCGTGTCGCACCATTCGCCGATGTCGGTCAGCAGCTTCAGCGGCACATCCTGGTGCACGCCGCCCGGACGGAACCAGGCCATGTGCATGCGCGCGCCGGAAGCACGCTCGAAGAAGCCGTAGCAATCCTCGCGGATTTCGAAGAGCCACAGATTGGGCGTCATCGCGCCGACGTCCATCACATGCGAACCCAGGTTCAGCATGTGATTGCAGATGCGGGAGAGCTCCGCGAACAGCACGCGCAGATATTGCGCGCGGATCGGCACTTCGAGCCCCAGCAGTTTCTCGATCGCGAGAACGTAGCTGTGCTCCATATTGAGCGGCGAGCAATAATCGAGGCGATCGAAGTAGGGCAGCGCCTGCAGGTAGGTCTTGTATTCGATCAGCTTCTCGGTGCCGCGATGGAGCAGACCGACATGCGGATCGACGCGCTCGACGATCTCGCCGTCCAACTCCATCACCAGGCGCAGCACGCCGTGCGCGGCCGGGTGCTGCGGGCCGAAATTGATCGTGTAATTCTGGATATCGACATCGCCCGGGGCGGGCTTGCCGGCGTCGGTATAGGCCGCCAGGTCCGCGGGCGGATCGTGCGGATCGGCAATGCCGACGGTGACGGTTCGGCGGCTCACTTCTTCACCTCATCGGCCTTGGCGGGCGTCGGAGCACCGGGCGCCTGCGCGGCCTTCTCGTCGCCGGGGAGGATATATTCGGCACCCTCCCACGGGCTCATGAAGTCGAAATTGCGGAAATCCTGCGCCAGCTTGACCGGCTGATAGACGACGCGCTTTTCCTCTTCCGAATAACGCAGCTCGACGAAGCCGGTGAGCGGAAAATCCTTGCGTTGCGGATGCCCCTGAAAGCCGTAGTCGGTCAGGATGCGGCGCAGGTCCGGATTGCCCTCGAAGAGCACGCCGTACATGTCGTACACTTCGCGCTCGAGCCAGCCGGCGACCGGCCATAGCCCGGTGACGGACGGCACCGGCTTCACCTCGTCGGTGGAGACGTGGACGCGCAGGCGGTGGTTCTTGGTAAGGCTCAAGAGGCAATAGACGACTTCGAACCGCTCGGGGCGATCGGGATAGTCGACGCCCGCGATTTCCATCAGCTGCTGATAAGCCAGGTCGTCGCGCAGAATACGCATCGCCTCGACCAGGCTTTCCCGCCTTACGTCGAGGCGGACTTCGCCAACCGTCTCGGTGCCCGAAATCAGAGCCTTGCCCAGCGCCTTCTTCGCGGCGGCGATCACACCGTCATTGCTGGCATATTTGGGGTGCGGCGCGCTCACCGTTCGATCGTCCCCACCCGGCGGATCTTCCGCTGGAGCTGCATCACGCCATAGAGTAGGGCTTCGGCGGTCGGCGGGCAGCCCGGCACGTAGATGTCGATCGGCACGATCCGGTCGCAGCCGCGCACCACGCTGTAGCTATAATGATAATAGCCGCCGCCGTTGGCGCACGAGCCCATCGAGATGACGTATTTCGGCTCCGACATCTGGTCGTAGACCTTGCGCAGCGCAGGCGCCATCTTGTTGCAAAGCGTGCCCGCGACGATCATCACGTCCGACTGGCGCGGCGAAGCGCGCGGCGCGGCGCCAAATCTTTCAAGATCATAGCGCGGCATGTTCACGTGGATCATCTCGACCGCGCAGCAGGCGAGGCCGAAGGTCATCCACCACAAGGAACCCGTACGCGCCCATTGGAACAGTTCCTCAGTCGAAGTGACGAGGAAACCCTTGTCCTGGACTTCGCTGTTCAGGCTATTGAAGAAATCGGGGTCGGGAAGCCGGCTCTCCGGAATATTCGGATCGAGCGACGCAGGCAGTGTCACTCCCATTCCAGAGCCCCCTTCTTCCAGGCGTAAGCAAAGCCGACCGCAAGTTCGATCAGGAAGATCATCATCGCGGCCCAACCGGCAAAACCGATCCCGCCGAGCGCAACCGCCCAGGGGTAAAGGAAGGCCGCTTCCAGATCGAACACGATGAACAGGATCGCGATCAGGTAGAAGCGGACGTCGAATTGCGCGCGGCTATCCTCGAAAGCGGGGAAACCGCACTCATATTCGCTCAGCTTTTCCGGGTTGGGCTTGGACGATCCCGTCAGCTTCGACGCCAGCATCGGCAGCACCACGAACGCGGTCGAAAGTGCCACCGCAACGGCGAGGAACATCAGGATCGGCAGGTAGCCTGCGGCGACGTTCGCCATCGTTCCGATATACTCCGTGAGGGAAGCGCGAGGGATGGCTTCCGAAGTCGCGGTTTCCCTAGGCGCGCAGTTCCGGTGAAGCAAGCGCTGGCGAGTGAGAATGACTCGCAATTAGAGCCCTTTGGGATACCCTTTGCGCAGCCGTGGCGACAGGGACACGAAAAGGGGTCCGAAGCGCCCGTAACATGCAGCTTCGAACCCCTTTTGAGAACGCCGGTGCGGTTACTTGCGCAGAGCGCCCGCGAGCAACTTGTGCAGCTTCGAATGGAGCACGTCGTTCCCGGCAAGGAATTCGCGCCGTTCCATAGGCTGATCGCCGCCACGGAAGTCGGTGACGAAACCGCCCGCTTCCTTGACCAGCAGCAGACCGGCGGCGACGTCCCACGGGCTCAGATGGCTTTCCCAGAAGCCATCGAACCGGCCCGCCGCGACCCAGGCGAGATCGAGCGCGGCCGAACCGAAGCGCCGGATACCCGCGACGTTGGGCCCGATCGCATTGAATATCTTGCTCCACTGGTCGAAGTCGCCATGGCCCGAATAAGGCGTGCCGGTCGCGATCAGCGCCTCCGAAAGATCGCGCCGCGCGGAGACGCGCAGGCGACGGTCATGCAGCCAGGCACCCCGCCCTTTCTCCGCCCAGAAGCTCTCGTCGGTGAAAGGCTGGTAGACCAGGGCCTGCGTGATCTCGCCGCGGCCGTTGGGCTTGGGCTCCTCGACCGCGATCGAGATCGAGAAATGCGGCACGCCGTGGAGAAAGTTGGAAGTGCCGTCGAGCGGATCGACGATCCAGCGCGGCTTGTTGGGGTCGCCCTCGCGCGCGCCGCCCTCCTCGCCCAGGAAGCCCCAATCGGGGCGCGCCCGCTTGAGCTCTTCATAGAGGGTCTGCTCGGCACGTTCGTCGGCCTGGCTCACGAAATCGGCCGGGCCTTTGCGCGAGACCTGGAGTTGCTGCACCTCGCCGAAGTCGCGGCGCAGACGCGGCCCCGCCTTGCGCGCGGCGCGCTCCATGATCGTGAGAAGGCCAGAATGGGCTACCATAAATACTCCAAAACCCCTCTCCCCTTGGGGGAGAGGGAGGGGCCCATCGCGCAGCGATGGGAGGGTGAGGGTCCGGCCGGCAATCGCCCAGCCTCACGCACCCTCACCCCGCCCCTCTCCCCCTGGGGGAGAGGGAGAAATCAATCCGCGCGGCGGACATATTCCTGATTATAGACGTCGACGACGATACGCGTACCGCTCGAGATATGCGGCGGCACCATCACGCGGACGCCATTGTCGAGCATTGCCGGCTTGTAGGAGGACGACGCCGTCTGCCCCTTCACCACCGCATCCGCCTCCACGATCGTCGCTTCGATCGTGTCGGGCAGCTGCACCGAGATCGGGCGCTCGTCGTAAAGCTCCATCACCACGTCCATGCCATCCTGCAGGAAAGCGGCCGCATCGCCGAGCAGGTCGCGCGGCAGGCTGATCTGCTCGTAGCTTTCCTTGTCCATGAAGGTCAGCTGGTCGCCCTCGGCGAACAGGAACTGGAAGTCCTTGGTGTCGAGACGCACGCGCTCGACCGTCTCGGCCGAACGGAAGCGGACGTTGTTCTTGCGGCCGTCGATGAGATTCTTCATCTCGACCTGCATATAGGCGCCACCCTTGCCCGGCTGGGTGTGCTGAATCTTGACGGCCTTCCAGATGCCGCCCTCATATTCGATGATATTGCCGGGACGAATGTCCACGCCGCTGATCTTCATGTGTGTCTCGCGATTTGGAAAGAGCAGCCGCGGCCCTTAGCCGGGACCCGCCCAACCGGCAAGGCGTGAGTCTTCAAGCGGGTGCATATCATCCCGCCGCGATTACCTCACCGGAAGTCAGCCGTGCAGGCTGTGCAAGATCGGATAGGGATTGATCTCGGTGCCCTTCCACCAGCCGTCGCCCGGCGCCATCCGGTGGATTTCGTAATGGAGGTGGGGCGCGGCGGGGTTGGCATCGCCGGTCGAGCCGACCTGGCCGATCTGCTCCCCCTGCTTCACCGCCTGCCCTTCGTGCAGGCCCGCCGCATAGCCGTCCAGATGGGCGTAATAATCCTGCCAGGCGGGATCGGTGCGGCGGATATAGACGGTGTGGCCGCCGTTGCGGCTTTCGAATATCTTTTCGACAGTGCCGGCCGAGGCCGCGAGCACGGGCGTGCCGCGCGGCGCCATGATGTCGATCGCATGATGCTGGCGCGTGCCGTCGCCGCGTGCGTCGCCCCAGCTGTCGGTAAGCTTGTCGGGCGTCACCCCCGCGACCGGAACGATCAGTCTGCCGCCCGCCGGCATGACAGCCACGGCTGGCACGGTCTGAGGCGTCGGCGCCGATAAGGCCGTCCGTGACGCCGGCGTCACGCCCCCGTTGCGCAGCATCAGCGCGAACAACCCGATCACGATCAGGAAGACCAGCAGCAAGGCCCAGCCAACGCGCGTCATTCCTGAAACACCGCCGGCGTATCGGGCTTCACCATCAGCGACAGGCGCGCCGCATCCCAATTGGTCAGCCGGATGCACCCATGGCTGGTGGTGCGGCCGATCGTCTCGGGCGAGGAAGTGCCGTGGATGCCATAATGCGCCTTGTCGAGATCCATCCACACCACGCCGACCGGGCCGTTGGGACCGGGCTGCAGCGTCTCCTTCGTGTCGGTCGCCTTGGCATCCCAGAACAGGGCCGGATTATAGTGGAAGTGCGGCAGGTAGGACGTGCCCAGGATCTTCCAGTTGCCGATCGGCAGGGGATCGTGCGTGCTGCCCATCGTCGCGGGGAATTGCGCGACGAGCTTATCCTGATCGTCATAGACGCGAAGCACGCCGTCCGACTTGCTGACCACGATCCGGGCGGCCGTGGGCTGGTCCGACGAGACGCTGAGCTGGACCAGCTCGGCCTTCCAATCGGGCTTGAGCGCGGCCGGATAATCGGTCGCGGCCGGGCGAACGTTGGGGACCTTGATCTTCGTCCCGGCAGCCCATGACGCATCGGACCCGTTCAGCGCGATCAGGGTCGGTTTTGTGGTATGATAGCGTTCGGACAATTCTTCCGTCAGGTCGGAATAGCCCATTGCCGGAAGCTGGGCCTGTTCCGCGGGATCGCTCGGGATCGGGCCCACGAACGGGCCGGCCGCATCCGCTTCGGTAATCGTCACCTCGATCGTGCCCGGCGTCGCCGAATATTTGGCAAGCGCGGCGCGCGTCGGCGGGTCGAGCTCGCCGGTGACGTCGAGACCCCGCGCTTCCTGGAAGCCTTTGATCGCACGGCTGAGGTTCGTGCCTTTATGGCCGTCGATCACGCCGGGGCTGAAACCAAGGCGGTCCAACAAAACCTGCGTCGTAAGCGTGTTCGTGTCGAGCCCACGTGATCTCGTTACGGCTGCGTGCGAAAAACCGGGGCAGACTGTTGCCAAGGCGAGACCAATGAACGCAACCTCAACTTTCCTCACGCGTGCAAATCCTTATCCTGTGCTCGGGCAGGATTGAACGCCGCAGGGTGACTTTCTTTCCGGGACGCGGGGTAACGCATGCGTGACTTGATTTTGGGCCGTCGGGGCCTTCTTGGGGGAGCGCTGATGGTCGGCGCGGCGGGACTGCTGGGTGGGCGCGCCTTCGCCGCTCTGCCCGAAAAAAGGATCGCCTTCCGCAACATCCACACCAACGAAACCGTCGATGCGCGCTTCTTCGGCGCGGGCGGTTGGGACCATCAGGGGCTCGCCGAGCTCAATCACGGCCTGCGCGACTGGCGCAACAACCAGGCCACGGTGATGGATCCGCAGCTCATGCTGTTGCTGAGCGCGATCCGCGACAAGCTTGGCGTCGCACCGCAGACCAGGATCGAGCTGATTTCGGGCTATCGCTCGCCCCAGACCAATGCGGCCTTACGCTCGGCCGGCGGCGAGCATACCGGTGTGGCGAGCAAGAGCCAGCATATGCTGGGCAAGGCGACCGACATTCATATGCCGGGCGTTGCACTGGAGAACCTCCACCTCGCCGCGCTCTCTATGAAGGGCGGTGGCGTCGGCTATTATCCCAAGGATGGCTTCGTCCACATCGATACGGGGCGCGTGCGCACCTGGTGAGGACGGTCAGCGCTGCTTCCTGGGCGCGCTGCCGATATCGTAGGCGACGATCAGCGGCTTCTCGCAACCATATTCGTCAACCCGAAGCACGGTCTTATATTCGTTGGCATTGGGCAGTTCGTTGAGCTTTTGAGCACGAACCGGCTTTCGCGGTCCGTTCCCGACAGTCTGCACGCCGCTTCGCGCCTCGCAATGAAACCCGGTCTTGGGCGCTCCAAATGCGTCGACGACGATCACCCGCGGGGGCGATACCGCAGCCGCAAAGACCAACATGCTAAGCATGACACCTCTCCTTGCGGAGGTTTTACCACCGACAGGCAATCGAAAACAGCGGACTGCGCACGTTTCGTCGCAAAGGATTCAGCCGTTTCGCTCGGAATCGTCGAGCACCGCATGGAAAGCGCGCACCGCCGCGGCCTCGCCGCCTTCCCCATTCCAAACCGCATTGCAGACCGCGAGAAAGTCCGCCCCTGCCTTCACCAAAGGCGCCGCATTGGCTGGCGTGATCCCGCCGATCGCGACGCAGGGTATTTCGAACAAGGTCGTCCACCAGCCGAGGATCGAAGGATCGGGATGGTGGCGTACCTCCTTGGTATTGGTCGGATAGAAGGCGCCGAAGGCGACATAATCGGCGCCCGCCTCGCCTGCTTCCATCGCAAGATGCCGGCTGTCGTGGCAGGTCACGCCGATCTGCGCACCGGGGCCAAGCAAAGCGCGCGCATCGCGCGGATCGCCGTCGCCTTGCCCCAGATGGACCCCATCCGCGCCCAGTCTTTTGGCCAGGCTTATGCTGTCATTGACGATGAACGCGATATCGCGGTCCGCACAGACCCGCTGCAACGGCTCGGCCAGACGCGCGATCGCATGCTCGTCCACTCCTTTCAGACGCAGCTGGAAAGCCGCAACCGGGCCTGCGTCCGCTGCGGCGGCAAGCCGGTCGGAAAAGCCTGTATCGATCGCTGGCGGCGAGATCAGATAAAGCTGGCAAGCGGGACGTGGCTGGCGCTCGAACCGCTCGGAAAAACCGGGATCGAGATCGAGCTCATCGTCCGGAATATCCTCGCCCTCCAATTCGCCCATCATGCCGTCCTTTCGGCCCGCGCCTTTCCAGCGCGCCGCTCCAGCGTCAAGCGATCGCACATCACTGAAGTTGATACTTGACTATATTCAGCGACTCGGATAGTGAAGCATCAACTTCAATGAGGAGTGCCTACCATGTCAGAATCCCCAACCGTCCACGGCAATTTCACGATCGAGCGTCATTATCGGGCGGCGCCCGCGCGCGTCTTCGCCGCCTTCGCCGATCCGTCGAAGAAAAAGAGCTGGTTCGCCGCAAGCGACAGCCACGAGATCACCGCGTTCGAGAGCGACTTCCGCGTCGGCGGGGTCGAACGCCTCCATTATCGCTTCGGCGAAGGAAGCCCCTTCCCCGGCGCCGAGCTCACCAATGATGGCTATTTCCACGACATCCAGCCCGAACGCCGGATCGTGACCTCATCGCATATGAGCCTGGCCGGCAAACCGGTTTCAGTTGCCCTGGTCACGATCGAACTGAGCCCCGCCGACGGGGGCACCGATGTGAGCTGCACCTTCCAGGGCGCTTTCTTCGAAGGCTCGGATGGGCCCGAGATGCGCAAGGGCGGCTGGGAGACATTGTTCGACCGGCTGGGCCGGAGCCTCTGATGGCGCGTCCGGAGCGAGGCCTGCTGGAGGGCATCGACGGTCTCTTCCATGCGCTTGGCGAGCCTACTCGCCGGCGCATGGTCGAGATGCTGAGCGAGAGACCGCATTCGGTGTCGGCGCTGGCCGAACCGCTCGGGGTCACCGTCACCGCGATCGCCCAGCACCTGCACATCCTGGAGCAGGCAGGCTTGGTGCGGACCGAGAAGCTCGGCCGCGTGCGCTCCTGTCAGATCGAACCGAAGGGGCTCGATCCGGTTCGCGCCTGGCTCGACCATCGCCGCTCGCCCTGGGAAAGGCGGCTCGACGGGCTTGCGGACATATTGTCCGCCGAAGAGATTCCCGACAAAAGCTGAGGCCGGCGCGGATCGGGCGCACGCGCCCGTCGTTGCGTCACCATGTCTTCGCCCGCCGCGATCCGCATCGGCTGCTCCGGCTGGAATTATCGCCATTGGCGTGGGCTTTTCTATCCCGAAAAGCTGGCGGTGAAGCGCTGGTTCGGTTTCTATGCCGAGCAATTCGACACGGTCGAGATCAACAACAGCTTCTACCGCCTGCCCCCCGCCGCGACCTTCGACAAGTGGCGTGAACAGGCGCCGCCGGGCTTCGCTTATGCAGTCAAGGCCAACCGTTATCTGACCCAGGCCAAGAAGCTCAAGGATTGCGCCGAGCCGGTCGCGCGGATGATGGCGCCCGTTCGCCATCTTGGCGGAACGTTAGGCCCGATCCTCTATCAGCTCCCGCCGAGCCTGCGGATCAACCTGCCGCGGCTGGAGGAATTTCTGGGCCTGCTGCCGCGCGATCTCATCCACGTCTTCGAATTTCGGGAGCGCAGCTGGTACGTGCCCAAGACGTTCGCCCTGCTCGAACGACATGGCATGTCCTTCTGCTGCCACGACATGGCGGGCTCGGCGAGCGAACGCGTTGCCACAGGCCCGATCGCTTATGTCCGCTTCCACGGCGCGGGCGGTAAATATTGGGGCCGCTATGCGGACGAGACATTGCTTGGCTGGACCGACTGGATGCGCGACCAGGCTATCGCCGGGCGCACCGTCTGGGCCTATTTCAACAACGATACCGAAGCGCACGCCATCCACGACGCCCTCACGCTGAAGGCAATGGTGCGGCAAGCGATGCGCTAGAGCCTTGTCCGCGGCCGCTCTTGGTCGAGCCAACGGAATTGTCGGCTCAGACCTTTATCGTCGACGCCTGGTAGATCTGGTCGATCGCTGCACCGAGCGCGGCGTCGAATTCGGCCTCGTTCATCTGGTGGCGCAGGTCGTCGAGCAGGGCGCGTGAGAAGCTCGCGATCATGCCGTGATTCTTCGCAAGCTCGGCGCAGGCTTCGTCACGCGAATAGCCACCCGACAGCGCCACCACCCGCACCACGCGCGGGTGTGCGATCAGCGGCGCGTAGAGATCGGGCTTCACCGGGATGCTGAGCTTGAGCATCACATGGCGATGCGCGGGCAGCGCATCGAGGCCCTTCTTCAATTCCGCGAACAATATCTCCTCCGCGGCCGCGCGCTCGGCACTTTTAAGCAGGGCTTCCGGCTCGAGGATTGGGACAAGGTCATGCTCCGCGATCTGCTCGGCGAAAGCGAATTGCTGTTCGGCGATCGCGGCGATGCCGCTCTTCGAGGCGAGGTTGATGACCGAGCGCATCTTGGTGCCGAAGATTCCGAGCCCCGCCGCACGATCGAGCAGCGCATCCAGACCGGGGATCGGCTTCATCAGCTGGACGCCGTCTTTCTCCTCCTCAAGGCCCTTGTCGACCTTGAGGAAGGGCACCACCCCCCGCTCCTTCCACAGATAGGCCGGCACCGGCTGGCCGTGCGCCTCGCCGTCCATCGTCTTCTCGAACAGGATCGCGGCGATCACCTTGCCACCATTGAAGCTGGGCGCGGTGATGATCCGCACGCGCATTTCATGGATCAGCTCGAACATTTCGGCATCGCCCGAATAGGCGCTTTCCGGGATGCCGTAGGCTGCCAGCGCCTTGGGAGTCGAACCGCCGCTCTGGTCGAGCGCGGCAATGAAACCGGGCTTGTCGCGCATCTGCGCCATCATCTCGGAAACGGACATCCAACCTCCAGGGTCAAGCTGAAATCCGCCAGCGGTCGCCGGCATTGCGGCAGCGCTTAGACCCCGTTTTTCCGGGCGACAATGCAGGTTGCGCTATCATGTCGGGACCGGCCCCGCAGGACCGGTCCCTTCATCGATCAGGCGTGCATCAGGCCGATGCGGCGCGGACGCCGCATGGAGGCGCCGAGCAGGCCGAAGCCCAGTACCATCGCGCCCCACATCGCCGGCTCAGGCACCGCCGAAGCGGCCAGAGACCAGCTGCTGACCAGACCGAAGTCGGACGAGCAGGCGCCGGTCGAACCGGTGCACCAGGGCGAGAAAGGCCCTGCGACGAGCGAGTCGAAGGTGAAGCCGCCGCCGTGGAATACGACGAAGGCAGGTCCCGTGACGTCGGTCAGGCTACCGGTAAGATCGTCAACGCTATGCAGCGTATAGCTGAGCAGGTTGGAACTGTAGGTGAAGCTGACGAAATTTGCGGCGGTGAGCGTGTCGCCGAAGGTGTAGTCCTTCAGAACGAGCGTACCTTTGCCCGTTCCGGAACAGTCAATGCACGTTCCCGAAAATTCGAAATCCACCGCCGCTGCGGGGACGGCAAAAGCCGCCATCCCGAACAGGGCGGCAAGCGCGGTCAACAACCGCATCGTCCGCTTATGCAACATTGCGTGTACCCCTTACCGAGTTCCCCCCCGGCAAAAGCCCCGCTCAATCCATTGCTGCACTGCCAAATAACTGGTTAATCTGGATTAGCAATTGCGCAATTTACATGTGTAAATTGAGCATGCCGCAACGCGGCGCCGTCTATCGCTTCAGAATACCATTTCGTCGCGTAAACGATCCGATCCGGACCGACGGTTCATCGCGCCAAGCAATCCGAAGCCTGCTACCGTCAAAAGCCAATTGGTCGACGCGGGCGTCGCCGCCACCGCGTCAGCGCCGCGAGACCGCTTGCTAAGCGGATAATCGGAGAGATCGACCGCAATGTGGGAAGCTATATCGGCGCTCGGCATTGCCTCTTCGGGCGAAAAGTCCGTCACCGCTTCGGCCGGTGCTGCCGCCAGAACAGCCGCCAGCGCCAAACCGAACCCGGATAAAGCACGCTTCGCAACCATCACCCACACTCCCCGTTTGTGCAGTGCAAAAATGAGGCAGCAGTTAACGTTTGTGAAGTGATTTTATTGCAGCGCACAATGCTTGCACGACATCCGGCCGTGCCTTGGGCGGGTCAGCCGAGCGCGGCAACCCCCGGCAGCACCTTGCCTTCCATCCATTCGAGGAATGCGCCACCTGCGGTCGAGACGAAACTGAAGCGGTCCGCCACGCCGGCATGGTTAAGCGCGGCGACCGTGTCGCCCCCGCCCGCGACCGAGATCAGGCCGCCCGACTGGGTGAGCGCCGCGGCGGTCTGCGCCAGCGCCACCGTGGCCGCATCGAACGGATGGATCTCGAACGCACCGAGCGGGCCATTCCACACCAGGGTTCGGCAGGTCTTGAGCGCGTCGCCCAGCGCCTCGACTGCGGCCGGGCCGACGTCGAGGATCATCTCGTCGGCCGCGACCTCATGCACATTGACCGTTCGCGTCGGCGGATCGGCACGGAATTCCTTCGCCACCACCACGTCATAGGGCAGATGGACGGTGCAATCGGCCTTCTCCGCCGCATCGAGGATTTCGAGCACCGTGTCCTTGAGGTCGTGCTCGCACAGCGACTTGCCGACATCGACCCCGCGCGCGGCCAGGAAGGTATTGGCCATGCCGCCGCCGATGATCAGGTGATCGACCTGGGTAACGAGGTTCTTGAGCACGTCGAGCTTGGTTGAGACCTTAGCGCCGCCCACCACCGCCGCGACCGGATGTTCGGGCTTGCCGAGCGCCTTTTCGAGCGCCTCCAGCTCGGCCTGCATCGAGCGGCCCGCATAAGCGGGAAGAAGATGTGCCAGCCCCTCGGTCGAGGCATGCGCACGGTGCGCGGCGGAGAAAGCGTCATTGACATAAAGGTCGCCCAGCTTCGCCATCGCCTTGGCGAGATCGGGATCGTTCTTTTCCTCGCCCTTGTGGAAGCGCGTATTCTCCAGCACGGCGATATCTCCCGGCTGGAGATTGGCGACCGCCTGCTCCGCCGCCTCGCCCGCGCAATCGTCGATGAAGCGCACTTCGCGGCCGAGCACTTCGCTCAGCGGCTTGGTGACCAGCGCCAGGCTCATGTCGGGATTGCGCTCGCCCTTGGGGCGGCCGAAATGGGCCAGAACCAGCACGATCGCACCCTTGTCGGAAAGCTCGGCGATGGTCGGTGCGGCGGCGCGCAGACGGGTATCGTCGGTGACGCGTGCGCCGTCCATCGGCACGTTCAGATCCTCGCGCACCAGCACGCGCTTGCCCGAAACGTCGCTTATGTCGTCCAGCGTCTTGAAGCTCACCGCTCGATCCTCACATTGTCGCCGACCCGGATCGGGCCGCTTTCGATAACTTTGGTCGTGATGCCGCCGCGCCAGTGCGGCAGCAGTACCGCCTTCAGCCCTGGTGCGATTTCTTCCATGCGGCTGCACGGGTCACACTCGCCGGTCACTTCGAGCACAAGCCCCGAATCGAACAGGATGCGCGCACCCTCGCTCGCTTCGAGCGCCAGCCCTTCGACCAGCAGGTTGACGCGGCGCTGTTCCCACGGAATCGCGGCTTCCAGCTCGCGCAACGCATCGCGCCAGCCTTCGACCGCCATCAGCGTTACCTGGCGTTTGTTGCGCCCCGGCTTCAGGCCGCCACGGAAGTCGCCGTGGATGCCTTCCTCGACCGTGACATGCGCATGGTCGAGCGTCTCCATCGTGCCACGCGGTCGATCATGCCGCGCGATGCCGAGAAGACACCCCACCTTTGACTCTTAGAGCAGCTTGCCCATCGCGCCGGCGGTATCGACCATCCGGTTCGAGAAGCCCCATTCATTGTCGTACCAACTGAGCACGCGCACCAGCTTGCCTTCCAGCACCGCGGTTTCCAGGCTGTCGACCGACGAGCTATGCTGATCGCCGTTGAAGTCGACCGAAACCAGCGGCTCGGTGACATATTGGAGGATACCCTTGAGCGGTCCGCTCTCGGATGCCGCCTTGAGTGCGCCGTTCACTTCCTCGACCGTCGTGTCCTTCTTGGGCTGGAAGGTCAGGTCGACGACCGAGACGTTCGGGGTCGGCACGCGGATCGCGGAGCCGTCGAGGCGGCCCTTGAGCTCCGGCAGCACTTCGCCCACCGCGCGGGCGGCACCGGTCGTGGTCGGGATCATCGACATGGCGGCCGCACGCGCGCGGCGCATATCCTTGTGGATCTGGTCGAGGATCTTCTGATCGTTGGTGTAGCTATGGACCGTGGTCATCAGGCCGCGCTCGATGCCGACCGTGTCGTTCAGCACCTTGGCGATCGGTGCCAGACAATTGGTGGTGCATGACGCGTTCGACACGATCTTGTGATCGGCGGTCAGCTTCTGGTGATTGACGCCGTAGACGACGGTCAGGTCGACGCCCTTCGCCGGCGCCGAGACCAGCACCTTCTTGGCACCGGCCTCCAGATGCTTGCCTGCGCTTTCGCGGTCGGTGAAGAAACCCGTGCATTCGAGCGCGATGTCGATCTTGTCCTCGGCATGCGGCAGCTTGGCCGGATCGCGCTCGGCGGTGACCTTGATGCGCTTGCCGTCGATGATCAGATCGTTACCCTCGGCATGGACGTCGCCGTTCCAGGTGCCGTGCACGCTGTCGCGCTTGAACAGGAGCGCGTTGGACGGGGCATCCGCCAGATCGTTGATCGCCACCAGCTCCAGTCCGCAATCCGGACGTGAGAGGATCGCGCGGGCGACCAGCCGGCCAATGCGTCCAAAGCCGTTGATCGCAACCCGTACCGCCATGTCGAATGCTCCTTCGTGGAATGTGCTGGATGAAGCGCGCGCTCCCTTTGTCGGGTGCGGCCTCAACCGTCAACCGCGCCCCGCCCCGGGGACGCCGCTATATAATCTAGGGTCGGCAATAGCCCGCTTCGCGTCCCACCAGCCGTGGCGGGGGTGCGATCAGAGCCGTTGCCAGTCTGGGGCCGGCACCGTAATGCTTGCCTAATGTCGGAAGAGGCCATCAATTCCGCAATGGTCCGGCTTGAGCGTGCGCTCGACCGCGTCGAACGCGCGGCACAGGCGCGCGAATCCGCCGGCAGCGGCGTCGCCGAAGCCTATGCCTTGCTCGAAGAGCGGCATGAGACGCTGCGCGCCCGCGTCCAGGAAACCATTCAGCGGCTCGACAATCTGATCGGGCATGAGGGGCGAAGCTGATGGCGCAGGTCAGGCTCAGCGTCGGCAATCGCACCTACGACCTTGCGTGCCCCGACGGTCAGGAGCAGCGGCTGGAAATGCTGGCGGGGATGCTCGACTCGAAGGCGCGCGAGGCTGAACAGGTCGTCGGCAGCGCCAACGAAGCGCGCCAGCTCCTTCTCGCCGGGCTGCTGCTGGCCGACGAACTGAGCGATCTACGCGCGGGCGCGCCCGATCCGGGCAAGGCCGCGCTCGCCCGCACGATCGAGCAGCTTGCGGGCCGGATTGAATCCTTGGCCGAGAAGCTTGAGCATGGGGCTCCAAATCCCTAAATAGCGTTGTGGTGGGCACTGCCCGGTACGATCCACGAACATCCCTGAGGCGATTCATCATCCAAGGGAACTGTCCCTGTCCGGGTCCTGGCCCGTGGCACATAGTTCCCACCTGACGTTCTCGGCGTCAGTGGATTTCCGGAAAACGGCCATGGCGGTCCCACCACCCTCCCCCGATCCGGTGAAAAGCGCGCTGCGCGCCGAATTGCGCGCGCGCCGCGCGGCTTATGTCGCGGCGATCGGGCCGGACGCCGCTGCGGCCGCATCCCGCGCAGCCGCGCAGCATCTGCTGCCGCATATTCCGGCCGGCGCGACCGTGTCGCTCTATCTGGCGATGCATGACGAGATCGATCCCGATCCCTTGCTTCATATGCTCCATGCGCGCGGGCATGTGATCGCGCTCCCGACATTGATCGACCGCACGACGATGCGCTTCCTTGCCTGGGCGCCCGGCGACCCGATCGAACATGGGCCGATGAACCTGCGCCAGCCGACACCGAACGCACGAGAATGCGCGCCCGACCTGATCGTCACGCCCTTGACCGGCTTCGATTCGCGCGGCGGCCGGATCGGCTATGGCGCGGGCCATTATGACCGCGCCTTCCAGCGTTATCCTGGCGCGCACCGGATCGGATTCGCCTGGGCGATGCAGGAAGTCGACCAGGTTCCGCACGATCCCTGGGACGTCCGTCTGCACGCGATCGCCACCGAGCAAGGATTCACGACGATATGAAGCCGACCTGGCGCAAGCCCGCCGGAATGGCGTTTATCCTGCTGCTCATCTTCTTCTGGGCCGGCCTGGTCGGCAGCCAGGCACAGAATATCGCGCGATTACCCTGGTTTTTGCAGCTTATCGTCTATTGCATCGCCGGGATCATCTGGATCGCGCCGCTCAAACCTTTGCTTTTCTGGATGGAGCATGGTCGTCGGAAAAAATAGGCCGGCTCCGCAACAATGTAACGCTTGTTGGGTGTTTCATTAACACCTCCCCGGTAAGAGGCTCCACATGAGTGAGGTGGCCTGCGAAGATCCTTGGCGGCGTCTATACGACGGCATCGCCCGTGTTTTGCTCGACAATCGTCTCGAGCCGACGCCGACCAACTATGCGATGGCGCATCGCTACCTGACGGCACAGGACCGCGCCTTCAACGGATCGGTCGAGCGCGCAATGCAGCAAGGCGGCCTTTCGGCCGCTTCCGCCGCCGCCATGATCGCGGAACGTTCGGTCGAATTGTCCGCCGCCGACCTTCAGGTAATGGTTGCCGACGCGCAGGCGCGCCTGACCGAGGTCAGCGAGATCGTCTCCATTTCGCGCGATGCCGCCGCCGATTACGGCCAGGCGCTCGCGACTAATGCCGCCGAGCTCGAGGCCGGCGCCTCGCCCGTTACTGTCGTCGGCACGTTGATGGGCCTGACCCATTCGATGATCGATCGCACGCGCGGCGTCGAGGAACAGCTCCGCATCGCGTGTGAGGAAATCCGCACGTTGCGCGACAGCCTCGCCGAAGCGCAGGACGCGGCCAATCACGACGCGCTGACCGGCCTCCCCAATCGCCGCGCGCTCGACACGCGCCTCGCCGCCGCAGTGGACACCGCGCGCGAGACCGGCCGCCCCTTCGCGATCGCGATCTGCGACATCGACCATTTCAAGACCTTCAACGACCGATTCGGCCACCAGATCGGCGACGAAGTGATCAAGTTCGTCGCCACCAGCCTGGCCAAGGACGGCGGCGAGCGCCTGTTCGCGGCGCGTTACGGCGGCGAGGAATTCGTGGTTCTGTTCGAAGGCTCGACCGCCAAGCAGGCGGGCTCCGAGGTCGACCGCATCCGCGCCGCGATCGGGGCACGCGACCTCAAGATCAACGCGACAGGCCAGACGCTCGGCCGCCTCACTTTCTCGGCCGGCGTCGCCGAGCTGCGCCGCGACGATGACGAGATCACCTCGTCGATGCTGAAGCGCGCCGACGTCGCGCTCTACGAAGCCAAGCGTTCGGGCCGCAACAAGGTCATCGTCGGCTAAGGCCCGGACCGGCAGGGAACAAAGCTGCGAGCAGATCTGCGAGCCGCTCTCCCGCCTCCCCGATCCTTCTTTCGCCAATGACGCGCGCACGCTCGACATAATCGGGCGCGAGCGTGCCCGCTTTCTCGCGGCTGGTTCCCTCGGCATCCATGGCATCGGGATAGGCCTTTTCCGCGGCGATCCGCTCGCTTTCGGCGACCCATGCCCGATAGTCCGCCGCCGGATCGCTGCCCGGTGGATCCACCGCCGGGGGGTCGCTCTCGATCGCCGCCGCGATTGCCGCCGCCCCTGCCAACTCGTCGCCCGGACGGTCGGCCGGCGTATCCCAGAAATGATGGAAGGTCTCCGGCGCAGCATCGGCGCTTCTGCGAACCCAGCCCTTGCTTCCGGCAAAGTCGGTCAGCGGGAAATGCTTGTCCTGACGATGCCCCGCATGGAGCGGCTGGTGCATGTCGCCGACGACATGAAAGATCCAGCACAAGGCGACCGCGCGTTTGGCCGGCTCTGCCTGCGGGTTCCGCAAGATCTTGAGATTGTGGCGAAAGGCGAAGTCCGCCTCCCCCACCCGCGGGCCACGAAACGCCTTCCAGCCCACCACCACGCGCAATTGGTGATGCCAGTGCGTGTGGTTCCAGCGCGTAGCGCGAATGTCGTCGGGCCAGCGCGCCATCAGCGCGAACATCCGACGCTCGCGCTCGGCCCCCTCCAGGCCCGCCAACCCCGATTCGAAGCGGGCATGATCGGGATGCTGCGCCATCAATGCTTCGATCGCGGCGATGGCCGCGGGATCGCGCGCCGCCAGCCGATCATAAGCGATCAGGCCCGTGGCCATATGACCTTGCGCACGCCAGGCCGAAGCGGGTTCAGCGATGAGGATGGAAGCGATCGCAAGGCACCATCCGATCCGGGACATCTTGCATCCTGGAAGGTGGCGCGAGTGACGGGGCTCGAACCCGCGACCTCCGGCGTGACAGGCCGGCGCTCTAACCAACTGAGCTACACCCGCGTGGGTCGTTCCCTGCGGAGACGCGCCGACTAGAGACGGTCGCGGGGGCTGTCAACGCCTGACGCCTGCCTTTTCGGGTTTTTTTCCGGGCCTCTGCTTCAGGTCTCGGGCGCATCCGGCGGAACCGGCGCGGCGGCCTCGTGCAACGGGCTGGTGAGCGTGCCTTCCTCGAACAGGAAGCCGGCGATATCGGGCTTGCCCGCTGCGTCGAGCACCGTCTTGGCAATGATGAGGATCGGCACCGCCAGCAACGCGCCGACCGGACCCCACACCCAGCCCCAGAAGCTCAATGAGACGAGGATCAGCAGCGGGTTGATCGTCAGCCGGCGCCCGACCAACGCGGGTGTGATCAGGTTGGATTCGATCAAATGGCAGCAGATGAAGGTCGCGACCGGCAGGATCGAATACCAAGCGTCGCGGAAGACCATCAGGCCGCCGAGCGCAAGCAGCAGCGACGCCATGATCGGCCCGAGATAGGGCATGTAATTGGAGAGCGCGACGATCCCACCCCACATCAAGGGATCGGGCAGACCGATCAGCCAGAAGGCGCCCGCCACCAGCAGCCCCAGGCTGATATTGATCATCGTGATCGTGGCCAGATAGGCCGAGGTCGCATCGACCATTTCCTGGATCACGCGCGCGGTGGTGAGCGCGCTGGTGAAGCTGCCGCGGCTGGTGATCGTCTGGCGGCGCATGCGCGTCCAGCCCGACAGGAAGAAATAGACAACCAGCACCGCGAAGAACATCTGCAGGATCGCGACCGGCGCGGAGCTTGCCACCACATCGAGCAGCGACGAAGGCTTGCCGAGCGACACCACCAGCTGATGCCCCGATTTGCCCATGAAGGTCGCCTGCGTGTTGCTCACGAAGCGGTCGAGGCTGTTATAGACATCCAGGATCGGGCGCAGATTGTGACGGATGCGCACCACGCGTTCGGGCAGGAGCGCGAACCAGCCCGAGGCCGGCACGATGATCGCCGCCACCGCCGCATTGGCGACACCCAGAAACACCGCGATGCACAGGAATGCGGCCAGCGGCGACGGCACGCGGCGCCGTTCGAACCATTCGAGCATCGGCACCAGCGCGATCGCGATCACCAGAGCGGCGGTAACGGGCAGGAAGAAGGCCGCGCCCGCCTGGAGGGCGAATGGCAAGGCGATCGCAATGCCGATTCCGCCGAACAGGGCGATGGCCGCCAGCAGCCGGTCCCGGCGCAGCGCCTCGGCTGCCCGGCCCGACATCATGGCTTGCAAGAAGGACGTGCTCGGACGCTCTTCCACCCTTGTCCTCCCGCCGAATCGCCGCTGCGACCGGTACGGTTAATCTTTTGCCCCAAACGGTCGATGAACGGGAGAGAATCACGCCCGAAACGACGGATTCGTGGCCGAGCGATGCGTCGGGAACACGACATTTTGGGCCCAATATCCTCAAACCGTCCTACCGACGAAACGATTCATCGTGGTTTCGTTGACGCAGCGCGGCATAGGCCCGACATCGCCGCCAACACTTTGGTCGCAGGGCACGCGTTCCCTACGTTCTGCCGACAAGACGTTAAATTTCGCAGCTGTCGCATGGTATCGCGACGGTGGGCGGTTTTGCGCATGCGTAAGAGTTTTGAATGTTCTCCAAGCGTCAAATCACGCTTGCTTCGGGTGCAGGCCTCGCCGTTGCACTCGCCTGTTTCGCGCTGCCCGCATCGGGCAGCTCGGCGGCCGAATATGTCGCCGCCACCCCCCTCCTCGCTTATGATCTGAACGCGACCGTTCCGGCACAGACGCCGGCGGCGCAACGGCCCGCAGTCGCCCAGCCTGCGGCCCAAGCCGACGATTCCGATGCTGACGCCGCGCAGACTCCCGTTCTGGCGTCGGTCGATGCCAAGTCGGTCGAATGCATGGCCAAGGTCGTGCTGCATGAGGCCGCAAATCAGCCGCGCGAAGGCAAGATCGCGGTCGCCCAGACGCTGGTGAACCGCCTCAAGGCCGGTCGCTTCGGCGATTCGATCTGCGGCGTCGTCAACCAGAAGGGTCAATATTTCCGCATCGCCAGCTTCCACCCGCGCAAGGATAGCGACGGCTGGCAGGAAGCGGTCGAGGTCGCGCACGACGTGCTCGCCGGCCAGACCCAGCCGGTTGCGCCGGGTGCGATGTACTTCCGGGCATCCTACGCGCCCGCCAACGCCTTCTTCCGTACGCGCGAGCGCGTCGCGACCGTCGGCGCCCACATCTTCTACCGCTAAGGCTTAGACTCGATAGTCGTCACCCCAGCCTTCGCTGGGGCGGCGGTTACCGGTCGGCGCCTTCGCCAACCTCATCCTTAGGATGCGAGCCGGGAAAGCGCGCTTCTTCGGCGCGCTTCCATTGGTCGTGCAGGGCCTTGTGCGGCAGGCCGATCCCGAATCCCTCGGTCGTCTCGACCCACTGATCGGCATATTCCGCCGCCTGTTGCTGGGCCTGGCTGGGCGGCTGGTCGTCGATCCAATCGCGCAAGGACGAAGCGTTGGCGCAGAGCAGGAACAGGCTCGCGATCGCGATCACGCCGAACGTCCAGCCAAGCCCGCTTTCCTCAAGCTCCGGTGCGGGCAGATCGATCGGCGATGGCGTTTCGTGCGGCATGCCCAATTCCTAGAATTGATAGTAAATAAAGGGCGCAACCCCTTCGAAACGCATGGCATCGATGATCAGGATCGTCACACCGACCAGCAAACCCAATGCCCAGGCGGGCAACAGGCGCACCTGCAGTGCCAGCCGCTGGCCCAGATTCACCGGGGTGAAATGGATCGCCATCCCGAACAGGATCAGCACGCAGGCAAGCGGCGTCAGCACGTCGCTCGCCACACCCGCCGTACCGATACCCTTCAGATAGGCGATCGCGGCATCGAAGCTTTCGGCACGGAAGAAGATCCAGCCGACCAGCACGATATGGAAGGTGATCAGAATGCCCAATATGCGCGGCAGGCGCGGCCAGCTTTCGGGCCGGACACGGTCCCAGATACGCTCGATCGCAAGCACCCCGCCATGTAGCCCGCCCCAGATAACGAAGGTCCATTTGGCGCCGTGCCACAACCCGCCAAGCAGCATCGTCAGCATCAGGTTGAGACACTGGCGCGCGAAGCCTTTGCGGCTGCCGCCGAGCGCGCCGATATAGAGGTAGTCGCGCAGCCAGCTTGATAAGCTGATATGCCAGCGCCGCCAGAAATCCTGGAGCGATTGCGCGCGATAGGGCTGGTTGAAGTTGAGCGGGAATTTGTAGCCGAGCAAAGCCGCGATCCCGATCGCCATGTCGCTATAGGCTGAGAAATCGCAATAGATCTGAACCGCATAGCCATAGGCTGCCGCGATCAAGTCGAGCCGTGAGTGCGAAGCGGGATCGAAGAAGACCGGATCGACTAGGCCGGTCGAAAGCTCGGATGCGACCACCGCTTTCTTGAACAGGCCCCACACGATCAGCACGAGGCCCATGCTCGCCATGTCGCGCGTCAGGCGCGGGCTCTCCTCGAACTGCGGTAGCAAATCCGATCCGCGCACGATCGGTCCCGCCACCAGATGCGGAAAGAAGGACATGAGCAAGGTCACGTCCAGCAGCTTGGCCGGCGCCAGCCGTTCGGCATGGACATCGGCAAGGTAGGACATGCCCTGGAAGGTGAAGAAGGAGATGCCGACGGGCAGCACCACCTGCATCAAGGGCAAATCGCGCGCATAGCCCGCGGCATGCAGCACCGCGCCCAGTTGCTCGACGAAGAAGCCGTAATATTTGAAGAAGCCCAGGATCAGCAGATTGCCGGTCACGCCCGCGATCATGATCGCGCGACGCCGCCCCGCCGGCCCTTCGCGATTATACCAGATCAGTTCGGCCGATCCCCAGTTGAGGAAGGCCGAGACGATCAACAGCGCGACGAAGCGCCAGTCCCACGCGCCATAGAAGACCCAGCTTGCGACCAGCAGCAGGATCTTGCGCCATTCGTTCGATCCGTTCGCGGCCCAGACGACCGTGAACACGACCAGAAAGAACAAGCCGAAGCTGAGCGTGGGAAAGAGCATCAGCGGATGCCCCGCAGGTCGGACCTCACCGTCCCATCGCCCGGTCGAGATCGGCTTGCAGCCGCTGCGCGACCTCCTTGCCGCCCGCAATCGTGTAATGGACGTAATCGCCCCGCATCAGCGGCGGATTGGCGTGGACCCAGGCGTCCGCGTAGCAACGCCCGCCCAGCCGCGCCTCCCAATCCCAGAAAGCAACGTTGAGCTGCGCCGCCACCCGGCGCTGAACGTCACGCACCACCTTGAGCCCGGCGGGCGGGAAGAGCGGCCCTCTGGAGGTTCCGGTCGCGACCGTCACGGCCTGTGGCGGAGGCGCCGGTTGCGCCGCCGGCGGGGCATCGCCGGAACCCATGCCCATGCTGTTCCTCAGCCGGGTCACGATCGTCTCGATCACGCCCGGATCCGTCCTGCTCTGGTCCGCATAAGCCAGTTGCGGCACGCCGCAATCGGGCGAGGCCTCGCCGCTGGTCGTATTGGCGCGCATTTCCGCGCGGCGGCTCAGCGCATCGGGCGCCCCTAGCAAAAGGATCGGGACATTGCCTGCCAGCCGGCGAATGCGGCCGATCTGCGCGCGCAAGGTGACCTCATATTCGAAATCGTTCACGCGCGGCGAAAAGCCTTCGTTGGTGCCGAAGGCGAGCACGATCAGGTCGGGCTTGTAGGTGGCCAGTTCCTCGGTCAGCACCGCATCGTCGGTGCGCGCCCAATGGATCAGCTGCGATCCGACCACGCCCAGGTTGGACAGCGCGACCCCGTTCGTGTCCTTGAATGTCGCCCACGAGGTAAGCGTCGCCGGCCCGCCCGTGACGCTCAGATCGGCGGTGGTGGCGGGCTGCCCCAGCTTCATCGTGCGGCATTCGGGCCGCTCGGTCGCCGAGGAGAGATTGAACGCCACCGCCTGCGTGCCCGCATGCAGGGTCAGCATCCCCGCTCCCGGCCTGACGATCGCGCACACCACGAACCGATCGAACGCCTCGTTCGGATCGGCAAGCAGGGCCATGCTCGCGCCGTCGGTCTGGCTGGTGAGCGTGAAGGCACTCAGCCCCAGGGGCGGAGACGGCATCGACCAGCCGCTGCCGAAGTCGCTCGCAATCTTCCATCCCGGCGACATGGTCACGGTGATGCCGTGCGTGATGTAGCCGTCGAACGGCCGCCCCGGCGCGAGCACGCCCCGCCCCGCCGAGCCATATTTCTGCTGGAGCAGATCGCGCCACGCGCTGGTGATCGCGTCGCCCGCGGTATGGCTGTCGCCGATCTGGAGGATATGGACCGGGCGCGTGTTGGCGTGCGCCAGCTTGTTGAAGAAAGGCCGCAGCGTTTCACCCTGCGCCAGGCCGGTCACAGGCATCGCCGCGGCAGCAAGAGCGGCGAGCGCGATCATTGGCCCTCGGTCTGATTGAGGTCGGGGCTATCGCCGTTGCCAGGATCAGGCGCAGTGGCGGGCGCGACATTATTGGCGCGCGGGTGCGCCGGATGACGATTTGGCGGCGGGTTGCGCCCAATGATGGAATTGCCGGCATCGGCAGGCTTTACCGGGGCCGGGCTATCGAACTTGACGGGGGCATGGACACCCTGTTCGCCGGATTTGGCCGCCTCCACGCTGCTAAGGATGCGGCCGGCCAACCCCTTGGTGACACGGATATAGCCGTTCATCGACATGTGGATGCCGTCGCCGGCGCGCAGTAGCTTCGGCGTTCCGTCCTTGTCCTGATAATAAGCCTGATACTGGCCCGCCGCGTCGGTCGTAAGCGGGCGGATATCGACATAGGGTACGCCCAGCCGCGCCATCAATCCGCGATAGAATTCGTCCATCGCGCGTGCGTCGGCATCGAAGCCGGGATCGCGCATCACCGGCAGCCCAACCCAATAGACCTGTGCGCCGTGCCGGCGGAGCATCGCGACATAGGATTCGACCCGCGCCGAAATCACCTTCTGCCAGAAAGTCCCCATCAGCGCGCCGCAATGGCCATTGTCGCACACGCCCTGCGCGTCGTTCGCGCCGAACGAGATCACCGCTACGTCGAGCGGCCGGCCGTCGATCTGCTGGTCGTCATGCTGCTCGAGGTCGAGCCGGCGATAGCGGGTGAAGCCGGTCGAGGGCTGCGAATATTTATCGACCTGGAAACCGGCCTTGGCGGGCAGCAGCCGATAGAGCGCACTGTAGACACCGTCGCCGAAACTGTCGCCGAACACGCCGACATGGATTGTCCCGCCATCCCTGGCCTTGTCCGTGATTTGGGCGGAGGGCTGGTCGATCTGTGACGCGTCATTGTCGGTCGGTTCGGCGACCGTGTCCTTGGGCGTCGCGGCGTCGGTCGCGGCGGCCCCCGCGGGCGGCGGCGGTGCTACCGATCGCGGCGCCACCACCGGCGCGGCCTCTGGCGCAAGGCTGACCGCTTCCTTCTTCTCGTTGCCCGTGCCGAAGGCATAGCCGATCGCCACCCCGGCGGCGACGCCAAGGAACAGGACGGCCGTTCGGTCGATGAGAATCCGGAACCAGTTCATGGAATATGCTTGGGATAAAGGCGGACGCGGGCTTGGCAAGGGCATGCGCGCTTCAATTGCGGCGACCCGAGTCCGGATGAAGGATCAGCCGCGCGGCAGCGAAGCTTTGGTTATCCGCGCGGCCGCGCCTGGGGATAGGTGCCCAGGATGCGATGGCTCTTGGTGTGGAATTCCAGCTCTTCCAGCGCGCGCGCCAGGTTGGCATCCTCCGGACCGCCTTCGACATCGCAATAGAAAGCGGTCGCGGCGAAGCTCGCGCCGCGCTGATAGCTTTCGAGCTTGGTCATGTTGACCCCGTTGGTCGCGAAACCGCCCAGCGCCTTGTAGAGCGCGGCAGGCACATTCTTCACCTCGAATACGAAGCTGGTCATGCGCGGCCCCTCGATTGCGCCCACGGTGGCGGCCTGCTCGAGCACGACGAAGCGCGTCGTATTGTCGTCGCTATCCTCCAGCCGGTCGGCGATCAGTTCCAGGCCGTAGAGATCGGCCGCCAGCCGCGGCGCGATCGCGCCGATCGCCTTGTCGCCAAGCTCCGCGACCATCGCCGCTGCCCCCGCCGTGTCGGGATAGGGCACCGATTTGAGGCCTCGCGCACGCAACCAGTGGCGGCATTGGCCAAGCGCCTGGGGGTGGCTCATAGCGTCGGTGATCTGCCCGCCGGAAAGCCCCATCAGCCAATAGCGGATCGGCATGAAATGCTCGCCCGTGATCGACAGGCCGGATTCGGGCAGCAGGAAATGGATGTCGGCGACGCGCCCGTGCAGGCTGTTCTCGATCGGGATCAGCGCGCGCCGCGCCTTGCCGTCCTTCACCGCATCGAGCGCATCCTCGAAGCTGAAGCAGGGAAGCGGCAGCGCGTCGGAAAAGGCTTCCAACGCCGCGATATGCGAATTGCAGCCGGGCGCCCCCTGGATCGCGACTGCGCGTTCGGGATGCTGGGCGGCTGCCTCGGTCATTGCGGCAACCAGTGCGCGCGCGGGTGCGGGATAGGACTCCATGATGGCGGCGGCGGATAGAGGCTGTAGGCGCCGCCCGCAACCGCTTGCGGCGCGCGCTTGCGCCCACTAAGGAACCCGCAAATCCCGTGTTATCGGGGCGTATATTCTCACCTTTCAGGGGTCAGGCAGGGGCATGAACGATCGCACGAACACGATTGCTGGCTGGGTTTTGTTCGCCGGCATTGTCGGTCTGGGCCTGACGATCGTCACCGGCGAGCATTTCAAGAGCGAGCGCCCCGAGAAGATGGGCTACGAGGTTCAGGGCGTCGAGCAGGAAGGCGGCGCCGCCGCTGCCGCCGAGAAGCCTTTCGCTTTCTACATGAGCCAGGCCGATGCCGGTAAGGGCGAGGAAGTCTTCAAGAAGTGCGCTGCCTGCCACAATGCGGACAAGGGCGGCGCCAACGCGCTCGGCCCGAATCTTTACGGCGTGGTCGGCGACGCGGTCGCGACCGGCCGCGGCGGCTTCGCTTTCTCCGACGCCTTGAAGTCCAAGGGCGGCAAGTGGGATTTTGACAGCCTCAATGCCTGGCTGACCAGCCCGAAGGCCTATGCGCCCGGCACCAAGATGACCTTTGCCGGCCTGTCCAATCCGCAGGATCGCGCCAACGTGATCGCCTACCTCAACAAGCAGGGCGATCATCAGCTGCCGCTGCCTGCTGCCCCCGCCGCCGGCGCCGCGAGCCCGGAAAAGGCCGCCGCCGAAGCCACCGGCGCGGACGCCGCTAAGGCCAAGAACGTGCCCGTGCAGACCGAAGCGCAGGCTGCCAAGCAGCCCAAGAACAATATTGCGGGCGAGGCCGCCCCGGCAGTTTCGGGCACCTCGACCGAGAAGCATTGATCGGACGCAAGCAACCGTTCGTGCTGAGCTTGTCGAAGCACCCTACTTTTTTGCTTCGCTAGAGAGTTAAGGCAGCCCTTCGACAGGCGCAGGGCGAACGGTTCCCATATGTCCGATCCAACCACCATCCGCCGTCTCTACGGCCGCCGCACAGGACATAAGCTCCGTGCCGGCCAGGCCGCCCTGACCGATCGCCTGCTGCCTTTGCTCTCGGTGCCCACCAAAGGCCCGCTCGACGCCCCCACCCTGTTCGGCGACGATCGCCCAATTGAGCTTGAGATCGGTTTCGGCCGCGGCGAGCATCTCGCCGGGCAGGCGGCGATGCGCCCCGATCATGGCTTCATCGGCTGCGAGCCCTTCCTCGATGGCGTGGTCGGCCTGCTGCTGCAGGTCGATAGCGAGCGTCTCGACAATATCCGCATCCACAATGGCGATGCGCTCGACGTGATCGAACGGCTGCCCGACGCCAGCCTCGACCGCGCTTATCTGCTCCACCCCGATCCATGGCCCAAGGCGCGCCACGCCAAGCGCCGCTTCATGAACAAGGGCCCGATCGACCTGCTCGCGGCCAAGCTGAAACCCGGCGGCGAATTCCGCTTCGGCACCGATCACCCGATCTATTGCCGCTGGGCGATGATGGTGATGGGCCAGAGCGCGCATTTCGAATGGCTGGCGCAAGACCCGCAAGATTTCCTCACCCGTCCCGCCGACTGGCCGGAGACGCGCTACGAGGCCAAGGCGCGCGGTAAGGGCCATGAGGTCTGGTACTTCCGCTACCGCCGCCGCTAGTCCGCAAAATCCTGCAATTGGCGCGGCCTTCCGGCTCGGATAGATTTCGCCGCAGGAGGATGCGGCTGCCATGGCGACGCGCGGGGAACATCGTATCGGCGGCTGGCGATTCGACGTCGCCGGCGCGGCCCTGGTCGGGCCTGACGGGGAGCGGCGGCTCGAGCATCGCGCGGCGCGCACGCTGGAGCTGCTGTGCCGCCGCCGCGGTGAGACGGTGACGCACACCGAAATCCTGGCCGAGGTGTGGGATAGCCGCGCGGTCAGTCCCAACAGTGTCGCGGTGGTGATCGCGGACCTGCGCCGCTCGCTCGACGACGATGCGCGCGACCCACGTCATATCGCGACCGTCGCCAAGCGCGGCTACCGGCTCAACCCGGAGCAGGCCGCCAACGACGATAGCCTGCCTCCGCCCCGGCGTCGCTGGGCGCTGGCGGCCGCCTTGTTGCTCGCCGCCGCAGCAATCGCCGCCGCCTTTCTGATCCGCGCGCCGACACGCCCGATCGCGATCCTGATCGAACCGGTGCAGAACGCGACCGGAATCGCGCGCGACGATCCGCTCGCGCGTGCTTTGTCGGAATTGGTCACCCATCGCGTCTCGGCCGAGACCGGCAAGGTCGCCGAAACGCAGGACGCGCCCGGCAAGCTTGCCCCGGGGCAACGCCCCGTCCGGCTCAGTGCGAAACTGATCCTGTGGAACGGCGAGCCGACCTTGTCGCTGACCGCGACCGATCCCGCCAAAGGCACGATCCTGTGGTCGGCGATGGCGGCAGGCCCCGCCGACCGTCTCGCCACCACCACCATCGCGGCGGTTCACGACTTCGGTGCGCACGTCCGCACCTTCTAGCTGGGGTCAGGCTTTCTTTAGCTTTTCTTGACTGCGTGATCGTGCCGGGCTGGTCCATGCCGGCGCCGAACAAGCGGGAGGATCCCATGTCTGGAAAGCTGATCGGTCGAAGCGTTGCGATGGCGTTGCTGGTGGCGGGTGCAGCCGCCCTGCCCGCGGCGCCGGCCTCCAACAGCGCGCAGGTGGCCAAGGCCCTCGCTGACCCTGCGCGCGCCTTCCAGCGCGGCGATGACGCCCGCCGCCATCCCGCCGAACTGGTCGGCCTGTCGGGCGTCCATGCCGGCCAGCGCGTGCTCGATCTGATCCCGGGCGGCGGCTATTGGACGCGCATCTTCAGCCAGATCGTCGGCCCCAAGGGCAAGGTTTATGCCGTCTGGCCCGAAGCCTATGGCAAGCTCGCGATGGGCGACGTCGCCAAGTTGAAGGCGATCGCCGCCGACCCCCATTATTCCAATGTGGTCGTGCAGGTGCAGCCTTCGGTCCAGTTGAGCGCGCCCGAGCCGCTCGACCTCGTTTGGACCTCGCAAAATTACCATGATTATGGCGACCCCTTCATGGGCAAGCCCGGCACCGCCGAGTTCGCACGCATGGCCTATCGCCTGCTCAAACCCGGCGGCATATTCGTCGTGATCGACCATAAGAGCGCGCCCGGCCACGGCACCGCCGACACCGACACGCTGCACCGCATCGACCCCGACACGGTGATCAAGGAAGCGAAGACTGCCGGTTTCGAATATGTCGGGCACAGCGACGTGCTGCTCAATCCCAAGGACCCGCTGACGATTCCGGTATTCGACAAATCGATCCGCGGCCACACCAGCCAGTTTGCCTTCAAGTTCCGGAAGCCGTTGCATTGACCCAACGCGTCATTGCGACCCGGTGGAAGCCTGCCTCGCAATGACGGCAGGTTTAACCGGATCAGGCCGGCTTTCCGGCCTTTTCCAAGTTAGCCACCGCCTCCTGTTCGAGCTGGCGCAGCTCGGCGATCGTCTCCTCCAGCGCGGCGCGGCGCTGCTCGAGCTCGGCCAGGCGCGCACGCACCCGCTGGATGAAGCGGCGCATCTGTTCCACATGCTCCGGATCGACGTCGTACAGATCGAGGAATTCCTTGATCTCGCGCACGGTGAAACCCAGCCGCCGCCCGCGCTGGACGAGGCGCACGCGCGCTACCTCGCGCTTACCGTAGATGCGCGTGGTGCCGACGCGCTGCGGCGCGATCAGCCCCTTGTCCTCGTAGAAGCGCAAGGCGCGCATGGTGAGGCCAAGCTCCTTGGCGACCTCCTGGATGCCCTTCAATGCGGCATGGTCGTCCGACGGCTTGTGACGCGCGGTCATACCTGACGCCTCGCCGCTTCCTCGTCGGCCAGGGCCTTCTTGGACAGCTTGCCGATCAACGTCTTCGGCAGGCTGGCGCGCAGTTCGATGCTGGATGGCATTTCGATCTTGCTCAGTCTCTCTTTGAGGAACGCGCACAGTTCGACCTCGTCGGCGGCCATGCCGGCGTGGAGCGAGACGAACGCCTTGGGCGATTGCCCGCGATACGCATCGGGTACCCCGATCACCACCGCCTCCGCCACCGCGGGATGCTCATAGAGCGCATCCTCGATCACGCGCGGATAGACATTATATCCCCCACACAAGATCAGGTCCTTGATGCGATCGACCAGGAAAAGATAGCCGTCTTCATCGAGATAGCCGACGTCGCCGGTGCGCAGCGCGCCGTCGATGAAGACTTTCTCGTTCTCCTCGGGCCGGTTCCAATAGCCCTGCATCACCTGCGGCCCGCGCGCGCAGACTTCGCCGCGTTCGCCTTGCCCAAGCAGGCGGTGCGGATCTTCGAGATCGCGTATCTCGAGGATCGTCTCGGGAAAGGCCGGCCCGCAGCTATTGTCCTTGATCACGCCTTCGCACGGATTGCAGGCGATGATCGGGCTCGCCTCGGACAGGCCGTAGCCTTCGACCAGGCGTACGCCGTAAATATGCTCGAACTGGTCGCGCACCTCGAACGGCAAAGGCGCTCCGCCCGAGATGCAGATATGCACGGTCGAGAAATCGGGCCGGTCCTTTTCGGGCAAGGCGATCATCGCCGTATAAATGGTCGGCACGCCCAGGAACTGGGTCGGGCGCGTGCGCCGGATCGTGTCGAGGAACTGCTTCATCTCGAACCGCGGCAGCAGCACCATCTCGGCCGCGGTATCGACCGAATAATTGAGCACGGTGGTCAGCGCGAAGACGTGGAACAGCGGCAGCACGCCCAACGTACGTTCGGGCTGGTCGGGCAAATGGCCGACATGCAGGATCATCTGCGCGCTGTTCGCAGCCAGGTTGGCGTGGCTCAGCCGCGCGCCCTTGGGCTGGCCGGTGGTGCCGCCCGTATATTGCAGCACCGCCAGATCGTGCGGGGATTGTTCGACCGGTTCCGGATCGGCATCGTCCGCGATCAGGTCGGCAAAACGGATATGGCGCGCGTCGGCCGGAATGTGGGCGATATCGCGCCGCTTGAGGCAGGCGAAGGCCATCCGCTTCACCAGCGGCAGGACCGCCCCGAACGGGCAGACGATGATGTTGGTAAGCCCCGTCTCCTCGGCCACCTTGGCGACCTTGGCATGGATCAGCTTGAGATCGGGCACGACCATGATCGTCGTTCCCGAATCCAGGATCTGATGCTTCAATTCGCGCTCGACATAGAGCGGATTGAAATTGACCACGACCCCGCCGATCCGCAGCACCGCGAAGTAGAAGATCACGAAATAAGGCGTGTTGGGCAGGCACAGCCCAACCCGCATGCCGGGCTTCACCCCCAGATCCTGCAAACCGCGCGCGGTCTGGCGAACCAGGTCGCCCAGCTCATTGTAGGTCCAGCGGCGACCGAGGAAATCGATCGCCGGCTGGGTCCCGTGATGCAGCACCGCCTTGTCAAGCAGGTCGGTGAGCAGGCGCGGCGCGATGGTGGGCATGGTTTCCGGCGGCAGCCCTTCCGGATCGTCCTTACGCATCATGCCCGCCACGCCTCGCATCAGAACTTCACGTGCGCCCCGATCGAGAGGACGGTCGCATGCGCGTTCTCGAGCGTGCCGTTGACCAGGATCGGGGTCTGGACCGGCGTGCCCGCATAGGCCGCGGTGGTGCGGTCGATGCTGGCGTTCTTGAACTTGATATAGTTCGCCGCGACGTCGATCCCGACGCCCTTCATCACGTCGAAGCTCGCGCCCCCGCCGAAATTCCAGCGGTTGCTGTCCGGCACACGCGCGTCGCGATGCGTGTCGCGCGTGGGCGACTGGTCGCGCTGGATACCCGCACGCAAGGTCACGCCCGGCGAAAGTGCATAATCGAGCCCGCCCGCATAGCTCCACGTATTGCCGTAATTTTCCGGGATCGCGACGTTGAGGGGCGCGCCGAGATTGATCGCGTCGAACTTGTTCCAGCCGAAGCGGTTGATCTCGGCATTGAGCGTCAGCGCCGGGGTCACCTTGGCGCGGATGCCCATCATCGCCTGCCACGGCGTACGGAATTCAGCCGTGGTCGGGACGGTGCCGTTATTGTTGGCAAGCGGTACGCCCGGCACGCTGATCAGGCCGGCGGTGATCACATCGCCGTTGAGCTTGTGCTTGACGCTCGACTTGTAGCTCGCGCCCACGGTGACCGCGCTGCCCGCATGGAATTGCACGCCCACGCTCCAGCCCCAATCCCAGCCGCTGCCCTTCAACGTCTGGTGCCCATCGGGCAGCAAAGGCGAAAGGTTGGGCAGGAAGTTGGAGAGGCTCGCCTTCACATGCTCGGCATTCACGCCCACGCCGATGCTGATCTCCGGCGTCGCAGCAAACGCCAGCGAGGGCTGGATGTCGACCGTCTGCAGATGCGTCTTGTCGGCGGTGTAACGTGCCCAGCTGTTCGAATCGTAATTGGTGGTGAAGCTATAGGGCGCGCTCACCGACAGGCCGAAGGCGAGCTGATGGGTGATGCCATAAGCAATCTGGCCCGACGGCAAGGTGCCGTTGTTGATCGGGTTGCGCGCATCCGCGACGCCGCCGACCGGCGCGGGCGCCTGGCCCGGACGGACGATGAGCGTGCCATTGTCGTGCACGTCGCCGCGCGGCATGATCTCGCTCACGCCGATCGAGGCGTCGCCGCCGGTCATGCCGCCGATCGAGGCCGGGTTCCACCACAGCGACGCCGCGCCCTGGTCCGCGACCTCGCCCGAGAAAGCGCGGCCGGCGCCCTTCACCGATTGTTCCTGAAGGTAGAAAGCGGCCGCATTGGCCGAGGTGGCAATTCCGCTCGCGAGGACGGAAACGCCCGCCGCGAAGATCGCGCGCTTCGAAAATTTGGTCATCCTAAACTCCCTCATGCGTATCATTTTCTGTTGTGGGTTGGGGACGCCTCAGCGGATGCGCGTCCAGGTCTGGCTCTTGCAGAGCGGCCAGATGATGCAGCCTTTCACCTTGAGATGATCGGCATCCACCGGGGTGACGGTGGCCCTGTAGGTCCCGCCATCGTCGCCATTGTAGATTGTCCCGCCGCTCCAATCGCCGGCACCGCGGGTGAAGCCGCTCAATATCTGCAGGTTCATCAGCCTGCGGCCGCGCAGATTGGCGTTCTTGTTGTTGATGTCCCGCATATCGGGATTGGTGCGCAGCCCGTCGGAACTTACCAGCCTGCCGCAGATCGACGCGCCGCACCGCTCGATCTCCACCACGCCGTTACGCGTTTCCGTGCGCCATTTGCCGATAGCCGAATCGGGGCTCACCGCGGCAGCGGCCGCGAGCATGCTTAAGCCGATCATACCTCTCCTTCATCCTTCTCCAGATCCCCACTCTTGGGTGGGTGATCCGAACCCCGGCCAACGCCCGGCGTTCAAACTATGTGCACGAAAATTTGCTTGACGTATAGGGAAAGTATCGCACCTTTAGAGGCGACAAGGCACGCAACCGTCAAGTGCCGCCGGAGAGTGACGAATGCGCAACACCGTGATCGCGGGCTATGCCCGCTCGCCCTTCCATTTTGCCAACAAGGGGGATTTGGCGCGTGTCCGCCCCGACGACCTGGCTGCGCAGGTGGTTCGCGGGCTGATCGACCGTACCGGGGTGAACCCTGCCGATATCGAGGACATTATCCTCGGCTGCGCCTTTCCGGAGGGTGAGCAGGGCCTCAACGTCGCGCGCCTGATCGGCCTGCTGGCGGACCTGCCGCTCTCGGTCGGCGGCATGACCGTCAACCGCTTCTGCGGCTCGTCGATGAGCGCGATCCATATCGCGATGGGGCAAATCCAGCTCGGCGCGGGCGAAGCCTTCATCTGCGCGGGCGTCGAGTCGATGAGCCGGGTGCCGATGATGGGCTATAACCCCCTGCCCAACCCCGAGCTCGCGAAGAAGAATGCGGGCGCCTATATGGGCATGGGCGAGACCGCCGAGAACGTCGCCACCAAATACCAGATCACGCGCGGGGATCAGGAGGCCTTCGCGGTCCAGAGCCAGCACAAGTCGGCCGCCGCGCGCGACAGCGGCAAGCTCAAGGACGAGATTGTCCCGATCCAGACCAGGAAGGGCGTAGTAAGCGAAGACGGCACGATCCGCGCCGACACGACTGCCGAGGGCCTCGCCGGATTGAAGCCCGCTTTCGACGCCAACGGCTCGGTCACCGCAGGGACTTCCTCCCCGCTCACCGACGGCGCGAGCGCGGTGCTGGTGACAAGCGAGGACTATGCCCGCGCGCACGGCCTCGAAATCCTCGCCCGGATCAAGTCGGTCGGCATCGCGGGCTGCGCGCCCGAGATCATGGGTATCGGACCCGTAGGCGCCTCCACCAAGGCGCTGGAGCGCGCGGGGCTCTCGGTCGGCGACCTCAATGTGGTCGAACTGAACGAGGCTTTCGCCAGTCAGGCCCTGGCGTGCATGCGCGATCTCGGCCTTAAAGCCGAGACGGTGAATATCGACGGCGGCGCGATCGCGATCGGCCATCCCTTGGGTGCCACCGGCGCGCGCATCGTCGGCAAGGCGGCGTCCCTGCTCAAGCGCGAGGGCGGCAAATATGCCCTCGCCACCCAGTGCATCGGCGGCGGCCAGGGCATCGCCACCGTGCTGGAGGCGGCAGAGTGACCGACACCATCCAGCCAGCCGGCGCTCAGCCGGGCTCTATCAAAAAAGTCTGCGTGATCGGCGCGGGCGTGATGGGCGCGGGCATCGCCGCCCAGGCCGCCAATGCCGGCGTGCCGGTGCTGCTGCTCGACATCGTGCGCGATTCCGCCAACCGCAACGCGGTCGCCGAAGGCGCGGTCGCGAAGATGCTCAAGACCGATCCCGCGCCCTTCATGTCGCCCAAGGCGGCCAGGCTAATCGAAGCGGGCAATATCGACGACGATCTCGCCAAGCTCGCCGACTGCGACTGGATCATCGAGGCGGTGGTCGAGCAGCTCGACATCAAGCACGATCTCTATGCCAAGCTGGAGGCCGTGCGCCGTCCCGGCAGCGCCATCTCCTCCAACACCTCGACCATCCCGCTCGACAAATTGGTCGAAGGCCGCAGCGACGCGTTCAAACGTGACTTCCTGATCACGCATTTCTTCAACCCGCCGCGCTACATGCGGCTGCTGGAGATAGTGACCGGCACGGCAACCGATCCCAAGATTGCGGCGATGGTCGAGGCTTTCGCCGACCGCGCAATGGGCAAGACCATCGTCCATGCCAAGGATGCGCCCGGCTTCATCGCCAACCGCATCGGCACCTACTGGATCCAGCTCGCGCTCAACGCCGCCTTCGATCTCGGCCTCACGGTCGAGGAGGCCGACGCGATCGCGGGCAAGCCGATGGGCGTGCCCAAGACCGGCGTTTTCGGGCTGATGGACCTGGTCGGCATCGACCTGATGCCGCACCTCCAGAAGAGCCTGACCGAGACCTTGCCCCAGGACGATCCCTATCACGGCATCGCCCGATCGATCCCCTTGATCGAAAAGATGATCGCCGAAGGCTCGATCGGCCGGAAGGGCAAAGGCGGCTTCTATCGCCTCAATCCGGATATGAACAAACGCCGTGAAGCCATTGATCTGACTACGGGCGAATATCGCGAGAAGGAAAAGGCCGCGGGCCCATCCGGCCCCGCCGGCAAAGGCGATCTCAAGGCCCTTATCGCGGCCAAGGGCAAGGTCGGCGACTATGCCTGGGTGATCCTCGGCGGTACCTTGTCCTACGCCGCGAGCCTGGTCCCGCAGGCGGCCGACGACGTGGTCGCGATCGATGACGCGATGAAGCTCGGCTATAACTGGAAAGCCGGGCCGTTCGAGATGATCGACAAGATTGGCGCGGCAAATCTCGCCCAGCGGCTCGAAGCCGAGGGCAAGCCCATCCCCGAACTGCTCAGGATCGCGGGCGACCGCAGCTTCTACCGGGTCGAGAATGGCAGGCGCCAATATCTGGGCCTCGACGGCGAATATCACGACATCGTCCGGCCCGAAGGCGTGCTCAGGCTGGAGGATATCAAGCTTGCCGGCCAGCCTTTGCTGAAGAACGGCTCGGCCGCGCTCTGGGACGTGGGCGATGGCGTCGCGTGTCTTGAGTTCACCGGCAAGATGAACGCGCTCGACGGCGACGTGATGAAGCTGATCGGCCAGGCAATCCCGCTCGTGCAGAAGGATTTCAAGGCGCTGGTCGTCTACAATGACGGCAGCAATTTCTCCGCCGGCGCCAATCTCGGTCTCGCCTTGTTCGCGCTCAATATCGCCGCCTGGAGCGAGGTCGAGAAGCTCGTGAGCGCGGGCCAGAAAGCCTATAAGGCGCTCAAATATGCCCCCTTCCCCGTCGTCGGCGCGCCCGCCGGAATGGCGCTTGGCGGGGGCTGCGAGATCCTGCTCCATTGCGATGCGATCCAGGCGCATGCCGAACTCTACATGGGCCTGGTCGAATGCGGCGTCGGGCTGATCCCGGGCTGGGGCGGCTGCGGCGAGATGCTCCAGCGCTGGCGTGACGCACCCGCCATGCCCAAAGGCCCGATGCCCGCGGTCGCCAAGGTGTTCGAGACGGTCTCGACCGCCACCGTCTCCAAGTCCGCCGCCCAGGCCAAGGAATTAATGTTCCTGCGCCCGGGCGACGGCATCACCATGAACCGCGACCGGCTTCTGACCGACGCCAAGGCAAAGGCGCTCGCGCTGGCCGAAGGTTATCAGCCCCCCGCCCCGCCCGAGTTCAAACTGCCGGGCGAGAGCGGCCATGTCGGGCTCAACATGGCGGCGCAGGCCTTCCGCAAGCGCGGCCTCGCGACCGATTACGACATGGTCGTGTCCGACGCGCTTGCGGGCGTGCTGACCGGCGGCAAGGCCGATCTGGTCGACACGGTAAGCGAACAGGACATGCTCAAGCTGGAACGCGAAGCCTTCCTGCTCCGCGTCCGCGACGTCCGCACCATCGCACGGGTCGAACATATGCTGGAGACGGGCAAGCCGCTTCGGAACTGAACATTATCCGTCGCCCCAGCGAAAGCTGGGGCCTCAGGAGGGCGAAGGATGCACCTCCCGAGATTCCAGCTTCCGCTGGGATGACGCGGAAGGAGAGAGTTGGAATGCAGGTCTATCAAGCGCCGCTGCGCGATATGAAGTTCGTGCTGCACGAACTCCACCAGGAGGACGGCTTCGGCGGAATCGAGGCACTGAGCGAGTTCACGCCGGACCTGACCGACGCGATCCTGGAGGAAGCCGCGCGCGTCGCGCAGGAAATCCTGCTGCCCTTGAACCGCTCCGGCGACATCGAGGGTTGCACCCTCGAAAATGGCGTCGTCCGCACGCCCAGGGGCTTCAAGGAAGCCTATGCCCAGTTCCGCGACGGCGGCTGGTGTGCGCTCGCCTCCGATCCCGAATGGGGCGGCCAGGGCCTGCCCGAGACGGTCAACAAGATGACCGAGGAGATGATTTGCGCGGCCAATGTCTCGTTCAGCCTCTATCCCGGGCTCACCCATGGCGCGACCACCGCGATCGAGGGCTATGCCAGCGACGAACTCAAGCGGCTTTACTTGCCGAAGATGGTGTCGGGCCAATGGTCGGGCACGATGTGCCTTACCGAGGCGCATTGCGGCACCGATCTGGGCCTGCTCCGCACCAAGGCGGTGCCCCAGGCGGACGGCAGCTACAAGGTCACCGGCGCCAAGATCTTCATCTCGGCGGGCGAGCATGACCTGACCGAGAATATCATCCACCTCGTCCTCGCCCGCCTGCCCGACGCGCCTCCGGGCGTGAAGGGGATCAGCCTGTTCCTGGTGCCCAAATATCTACCCAAGGCGGACGGTTCGGTCGGCCCCTCCAACGGCGTCCATTGTGCGGCGATCGAGCACAAGATGGGCCTCAAGGGCTCGGCCACCTGCCAGCTCCAGTTCGAGGATTCGACCGGCTGGCTGGTCGGCAAGCCTCACAAGGGCATGGAAGCCATGTTCAAGATGATGAACACCGAGCGCGTCTCGGTCGGCGTCCAGGGCCTCGGTGTCGGCGAGGCGGCGTACCAGTCTGCAGTCTATTACGCCAAGGATCGGCTCCAGGGCCGCGCGCTCTCGGGCCCCAAATTTCCCGACAAGCCGGCGGACCCGATCATTGTCCATCCCGACGTGCGCCGCATGCTGATGACCGCGCGCGCCTATAATGAGGGCTGCCGCGCCGTCTGCGGCTGGGTCAGCCGCGCCCTGGATGCGGAGCGCCATTCGACCGACCCCGAAGTGAAGCAGCGCGCTGCCGATTTCATCGCGCTGATGACCCCGGTCGTGAAGGCGCTCTTCACCGATATGGGCTACGAATCCGCCAATCTCGCCGTCCAGGTCTATGGCGGCCATGGCTACATCGCCGAGAGCGGTGTCGAGCAATATGTGCGCGATGCCCGGATCGCGATGATCTACGAAGGTACCAACGGCATCCAGGCGCTCGATCTGGTCGGCCGCAAGCTCGGCGCGCATATGGGACGCTATCTGCGCTCCTTCTTCCACCCGGTCTCCAACTTCCTCGAAGACCATGCCGAGGATGAGAGCCTCGCCGCAATCATCCCAGGCCTCGCCCAGGCGTTCGGCGCACTCCAGCTTTCCACGGGCACGATTGCGCAAAAGGGTCTGAAGGATCCCGAGGAGGCGGGCGCTGCCGCCACCGATTATCTGCGCCTGCTCGGGCTGGTCGCGATGGGCTATACCTTCGCCCGCGCGGTCCAGATCGCCAACGCCCGGCTGGCCGAGGGCAGGGAGGATGCCGCGTTCTACAAGGCCAAGATTGCCACCGCCTCCTTCTTCTTCGACCGGATTTTGCCGCAAGCCACTACATGTTTCCTCGCGATCAAAGCGGGCAAAGCCTCGATGATGGCGCTGAGCGAGGACGCATTCTGAACATGCCCGACAAACATCCCCCTTCCGCTTGCCTCGGGCACGCGCGATGAGCATCCCGGAGCAGCTGGCAGGCAAGCTGGCGATCCCCGCCATCGTCGCCCCGATGTTCCTGATCTCGGGCCCCGATCTGGTGGTCGAATGTTGCAATGCCGGCCTGCTCGGCACTTTCCCTTCGCTCAACCAGCGCACCACCGATGGCTTTATCTCCTGGCTGGACGAGATCGAAAACCGCCTCGCGCCCGATGCCGCGCCCTACGGCGTCAACTTGATCGTCCACCGCACCAACCGCCGCATGCAGGACGACCTCAAGATCATCGTCAATCGCAGGGTACCGCTGGTGATTACCTCGCTCGGCGCGGTCGCGGAGGTGGTCGATGCGGTCCACTCTTATGGGGGCCTCGTCTTCCACGACGTCATCTCGATCCGCCATGCCGAAAAGGCGATCGCCGCCGGCGTCGACGGACTGATCGCGGTCAGCGCCGGCGCGGGCGGGCATGCCGGCACGCTCAGCCCCTTTGCCTTCACTGCCGAAATCCGCTCGATCTTCAACGGCGCACTGATCCTGTCGGGCGCGCTCTCGACCGGCCGCCATATCCGCGCGGCCGAGATGATGGGCGCGGACTATGGCTATTTCGGCAGCCTGTTCATCCCAGCCGCGGAAAGCCTGGCCTCGCCCGCGCAGAAAGCGATGATGGCGGAGGCCCGGGCTGGTGACATCGTCTATACCGATAAGGTCACCGGCGTCGGCGCCAACTTCATGCGGCAGAGCCTCGCCGATAACGGCCTGCTCGACGCCACCGACGGCCATGTCGGCGCGCTCGATCTTGAAGGCGAGGCGCGCGCCTGGAAGACGATCTGGTCGGCGGGCCATGGCGTCGGCGCGGTCGAGGCCATACGGCCCGCCCGCGCGATCTGCGAGGATCTGATCGCGGATTATCGGAGCATGGCGTGGAAGACGAAGTAGCCGCCCTGATCGCCTTGCTCGACGTCGAGCCGGTCGAACCCGATTTCTATCGCGGCGGGCTCTATCCGCGCGGGCGCGGTCGGGTGTTCGGCGGGCAGGTGATCGGCCAGGGCCTGATGGCCGGCGGTCGCACGATGGAGGCGGGCAAATTCCCCCACTCGCTCCATGCCTATTTCATGCGCCCGGGCGACGAGGATGTGCCGATCGACTATAATGTGACCCGCGATTTCGATGGCCGCAGCTTTGCGACGCGCCGCATCGTCGCGCGCCAGAACGGCACCCCGATCCTGAACATGAGCGCGTCCTTCCAGCACCAGGCCAACGGGTTGGAACATGGCGTGCCACAGCCCGACATCGCCATGCCCGACGGACTTGCCACAGGCGACGAGACCGGCGGCGGGTCGCCTTTGATGGCGCATTTCCTGAAGCGCTTCCGCGCCTTCGAATTCAGGCCGGTCCCGCCTTTTGGCGAGTTTGCCCCTGCCGCCCAGCCCGGCCCGAGCTACCTCTGGTTTCGCCTCGCCGGTCCCGCGCCCGAATGCCCGCTCATGCGCAGCGCCATTCTCGCTTACCTGAGCGATTTCGGCCTGCTCACCGCCGCCGTACTGCCGCATGGCGTACCGCTCTTCAGCGGGAAGCTTCAGGTCGCCAGCCTCGACCATGCGCTCTGGCTGCACGAGACGCCCGCTTTCGATCAATGGATGCTGTACACGATGGAAAGTCCCTGGGCGGGCGGCGGCCGCGGCCTCACCCGCGGCACCTTCCATACGCAAGATGGCCGCCACATCGCCAGCGTCGCCCAGGAAGGCCTGATCCGGCCGATCGAGCCCCGCGCCTGAGGAACCTCGTCATTCCCGCGAAGGCGGGAATCCATGCAACCGAGCGTCGAGGCTTTTTGCCGCAACCTTTGGGCCTATGGATTCCCGCCTTCGCGGGGATGGCGACAAGGTGGGATGGTTTATTCGTTCCCCAATATCCCGCCGAGGATACCGCCGAGGGCCGCGCCCGCCGCACCACCGCCCAATGCCGCGCCAAGGCCGCTGCCGCGCGCCTCCTCATTGCCGGGAAGGTGCCGCGCAATCTCTTCGGCGAGGTTGAGGATCGGCATCGACTGGAGCCAGATCTTGCCCGGCCCGGTCAGCGTCGCGAGGAACAGCCCTTCGCCCCCGAACAGCACGTTGCGGAAGCCGCGCACCATCTGGATGTCGGTTTCGACGGTCGGTTCCTGCACGCCGATATGGCCCGCATGGACGCGCAGCCGCTCGCCCGGCCGAAGCGTCTTCTCGACCACTTCGCCCGACAGGTCGAGGAAGACCGTGCCGGGCCCGGTCACGCGCTGCAGGATGAACCCCTCGCCCGCGAACAGGCCCGCGCCGAAGCGCTGCTGGAAGGCGATGTCGAGCGACACCGAATATTCGGCGCAGAGGAAGGTCTCCTTGCGGCAGATCAGCGACTCGCCGGCCCGCAGCGTGACCGGCATGATCGTGCCGGGAAAGCGCGGCGCGAAGGCGACATGGCCGGGATCCTCGGCGATATATTCGGTGATGAACAGGCTGCCCCCGCTCATCGCGCGCTTGAGCCCGGCGAACAGGCCGCCGCCCGTATGCGTATCCATCGCGATCCCGTCGCTCATCCACGCCATCTGGTGCGTCTGGCTGACGATCCGCTCGCCGCGATCGAGATCGATCGAGACCGTCTGCATCACCGTTCCGGAAATATCGTAGCGCATCGCCCTTCCCTTCGAACCAGGTCGGTCCCGTCGCGCAAGCTGATGGGATCGGGGTTCCGGTTCAACAGAAAAGAGCAATGGGTGAAGGCGCCGTCCGTTCGGGCGCTGGCGCGCGCGAAGTCCACTTCCTTCCGCACCCCATGCCGGCATGATATGCGCAAGCGCGCAGAACGCGTGCGGCCGAACAGGCACGGGGATTGGAAGCGTGGCGACACAGGCACCCGAAAGCTGGGAACCGGACCTCAGCCAGATCGGCTGGTGGATGCGGCTGTTGCTGTTCGCGACCGCGACCGGCGGCGCGATCGGCCTGATCGGTTTCCTGAGCGGCGATCTTCTGATCTGCCTGTTCGACTGGACCGGGATGATCGTGATCGGAACCGGCCTCGCCGCGAGTACCTTGCCCCGCCTGATCAGGTTCGGGCGCCGGCTCGGCGTGCCGCTCGGTGTCGCGGCCGCGCTGGCGGTCGGCTTGACCGCGCTTCCGATCGCGGCGGCGGCGGCCCTGTTCAGCGCCTGGGCCTGGCCGCGCGAGGTCGGCAAGATGTCGCCGGGCGACTGGTATATCCGAACCCTTCTGGTCGAAGCCTTCATCGTCGCCGGCTGGACGATGATGGAGCAGATCCGCCGTGCCCGGACGCATAATGTCGCGATAGCGCTTCCCACCACGAGCGACGTGCTCTGTCTTCAGATGGAAGATCATTATGTCCGCATCCATCGCCCGGGCGGCTCGACGATCGAGCTGATGCCGATGACCGCCGCGATCGCGCGTTACGGCCGCCCCGACGGTATCCGCGTGCACCGCAGCTGGTGGGTCGCGCGCGATGCGATCCGTGCCGTGCGGCAAGAGGGACGCAACTGGCGACTGATCTTGCGCGACGGCCAGATCGTGCCCGTGGCGCGGAGCAGCATCGCCACCATCCGAGCGCTCGAACTGGATTAGGGGCCGGATTCTAGTTTTTGGCGACCGGAAGCCGCAACCGGACGAGCAGACCGCCCAGGTCCTCGCTCTCGTCGAGCAAAACCGAACCGCCATAGATTTGCGCCACGTCGCGCACGATCGCAAGGCCGAGCCCGGTGCCGGGCTTCTCCGTATCGAGCCGCGCGCCACGTTCGAAGATCAGCCCGCGCTTGGCCTCGGGAATGCCCACGCCATCATCCTCGACCTGGATCTCGACATATTGGGGCCCGGTCTCGACCGTCACGAACACCCGCCCGCCGCCATATTTGGCGGCATTCTCGATCAGGTTGCCGAGCAGTTCGTCCAAATCCTGCCGTTCGACATGGACCTGCGCCTTGCGATCGCCGGCTAGGTCGATCGTCGCCTCGGGATAAAGCCGGCTGACCGCACGCTCGACCGATTCCAGGCTGGGCCAGACCGGCGAGACGCTCTGCCCCGCTGCGCGCCGGCCCACCGCGCGGGCGCGCGCGAGATGGTGATCGACCTGGCGGCGCATCGTCGTCGCCTCACGGATCACGGTCTTGCACAATTCGGGGCTGTTCGCGCTCGCCTCGTTCATGATCACCGTGAGCGGCGTCTTGAGCGCGTGCGCAAGGTTACCGGCATGCGTGCGCGCTTCCTCGGCCTGGCGCTCATTGTGGGCGAGCAGGTCGTTCAATTCCTCGACCATCGGCGCGATCTCGACCGGCAGCCGCGTATCGACCCGCGCCTTGCGCCCCGCGCGCACCGCCGCGATCTGGCGCCGCACCTTGCGCAGCGGCCACAGGCCGAAGGTCGCCTGCAACGCCGACATGATGATCAGGCCGAACCCCAGGATCGCGAAGGAGCGCACCAGGGTCCGCCGCAGCACCGCGATCTGTGCGTCGAGGCCGGAGCGGTCCTGCGCGACCTGGAAGCGCCAGGTGACCGACGAACCCGGCAGGCGCACGTCGCGCTCCATGACGCGCAGGCCTTCGTCCGGTCCGAATTCCTTGCTGTCATAGATGTGGATACGCTCGTCGCGATGGCCTTCGTGGACTTGCAGCCGCCGATCCCACAAGGATCGCGACGGGAAGGGATCGTGGCCGGGCGCGGAGACCTGCCAATAGAGGCCCGAATTGGGCTCCAGGAAACGCTGATCGCCCAGCAGCCGCTTGAAGTGGATTTCGCCATCTTCATCCAGCTCGGCCGAGGCGATCATAGCCGACAGAACATATTGGAGCTGGCTGTCGAAATTCCGCGTGATCGCATTGTCGAGCACACGGTCGAGCGCGATCCCGCCGCCCGCGAGCAACAACCCGATCCAAAGCGCGGCAATGCCGAGCATGCGCCGCGTGAGCGAGCCCGTCGTCTCGCGCGTCACATGCGGCCGCCCGCCCTCCACCGCCGCTATGCGCAAGGGCCGGCCGAGCAACAGCCGTACCCAGTTCGCCGGCAGCTCGAGCCAGCGCCTGAGCCCGATCGGTATCGGTGGAAGCGCGTCGCGCTTCCGCTGATGGCGTGAATCGGGCTCCGGCAAATCGACGCGCCCTTGATTCACGATCCCGGCTGATTCAGCCTAGATCGATCAAGGGCGTGCGCTGGCTTGTTCATCTTAGGCCGGTTCCTCGAGGCTGTAGCCGAGCCCGCGGATGGTGGTGATCACATCCGCGCCCAATTTCTTGCGGATGCGCGTGACGAACACTTCGATCGTGTTGGAATCGCGGTCGAAATCCTGATCGTAGATATGCTCGATCAGCTCGGTCCGGCTTACCACCTTGCCCTTGTGGTGCATCAGATAGGACAGGAGCTTATATTCCTGCGCGGTTAGCTTCACCGGCTCGCCGTCCTTGGTGACCTTGCCCGATCGCGTATCGAGACGGATGTCGCCCGCAACCAGTTCGGAAGAGCTGTTGCCCGACGCGCGGCGGATCAGCGCGCGCAGGCGGGCGATCAATTCCTCGGTCTGGAACGGCTTGGCGAGATAATCGTCCGCGCCCGCATCCAAGCCGGCAACCTTGTCCGACCAGCTGTCGCGCGCGGTCAGCACCAGCACCGGCATGACCCGGCCTTCCTTGCGCCAGCGATCGAGCACGGTCAGGCCGTCAATCTCGGGCAGCCCGAGGTCGAGCACCACCGCATCGTAATTTTCGGTCGAGCCGAGATAATGCCCGTCCTCGCCATCGGTCGCGAGATCGATCGCATAGCCCGCGCCTTCGAGCGTCGCCCGGAGCTGGCGCCCCAGATTGGGCTCGTCTTCAACGATCAGCACGCGCATTCATATCTCCATGTCCGGTCGCCCTGGGCAACATTGGTCGGCTGCGTAACGAATATGTCGCGAGTTGGAGCCGCCGCAAGCCGGCTTATTCGCCCGACCGGCCAACGATCTGGCCGTTCCGCCCATCGACATCGACGAAAATCACAGTGCCACCGCGCATGAACTTCAGGCGATAAACACCGGAATCCGCATCAAATTCAGGCCCAAGATAGTCGCAACCCTGCATCCTGGGCACGATCCGGCTTTCGATTTCGTGGAGCGGCATTATCTGCCCGGCCTTGCGCGCGGCAAAGGCACGATCCTGGTCGCGCATGCGCCGCGCCTCCGCGGCGGGCGTCAATGCGATACCGGCAATACAGGCCGCGGCGAAAATCTTCATCAGCATGGGCTGTTGCATGGCATGAGGCGCTTGAATAGGCAGTGAATGTCACGGGCGTCCATATCGTTCCGCTGCCGTATCCTTCCAGTAACGCGATCGATCATGCCCACACCCGTCCTTGCTTATGAAAATCTGGGGCTCGTCCAGGGTTCCGGCTGGTTGTTCCGCCATATCGACCTGCATCTGATGCCGCGCGACCGGCTTGCGCTGATCGGGCGCAATGGCGCGGGCAAGACCACCTTGCTCAAATTGCTCGCGGGCAAGATCGACGCGGACGAAGGCCGCCGCACGATCGTTCCCGGCACGAAGGCGGTGCTGCTGGAACAGGATCCGCAGGTAGCGGGCTTCGCCACGCTGCGCGACTGGGCGCTCGCCGGCGCCGACGCCCCCGCGAGCCACGAGGTCGAGGCGATCGCCGATCAGCTCGGCATCGATCTTGGCCGTGAAGCGGCGACCGCTTCCGGGGGCGAACGCCGCCGCGCCGCGATCGCCCGCGCGCTCGCGCAGGATCCCGACGTCCTGTTCCTCGACGAACCGACCAACCATCTCGATCTCGCCGCGATCGACTGGCTCGAGGAATGGCTCGGCCGCTTCAAGGGCGCCTTCGTCGTGATCAGCCACGACCGCACCTTCCTCACCCGCCTGACCAAATCCACCTTGTGGCTCGATCGCGGCATGATGCGCCGCGCCGAGATCGGCTTCGGCGGGTTCGAGGCCTGGACCGAGCAGGTCTATGCCGAGGAAGCGCGCAACGCCGAACGGCTCGACGCCAAGCTCAAGCTGGAGGAGCATTGGCTCCAGCGCGGCGTCACCGCGCGGCGCGCGCGCAATGAGGGCCGCAAGGCCAAATTGATGGAGATGCGCGCGCAACGCGCGTCGATGATCGGTCCGCAGGGTACGGCCAAGCTCGTCACCGCCAGCGACGATGTGCGCACCAAGGTCGTGATCGATGCGGACCACGTCACCAAGACGTTCGGCGACCGCACCATCATCCGCGATTTCAGCTTCCGCGTGACGCGCGGCGACCGGATCGGCGTGGTCGGCGCCAATGGTGCGGGCAAGACCACCCTGCTCAGGCTTCTGACCGGCGAGCTTGCACCCGACGAAGGCACGGTCAAGCTCGCCAAGACCTTGGACGGCGTGATCATCGATCAGCAGCGCAAGCTGATGGCGCCCGAAAAGCGCGTGCGCGACGTGCTCGCCGACGGCGGCGACTGGATCGAGGTGCTGGGCGTCAAGAAGCACATCGCCGGCTACCTCAAGGAATTCCTGTTCGACCCCAACATGGTCGATGCGCGCATCGGCACGCTCTCGGGCGGCGAACGCTCGCGTCTCCTGCTCGCGCGCGAATTCGCGCGCCATTCCAACCTGTTGGTGCTGGACGAGCCGACCAACGATCTCGACCTCGAAACGCTCGACCTCCTCCAGGAGGTGATCGCCGACTATGACGGCACCGTCCTGATCGTCAGCCACGACCGCGATTTCCTCGACCGCACAGTGACGGTGACTTTGGGCCTCGACGGATCGGGCAAGGTCGATGTCGTCGCGGGCGGCTATGCCGACTGGGTCCGCCAGCGCGGCCCCCGCCCCGAGCTGGCCGGCCGCCCAGCTTCCACCGCATCCAAGGCTGAATCCCCTGCCCCACCGAAGGCGCGCGCCAAGCTCAGCTACAAGGACCAGCGCGACCTCGACCTTCTCCCCGCCGAGATCGAGAAACTGGAAGCCGCGATCGCCCGCGACGAGGCCGCCCTCGCCGACCCCGATCTCTATGCGCGCGATCCCAAGAAGTTCGACGCGCTCATGAAGGCGATCGACAAGGCCCGTGCCGATCGCGACGCGGCCGAAATGCGCTGGCTGGAACTGGCCGAGATGGCAGAGAACCTGGCCGGCTGACACGCCGCGACTTCCGCACTTGAATCGATTACTCAGACAAAATAACGCACTCTCGCGGCGGTCAAAGCCGAGCGGGAGGAAGATGTGGAACGGTTTGTCTTGGCGTTGGCGTCGGTCGCGGCGATGCATATGCCGGCGGAGGCCGCATCCGCAGCGGGTCGGCAGGCGGTTGTCGGCAGTCTTCCGACCGGGCTGGACCCGAACGGCCACCTCGCTTCCGTACTCACCGGCCAATCCTCGGCCTTTACCTTCGTGCGGCTCCGGAACGGCGTGCAGTTCCGCGCCAACGGCGTCACCAAGAACCTGATCTTCTACGGGCCGGAAACGGTCCGGGTGAATGCCAATCTGGGCGCGAATTACTGGACCGCGCCGAGCATCGCGGTGACCGAGCGGCCCGCGGCCATTCCCTTTTCGCTGCAGGAAACCGCGGACACGCTCTCGCTCATCGGCACACGGCTGCGCATCGAGATCAGCAAGGCGACCGGCGCGGTCCGTTTCCTCGACGGCACGGGCAAGCTCTATACCGAGGAAAAGGCGTCCGACCCCGAAACGCTCAAGAAGCTCACCATCTCGAACGCGCCGACCTACGAGGCCCAAAACACATTCACCCTCCGCCCCGACGAGGCGATCTACGGCTTCGGCTTCACCGCCGACGATGCGAGCAATCGGCGCGGTGCGGATCTGCTGCTGGTGCAGACCAATGTCGGCATCATCATTCCGGTGATCCTGTCCTCGCGCCGCTACGGCATAATGTGGGACACTTATTCGCAGATGCGGTTCAAGGACGACGCCGACGGCGCGTCGCTCTGGGCCGAGAGCGCGCCCGGCGGCGTCGATTATTATTTCATGGCCGGCACCACGCCCGACGACGTCATCCGCGACTACAGGGCCCTGACCGGTGATGCGCCGATGTATCCCAAGCAGGCCTTCGGCCTGTTCATGAGCAAGGAGCGCTACAAGACGCAGGCGCAGCTCCTGGACGTCGCCCGCACCTTCAGGCGCGAGCAATTCCCGCTCGATTACATCGTCCAGGACTGGCAATATTGGGGCAGCGACAAGGACGGCAGCTGGAGCGGGATGACATGGGATCCCACCCGCTATCCCGATCCGGCCGGCATGGCTCGCCAGCTCCACGACATGCATCTCAAGCTGATGGTGTCGATCTGGCCTTCGATCGGCAACGACACCGCGCTCGCGCACGAGCTCGACGCGCACGGCTTACGCTTCGCCCCGCTCCACTGGATCTCGAAACATGCCCGTGTCTATGACGCCTACAGCCCGCTCGGGCGCCAGATCTACTTCAAATATGTGAAGTCGGGGCTGCTCGACAAAGGCGTCGACGCGCTGTGGATGGACGGGACCGAAATCGAGGTCAGCAGCGCCATGTGGAACGCGGTCGACAATATCCGCGACACTAAGGCGCTGGGTTCCAACGCCTTGGGCGATTTCACGCGTTATCTGAACCCCTATTCGCTGCTCACCACCAAGGGCACCTATGACGGCGAGCGCGCCACCAGCGACAAGCGCGTCTTCACGCTGACGCGCTCCGCCTGGGCGGGCGCGCAGCGCACCGCGGCGGCCTCGTGGAGCGGCGACATCTTCGCGAACTGGAAGACGTTCAGGCAGCAGATTGCCGGCGGCGTGGACGTGACCGTCACGGGCAATCCCTATTGGACCAACGATACGGGCGGCTTCTTCGTCCCGGGCTATCCGGGCGGGGAGAAGAATGCGGCGTGGCGCGAGCTTTATGCGCGCTGGATGCAATTCGCGACCTTCAATCCGATCATGCGCATCCACGGCACCGACGTCGAGCGCGAGCCCTATATCTTCAAGACGCTCGATCCGCAGATGTACGATTCGCTGCGCAAGAGCGTGGACCTTCGCTACCGGCTGCTGCCCTATATCTACAGCCTGAGCTGGAAGATAACCTCCGACGGCTACACGCTGATGCGGCCGGCGATGATGGACTTCCCCGACGACCGGGGGCTCGACCATGTCGACGACAGCTTCATGTTCGGCCCCTTTTTCCTGGTGCATCCCGTCACGCGCGCCATGTACCATGTCGAGGCGCCGCCACCTGCGACCGTCCCGGCCAAGGCACTGCATACGCCCGACGGTCAGCCGGGCCTCGCTGGCCAATATTTCGAGGGCGAGAATTTCGAGACGCCCAAGAGCCGCTTCGTCGACGCCAAGATCGATCACACCTGGCCCGATCCGCCGCTGGCGGACATTCCCGCCGGCCTCTCCAGCCTCGATCATTTCTCGGCGCGCTGGCAGGGCACGCTGACCGCGCCGGAGGATGGCGAATATGAGCTCGGGCTCGAGGGCGACGACGGCTATCGGCTGATCGTCGACGGCAAGACGCTGGTCGACAATTGGTCGACGGGCGCGGCGCGCTATCGTTCGGCGACGGTGACGCTCCGCAAGGGCCAGCAAGTGCCGATCACGATCGAATATTTCCAGGGCGATGGAAATCGCAGCCTCCGCTTCGGCTGGCGGCTGCCGAGCGAGCGTGCGGCCATGCAATCCGGCGACCACAGCATCGATCTCAAGGTCGCGACCTATCTGCCCAAGGGTTCCGACTGGTTCGACTTCTGGACCAACCAGCGGTTCCACGGCGGCCAGACCGTGACGCGCGATGCGCCGCTCGACATCCTGCCGCTTTATGTGCGCGCCGGATCGATCGTGCCGATGGGCCCCTATCTCCAATATGCGACCCAATCGCCGGGCGCGCCCTATGAGATACGCATCTATCCCGGCGCCGACGCGCGCTTCACCATCTACGAAGACGACAACGAGACCTACGCCTACGAAAAGGGGCAGCGGGCGACCTATGATCTGGTCTGGAACGATCGCGCCCGCACGCTCACCGTCGGCGCGCGCAAGGGCAGTTTCCCGAATATGGTTCGGCGACGGCGGCTCAATTTCGTAGTGATGGGCGCGGCAAGCGGCGCGGGCGCGGCCCCGATCGCGGCCGGGAAGAGCATCCTTTATGCGGGCAAGCCGGCGACGGTCTCCTTCGCACGATAGACGGCCCGCTTTCGCCAAGGGACATGCCTCATAAAGGGCACCCCTTGGCGGTAAGCGATGGAACGGACGTCGGCGACGGATTTAATCCGCGTTGTCGAATTTCCTGACCTCGACGGTCTTTTCGTCAAAGCTGTCGAGCAAGCGGGCGTTGATGCCCATCTTGCCGAAATCCTCCCCAAGCGTCTGCCAGTGCGTTCCGCAGCCGCAAGTCGGGCAATGGTGGATCCCGATCATGCGGTCGCCCCAGATATAGGCTTTGGTTTCGCCGGAAATCTTGACCTGTTCCGGAGGGAAGTAAGCGACACGCCAAGCCAGCCGGCGACAAAGCGAACAGTTGCAATCCGCCACCCATTCGGGCGCGCTTGGCAGCTCGATCCGCACCTTGCCGCAATGGCAGCTTCCCTGGACGCTCATCGCGATACTTTACCGCGATTTGGGGACGCCCGCCATTGACGAGAGCGGACGGTCACTGGCCCCGGACCTAGGGCCGAAGCGGCCCTGCGATGCTTCCGCGCAACAGCCCGCGGAAATGCGATGAGGCGCGGAACCGGTTACAGGTCCACTTATTTCGCTCCCGACAGGGAATACCCAGGGAGGTTGCGTTGATTCAATTGCCTAAAGTCATGCTGCTCGCCGGGAGTGCGATGCTTACATGCGCACCGGCGCTCGCGCAGCAATCGGGCGCCGATGCGCCCGCCACCGCCACGCCGACGACGGGCAACGCCACGCCCGCGGCGCAATCCTCGGCCGCGCCGACCGAGCCCGCCGCGGCGCAGGATCAGCCCGGCACGACCGGCGAAGGCTCGCTTCAGGAAATCGTCGTCACCGGCAATACGTCGGGCAAGCGGACCTTGTTCAACTCTTCGTCGAACGTGACGCTCGCCAACAATGCCGATTTGCTGCGCAAGGCGCCGCGATCGACCGCCGAGACGCTGGAACTGGTCCCCGGCATCTTCGTCGAAGGCACCGCCGGCCCGGCTTCCAACAATTATTCGGTGCGCGGCCTGCGCGGCGGCGCGCAAACCTTCATCACGCTGGAAGAGGACGGGATGCCGATCCTCTACGGTGGCGGCGGCGCCGACTTCTATTTCCAGCAGGATTTGTCGATCGACCGGATGGAGGCCGTCGAGGGCGGCACCTCGGGCATCCTCGCCCCCAACGGCGCTGGCGCGACGATCAACTTCATCTCGCTCAAGCCCAATTTCGACAAATTTGTCGGCTCGGTCCGAGCGACCGGCACGACCTATGGCGACTATCGCGCCGACGCTTACGTCTCGGCGCCATTGTCGGATGACATCGCGTTCAACCTGAGCGGCTATTATTGGTCGCAAAAGGGTCAGCGCAAATCGCCCTTCCGCTACAACAGCTACCAGGTGAAAGGCGGGCTCGAGAAACGCTTCGCCGATGGCGGCTATATCCGCATCAGCTATCAGCGGCGCGACGAGCATGATCCTTATTATGCCGACATGCCGTTCGCGGTGGATACGTCGGGCAAGATATCGAGTGTGCCGGGTCTCAACCTGAAGCGCGACAATATCCTCGGCGATGCCTTCGCCGACATCCCCGTGCCGGATTCGCCCGCTACCGGAAATGCGATCCGCGACTTCCGCGGCGATCGCGGCATCCGCACCACCTCGAACACCTATCGCATCGATATCGAGAAGCCGTTGACCGAAGGGCTGAGCTTCTTCGGCCGCGCGCGTTACCTCGACGGCAAATATGATTTCAATGGCATCTTCCCGGGCAGCGGATCGGGCACCGCCGGCCTCGCCTCGGCGGTCAATTACCTGACGCCAGGCGTATCGCCGATCGACAGCACTCTGGGCCTAGGTTTGCAAACCTTCCCCGGCACGACCCAGTTCGGCCTGCGCGACGTGCAGACCGGCAAGGTGATCGCGGCTTCGGATACGGCCACGCTCAACGCGCTCAATGGCAACGGCCTGCTCCAGCAGACCGTGCTCAACCACCAGACGCTCGCGACCAAGGATTTCGGCAGCGATGTCGGCCTGAAGCTCGACAGCCATGGTGCGACGGTCGACAATTCGCTCACGGTCGGGGCGATGTATTACAATGTCCGCCGCCATAACGATCAGTCGGCGGTCGCGACGCTGATCAACGACGTTACCAACAATTCGCATATCTATGATGTGGTCGCGCTCAACGGCGCCGGCACGGTGCTTGGCCAGCTCACCAACAACGGCATGCTGAGCTACGGCAATTGGGGCCAGGGGATCTTCAACGACAAGGTCGATTCCTATTCGCTCTACTTCAACGACGAGCTGACGATCGGCGACAGGCTGCACATCGACTTCGGCGCGCGCCATGAATGGCAGGACGTGACGGTGAATATCGGCAACACCGCCACCACCAACGCGCTGGTTCCGGCGGGCACGCCGGGCCTCGCGCATGACGTGGGGAGCACGTTCGACGGCACCTACACACAGACGTCCGGCAGCTTCGAGGACACCGCCTATACCGCGGGCGTGAATTACGAGCTGACGCGCAACATCTCGCTCTATGCGCGGGGCGCCAAGGGCTTCCAGACCAATGGCGGCGATACCGGCGGCGTGCACAAGCCGACCGATCTGACATTGTACGAAGGCGGCGTGCGCTTCCAGAACCGCTGGATATCCGCCTCGCTGGTCGGCTTCCGCACGATCTTCAAGAACCAGTCCTATCAGTTCATCGATCCGGCCAACCCGGCGGTGGCGGCCAACGCGCTGGCCGACAACAAGACCAACGGCATCCAGCTCGATGCCGATATCCACCCGGTCCGTTTCTTCAGCGTCAACCTGACCGGCGTGTATCAGGATCCGAAGCTGCACAATCTGCGCTTCGACGGCGTCAACCAGCCCCAATATGAAGGCAACACGCCCGAACGCACGCCGAAGAAATTGCTGACGGTCACGCCGACCTTCACGCTGCCCGCCGGGCTGGGCGAGCTCTATGGACGCTGGAAATATATCGGGAAGATCTACGCCGATTCCGGCAACGGCATCGCGCTTCCCAGCTACAGCGTCTTCTCGATCGGCGGGAACTTCAACGTCACCGACCGGATCAATGTCGGTGTCAGCGTCGACAATCTGACCAACGTGAAGGGTTTCACCGAAGGCAATCCGCGCCAGGGGCAGACCCAGACGATCGTCAACGGCTTCTTCTATGGCCGCGCGATCGCCGGACGGAACGCGCTGGCGACCGTCACGTTCAAGATGTGACGACAAAAGGCGGCCGGGGCGTGCCCGGCCGCCTGTTCGCGCATGGGGAGGCTTATGGGCTTGGTTCGCACGGTCGCAGGGCTGGCGCTGGTCGGCATGCTGGCAGGCTCGTCCTGGGCCGCCGCCCAGACGCGGCGCGAGGGACTCAATCTCAATGCCTTCGTGCAGGAAGGCCAGGTTGCCGCGCATGTCGTGCTGCGTTCGGGCACCGATCCGCGCCTGATCGTGGCTTTCCCTGCGGGCAATAGTGGCGTCGGACTATGGTTCGGGCGGACGGACCGTGCCGCCGACTGGAACCTCGACGGCCGGCCGCGCCCGCTCACGACCGCCGATGCGCAAGGCCGCCCCCTCCACGGCGTCATCTTCCGGGCAGCGATCCGCACGCCCCGGCTGCGGGTCAAACAGGCGGTATTGTCCAGCGTGCGCGTGCTGCGGGATTATCAAGCGCTCGGCAAGGCGCCCGCTGAGCTGCTGGTGCCGCCCCGGATCGACGACCGGACTTTCCTGTGGGCGCGCGACCGGCTCGACGGGATGGCTGGCTACAAGCTGGTGGTGAAGGTCGATCGCGGGACGGTCACGGGCGACACGATCCTCGCCGCGGCCGATGGCGCCATCCACCTCACCGTCACCGCGCTCAGCGGGGAGATACCGCTGGCGCCTTATCCACCGGGAAGCCTGCTCACGGGGGCGGCCGCGAAAGATCCGGAGGCGCGCGCGGCACTCCAATTCCTGAGTTATCGGCAGAAATTCAACGCCGGCTCTTGGCGGTTCAACACCTATTTCGGGCGCGACACCCTGATGTCGATGCGGCTGCTCATGCCCGTGCTCAAGCCCGACGCGGTCGAGGGCGGCTTCCGGTCGGTGCTGCTGCGCCTGTCGCGCGACGGCAATGTCGCGCACGAGGAGGATATCGGCGAATTCGCAATCCTCGACCATATGCGCGCGGGCGAAGGCAAGTCCGACGATCCGACCTACAATTACAATATGATCGACAGCGCCTTCCTGCTCGCGCCTGTGATGCGAGCCTGGCTGCTCGACGACAAGAGAGGCCGCGAGCGCGCGGTCGCCTTCCTCGGTTCGGGCAGCGGCGACCGGCGCGTGGGCGATGCGCTGATCACCAACTTCCGCTTCGTGATCGGCCATGCCCGCGCCTTCGCCGACGCGCCGCGCTGGAGCAATCTCGTCTCGCTGAAGGCCGGTATGGATGCGGGCGAATGGCGCGACAGCAATGACGGGCTGGGCGGCGGGCGTTATCCTTATGACGTCAATGCCGTGCTCGTGCCCGCCGCGCTGGATGCGATCGAAGCGCTGAACCGCGCCGGATTGCTCGAACCCTTCCTTGTCCCCAATGACCGCACCATGCTGGCCGACCTTCCGCGTATCGCCAAAACGTGGCGCGAGCACGCCGCGCCGCTGTTCCTGCAAACCGTGGCGCCGCAGGCCGCGCGCGGCGCGATCACGCGCTACGCCCGGTCGTCGAAGGTTCCTGTCGATTCCGCGCTGGCGGCGGTCGATCACCGTCCGGTCCGCTATCATGCGATCGCGCTCGATGCGGCCGGCAAGCCGGTGCCGATCCTCAACTCGGACGAGGGTTTCGCGCTGATGTTCGGCCATCCCGATCCCGACGCGCTCGAGATCGCCGCCGCGACGATCGATCGTGCCTTCCCTGCCGGGCTGATGACCGGTGCGGGCATGCTCGTCGCCAACCCGGTCTTCGCGCCGCCCTCCTTGCAGAAGCGCTTCAGCCCCAACGCCTATCACGGCACCGTGGTCTGGTCGTGGCAGCAGGCGCTTGCCGCTGCCGGGCTGGCGCGGCAGCTCGAGCGGACCGATCTGCCGCCCGCGACCTGTCATCGCCTGCGCGATGCCGAGAACAATCTGTGGCGCGCGATCGACGCGACGCGCAGCGTGCAGAGTTCCGAACTCTGGTCCTGGCGCTACGACAAGGGCCGCTACCAGATCGCCCCCTTCGGCGCGAGCGGCGCGGACGCGGACGAATCCAACGCCGCGCAATTGTGGAGCACCGTCTATCTGGCCGTGCAGCGGCCAGCCGCCGGGGCCGGCTGCCGGTGAGCGCGAAACCGGTCCGCGACATCGTCATCCTCGGCGGCGGCACCGCCGGCTGGATGACCGCCGCCGCTTTGTCCAAGGCGCTCGGAGACAGCGGCATCGCGATCGCCTTGGTCGAATCCGATGCGATCGGCACGATCGGCGTTGGCGAGGCGACGATCCCCACCATCCACTGGTTCAACAATCTGGTCGGGCTGGACGAAACCGCGTTCATGGCCGCGACCAAGGCGACCTACAAGCTGGGGATCGAATTCCACGGCTGGCAGGGTGACGGCCATCGATATTTCCATCCGTTCGGCACCTATGGCGCACCGGGTGACGGCGTCATCTTCCCGCATCGCCTGATCCGCGCCTGGCTCGGCGGGCTCGACGCTTCGCCCGAACCCTATTCGCTCAACACCCAATTGGCGCGCGCGCGGCGCTTCGCCCGGCCGGTCGCCGATCCGCGCTCGATGTTGTCGACGATCGGCTATGCCTATCATTTCGACGCGGGCCTTTACGCCGCTTATTTGCGCGAGCAGGCCGAAGCGCGCGGCGTGCGCCGGTTCGAGGGCAAGGTCACCGAAGTCGAGCAGGACGGCGAAAGCGACCTCATCCGCAGCGTCACTACCGACAAAGGCGACAAGCTGGCCGGCGACCTCTTCGTCGATTGCTCGGGCATGCGCGGGCTGCTGATCGAGGAGAAGCTCAAGGCCGGCTACGAATCCTGGCCGGACTGGCTGCCCTGCGATGGCGCCTGGGCCGCCCCCACGCCCGCCGACCCGCAAGGCCATCCCTACACCTGCGCCTTCGCGCACGAGGCCGGCTGGCGCTGGCGCATCCCTCTCCAGCATCGTGTTGGTAACGGCTACGTCTTCTCCAGCCGCTTCCAGGATGCCGATGCCGCGCGCGAAACGCTGCTCAAGGCGATCGGCGAACCCAGCGCCGAGCCGCGCCTGATCCACTTCACGCCCGGCCGCCGCAAGCGCGCCTGGATCGGCAACGTCGTCGCGATCGGACTGTCGAGCGGCTTTCTCGAGCCGCTGGAATCGACCAGCATCCACCTGATCCAGACAGGCATCGGCAAATTGCTGTCGCTGTTCCCGCGCGCGGGCTGCGCCCCGCTGCTCGCCGAGCAATATAACCGCATCTTCGAGCGCGAGATGGAGGATGTGCGCGACTTCCTCGTGCTGCACTATCACTTCACGCACGGCCGGAACGAACCTTTGTGGCGGCATTGCCAGGAAGCGCCGCTGCCCGACACGCTCCGCTACAGGATCGATCAGTTCCGCGCCTCGGGCCGGATCATGCTCGCGACCGAGGATCTGTTCCGCGACGCCAGCTGGTTCGCGGTAATGACCGGCCAGGGCGTAAAGGCGGAGGATTATAATCCGATGCTCGACACGATGTCCGATGCGGCGAACCTCGAACATCTCGAAAAGGTGCGAAGCGCGATCGCGCAATCGACCGCGCAAATCCAGAAGCTGCCATAACCGGCGACGAAGCCGCCCCTGACCGAGGCTTCTCTCACTCGACCCGCATGAGCGGGCTGCGCCGCTGCACGACGCCAACCGCGCGCTCTATCGCCACACCATCCTCATAAGCGCCCTGATAGCTGCTGAGCCGCCACGGCGTATCCGCCGTGGTCGGGGGCCATGTCGGCACGACCCGGCCGAGCAGGGCCAGATAGTGATCGGATGGTTCGCCCCTCAGGGATGCGGCCGTGTCCGCGATCTGGCGCCGGATCGATTCCGCATTGGGCAGGCGAATGGGCATTTGCGGCGCCGCTCCGCTTGTCGGGAGCATGGCTTTCTCCTCTTCGACCTGAGGATTTTCTGTGGGGAGTGACGCGCCCGCGCTCCATCAAATGAACAAGGGATGCCGCATTTGCGCCACCGTGCCGGCATCGAGGCAATCGGGCTGAGGCATCGCCCCAGCCCGATCGCATCATCAGTGGGTCATCACGTGATGGCGCAACGCCTCGTGATATTTGGCCGCGTCGGTCACCTTGGTCATGTCAATCTCGGGCGTGACCTCGACCTCGTGCAATTGCACGCCCGGCGCAAAGCTGACGCCCGCTTGGAAATCTCCTTCGGCCTTTCCGACCGCATGTTGGATCGCCCCCAGCACGTTGCCGTTATGGTCGGTCGCTATCGTCATCCTGCTCATGACATTCCTCCACCTTGGAGGTTGTGAAAACAGCCCCCGGGCCCTTCGTTTCGGATCCGCACAAAGTAGGTGGTATTGCCGTTGTTGTTTTTTACCTTCCGCTGATTGTCGGCAAGATGCACACCGCCTTGATTGGGCGTTTTGATGTCGGCTGACGCAAATTGCGTGCCTTGATCTCCACCAAAACTATACCACCACCATGCATCCTGCCCCGCCGCCAGGAAAGTCAGCGGGCCTAAATTGTTGAAAGCCATGATATGCCTCCTTTTTTGCCTTGGTAGGCGGCGGAAACATTACGCATTGTTATCTTCGGGACGACGTCATTTGTTGCTATAATGGCCGGCGCGACGCTGGATTTGCACCATTTGGGATGCACCGGCTGGGCCGGGGCGCATCGCTCGGCAAACACTGCTGCCGCAGAGATAGAGCGGAAGCCGGCCAGGACAGCAATATTAATCCAAATTGGTGGGAACCGATTACACGAACACCAAAACTGACACCCAGACTATCAATTGATGTTTATATTCTGAGCGAAATTGTTAAATCAAAATCGATGTTCAGTATTTTAGCTGCTTAATTATCCGTAAACATCGCCTTGAAAGAATATAAAAAATTGCGACTCGATATAAGGGAAAATAGGCCGCAAGATATGCGACAAAAATGCTGGATATTTTACAGGTGTAATTGTCGTTTAGAGTGAATGTATTTGTAGCTCCGGGGGGCAGAGACTTATGCAGATCGAACTGCCAAAAGCGCTCTTTTCCATGGACTTGCTGGTCCGACGCCTCGCCGCGCTGAGCCCGTTGACCGACCGCGAGCGGTCCCTGCTGCTGAACTGGCAGCCCCATTCCAAATGCTACATGGCGGGCTCCGAGATGCCTGCCGCGCCCGACCAGGTACCCCGGCCGAGACTGATCATTTCGGGATGGGCTTGTCGCGAGCGCATCATGCCGAACGGCAGGCGGCAGCTTTTGGCGATTCTCCTGCCCGGCGACCTGATCGGGGGGTGCGTCAACCAGCGGGCGCTGGATCTGGTGGAGGTCGTGGCCATCAGCAACGTCCGGGTCATCAACGTCGCCGGCCTGTTGCGCGCGGTCGAGGAACATCCGGACGAATATACCGGCATCGCCCGTGGCGTTTCGCTGCTGCGCTTTTGCGAAGAACGGCGCCTGATCGACCATATGGTGCGCCTGGGATCGCAGCCCGCCCTGCAAAGGATTGCGGGATTCCTGCTTGAGCTGTTCCAGCGCTGCCGCGTGATCGGCTATGTCAGCGCGGGCTCTTTCGTCATGCCCCTGACCCAGGAAATGCTGGGCAATGCCCTGGGCCTCAGCGTGGTCCATGTTAATCGGGTGATGCGGCAGCTCAAAGCCAGCCGGCTGATCGATTTGCATGGCGGGATCGTAAAGATCCTGGACGTGAGCGGCCTTGCCCAGATCGCGGATCTGTCGGGATCCGAGCCGATCCGCGAACCGGAGCGGTGCGACTGGATGACCATGGCCTTGGGATAACCCCCCCGGCGGCCTGGCCGCGCTGCGGCACCTGTTCTGATTGCGAAAAGGTATTTTCATCTGGAAAATCTCGATCGCGCACGAGATTCCGCAATCGCTTGCTCGGACAACAAATGATCGCGCCCGTAACGATCTCGTCTGACACCTTAAAAATGGCGGACGATCGAAGCGCCGACATTGGCGCCTCTGAAACTGTTCGCCACCAATAATTCAGGGGAATATATCATGCGGAAGAAATTACTTGCGATAATGGCTATTGCGTGCGCTGGCGCATCGCCGACACTCGCCGTGGTGACGCCGTTCGGCGGCCCGGCCACCGGTACGGACCCGCTTGGAGACTTATGGTCGGCGTCGGGGACCCATTGGGGCGAACCGGGTTTCCTGGCTGGCGGCGAGGCGTTCAACCCGCTGATGATCAGCAACGACGCCGGCAATTATGCGACCTCCTTTTCCTTCACCTTCCTGAAGGGCGTCGGCGGCACGATCGATCAGACGCCCTCGTTCACGCCTTTCGGATCCGGGCCGGAAACCCGCTTCACCAACCTGACCGACGGCGTCGCCTGGCTGGTGTCCTACAGCGGGAAGACCGTTACCTTCACCGCACCCGATATGGCGGCGAAGCTGGATCCGGGCGATCTGTTCTTCGTCAACGTGTGGTTCACCGGCCCGATCGATACCTCGCGTATGAGCTTCGCCGGACTGTGGGACGATGCGAAAGTCGGGGGCGTGCCCGAACCCGCGAGCTGGGCGCTCATGGTGGGCGGCTTCGGATTGCTGGGGACCAGCATGCGCAGACAACGCCGGCTCCGGGACAGCGCCGTCGCCTGATCTTTCCCTTTGCAGGCACTCCCGGCGAGGTTCGGGAGTGCCTGTTTTTTTGCCCATGAAGCGCGGCAAGTGACGTTCGCCGCAGCGGCGCAACCCCCGAGCATTCACGGGCGCGTCATTTGTTGCGGAAGGTCGGCAGAGATGAAGGCATGATGCGCGGGCCGAGTGATTGACTGCCCCGGCGCACCCTCGCTCGGAAGTGCCTCGCCGCTCCCCCCAATAGCGGCGAGGTGCGTCCGATCGGCGCCGGGACGTCAGGTCGTCAGGCGATCCGGCCGGCGCCTCGAGCGCAACGCGGTTCCAAGCAGGCCGAAGCCTATCGTCAGGCTCGCCCATGTCCCCGCTTCCGGCACGCTGCGCACGGCCGCGTCGTCCCACAATCCCGCGAAGCTGAAGCGCAATGGATCGACGAATCCTGTGAACTTGACATTGACGAAGAACAGATCGCCCGGATCCAGCTTCGCCGCCATATTGGGTGCGGTGAAGGTGACGTTGCCGTCGGTATAGGAGACCAGCCAGGCAACGCCATCGGTCAGGTTGGTGAAGCGCGTTTCCGGTCCGGATCCGAAGGGCGTGAAAGACGGCGTCTGATCGATCGTGCCGCCGACGCCCTTCAGGAAGGTGAAGGAAAGGGAGGTCGCATAATTGCCCGCGTCGTTGCTGATCATGAGCGGGTTGAACGCCTCGTTGCCGGCCTGGAAGCCGGGCTCACCCCAGTGGGCGGACGACGCCACCCAGACGTTACCGAGCGGATCGGTTCCGTGCGCGGCGCCGCCGAACGGGGTGACCACCGCAGCCGCCGGCGTAGCCGCCAGACAACTCAGGATACCGAGCGCGAGAAATTTTCCTTCCATGACCGTCCTCCAAGCAGCGGCCGCGACGGGATTATCATCCCTGACCTCAGCGCCCTCGTTCGGACGCATCCGGGCATGTCGCGCAAAGGTGGTGGCTGATTTCGATCAATTGATCGAACATGCGAGGATTAAGCGCGGCTGTTCCCGCGTATCGGTACGACAGGTTCCGCCAGGCCGGAATAGCGCGTTGCGGTCAGGTTCGCAGGGCATTCATTCGGCGCTATTTCATGGAATTTCAGTATTTTGGGCGCTTCCGAATAGTATTTGCCGCATCGCGCGCAATAACGCTGCTGAATATGCGATTTCGCATAGCTGCGATGCAAGCAGACCTTGCAGACGAATGAGCTCAGCTGGCGTCCACTGCCGCTGTAATTGGCGAGCTCTGCTGCGGCTTTGTGCCGGGAGACGCTGATCGCGGCCACGCCGATCGCCGCGGACAGCAAGGTCATGATCAGCGCCGTCAGCAGGAACAGCCCGCCGGAATCGATGTTGAAATCGATCCACACCGCGATCGCGTCTGTCAGGTTTCGGACGCTTTCCATGCCATCAGCGCTTTCGGCACAGCGTTCGTGGGCAAGGGCTTGGGCGGGCTGGTGCAGGCCCATTACCGTTGCTCCAGCCCGTAGCCCCAGCGGCGACGCGTGATGATGTAGACGCCTGCGGGCAGCCGCTTTCGCAGCGCCGTCGTCGCGACGAATATTCCCGGAAGGCTCTTCACCTTGGAGAGGCGGGCAAGATCCTCGAACGAGACGCTGCCGAATTTGACCAGTAGAACCATGATCCTCGCCTGCATCGGCGGCAGCGCGAGATATTTGCCGTGATAATAGATGCGTGGCGGGTTCGTGCATGCGAGCAGCGCACCCCGGACGAAATGTGCTTCGATCGGGGCGCCGCAGCTCGCGCAGGCCGGCCCCGCCATCAGCGGGACGCCGGCCCTCCCATGGCCTTCGCCACGATTGCCCGCCTCGCGATCCCTGGTCGGAAAAGCCGCCTCGCCCATCGCTGCCCGCGCCAACTCGCAAACTTCGCATCACGGCAACGGGAGGAACGCCACGCTACCTGTACGATTGCTTCATTGCTAAGCGGACCGGTGTGAGGTTCCCCACCAAATGTTGTCGCAACGTGCAATTATTGCGCGGGGCATTCGCGCGGGTGCGGAAATGCAGCGCCATCGTCTCCGATCAAAGATGCCGAACCGTGTCATTTGATCGGCGGCCCGCAAACGGCCAGGGTTAATAAGTCCTTCACCGCGCCGATCGCGTGGAACCTTTGACAGGGGACGGAATCATGAAGAGCCTAAAGTTAGCCGCGCTTTGCGGCGTGATCACGCTTGTCTCGGCTTCCGCCGCGGCAGGGCCGATAACGCTGACCTTCGAGGGTGTGGGAAACCTCGCGTCCGTCAACGATTTCTATAACGGGGGCACGGACAGCCAGGGCCATAGCGGCACCAATTACGGGATCAGCTTCACCAACACGTCGCTGGGGATTATCGACGCCGATGCGGGCGGCACGGGCAACATCGCCAACGAGCCCTCGCCCAGCACCGTGCTGTTCTTCCTCGACAGCAGTTCCGCGACGCTCAACGACCCGGCGGGTTTCACGACCGGCTTTTCGTTCTTCTACACCTCCTCCACCGCCGCGACGGTGAACGTCTGGTCGGGCCTGAATGCCACAGGCACCTTGCTGGGTCAGATCACCGTCTCTGCGCAGTTCAATGGGAATAACTGCACCGGCGATCCGAACGGCGCCTTCTGCAATTGGACCGCGGCCGGCGTCAGCTTCAACGGCGTCGCCATGTCGATCGACTTCGGCGGCACCGCCAACCAGACGGCCTACGACAATATCACCTTCGGTTCGGACAAGCCGGGTACGCCAGGCGTGCCCGAACCCGCGAGTTGGGCGCTCATGCTGGCCGGTTTCGGACTGGTCGGCGGAAGCCTCCGCCGCCGTCAGAGCCGGGTGCTGTTCGCCTGAACTGACCTCCTGCTCGAACCTGAGGGCCCGCCAATCCTGCGATTGGCGGGCCATTTTGTCGGATCGAGCCATGGGTTCGATGCGGATCACACTTTCCGGATATGCTGCGCCGCCTGGTTGAGCGCCTCGCGATCTTCGCCGAATTGCTCGATCAGCGCCCGCGCGATCGGCAGCGAAATGCGATGCTTCTGCGCGAAATATTCGGGCGAATAACCCCGTCTATTCACGTCTTCGTTCTTGCGGTTTCGGGATCCTGCCATGTCACCCCCCTAACGCTAAGCCCGACCGGACATTCCTTCCGTCGGGCCTGGCGCATTGAGCGCCGGGGTGCGCCCCTGTTCCACGTCAAATGATAAGGGGCCGTTTCGATATCCCTGGTGCGACGAACGCTGAAGCGCCCTCTCTCGACGGCCGCCGCGCCAGATATCGCCGTTGAACGGCCGCGCCGCCTTTGCCCGCTAGATTTCGGCGCCCGCGAACAGGTCGGCCATCGACTTGTTCAATGCGGCCGCGATCCGCATGATCTTGACCAGCGTGGCATTGCGCTGGCCGCGCTCGATTTCGCCCATGGTCGAAAAATCGATCTCGGCCTCGAATGCCAGATGCTCCTGCGACAATCCCGACGCCTTGCGCATCGCGCGGATTGCCCGGCCTAGCCTGAGGAGCTGGTCCTCCGGCCTGGGCGGCCCGATCCGATAAGCAAAATCCAGCCGCGGGATTGCACCCAAGGGCGCGAAGTTGCCCATATCGCGCGATATTCCGGTTGATCCCATTTGCTGCAAAGGCATGACCGCCCCCAATCTTAAATATGCCGATAATGAGGAAGCGGATTCAGCCTCGCTTTGGACGCACGCAAAGCGTCATTTGATAACGCCCTGTAGCTTTGCGAAAGCCATGCCGGCTTACAGGATGAGGCCGACACCATCGGTCAGCGGATGGGCCAGCATGTTCGCCGACAGGTCCTTTCGCGCCATATACAGCGCCGTCAGCAGGCCTCCGCCAAAGCCGGCGAAAGACGCCCTCCCGGCCAATCTGGGCCGCTTCTCCATCGCCGGGGAACAAGAGCTCTTGGCAGGCCTTTCCCCCTCTCGCAACGCGACCTAAAGTCGCGCATCCGTCCGGGGGAGATTTCATGGCCGCGAAATCGATGATGCTACTTGCACCGGCTTTGGCGGCAGCCGCGCATGCCGGCGTCCCGAACGAAACCCGGATCGCCCCGCCCTACCACGACGCGTCGGAGATGACGGCGCAGCCGGGCCAGCCCCAGGGCAGCCTGCACAGCTTCACGATGCTTTCCTCGGAAAGCCGGCTCTATCCGGGCATTCGCAGGATCGACAACGCGGTCACCCAGCGCCGCGACGCCTTCGGCAATCGCCTCGCCGCCCCGCTCGACCAGACCAGCGAGCCCGCGCCCTACAGCCGCGAAGTCACCGTCTATATCCCAGCCGGCTATAAGCCCGGCACCAAGGCGCCGCTCCTCGTGGTGCAGGATGGCAGCGGCTGGTCGGAGCGCGTCGCCGCCGCGCTCGATGGGCTGATCGCGCGGCATCGCGTGCCCAAGATCGTGGCGGTGATGATCCAGTCGGGCGGCGGCGACGCGCAGGGCTCCGAGCGCGGCCTCGAATATGACACGCTCTCGGGCCGCTACGCCGAATTCGTCGAGCAGGAAGTCCTGCCGCGCGTGACCAGGCTCTACGGTGTCCGCTTCACCAAGAACCCCGATGGCCGCGCGACGATGGGCGGCAGCTCGGGCGCGGCTGCGGCCTTCACCATGGCCTGGTACCACCCGGAATGGTACCACAAGGTCCTGTCCTACTCGGGTACCTTCGTGAACCAGGCCTCACCCGTCGATCCCAGGACCCCCGAGGGTGCCTGGGACTATCACGCCCATCTGATCCCCGAGAGCCCGAAAAAGCCGATCCGCATCTGGATGGAGGTCGGCGAGAAGGACCTCCACTGGAACGACCCCGAATTCACCTTCCACAATTGGCCGATGGCCAACGATCGCATGGCCGCCGCGCTCAAGGCCAAGGGCTATGACTATCGCTACGTCTGGGCGAAGGACGCGGTCCACGTCGACAAGGCCGTCACCATGCAGACCCTGCCCGAAGCGCTCGAATGGCTGTGGCGCGATTATCCTCGGTGATGACAATGCGCTAACGGGAAGAGCGACCGACCAGGAGACCGAAGAAAACATTATGCGACTTCAGGTCCGCCGCCGATGTCGCATTCTCGATGCATTCAAACTGCGCTTCGTTCGCGGCGCGATGCTCAATGCCGTTGGCGGTGACCTTACCTAAGCTGTCCTTGACGAAGGTCATGGTGTGTTGGTCGACGACGGTCAGCAGACTGCCCTTCTTGACGCCACAGAACGCCTCGACCGCTTCGGCGTAGAGCCCGAGCGGCTTTCCTTTATGCGGGATAGGCAGATCGGCGAGGCGGTGATGTGTTCGAAGCCAATCCCGGGCACGAGCTGTCTCGGTCCTGTCCTCAAGCCCGTAGTAGATAACATCATAACGCTTCTGGACAGCCGCATCGCGAAAATAGACGTAATAGACCGTCCTTAGCGACGCATCGGCAATACAGCCCAGCCTTTGGCCAGTCAGGGGGCCGCTCTCGCGAGACACCCAGACTACATCTTCTTGCATGTCCGGTTCGTATTGAACGCTCACGCTTTTCGCAGACAAGCCACAGCGCAACACTGCACCCCTTGCCGCTGCTTTAGACGGTAATTTGTGCGGCAAAGATGCAAAAGGACCGTCATCCACGGCCGAAGCGGCAATCGCCAGCGCTACGAAAGAACCGATCACCTTTTGATGCTTACGGCTTCGGCGTCTCGGGCGCGGCCAGGAACTTCGGCAGCCGCCGCGCATGCGTCGCCTGCTCGTAGGAATAGCCCAAAGCGATCAGCTTGGCCTCATCCCACTTCTTGCCGATGAAGGACAAGCCGACCGGCAGGCCATGCACCTGCCCCATCGGCACGGTCAGGTGCGGATAGCCCGCGACCGCCGGATAATTGCCCGCCCCGCCGCCTATGAAATGGTCGCCCGCGATCAGGTCGGTCCGCCACGACGGCCCGCCCGTCGGTGAGACCAAAGCGTCGAGATGGTCGTCGGCCAGCATCCGGTCGATCCCGTCCTCTCCCGCCAGCCTTTTCGCCTCGGACACGGCCTTCTTGTAATCCGGGTCGTCATAACCCTTGGAGGCCTGCGCCTCCTCGAAATATTCCTGGCCGAACCACGGCAGTTCCTGCGCCGCATGCGCCTTGTTGAAGGCGATCAGACTGGCCATGTCCCGCACCGTCACGTTGGACGGCGTCGAGGCGAGATAGGCGTTCAAGTCCTGCTTCAATTCGGTGATCAGGATCGTGTGCTCGTAATCGCCGATCTTGTCATGATCGGCGGGCTTCTTGACCTCGACCAGGAGCGCGCCCGCCGCCCTCAATTGCTGCAAGGCCTGCTCGAACAAGGCACGCGTGCCCGGCTCGTCGCCGACCGACCAGCGCAACACCCCGATCCGCGCGCCCTTGAGCGCGTGCGCGTCGAGCGCCTTGCTATAATCCTGTCTGTGCCGGTCGGCGTCCGCGCTCGCCGGATCGTCCGCGTCGCTGCCCGCCATCACGGTCAGCAGCCGCGCGGTATCTGCGACATTGGTCGTCATCGGCCCGGCCGTGTCCTGGCTGTGCGAGATCGGCACGACATGCGTGCGCGGGATCAGGCCGACCGTGGGCTTCAGCCCGACCAGGGCCTGAACCGACGCTGGGCAGGTCACCGACCCGTCGGTCTCCGTCCCGATCCCCGCCACCGCCAGGCCGGCCGCGATCGCCGATCCCGTGCCCGACGACGATCCGCACGCCGAGCGGTCGAGGATATAGGGATTGCGCGTCAGCCCGCCCTTCCCGCTCCACCCGCTCGATGAGGTGGTCGAGCGCATGTTCGCCCATTCGGACAGGTTGGTCTTGCCCAGGACGATAGCGCCCGCTGCGCGCAGCCGCGCCACCAAAGGCGCGTCGCGATGCGTGATATTGTTCGCCAGCGCCCACGATCCCGCCGTGGTCGGCATCGGATCCGCGCTGTCGATATTGTCCTTGATCAGGATCGGAATGCCCTCGAGCGGCCCGCGCACATGATGCGCCTTGCGCCGCGCGTCCGACGCCTGCGCGTCCGCCAAGGCATGCGGATTGAGCGCAATCACCGCGTTGAGCTTTGGCCCGGCTTTGTCCACCGCCGCGATCCGCGCGAGATAATGCCGTACCAGCGCGACCGAGGTGGTGCGGCCGGCGGCAAGATCGGTTTCGGTCTGCGCGATCGAACGGTCGGGTTCGGGAGCGGGAGCGGCGGCAAGGAGCGGGAGAGCGAGGAGCGCGAGGATCGGTTTCATGAGCAGAACGAAGCACTCCGTTCGGTTGCCCGCAAGCGACAAAGTCTCGAACGTCCCGCCCCTGCCCTCTCTCGTCACCCCGCCCCGTCCTCGTCATCGCCGCCCACTCTCGTCATCCCCGCGCAGGCGGGATCCATAACCTCCAACGAACCGCCTCCATCGGCAGCGCAAGGGGTATGGATTCCCGCCTTCGCGGGAATGACGGAAGGATGCGTTCAACCGTGAACCGCCGCGAAACCGAAATCTTTCGTCCCGGAAAGGCGCTTTGGCGTTGCAAAAAATGCTCAGGGCCAACATTGGGAGAACATGGCGCTTGACCGAAGAATAGCCGCCGTCACCGACCGGGTGATCGAGCGATCCGCAGCCTCGCGCCGTGCCTATCTCGATCTGATCGATCGGGAACGTGAGCATGGCGTCGACCGTCCCCGCCTTTCGTGCGGCAATTTCGCGCACGGTTTTGCCGCCGCCGGCGAGGACAAGAAGGCGATCATCGCGCAGAAGGCGATGAACATCGGCCTCGTCACCTCCTATAACGACATGCTCTCGGCGCATCAGCCCTACGGCCGCTACCCCGAGCAGATGAAGATCTTCGCGCGCGAGGTCGGCGCCACCGCCCAGGTCGCGGGCGGCGTTCCCGCCATGTGCGACGGCGTCACCCAGGGCCAGCCCGGCATGGAGCTGTCGCTGTTCAGCCGCGACACGATCGCGCTCTCGACCGCGATCGCCTTGAGCCACGGCATGTTCGAAGGCGCGGCCTTGCTCGGCATCTGCGACAAGATCGTGCCGGGCCTGCTGATGGGCGCGCTCCGCTTCGGGCACCTGCCGGTGATCCTGATCCCGGCCGGGCCGATGCCGTCGGGCCTGTCCAACAAGGAAAAGCAGCGCGTCCGCCAGCTTTATGCCGAGGGCAAGGCCGATGAGGCGCAATTGCTCGAGAGCGAAAGCGCCTCCTACCATAGCGCCGGCACCTGCACCTTCTACGGCACCGCCAACTCCAATCAGATGATGATGGAGATGATGGGCCTGCACGTGCCCGGCGCCGCCTTCGTCAATCCCGGCACCCCGCTCCGCCAGGCGCTGACCCGCGCCGCGACGCATCGGCTGGCCGAGATCGGCTGGGCCGGGAACGACTATCGCCCGCTCGGCCGCTGCATCGACGAGAAGGCGATCGTCAACGCCGCGATCGGCCTGCTCGCGACCGGCGGATCGACCAATCATGCAATCCACCTCCCCGCGATCGCGCGCTCGGCCGGCATCATCTTCGATTGGGAGGATCTCGACCAGCTCTCGGCCGCCGTGCCCCTGGTCGCGCGCGTCTATCCCAACGGATCGGGCGACGTGAATCATTTCCACCAGGCGGGCGGGATCGGCTTCGTGATCCGCACCCTGCTCGACGAAGGCCTGCTCCACGGCGACCTGCTCACCGTCTGGAAGGACGGAATGGAGGCTTACACACAAGAGCCGACGCTGGACGGCGACAGCCTCGTCTGGAACGCGGTCACCGAAAGCCGCGACGATAGCATGCTCCGCCCCGCCTCGGCCCCCTTCCAGCCCGACGGCGGCATGCGCCTCGTCCAGGGCAATCTCGGCCGCGCCACCTTCAAGACCAGCGCGGTCGAGCGCGAACGCTGGACGATCGAGGCCCCCGCACGCGTCTTCCACGATCAGGACGACGTGCTCGCCGCCTACAAGAAGGGCGAATTGCACCGCGACGTCATCGTCGTGGTCCGCTTCCAGGGCCCCAACGCCAACGGCATGCCCGAACTCCATAAGCTGACACCCGCGCTCGGCGTGCTGCAGGACAAGGGCTTCAAGGTGGCCTTGGTCACCGACGGCCGCATGTCGGGCGCGTCCGGCAAGGTCCCGGCCGCGATCCACCTTTCGCCCGAGGCGCTCACCGGCGGCCCGATCGGCAAGGTGCGCGACGGCGACATCATCCGCCTCTCCGCCGACGACGGCACGCTCGACGCTCTGGTCGATCCGGCCGAATGGGACGCCCGCGTTCAAATCCAGGCGCCGCGCCCCCATATCGGCACCGGGCGCGAACTCTTCGCTTTCATGCGCCGCGGCGCGAGCACTGCCGAGCAAGGCGGATCGGCGCTTCTGGTCGCGATGTGCGACGATCTGGGCGAAGGTCTGCTCGGCGATGGCGTGTCGCTCGACAAGAATATCGAAGACGAGGAAATCGACGCGTGACGATTGATGCTGTGATGCGGATGGCGCCGGTGATCCCGGTGCTGGTGGTCCAGGATGCGGCGCATGGCCTGCCGATGGCGCAGGCTTTGGTGAATGGCGGCCTCCCCGTGCTGGAGGTGACCTTGCGCACCGAGGCTGCATTGGACGTGATCCGTGAGATGTCGAAGTGCGAGGGCTCGTTCGTCGGCGCGGGCACCGTGCTCAACGAGAAGCAACTTGACGCCGCGATCGACGCGGGCGCGAAGTTCATCGTCAGCCCCGGCCTCACCACGCCGCTCGCCGAAGCCGCGATCGAACGCGGCATCCCCTTCCTGCCGGGCATCGCCACCGCCGCGGACATCATGCGCGGGCTCGACCTCGGGCTCGATCGCTTCAAATTCTTCCCGGCTGAAACCTCAGGCGGAATCAAGGCCTTGAAGGCGCTTGCTGCGCCTTTCTATCAAGCTCGTTTCTGCCCGACCGGCGGCATCACCGTCGATACCGCGCCCGATTGGCTCGCCGTCGATGCGGTGCTGTGCGTCGGCGGCTCGTGGCTGGTTCCGGCGGGCGATCCCGACCCGGCCGCGATCGAAGCGCGCGCCCGCGCCGCCTCGCAATTGCGCAAATAAGGTGAGCGCACTCGACGGCGTTTCCGACGAGCAGCCTGCCCTCCTCCGCGCGGACGCCGTCTCGCGCCGCGCCGCCGCGACCGGCTTCGACTGGGACGACGCCGCCGGCGCGCGCGCCAAGGTGGTCGAGGAAATGGCCGAGGTCGATGCCGCCGACAGCGAGGCGGAGCGCATCGACGAAATCGGCGACCTGCTGTTCGCGCTCGTCAACTGGGCCCGCAAGCTCGGCGTCGATCCCGAAGCCGCGCTCCACCAGGCCACCACCAAGTTCGAACACCGCTTCCGCGCGATGGAAGCGGAGGCCGGCCAGGCCTTCCCCACCCTAACCCTCGATCAGATGGAAGCGCTCTGGCAGCGGGTGAAACAACGAGCGCGCTGAGATTGGAGGCTTGCCTCAGGTTCGATTGGGCGGACAATCCTGCGGGATAGTCCAGGCACGCGGCGCTGGCTCCGTGCTATTCTCGCGCAGCCGGTAGACCAGCCGTTCCCGGTCATGACCGTTGGCGACGCACGCGGCCAGATAATAATCCCGGTTCAGCACGTGCTGCACGATCGTGTGCGTCTCCGCATTGCCGAAGATGAAGCGCGGATAATCGTCGACCACCACTTGCGGACGCCCCGCCATGATCCGCCGCACCTCCGCCGACGGGTCGACGCCCAGCGCCGCGACATGCGCCTCGTCGCGCGCGCTCAGATGGCCCGGAAACACCCAGCGGCTCGGCAGGCAGCTATGCGTCAGCATGTAGAGCGCGGGATAGCCGTCATAGACATAGATGCAGCCATGCGTCGGCTCCGCGGCTGCCGCGACCAGCAACGCCTCGCGGCGGCCGCCCTTGCGTATCTCATTCTCCTTGAGCACGACCTGTCCGACCACCAGCCCGGCGGCGATCGTCGCGAACGCCGCCGAGCGGCGCAGCTTGCTACTGTCCATCGCCTGCGCGATCAGCACGCAGGCTGGCAGCAGCAGCGGGATCGCATAATGCGGGCTGTTGAAACGGAAATAGATCAGCCAGCCGGCCGCCGCCGCGCCGAGCCAGCACCAATAGAATGCCCGCGCCCCGCGTACCGGCCCGGCCTTGCGCCACCACAGGCTCGCCAGCCAGATCATGATCGGCGAGAGGATCGCCACGCTCGCCGCGAAATCCGCCGCCTGGATCGGCAGGGTGTTGCGCCCCTGGCCGAACAAGGAGACGAAATTGCAGAAGACAAAGTCGCGCGTGTGCCCCATCGCCGCGTAGACCGCGAAGGCAAGCGCGGTCGGCGCCAGCGCCGCCCCGATCCATAGCAGTGTCGACAGGCTAAGCCGCGCGATCGGTTCGCGCGCCTTCATACCGCCCAGGACCAGCGCGATCCCGAAGGCGATCCCTTCGAACATCACGCTATATTTGATCTGCAGCGCGATGCCCGTGGAGAGCATCGCCCAGGCGCCCCACATCCGCGCCCGCCGTGGATCGCGCAGCGCCTGAAGCGTCAGTCCGGCGGCAACCACCATGAACAGATCGAAGAAGACCGGCGCCTGGCCTCCCTCGGCTTCCATGAAATCGAGCCACAATATGTAGGCGCAGGCGGCGGCGATCGATCCGGCCTGTCCGCAATCGCGCCGGGCGAGCCGGTACAGGACGAAGGCGGTCGCGACGCAGAAGACCAGCGCAACCAATTGATATTGCAGCACGCCATCGCCACCCAGCAGGCGGATGCCCGCATAGAGCAGGAACAGGCCGATCGGCTTGCGGTCGAAGATATCGACATAAGGCAGCGCCCCGTGGAGCATCCGGTCGCCGACCAGCAAATAGAATTGCTCGTCGAAGCCGATCACCGGATTGCCGAACGTATGCCATCGCGCACCAATTGCGATCAACGCGAGGATCAGCAGCGCCGAAAGCGCCTCGGGCGCGCCCTCCAGGCGCGTCGGAACGCGAATGCGGTCCTTCGCACCGTCCCCATGGAAGCGCGCGGGCAATGTCAGCCGGTCAGGATCGGCGATACGTAGGATGGGATCGGCTTCCGACATCAAACGGGACATGCAGACTGTTTCATCCTAGACATGCTGATCGGGTGGAAAAATGACACCAATCGGTGCGGTGCGGCTCGACGACTAGTGCGGTTCCAACAGAGCGAAGTTCAAGGATACTCTGTGCGAGACTGCGTCGGCACAGCCGGGTCCGCAATCTCTCTCCTTTGCTGAACGGCTTCTGAAGCGATGCGTTGCCGACTTTCCATTGCAAGCCGAAAGGTGGGCGAAGGAGCGACCACCACTTGCTCCATCCCATTTCGGCTGAGCCTGTCTAAACACACCCAGCCATCCCACCTCCGTCATGCCGGAACTTCCCCCACCCAATCCTCCCCCGCCAGGGGGAGGTGGCGCCGAAGGCGACGGAGGGGGCGGAAAGCGACGTCTTCCAAAGAACGGGCCACTTTCGTCAAAATCCTGTGCCTCCTCCCCCTCCGTCAGGCTGCGCCTGCCACCTCCCCCTGGCGGGGGAGGATCATGGGACTTGACAAACCGGCCCAAATCATGTACGCACGGTGCGTTCATTGGCTCAGGCCAAAGGACATGACCGGCGCGAAGCTCGTCAGCATGCATGAGACGGTAACTTCGCCCACAGAGTACAGATCTCGGCATGAGGCTTTAAGGCTCTCATGGCGATGCCGCCGTCGTGGAGGGGAGCTACGCGGACGAGCGGGAGGGCCTGGGGGTTTCCCGGGTCCTTGGGGGTAACCTCCGGCCAAGACCGCAGCTTCCGGACGGCATCGTGTGGGGTGGCCCCGGGCGATGCTGGAGGGGGATCACCCTTCCAGGGGCTTGATTGCCACCCGGACCAAATCCCGCGGCCACCCTTTGACCGGATAGCGCGCATTGGCAGGCCTGCAGGCGCTATTTTCCGAGGACTTCGCTGTCCAGGGTCATGCTTGCAGCCTCCCCGCAGCCGACGAGGGGGCGGAACCGCGCCGGTCACTCACGCTTGCCACCAAGCCAGGGGAGAGGTGCGTCCAAATTCCTTCACCCCAATCCGTCATCCCAGCGAAAGCTGGGATCTCAGGAGAGGAAGGACCGCGCCCACATCCCTACACCGTCATCCCGGACTTGTTCCGGGATCCACCCAGCGGCCTGGCCGCAACCTCCCGGTGGATGCCGGAACGAGCCTGTCCTGAGCCTGTCGAAGGGCCCGGCATGACGGCAGCACATCACCGCCGGATCAGCCCCATCATTCGCAGCAAAAACCAGGTCGCGCCCGAACATGCCACCGCCATCACCGTCGCGATCAGCGTTCCTTCCAGTCCGCTGGTGAGCGGGAGCCCGCTCGTGTTCATCCCGAAAAAGCCCGTCACCAAAGTCGCCGGCATGAACAGGGCCGTGATCACCGAGAGCAGATAGACATTCTCGTTGGTCTGCTGCCCCGCTTGCAAATCCAGTTCCTCGCGCAGCAGGCGAAGCTGGGTTTGCGCCGCGACCACATCGCGCTCGATCGGCTGCAGCCGGCGCGCGACGGATTCGAATATGCCGCGATAGGTGGGATCGACCGCGGGATCGTCGCTCGCGCGGAATAGGGTCATGTGCATCCCGCTCGCCATACGGTGCAGCCGCGCGGTCAGGCGCCGCAGCGTCACCAGCGCGCGCGTATCGGGCACGCGGTCGTCGGCCAGCACCTGATCCTCCAGCGCAAGCAATTCGGACATCGCGCTCGCGGTGCGCGTGACCAGGCTGTCGGCCAAGGTTCCCAGCACCAGTCCGAGCGCCTGGTCGACATTCAGGTCATCGGCCTGCGCCGCGCGATGGCGGAAGATATCAGGCGTGTGCAGCGGATGATGCCGCCCGGTCAGCATCAGGCCCGGCCGCACCGCGATGTGGAGCGCGCCGATCCGCTCGGTCTCCTCGCGGTCGAACTCGCGCTGGAAATCGGGCAGCACGATCGCCATCGCGCGCCGGCTGCCCAGCACGCGCGGATGTTCGTCGCGCGACAGGAACAGGGCCTGCACCTCGGGCGGCAGCCCCGATTGGTCCGCGATCCAGCGCGCGCTGCGCTGGTCCCACAGGTCGAGATGGAGCCAGCGGAAGCTCGCCTCCGCCGGCGGCTGGCTTTCGCCCACCACCACGCCATCTGCCGTCTTCCAGCAGGTCCAGACCAGGCCGGGTTCAATCAGCGGCGGCGGAGGGGGTTGGTCGGACGTAGGTGCCTCCTCGTGAAAGCACCGTCCGCGCTATGACGATTTTGTTACCGATCAGCGACGCGACTGGAAGCGCGCAAATTCGTCCGCGGAAAGCCGCACGTCCATCGTCAGAGTCTCGCCCTCCATTTGCTGGTCGAGCACTTCGCCATGCTGGTGCAGCCACGCGATCGCACCGCCATCCCCCGCGGGAAGCGCGATGCTGTGCACGCGCGCACCGGCGAGCAGGCGTTCGGACACGACGCGGCGCAGATCCTCGATCCCCTCGCCCGTCAGCGCGGAGATCGCGACCACATCCTGGTCGCGCGCGGCGCTCGCCAGTACAATTTCGTGCGCTTCGGCATCAAGCGCATCGAGCTTGTTCCAAACCTCGATGATCGGCGCGCCCTCGCCCGCCTCGGGCCCTACCCCGATCTCCGCCAGCACCGCCAGCACATCGGCGCGCTGCGCTTCGGTATCGGGATGCGCGATATCGCGGACGTGGAGGATGATATCGGCCGCGGTCACCTCTTCCAGCGTGGCGCGGAAGGCGGCGACCAATTGCGTCGGCAGATCGGAGACGAAGCCCACCGTGTCCGACAGGATCGTCTTGTCGATCCCGGGCAGTGAGATCTGGCGCATCGTCGGATCGAGCGTGGCGAACAGCAGATTTTCCGCCATCACGTCCGCGCCGGTCAGCCGGTTGAACAGGGTCGACTTGCCCGCATTGGTGTAGCCGACCAGCGCCACCACCGGCCACGGCGCGCGCTCGCGCCGCGCGCGATGCAGCCCGCGCGTCTTGCGCACCTGCTCCAGCTCGCGGCGGATCTTGGCCATGCGGTCGCGGATCAGGCGGCGGTCGGCCTCGATCTGGGTTTCGCCCGGGCCGCCGAGGAAGCCGAAGCCGCCGCGCTGGCGTTCCAGGTGGGTCCAGGACCGGACCAGCCGACCCGCCTGATAATCGAGATGCGCAAGCTCGACCTGCAATCGCCCTTCCGCGGTCGCTGCACGCTCGCCGAAAATCTCCAGGATCAGGCCGGTCCGGTCGATCACCTTGGCGTTGGTCGCCTTCTCCAGATTCTGCTGCTGGACCGGCGTCAGCGCGGCATCGACCACGACCAGCTCGGCTTCCTCCATCCGCGCGGCGGCCGCGATCTGCTCGACCTGGCCCGAACCGAACAGGGTCGAAGGCTTGGGCTGGCGGATACGGAAGGCAAGCTTGTCGGCCACGTCGAGCCCGATCGCGGCGGCCAGGCCGGCCGCCTCCTCCAGGCGCGCGTCAGTGTCGCGCAGCCCGGCATTGATCTCGGGCAGCGCAATCACCGCGCGGGCGCCGTGGCGCACCTCGTCGGTTTCGTCGCGATTGAAGACACTCATTCGGACAAGATAGGAAGCGGAGGCAGGGCTTTCACCCCGCTTTCCTCATTCCCCCTCTTCGCCTTCCTCACCGTTCATCAGATTGAGCGGATGAAGCGGCTGCACGGTCGAGATTGCGTGCTTGTAGACGAGCTGGCTCATCCCGTCGCGGCGAAGCAGCATGCAAAACAGGTCGTAGGCCGCGATCTCACCCTGCAGCATCACGCCGTTGACCAGGAACATCGTGACCGGGTCGCCCGACTTGCGCACCGCTGCCAGGAAAATCTCCTGCAGAAGCTGCGACTTCTTGTCGTCGAACGCCTTCTCCACTTCATCCAGGTCGATCGGATGCGCGGGCATCACGGTCGAGATGGCATGCTTGTAGATAAGCTGGCTCTGCCCGTCGCGGCGCAGCAGCACCGAGAAATTGTCGAACCAGGTGATGATGCCCTGCAGCTTGACGCCCTTGACGAGGAACATCGTCACCGGGGTCTTCGATTTGCGGAGCGTGTTCAGGAAGATGTCCTGAAGATTGTTGACCTTATCTGCCATGGTGGCCGGCCTTCTTTCGTCTTGGCGGGTCATGGGCCCGCACTGGCGCCGTAACCGGCGTCGTGTTCGCCCCCCGAACGAGGGCGGCCGCACCATAGCCGCCGCTGCGTTGCAGCACAAGTATGCAGCAGTATTTCTGTCCTTTTTGCGACGAAAGGACGCGGCGTTTATTCCTCCTCGCCGCGCGGATCGGCGAGGCCCAGGCTCTTCAGCTTCCGGTGGAGCGCCGAACGTTCCATCCCGATGAAGGTCGCGGTGCGGCTGATATTGCCCGAGAAGCGGCGGATCTGGACGCGCAGATATTCGCGCTCAAACGTCTCGCGCGCCTCGCGCAGCGGCGTGCCCATGATCGATCGCGCCGCATTGCCCGGCACGATCTCGGCCTGGCCCGACAGCAATTCGGGCGGCAGCATATCCGCATCGATCCGGCCGATCCGGTCGCCCGGTGCCAGGATGATCGTGCGCTCGATCACGTTGCGCAGCTGGCGGACATTGCCCGGCCAGTCATAGGCCTGAAGCGCTGCGATCGCCTCGGGGCTGATCTCGGGCGTCGCGACCCGGCGTTCGGCGGCGTAGCGCGCGGCGAAATGGTCCGCCAGCATCGGAATGTCCTCGCGGCGCTGCTCCAGCGGCGGCAGCACCACCGGCACCACGTTGAGCCTGTAATAGAGGTCTTCGCGGAACCGCCCCGCCGCAATCTCCGCGGTCAAATCGCGCGCGGTCGCCGACACGACCCGCACGTCGACCTTGACCGTGCGCGTCCCACCGACGCGGATGAAGCTCTGATCGGTCAGCACGCGCAATATCTTGGCCTGCGCCGACATCGGCATGTCCGCAATCTCGTCGAGGAAGAGCGTGCCGCCATGCGCCTGTTCAAGCAGGCCGGGACGCACCAGCTCGTTGCCCTCCTCCGCGCCGAACAATTCCTCCTCGACGCGGTCGGGCGTCATCCGCGCCGCGGAGACGACCACGAACGGCGCCTTCACCCGCGGCGACCAATTGTGCAGCAGCCGCGCGGCCACTTCCTTGCCCGATCCGGCAGGCCCCGCGATCAGCACGCGGCTGCCCGTCCCCGCCACCCGCTTCAGCGTCGCGCGCACGCCGTTGATCGCCTGGGACGTGCCGGTCAGCTCTTCTTCCTGGCCGATTTGAGCACGCAGCGTCTCATTCTCGCGCCGCAGCCGCTCGGTCTCGGTCGCGCGCCCGACCAGATGGAGCAGGCGCGAGCTTTCGAAGGGCTTCTCGATGAAGTCGACCGCACCCTGGCGCACCGCCGCCACCGCCGTATCGAGATTGCCATGGCCCGAGAAGACAATCACCGGCAGGGTCGGGTCGCGCCGCTTGATCTCGCCCAGCAATTGCAGCCCGTCCAGGCGCGAACCCTGCAGCCACACGTCGAGCAAAACCAGGCTCGGCCGTCGCTCGGCCAGCGCCGCCAAGGTGGCATCGGCATCGCCCGCCGAACGCGGCCGATAGCCCTCATCCTCCAGCACGCCGCAGACGAGCTCGCGGATATCCGCCTCGTCGTCCACAACCAGAATATCGAGCGACATGGTTCCTACAGACTCCTGGCTAATTCGGGGGTGCGCTCCTCGGGCGTGTCGTCGATGGCGACGGCCGCGAGCGCGTTGAGGTCGAAATCGAGATGGACGAGCGTGCCACCGCCCGGCCGGTCGGCGAAGCTGATCGTCCCCATATGGTCCTCGACGATGCGGCGCACGATCGCGAGGCCGAGCCCGGTACCCTTGGCGCGCGTCGTCACATAAGGCTCGGTCAGGCGATCGCGCTCGGCGGGCAGCCCGACGCCATCGTCGGCAAGATCGAGCAGCAGCCGTCCGTCCGCGACATGAATCGTCATAGCGATCGTGCCGCCCTGCCCTTCGCCCAGCTTGGCCTCGACCGCCTCGCACGCATTCTTGACGATGTTGGTCAGCGCCTGCCCGATCTGGCGGCGGTCGCACACCATGATCGGCGGCTCGTCGGGCGCATCCAGGCTGAAGCGGATCGCGGGGTGCGCGACCTCGTGCAGGAACAGCGAATGGCGCGCGATCTCCGCCATATTCTCACGCCGGAAAAGCGGCTTAGGCATGCGCGCGAAGGACGAGAATTCGTCGATCATGCGACGGATGTCGCCGACCTGGCGAACGATGGTCGAGACCAGCTTCTCGAACGTACCCGACTCGTCGGATATCTCCTTGCCGTAACGGCGCTGGAGGCGCTCGGCGGCGAGCTGGATCGGGGTGAGCGGATTCTTGATCTCGTGCGCGATCCGGCGCGCGACGTCGGACCAGGCTGCGTGGCGCTGGTCGGCAAGCTGCTGCGTGATATCGTCGAAGGTGAGGACATGGCCGTTGCCGGCATTGACCACGGTCGCCGCGAGCGTGCGCACATCGCCGTCACCCGCCAGCTGCAGGACCGCGTGACGCTCGCCCGTATCGAGCAACTTGTCGAGCTCGGGAGCTATCGCGTCCAGCGGCTGCCCGATCGGGCTGACCTCACCCGTGCGCAGCAGCGCCTGCGCCGACAGGTTGATCAAGGTCACTTCGCGGTCGCGATTGACCGAGACGACGCCCGCGGACACGCCCGACAGCACCGCCTCGGTCAGCGCACGCCGGCTTTCGAGCGCCCCCGTCTGTTCCTGCAGACGCCGCGTCATGCGGTTGAAGGCGGCGGCAAGGCGGCCGACCTCGTCATATTTGTTGGGCGCGGGCACACGCGCCGCGAGGTCGCCCCCCGCCACGCGCCGCGCCGCGCCGACCAGTTCGCCGATCGGCCGCACAAGGCGGTCCGCCACCGCAAAGGCGGTCCAGATCGCAATCGCCACCGTTAGCAATGAAACGATCAACAGCGCGGCATTGATCTCGAGCTGCAGCGTACGCGCGCGCTGCTGGAAGGCGCGATAATCATCGATCGCCAATGTCGCGCGTGCCGCCTGCTGGATCGGCAACGGATCGGCGTTCAGTGAAATCCACAAATAGGTCCGCGTGCCGGCATCCAGTAATACCGTCGTCTCCATGCGGTCGCGCATGACCGTCACCTGCGGCTTGGTGGGATCGGACCCGCTCAGCTTGGTCGGATCGACGTGCAGGTCGAGCGGTCCGCGGCCCGCGCGCCCGAACATGATGAGTTGGATGCGGTTATTTGGCGATACGCTAAAGACCGCTGCGCGATCGAGCTGCCGATAAAAGAGCTGCTGTGCAAAAAAGGATCGCACGCGCGGATCTTCGACCGGCGCGACGGCCAGCGCGCGCAGCAGATCGAACCGCATCGCGGTCGCCTGGTTGAGCAGACTGTCACGATGCTCGTTGATATAGGCCTGCACCACCCTGTCGGCATTTTGCAGGACCACGGTCGCACGGTCGGAAAACCAGAAGCGTACGCCGAACTGGAACAGCAAGGACGCGAAAATCACCACCAGTAGGGTCGGCACGGCGGTCAGCATCGAGAACAGCGCAACCAGCCGCACATGCAGTCCGCCGCGTGCACCCAATGGCGATTGTTCCGATCGCGCGCGTGCCACGCGCTGCGCGATCAGCACCATCAGGGCCATCGCCGGCACTAGGATGCCGACGAGCAACAGTGCGACCACGAAAGGATCCAGCGTCCGATCGACACTGCCATGTTTGACAATCGACCAGGTGATTCCACCCATCAGCAGAAGCGCGGCGATGGCCAGCGGCTCGCCCACGGCAAGGATGCGCCGCGAGCGGAAGATCAAGCTGAGGCGTCGCCGCCATCGCGACGTTCGCCGGAGTGCGCCCTGAGGAGACGGCATCATCGTGTCCGAGCTACCACATCAATGTGGCGCATGGAACACATATGCCGCACTTATGCGGCGAGCTGTTCGCTCACTCGCCTCGTCGCACCGCCGGCCCGACCCCGAGGTCGGTGAGCTTCTTGCGCAGCGTGTTGCGGTTAATGCCGAGCAGCCGCGCCGCCTTGAGCTGATTGCCCCGAACCGCGGCCAAGGTCAGGCGCAGCAAGGGTTTTTCGAGCTCGGCCAGTACGCGATCATAGAGGCCGTCGGGCGGAAGCGCGTTGCCATAGCTCGCGAAGTGGCGTGCGAGATGCTGCTCGATCGCTTCGCTCAGGTCCGCCCCTTCCGGCACGGGCGATGCCGCCTGTTGCCCGCTTGCACCCAATTGCTGCTCGATCAGCGCGGGGGTGATCAGCGCATCGCGCGTCAGGGCGGCCAGACGGCGCATCAGATTCTCGAGCTCGCGCACATTGCCCGGCCAGCTATGCTGTTCGAGCCGCTCGACCGCCTTCGCGCTCAATTGCTTGCGCGGCAGCCCGTCGGCGGCGGCCCGGTCGAGGAAATGGCGCGCAAGCTCGCCCACGTCCGAACCGCGCTCGCGCAAGGCCGGTAGCCGGACGGGTACCACGTTCAGCCTGTAATAGAGATCCTCGCGAAACTGACCGTCGGCGATCAGCCTCGGCAATTCCTGGTGCGTGGCGGCGATGATGCGCACATCCGCCCGGATCGCGCGCGCGCCGCCGACGGGGGAGAATTCGCCCGACTGGAGCACGCGCAGCAGCCGCGTCTGCGCTTCCATCGGCATGTCGCCGATCTCGTCGAGGAACAAGGTCCCGCCCTGGGCCTGCTCGAACCGGCCCGCGGTACGCTGCGCCGCGCCGGTGAAGGCGCCGCGTTCGTGGCCGAACAATTCGCTTTCGATCAGCTCGCGCGGGATCGCGGCCATGTTGACCGCGACGAAAGGCGCACCCTTGCGCGGACCGAAATCGTGGATCGCCCGCGCAACCAGTTCCTTGCCCGTTCCGGATTCGCCCAGCACCAGAACGGTCAGGTCGTTCGAGACAACGCGCGCGATGGTGCGATAGACTTCCTGCATCGGCGGCGAACGGCCGATCAGCGGCAGATCTTCGCCCGCCGAGGCGCCCTCTTCCAACCCCGCCGCCGGTCCCCGCGCCAGCGCATCGTCCACCGCCTGCGCCAGCTCGCCTAGGTCGAACGGCTTGGGTAGATAGTCGAACGCGCCCTGTTCGGTCGCGCGCATCGCGGTGGTGAAGGTATTCTGCGCCGACAGCACGATGATCGGCATATGCGGATGGTCGGCAAGCAATTCGGGCACTAGGTCGAGCCCGTTGCCGTCGGGCAGCACCACGTCGGTCAGCAGCACCTGCGGCCGGAAGGTGCGGATAACGCGCTTCAGATCGGCGGCGGTTGCGGCGGTCTCGACCGTGTGGCCCGCACGGCGCAGCGCCTCGCGCACCACCGTGCGGATTGCCGCGTCGTCGTCGCACACCAATACGCGTCCGCCCATGCCCTACTTCCTCGGCGCGCGCGGCAGCAGCAGGCGGAACACGGTCCGTTCCGGATGCCCCTCGCGCGCATATTCGACTAGGCCGCCCTGATCGGCGACCAATTTCTCGACCAAAGCCAGCCCTAGCCCGCGTCCATCGCGCTTGGAACTGACGAACGGATCGAACAGATGCTCGGCGATTTCCGGCGGCGCGCCGGGACCATCGTCGATCACGCACACCTCGATCGGCAGTTGCCGCCGCCCATCGCCGCCGTCGGTGAGCATCGACATGCCGTGGCGGTATGCGGTGGTGATCGTGATCGACCCGCCCGCCTCGCCCAAGGCCTCGGCCGCATTCTTGAGCAGGTTGATCACGACCTGCACCAGCGAATCCCGATGGCCGAGGACGTTCGGCAGCGACGGGTCGTAAACCTCTTTGAAATTTATCGTATCCGCGAAACCGCGCCGCGCGACATTGCTCGCATGGTCGAGGATGGCGTGGATATTCTGCGGTTCCAGCGCGAGCGGCCGGGTATCGGTGAAGCCCTCCATCCGGTCGATCAGCGCCGCGACGCGATCGACCTCGTCGCGGATCAACTGGGTGAGCGCGCGCGAATCCTCATCGGCATTGGCCTCCAGCAATTGCGCCGCGCCGCGTATCCCCGACAGCGGATTCTTGATCTCGTGCGCGAGCAAGGCCGCCGCGCCGGCCGCGGCCAGATTGCCGCCCGCGCGCCGTGCGATCGGTCCCGAAGCGGGGTGGGTATGGAGCGCAAGGATGCGCCAGCCCGGCCAGTCGGGCAAAGGCGCCGCCATCAGGTCCGCGCGCAGCGGGCGCGTCCCGGGCAGATGGATTTCGAGATCATAGGCTACGAACGGCGTCTCGGTCGGCATCGAGCGCAGATGATGCCCGGTCGCATCATTGATCCCCATGCCGATGATCACGCTGCGCGACAGGTTCAGCAACGTCTCCGCCGCAGCATTGGCGTCGAGGATCAGGCCATCCTCGTCCACCACCAGCACGGGCGTCGGCAGCGCCGACAGCAAGGCCTCGGCCGGCGCGGGGCGCGCGTCGCCCCGCGCGCGCAGCCGGGCTAGGCGGCCGCTCGCGTAGTCCACGGCGCGTAGAATTCGGCGAGCATGCGGAGCGCCGCGGCGGCGTCCGGCTCCTGGTTGAAGCGGTTGCGGAACTCGGCCGAGCCGGTCAGGCCCTTGGTGTACCAGCCGATATGCTTGCGCGCCATATTGACCCCGACCTCTTTGCCATAAAGGTCGAGCATTTCTTCATAATGCCCTATGATCGTGCGATATTGTTCGTCGATCGAAGGGTCGGGCCGACGCTCGCCATGCTGCAGCCAGCGCATCACCTGCGCCAGCAGCCAGGGCTTGCCATAAGCGCCCCGTCCGATCATCACGCCGTCCGCGCCCGATTGCTCCAGCGCCGCATCCGCATCTTCCAGCGTGCAGATGTCGCCATTGACGATCACCGGGATCGAGACCGCCTCCTTGACCCGGCGCACGAACGCCCAGTCGGCCGATCCCTTGTACATCTGGCAGCGGGTGCGGCCATGCACGGTGATCATCTTGACGCCGATATCCTCGGCCGCGCGCGCCAGCTCGGGCGCGTTGAGGCTCTGATGGTCCCAGCCCATCCGCATCTTGAGCGTGACCGGCACCTTCACCGCCTTGACCGTCGCCGCGATCAGCTCGCGCGCCAGCTTGGGCTTGGCCATCAGCGCCGACCCGGCATCGCCGTTGACGACCTTGCGCACCGGACAGCCCATATTGATGTCGACGATCGCCGCGCCCTTGTCCTCGGCAAGTCTTGCCGCCTCGCCCATCTGCTCGGGCTCGCAGCCGACCAATTGCATCGACACCGGATCCTCGCTCGGGTCCCACAGCGCCTTCTGGATCGACTGGCGCGTCTCGCGGATCGCGGCCTGGCTCGCGATCATCTCGGTCACGTTGAGGCCCGATCCATAGCCGCGCACGCGCCGCCGGAACGGCAGGTCGCTGACGCCGGTCATCGGCGCCAGGATCACCGGCGTTTCGATCGTGACATTACCAATCTGGATGGGCTTGAGCCGGGACACGCTTTTTACTTTGCCTAAAAATCAGGCAGAGCCCCTACAGCTTTAGCCGTCGCCCCGCAACCAGCGCGCGGCGGCCTCGTCGTCGCCGGCGCGCGGCTCGACCCAGGCCTGCCGGCCATCGGCAAAAGTCTCGCGCTTCCAGAAGGGCGCCTGCGTCTTCAATCGGTCGATCAGGCTCGCGCAGGCATCGAGCGCCGCGCCGCGGTGCCGCGCGGCGGTGGCGACAAACACGATGCCCGCGCCGGGCGCGAGCGCTCCGTGGCGATGGATGATCGTGACGCCAAGCAGATCCCAGCGCGCGGCGGCATCCTCCGCCAGCGTCTGCATCATCGCCAGGGTCATCCGGGGATGATGCTCCAGCATCAATTCGATGAGGCCGCCGTCACCGCGCACGATGCCGGTGAAGCTCGCCACCCCGCCCCCACCCAAGGCTTCGAGCCGGGCAAGCTCGACGCCCGCATCGAACGGCTCGGGCTGGAGGCGGACCTGGATCATCCGCCCGTCACCGGCGGGAAGATCGCGACCTCCCGCGCGCCCACGATCGAGGCATCCAAATCCGCGAACTTCTGATCCACCGCCGCGCGCAGGCAGGCGATATCCCCGAGTGCCGATTCGTGGCCCGCGCTGCGCGTCGCGAGCCACGCGATCAAGCCGCGCAGATCGGTCACGTCGGCGGGTAGGTCCACGTCCTCATAATCGGTGCCGATCCGCTCGCGCACCCAGGCGAAATAGAGAATGTCCACGTCAATCCATATGTTTGAGGCCGACGCGCAGATAATCCCAGCCGGTCACCACCGTCAGCCCGGCCGCGCTCCACAGACAGAAGAGGCCGGCCCATGCGATCCAGCTTTGGCCGGGCAGCGCGCCGCCCAGGATCAACGCGCCCAGCGAGATCATCTGAAAGGTCGTCTTCCATTTGGCGAGCTGGCTGACGGGGACCGACACGCGCAGCTCGGCCAGGAATTCACGCAGGCCCGATACCGCGATCTCGCGCAGCAGGATGATGAGCGCGGCGATCATCGCCGGGCCGTCGATCGCGCGGGTGAAGAGCAGCATCACGATCACGGTCGCGACCATGATCTTGTCCGCGATCGGATCGAGAAAGATGCCGAGCTTGGAGACCGTGCCCTGCGCGCGCGCGAGATAGCCGTCGAAATAATCGGTCACGCCCACCGCGACATAGAGGCCGAAGGCAAGCCAATAATCCCACGGGCTCGGATGCCACAGAAGCAGCACCATCACCGGCATCGCCAGGATGCGTGACAGCGTCAGTATGTTGGGCAAGGTCAGCATCTGATCCCTCCCTAGCGCGGCTCAGCGCGCATGGGGAGAGGCGTTGCGTTCGAGCAGGACGACCGTCCGGCCGCGGCTGACGCCTTCGCGAAACCGGTGGAAACCCAATCTGTTCGCCAGTTTGAACGATTTCGTGTTGCCGGGATCGATGATGCACACCATCCGGCCCGGGCCGAACGTCGCTTCGTACCAGCCGAGCGCGGCGGTCATCGCCTCGCTGGCATAACCCTGCCCTTCGGCCCATTGCGCCACCATCCAGGCGCCTTCGGGGAAAGAATCGAAATCCTCGCCCAGCTCGCGCTCGAAATGCGCGAGGCCGACATTTCCGACATAGCGGCCGGTCCCCTTCTCCTCGACGGCAAAGAGGCCGTAACCGAAGGCCATCCAATGGCCGACATAGCGCAGGATGCGCGAGAGATTCTCCTGCCGATCATACACGCCACCGACAAAGCGCATGAAGTCCGGATCGTCCGTGATCGCGCATCGCGCGTCGAGATCGGACAGCCGATTCTGTCGCAGAATCAGCCGTTCCGTCTCCAGCAAAGGAAGCTCAGGCAAGGCAGGATTGGTCGACTTTGCAGTGGGCTGTTGGAGTTCGCGCATATCATCGTCTATGAGCCCTGCCCGTGAGTAACACCAGCGACGCCTTCCGCGCCCTTCGATGACCCCGTCATTCCGGCTTCTTGGCAAGCGCCGATTCCTGCCCTTGTTCGCGACCCAGTTCCTGGGCGCCTTCAACGACAATCTGTTCAAGCAGGCGATGGTCCTGTTCGCGACCTATTCGATCTATTCGGACGCCAAGAAGGAAGCCGCGTTCAGCGCGATCGCGACCGGCCTCTTCATCCTCCCTTTCTTCCTGCTGTCGGCCCTCTCCGGCCAACTCGCCGACAGCCATGACAAGGCCCGCATCGTCCGCCTGATCAAGACGGCGGAGATCGCGATCATGGTGGTCGGCGCGCTTGGCCTGATCTTCGCGTCGGTTCCGCTAATGCTGGGCGCGGTGCTGGCGATGGGCGCCCATTCGACCTTCTTCGGCCCGATCAAATATGCGATTCTTCCCCAGCATCTGAACCGCGACGAGGTGCTGGGCGGTACCGGCCTGGTCGAGGCGGGCACCTATATCGCGATCCTGGCGGGCACGATCCTGGCGGGATTCGTCAATGCCGATGTCGCGGCGCTGATGGTGCTGGGCGTCGCCGCACTCGGCTGGCTCACCGCACGCGGCGTGCCGCCCGCCCCGCCACCGGGGGAGAAGCCGCCGATCGACATCCACATCATCCGCGCGTCGATAACTCTGGTTTCGGGGACGCTGCACATCCCGCGCCTGTTCCTCGCGATCCTCTCGATCAGCTTCTTCTGGATGATCGGCGCGGTGCTGGTGATTGAATTCCCGCCGCTGGTGAAGAACGTCTTCACCGCCGACAAACAGGTGGCGAGCCTGTTCCTTGCGATCTTCTCGGTCGGTGTCGCGATCGGATCGGTGCTGATCAACCGGCTGCTCAACGGTCGTGTCTCGGCACGCTATGCGCCCGCCTCCGTGCTCGGCATGGCCATCTTCGTGCTCGTGATGGTGGCGGCCGCCGAGCATTGGCTGCCCGCGAGCGGCGGCCGGCTCTACAGCCTGATGGAGTTTGCCCATCATCGCGACGCCCCCCTGATCGCGATCGGTCTTCTCGGCGTTTCGGTCACGGGCGGCATGTTCGTGGTGCCGCTCTACGCTTTCCTCACCACGACCGTCGAAAGCGACCATACGGCGCGCACCGTCGCGGCCAACAATATCGTCAATTCGGGCGCGATGGTGGTCGGCGCGGTCGGCGCGATCGCCCTCGCGAACCTCGGCTTCTCGGTGGTGGAGGCTTTGCTCGCGGTGGCGGCGATGTGCGTCGGCGCGGCAGCATTGTCCTGGCGGCTGCACGTCGCCTGTGACGGTGTCGACTGCCCCGACAAATTGCGCGAGAGCAACCCCAAGCGCAAAAAGTGAAGCTCGGGCGTCAGCCGATAATAAGCAGGACGATCAGGAAGCCCAGCATCCAGGCACGCACGAACAGGCGCACCTCATCCGAGCTCAGCGAAAAAAGAGACTGCGAAGCGGGCTGTGCCAGGGCCATGGCCGACGTCCTAGACGAGTCCACAGCCCGCTTCACGCTTATTCGGGGTTAACGGCCTCGGCCTGAGTCCGGACCCTAGCTCTTCTTGCCGCCGAACAGGGCGGCGAACGCCCCGGCGATCACGCCGAGAATGCCGGCACCCGCGGCAACCTGCTTGGCTGAAACCGGTGCGGGCCTGGGCGCTGCCGGCGCCGATGCGGCGGCGGGCGCAGCAGGGGCAGCCGGAGCAGCCGCGGGCTTCGGCGCCGCGGGCGCTTTCGGTGCAGCAGCGGCTTTGGGTGCCACCTTCGCTTTGGAAGCCTCCTTCGGCTTGGACGTCGAAGCGGTTTTTGCCTTGGGTTTGGCAGCCGCCTTGGGTGCGGCGGCCTTGGGCGCAGCCGCAGTCTTCGCAGCCGCCTTGGGCGCGGCGGCCGGTTTGGCAGCCTTTGCGGCAGGTTTCGCGGCGGCGGTTTTTACCGGCGCCTTTGGCGCGGCGGCTTTCTTCGCTGCCGGCTTTGCCGCTGCCTTGGTCGCCGGCTTGGCGGCGGAGGTCTTCGCGGGCGCCTTGGGCGCCGCTGCGGGCTTGGCGGCAGCCGCAGTCTTTGGAGCCGCTGCAGTCTTGGGCTTGGCGGCGGTCTTGGGTTTGGTGGTCTTCTTGGCGGCGGCGGGCTTGCTACCCCCTGCTTTAGTATCGGCCATGCACCTTCTCCGTCCAGTGACTGAAGACAAGGAACCTACACAGGAACGCACGGTTCCGAAACGATTTGACGCAGAAATCTGCGCGTAACGCAATCTTGGTGCTTGATCGACTCCGCGCGGCGGTTATTGTTAGCGCTAACAGATATCCCGTTCATGCTATGGCCGGGATATAGGTGCCAACAAAAGAAGACAGTCCTGGAGGGGTCTATGGCCAATTCGACACTGGGGCGGCTCGCGCTCGCCCTCTCCCTGTTGCCGCTGCCGGCGCTTGCCGCCGATCCCAAGGTGCCGACCGTGTCGCCCGACGGGAAACATTATCTGTCGCAGCCTTTGGTGACCTCGATCTTCACCGCCGATCCGTCGGCGCACGTCTTCAACGGCAAGATCTACGTTTATCCTTCGCACGACGTCGCGACCGACATTCCGGACGACGATCTCGGCAGCGAATATGCGATGCACGATTATCGCGTGCTGGAGATGGATCATGTCGGGGCGCCCGTGAAGGTCGGCCCGGTCGCGCTCGACGTCAAGAACGTGCCCTGGGCGTCGAAGCAGATGTGGGCGCCCGACGCGGCTTATAAGAACGGCACCTATTTTCTCTATTTCCCGGTGCGCGATAAGAGCAAGGACAAGCACGGCCTCGGCACGTTCCGGATCGGCGTCGCCACGTCCAAGAATCCGATGGGCCCGTTCAAGGCCGAGCCCGCGCCGATCAAGCTTGCTTATTCGATGGATCCGGCGGTCTTCACCGACACGGACGGCAAGTCCTACATGTATTTCGGCGGCATCTGGGGCGGCCAGCTCCAGCGCTGGGTATCGGGCAAGTTCGATCCCAACGGATCGGACACCGACCTGCACCAGGACGACAAGCCCGCTTTGTCGGGCAAGGTCGCACGCATGACGCCCGACATGAAGCAGCTCGCCGAAAAGCCGCGCGATGCGGTGATCCTCGACACCAATGGCAAGCCGGTGCTCGGCGGCCAGCACGACAAGCGCTTCTTCGAGGCGTCGTGGATGTTCAAGCGCGACGGCAAATATTATTACACCTACTCGACCGGCGACACGCATTTCCTGAACTATGCGATCGGCACCAACCCTTATGGGCCGTTCAAATATACTGGGCATATCCTGCTGCCGGTGCAGGGCTGGACCACGCACCATTCGATCATCAAGGCGGATGGCAAATGGTGGCTCTTCTACGCCGACACGCAGATTTCGAACAAAAACCACTTGCGCAACGTCAAGGTAACGGAGTTGCACTTCAATCCCGACGGGACGATCCAGACGATCAACCCGTTCGTCGACTGAGGGGCTTGACCACGCATGTTTCTTGGCATTGATATTGGTACGTCCGGCGTAAAGGCGGTTGTGATAGCGGCCGACGGGAGCGTCGCCGGCCAGGGCACGGCCGCACTCACCGTCTCCCGCCCGCATGATCTATGGTCGGAACAGGCGCCCGAAGATTGGTGGGCGGCGACCGAGGCAGCGGTCCGCGCGATCGATCCGGCGGTGCGCCGGTCGGTGCGCGGCATCGGCGTCGCAGGACAGATGCACGGCGCGACCCTGCTCGATGCGGCGGACAAACCGCTCCGTCCCGCCATATTGTGGAATGACGGCCGTTCCTATGCGGAGTGCGAGGAGATGGAGGCGGCGGTGCCCAACCTCCACGCGATCGCCGGCAACCTTGCCATGCCGGGCTTCACCGCACCCAAGCTCGCCTGGGTGCGCAAGCATGAGCCGGCGATCTTCGACCAGATCCGCACGGTGCTGCTGCCCAAGGATTATGTCCGTCTACGCATGACCGGCGAGAAGGCGTCGGACATGTCTGACAGCGCTGGCACACTCTGGCTGGACGTGCAGCAGCGCGACTGGAGCGACGAGCTTCTCGCCGCGACGGACCTTACCCGCGATCAGATGCCCCGCCTGTTCGAAGGCTCGGACATAGCCGGCACGCTGCGGCCCGATGTCGCGGAATTGTGGGGCATGGCGCCGGTGCCCGTGGTCGGCGGCGGCGGCGACAATGCCGCGGGCGCGGTCGGCGTGGGCGTGGTGTCGGACGGCGACGCCCTGCTTTCGCTCGGCACGTCAGGGGTGATCTTCATCGCGACCAAGGACTTCCGCCCCAATCCGGGCCGTGCGGTCCATGCCTTCTGCCATTGCCTGCCCGAAATGTGGCACCAGATGTCGGTCCATCTGAGCGCGGCCGCCTGCATCGACTGGGTCGCCAAGCTCACCGGCGCGGCCAATGCGCCCGAGCTCTTCACCCGCGCCGAAAGCACGGGGCCGGCGCGCAGCAAGGAGGTCTTCCTTCCCTATCTGTCGGGCGAGCGGACGCCGCACAATGACGCGCTCGTGCGTGGCGCCTTCCTCAATCTGGATTACGAGACCACGCCCGGCACCTTGGCGCAGGCCGTGCTCGAAGGCGTCGCCTTCGCGCTCGCCGACGGCCTCGACGCGCTCCGCGATGCGGGCACGCAGGTGTCGCAATTGGCGGTGATCGGCGGCGGCGCGCGTTCGGCTTATTGGGGCCGGATCATCAGCGCCGCGGTCGAGACGCCCCTCGTCTACTTGCGCGGCGGCGAGGTCGGCCCGGCCCTGGGCGCGGCGCGTCTGGCGCAGGTCGCGGTGGATCATGGCGATCCGGCCGCGATTTGCGCCCCTCCGCCCGTCGAGCGCGTTGTAGAACCGCAGGCGGCCGACATCGATCTTCTGGCGCCCAAGAAAGCGGCGTTCCGCGAAGCTTACCCACACATCAGCCCGAAAATGAAAGGCCAGTAATGTCCGTCCAACCGACCTATTTCTCCGAGATCGCGCCGATCGCCTACAAGGGCCCGGATTCGACCGACGAGCTTTCCTACCGCTTCTACGACAAGGATCGGGTGGTGCTGGGCAAGCGGATGGAAGACCATCTGCGCTTCGCCGTCTGCTTCTGGCACACCTTCTCGTGGGCGGGACATGACATCTTCGGTGCGGGCACGTTCAGCCGCCCGTGGCTGGCCGGCGCGATGGACAGCGCGGCTGCGGCGACCAAGCGCGCCGAAGGCTTCGACTTCATCAAGAAGTTGGGCGTGCCCTTCTATTGCTTCCACGACGTCGACGTGATGGCGGCCGCCACCAACGCCGCGGAGCACACCAAATATCTGGCCGAAGCCGTCGACGATCTGGAGCGGCTCCAGGGCGAGACCGGGATCAAGCTCTTGTGGGGCACCGCCAACCTCTTCAGCCATCCGCGCTTCATGTCGGGCGGCGCGACCAACCCGAACCCGGAAGTGTTCGCGTTCGGCGCGATGCAGGTCCGCCAGGCACTCGAGGCGACCAACTGCCTCGGCGGCTCCAATTACGTCCTGTGGGGCGGCCGCGAGGGCTATGAGACGCTGCTCAACACCAATCTCGGCAAGGAGCTCGATCAGCTCGGTCGCTTCCTCAACCTGGTGGTCGAGCACAAGCACAAGATCGGCTTCAAGGGCACGATCCTGATCGAGCCGAAGCCGCACGAGCCGACCAAGCATCAGTACGACTTCGACACCGCGACCGTGTACGGCTTCCTCAAGAAGTACGGGCTCGAGAACGAGGTACGCGTCAACATCGAGGCCAACCACGCGACCCTCGCAGGCCACACGTTCGAGCATGAGCTGGCGATGGCGACCGCGCTCGGCATCTTCGGCTCGATCGACGCCAATCGCGGCGATCACCAGAATGGCTGGGACACCGACCAATTCCCGAATTCGGTCGAGGAAATGACGCTGGCGATGATCGAAGTCATCCGCGCGGGCGGCTTCAAGGATGGCGGCTTCAACTTCGACTCGAAGGTGCGCCGCCAGAGCATCGACGCGGTCGATCTGTTCCACGGCCATGTCGGCGCGATCGACGTGATTGCCAAGGGCCTGCTCAACGCCGCGGCCCTGATCGAGGACGGCCGCCTCGATGCCGCCCGCAAGGAGCGCTATGCCGATTGGGACAGCGCGCTCGGCCAGCAGATCGCCAAGGGCTCGCTCGCCGAGATCGCCGATCTGGTCGTCGCCAAGGACATCAATCCGAAGCAGCGTTCGGGCCACCAGGAGCGCCTGGAGAATCTGATCAACCGCTTCTGCAACTGATCTTCGGCATATTGTTCAAAAGGGTCGGTCGGCGCGAGCTGGCCGGCCCTTTTTCATGCGCCCGTGGGTTGCCCCCCGCTTATCCGGGCATACATGAGCCCGACAGAAGCGGCGCCCTGCCGCACGAGCTGAGGAATCCCGCGTGACCGATTATCCCAAGCTGGGTCTCTACATCGATGGCGAATGGCTGAGCGGCGACGGCCGTGAAGCGCAGGCGGTGCTCAATCCCGCCACCGGCGAGACGCTGGCGGAGCTGCCCGTCGCTTCGATCGCAGACCTCGATCGCGCCTTGGCTGCATCACAGCTGGGTTTCGAAAACTGGCGCGTCACGCCCGCCGAGCGGCGCTTCGCAATCATGATCAAGGCCGCCGCTCTGCTGCGCGAGCGCGCCGATCATATCGCGCGCATCGTCACGATGGAGGAAGGCAAGCCGCTCGCCGAAGCCAAGGGCGAAGTGATGGCGGGTGCCCTCATGCTGGAATTCCATGCCGGCGAGACGATGCGTATCTTCGGCCGCGTGATGCAGCGCCCCTCGGGCACGCGATCGATGGTATTGCACCAGCCGGTCGGCCCGGTCGCTGCTTTCTGCGCCTGGAATTTCCCCGCGATCAACGTCGTGCGCAAGATCGCACCCGCCATCGCCGCGGGCTGCTCGATCATCCTCAAACCCAGCGAAGAAACGCCAGGCAGCGCGGTCGAGGTGATGCGCTGCCTTCAGGAGGCCGGCCTGCCCGGCAATGTCGCGCAGATCGTGTTCGGCGTGCCCGACCAGATCTCGCGCCATCTGCTCGCCTCCCCGATCACGCGCAAGCTGAGCTTCACCGGGTCGGTGCCCGTCGGCAAGGCGCTGATGAAGCTCGCATCGGATACGGTCATGAAGATGACGATGGAGCTGGGCGGCCACTCGCCCGTGCTGGTGTTCGACGATTGCGATCTGGAGAAGACGCTGGACACGCTCGTCACGCACAAGTTCCGCAATGCCGGGCAAGTGTGCGTGGCCCCGACCCGCTTCCATGTGCAGGAAGGCATCTACGATCGCTTCGCGCAGGGCTTCGCCGAACGCACGCGCGCGATGAACGTCGGCAACGGGCTGGAAAGCGGCACCCATATGGGTCCGCTCGCCAATCCGCGCCGTCCCGACGCGATGGCGGCGATGATCGCGGATGCCGAGAAAGCGGGCGCGAGGCTGCTCGCGGGCGGTGCGCGGCGCGAGGGCGGCGGCTTCTTCTTCGAGCCGACCGTGATCGCGGACGTACCGCTGGAGGCAAGCGCGATGAACGAGGAGCCTTTCGGCCCGCTCGCCTTGCTGCGCCCGTTCCGGACGATCGACGATGCGATCGCTGAAGCCAACCGCCTGCCCTTCGGCCTCGCGGCTTATGCTTTCACCGAGCAGGGCCGTCGCCAGAACCGCCTCGCCGAGGAACTGGAAGCGGGCATGGTCGCGATCAACGGCGTGCGCCTGACCTGGCCGGATTCGCCCTTCGGCGGGATCAAGGAATCGGGCTTCGGTTCCGAGGACGGTCCCGAGGGCATCCAGAACCATATGATTACCAAGGCGGTCCACATCAGCTGAAGCCGGTCCACCCAAAAACCGTTCGCCCTGAGCTTGTCGAAGGGCCGTCCTTCTTCCTTCGAAAGAAGAGAAATGCAGGGCTTCGACAAGCTCAGCCCGAACGGGCTTATTTTATCCAGTTCGGGTCGTTCAAAACATCCGCCTGATGCTCCCCCATACGCGGGGACGACTTCGCGTGAGCCGCAGGCTGCCCGTCGATCATCAGTGGCGTGCGCACGCCGGGGATCGCTCCGCTTGCCGCAGCCTCTGAGGGCAGATCGAGGCGCATTCCGCGGTGCTGGACCTGCGGGTCATCGAAGACATCGGCGATGCTGTTGATCGGCCCGGCCGGCACGCCCGCTTTTTCCAGCTCGGCGAGGAGGTCATTGCGCCCCCATGCCATTGTCAGTGCCGAAAGCCGTGCGATCAGCGCGGCCCGGTTTTCGACCCGCGCAGGGTTCGTCGCATAATCCGGATCGCCGCCCATCCCGGTCTTTCCGAGCACATCGCACAGGCGGCGATACTGGCCGTCATTGCCGACCGCGATGATGATGTGGCCGTCCGCCACCGGGAACACCTCATAGGGCACGATACTGGGATGCGCATTGCCGAGCCGCTGGGGCGCCTTGCCCGAGACGAGAAAATTGAGCGCCTGGTTGGCGAGGACCGACACCTGGCTGTCCATCAGAGCGCAATCGATCCGCGCGCCCTCCCCCGTTTCGTCGCGGTGGCGGAGCGCGGCCAGGATGCCGATCGTCGCGTACAGGCCGGAGAAGATATCCGCCATGGCGAAGCCGGTCTTGGTCGGCTGCCCGTCGGGATCGCCCGTGATCGACATCGCACCGCCCATGCCCTGGATCAGGAAATCATAGCCCGCGCGATTAGCGTAGGGCCCATCCTGCCCGAAGCCGGTGATCGAGGCATAGATCAGGCGCGGGTTGATCGCCTTCAGGCTCTCATGATCGAGCCCATATTTGGCGAGCCCGCCGACCTTGAAATTCTCGATCAGAACATCCGCCGAGGCGGCGAGCCTGCGCACCAAAGCGCGCCCTTCCTCGGTCGCGAAATCGGCGACGATCGAACGCTTGCCGCGGTTGCAGGCGTGGAAATAGGCCGCCGAAAGATCGCCACCATCTGCCGCCGCCACGAAGGGCGGACCCCAGCTGCGCGTATCGTCGCCATCGGGACTCTCGACCTTGACCACATCGGCGCCGAGATCGGCGAGCGTCTGCCCGGCCCAGGGCCCGGCGAGGATGCGCGCCAGCTCCAAAACCTTGAGGCCCTCAAGCGGACCGGTCATCAATCTCTCCCGTGCTTTCGGCGACGTGGGTAGCCGAAAAGCGCGCGAAAGCCACGGGGCTTAGAAGCCGAAACTGGCCTGTGCGGTTGGTTTGGCGGGCACTTCCGCCTCCGGTCGAACGCCTTCCATTTCCAGCATCCGGGCCTTCGCGTTCGATCCGCCCGGCGCGGAAAAACCGCCGATCTTGCCGCCCGCCGCCAGCACGCGGTGACAGGGCACGATCAGCGGAATGGGATTGCGCGCCATCGCCTGGCCGACATCGCGGGCGACTTCCGGCCCTTCGCCCAACGCCTTGGCAACCGCCCCATAGGTGGTGGTTTCGCCATAGCCGAGCCCGCGCACCAGATCGTAGATTTTCGCGAACAAGGGCTCCTGCGGGCCGAGATCAAGCGGCACGTCGGTAAAGTCGACCCGCTCGCCACCGAAATAGCGCCGGACCGCCTCTATCAGGGCTGCCACTTTGCCCGCAGGCACCGCTTCACGCGCATCGGGCAGCCGCCGCAGCAACGAGCGTCGCGTTTCCTCGGCAGTCGGCGCGGGCAGGCGGAAGCCGGTCACGCCGCGCTCGTTCCAGGCGAGTGCGGCATAGCCGTGCGCCGTTTCGAACAGGCTATATTTGTTCACCGATCATCGCTCCTGCCGAACGCCGGACATCGGCGTTCGGCAGGCGATTTTCAACGTTTTGGTGCAAGTTCCGCCGTGCGCGCGCCCAGTTGCAGCAGCAACGCGGTGATCGCGCCGAACAGGAAGTTGGACACACCCACCTCGACCATATGCACCGACCGCACCGGCCAGGGCATTATCGGATTGGGCAGCAGCAATTCGGGAATCATGAAACCGGCAAAAGCGAGGCCGACCAGCAAGCCGGCCTTCCACGCCGGGGCCGCCAAATCCCGCACCAACAGCCACGCGAGCCCGCACCAGATCACCCCCCGGACCACTTGCAGCAGTACGAGGCTCCCCACGTTGATCTCGCCGACATGCGCATAGAAAGCGCGCACCGCCGGGCTTTGCCAGGCGATCAGGCTCCCCGCTGCGAAATAGCAGAAGACGTAGAAGAAAGCGGTCACCGGCGTTTTCCAGGCCAAGCCACGCACATGCCAGCCGGGCTCGCTCGATCCCGGCCACATCCGGGCGATCAATAAAGCCCCGACCGCATCGCGGAGCAGCGCGGCGATACCGGTCTTGATCAGGGTCGCGGTGGCCATGTGGAGGTCGTTGTTGAAGATGACCGCCTCGATCAATGCCTGGCCAGTTTGGACGCCGAACAGCACGCCGCCCAATACAAGTCCCAGCATCCGACCGCGCAACCGCATCCGCTGCGCGAGCAAGGTGAGGATCACCGCATCGACCAGCGACACGACGAGCAGGGCCTCACCGGCGCCCATTGGACCGCTGTCGGCGAAAGCGGGTGCCCCCAGGAAGAGGATTGCGCCGAAAATCATCTGGCTCGCCGCCAACGCCACCCACAAAGCAACCACCCGACCCAAGTCTCTACCGAGCTGTTTCATCGCCCTTCTCCCGTTCATGCCTGAATTGCGTGCGCGCCCAGCGTGCCCAATCCGCCGATGCCTCGAGATTTCGGCGGCCATGCTCGACCGCGATGCGGTGCTTGGGCGACATGCCGATCGCGCCCTCCCCCGCCAGGAAGGTCTCCAGCCCCGTCGCACGCTGCTGCGCCACCGCCTCGAAGGAATCGAGGAAGGCTGCGATCGCCGCCTCATCCTCCTCGGGCAGGAAGGCGAAACGCAGCATCGCCTCACCCAGATCGTCGACCGGCGCGCGCAGCCATTGGTCGAGCGCGACCCCGCCTGCCGAAGTAAGATGATACAGGCCCTTGCCGCGCGCCTCGGGCGTGTCGGTGGTTTGCACCATTCCGAGTTTTTCGAGCGATTTGAGCGCGGGGTAGATGCTGCCGGGACTGCTCGAATAATTTCCGAGCGGCGTCGTCTCGAACACCTTGCGCAGCGCATAACCCGAACGCGGCAGCATCCTGATCAGACCCAGCAATGCGTAGCTTAGCGGCGTCATCCGTCGTTCCATCCATAGCTGGCGAGATAGTACGATTCGTACTAATTCGCAATCGACAAAGAAAAAGCCCCGGGAAGCATCGGCTCCCCGGGGCTTTATCTGGTGGGCGCAGCAGGGTTTGAACCTGCGACCCCTGCGGTGTGAACACAGTGCTCTACCACTGAGCTATGCGCCCGGAGCCTCACCCCGAAAGGCCAGGCCCGAATAGGTCGGACCGGGCGGTTAAGGGAAGGAGCGGCGCCTGTCCAGCCCTTGCCCGAAGCTTTTGATCAGTTGACCGAATCCTTGAGCACCTTGCCCGGCCGGAACTTGGGCTGGCTGGTCGCCTTGATGTTCATCGGCTCGCCGGTACGCGGGTTGCGCCCCGTCGAGGCCTTGCGGCGGCTGACCGAGAAATTGCCGAAGCCGACCAGGCGGACTTCGCCGCCTTTCTTGAGCTGTGTGGTGATCGTATCGAGCAAGCCTTCGACCACGCGCGCGGTATCCGCACGCGGCAGTCCGGTTTGGTCGGCGACGACCGCGATCAGCTCCTGCTTGTTCATGAATCCCCTCTCCGGCCAGCCAGACACCGACGAACGCGCGAAGCGGCCATCTAATGCCAAGCCGGCCGGGGGAGTCAAAGGAAACTGATCGAGTTTATTTGCTTAATCAGTGCCTAGGCACGGTTACGATCAGTGCCGGGCCACGCTTGCGCCCGGATCGGTCCCGATCTGACCGAGGGCGGGCTCGGTCGCGAGCTCGTCCGCTTCGGTCCATTCGATCGGCACGACCGGCTCGACCAAGGCACGCGCCAGCACCTCGTCGACATGACCGACGGGCACGATCTCAAGGCCTTCAAGAATGTTGGCCGGAATATCGGCCAGATCCTTCTCATTCTCCTTGGGGATCAGCACCGTGGCGATACCGCCGCGCAACGCCGCGAGCAGCTTTTCCTTGAGGCCGCCGATCGGCAGCACACGGCCGCGCAACGTGACCTCGCCCGTCATCGCGACATCGCGGCGCACCGCGAGGCCGGTCAGGGTCGAGACCATTGCGGTGACCATGCCGATGCCCGCCGAAGGCCCATCCTTGGGCACCGCGCCTTCGGGCAGGTGGATATGGATATCCTTCTTGCCGAAGATGCTCGGTTTCACGCCATAAACGGGCGCGCGGGCGCGCAGGAAGGACCAGGCCGCCTGCACCGATTCCTGCATCACCTCGCCCAATTTGCCCGTGGTCTTGACCTGGCCCTTGCCGGGGACGGTGACCGCCTCGATCGTCAGCAATTCGCCGCCGACCTCGGTCCAGGCGAGGCCTGTGACCGCGCCGATCTGGTCCTCTTCCTCGGACACGCCGTAACGGAACTTCCGGATGCCGGCATAATCGCCGAGGTTGCCCTCGTTGATCTCGACCGAAGTTTCCTTCTTCTCGAGGATCTTGCGCAGCGCCTTGCGCGCGAGCTTGGCAATCTCGCGCTCGAGCGTGCGCACGCCGGCTTCACGGGTGTAATAACGGATCAGGTCGCGCAGCCCGCCATCGGTGAGCGTGAATTCGCCTTCCTTCAGGCCGTGTGCCTCGACCTGCTTGGTGAGCAGATGCTTGCGCGCGATCTCGACCTTCTCGTCCTCGGTATAGCCTTCGAGCCGGATGATCTCCATGCGGTCGAGCAAGGGCTGCGGCAGGTTCAACGAGTTGGCGGTCGTGACGAACATCACGTCCGACAGGTCGATGTCGATCTCCAGATAATGGTCCTGGAACTTGCTGTTCTGTTCGGGATCCAGAACCTCCAGCAGCGCAGAAGCAGGGTCGCCGCGATAATCCTGGCCGAGCTTGTCGATCTCGTCGAGCAGGAAGAGCGGGTTGGACGTGCCAGCCTTCTTCAGGTTCGACACGATCTTGCCCGGCAGCGAGCCGATATAGGTGCGGCGGTGGCCGCGAATCTCGGCCTCGTCGCGCACGCCGCCCAGCGACTGGCGCACGAACTCGCGTCCCGTCGCCTTGGCGATCGAGCGGCCGAGCGAGGTCTTGCCGACGCCCGGCGGGCCGACCAGGCACAGGATCGGGCCCTTCAACTTGTTGGTGCGCGCCTGGACCGCGAGATATTCGACGATCCGGTCCTTGACCTTCTCAAGCCCATGATGGTCGGCATCCAGCACCGCCTGCGCGGCCGGAATATCCTTCTTGATCTTGCTCTTCTTGCCCCAGGGCAGGCCAAGCAGCACGTCCAGATAATTGCGCACGACCGTGGCCTCGGCCGACATCGGCGCCATCGTGCGGAGCTTCTTGACCTCGGCGGTCGCCTTGGCGCGCGCTTCCTTGGACAGCTTGGTATTGGCGATCTTCTGGGTGAGCTCGGCAACCTCGTCGCCGCCATCGTCGCCGTCCGACGTGCCCAGCTCGCGCTGGATCGCCTTCAATTGCTCGTTCAGATAATATTCGCGCTGGGTCTTCTCCATCTGGCGCTTGACCCGGCTGCGGATCTTCTTCTCGACCTGCAGCGCGCCGAGCTCCCCCTCCATGAAGGCGAAGGCCATCTCCAGGCGTTTGGCGGGATCGTCCTCGACCAGCATCGCCTGCTTGTCGGATACCTTGACCGAGATATTGCCCGCGACCGCATCGGCCAGACGCGCGGGATCCTCGATCTCGGCGAGCTGCGCCGGCAGCTCGTCGGGCAGCTTGCGGTTCAATTGCGCATAGCGCTCGAACTGCTCGACCACCGATCGCATCAGCGCCTTGATGTCGGCGGATTCGGCATTGGCCTCGCCATCGCCCAGCAATTCGATCTCGGCGGTGAGATGGCCGCCCGAGGCCTCAAGCGCGGTCATGCGCGCGCGCTGCTTGCCTTCGACCAGCACGCGCACCGTGCCGTCGGGCAGCTTCAGCAGCTGCAGCACGGTTGCGGTCACGCCGATGTCATACAGCGCGTTGGCGTCGGGATCGTCCTCCGACGGATCGAGCTGCGAGACCAGGAAGATGGTCTTGTCGCTGGCCATCGCGCTTTCGAGCGCGGCGACCGATTTGTCGCGGCCGACGAACAGGGGGACGATCATCTGCGGGAAGACGACGATGTCGCGCAGCGGCAGGACGGGGAAAGCTTCGGTCATTTACACTCCAGCGCCGCAGCGTCCGCGGCTTCCCCCATCATATGGTGAGTGCTGGCAGACGATCAACGGCTGTCGGGACGAAGCGTGAAACGCACCTTCCTGCGGCGGAAATCCAGCGAAACCTTGCGGAAGCTGCTCAATATGTCGCTGCCCAGCAGGATGGCGGGCTCATGATCGAGCCCGAACAATTTGAAGGGTGGCACATCCGAAAAGGCGATCAGCACATTGTGCATCACCAGGTCGCCGATCCGGATTTCGGGCACGGCGAGCAGATCTGCGGGAATCTGATCGCCCGTCACGCTGATCAGGGTAGTGGTCATCACCGGCGTGCGGCTGCGGCGCAGCAACTTTTCGCGCAGCGCGCTGTTGCCGACCGTGACCTCCGTGCCTGTATCGATCACCGCGGCGATCTGCGTGCTGCCGGTGCGGGCCTGCGTCAGGATCAGCTGCCCCTTGCGCCGCCGCGCCACCACCACGACCTCGTCGGGTCCGGCGGTTTCCTCGCGGCTGTGCGTATCCTGGACGACGACCGTGCGCTTGTCGAAGTCGATCGTCAGGCGCTGATCGATCAGCGCGTCGATCCCCAGCATCCCATCGCCACCGAGGAAGCGTTCGGGCAGGGCCGGCGCGGATATGTCGTGGATCGTGCTCGCCCCGACCCGCAGCGTGTTGATGTGGACCGTGTGCGTCTGTTGCGCGCTGCCGGTGCTGTGGAGGATCACGTCCGGACCCGCGGGCAAGCCCAACCTCTGCGCCAGATTATAGCCGATCACCGATCGGTCGGCGCCGCTATCGACGAAGAACCGGAACGGCCCCTTATCGTCGACCGTCACACCCACCAGCATGCGGGCATTCACTTCCTTCGCGGCAACCGGATCGCCCGTCACCTCAAGGCTGTTGTCGATCGTCGCGGGTTTGATGAAGACCTGCTCGGGCGGTGTTGCCGGCGGGGCGGCCGCGGGTGGCACGGCCTGCGCCCAGACCGGACCCGCCAGGGCTAGCGATAGCAATAATGACGGCAGCCATCCCAGCCTGCCGCGCCTCACTCCACCGTGACGCTCTTGGCCAGGTTGCGCGGCTGGTCGACGTCCGTGCCCTTGGCCACCGCGACATGATAGGCCAGCAATTGCACCGGGATCGCATAGACGAGCGGCGCAATCAGCGGATGCACCTTGGGCATCGTGATCGTGGCGAGACATCCCTCTCCTGCGGCTTCTATGCCGTCATAATCCGAGATCAGCACAACCTTGCCGCCCCGGGCCTGGACTTCTTGCATGTTTGAGACCGTCTTGTCGAACAGCGGGCCGGAGGGTGCGATCACGATGATGGGAACGGCCTCGTCGATCAGGGCGATCGGGCCGTGCTTCATCTCGCCGGCGGCATAGCCTTCGGCGTGGATATAGCTGATTTCCTTGAGCTTGAGCGCACCTTCCAGCGCCAGCGGATAGTCCGGCCCGCGACCGAGATAGAGGACATCGCGAGCAGCCGCGATATTGTGCGCCATAGCCTCGATCGCCTCGTCATAGGCGAGCGCGCCGTTGAGCGCGGCGGGCGCCTCGGCGAGATGGCGCACGATCACTCTTTCCTCGTCGCGGCTCAGCCGCCCCTTGGCGCGGGCGAGGTTGGCGGCGAGCGCGGCCAGCACGGCGAGCTGGCAAGTGAAGGCCTTGGTCGAGGCGACACCGATCTCCGGACCGGCATGGGTCGAGAGCAGAAGGTCCGCCTCGCGCGCCATGGTCGAGGTCGGCACGTTGACCACCACCGCAATCTTCTGCCCTTCGCTGCGCGCATGGCGCAGTGCGGCGAGCGTATCGGCGGTCTCGCCCGACTGGCTGATGAAGAGCGCGAGCCCGCCCGGTTCCAGCACGGGTGCGCGGTAGCGGAACTCGCTCGCCACATCGATATCGACTGGAACGCGCGCGAACTGCTCGAACCAATATTTGGCGACCATGCCCGCATAGAAGCTGGTGCCGCAGGCGACGATCGTGATCCGTTTGACCGAAGCGAGATCGAAATCCTCGGTCGGCAGCGACACGCTCTCCTCCAGCCGACGGAGGTAGGAGCGGAGCGTCTGCGCTACGACGATCGGCTGCTCGTAAATTTCCTTGAGCATGAAGTGGCGGTGATTGCCCTTGGTCAGCTCGATATCGGTTGCGCCCGACTGGACGATCGGACGCTCGACCGGATTGTCCTGCGCGTCGAAAATCTGCGCGCCGTCGCGCGTGACGATCACCCAATCGCCCTCTTCCAGATAGCAGATGCGCTGGGTGAGCGGCGCGAGCGCGAGCGCGTCGGAGCCGAGATAGGTCTCGCCATCGCCATAGCCGACCACCAGGGGCGAGCCGAGGCGCGCCCCGATCAAGAGGTCTGGATGCTGGCGGAACAGGATCGCGAGCGCGAAAGCGCCGTGCAGCCGCTTGAGCACGGTCGATACCGCCGCCGCGGGCGCTACGCCCTGCTCGATCTGTTCGGACACGAGATGCGCCACCACCTCGGTGTCAGTCTGGCTGGAAAAGACGCGACCGCGCGCCTGCAATTCCTCGCGCAGCGACTTGAAATTCTCGATGATGCCGTTGTGGACGACCGCGACTTCACCCGTGGCATGCGGATGGGCATTATCCTCGGTCGGCGCGCCGTGCGTGGCCCAGCGGGTATGCGCGATGCCGGTCGTACCCGGCAGCGGATTTTCGTGCAGGACCGCCGCCAGATTGTCGAGCTTGCCGGGTGCGCGGCGGCGATCGATTATCCCGTCATGATCGGTGGCGATGCCGGCCGAATCATAGCCGCGATATTCCAGCCGGCGCAGCCCGCTCAACAGGCGGCCGCAAACTTCTTCCTTACCGACGATACCGATGATGCCGCACACGTCTCATGCTCCTCTGCTCGGGGGCTGGCCCAAGCGCCTAATCGGGTTGCGCCAAGCTGAACAGCCTTTCCGGCCGTTTCGAACCGCCTGTTAACCAAATCAGGGTTAATCGCATTCGCCAACCGGAGCGTAACGGCCGGAGGATTGCGTGCCCCACAGAAAACCAGAAATGACGCTTACGTCGCGCCTTTTGATCAAGGCAGCGAGCGCGACCGAACGCTGGCGTCCCGCGACGCAATGGTGCGTCGCACTCGCTTCGCTCACATCCACCGTGACGCTCGATTATGCGACGGGCACACAGGCCTCGCTCTTGTTCCTGTATCTCCTGATCGCCGCCGGTGCGGCCTGGAGTTTCGGCGAGCGCAAGGGCCTGCTGTTCGCGCTTCTGATCGCCTTTTGCGGCGCGGCGGTCCGCCACATCCAGCACGAACTTCACCCCGAACATGCGATGGCCCAGGCAACCGAGCTCTGGAACCTGTTCGCGCGCATTCTCACCACGGGCATGGTCGTCATCCTCGTCAGCGGAATGCGCACCGCGCTGCGAATGGAGCGGTGGCGCGCCTCGACCGACGGGCTGACCGGCGTGCTCAACAAGGCGTCGTTCCAGGCACGGATGGCCGGACGCGTGTCCCGGATGCGCGGCACCGAGGCGGGCTTCATTCTCTGCTACATGGATCTCGACGGCTTCAAGCAGGTCAACGACCGGCACGGCCATTCGGCCGGTGACGACATATTGCGCCTCTTTGCGAACGCCGCGGTCGATGCGATCCGGGACGGCGACCTGTTCGCCCGCATTGGCGGTGACGAGTTCGTGGCGCTGCTCGGCATCCCGAGCGTCGATGACGGCGATCATGTCGCGAGTTTGGTCCACCGCCGCCTGTCGACCATTCTCGCCCGAACCGGGCTCCCGGTGAGTTGCAGCATGGGCGCTTTGGTCGCGACCGCGGATCAGCTCGATCCGCTCGAAGCCGCGATCCAGCTCGCAGATTCGCTGATGTACGAGGTCAAGCATTCGGGAAAAGCAGCGCTGCGGGTCGGCCGGATCGATCCGGAACAAGCACTGATTGCTCCGGATGGGCTAAAAATTGAAACCGGGATGGCTGCAATAAGAAGCGCGGCCAAGCGCTCCGACGTTATGATGAACGATCGGAGAGCCGCGTGATCCATATCGATTTCCATACCCCGGCGGATGTGCCGCCCAATGAGGAGCAAAGGCAGAAGGCGATCGAACGCAGCGGCGTGCTGAAGCGCCGCAACGATCCTGCACTGCAAAAGCTGGTCGATGAAGCGGCCAAGCTGTTCCATACGCCAATGGCGGCGGTCACGATCATCGATCGTGAGCGGCAGTTCCTGGCTGCCCGAACCGGTATCGAAAGCGAGGAAACGCCACGCGCCGTTTCTTTCTGCGCGCACGCGATCCTGCGCCCCGGCGAACCCCTGGTGGTGCCAGACGCGCGGCGCGACCAGCGTTTCTCGGGCAATCCGCTGGTGTTGTTCGCGCCGCACATCCGTTTCTATGCGGGCGTGCCATTGGTCGACCGCCAAGGTTATCCGCTCGGCGCGCTTTGCGTCATTGACTCCAAGCCGCGCGAGGAGCCACCCAATTTGTTCGAGTTGTCGCTGCTTGCGCGTGAAGCCGAGCGGCTGATCGCCAAGAAGATCTAGGGCTTCTTTTTGCTTTCCCGGAAGCGGGCGGCCCAGCCGTCCAGACTCTTCTGGGGCGCGCGGGTCACCGCCAGAGCGTCGGCGGGAACGTCCCTGGTAATGACGGACCCCGCGCCCGTGATCGCACCGTCGCCAACCGTCACCGGCGCCACCAAAGCGGTGTTCGAACCGATGAAAGCATTGGCGCCTATCTTTGTGGGATATTTGCCGAAACCGTCATAGTTGCAGGTGATGGTGCCCGCCCCGATATTGGCCTTCGCGCCAACCTCGGCGTCGCCGATATAGGTGAGGTGGTTGGCCTTGGCCCCCTGCCCCAGCTTCGCCTTCTTGATCTCGACGAAATTGCCGACATGCGCATCCGGGCCAATCTCGGCGCCGGGCCGAAGCCGCGCATAGGGCCCCACGATCGCGCCGCTTTCGACGCTCGCGCCCTCGATATGGCAGAAGGCATGGATCGTAACCCGGTCTGCAATCGCAACCCCCGGCCCGAACACGACGTTCGGCCCGATCGTCACGTCGCGGCCGATCCGCGTGTCCCAGGCGAACCAGACCGTCTCCGGCGCGATCAGGCTGGCGCCGTCGGCCATGGCGCGCGCACGGCGGCGCGCCTGCCAGAGGCCTTCGATCTCTGCCAGCTCGGCGCGGCTGTTGACGCCCGCCACCTCGTGCGCGTCGGTTTCGATCACCGCCGAGACGCGGCCCTCCTCGTTGGCGAGCATGACCACGTCGGGCAGATAATATTCGCCCGCCGCATTCTGGTTGCCGACCTTGGCGAGCAGGCGCCACAGATCGGACGAACGCACCGCCATCAGGCCCGAATTGCACAGATTGACCGCGCGTTCCTCAAGGCTGGCATCCTTATGCTCGACCATCTTCAGGATACGGCCATGCTCGGCGATGATGCGGCCGTAGCTTAGCGTCTCCTGCGGACGGAAACCCAGCACCACCACGGCCGGCGCATCCGCTTCATGTAGCCGCGCCACCATGCGTGCCATCGTCTCGGTCGTGACCAAGGGCACGTCGCCGTAAAGGATCAGGACATCGCCCTCGAACCCTTCCAACGCGCGCTGCGCCTGGAGCACCGCATGCGCGGTCCCCAATTGCTCCGCCTGGATCGCGACCGAGAGGCCAAGCGGCAAGGCGAACTGCTCGATCTGCTCGCGGCCGGCGCCCGCCACCACCACCGTGCGCTCCCCGCCCAGAACTGCAACCGCGTCGGTCAGATGGCCCAGCATCGGCCGGCCCGCCAGCGGATGGAGCACCTTGTGCAGATCGGATTTCATGCGCGTGCCCTTGCCGGCGGCAAGGATGATGGCGGCGAGCGGCGTATCGGTCATGGCCGCGCGCTTTGCCACTTTCCGCGAAGCCATGCCATCCCGGCCGTCGCAGGACTGTAACGTGCCGCGGCAATCAGATTGGGATGGTTGTTGCCTCCGTGATTCCCGCCACCCTCTTCCCCATCGATGCATCCGGTTCTACGGCCCGTTCCATGGGGCAGTTACCTTTCGACGTCGTCGTGTTCGATCTCGACGGGACGCTGGCGGATACGGCGCTCGATCTCGCCGCCTCGCTCAACCACGCGCTCGTCGCGCTCGACCGCGCACCGGTTACCGTCGATCAGGTGCGGCGGATGGTGGGCCACGGCGCACGCGCCCTGATGACCAAAGGCCTCGCCGCGACCGGCATCGTGAACGATGCCCTGGTCGACCGCGGCTTTGCGCTGCTGCTCGATTATTATGCCGCACACATCGCCGATCATTCCAAACCCTATGCAGGGGTCGAGGCTGCGCTGGATGCATTGGAGAAGGACGGTGTCCGGCTAGCCATCTGCACCAACAAGCCCGAAGCGCGGACCCATGCGCTGATCGAGGCATTGGGGTGGCAGGGCCGCTTCGCGGGCGTCGTAGGCGGCGATACCTTACCCCAGTGCAAACCCGACCCCGCTCCGGTCCACGAAACGATCCGGCGGGCGGGCGGCGGCCGCGCGGCCTTCGTAGGCGATTCGATCAGCGACACCGGTGCCGCGCGCGCGGCGGGCCTACCGTGCGTCGCGCTGACATTCGGTTATTCGGATCGTCCCGCCGATCAATTGGGCGCGACCGCCTTGATCGATCACTGGGACGAATTGCTTCCCACACTGGCGAGGCTCGGCTGAGATGGCCCTGCCGCGCTTCACCCGGCTCGGTTCCGGCCCAATCGCGGAGAGCAAGCCCGCTCCTCCCGACCCCACCGGCAACCTGATCGAAGCGATAAGCGATCCGCTGCTCGTCCTCGACGGTTATCATATCAGCCACGCCAATCAGGCGGCGCGCACCCTGTTGGGCGAACATATCGTGGGCGATTATGTACGCCTTGCGCTGCGCCATCCCGCCGCGGCGGGTGTGGTGAGCGGGGACGAGGATGGGCCGGTCACGCTCAACGGCCTCGGCGGGCATGATCGTCTGTGGGAACTGAGCGCGGGCACGATCGCGCCGGGCAAACGCCTGCTCCGCCTGACCGACCGCAGCGCGCAACGCGCCGCCGAGCAGATGCGCGTCGACTTCGTTGCCAATGCCAGCCACGAACTGCGCACCCCGCTCGCCTCGCTGATCGGCTTCATCGAGACGCTGGAGGAAGCCAATGGGCCCGAGGATGCGGACACGCGCCTGCGCTTCCTGTCGATCATGGAGGGCGAGGCGCGCCGCATGCAGCGGCTGATCGACGACCTCATGTCGCTGTCGCGGATCGAGGCGGACCGTTATTTCCCCCCAAAGGACCAGGTCGATCTGGCCGGCGTGCTGCGCGAGGTGGTGGACGAATTCAGCACGCGCCGGGACGGCCAGCGGATCAGCATCGGCGCGACCGCCAAGGCGATGCTGGTGGGCGACCGCGGCCAGCTTCACCAGCTGATCCACAATATCATCAGCAATGCCTTCAAATATGGGCGTGAAGGCTCGCCCGTGGTCGTCACGCTCAATGTGTCGAAGGGAAATGCGCGCTTCAGCGTAACGGACGAAGGCGACGGCATCGCGCCCGAGCACCTGCCGCGCCTGACCGAACGTTTCTTCCGCGCCGACCCCGGCCGCAGCCGGGCGATAGGCGGAACCGGCCTGGGGCTCGCGATCGTCAAGCATATCGTCGAACGCCATAAAGGCCGGCTCGATATCGCCAGCACATTGGGGGTCGGCACCACCGTTACCGTCGAGCTTCCGCTCGCTTTGCCCCGGACATCGTGAAACGGTACCGCCCCGGGCGCCGGGGCACGGAGACGCATTCTCAAATCCCGCGAGAACTGTCATAAAAGTGACGCCGAGCGGCCCCATGGCGAGCAGAAGGAGTGCTTAAATGGCGACGAGCGGGCATACGGTTAAGGCGTTCGACGAGGATCTGGGGGAGTTGCGGGCTATGGTCGCCGAGATGGGCGGCCTGGCCGAGGCAGCGATCGACGGCGCTGTTCAGGCGCTGACCCGCCGCGATACCGAGGCTGCCGCCCGCATCGTCCAGTATGACAAGCGCATCGACGAGCTCGAAGCCGAGGTGGAACGCCGCGTCGTCCGCCTGATCGCGCTGCGCGCGCCGCTCGCCGACGACCTGCGCGAAGTGATCGCCGCGCTCAAGATTGCGGGCGTGATCGAACGGATCGGCGACTATGCCAAGAATATCGCCAAGCGCGTGCCCTTGCTGCAGGACATGCGCGGGATCGAGCCGCTCGCCATCCTGCCGGCGATGGCGCGTGCCACCTCCGAAATGGTCCACGACGTGCTCAACGCCTTCGCAGCACGCGATTCCGAAGGCGCGCTGGATGTGAGCATCCGCGACCGCGAGGTCGACGATCTCTATGACAGCCTGTTCCGGGCACTGCTTACCTACATGATGGAAAATCCGAACAATATCGGTGCATCGACGCACCTCTTGTTCATCGCCAAGAATCTCGAGCGGATCGGCGATCACGCGACCAACGCCGCCGAGATGATCTACTATGCCGCCACTGGCGAACAGATGCCCGAACGCCCGCGTGGCGCCGATGCTCTGGCACCCGCTGCCTGACGCAATGACGGGAGCCCGCATTCTCCTCGTCGAAGACGACGAGGCACTCGCCGAATTGTTGACCTGGCACCTCCGCCGGGAAGGACATAATGTCGAGCATACCGCCGATGGCGAGGAAGCCCTGCTGCTCGCCGCTGAAGGGCCGCCCGACATAGTCCTGCTCGACTGGATGATCGAAGGCCTGTCGGGGATCGAGGTCTGCCGCCGCCTGCGCCGCGCGACCCAGACCGCCAACGTGCCGATCATCATGCTCACCGCACGGGGCGAGGAAGAAGATCGCATCCGCGGGCTCGAGACCGGCGCCGACGATTATGTGACCAAGCCCTTCTCTCCCCGCGAGTTGGTGGCGCGCGTCGCCGCCGTGCTGCGCCGCGTCCGTCCGGCCTTGGCAGGCGAACGCCTGGCTTATTCGGGCATCGAGATGGACATTGCGGATCATAAGGTGCGCCGCGACGGCATCGCGCTCGCGCTCGGCCCGACCGAGTTCCGCCTGCTCCGTCACTTCATGGAGCATCCTGGCCGCGTCTTCTCGCGCGAGCGGCTGCTCGATTCGGTCTGGGGCCGCGACAGCGACATCGAGCCGCGCACGGTCGACGTCCATATCCGGCGCTTGCGCAAGGCGATCAACGTCGGCGACGCGCCCGATCTGATCCGCACCGTCCGCTCCGCCGGCTATGCGCTCGACGCCGAGGGAACCGCCTGAGCGCCCCACTGTATTGCATCACCAATACAGCCATGATACTCTTCTGCTCAACAGGAGAGGTAAAATGTACAGCGAATCCGACATCGAACACGCGGTCGCGACGGGGGCAATCACCCCGGCGGCGGCCGCCGCTTTGCGTCAAAGCGTCGCCGAGGCACGCGCCACACCGTTGGTGGATGAGGAAAGCTTCCGCCTGATCACGGGCTTCAACGATATTTTCGTCACGATCGCGGCGGCGCTGCTGCTGGTCGCGGTCGGTTGGATCGGCTTTAGCCTCGCCGGCCCGAAGGGCGACGTATCGGGTCCCGAGGCGATGGGCGCGATCGGGCATGGCGTCGCGCTCGGCGGTCTGCTGGTCGCGGCCGTGAGCTGGGCGCTGGCCGAATATTTCACGCGCCAACGGCGGATGGCATTGCCCAGCATCGTGCTGCTCGGCGCCTTCGTGGCGGCGGCGGGAGCATGCGTGTTCGGGCTCGGCATGCCGATGATCCCGCCGGACAATGGCGAACGCATCGCCTCGGGAATCATCTCGGTCGCGGGGCTGGTGGCTGCGGGGGCGGCCTATCTGCACTGGCGGCGCTTCCATGTTCCGATCACGATCGCCGCGCTCACCGGCGCGCTTGTCGCCACCCTGTCCACTGCCTTGATGTGGTCGGTGCCATCGATGCGCGACAACGACCATGTGCTGTGGGTGATTCTGGCAGCCGGCATTGCGACCTTCGCCTTCGCGATGTGGTGGGACATGTCCGACCGTCTGCGCCAGACACGCCGTTCCGACGTCGCCTTCTGGCTGCATCTGGCAGCCGCGCCGATGATCGCGCACCCGGTCTTCCACCTGCTCGGGGTGATGGACAATGCGATCACGCCCGCGTCCGGGCTGATCGTGATCGGGCTCTACATATTGTTCGGCCTGATTGCGCTCGCGGTCGATCGCCGCGCTTTGCTGGTCTCATCGCTGGCCTACGTGCTGGTCGCGCTGGCGGAGCTGTTCCGCCAGGCGGGCGCGGTCAGCCTCAACATCGCGCTGACCGCTTTGGTGATCGGCTCGGCCTTGCTGATGCTCTCGGCCTTCTGGCACAGCATGCGGCGGATGGTCGTGTCGGGACTGCCGTCGGACCTGCAGGATCGGCTTCCGGTGCTGGACCGCCCGGTCATGGCCACCGTACGGGCAGCTTAAATACCGTTCGCCCTGAGCTTGTCGAAGGGCTGTTCTTTCTTCGAAGCAAGAAGAAGGACAGGGCTTCGACAGGCTCAGCCTGAACGGGAAATCATTCCTCGACCAGCTTGAGCAGCTTGCGTTCCACAGGGGCCAACACCGGCCCGAGCTCGTGACCGCGCTTGAGAACCGCCCCGTGCTCACCGATCAGCGCCCATTCCCCCTGGCGCTGGCGAAGCGCGGGGCGTTTCTCGATTCTGTATTCAGGGCGTTCGGCGGCGCGACGGAAGCAAGCGAAGCAGGCCGCGTCACGATCGAACTGGATCGCATAATCGCGCCAATGGCCCGCCGCGACCATCCGTCCATAGAGGTTGAGGATGCGTTCGAGCTCGATCCGGGTGAAGGCGACCTGAAGCGGCTGCGCCTGCGGAAAGGGCGTGACCGACCCCATCAGGCGGACTGACGATCCGTCTTTTCGACCTCAGCCGCGTCGCGTTCCTCGATCAGCTTGGCAAGCTTGCCGCGCAAGGTCTCGACCTCGCACTTGAGCAATTCGAGCTGCTGGGTCGCGGGATCGAAGCGTTCGCTGCAGGGCGTGCCGTAGGGCACGAATGCGTGATAGCTCTGCGCATCGACCAGCGTAGGCCGTGCCGGGATGCCAACCATGGTGGCGCCCTCGGGCACGTCGCGCGTCACGACCGCGTTCGCGCCGATACGCGCGCCGGTGGCGACGACGATCGGCCCTAGTACCTGCGCGCCCGAACCGACGATCACGTCATCCTCCAGCGTCGGATGACGCTTGCCCGCCACGCCGTCGGCGGGGTTGGTCCCCCCCAGCGTGACGTTCTGGTAGATAGTGACGTTGTTGCCGATCACCGCGGTCTCGCCGATCACGACGAAGCCATGGTCGATGAAGAAATTCTCACCGATCTCGGCACCCGGATGGATGTCGATCGCGGTGAGGAAGCGCGAGATGTGATTGACCATCCGTGCGAGGAAATAGAGCTCACCGTTGAACAGCCAGTGCGCCACGCGGTGCAGCGCGAGCGCGAGCACGCCCGGATAGAGCAGGATTTCCCAACGCGAGCGCGGCGCGGGGTCGCGCGCTTTGATCGAATCCAGATAAGCGATGAGTTCGCGCTTCATCTTTTTGACTCCCTGAGGAGCAGATTTAGGACCGCGCCGTCGCGATTTCCAGCCGGCGCCGCGAAAAGCCCATTTCCGTCACCCTGCGAAGGCGGGAATCCACCGGGTAACCAAGCCAAGCCGCGCAGTGGATTCCGGCTTTCGCCGGGATGAGGTTCGGTTGTTAAGCCGCGACCGCGGCTCCAGCCAGGGCGCTACGGACCGCAGCCACTGCTTGGTCGGCTTTGCCGCCCTCCGGGCCGCCCCCCTGGGCCATGTCGGGGCGGCCACCACCGCCCTGCCCGCCCACGGTCGCGACCGCCTGCTTGACGAGATCGACCGCCGAAAGACGCGCTATCAGGTCGTCGGTCACGCCGACCGCGACGGTAGCGCGGCCGTCATTGACCGCGACTAGCACCGCGACGCCCGATCCCACCTTGGCCTTGGCCTCGTCGACCAGTCCGCGCAGGCCCTTGGGGTCGAGGCCCTCGATCACCTGGCCAATGAAGTTGACACCCGCGACCTGTTCCGGCCCTGCGGCCTCGCTCTTCGCGCCGCCGCCACCCAGCGCGAGCGCCTTCTTGGCCTCGGCCAGCTCACGCTCCAGCTTGCGGCGCTCCTCGACCAGGGTCGCGACGCGCGCGGGCACCTCTTCGGGCGAGGATTTCAGCGCTGCCGCAGCCTCACGCAGGCGATCCTCGCGATGGGTAAGCCACAGGCGCGCGGCTTCGCCGGTCAACGCCTCGATCCGGCGCACGCCGGAGGACACCGCGCTTTCGCCGATGATCTTGAACAGTCCGATATCGCCCAGCGCGGAGACGTGCGTACCGCCGCAAAGCTCGACCGACCAGCTGTTGCCGCCCTCTTCCTCGCTTATGCCCATCGAGAGCACGCGGACCTCGTCGCCATATTTCTCGCCGAACAAGGCCATTGCACCGGCTTCGATCGCGGCATCGGGCGTCATCAGGCGCGTGGTGACATCGTCATTCTCGCGAATGTGGCGATTCACCTCGGCCTCGATCGCGGCGATATCTTCCTGGCTCAAAGCCTTGGGGTGCGAGAAGTCGAAGCGCAGGCGGTCGGGCGCGACCAGACTGCCTTTCTGCGTGACGTGCGTACCCAGCCGGTGACGCAGCGCCGCGTGCAGCAGATGCGTCGCCGAGTGGTTGGCGCGAAGCTGGCTGCGACGCGCGACATCGACCGCGAGATGGATCGTATCGCCGACCTTGATCAGGCCCGAGCGGACGAGCGCCTTATGCGCATGAAGGCGCCCGAGCGGCTTCGACGTATCTTTAACATCCGCCACAAAGCCGTTGTCATTGCTGGCGATACCGGCATCGCCCATCTGGCCGCCACTCTCGCCATAGAAAGGCGTCTGGTTGGTGAGGATAGTGACCTCGTCGCCCTCGCGCACCTGATCGACGCGCTTGCCGTCCTTGACCAGGGCCACCACCTGCGCGTCGCCTTCATGGCTGGTGTAACCGATGAATTCGGTGCCGCCCAATTCCTCGGCCACGTCGAACCAGACATCGTCCGACGCCTTGTCACCCGAGCCCTTCCAGGCGGCGCGCGCCGCGGCCTTCTGCTCCGCCATGGCCGCGTCGAAGCCGGCGCGGTCGACATTCAGCCCCTGTGCGCGCAGCGCATCCTCGGTCAGATCGTAGGGGAAGCCGAACGTGTCGTAGAGCTTGAACGCGGTCGCACCGGGAAGCGTATCGCCGGCCTTCATTGTGCCTGTGGCCTCGTCGAGCAGGCGCAGCCCATTGGCGAGCGTCTGGCGGAAACGGGTTTCCTCCAGCTTGAGCGTTTCCTCGATCAGCGGCTGTGCGCGGACCAGCTCGGGATAAGCGGCGCCCATTTCCGCGACCAAAGCGGGCACCAGCCGATGCATCAGGGGCTCGGCGGCGCCCAGCAAGTGGGCGTGGCGCATCGCGCGGCGCATGATCCGGCGCAGCACATAGCCGCGCCCCTCATTGGCGGGCAGCACGCCGTCCGCCACCAGAAAGCCCGACGCGCGCAGATGGTCCGCAATCACGCGGTGAGAGGCCTGGTTGGCGCCGTCGATGGCGCTCTTGGTCAGTTCGCCAGAGGCCGCGATCAGCGCCTTGAACGTGTCCGTATCGTAATTGTCGTGCACGCCCTGCAACACTGCGGCGATGCGCTCGAGGCCCATGCCCGTGTCGATCGATGGCTTGGGCAGGTCGCCCACGATCTGGTCGGCTTCCTGCACGAACTGCATGAACACGAGGTTCCAGATTTCGACGAAACGATCGCCATCCTCGTCCGGGCTGCCGGGAGGGCCGCCGGGGATATGGTCGCCATGATCGTAGAAGATTTCCGAACAGGGTCCGCACGGGCCGTCCGATCCCATCGCCCAGAAATTATCCTTGGTGGGGATGCGGATGATCTTGTGGTCGGGAAGCCCCGCAATCTTCTTCCACAGATCGAACGCCTGATCGTCGGTGTGATAGACAGTGGCAGTCAGCTTTTCGGCCGGCAGCCCCCAGACCTTGGTCAGCAGGGTCCAGGCATGCGTGATCGCCTGTTCCTTGAAATAATCGCCGAACGAGAAATTGCCCAGCATCTCGAAGAAGGTGTGATGCCGCGCGGTGTAGCCGACATTGTCGAGGTCGTTATGCTTGCCGCCCGCGCGCACGCATTTCTGGCTCGACGTCGCGGTTGAATAAGGCCGGGTTTCGAGACCGGTGAAGACATTCTTGAACGGCACCATGCCCGCATTCACGAACATCAAGGTCGGGTCGTTATGCGGCACCAGAGGCGCCGACGGCACGATGCGATGCCCCTCGTTTCCGAAGTAATCGAGGAAGGAACGGCGGATGTCGTTGGTCGAGGTCATGGGGGCGACTTAGTGGAGGGTGCGCCCCTTCTCAAGCACGACTAGGCTGTAAACGCATCGATGGCGGCGCGCACCCCCCACCGGGTCAGGGCATGCAACAGAATCCAGCATAACGCGGTGGTGACGCCATAAAGGCTTCCTGTGGCAGCGCTCTTGGGGTCCCCGTTAGAGATGAAGCCCAACATCAGGCCGCCACCGATGACCCCGACAAGGATCAAGACCGCATAGCGCCAAAGTATCGGCCGGCCTTTTTCCGCGAGCGCCGCGTATGTGGTTGCCAACAACAGCAACGAGCTAGGCAAAGCAAATATCAGGGGAAAGAAGCTGGCGCTTTCGATATTTCCAAAAAGGAGCATCGATGTGACAGCACAAGCGGCGACAGCCGCAAGAATGCTGACAAGTACGATGCGCAGAAAGGCTAGGGCCATACGTTACGGCTTACACAGGCTGATCGATCGACGCCGGCGGTTCGCTGAAGAATTTGGGGCCGCTCTCGGTCATATGGAAGCAATCCTCCAGCCGGACGCCGAACTTGCCGGGCAGATAGATGCCGGGCTCGTCCGAGAAGCACATGCCCGGCGCGAGCCTGGTCATCTCGCCATGGACCAGATTGACCGGTTCATGCCCGTCCAGGCCGATGCCATGGCCGGTCCTGTGCGACAGGCCGGGCAACTTGTAGCCCGGCCCGTAGCCGAAGCTTTCGTAGAGCCGCCGCACCGCATCATCGACGCTGCCCGCGGGCGCGCCGACCTGCGCGGCGTGAATCGCCGCCTGCTGCCCCTGGTGGACCTGATCCCACACCTTGCGCTGCGCCGCGCTGGCGGTGCCGTGAACGAAGGTGCGCGAGATGTCGGACTGATAGCCCTGCACGTTGCAGCCGCAGTCCATCAGCACGATCTCGCCCTCCGCCACGCGATGCACGGTCTTGGAGCCGTGCGGATAGGCCGCCGCCTCGCCGATCAGCACCAGGCTGAATTCAACCTCGCCGCCCAATCTGGTCGTCGCCGCATTCATCAGCGCGGCGATGTCATGCCCGGTCATGCCCTTTTCGACGCGGGGATGGACCCAACGATAGGCAGCGATCGTGATGTCGGTGGCCTTCTGCATCAGGGCGAGTTCGGCCGGCGTCTTGACCATGCGGCAGCCGCGCACGACCGGATTGGCGGAAACCACGCGCACGCCAGGCAGGTCCTGCTGGAGCCGGTCGACCGCGAAGTAACGCAAAGTCTCCTCGATCCCGACAGGAAGCCGGTCGAGCTTGTGCTGGCGGAGATATGCCGCGACAAGCTTCAGAGGATCCTCATCCTCCTGCCAGACGCGGACCTCGCCCGGCACGTCGAGCGTCTCGCGGACCGAAGGCTCCTCGAAAAAGGGGGTGACGATACAAGCCTCGCCCTCGGCGGGCAGGATCGCGCAGGTCAAGCGCTCGCTGCGATGCCACTGAATCCCTGTGAAATAGATCAACGATGCGCCGGGCTCGATCAGCACCGCACCAATGCCATTGGCTTTCATCAATTTCTGAGCGCGGGCGACGCGCGCGGCGCGTTCGGACCGGCTGATCGAGACCGCGTCGCCCGCCATCGGCGAGAGCGCGGACAAATCGGGCTCGGCCGCGCGCAGAATGGCGGGGATGGAGAGGAATGGCAACGCGGCGGCTGCGCCGAGCAGGCCGCGCCGGCTGGGCCGGAAGAGGCGATCGTTTCGCATCGACGCAGGATAGGAGCCGCCGCTTGCGCTGGCCAGCCTCCCCGACGCGGCGTAGAAGCGGTTCACTGCATAAGGGGGATCCATGCGCTGGTTGTTATTGGGAATCGCGGTCGGATTGGCGCCAGCCCTGGCGCAGGACGTGAAGAACGACGACGCGCTCAAGGCGACCCCGCCGCTCGACGCCGCCGCGATGCCTATGTGCAGCGGCGACATGACCGCGCCCAAGAAAGCGATGATCCTTGCGGGCTATGGCAATGGCGGCTTCCCGATCCGCACCGGCAGTCCCAAAGCGCAGGCCTTCTTCGATAATGCCATGCAGCTCGCCCATGCCTTCGCACACAAGGCAGCGATCCAGGCGTTCCACGAAGCCGCTCGGCTCGATCCCAATTGCGCGATGTGCCTGTGGGGCGAGGCCTGGGCCTCGGGGCCGACGATCAACTATCCGATCCCGTCGGAGGATCAGGTCAAGCTGGAAGCGATGGCGCTGCGCGCGCAGGCGCTGGCGGTCAACGGATCGCCCAAGGAACGCGAGCTGACCGCGGCGCTGGTGCTACGCTACCAGGAGGGCGGCGGTAAAGGACCCGGTGACCGCGCCTTTGCGACGTCGATGGCGGCTCTGGCGGCAAAATATCCGATCGACGACGAGATCGCGGTGATCGCGGCGGACGCATGGATGATCCCCTCCGCGCAGAACAACAGCACCGCCAACATCGGCAAGGCGGTCGCGCTGCTGGAGGCAGTGTTGCGGCGCAATCCGGATTACACGCCCGCGATCCACTTCTACATCCACGCGACCGAGATGGCAGGCTATCCCGCGCGCGCCGAACCTTATGCCGACCGGCTTGCCAGCCTCGCCCCCTCGGCAGCGCATCTGGTGCATATGCCGTCGCACACTTATTACCATATCGGCCGTTACCAGGACGCGGTCGACGCCAATGTGAAGGCGGTCGCGCTCGGCATCGCCAATGCCAAACGGCTGGGCCTGAGCGAGCCCGACGGCGTGTGGGACCTCCCCTATCATGCGCATAACGTGCAATATGGCGTGGGCGGCGCGCTGATTTCAGGCGATGCCAAGGATGCACTCGCATTGAGCGATCCGCTGATCGCCGCCGCACAAATCAGTAAGCGCAAGGAACTTGGCGTCTTCCCGCAAATGGTGGCGGGTACGGGCTATTTCGCCGAAGCGCGCTATGCCGATCCGCACAAGGTGCTGGCGCTGCCCGAACCGTCCTTGCCTTACGTGAAGGCCTATTGGCATTATGCGCGGGGCGAAGCCGCGGCTCGGCTCGGCGACGCGGCCCTGGTGCGCAAGGAAGCCGAGGCGATCCCGCAGCATGTCGGCCCTGAAAAGCCGGACGATGCCAGCGACGGCGCGGCCCGGATGATGCGGATCGCGCATCTGGTGCTCGATGGGCGCGCGGCGATGCTGGAAAACAAGCCAGCCGAGGCCCTGGTCGCGTTCAAGGCGGCCGCGAAGATGCAGGAGACCAAGGCCTTCCTCAGCTTCTCCGATCCGCCCGCTTTCTGGTATCCGGTGCGGCGCGACATGGCAGCGGCCCTTCTTGCGATGGGCAAGCCCAAGGATGCGCTGCGCGAGGCAGAGACTACGCTGGAGGCCGTGCCCAGGGAACCCGTGACGCTCTCGCTCAAAGCCGAGGCGGAGGCGAAATTGGGTCAGGCGACTGCCGCAAAGGCGGATCGAAATACGGCACTGGCTTTGTGGCATGGGGATCGCGCGATGCTGCCCGGCGCAGCGTTGGAAGTTGCCGCGCGCTGAGTTCCTCGGGAGGAGCGCGGGTCGCGGCGCGCTCCTCCCGACTTGCCTCAACCGAGGAAGGTATCGACCTTCTGCAGGAATATTGTCGGCTGATCGATCATGATGAAGTGATAGCTGGCATCGACCCGCTCGACCTTGCCGTGCGGCAACGCGGTATATGCGCCGGTGTAAAGCTGATCGAATACCTGCTGTGGCGCGCCGCTGGTCTCGTCCCACGGATAGAGCACCGTCACGGGCACTGCGATCTTGCCGAGATCGGGGCGCAGATCGGTGAGCAGATCGTCATAGAGCGCCTGGCCGACGACGCGGTGATCCGACGCACTGGCGGCGGCGATCGCGGCGTCAGCCTCGGCGGTGCGGCTCTTGATCAGACGCGCCATCTGCGTGGGCTCGGTGGCCGCATAGTCTTCCTGCGTGCCGTTGATCATCTTGTCGCGGATCATCACCGCCTGCGGCCGGACCATCGGCACGGTCAGCTGCGGGCCGAACATCATGCCGACATAAGGCAGCGAGTCGACGATCAGTATCTTGCCGGCATCGCCGGGATGGCTGACGGCGAGCTGCAACGCCATCGTGCCGCCGAGCGAATGGCCGATCACCGCCGCGCCCTGGAGATGGTTGGCGACAATATAGGTGTGGATCGCCTCGACCACCGGCTCGAACACCGGGCCGCTGGCATTGCTGCCGGCGGGGGCGCCGGCGAAGCCCGCCACCTGCACGACGTGGACGCGGTGATGCGGCGCGAGATGGGCGACGGTCGAATCCCAGACATGCGCGGAGCTGGCGAGGCCAGGGATCAGGATCACGTCGGGGCCCGTACCCGTGACAGTGACCGTGATGCGATCGGAGGCGGGCGCCGGCGCCGCGACCGGGATGGCGGCGTAAGCGGCGGCGCCGTTGAAAAGCTCGCCGTAGATGCCCGGATGGACCAGCGGCAGGCTGGCGAGCGCGGCGAGACGGAGCTTGAGACGGAGATTCATGGTCTTTCCCTGTTGCGATCAGTTTTCGGAGAAGATCTGTTCGATCGGCAAATCGAACAGGCGGGCGATGCGGAAGGCGAGCGGGAGCGAGGGATCATATTTCCCCGTCTCGATCGCATTGACGCTTTGGCGGGAGACCTCGAGCTTTTCGGCGAGATCGGCCTGGCTCCAGTCGCGCTCGGCGCGGAGCACCTTGAGACGGTTCTTCACCGGCGGAAATCCAGCAGGTTCAGGATACAACCACATATGCCAAGGCCGGCGAACCAGATGACCGAGACGTAGAACATCGGCAAATGGGGCAGCCCCGCATCCTCCAGGAAACCCCAGAGGGTGGTGGCAGTGAGCATCAGCCCGGTTGTCCACAGAACCTGACGGACCATGCGCATCCGCAGATATTCGTCCTGCTCCTCAATCAGATAGCGGCCGACGAACACGAAAATCGCGATGATCGGCAGCGCCGGCAGGAGCGCCAGCGCATAGCCCGCCATTGCCGACACATGCACCCGATGCAGCGCATATTGCTCGCTGGTGAGCAGCACGCCGTAGGCGAGCGATGCCAGGATGGTTCGACGATTGTAGCGCCGCTGCGCGGCATTCATTCCCATAAACGACATGACGGCTTTCCTTGTCTCCATGACAAGGGTGCTTGTCTCACGAGTTTGAGTGCAATGTCAAGTAAACGCGACATTATGATTGCCTTGTTTGTCCTTTTGACATGCGTGCACGACGAAAAAGGCGCGGAACCAAGGGGTTCCGCGCCTTCCCGGTTGCATCGGAAGCCCCCAAGCTTCCGGATCGCCAGGAATCTTGATCCTGATTGGAGCCTGACCGGCCGGATCGCTTTGCGACCCGCGCCATCAGCGGAAGCGCGCCGCGCGTCCGCCAATGACGATCAGGTCCCTAGAGATCGTCCTCCGCATCGGGGCCGGTCATCATCTGCTCGGCCACATCGGCGGTGTTGGAACGAATCGCCTTTTCCAGCCGCGCGCAAACCTCCGGATTCTCGCGCAGGTAGATTTTGGCATTCTCGCGGCCCTGGCCGATACGGATGCTGTCATAGCTGAACCAGGCGCCCGATTTCTCGACCAGCCCAGCCTTGACGCCAAGGTCGAGTATCTCGCCGACCTTGGACACGCCTTCGCCATACATGATGTCGAATTCGACCTGCTTGAACGGCGGCGCGACCTTGTTCTTCACAACCTTCACGCGGGTGGTGTTGCCGACGATATCGTCGCGGTCCTTGATCTGGCCGGTGCGGCGGATGTCGAGGCGGACCGAGGCGTAGAATTTGAGCGCATTGCCGCCGGTGGTCGTCTCCGGATTGCCGTACATCACGCCGATCTTCATGCGGATCTGATTGATGAAGATGACGAGCGTGCGGCTGCGGCTGATCGAGCCGGTGATCTTGCGTAGCGCCTGGCTCATCAGGCGCGCCTGCAGGCCGACATGGCTATCGCCCATTTCGCCCTCGATCTCGGCCCGCGGAACCAGCGCCGCGACCGAATCGATCACCAGCACATCGATCGCGTTCGAACGCACCAAGGTATCGGTGATCTCGAGCGCCTGCTCGCCCGTGTCGGGCTGGCTTACGATCAGCTCGTCGATATCGACACCCAATTTCTTGGCATAGACCGGGTCGAGCGCATGCTCCGCGTCGACGAAGGCGGCGGTGCCGCCAGCCTTTTGCGCTTCGGCAATCGCATGCAGCGCGAGCGTGGTCTTGCCCGACGATTCCGGACCGTAAATCTCGACGATGCGGCCGCGCGGCAGGCCGCCGATGCCCAATGCGATGTCGAGCCCGAGGCTACCGGTCGAGATCGCCTCGATCTCGATCTTCTCGCGGCTGCCGAGCTTCATCGCGCTGCCCTTGCCGAAGGCACGATCGATCTGTGCCAATGCGGCGTCGAGCGCCTTCTGCCGTTCGCTCGTGCTAGCCATATCGCCGTCGATCACCTTCAAAGAAGCAGCCATGTCCCAAGCCCTTGTCGCTAGAGGAAGTCCGTCACATCTTCAATCTTCGTGACGCATCGTACACGGAATGTTCCATGAGAACAAGAGGGGAACTTTCTAAAAGAACAAACCCCATCGCAACCCCGCCGATGGGGAAGCGATCCGGGCCGCACATAAGCCCCGGGCTGGATTGCTTCGTCGCTGCGCTTCTAGCTCAGACCGTGGCCGAAACAGCCTCCAGCGCGGTCTGGACCGCGTCCAGCGTGAAGGGCTTGGCCAGTTGATGCGCACCGGCATGCGCCGCCGGGGGCGGATCGACATGGCCTCCGCTCGCCACGACGAAGCCGATCCCCTTGGCCTTGAGTGCGTCGGCCACCGGCCAGCAGGCGCCATCGCGCAGATTGACGTCGAGGATCGCGACATCGAAGCCGCCCTCTTCAACCTTCGCCAGCGCTTCGGCCACGCTGTCGCAATTGCCGGCCAGCTTATGGCCGAGCAGATCGATGAAGTCTTCCAGCATCATGGCGATGAGGGGTTCGTCCTCTATCACCAGGACGGACAAGGGCTCGGTCATTCCGGCTGCAATATCGCGCCACGAGATCGTCGCAAAGCCAAAATCGCTTTACATGGGTTAGGCCGGCGGTTGGAGCGCGTCGCGCGCGGCCTGGCCAAGCTGTTGAACCGAAAAGGGTTTCGGCAGGAATGAGACGCGGTCGATGTCAATAGACTTTCGTAGCTGTTCCTCGGCATAGCCCGACATGAACAACACCTTGAGGTCCGGATATTTGGCGCGCGCGGCGCGCACCAATGTCGGTCCGTCCATCTGCGGCATCACCACGTCGGAGATGAGCAGATCGAACTCGGTCCCTTCCTCGATCAGCTCCAGCGCCTCCTCGCCATTATTGGCGGTCAGCACCTGATAGCCCTGGCGCGTGAGCGCGCGCTCGGCGACCGCGCGCACCATCGCCTCGTCCTCGACTAGGAGGATCGTGCCCGTGCCCCAGGTATCGCCCGCCGGCTCGACCCGCACCGGCGCCGCGGGCTCGGGCGCCTCGGCGGCATGGTGGACGGGCAGATAGATGACGAAGCTCGTCCCCTTCCCCACCTCCGAATCCGCGAAGATGAAGCCGTCGGTCTGCTTGACGATGCCATAGACGGTGGAAAGGCCAAGGCCAGTGCCCTTGCCCACCTCCTTGGTGGTGAAAAAAGGCTCGAATATCTTGGAAAGATGCTCGGTCGGGATGCCGACGCCCGTGTCGGACACGCGCAGGCCGGTATAATCCGCCACGGGCAGAATTTCGCTCCGCATCCGCCGTACCTCGGCCGCGGTCACGCGGAAGGTCTCGACCGTCACCACGCCGCCATCGGGCATCGCGTCGCGCGCATTGACCGCGAGATTGACGATCACCTGTTCCAGCTGGCCCGGATCGGCGCGCACCAGCCCCAGGTTACGGCCATGCTTGACCTCCAGCTTGACCGTCTCGCCCAGCAGGCGGCGCAGCAGGTTGGAGATTTCGGAGATGATGTCGGGCAACTGCAATATCTGCGGCCGGAGCGTCTGCTGGCGCGAGAAGGCCAGCAACTGCCGCGTCAGCGATGCCGCACGGTTGGAGTTATGCTTGATCTGCTGGATATCATCATAGTCGATATCGCCCGGCGTATGGCGCATCAGCATCAGGTCGCAATGGCCGATGATCGCGGTCAGGATATTGTTGAAATCGTGCGCGACGCCGCCGGCGAGCTGGCCGACCGCCTGCATCTTGGTCGCCTGCGCGACCTGGCGCTTGAGCTTCGATTCCTCGCTATTGTCCTTGAGGCTCAGCAGCACCGCCGCATCGCCCAGCCCCTTGGCGTTGGCGATGGTGAGCGCGACCGGCTCGTCCGGCCGGAACTTGAGCCGGATCGCGAGGTCGCCCGGCAGCGCGCGCCCCGCGGCGAAGCGGCGCACGGCATCGGAAACGATGCCCTTATCCTCGTCCGCGACCAGATCGCTCGGATAGACCGCATGGTCCTCCGCCCCCAACCCGGCCGCACGGCGGAAGGCGTCGTTGAGGAACAGGAAACGCCCGTCGCGCTCGACCAGAGCAAGGCCCAGCGGCAACATCGCCAGCAATTCGTGGAGGTGGACCGTGGCTGCCCCCGCGGCAGCCGCCGCGGTCATCGCATCGGGGTCCTCGTCGAACATCAGGAAGACGCTCGCGCCTTCGGCCGGATCGTCCTCCAGCGCTACCGGTACGATCCTGAGCGGCGGCGTCTCGATCGGATCGCGCGCGATCCGTACCCCGCCATCGTCGCTCGTTTCGAGCAGTTCGGAAATATCCATGCTGGCCGCGTTGGCGCCGACCTCGCCCAGCGCGCGATAGGCGAACACCTCGTTAGTGGCGACTATACGCCCGCTCGGCTCGACTAAGGCGAGCATCACCCCCGCCTCGCCCAGCCTTTGCCCGCCGCGGCCGTCGAGCAAAGAGCGGACCAGCCCATATTCGCTTTGCGGTCCGGTCCGGCGGAAACGCCAGACGAGATGATCGTCGCGCCGCCCCGCGCGCCGCAGCAGGGCCCGCGCCGATCCATCCGCAAAGGCCAGCTCGTCGACCTCCGCCTGCCCGTCACGCATCGCCACCCGCGCCGCGGCCGCCAGCCGCGCACGATCGGTTGCGGGCAGCGGCAGCGCCTCCGGCTTGATCGGCCCGCCGAACAGGCTGGTGAAGGACGGGCTGACACAAACCGGATCGCCGTTGCGGTCGGTGATCAAGGTGGCGTCGCCGCCATCGGCCAGGGCGGCGTGGAGCAAGGTCCAGTCGCGCGGATTCTCGATCGTTTCGCTGCGCACGTGCAGCAGCCAGACCGCCGCCACGATCGCCCCCGCCAGCAACATCGCCGCCAGCCCGATCAGGAAGCTTCCCGGCGCGATCCGCGACCACAAAAGCAGCACGGTGACCGCCGCGAAGAGGACGATCGCAAGCGACATGACGCCCCCCCGCCTGCTCTTCGCAGGCGGCATGTAGGGCAATAATGGCGCGTGGCTCGCGATCGCCTCTCTCCTCAGCGCGTCCTTACCAGACCAGCACGCGCTGGTCAGGCGCCAGGTACATCTTCTCGCCCGGCATCACCTTATAGGCGTCATACCAGGGCTGCAGGTTCCGGATCATCCACACGCGCTGGATCGAAGGCGAATGCGGATCGGTCAGCAGGCGCTGCCGCAGATTGGCTTCGCGATAATTGCGCCGCCATACCTGCGCCCAGCCCAGATAGAAGCGCTGGTCGCCCGTATAGCCATCGATCACCGGCGCGGGCTGGCCGCCCAGCGCGCGCAGATAGGCGTCGTGGGCCACCGTCAGGCCGGCCAGATCGGCCATATTCTCGCCGAGCGTCAGCTCGCCCTTGATGTGCATGCCCGGCAGCGGCTCGTAGGCGTCATATTGCGCGGCGAGCTTGCCCGTCATCGCCTTGAACGCGGCGACATCCTTCGGCGTCCACCAGTCGGTCAGGCGGCCATGGCTGTCATATTTGGCGCCCTGGTCGTCGAAATGGTGGCTGAGTTCATGCCCGATCACCGCACCGATACCGCCATAATTGACCGCCGGGTCGGCATGCGGATCGAAGAAAGGCGGCTGCAGGATCGCCGCCGGGAACACGATCTCGACCATGCCGAAATTGGCGTAAGCGTTGATCTCCATGGGTGTCATGCCCCATTCCCAGCGATAGATCGGCTTGCCGAGCTTGTTGACGTCATAGTCGCTCGCCCATTCGCGCGCGCGCCATGCATTGCCGAACGCGTCGCCGGCCGCGATCTGCAGGCTGGAATAATCCTTCCACTGGCTCGGATAGCCGATCTTCGGTGTGAAGGCCGCAAGCTTGGCATGCGCCTTGACCTTTGTCTCCGGCGCCATCCAGCTCAGCTTGTCGATGCGCGCGTCCATCGCCGCGATGATATTGTGGACCAGCTGGTCCGCCGCCGCCTTGGTTTCCGGCGGGAAATATTTGGCGACATAGACCTTGCTGACGTCGTCGGTCAGCGCATCGCTCGTCCAGTCGACACCGCGTTTCCAGCGCTCGGACTGCTGCGGCGTGCCCGACAGCACGGTGCCGTAGAAAGCGAAATGCTCCTGGTCGAAGGTGCGGGGCAGCACACTTGCGAAACTGTCGAGCGAGCGGACCAGCATCTGATCCTTCAGCACCGACAAAGGTGCTGCCGCGACAAGCTTCGCGATGCCCGCAACCGCGCTCGGCTGAGCGACGATCACGCTATCGACCGGCGCATCTATTCCCTTGAAATAAGTGACGAAATCGAAGCCGGGCGCCGATTTGACCAGCGCCGCGGTCGTCATCTTGTTATAGGTCTTGTTGGCGTCGCGGCTGTCGATCCGCGTCCAACTCACCTTGGCGATCTCGGTTTCGAAATCGACGATCGCCTTGGCGCGCGCCGCTGCATCGGGCTCGCCCGCCAGGCTGAGCATCTTGGCGACATGCGCCTGATAGGCGGCCTTGGTCTCGGCCAGCTTGGCGTCGGTCGAAAGATAATAATCGCGATCGGGCAGCCCCAGCCCGGCCTGGACCAGGCTCAGCGCATAGACGTCGGGATTCTTGTCGTCCTGGCCAACGCCGTCGCCGAACACACCGCCGATCCCGGCGCGGTCCGCTTCCGCCGCCAGCGCGGCATAGCCCGCCTTCGACTTCAACCCCTTGATCTTGTTGAGCCAGGGCTGGATCGGCGCCAACCCCTTGGATTCGACCGCCGCGGTGTCGAGATAGGTCGCATAGGCAACGCCGATCTTCGAATTGGAATCGGCCTTGGCATCCTCCAAAATGCCGCGCGTGCGCTGGCGCGAAAGGTCGGCCAGCACCTCGAACGAGCCGTAATTTGACTTGTCGGCGGGGATCGCGGTGTTCTTTGCCCAGGTGCCGTTGGCAAAGGCGTAAAAATCGTCACCGGCACGGACATTCCTGTCCATGCCCGCCTCGTCGAACCCGAAATCGCCGATCTGGGGCTTGTCGGCAGCCAGCGCCGCCTGCTGCCCCGCGACCGGGCCGACCGCGGCGCCGACCGGCTTCTTCGCCTGCTCGACCGGCGGTGCGGCGACGGCGGATGAGAAAGCAAACAGGCTGCCGGCCAGCAGCAGGAAGGATTTTGAGGTCATGTGCGGGAAATCCTGCGAAAATCTGCGTATGTCGATGGGTTAGCGTCTCCCATAGCGCACGCAAGACCCCCGTCCGGAAACGGCCAAAATGGCGTGGTTAAGGTAACGAAGAAGAGGCCCGTGCCTTCCGCCGCTCGCCTCAGAAGAAATCGAAGCGCGTTCTGCGGCCGTATGATGCCTGGGCCAGATCGGCGAATGGAGCAGGTTCGGCTTAGCCCCGATCCCGCAGCAACCGCTGCTGATCGCGCTTCCAGTCGCGGTCCTTCACCGTCTCGCGTTTGTCGTGAAGCTTCTTGCCCTTGGCGAGCGCGAGCTCGACCTTGGCCCGGCCGCGGCTGTTGAAATAGACCGACATCGGGATCAGCGTCATGCCCTCCCGGCTGAGCCCCTTGTGGATCTTCTCGATCTCACGCTCATGCAACAGCAGCTTCCGTGGGCGCTTGGGCTCGTGGTTGAAGCGGTTGCCGTGGCTGAATTCGGGTATGTTGGCGTTGACCAGGCTCGCCTGACCGTCCTTCACCTCGGCATAGGATTCGGCGATTGATCCCTCGCCGAACCGAAGCGATTTCACCTCGGTTCCCGTCAGGGCGATCCCCGCCTCGAAAAATTCCTCCAGGAAATATTCGAAGCGCGCGCGCCGGTTCTCGGCGACGATCTTCTTCTTGTCGAATTCGGGGGGACGGGGGCGTGCCATGGGATTCGGGTGCGATGTAGGGGGTTGTGCTGGGTGTGGCTAGGGTTGGAGCGCGTCGTGTCCTAACAGCGCCGGTCGACATGCATGAAGCTTGTGCCGCTGCCGGAGGCAGCCATCAATTCCAATGCCACCGCTGAATCAGCAGACAGGCGTTAGTAAGACAAACCCGTCAACGCTGGCTGCACTTGAGGTCTATCGCCGCCAAAGCGAGACCAGACGGCGAGCCCCCTTCCCTGGCGATCTCCTGATCGACGCATCGCTGCCTGGTCGAGCGCGAATCCTTGGGCACAAGCGGCAGAAGATATGGCCTGCGCCAGTGATGCGTGGCGGCACCAAGCGATGCAGATGGAACCTGCTCGTGCCCCACCGTCATCGTCGATCGTACGGACAATGGCGCAGCCGGGTGCGAGGCAACAAGCGGTGAGGCCACGCAAATCACGAGCGACGCCGCTGCCGTTGCACCGACTAGCGATATGTTCCGCGCCATCAGCCTAATATGGCGCCCAGCCGAACGGGCATCAAGTTCGCTTCGGACGAATTTCGGGGACACTATACTTATTTCAACAACGGCGTGCCGGGAGCAACCTGGCCGCTCCCGGCACGATACAGATAGTCTGGGGATCGCGCCCGACGTCGTCCGGCAGCGCGCGGGTCACTCCTTGCCTTTAAAGCCCATCCACGCTCTTGCTGACCAGCACGTTCACCGCGACGCGGCGGTTCATCGCCTTGCCTTCGGGGGTGTCGTTGCTCGCCGCGGGGTCCGCCTTGGCCATGCCGGTCGGGGTCAGCATGCGATAGGGTTTCCATCCGCACTGCTGCTGAAGATAATTGATGACGCGGCCGGCGCGCTTCTCGCTCAACTGTTGGTTATAATCGTCGCCGCCGGTCGAATCCGTATAGCCGACCACCAGCAGCAGCGCGTTCTCCTGTGCCTGGGCGGCGCTTGCGGTATTGCAGAGCTGCGCCTTGTCCGCGGCGGACAATTCCGTCTTGCCGGTGTCGAAATGCACCTCTGTCGTGCTCTTGATATTATATTTGTCGATATCGCCGAGGTGACCGCGCAGGTTTTCGGTTGCCGCGGTCTGTTCCTCGAAGCGCTGGCTGGTCCCGTTGCGGATCATCGTCGCGGTCTTGAGATCGCTGTTCCGGAAACTGATCCGGCTCGCCACAAGCTCGCCACCCGACTGCGCGTCGCCGCCTGCGCGCCATGTCTTGACGGTCACCGGCAGCCCGTTAAGCAGCGCGTCCTGGGCGAGCTTGTTGTGGGCGCCGAATAGGCCGCCTCCGGTCCTGATCTGCGTGGCATCATCGACAGCAATGATGGTGCTGGCGCCGTCTGCGGTGACGACTTTCATCTTGTCGCCCTTTCGGGCCGAGATCACGCCTTTGATCTCGGGGCCAGGGGTCTTCACGCCATTGACGGTGATGCTGTTGTCAGGTGCCTGCTCCTGCTGCGCAAAGGCGACGCCCGACGCGGATATAGTCAACGCAACAAGCAGCAAGCGAACGCCAGGCTTCTGGGAAATGAAACGCATTGAGCAACTCCTCTCAACCAACCACTCGCCCCTGCCTGTTCAGCCTAACCTGTCCGGCAGATGAATAATGTCTGCCATACTATTTGCGGAGCGGGCGATCCGGGCGTTCCGTGCGGTGAACCGATGGATTCGTGCAGGCGATAGACTGTTCGTCGAAACATGAATCATCGGCTTCATCCGCTGCTGAATTGCCCCTCCGCCGCCGCGTCTCGATCGCTGCTCCACAGGCGTTTCAGCCAAAACGCGCGACAATCCTCTTGTCCGCGTTCGGTATGCCGATCATGGTTACCGCTTATGGTGCCGATAGGGGGATTGTCGGTTGACGATTGAGCCGGGCGCGGCCGACGCTGCCCACCTCCGGCTGCCCGCCGGTATCGATACGCTGGAGGCGCTGCGCCTCGGCCGGCGCCTGCAGGACGTGGCTGGGCAGGCGCGTGACATCCGGGTGGACGCCTCGGCAGTCGAAGAGATTGGCCTCGCCGGCCTGCAATTGGTCGCGCTGGTCAAAGCGGCCCTGGCGCGGGCAGGCGGAGGCTTGGTGCTGGTCGACCCGTCCTCCGCGCTTAGCGCGCGTATCGCGGATGCGGGTATGGCGTCCCCCCTGCTCGATGCGCCGGCTGCCCCGCAAAATGACGCGCAGCCGCAGCGCAGCTTGCGCTTCACCGATGCCGCGCTCGATTATGGGCGCGAGCCAGCCGAGGCGCTGCGCCGGTTGCGTGATGCCGGTATCGGCGTGGAAGCAGTCCTGCCCGGTACCCTGCCCCGGCTCGGATCGATCGAGGCCGATCGCCTGCTGATCCGCTTCGCCATCCGCCTGCCGAATGCGGCGGCGGAGGCGGTGCTGGCCGAAGCGCTCGCGGAATTTGGTGGCGATGCGCTGCTCGACGCACCTTCCGACGGCGAAGCGGCGATCGTGGCATCAGAGCCGCTGGCCGGTGGTCCGGCCGACACGCAGACCGCCAAGATTGAGCGGCTGATGGGCGACGTCGAGGAATTGATGATGCGCCACGCGGCGGTGGCGGCGCGCTATGGCTCGCTCGATCGCGACACCGTTGCCGAGCTCAAGGCGATGGGCGGCGTGCTCCGCAGCCTGCAGGACCATGCGATCGCCGCCGGGCTGGTGCCGCTGGGAAGCCTGCTCCAGCGGCAGGCCGCGATCGGGGCGATGGCCGCCTTCTCCTTTCCGGGATCGGATATCGAGATCGAGCCGGCGGTTCTGGAACCCCTCCTGCCCCTCCTGGCGCCGCTGGTCGCACGCCCTGGATCGGCCGGCGTTTCTGCGCGGGAGAGGGAAGGCCTGCTCGTGATCGAAATCGCCGCAGCCACGGCCGCGCTGGCCGGTGTCGAAGCTGCCGCAGCCTCGGTGCGTGGCCGGGTAAGCACGCTTCCTGGCGAGAATGGGCCGCTGCTTCGACTCGAGCTGCCGCGGTCGCGATCGATGATAGAGGCGCTGATCGTCCGCGTGGGCGCCCAATTGGGTGCGGTCCCGGTCGATCGGGCACTCGAGATATTGCGGCCCGACCCCGCCGATCTGACCTCGGTCGGCGCCGGATCGCAGCTTATGCGTTTCCGCGGTACCTACCTGCCGCTTGTCGATCTCGCCGACGCGCTGAGCCAGGGCGCCGTGCCGGGCGAAACCGAGCCGACGATCGTGGTCGTGGTCCAATCGGACGCCGGCAATTTCGGAATCAGGGTAAGCGAGGTCACCGATCACCGCCAAATCATGGTGAAGCCGCTCGACGGCAATCTCCCGTCCGGTGCGGGCGTGATCGGCCTGTCCTTCAGTACCGGCGGGATTGCGCTGGTACTGGATGTCGACGCCCTGCGCTTGGCCACCCTCGGCCGCGCGCGTTCCGCCTGAAACCTAGATCTTCGCCCAGATCGCGGCCTGCGGCTGCATTTGCGCGCCGCCCTGCGCCAGCAGGGATGCGCCGATCAGGTCGATCATCGAGCTGCCAACCGGGCCCAGGCCGGCGCGATGCCGGCCACGCGCAAGCGGGATGCCTTCGATCTGGTCGGGGCGGATATGGCTGGGAACGCGACTAGACATGCTGCTCACACAGGCTGAGGAAGCCTGAACAGCTAGAGCGTTAACCCTAATGGCCGGTTAACGCGCCAACATTAACCCGATCAGAGGATCCCGGCATGCACGAGCGCCGCGTCGACCGCGGCGCGGCTGGCGGCGGACGGCGGCGTCATCGGCAGGCGCAGCTCGGTCGGGAAATCGGCCAGGACCTTGCCCATCGCATATTTGATCGGCCCCGGCGACGCATCGGTGAACAAGGCCGTATGCAACGGAAAGAGCCTGTCCTGCCAAGCGAGCGCATCGTCCCACCGCCCCTCGGCGCACGCCTTCTGGAATTCCGCGCACTGGCGCGGGGCGACATTGGCGGTGACCGAGATGCAGCCCTTGCCCCCCATCGCCATGAAGCCCAGCGCCATGTCGTCATTGCCCGAAAGCTGGACAAAATCCTTGCCGCACGCCTCGCGCTGGGCGGAGACGCGCGCGGCGTTGCCGGTCGCGTCCTTGACCCCAATCACGGTCGGCAGCTTGGCGAGCTCGCCCATCGTCTCGACCGAAATGTCGACGATCGTCCGCGCGGGCACGTTGTAAAGCATGATCGGCAGATCGCAGCCCGCCGCGAGCGCGCGAAAGTGGGCGAGCACGCCTTCTTGGTTGGGGCGGTTATAGTAAGGCGGTACCAGCAGGGCTGCGTCGGCGCCCGCCGCCTTGGCCGATTCCATATGGTGGAGCGCGACGGCGGTGTCGTTCGATCCGCAGCCAGCGATCACGGGCACGCGACCCGCCGCCTGCTCGATGCAGACGCGCACGACCCGATCATGCTCCTCGATCGTCATGGTTGCGCTTTCGCCGGTCGTGCCGCAGGGCACCAGCGCCGACGAACCCGACTCGATCTGCCAGTCGACGAGGGCGCGGAACGCTTTCTCGTCGATCGCGCCGTCACGAATTGGCGTGACCAGGGCAGGAATCGACCCGCTGAACATCCGCTTTCCCTTCACCTTCTTGTTCCGGAGCGCCATATGAGGCGCCATGAGTTCCAACTTCAATCGTCGGTCCGGGAGGCCTGATAGCCGCCTGTCCAGACTACGCAAGTTCGGTCCGGCGGGATTGGTGCTGCTTTCGGTCGCCGCGGCGGCCGCGACTATCACCACCCAGTCGATTCCGCCGCGCTTCAAGATTGCCGATCAGGACAGCGGCGGCGGCAGCGCCCTGCCCGCCAGGCCGCCCAAGACCGATGCGCTCTGGCCCGCGATCGACGAATGGCAACGGCTGCGCCAAAGCGACCACCTGCCCTTCGCGGATTATGCACGCTTCCTGATCGCGCATCGCGGCTGGCCGGGCGAACCCGCGATGCGCCGGGCCGCCGAGCGGCAGATCCTGCCCGATCAGACCGATCCCGGCCTGGTCGCGCAATATTTCGACACCTTCCCGCCGCTAAGCTCGGCCGGGCGGGTCCGCTATGCCGAGGCACTGGCCTCGCTTGGCCAGGCCGACAAGGCACGTACAGCTGCGGCTGCGGCGTGGACGATGGGCCCGCTCGCGCCCGACGACGAAAGCCGCCTGCTGACCAGATTCGGCAGCCAGTTCACCCAGTCCGAGCAGGACCAAAGGATGGAGATGCTGCTGTGGGCACGCGCCTCCTCTGCCGCCGCACGCCAGCTCAACCTTGTCAGCACGCAACGCCGTCCGCTCTACGCCGCGCGTCTGGCCTTCCAGACCAATGCCGCCGACGCTGCGACGCAAGCCGCGTCGGTCCCCGAAGCCGAGCATGATGCGGGCTATGTGATCGACCGCGCTTATTGGCTGCGGACCAATGCCCGCGAGCTGGAGGCGCGCACTTATCTCGCGCAGGCCGAGACGCTGGATGCGCCGGCCTTCGATCCGACCGCCTACGTCACCGCCTTGCTCAATTTCGCCAACGCAGCCGCGCACGACAGGCAATGGGCGCTGGCTTATGGGATCGCCGCCAACATCGATCACACCTTCGCGCCCGGCACCGATATCCGCGCGCAAGACCTAAAGGTGCGCGATCCCTACACCAGTCTTGCCTGGGTCGGCGGCACCGTCGCATTGAAGCAGATCAACCGGCCGCTGGACGCGGAGGCGATGTTCCGCCGTTATGCCGCCGCCTCGCAATCACCCGGCAGCCAGTCCAAGGGCGAATATTGGGCAGGCCGCGCGGCCCAGCTTTCGGGCAATGCCGCCGCCGCGACCGCGCATTTCACCGCCGCGGCAGCCAATATCGACCAATTTTACGGCCAGTTAGCAACCGAACGGCTCGGCCGTCCGCTCGTGGCTCCTGCCGATCCCGCTCCGCTCGACATTCCGCCGCAAGTCCGAAGCGCTTTCAACAATAATGAGGTGGTGCGCGCCGCGCGGCTGCTCGGCGAGCAACACGACTGGCTGACGCAGACCCAGTTCATCCGCAAGATCGCAGCCGACGCCGACAGCGACACCGATCACGCGCTGGCGATGGACTTGTCGAAGTCGCTCCAGCGGCCCGATCTGGCGGTGATCGTCTCGCGCAACGCGCGCAAATCGGGCGCGCGCGATCCGATCCGCATGGGCTTCCCGACCGTGCCGGTGCCGCCCGCGATGGAATCGCACTGGACGATGATCCATGCCATCGCGCGCCAGGAAAGCCAGTTCGATCGCCAGGCGATGAGCGGCGCGGGCGCGCGCGGATTGATGCAGATGATGAACCCGACCGCGAAGGAGCAAGCGGGCAAGCTCGGCCTGCCTTGGGATCCGGCCAGGCTGACCGATATCGACTATAACGTCATGATCGGGTCGAGCTTCTTCGACCGGATGCTGAATTACTATCAGGGCAATTACGTGCTGGCGGTGGCCAGCTACAATGCCGGCCCGGGTAACGTGAACAAGTTCATCCGTGCCAACGGCGACCCGCGTTTGCCCGGCGTCAACATGGTCGACTGGATCGAATCGATCCCCTTCGTCGAAACGCGCACCTATGTGCAGAAGGTGCTGGAAAATGCAGTCGTCTATGATCTCTTCAATCCTGCACGTGCGCATGCGCCCGAAAAGGACCGGCTGTCTTATTATCTCGGCAAGAAGGATGGCGGGTGAGCGGCGGCTCTAAATCCTCCCCGGTACGGGGAGGGGGATCATGCGGAGCATGGTGGAGGGGGCGTGCGATAAGCGACAGCCTCGCGGCCATCCCCCTCCACCATGCCGCTTCGCGTCGCGGTCCCCCTCCCCGTTCAGGGGAGGATCGGAATGTCTGATGCCCAGCCGATCACGCCCGCGGGCTTCGCAGCGATGCGCCAACGCTACGAGCTATTGTTCAGCCAGGAACGCCCCAAATTGGTCGAGACGATCAGCTGGGCGGCGGGCAATGGCGACCGGTCGGAGAATGGCGATTATATCTACGGCCGCAGGAAGCTGCGCGAGATCGACCGCGAGCTGTCGCATTTGTCGCGCCGCATGAAGGCGGTGAAGATCACCGATCCTTGCGCGCAGGAGGATCGCAGCCGCGCCTGGTTCGGCGCGACGGTGACGGTCGCCGACGAGGACGACAATGAACGCACCGTCACTTTGGTCGGCGAAGACGAGGCGGATGCAAGCGCAGGCCGGATCAGCTGGCGCTCCCCCCTTGCCCGCGCGCTGCGCGGCGCGGCGATCGGCGATGTGCGCCGGGTAGACCTTCCGGCGGGCGCCAAGGATTACGAGATCGTCGCAATTACCTATCCGAATTCGTAGGTTTTTGCCGGTCAGCCCTGCTTAAGAAGCCGTCGCTAAAGCTCCGTCCCGCCGTTAGGATCGGCCGAGACTTTGGGGATTTTTCCGAATGATGCCTGCCGTGAAGCGCCTTCTTTCCGCCGCCGCGACCCTTGCCCTCGTCGCGCCGGCCCTTGCGGCAGCCCCGGCGGCCAAGCTCTCCCCCGCCAGCCCGTCGATTGCGGCACAGCCCGCCGCACCCGTGCCCTGGCTGTTCGAGGGCAGCGACCTCCCCGTCGACAAGGCTTGGCGCTTCGGGATCCTGCCCAACGGCGTGCGCTATGCGGTGCGCCAGAACAAATATCCCGCCAACAGCCTCGCGATCCGCGTGCGGATGGACGTGGGCGCGCTGATGGAGCGCGACGACGAGAAGGGCTTCGCCCATTTCATCGAGCATATGACCTTCCGCGGCACCAAGACCGTGCCCGACGGCGAGGGCATCCGCACCTGGCAGCGGCTTGGTGCGGCGTTCGGAACGGACACCAACGCCTTCACCAATCTGACGCAGACGCTTTACCAGCTCGATCTGCCCAAGAGCGATCCGCAATCGATGGACACGGCGCTTCACCTTCTGTCCGAGATGGTATCGAGCGCCAATCTCGACCCCAAGCTGGTCGATATCGAGCGCAAGGTGGTCACCGCCGAGCTGGCGTTGCGCCAGACTCCGCTCGCCAAGCGTGTGCAAGACACGACCAAGCCGATCCTACTGGCGGGGACCCGCGCCGAGAAGGCCGAGCTTGGCGGCACGCCCGAGACGCTCAATGGAGCGACCTCCGACAGGCTGCGCGCTTTCTACGACCGATGGTATCGCCCCGAACGCGCCACGGTCGTGATCGTCGGCGATGCCGATCCCGCGGTGCTCGAGGACGCGATCCGCCGCCATTTCGGCGACTGGACCGGCAAGGGCACGCCACCCGCGGAACCCGATTATGGCAAGCCCGTCACGCCCAAGACGACGAGCGCGGTTATCACCGACCCGCAGGCGCCCAACCAGCTTTCGCTCAGCTGGGTGACGCAGCATGATGACCGGCCCGACACCTTTGCCGGCGAGGGTGCGGATCTGACCCGCACCGTCGCGGTACAGGTCCTGTCACGGCGGCTGGCACGCAAGGCGCGCGACGGAGCGAGTTTCCTCGGCGCCGCCGCCGGCTATAGCGAACAGCGCCATGTTGCGGATTCCATGGTCGTCGCGATGGCGCCCAAGGAAGGCCAATGGGCGCAGGCGCTGTCTGATGTCTATGGAATCCTTGCGGATGCGGTCTCGACCCTGCCCAGCCAGGACGAGATCGATCAGGTCACCGCCGCAATCGAATCCGGGCTGCAGACCAGTGCGGCGGGCGCCGCGACCACCCAGTCGGCCGCCTGGGCCAATCAGATGGCCAATGCTGTTGGTTCGGCCGAGGTTGTCGAAGAACCCGGCTTCATGCTCGAATTGTTCGAGCGGCAACGCAAGAACCTGACACCCGAGAATGTCGGCGCGGCAATGCGCACGGTGATCCAGGGCGAGGCGCGCGCAATGCTGCTGAGCCCTTCGCCGATACCGGGCGGCAACGACGCGCTTGCCGCCGCACTGGTCCAGGCGCGCGCCACCAAGGCGGCGGCGCGCACCGAGGAGAAGCATGTCAGCCTCGATGATCTCGGGCGGCCGGGCACGCCGGGGAAAGTCGTGTCACGGTCCGAAATCGCCGATCTGGGCGTGACGCGGATCAAGTTCGACAACGGCGTCGAAGTCGACCTACGCCGCAACAATAACGAGCAAGCGGGCATATTGGTGGTGGCCATGGCGGGCGACGGGCTGACCGCGGTCGATCCGAAAGCGCCCAACCTCCTGTGGACGGCGCCCGCGATCGTGCAGGGCGGAATCGGCCCGCTCGACATCGGCGCGCTCGAGCGGGCGACCGCAGGCAAGAGGATCGGGTTGAGCTTTGCGGTGAGCGAGCGCGCATTCACCTGGGCCGGCTCGACCACGGCGGTGCAACTAGTGGATCAGCTCCGTCTGCTCGACGCCGCGATCCGTGAGCCGCGCTTCGATGCCAAGGCATTCGAGCGGATCCGCGACGGCTTCGTCCAGAATTACGACTCGGTCTATGCCTCGCCCCAATCGGTCTTCGGCACCTTCGCCAACCAACCCCTGCACAACGGCGACCGCCGCTTCGCCTTCCCTGGTCGGGCCGATGCAAAGGCCGTCACGCCCGAGGCCTTCCGCGCTTTCTGGCAGCCCTTGTTCGCGAACGGCGCGCGCAAGGTGCTGATCATCGGCGATATCGATACCGACGCCGCGATCGAAGCGGCACGCCAGACCTTCGGCGCGGCGGTGACCAAGCCCCAGCCGAGGGAACCGGCTTCGCATCTCGCACTGAAGCCACCGCCGCACGCGACCGCGCCCCTCGTCTTCACGCATCACGGCGACCCAGATCAGATGATAGCCGCCAGCGTTTGGACGACAACGGGATCGCTCAAGGACCTGAAGCAACTCCGCGCGCTGAACGTCGCCGCGCAGATCATGCAGACCCGTCTCTACGACCGGTTCCGCGAGAGCGAGGGTGGCACCTATACGCCCGGCGTCAACAATGCCCAGTCGGAAGTCTTCCCCGATTTCGGTCTGTTCATCGCCTACAGCCAGATCAAGGCGGAGCGGCTGGCCGACTTCCAGAAGGCGACACGCGAGGTGGCCGAAGATCTGGCCAAGAGCGGCCCGACCGCGGACGAGCTGGCACGCGCCCTCACCCCGATCGTCAGCGGCAACGAGCAGCGCCGCAAGCTCAATCTGTACTGGGCCCAGATGCTGCAGGGAGATCTCGACGATCCGCGCTACGTGACTTTGCTGCGGACAGGTGTGACCGGCTATCAGGAGGTCACTGCGGCCGACGTGCAGGCGATGGCCAAACGCTGGCTGTCCAAGGCGCCGGCGCTGGAGATCAAGGTCCAGGGCGCGCCCAAATCCTGATGCGGCGGCGGGCCTTCCTGACCGGTGCGATGGCGTTGCTCGGCACAGCCGCCTTCGCGCAAGCCGCCGGACCCCCGATCTGGTTCGAAGGTCCCTCGTCGGTCACGATTCCCCTCAAGCGCGCGATCGACGGCAAGCTCTACCTTTCGGTGCCGGTAATGGGCCGCGATCTGCTCCTGTTCCTGGATACGGGCGCGACCACCGTGATCGACATCAACGTGGCGCGGAAGCTGGGCGTGCCGTTGGTCGACACCGGGCAGGAAGGCTTCGGTCTCACCGGTATGGCGGGCAAGCGGATCAGCACGCACGTCGATCTGCGGCTGGGCGCGCTCAAGATCACGCATATGCCGGTCGACTGTCTCGATCTCACACAATTGAGAGCAGTCAGCCGGGGCAATGGCATGCCGGACTTCGACGGCGTGATCGGCGCCGAACTGCTGACCGAGCTGCAGGCGGAGATCGACTTTGGCCGCCTTACGCTGAAGGTGAAGCGGCCGGGTTAGTCTTTGATACGTCACCCCAGCGAAAGCCGGGGTCTCAGGAGATGAAGCACCGCGCTTCTCTCCTGAGATGCCAGCTTTCGCTGGCACGACGGCAAAGATGTCAGCCCGCCTTGGTCTCCGCGGCCGGCTGCGCAGCGGGCTTGGCGCCGGGTTGGTCGACGACGCGGATGTTGAGCTCGCGCAGCTGCTTGGGCGTGACGAAGGCGGGAGCGCCCATCATCAGGTCTTCCGCCTTCTGCGTCATCGGGAAGACAATCACCTCGCGGATGTTGGGCTGGTCGGCGAGCAGCATGACGATGCGATCGACGCCCGGCGCCGACCCGCCGTGCGGCGGCGCGCCATATTTGAACGCGTTGATCATGCCCGCGAAATTGGTGTCGACGTCGGCCTGGCTGTAGCCGGCGATCTCGAACGCCTTGTACATGATGTCGGGGCGGTGGTTCCGGATCGCGCCCGACGACAGCTCCACGCCGTTGCAGACGATATCATACTGGTAGGCGAGGATATCGAGCGGGTCCTTTGTCTCCAGCGCCTCCAGTTCGCCCTGCGGCATCGAGAAGGGGTTGTGGCTGAAATCGACCTTCTTCGCGTCTTCGTCATATTCGAACATCGGGAAGTCGACGATCCAGCAGAACTCGAAGCGCTTGTCGTCGATCAACCCGAGCTGATTGGCCACGCGCGTGCGGGCGAGACCCGCCAGCTTGGCGGCCTGCGCCTCCTTGCCCGCGGCGAAGAAGAGACCGTCGTCGGGCCCGAGGCCGAGGCTGTCGGCGAGTGCGGACATCTTGTCCTCGCCATGGTTCTTGGCGATCGGCCCGCCCCATTCGCCGCCCTTGCGGGTGGCGTAGCCGAGGCCGGCAAAGCCTTCGGACTGCGCCCAGGCATTCATGTCGTCGAAGAATTTGCGGCTCTTCTCGGCGGTGGCGGGCGCCGGAATCGCGCGCACCACGTCGCCGCCCTCGACGATCGAGGCGAAGCGGCCAAAGCCCGAGCCCTTGAACGCTTCGGACACGTCCGAGATAATCAGCGGGTTGCGCAGGTCCGGCTTGTCGTTGCCATACTTCAGCATCGATTCCTTATAGGGGATACGCTTGAACGGCAGCGGGCTGACGGTGCGGCCCTTGCCCTGCCAGTTGGCGAATTCCTCGAACACGCCGTGCAGCACGGGCTCGATCGCGGCGAACACATCGTCCTGGGTGACGTAGCTCATCTCGAAATCGAGTTGATAGAATTCGCCTGGGCTACGGTCGGCACGCGCGTCCTCGTCGCGGAAGCAGGGCGCGATCTGGAAATAGCGATCGAAGCCCGCGACCATGAGCAACTGCTTGAACATCTGCGGCGCCTGCGGAAGCGCGTAGAATTTGCCGGGATGGACGCGGCTCGGGACCAGATAATCGCGCGCGCCTTCGGGAGACGAGGCGGTCAGGATCGGCGTCTGGAACTCGGTGAAGCCCTGGTCGATCATGCGGCGGCGCAGCGACGCGATCACGTTCGAACGCAGCATGATATTGGCATGCAGCGTCTCGCGGCGCAGATCGAGGAAGCGGTTCTTGAGGCGGATTTCCTCCGGATAATCGGCTTCGCCCGCCACTGGCAGCGGCAGCTCCTGCGCTTCGGACTGGACGGTCACATCCTTGGCGAATACCTCGATCTCGCCAGTGGCGAGATTGGCGTTCTGGGTGCCTTGGGCACGCGCCTTCACGACGCCGTCGATCGTCACGACCGACTCGACGCGCAGCCGCTCCAGCACGGGCAGCGCGGGGCTGTCGCTGTCGGCGACGATCTGGGTCAGGCCATAATGGTCGCGCAGATCGACGAAAAGCACGCCGCCATGATCGCGTTTGCGATGGACCCAGCCCGACAGGCGAACCGTTTCGCCGACATTGGCCGCCGAAAGGCCGGCACAGGTGTGGGTGCGATAAGCGTGCATTGTGATTTTCCCATTTTCGTCATGCCAGCGAAAGCTGCCATCTCATGAGGAAAGGTCGCGCCTTTCGCCTGAGACCCCAGCTTCCGCTGGGGTGACGGTTTTATTTGCGAGCGCTGCGCATTGAATCGACGCTCCTCTTTGTCAACCCGCCGCTGTCCCGCTATGGGCCGACTCCCAATGCATATTCATCCTCTGATTACCGACACCGCGACTCTCACAGAACTCTGCGCCCGGCTCGCCAGGAGCCCCTACGTGGCGGTCGATACCGAGTTCATGCGCGAGAACACCTATTGGCCTGAACTGTGCCTGGTGCAGATCGCCGACGACAATGAAGCGGCCGCGATCGATCCGCTCGCACCGGACATGGACCTCACGCCGCTGTTGAACCTTTTGGTCGACAATGAGGACGTGCTGAAGGTCGTCCACGCCGGCGGGCAGGATATCGAGATCATCCACAATCTCACCCAGCGCACGCCGCATCCCTTGTTCGACACACAGATTGCGGCGATGGCCTTGGGCATGGGCGAGCAGGTCGGTTATTCGAACCTGGTCGAGAGCATGACCGGCGTGAAGCTGGATAAGGGTGCGCGCTTCACCGACTGGAGCCGCCGCCCGCTCGACAAGCGCCAGATCGATTATGCGATCGGCGACGTCACCTACCTGATCCAGATATTCCCAAAGATGCTGGAAAAGCTGCGCAAGACCGGCCGCGGCGCCTGGCTCGACGACGAGATGGAACGGATCGCGGATCCGGCCAATTATGTGAACGACCCCGACCTCGCCTGGCAGCGGGTCAAGGTGCCGAGCCGCAAGGCCGAGGTGCTGGGACGTCTGAAGGCGGTCGCCGCCTTCCGCGAGCGCGAGGCACGGCGCAAGAATTTGCCGCGCGGCCGCCTGGTCAAGGATGAGACCTTGGCCGATCTGGCGGTGCATCCGCCGCGCAGCCAGGCCGACCTCGCCAAGGTGCGCGGGCTCGCCGCGAGCTGGGCGAATAACGATATCGGCGCAAGGCTGATGGGCGCGCTGGAAGGCGCGACGCCGCTCAGCGACACCGAGATGCCGCCGCGCGATGACCGCCGTCCGGGTCTGGGCAAGGAAGGCGCCCTTGTCGCCGATCTGCTCAAGCTGCTGCTCAAGATTCGCTCGCGCGATGCGGACGTGGCGCCGCGCCTGATCGCACGCGGCGATGAGATCGACGCGATGGCCGCGGGCCAGCGCGACGGCCTGCAAATGCTGCAAGGCTGGCGTTACGAGGTGTTCGGCAAGGACGCGCTCGATTTGTGCGAGGGCCGCCTCGCCTTCAGCGTCAAGGGCGGCAAAATGGTGATGAGCGAGCTCGGCTGATGCGCTGGCCGGTCTGGGCGTTGCTCGGCCTCGCGACCGCCGCGGGTGCCGCGCAGCCGCAACGCACGGTCGCTTTGTTCAGCGAGTTGCAGGACGCGCCGCCCTTCACCGCAGAGGAGATGGCGGCGCGGCAGAAAGAGATCGACGCCAAGGACGAAGGGGCCGCCGCCGATCTGGCGCTCAACAATTGGAAGAATTGCGTGATCGAGTCGCTCACGCGCTGGGCGCCGCTTCGGCAGGGCCCGGGCACATTGATCGATGGCGCCTATGGCCGCTGCGCCGATATCGAGCGCGACTATCGCGGACATCTGATGCGGATCATGCAGGATGGGCGCCAGGTGGTCGACGTTTCGATGGCGCGCAGCATGACCAAGATGCTGGAGGACGCCTGGCGGACGCGCCTGACCGCGATGGCGCTGGACATGGATCTGGCGCGGCTACCGCAGCCGGCAATATCCCCAAACCAGCCCGCTCCGGCACCTGCTGTGCCGCCCAAATCCTAATCCGCTCAGGCTGTCCTGACAGCGATCTTGAGCTGGAGTGAATCGGCCAGAAGCTTGTGCCGTCGTTCGACCGCCTCGCCATAAAGCGCAGCGTCCTCGCCGCGCAGCGTCAGCAGCACCGCACCGTCATTGAAGGACAGGCCGCTCGATTCGAGCGGTTCGGGCACGCCGCCTGACAGGCGCTGGCCGAGGCGCATTGCGTAACCCCAGCGCATCGCACGCGCGGCGAGATCATAGCCGATCAGCTGATTCACGATCGGGCAGACGCCTTCGCCGCCGAAATGGGTGAAAAGCGCCTGGCCAAGCATCGCACGGCCGGCGGCATCGATCGCGACCCAATTGCCGTGGAGCGCGACGTCGAGGCCGCGCTCGGCGCGGAATTCAGGGTGCGCGCGCCAGCCAACGTCGGCCAGCAGGCAGGCGGCATGGCGCAAACGGGCGAGTTGATGCGGCTCGTCTGCGAACAAGGGCGCGATCCAGCGGTCGAGCAGGTCACCATGTTCGGGGAAGCGCCCCTGGCGCGAACCTTCGTCGCGCGCGGCCTCGATCAGTGGATCGAGCGCCTGGACCGCCTCAGGCAGGCTTGAATGGAGCAGCCCTTCGCGCAGGCCGTAGGCCGACACGATCAGCGCAGATGGGCTGAGGCAGCGCGACAGCGAGGCGAGCAGCATGGCCGCATCGCCGAGCGAATTGACACGCGAGGAGGAAATGCCGCCGACCGCCTTGATTCTTTTGGGATCGAGCTGCCCGAGCGCACGGACGAGCCGCTGCCCTTCGGAGGGTGCCATCACATATTGATGGACGATCGGGAGCGGATAGTCGGTCAGCGTCTGGTGGAGCCGCGCCAGTGCGCGCCACGAGCCGCCGACCATGTAAAAGGGCTTGTCCTCGCCCGTTCCTTTCCAGCCGACCTTGCCAAGCGCCTTGGCGAGCGCCCGGTCGAGCGCGCGCGAGGAACCCAGCTTCATCTGCGCGAGGCGCAATACTCCGAACGGGATCGAAACGCCCTGCCCGACTTCCCCATTCGAAACCCGGATCAGTTCGAGGCTACCGCCCCCGAGATCGCCGACGATGCCATCCGCATCGGGGATCGCGGCGAGCACGCCATGGCCCGCAAGCGAAGCCTCGGCGGTGCCGGGCAGCAATTCCACCGGCAAACCAATTTCGGTCAGCCGCGCGATGAAATCGGGGCCATTGCTGGCGTCGCGCACCGCGGCCGTTGCGACGGTGCGCAACTTCACCACGCCCATATCCTCGGCCAGACGGCGAAAGCGGGCTAAAGCGGAGAGCGTCCGGGAAACGGCATCAGGATCGAGCAGGCCGGTCTTGCCCAGACCTTTGCCAAGCCCGGCCATGATCTTCTCGTTGAACAGGATCGAGGGAATGCGCCCCTCGCCCTCGTAGATCACGAGTCGGATCGAGTTCGAACCGATGTCGATTATCCCGATCGGGACATCGCCCTGCTGCGCCTCACGCTTGGGGAAAGGTATGGCGCGCATCCGGTCGCCATGTTTAGCGGGAACCGTGCCCGTCGCCAATGGCGTGCGGAGCAAACGGTCTACGATGCGCGATGCCATGATTCAGGGCTCAGCCTATCGGCCCGGAACGATCAAGCGGGGATCAGGGGTTACGCGGACGATGCGTGCGTCCGCCGGGACGGGACGGGCGCGGCTGGAAGCGCGGTCCGCCACGCGGAGGGCCACCGCGTCCGCCGCCACCTTGCGGCGGCGCTTCGGAGGGGAGGATGCGAAGGTCGCCATCTTCTTCGTGCGCGGTGCGCTTGAGCGCGGACTGGAATCGTCCGGCGGCGGCGCGCGGAATCTGGAAGCGAGTCTCGTCCGTTCCGATCCGGATCGCACCGACATCCTGCTTGGTGATATGGCCGCGACGGCAGAGCAACGGCAGGAGCCAGCGCGGATCGGCATTGTTACGCCGCCCGATATTGATGCTGAACCAGACAATATCCTCGAACCCCGCACGCGGCCCTTCGGGACGGGCACCGCGCTCCGGCATGCCTTCGAGCAATTCCTCGGCAGCCGGAAGCTTGGCGCGGTGGGCGCGCACCAGCATCGCCGCGATCTCATGCGGGTCGCGATCGGCGAGCAACTCCGCGCCGATCACCATATCCTCGGTATCGAGCTCGACGGGTTGGCTGAGCGTTTCGAGCAAGCGCTTGCGGTCGGCCTCGGCAATCACCGCCGGGGTCGGCAAATCGATCCATTCCGCCTCGACCCTGGCGTCACGTAACAGCGCCTCTACCCGACGCCGCCTCGTGAAGGGAACGATCAGGGCGGCGATGCCCTTCTTGCCTGCGCGGCCGGTGCGGCCCGAACGGTGCTTCAATCCTTCGACGTCGCGCGGGAGCTCGACATGCACGACCAGGCTGAGCGACGGCAGATCGATGCCGCGGGCGGCGACATCGGTCGCGACGCAGACCTGTGCCCGACGATCGCGCAGCGCCTGGAGCGCGTGGTTGCGCTCGCTCTGGCTATGCTCGCCGGACAAAGCGACCGCAGCGAAACCGCGCTCGACAAGCCGGGAGTGCAGATTGCGCACCGCATCGCGCGTCGCGCAGAACAAAATTGCCGTGTCGGGCTCATGCAGGCGGAGCAGATTGACCGCCGCATTCTCGATATCCGACGGCGCAACCGCGAGCGCCTGATAGGAAATATCGCCATGGCCGCGCTCAGCCCCGAGCGTCGAGATGGTGAGCGCATCGCGCTGATAGCGCCGCGCCAGCGCGACGATCGGCTTCGGCATGGTCGCCGAGAATAGCAAGGTCCGCCGATCGGCCGGCGTCGCGTCGAGGATTTCCTCAAGCTCGTCGCGGAAACCCATGTCGAGCATCTCGTCGGCCTCGTCGAGCACCACCACGCGCAGCGCGGAGAGATCGAGCGCGCCGCGTTCGAGATGGTCGCGAAGGCGGCCAGGCGTGCCGACCACGATATGCGTGCCGTGCGAAAGCTGGCGCCGCTCGCGCGAGGGATCCATGCCGCCGACGCAGGTCGAGACGCGCGCGCCGGCCTTGCCGTAGAGCCATTGCAGCTCGCGCGCGACCTGCAGCGCAAGCTCGCGCGTGGGTGCGATCACCAAGGCGCGCGGGAGGTCTGGGCGCGGCAGCTTGTCGCCGTCGAACAATTGCGGCGCGAACGCCATACCAAAGGCCACGGTCTTGCCCGAGCCGGTCTGCGCGGAAACGATAAGGTCGCGGCCATCGGCGTCATTTTGGAGGACGGCGGCCTGGACGGCGGTGGGCGTGGCGTAGCCGCGCTCGGTCAACGCCTCGGTGAGAGGCGCGGGTAATCTACTGAAAGGCATGGCGCCTAAATGGTCGTTTGGCCTCCGACCGCAAGGGAAAAGAGGGTCGAGAAGACGAAATAGCGTCCGTGCGGCAATTCCGGAACGTCACCCTGAACTTGTTTCAGGGTCCATCTCGCGAGGGGAAGCGCTGCTTCCACGATCGATGCTGAAACCAGTTCAGCATGACGCTGTGGGCTCCGATCAGCCCCGCTTGAAGGTCAGACGCGGCACCGAGCCCGAGCCCTTCAGCGCCGCGCCGCGGCCGGAGAGCGAGGGGTTCGTCATGAAATAGCGGTGCAGATTGAAGGGCCGCTTGCCGGGCACGATCCGCTCGTAGGTGCCGTCGGGATGGAGTAGCCAGCTTTGCTCGTCATCGATCAGGTTCGCGACCATCACTTGATCGAGAATCTGCGCGTGCACGGTCGGATTCTCGATCGGCATCAGATATTCGACACGGCGGTCGAAATTGCGCGGCATCCAGTCTGCCGAGGAAATGAAGACCTTGGCCTTGGGGTTGGGCAGTTCTTCGCCATTACCGAACACCATGATGCGGCTATGCTCGAGGAAGCGGCCGACGACCGATTTGACCCGGATATTCTCGCTGAGGCCGAGGACACCGGGGCGCAGGCAGCAGATGCCGCGCACGACAAGATCGATCTCCACCCCCGCGGCGCTGGCGCGATAGAGCTTCTCGATGATCGCGGGGTCAACCAGGCTGTTGAGCTTGGCCCAGATCGCCGCCGGACGGCCCGCGCGGGCATGGTCGATTTCGGCGTCGATGCATTCGCCCAATTTGTCGCGCAGGTGGAGCGGCGAGATGGAGAGCAGTTCCATACCGGTCGGCTCGACATAGCCGGTAACATAATTGAACAGCTGCGCCGCATCGCGGCCCGCGCGTGGATCGGCGGTGAAGAAGCTCAGGTCGGTATAAATCCGCGCGGTGATCGGGTGATAATTGCCTGTGCCGAAGTGGCAGTAAGTGCGGAACACCTCGCCCTCGCGCCGGACCACCATCGAGACCTTGGCGTGGGTCTTCCAATCGATGAAGCCGTAGACGACCTGAACGCCCGCACGTTCGAGCTCGCCTGCCCAATTGATATTCTGCTCTTCGTCGAAGCGCGCCTTGAGCTCCACGACTGCGGTCACCGACTTGCCCGCTTCGGCCGCGTCGATCAGCGCACGGATTACCGCCGATTGCTTGCCCGCGCGGTAGAGCGTCTGCTTGATAGCGACCACATCCGGGTCGGCCGCCGCCTGCTTGAGCAAGGCGATCACCACGTCGAACGACTCGTAGGGGTGGTGAACGACGATGTCCTTCGATTTGATCGCCGCGAAGCAATCGCCGCCATGCTCGCGGATGCGCTCCGGAAAACGCGCGGTGAAAGGCGGGAATTTGAGGTCAGGCCGGTCCTCGTCGACCAGTTCGGCCAGATCGCCCACGCCGAGAAATTCCTGCGTGTCGACAATCACATCGGTCGTGTCGCCAATCTCTTCCTTGACCAGGGCCGCAAGCGCCTTGGGCATGCTGGGCGTCGGTTCGAGCCGGATGATGCGGCCCTTGCGGCGGCGCTTGATCGCGGATTTGAAGAAGCGGACCAGGTCTTCGGCCTCTTCCTCGATTTCGATGTCGCTGTCGCGGATCACGCGAAACGCCGTGTCGCTCAGCACCTGATAGCCGGGGAAAAGGATATCGGTGAAGCGGCGGATCAAGGTCTCGATCGAAACATAGCGCGCGCGGCTGCCCGGCAGGCGCACGAAGCGCTTCAGCGTCACGGGCAGCATTAGCAACTCGCGCGTCGGCTCGCCGTCCGAGATGCGCTTCATATCGAATAGAAGTGTGAACCCCTTGTTCGGGATGAAGGGGAAAGGATGCGCCGGATCGAGCGCCTGCGGCGTCAATACCGGGAATATTTGCTGCCGGAAATGATCCTCGCACCATTGGGCTACGTCACCGTTGATGTCGGCCCCCTCGAGAACCTCGATTCCGGCGTCCGCGAGCTGGGCGCGAAGATCGAGCCAGACCTTTTGCTGGACGTCCGTCAGATCGTCGGCGCGCTGTGCGATCGCATCGAGCTGCTGGCCGGTGGTCATGCCATCGACGGAACGATCCTCGATCGCCTGCAATTGCTGGCCCTTGAGGCCCGCCACGCGGACCATGAAGAATTCGTCGAGATTGTTGCCCGATATGGACAGGAAGCGCAGCCGTTCCAGCAAGGGGTGGGCAGGATTGCAGGCTTCGTCCAGCACGCGCTGGTTGAAGGCGATCCAGGAGAGTTCGCGGTTGAAATAGCGCTCGGCCGGCGCGATCCGTTCGTGGGTGCTCTCGACGAGCTCCTCGCCAAGGGTTTCGGCGATATCCTCGTCGGTCTGGGCGGCGCTGGCGGTCGGCTGGTCCATGCCGAAATGCTTACGCCTCGATTTGTGACTCGTCGATGACTCCCATGGCCGACAGCGCCCTGCGCGCGAGGGGCACGGTCAGCCTTTGGCGCTGCTCGTAGGCCAATTCATCCAGCGCATCGATCGCGCGATGCACGCCATAATAAGAGCGCTCGATCCGCGGCACGAGGTAGCGGACCAGTTCGGGGGGCGCGGCGAGACCGCGCGCATGGCATAATTTCTCGATCAATTGCCCGACCAGTTCATCATCCGGCTCCTCGATCCGCACGACCGGAGTGGCGGCAAGGCGCGAGCGCAGGTCGGGGAGCCTGACCGCCCAGGTCGGCGGCGGTGCGTTGACGATCAGGATGAGAGGCTTGCGATTGGCCTGTGCGCGGTTCCAGGCATGGAAGATCGCCTCTTCGTCCGCCAGCTCGGCATTGTCGATCAGCTCGCCTCCGGTCTTGGCCGCGAAGATGCGTCCCAAAAGCGAGCGTCCTGACTTGCGTGGACCGGTCAGGATCGTCGCCATCACCGGCCACAAGGACCAATGTTCGAAATGGCGGATCAGCGGCCGGTTGGCCTCGGAGACAAGATAATCCTGTTCGGTATCGCCCGCCGGCCAATCGAGCGGCAGCGCGATCTGGCTCATTTTGGCCGCGTCAGGCGGAGCCCTCCGCCCGTATCCTGGACGTTATAGCCCGCGGTGGCGAGCGCAGTGCGGAAGGCGTTGGGATCGCCGTCATACCCCACGCGCAGAACCGAGACGCCACCGAGCGCGACGCTGTTGGTGGCAACCGCCTTGACACCCGGAAGCCCGCGCAGGCTGGCCATGACCTGCACCAGGGACGGATCGTCGGGCGTGTCGACCTGTACCAGGAAAGTCGAGGCGGCGCCCGGCACCGCAATACCGCCCGTATCGGTCTCAACCGTGGCCTCTTCGGGCAGTTCGGGCGCGACCGGAGGCGGCGGTTCGAGCGAACGGTCGGTCCGGAGCCCGCCGTCGCGCAAGGCCTGCGCATAAGCGTCGTCGATCCGCCGTACGCCTTCATCAAGCATCTGCGGCAATTTGTCGCCGTCGCTGGCCGTCAGATCGAAGCGCGCAATCACCTCGCCATCGGGGCCGTGCAAAGCGGAGAAATGTGCCAATACCGGGCCGCCTGGATATTGGCGGATGATCTGCACGGTGGGCACGACGACATCGGAGGCGCCATATTGATCGAGCAATCTGCGCCACAGGCCACGGCCGGGACGCCCCGCCTGCGCCGCGTTGAGAATCAAGGGGTCGAGCCCATTGCCGACCGGGCGGACATAATCGATCGGACTGCCACCCGAGCGGAATCGCGCCCAGGCCTTCTGCCATTCGGTGCGATGTTCGAAGCTTTGCGGAGCGCCGCCCGACCACATCACAGGTATGACCAGCATCGGCACGGAGCGCACGCCTGCTTGCGCCTGGCCAAGCGCCTGCGCCGAGCGGCTACGATCGAACAGCACGCCCAGATGCGCGATATAGCGATGCGGCCCGATCTGCTCGTCCTCGACCTCGATTCCCGCGACCATCGAGTCGAGCGCGGAGTCGCCAAGATTGGGTGCTTCCGCCTCGGGCCGGTTGTTCACCTTGGCCCAGAGCGTCTTCCATGCGCGGCGCTGCGCCAGCCGCCAGCCGAAGTGGCGCGCTTCCAGCGCGCTCTTGGCGGAAATATCGACCGCGACGTTAGGGACCTCGTAATTGGCCGAACTGTCGATAGGCGGCACGCCGCGATCATTGCCCTCGATCTGGGCATAAGCGAGCCCCGCCAGGCCGAGCGCGGCCAGCGAAGCGGCGATAAGGGAATTGCGGCGAACAGGCGTCACGGTTGCGCCTTGTGGCGAAAGCCCCGTGGATTTCCAAGCAGGATATGGATAGTGCGCCCTCGAACAGCACCCGTTCGTCCTGAGCGAAGTCGAAGGACGCTAGGGATCGACCCACGTGCTTCGACTTCGCTCGGCACGAACGGAAGGATGGAATGACCGAATCCTACAGCTACGCCAAGGCGGGCGTATCGATCGCGGCGGGCAATGCGCTGGTGAATGCGATCAAGCCGCTGGTGCGCGCGACCAGGCGTCCGGGCGCGGATGCGGAGATTGGCGGCTTCGGCGGCTTTTTCGACCTGAAGGCAGCCGGCTATGACGATCCCCTGCTGGTCGCGGCCAATGACGGCGTCGGCACCAAATTGAAGCTCGCGATCGACAGCGGCAGGCACGGCACGGTCGGGATCGATCTGGTCGCGATGTGCGTCAACGACCTGATCGTGCAAGGCGCGGAGCCCCTATTCTTCCTCGATTATTTCGCGACCGGCAAGCTGGACACGGGGGTCGCGGAGCAGGTGATTTCAGGGATAGCCGAGGGCTGCCAGATTGCGGGCTGCGCGCTGATCGGTGGCGAGACGGCGGAAATGCCGGGCATGTATGCGGATGGCGATTACGACCTAGCCGGGTTCTCGGTCGGCGCGGTCGAGCGGGCGCAGGCACTGACCGGCACCAAGGTGGCGGCGGGCGACGTCCTGCTCGGCCTCGCTTCTTCGGGCGTGCATTCGAACGGCTATTCGCTCGTGCGGCGGTTGGCCGCGGACAAGGGCTGGAAGCTCGACCGCCCGGCTCTATTCGATCAGGACCGGCTATTGATCGACGCGCTGATGGAGCCGACGCGCATCTATGTGAAGTCGCTCCTGCCGCTGGTCCGCGCGAACAAGGTGAGCGCGCTGGCGCACATCACCGGCGGCGGGCTGCTGGAGAATATCCCGCGGGTGCTGCCCGACAGCCTGCATGCGACGGTCGATGCGGATGCGTGGGAGCAACCACGCCTGATGGCCTTCCTGCAGGCGCAGGGCGCGATCGAGCCGGAGGAAATGGCGCGCACCTTCAATTGCGGCATCGGCATGATCGCCGCGGTGCGTGCGGGCGACGTGGCCGAGGTCACCACCGCGCTCGAAGCCGCGGGCGAAACCGTCTTCCGGGTCGGCCAGATCGAGGAAGGCTCGCGCGGCTGTACCGTCAGGGGCTCGCACGGCACCTGGAGCGCCAAGAGCGACTGGTCCGCCACGCACAATGGCTAAGGCGCGCGTTGGCATCCTGATTTCGGGGCGCGGCTCGAACATGGCGTCGCTCATCGAAGCCTCGAAACAGTCCGACAGCCCCTACGAGGTGGTGCTGGTCGCCTCAAACGTGACGGACGCGGCTGGCCTCGACTTCGCCAAGGCGCAAAGCATCGCGACCTGGGCCCAGAGTCACATGGGCATGAAGCGCGCCGAGTTCGACGAACTGGTCGATGCGCAATTGCGCGCGGCAGGCGTCGAATATGTGGCGTTGGCGGGCTATATGCGGCTGCTCTCACCGGGCTTCGTTCAAAGATGGGCTGGCCGAATGATCAATATCCACCCTTCCCTGCTGCCGGCCTACAAGGGCCTCGACACGCACCAGCGCGTGCTCGACGCGGGCGAGGCGAAACATGGCTGTAGCGTGCATATAGTGACCGAGGCGCTGGACGACGGCGAGATCATCGCGCAGGCCGAAGTGCCGGTGTTGCCCGGAGACGACGCGCATAAGCTCGCCGCGCGCGTGCTGGTGGAGGAGCATAAGCTCTATCCCGCCGCGCTCGCCAAATTGGTGCGGGAAAAATGAGCCCGGACCCCGAAGCCGATCTCCAACGGCTGCGGGACATCGCGATGGCGCTGCCGCATGCCGCGGAGAAGATCTCGCACGGACAGACCGCCTTCTATATCGACAAGGGCAAGATCTTCGCCTGGTTCTGGCACGACCATCATCGTGACGGGGAGACCGCGATCCTGGTGAAGACGAGCGGGATCGAAGAGCAACAGATGCTGATCGAGATCGATCCCGATCTGTATTTCCGTCCAGCCTATGTCGGCCCTTTCGGGTGGATCGCGATCCGTACCGACCAGCCTCATTCAGATTGGGATCATATTGCGGATCGCATCGCTTTGAGCTGGGACTATGTCGCGCCGCCGAAGCTGAAGGGGAAAGGCTGATGTCAGAGACACCGCAGGAGCGTGCCGAAGCCGCACGCGTCCGCCGCCGCTGGATCAATCTGGGCGAGCTGGTCGCGGTGTTGGCGCTGATCATTTCCGCGCTAACGCTCTGGAACAGCTATCGCGAGCGTACCACAACCGAGGCGGAGCACGCGCAGCAAAGCGCGCAGTCGGCCAAAAAGGCCACGATCCTGATCCTGAAGGCGACGCCCGACAAGGACGGCCGCACGCTGAGTCTGGCACCGCGCTCGGACGATCAGGCCATCCAGAGCCAGAAGGTCAGCTTCCCCGCGAAGCTTGGCCTGTCGCCCGCCGAAACGAGCAGCGACGCCCGGATCGATCGCAACTGGTTTGCAAACGCCCTGGTCGCGGCGCGCAAGGAAGCGGGCGTGAGCGATGCCCCGGGCGACGCACGCCTGCCTGTGATGATCGAGACGCATTTTCTGGTGGACGGCGAGGAGCATGTCGATCGCGGAGTGTTTGAGGTGGGCTATGCCACCACGCACGGTTTCCTGAGCGGAACCGATGTCCATCTGCGTGGCCTGTCGCGCACGGGCGCGGTCAAGACCGCGGACGCAGGACAGAAGCAGATCGATGCGATCTGGGCGACACGGATGGCGGCCACGAAATAAGCTTGGCGTCGGAAGACAGATGAAAAAGGGGCCACCTCCCGGCGGCCCCTTTTAATCTCGAAACTGTCCGATTGGATCAGCCGACAATCTCTTCCGGCTTGAAGAAATAGGCGATCTCGATCGCCGCATTCTCGTCGCTGTCCGAACCGTGGACCGAATTGGCCTCGATCGACTCGGCCAGTTCCTTGCGGATCGTGCCGGCATCGGCATTGGCCGGATTGGTCGCGCCCATGATGTCGCGGTTGCGCTTCACGGCGTCCTCGCCTTCGAGCACCTGGACCACGACCGGGCCCGAGATCATGAAGCTGACGAGGTCGTTGAAGAAGGGCCGTTCCTTGTGAACGGCGTAGAAACCCTCCGCCTGCTCCTTGGTCATCTGGATGCGCTTGGATGCGACGACGCGCAGGCCGGCCTCCTCCAGCATCTTGGTGACCGCGCCGGTCAGGTTGCGGCGGGTGGCGTCAGGCTTGATGATCGAGAAGGTGCGGGTCGTCGCCATGGGAATCCCATGCTCCATTTTTTGGGGTGTGGAAGTTGGGCGCGCGTCTAGCTGGGCCGATGCTGCGTTGCAACCCGGCGCGCATTTTCCTCGCCGTCACCCCGGACTTGTCCCGGGGTCCACCATGCCCCCGCGCAGATCGTGGGGATGAGGGGTGGATGCTGGAACACGTCCGGCATGACGGAAGGATTATTTCTCCAGCGCGTCCTTCACATATTGGTCGAGCAACCGCACGCCATAGCTCGTCGCACCCTTGTCCCAGAAGGTGCCGGGCTTGGAGGCCCAGACCATGCCGGCAATGTCGAGGTGCGCCCACTTCACGCCTTCGTCGACGAAGCGCGCGATGAACTGGGCGGCAGTGATCGAGCCGGCTTCGCGCGGGCCGATATTCTTCATGTCGGCGATGGGCGAGTCGAGCAGCTTGTCGTAGACCTCGCCCATCGGCATCCGCCACAGCTTCTCGCCAACCGTCTTGCCGGCAGCAAGGATCTGGTCGGCCAGCGCATCGTCGTTCGAGAACAGGCCGCCATGTTCGTGGCCAAGACTGATGATCATCGCGCCGGTCAGCGTCGCGAGATCGATGATCGTCTTGGGGTGGTAGGCTTGCTGCACCCACCAGATCGCGTCGCACAATACGAGGCGGCCCTCGGCATCGGTGTTGAGCACCTCGATCGTCTGGCCGGACGCGCTGGTGACGACGTCACCGGGGCGCTGGGCGTTGCCGTCGGGCATATTCTCGACCAGGCCGCACACGCCGATGACGTGCGCCTTGGCCTTGCGGAGCGCGAGCGCCTTCATCGCGCCCGCGACCGCGCCGGCGCCGCCCATGTCCCATTTCATATCTTCCATGCCCGGACCTGGCTTGAGGCTTATGCCGCCAGTGTCGAAGGTCACGCCTTTGCCGACGAAAGCGACCGGATCGGCCTTGCCGCCAGTACCGTCCCACTTCATCACCAGCAGGCGCGGTGGCCGAACCGAGCCCTGCGCGACCCCGAGCAGCGCGCCCATGCCGAGCTTGCGCATCGCGGGCTCATCCAGCACCTCGATCTCGAGCCCCAAACCTTTCGTCTCGGCCTGGACGCGTTCGACGAAGCTTTCCGGGTAGAGGATGTTGGCGGGCTCGGTCACGAGCATGCGGGTCAAGCTCGCCCCCTCGGCGGCGGCCTTGAGCGGGGCGAAGGCCTCTTCGGCCGCCTTGAGCGCATCGCCGACGACGATCTCGACCTCGGTCAGGGTCGGCTTCTGCTTTTCGGGCAGCTTCGTGCGGTAAAGGTCGTAGCGCCAGCTGCGCAGCATGGCGGCCTGTGCCAGCTTGGCGGCGAATTCGGCGCGCTTGGCCGAGTCGATCCCGGTCGCATCCACAACCAGGCCGGTTTCGGTCGTCAGCAGCTTGGCGACCAGGGCGCCGCCGGCTTTCTCCGCGGCAAGATCGGCGCCCGTGCCGACCAGCAGGATATGGCGTACCGCCCCGTCGATCGGAGCGTGAAGCTCGACGATGCCGCCCGCTTCGCCCGTGAATTTGGCGGCCGCCGCCTTGGCCACGTCGGCGGTGCCGGCGGGAACATGGGCATCGATCGCCTCGTCCTTGGCGATCGGGAGGGCAAGCGGGCGCGCGTCCGAGGGACGGTTCGCGCTGAATTTGATGGTGAGCAAGGAACAAGCCTTTCGCGCTATGTTGCCTCGCCTATTAGGCCGCTCCCCGAAGGTGTCAAAGGCGACAAGTCGCGGTTTTCGGCGATTGCGGCGGCGGACAAGCCGGGATAGGGCCGACCGTTATGCAGCGGCGTACAAGCTGGAAAAGGGCAGGCGCCGCGACGGCGTCGCTGATGGCGATCGCCATTTACGGGTCGGCGTGCTGGGCCACGGCCGCCCAGGCGCAGAGCCTGGCGGATCGCCCGACCCAGCCCCCTTCCCCGACCAAGGAATCCGAAACCTCGCCCGAGGACGAGGTCACCTTTTCGGCGGCGCAGCTCGATTATGACGACAATGCGGACATCGTCACCGCCACCGGGGACGTACGCATGTTCCGCAACGGCGCACGGCTGCGCGCGGACAAGGTGACCTGGAACCGCCAATCGGGCGTGGTCCGCGCCATCGGCAATGTTGCGGTGGTCAACGCGAATGGCGACAAGGCCTATGGCGACGACATCACGCTGACCGACGAGCTGCATGACGGCGTTGCCGACAATATGCTGCTGGTGCTGGCCAATGGCGGCCGGCTGGCCGCGCAGCATGGCGAGCGCAAGGGCCAGATCACGATCCTCAACCACGCCGCCTACACACCCTGCCAGGTCGAGACCGACGCGGGCTGCCCCAAACGGCCGTCCTGGCAGATCACGGCGGTCCGCGTGATCGTCAACGAAGGCACGCACCGGATCAGCTACAAGGACGCGCGTCTTACCGTTTTCGGTCAAACCATCCTGGCGCTGCCCGCTTTCTCGCACCCCGACGGTTCCGAGAGGGGCAATTCCGGGCTGCTCCTGCCCAATTTCCAGATCAACAAGTCGAACGGTGTCGAGATCGACCTGCCTTATTACTGGCAGATCAGCCCCAATCGCGACCTGACGATCACGCCGCATCTCTACACCGCGGTGGCGCCCGGGCTGGAGGCGCAATATCGCGCGCTGACCGGTAACGGCGCCTACCAGGTCAACGGCATGGTCACCTACAGTGCACGTCTGCCCGCGACTTCAGATGAGACGCCGACGATAACGCCGGTTGAAAGCAGCAACGCGATCCGCGGCTATATCGATGCCAACGGCACCTGGCAGCTCGATCCTTATTGGACGATCCACGGCGCGCTGCGATTGACCACCGACCGCACCTTCATGCGGCGTTATTATATCTCGAACGACGATCGCCTGCGTTCGACGCTCAAGGCCGAGCGGATCGATGACGATAGTTACCTGTCGATCGCCGGCTGGTTCGTGCAGGACATCCGCGCCCCGGTGGTCGGGCCGACGGGAACGGTGACGCAAAGCTATTCCGAGGGCCAGCAGCCGATCGCCTTACCCGCGATCGACTACCGCCGCCGCTTCGCGGATCCCTGGCTGGGCGGCATCTTCACGGCCCAGATCAACAGCCTCGCGCTGACGCGGACCGACGGGCAGGACACGCAGCGCGCCTTTGCCGGGCTGCGCTGGGATCTGCGCACGCTGACCCCCCTCGGCCAGGAGGTGACCTTCACCGCTTATGGCCGCGCCGACATCTATCATACCGACGACAGCGCGGACACCACGACCGAGATCTATCGCGGCATCGACGGCTGGCACGGTCGCGGCATCGGCGCGTTGGCGGCAGACATGCGCTGGCCGTTCGTCGGCGAGCTTTTCGGCGGCGTGCAGCAGATCGTGCCGCGGATGCAGCTCGTGGCGGAGCCCAAGATCAAGAATCTCGACATCCCCGACGAGGATAGCCGCGCGGTCGACCTCGAGGATTCCAATCTGTTCGCGCTCAACCGCTTCTCCGGCTACGACAGGTGGGAGGATTCAAGTCGCGTCACCTATGGCGGCGAATGGAATTATACTCGACCCAAGCTGGAGATCCGCGCGATCATCGGGCAGTCGTACCGGCTGAGCAACGAGCCCACGATCCTGCCGCCCGGCACCGGCCTGTCCGACCGCTTCTCCGATTATGTCGGACGCGTGAGCGTGCGTTACGGCAGTTTCCTGGAGGTGACCGAGCGTTTCCGGCTGGACAAGGATAACCTGGCGGTCCGTCGCAATGAGGTCGACGCGACGCTGGGTGGCAAGAACACCTATGTCGAGGTCGGCTACCTCAAGCTGCATCGACAGATCGACACGTCGATCGAGGATCTGCGGGACATGTCCGAAATCCGGCTGGGCGCGCGCGTGCAGATCGCCCGCTACTGGTCGATCTTCGGCTCGACCGTGGTCGACCTGACCACCAAGAAGGAAGACCCGACTTCGCTATCCGACGGCTATCAACCGGTGCGCGACCGCGTCGGCCTGCTGTACGAAAATGAGTGCATGTCGCTCGGCATCACCTGGCGTAAGGATTATGACGAGACCGGCGACGCCAAGCGCGGCAGCACCTTCAGCTTGCGACTCGCCTTGAAGAATTTAGGCCGCTAAGCGTGGGTTCAGCCATATCGGGCCAGACTGGGCCCTTAGCGACAAGTGACGGAGCGGGCGTGAAGGTACGGATGACGAGGCGTGCGGGTTTCATTCTCGCCGCCATGGTGCTGGCGGCGGTACCGAACGTGGCGTCCGCACAGGCGGATGACGAGCAGGCGGCACTGAACCAGCTGGGCCTGGCGAGCGACGTGCATCTGCTCGCGCCGCGCGATCCGTCGGTGCGCAAGGCGACCGCGATCGTCAACGGCACGATCATCACCGATACCGACGTGGATCAGCGCCTTGCACTGGTACTCGCGTCGAGCAACGGCAAGATTCCCGATGCGGAGCGCGAAAGGCTGCGCGCGCAGGTATTGTCCAACCTGATCGACGAAACGCTGCAGATCCAGGAAGCCGCGGCCAACAAGATCACGATCAGCAAGGCCGAGGTCGACCAGAGCTTTGCGCGCGCGGCCCAGCAGTTCAAGAAAACACCCGCCGAGTTCAGCAAGATGATCAAGGGCCTGGGGTCGAGCGATGCTTCGCTCAAGCGCCAGATCGAAGGCGAAATGGCGTGGCGCCGCCTCTTGAGCCGCGAGGTCGAGCCCTTCGTCAGCGTGAGCGACGAAGAGGTGAAGCAGGTGATCGCGCGGATGAAGGCCGACAAGGGTGCGGCCGAATATCACGTTTCCGAAATCTATCTGTCCGCGACGCCCTCGACCCAGCCGCAGGTTGAGGCCAATGCCCAGCGCATCATGGATCAGCTCCGCCAGGGCGCGTCCTTCGCGGCTTATGCCCGCCAATATTCGGAAGCCTCGACCGCGGCGGTCGGCGGCGACCTTGGCTGGGTCCGCGCCGAGCAGCTTCCTGACGCGCTCAGCAACGCGGTCAAGGAAATGGGCCCTGGACAGGTTGGCGGTCCGATCCCGGTCGGCGGCGGCTATTCGATCATCGCCCTGGTGGACAAGCGCCAGATCCTGACCACAGATCCGCGCGACGCACTGGTCCAGCTCAAGCAGGTCACGATCACCTTCCCACCCAACGTGGCGAAGGATCAGGCGCAACCGCGCGTGACCGCCTTCACCGAGGATCTGAAGAATTTGAAGGGCTGCGGCCAGGTTGCGGACTTCGCCAAGAAGTGGAATGCGGACGTGGTCGACAGCGACCAGATCAAGATCCGCGACCTGCCGGCCCAGTTGCAGACGACCCTGGTCGACATGCGCGTCGGCGAGGCGACCCCGCCCTTCGGCGGTTCCGAAGGTGGGGTGCACAGCCTGGTAATGTGCGGCCGTGACGATCCCGCCGACAAGACCGTGCCGTCGTTCGACGAGGTGAGCTCGCAAATGTCGGACGAGCGCGTCAACCTGCGCGCGCGCCGCTATCTGGCCGACATAAGGCGCGATGCCGTCATCGAATATCGCTGACGGGTTGCCCCCGCTCGTGGTGGCGCTCGGCGATCCCGCGGGCGTCGGCCCCGAGATTGCCGCCAAGGCCTGGGAAAGGCGCGGAGAGGAAGGACTCCATCCCTTCTTCGTGGTCGGCGACGTGCGTTCGATCGAGGCGGTCTGGAACGGCCCGGTGGCGCGCATTTCCGGCCCCGAGGAAGCGCTTGAGGTCTTTGCGAGCGCGCTGCCGCTGATCCAGCTGGAGGATGCGGGCGAGATCACGCCGGGCCAGCCCAACACGCCCGGCGCGCGCTGCTCGCTGGATTCGCTGGAACTTGCGGTCGGGCTGGCGCGATCGGGTGCGGCCTGTGGGTTGGTGACGGGGCCGGTTTCCAAATCACAACTCTATGGGATCGGCTTCGCGCATCCCGGCCAGACCGAGTTCGTCGCCGAACGCTGCGGCATTGCGCGCGAAAATGTGGTGATGATGCTGGCCGGGCCGACCTTGCGTACGGTACCGATCACCACGCACGTGCCCCTGAAGGAGGTGTCGGGCCTGATCTCGGCCGAGCTGATCATGTCGCGCGCGCGCACTACCGAGCGTGGCCTGTCGCGCGATTTCGGCATCGCCAGCCCGCGGCTCGCCATGGCGGGCTTCAACCCCCATGCGGGCGAAAGCGGCGCGCTTGGCCGGGAGGAGATCGAGATCGTGATCCCCGCGCTCGAAAGGCTGCGCGAGGAAGGCATCCGGATCGACGGGCCGCTGGCGGCCGATACGATGTTTCATCCCCGCGCGCGGGCACGCTATGACGCGGCGCTTTGCCTCTATCATGATCAGGCACTTATCCCGTTGAAGACGCTGCATTTCGACGAGGGCGTGAACATCACGCTCGGCTTGCCGATCATCCGCACATCGCCAGATCACGGCACCGCGTTCAACATCGCGGGCAAGGACCAGGCCGATCCGGGCGCCACCATCGCCGCGATCCGGCTGGCGCATCAATGCGCGGAGAACCGGGCAAAGGCGCAGTGAGCTTCGCACGATGAAGCTCGACCTGCCGCCGCTGCGCGACGTGATCGCGCGGCACGGCCTCTCCGCCGAGAAGGCGCTGGGGCAGAATTTCCTGCTCGACGGCCATCTGCTCGACCGGATCGCCCGCGTGCCGGGATTGCTCGAAGGGCAGAAAGTCTATGAGGTCGGCCCCGGTCCTGGTGGCTTGACCCGAGCGCTGGTCGGCGCGGGCGCGCTTGTGACCGCGGTGGAGCGCGACCGGCGTTGCCTGCCGGCCCTGGCAGAGCTGGCCGAGGCCGCGCCGGGGCGGCTGGACGTGATCTCGGGCGACGCGCTGGAGATCGACGAGGCGGCGATCGTGGGCCAAGGGGCGCACATAGTCGCCAATCTGCCTTACAATGTCGGCACCGCCTTGCTGGTGCGTTGGCTGGGCGGCGAGACTTGGCCACCCTTTTGGGCGTCGCTCACGCTCATGTTCCAAAAGGAGGTGGCCGAGCGAATCGTCGCCAAGCCCGACAGCAATAGTTATGGCCGGCTGGCGGTATTGGCGCAGTGGCGCGCGACGCCCAGGATTGCCCTACCCGTCCACCGTTCCGCCTTCGTGCCCCCGCCCAAGGTCATGTCGGCGGTGGTGCATATCGTACCCGCCGATCAGCCCGAGGGTGTGAAATTCGGCACGCTGGAGAAGCTTACCGGCGCCGCCTTCGGCCAGCGCCGCAAGATGCTGCGTCAGAGCCTGAAGGGCCTACCAGGCGCGCTGGAGGCGCTGGAGAAAGTCGGGATCGACCCGACGCGGCGCGCGGAGACACTGAGCACAGCGGATTTCGTCGCGGTCGCGCGGGATCTCGGTTAAACCGCAAGACAAGGCCGCGAGGTCCACTTCCGACCTGGCGGCGGAGGCTCGCGGCCAGGTCCCTCATTGCTTGGCCTTCGCGATCACCGTGAGTGGCTGCCTGTTTGTCACGAAGCGTGTCAGCAGGGCCTGGACGTCTGCGGCGCTCACCGCCTCGATATTGGCGGTGCGCATGAGGATCGGCTGCTTCATGCGCGGATCACGCAACATCTGCGACAAATTGTTCGTCCACCAGCCGTCATTTTCGAGATCCTTGGTCGCCGCCTCGATCAGCGGCTTCTTTGCGCGCTGCAACTCGTCGCTACCGACCGGCTGTCCCGCCAATTGGTGGAGCTGGTCGGCCAGCAAGGTACGGAACGTCTCGAAATTGCCCTGCGGCGTCTCGATCGTCGCGTTAAAATAGCCGAAACCGGGCAGATTGGGCGCCGCATAGGCTCCGACGCTTGGAGTGTAAGTGATGCCCAGTTTCTCACGGACCGTATCGATCAGCCGCGTCTGCAGGATCGCCGCGGCAACATCGGCGGCATAGCTCGCCTTGGGATCGGCGAAATAATCGGGAAGCTGCCAGAAAGAGCCATAGAAAGCCTGATCGGCACGGCCGCCATGAGTCACCATCAAAGGCTCAGCCGATGCAACGGGCATGGTCACGCGAAATGACGCGGGCGCCGCGCGTGCCACCGCCGGTCCCGCCGCGAAGGTCGCGGCGGTCAGCCGGATCGCATCCTCGACCGTCACGTCCCCTACGATCGTCACGTCGGCTGGCTGACCGAGCGCGTCATGCAGCAATCGCGGCAGATCATCGCCGCTGGTGGCTGCAATGTCCTCCGCGCTGGGCGTGGAGCTCAGTCGTCCGTCGGTGCCGGTCAGGGCTTTTTGCGCGGCACGCCAGAAGACCGCGCCGGCATTGGCGTCGATCTGCCCCGAGATCATCGGGCCGATCGCGGCGATCTTGCTTCCCATTTCGGGCCGGAATCCGGGATCGCGCGCATAAGCTGCGAGCAACTGCATTTCGCTCGCCAGGTCCTCCGAACGCGTCACGGCACCCAGCGTGAAGGCGGTCGTCCCGGCATTGACGTTGGCGGAGACCATCTTGCCGCTGGTTTGCGCCCAGGACTGGATCTGATCGAGCGGCAACTTGCCGGTGCCGCCGATCACCATGAATTGCGTCGCCCATAAGGCATGGACTAACTTGGGCGCGGCGCCGATTCGGCCATCACCGAAAGCGACGTTCACATAGACCTTGTCCTTCTCGAAGCTGGTCGGCTTGACGATCAGGCGCGCGCCGTTGGCGAACTTGACCAAGGTCGCACCAAGCTCCGTATCTTTAATCTGGGTCACGATGCGGCCCGACGCACCGACTTCACCATAAGGCCAGACCACCGCCTGCATCGCCGCCTGTTTGGTCAGTGGGCGCGCGTAAGCACTATCCAGCGCGCTCGCCAGCGTGGGCGTGCCGGCGGGACTGTTCTGCGCCGATCGGAAAAGGACTGGTCCTGCTCCGCTGAACGTATCGCGCAGCGCCGCAGTCGCCTCCTGCGGTGTGAGCGAGGCGAAAATTGGTTCCATGAGGGCCAGATCCTGCTCGGCGCTGGTATAAAGATTGCCGTTATTGGCAGCGCTCACCAATTGGTCCGCGATCGCGGCATCCTGGCGCGTCTTCGCGGCCGCGACCGCAGCCTGCATCTGGGTGCGCAGAGTCGTGACGGCGCGTTGCAGTTCGGCGGGCTGGATACCGCCCTCCAGGAGGCCACGCTGCTCCTCGATCACCGCATCCATCGCCTCATGCCATTTGCCGGGCTCGGCCTGGATACCGATCTGGGTCATCGAGGCCGATGCGAATTGCGACGGCATCATCCCCCCACCGGCGGCGACGAACGGGCATCCCGGCTTGAGCGACCGATCGGACAATCGTTGGTTGAGGACGATCAGGCCGATCCAGCGCGTCACGGTTTCGCGGTCGAGCGCCTCGGTCGGCGCGCGCATGTCGAGTGGACGCGCCCAGGTGAGCGAGAGATTGTCGATCGTGCCGGGCGCCACAAACTCGGCGGCCGGGCCGGTAGGCACAGGCGTTCCGATCGTCAGCGGATCGGGCCGGCCGGCGGGCTTCCAATCGCTGAAGCCCGCCTCGATCTGCTTCTCGACCGCCAGCGGATCGACATTGCCGACGACGATGATCGTGGCGTTATCGGGCCGGTAATTGGCGCGATAGAAGCGGCGCAACCGCTCGCTCGTCGCCGCCTTGATCATGTCGACCTGACCGATCGGCCAGCGCGCGACGCCGCGCGTGCCCGCCAGACTGTTGCCAAAATTGGCCTTGATAGATCGATAAGGCGGCGTGTCGCGCAACCGCTCTTCCGACAGCACGACACCGCGTTCGGAATCGACCAGCTTGGGATCGATCGTCAGCCGCTCGCCAATCTCGCGGAAGAGATTGAAACCCGTGTCGAGCGCGGTCGCGTCGGCATGCGGGAAGTTAAACATGTAGACCGTCTGTTCCTGCATCGTGAATGCATTGGTATCAGGCCCGAAACGCAACCCCTGCCGCTCCAGCATGTGCACCACGTCGCCATCCGCGACGTTCTTGCTGCCGCGGAAGGCCATATGCTCCAGGAAATGGGCCAGACCCTGCTCCTCGTCACGCTCTTCCAGCGAGCCCGCACCGATCCGCATCCGCATCGCCACCCCGTCATGCGGCGTTTCGTTGTGCATGATCGCGTAGCGCAGCCCATTGGGCAGCGTGCCGAAGCGGACGTCGGGATCAGCCTTGCGCCCGACATAATCCTGCGCCCAGCGGCCCGGCTGCTTGGGCGGAACATTGTCGGCGAAAACGGGCACGGCGATAGCCGCGAGCGCGCACAGGCAGACGCCCGAACCAAATTTCATATTTTACCCTCCCCGCCGGCATTCATGGATAAACACCGCTTCATGTTATGCCTCATGGCACGGTCGCGTGTCCGCCGTCATCGCCGCCGATATGGTGGCTATTTACGGGTGCATGGATTGGGGTCGCGAGTAACTCGGACCGTGTGATCGTTCTCCTGCTTGCTCAACCGCAGCGATCCTGCATAAGCGCGCGCATGAAATCCTTCCCGCGCACCATCCGCCATTCCGCTTCCCTGATTGCCCTGACGTTGCTGGCGCCGCCACTGCTTGCTGGTGGAGCACCGGCGCGCCATGCGCCAGCCACCGCGCCAAGACTGGTCGGGCCGAATAACGCAATCATCCCGCTGCCCCTGGCGCCGATTGTGCCGGCGGCACAGCGTTTGTGCGCGGCCCGGACGCCTTCCGGCCTGGGTTACACGATGCAGCGTGCCGGTACGGGCGCAAAGCCCGCCGCGGACGCCACGGTACTGGTGAATTATATCGGATATTTGGCCGCAACCGGGGCGGTTTTCGATCAGGGGATGCAGACGCCGATGCCTGTCGGCCAGGTCATTCCCGGATTTTCGCAGGGCCTGCAGTTGCTGGGCAAAGGCGGTATCGTGCGTCTCTGCATCCCGGCGTCCTTGGGCTATGGCGCACAGGCTTCCGGACCGATCCCCGCCAATTCCGACCTGGTGTTCCAGGTGGAGTTGCTCGATTTCAAGACCGCGGCCGAGATGGCGGACATGGCCAAGGCGCGTGCCGCGGAAGCCGGCGCGCAACAGGACGCGGCACCGCAACCCAAGTGAGCGGCAATCCGTTTTGCCGGAAGGCTGCCTTTGATCCGGCAGACCTTCTTATTGCTGCTTCTGGGTTTGCTCTTCCTGGCCCTTCGGCGGAACCTTGGTGTTGGCCTGCGCGGCAGCCACTTCGACCGGCGGGCCCTTGGCGATCGCCGCATTGAGCGCGGCGGACTGGGGGCACGCGGTCTTGCAGAGCTGGTTGATGCGGGCGAGGTTGACGCGGGCGCGTTCGACCGCACCCTTCGCCACCATCGCCTCGCCTTGGCCGGCCAAAGCAGTTAGATCGTTGGGATCGAGCGCGAGCGCATCGCGATAGAAGCGCACTGCCTTGCCCGGCAGCCCCTGTCCTTGCGCCACCCGGCCGAGCGCCACATAGGCCCCGCGATTGCGCGGGTCGATCGTGAGCGCGCTTTCGAGCAGGTCTTCGGCGCCTGAAAGATTGCCCTGGGCGCGTAACGCCTCGCCCCGATGGAGCAAGGCCATGCTGCGCGGATCGATCTGATCGTCGCGGCGCTGGCCGAAGCTGCTGGAGGACAAAGTGGCAAGACCGAGCGCAAAAACGAGCGCGACAGGCGAGAAACGCATCAACAGCTCCACATATTGGGATCGCGGTCGGTCTAGCACGCGCGACCCAGCACCGCGATGAAAAAGCCATCGGTACCGTCGTGCGCTGGCGTCAGCCGCCGTCCCGGACCGGCCGGGCGGCCCGCAACGACGGGGTCCAGCCGCTCCCAGCCGGGATTGCCGGCGAGGAACGCCGCGACCTGCGCAGGCCCTTCCTCTTCCAACAACGAACAGACCGCATAAATGAGCCGCCCGCCCCGTTTCACCAGCGGCGCCCCGAAGGAAAGGACATGCGCCTGCATCGTGCGCAGGCGGTCGAGCCGGGCGGGCGTAAGCCGCCAGCGCGCCTCGGGATTGCGGCGCCATGTGCCGGTGCCCGAGCAGGGCGCATCGATCAGCACCACGTCGGCCTGGCCTTCCAGATCGGTCAAGTTACGCGTCTCGCGCCCACCGTCGAGCAGGCGCGTCTCGATGAAAGTCGCCCCTGCCCGCTCGGCACGCGGTGCGAGGCGTGAGAGGCGCGCACGATCGACGTCAGACGCGATCAGGCGTCCCTGCCCCATCATCGCGCCAGCCAGCGCCAAAGTCTTGCCCCCCGCGCCCGCGCATAGATCGACCACCGTCATGCCCGACATGGCGGCGCATGCGGCAACGATCACCTGGCTGCCCTCATCCTGCACCTCGATCAGCCCCTGTTCGAAGGCGGACATGGCCTCGACCTTGGTGCCTTCGGGCAAGCGGATCGCGTCGGGCGAAAGATCGCCAGCCACCGCGTCCGCGAGCATGGGCAAGATCTGGTTGCGCGTCGCCTTCAGGCGATTGACGCGCAGATCGAGCGGCGCGCGTTCGAGCAAGGCGGGAAGCTCCTCCGCGCCAAGGCTGGCGACCAGTTTCTCTTCGAGCCATGCAGGAGCGATGCCCGCTGGTGCGACGGGCTCGTCACCGATCGCTGCGGGGCCATTATGCGATCCGTCGAACAAGGCCGCGATTTCGGGCCGATCCTGCGCCAGCCCGATCATCGCCGCGCGCCCGCTTTCCGGGCGCTCGCCCGCACGGCGGATCGCGGCATAAGCGAAATCGCGTACGGCGCGCCGGTCCTTGGAACCGGCATAACGCCGCGTCTTGAAATAGCGCGCGATCAAGGTGTCGGCGGCGGCTCCGCCACTTTCTGCGGCCGCAACCACCTCATCGACGATCTCGATCGCAGCCTGCAGGCGGGCGGCGGGCGTCATCGTGCGCGGTGTTTATCCCAGCGAGGGATAATTCGGCGCCTCACGCGTGATCGAGACGTCGTGGACATGGCTTTCGCGCAGACCGGCATTGGTGATGCGGACGAAGCGTGCCTTCTGACGGAGCTGCTCGAGCGTGGCGGCGCCGGTATAGCCCATCGCCGCTTTCACCCCGCCGACGAGCTGATGGATCACGTCCTTGGCCGGACCCTTATAGGGGACCTGGCCTTCGATCCCCTCGGGCACGAGCTTGAGCTGATCGCGCACTTCCTGCTGGAAATAGCGGTCGGCCGATCCGCGCGCCATCGCGCCGACCGAGCCCATGCCGCGATAGGATTTGAAGGCGCGGCCCTGATAAAGGAAGGTCTCGCCCGGCGCCTCATCCGTGCCCGCGAGCAGCGAGCCGACCATCACGGTCGATGCGCCCGCCGCCAAAGCCTTGGCGACGTCGCCCGATGTGCGCAGGCCGCCGTCAGCGATCACCGGCACGTCGGATTTCCACGCTTCCTCGGCGGATTCCATTACCGCGGTGAGCTGGGGCACGCCCACGCCCGCAACCACGCGCGTGGTACAGATCGAGCCCGGGCCGATGCCGACCTTGATCCCGTCCGCGCCCGCATCGATCAGGGCGCGCGTAGCCTCGGCGGTGGCGACATTTCCGGCGATGATCTGGATCGAATTGGAGAGGCGCTTCACGCGCTCGACCGCCCGCGCGACCTCTCGGTTATGGCCGTGCGCCGTGTCGATCACGATCAGGTCGCATTCGGCGTCGATCAGGGCCTCGGTACGGGCAAAACCCTTGTCGCCGACCGTGGTCGCGGCGGCGACGCGCAGGCGGCCCGAGGCGTCCTTGGTTGCAGCCGGATAGGTGACGGCCTTTTCGATATCCTTGACCGTGATCAGCCCGACGCAGCGATAGGCATCGTCCACCACCAGCAGTTTCTCGATCCGGCGCTGATGCAGCAGCCGCTGCGCGTCGGCCGAACTCACGCCGGTCTGGACAGTGGCGAGATTCTGGCTGGTCATCAGCTCGGAGACCGGCTGATCGGGCCGTTCGGCGAAGCGCATGTCGCGATGGGTTAGAATGCCGAGTAGCTTGCCGTTCTCCTCCACCACCGGGAAACCGGAAATATGGTGCCGCTCCATCAAGGCGCGCGCCTCGGCCAGAGTCTGGTGCGGATTGAGCGTGATCGGATTGACCACCATGCCGCTTTCGAAGCGCTTGACCGCGCGCACCGCGGCCGCCTGCTCGTCGATGTCGAGGTTGCGGTGGAGCACACCGATGCCGCCCAATTGCGCCATCACGATCGCCATGTCGGCTTCGGTGACGGTATCCATCGCGGACGACATGAAAGGGATGGTGAGCGCGATCTCACGCGTGACTCGCGTCCGCGTATCGGCATCGGTCGGCAACACTTCGGATTCGCCGGGCCGGAGGAGCACGTCGTCGAAAGTAAGGCCGAGTTCGATGGTCATGAATCCCCGCGGAGGTAAAAAGGATTCGGGGCCATATAGGCGCGCGATCCCCCAAGCGCTAGGGCGCCCTTGGCAGAAGAGCCGCACCGGCGCGTTTCAGCGTACGCCGCGCGCTATCCACATGCATTCCCTCGATCATCCGGCCCCGGAAGCGCTCCGCACCGCCAGTCGCCGCCTCGATCAATGCGCGCGCATCTTCCAATTCGATCTCGGAAGGTCCGAAGATCCGATTGGCGGCTTCGATCTGGTTCGGGTGGATCAGGCTCTTGCCGTCGAAGCCGGACCGACGCCCCGCTTCGCAATCGGCTTCGAAGGCCGCCGCGTCGTCGAGGCGATTGAACACACCGTCCAGCACGGCAATCCCTGCCGCGCGCGCGGCCAGCACGATCGACTGGAGAGCAAGCGTCAGCCCTTCCCTGTCCCCGGCCACATTCAGGCTCGCGGCGAGATCGTTTGAGCCCGCCAGCAGGCCGACGACCCCACCAACGCCCGCAATCTCGCGCGCGGCATAGACGCCCGCAGGCGTCTCGATCATCGCCAGTAAGGGCTTGGCCAATCGCGCGGATAGCGCTTCGACATATTCCGGCGTCTCAACCTTGGGTATCACCACCAGGTCGATCGCGCTTGCGCCGGACAGCGCGGCCATGTCCGCCTCATGCGCAGGGCCCGGCCCGTTCAACCGAACCGCGAATAGCCGATCGCCCCACTGGCCGTCCGCCGCTGTCACCGCGGCATTTCGCGCGGCATCCTTGTCCGTATCCGCCACCGCATCTTCCAGGTCGAGAATGACCATGTCGCAGGTCAGCCCGCGCGCCTTTTCGATCGCGCGCGGATTGGAGGCGGGCAGGAACAGGGCCGAACGGATGTGATCGAGCATGTTTGCTTCCTAGGACAGGCCGTTCCGGCTGCAAAATCGCAACCAATCCTAACCAGCTATTAACCTCGCTCGGTCAGAAGGCCTTCATGGCCGACACGCCCGATCAGGACCAGAAAACAGAAGCCCCAACGGGCAAACGCCTGCAACAGGCAGCGGAGCGTGGCGACGTCATCCAATCCAAGGAGTTGGCGACCGCTTTCTCCATGTTTGCGGCAGCGGCCTGGATCGTGATGGCCGGCCCATGGATGGTCGGCGCGTGCGAGAAGATGCTCGAACAGGGCCTGACCTTCCGTGCCGATGATATTGCCAATTTCAATCCGTCCCGCGCGATACTGAGCCTGATCGCGATCGTGGTGCTGCCGCTCGCCACCTTGTTCGGCTGCGTGGCCATTGCCGCGATCGGGACGCCCGCCATCACCGGCTCGCTCGGTTTTCGGCTGGAAGCGATCGGCTTCCGGCCCGCCAAGCTGAACCCGCTTAACGGCATCAAGCGCGTATTCGGCATCCAGGGCCTGATCGAATTCGGCAAGGCCTTTCTCAAGGTGCTGCTGCTGGGCAGCATCGCTTTCGTCGCGCTGCACAGCCGCTGGTCGGAAATCATGGGGCTCGGCCGTCAGGACATCATCGCCGCTTTGGGCGATATCGGCCATATCTTCCGCTTCACTTTCCTGGTGATGACACTGGCGCTGGGCGTGCTGGCGGGCATCGACCTGCCGATCCAGATCATCCGCCGCAATGCCCGCCTGCGCATGACCAAGCAGGAGGTGAAGGACGAGCATAAGGAAAATGAAGGCTCGCCCGAAATGAAGGGCCATATCAAGGGCAAGATGCGCAAGATGCTGTCCTCCTCGGCCCGCAAGGCGGTCAAGGAAGCCACCGTGATCCTGACCAACCCGACCCACTTCGCGGTCGCCCTGCGCTATCGCCCGGGCTTCGATGCGGCCCCGATCGTGCTGGCCAAGGGTGCGGACGATGTCGCCGCCGCGATCCGCGAGCTCGCGAGCGAGGATGCGGTGCCGATCCTGTCTTATCCGCAGCTTACGCGCGCTATCTACTACACGTCGAACCCCGGCGAGATCATCCGCGAAGACCTCTATCTCGCGGTCGCGACCGTGCTTGCCTTCGTCTTCAACCTCGACCGCGCCATGGCCGAAGGCATCAGCCAGCCGGCGGTCGAAGTGCCCGCCGCCGCCCGCTTCGACGAGAACGGCAATGCGACGGTCCATTAACCATCAGCCGCTAATGGCCGGCGCTTAATCCAGCCCCGTTTCAGCCGTTATTTCAGACGGAACCGATGCGATGACGACCACTTCCTCCACCTCTTCGACCACGCCGGCAACGACCGCGCCCGCGAAAACCACGCAGTCGGCGACCGCGACGGCGGGCAGCTCGATCCTGACCGCGCTTGGCGCGGGATCGGGCATCGACACCGCGTCGCTGGTCACCAACCTGACGGCGGCTGCCTTTTCCGACAAGGAAACCCAGCTTCAGACCAAGACCGATGCCAACACCGCCAAGATCAGCTCGCTCGCCACGCTGAGCAGCGGCATCGACTCTTTCGCCAGCGCGCTTCAGCAGCTTGTCGCGGGCGGGACGCTCAAGTCGCAGCCTTCGTCGTCCGACGTTTCGGTTCTGACCGCGAGCGCGCAGACCGGCAGCAATATCAGCACTCTCGCCGCCCAGGTCGAGGTGCGGCAGCTCGCGACCGCGCAATCGCTTGTTTCCGGTTACGTTTCGCCGACCAATATCGGGTCGGGCAGCCTGACGCTCACCACGGCTGCGGGCAGCTTCAACATCGCGATCGATTCGACCAATAACACACTCCAAGGCCTCGCCGACGCGATCAACGCCGCCAAGAACGGCACCGTAACGCCCGGCGTGACCGCCAGCGTGGTAACCGACTCGCAGGGCCAACGCCTGGTGATCAAGGGCGCGAGTGGTGCGGCCAACAGCTTCTCCATCAGCGCCAATGCAGACGCGGATGCCAATCTGACGCGCTTCGCCTCGACCGGCACCGGCGCGGGCATGACCATCGCGCAGCCGGCACAGGATGCGATCATTCGCATGGATGGTGTGGATACCACCCACAGCACCAATACGGTGACCGACCTGATCGCGGGCGTGACGCTCAACCTGGTCTCGGCCAAGCCGGGATCGACCATCGCGCTGGGCGTTACGCACCCGACCGATGCGATCAGCCAGGCGGTCAATGATTATGTGTCGGCCTACAATACGCTGAAGGGCGAGATCGACACGGCGGTTGCGGTCGGCAGTGGCGGCACCGGCCAGGGCCCGCTCTACGGCAATAGCGCGATCAACCAGATGAAGACGATGCTGCAACGCATAACTTCCACCGCGCTGACCACCAATCCCAACGGCCCGCAGACGCTCGCCGAAATCGGCGTATCGACCGCGCTGGACGGTACGCTTTCGGTGGATTCCAACAAGCTTTCGACCGCGCTCACCACCTATCCGGATTCGGTCGAGGCGATGTTCAACCCGACGCAGCGGAGCAGCAGTCCGCTGATCAAGATCACAAGCGCGATGGGCGCCACCAAGCCGGGTACCTACACGCTGACCAATATCGTTGCGGGCAGCCCTGCCTCGGGCAAGGTAGACGGGGTCGCCTTCCTGCCGAGCGCGTCGGATCCCAGCGGGTTGACCGCCTCGGTCACCTCCGACGCGTCGGGCCTGCAGATCGAGCCGCAGGGCAATGTCGCAAGCGCGACGATCACCGTCGACGCAGGCATATCCGGCATCCTGCAGGGCATCCGCGACACGCTGCGCGCGACCGGCGGCGTGCTCGACTCGCTGAGCACTTCGCTGAATACCGAGAAAACCACGCTCGCCGACGCGAAAACCAAGATGACGAGCGATGAATCCAATTATTCGGATCAGCTGACCAAGCAGTTCACCGCAATGCAGACCGCGGTCGCGAACTACAAATCCATCCAATCCTTCATGACCCAGCAAATCGCTCAGTGGAGCAATAAAAACTAATGTTCGGAGCACCCTCCCGTTATTCCGCGCCCGGCGCGCGCTATCGCGACATCGACGTTGCCGCCCGTGTCGAGGGCGCGACGCCGCATGGTCTGATCCTGATCATGTTCGACGAGCTGTTGAAGGGCCTGGACGCCTTGGCAGCGGCCGAAGAGATGCGCGATGCGGTGCGCCGCAATGCCGCACAGGCACGTGTCGTCTCGTTGCTCCACGGCCTCGAAGCCTCGCTCGACTATAAGCGCGGGGGCGAGATCGCCGACAATCTGGGCCGGATCTATCGCGAGGCGCGCCGCCTGCTTGGCGCCACTCCTGGCATGGATCGCGCCACCGCTATCGGCCAGGCGCGCGACATGCTCGCGACCGTATCGGGGGCGTGGGAAGCGATCGGCAGCGAGGTTAATCCGAATATAACCTAAACCCGTAACGATTTGGAAAGGTTAAGGGGCGCAAGAATCGCCTCTGTTTAGGTGCAAGGGGGTAATCAAATGCCGATCGCGAAGGTCCGCCAGGAATATGCGCCGACGCCGGACGCCGCGCCGGCTCCTCAACTCAGCACCGAGCTGGACAATTTCCAGGCCACGCCATCGCCCGCGCTCGCGCTTCAGCAGCATCTTGCCCAGCGCGCAATCACGGCCCCGGCCCCCAATTTCGAGAAATGGTCTGCGCGCCGCAGCCTGGCGCTGATCGTCTCGGCTTCGGCGGCTCTTTGGATGGCAATCCTGATGGCGGGTGCCGAGGCGACCAAGCTCGTCGCCTGACCCCATCCACATTCGTTGGCTCCCTGGCGCGCCGACCTGCTTCCTCCAGGCAGGCCGGCGCTGTCCGTTTTACTGCAGGTCGACCTTGTCCAGGTTGAGCTTGGTCACCGGAATCACCTGCGGCGTCCCGCCCTTCGCCTGAAGCTTGGGCAGGAACTGACCCGCATCGCCGACCACGACCACGCTCGCCGGAGCCGGGTCGATCAACTCCTTCGATACCTGGCGCACCTGCTCTGCGCTTACTGCGTTGACCGCGCCCGAATAGCGACCGATCTCGGCCGGCGGCACATTCTCCAGCACGAGGCCGGCGACATAGCCCGCCAGCCCGTCGGTGGTCTCGATCTCACGCCCGAATGCGCCGACCAACCCGGCCTTGCGCGCGTCGAGCTCAGCCGGCGACACCAGATCGGTGCCCATCCGCCCCATCTCGCTCCGGATCAGGTCGATCACATCGGGCACGGTCGGGTTCTTGGTGCTGGTCGACGCCGCGAGCGGCCCAGGCGAACGCCGCGCCTGGAAGGACGTACCAGCACCATAAGCAAGGCCCCGCTTGATCCGGATTTCCTGATTGAGGCGCGCGCTGTAGCCGCCGCCGAGCGCATCCTCCGCCACGAGCATCGGATAATAACGCGGATCGCTGCGCGCGATGGTGACGCGGCCCACCACGACCGACGCCTGCGGCGTTTGCGGCAGGTCGACCACAACCATGCGCGGACTGGCGGGCGCACCCGGCGGCGGCAGGGGTGTAGGCGGAGCCGCAGGCCTGACCCAGCCGCCGAACAGGCCGCCGACCATCTTCTCGGCCTGGTCCGGCGTGATGTCGCCCGCGAGGACCAGCGTGGTCGTGTCGGGGCGCCAGAAGGCGCGGTAGCCTGCCGCGATATCGCTCTGCTTGATCGCCTGGATCGAGGCCGGCGTCCCGTCCGAGGGATGGCCATAGGGCCCGTCGCCGAAAATCACGCGCGAGGCGACCATCGCGGCGAGCTGCTGCGGTTCGCTGTAGGAAACCTTGAGGCCGTCGAGCGCCTGCAGCCGCTCGCGTTCCAGTTCCTCGGGGCGGAAAGCGGGATGCATCGCCACGTCCGCATAGACCTTCATCGCGGGCGCGAGTTCGTCCGACTTGACGGTCAGCGTCAGGAACATGCCATCGCGCACCGCATTGCCGCCGATCGCGCCGCCTAGCGTCTCGACCTGATCCACCACCTGCGTCGCCGACAAGGTGGTGGTGCCCTTGGTGAGCAGATCCGCGGTCAGATTGGCCAGGCCGGCGCGTCCAACCGGATCGGTCGAGGAACCGCCGTTCACGACCATATAGGCGGTTACGATCGGCAGCTCATGCCGCTCGATCACCACCAGCCGCATGCCGTTGGCGAGGCGCCGCTCGACCGGGACAGGCAGGACCGGGGTGACCGGCGCACCTGGTGGGGGTGGCTGAATGCGATCGGCGGGCGCGGCAGCGACGACCACCGGCACGTTCGGCGGTGCCACCAACGGCGTAGTCGCGACCGTTGCGGCGACCGGCACCGTCTCCATTGCCGCGCCATCGGCCGCCGGCAGGTAGGTGATCGTCACCGCCCGATCGTCCGCCAGCAGGCGACGCGCGACGCGCTGGACATCGGTGGCGGTGACTTTCTCGATCGCGGCCAGTCTTTTGTCGGTCGCGTGCGGGTCATGCTCGATGATCACGTCGGAGGCGAGTGTGGTCGCCCGCCCTTCGGCGGTCTCGCGCTGCTTGAGGGAGGCGGTCAGGATCTGATTCTTGGCGCGGACCAGTTCCTCGGGTTTGACGGGAGCGTCGCGGACCAGCGCGATCTGCTGGCGGAGCGCGGCTTCGACCGTCTTGGGATCCTTGCCGCCCGCGACGATGCCGTAGGCTGTGAACAGACCCGCGCCCTTGCGCATGTCGGCCGACGTGCCGGTCTCGGCGGCAATCTGATCGCGATAGACCAGGCTCTGGTAGAGGCGCGCGCTCTCCCCACCCGACAGGATATTGTTGAGGACATCGATCACGGCATGATCGGGATCGGTCGCGGGCGGAAGCTGCCAGCTCAGTACCACCGCGGGCAGCGGCGTATTGGGCGCGTGCAGCACGTAACGGCGCGCGGCAGTACGCGAAGGCTCCGCCACGAAGGTGTGGGGGATCGGCCAGGCAGGACGCGCAATCGGCCCGAAATATTTGTCGACCCACTGGTTGAGCTGGGCGGGATCGAAATTGCCCGCCACCACCAGCACGGCATTGTCGGGCCGGTAATATTCGGCGTGGAAGGCACGCACGTCGTCGACCGTGGCGGCGTCGAGATCGGCGATGCTGCCGATCGGCGATCGGGCATAGCTGCTCGTCGTGTAGCTCGCCGCAGGCACGTCGAGACGGAACAGGCTGTCATAAGGCCGCGCTGCATCGCCACGCAGCTCCTCCTTCACCACGTCGCGCTCCGCGACGAAGGTCGGCTGGTCGATCACCAAGGACCCCATCCGCTCGGATTCCGCCCAGATCAGCCGTTCAAGATGATTGGCGGGCGCGACCTCATGATATTCGGTGAAATCGTCGTCGGTGGAGGCATTGTTGTTGCCGCCGACATCCTCGGTCAGCCGGTCGATCTGCTCGGCCGCCATGTTGCGCGTCGCCTTGAACATGAGATGTTCGAACAGATGCGCGAAGCCGGAGCGGCCACGAGGGTCGTCGCGGCCGCCGACATCATACCAGACCTGGACCGAAACGCTGGTCGCGCTCTTGTCGGGCAACGCATAGACGCGGAGGCCGTTGGGAAGTGTTCGTTCGGTGAAATTGAGCGGCGCGATCGCGGCCGGCGCGGCGAGAATGGAGGTAGCGACAGCAAGCGCGCTGGCGATGGCGGCGAGGGAGACGAGACGCATGAAGGCTCCGCGAAAGTGGCGGAGCTTGGTGCGCCTAAGCTGCTTCGAAGAAAACCCCTTTCGCGTCGAGCGACAACCTAGCGGGGATAATCGTCCGCGAGGTCGCTGAATTTGGTGATGCGGCTTTCGAACTTGAGCCGAACCTTGCCGGTCGCGCCGTGGCGCTGTTTGGCGATGATCAGCTCGGAAATGCCGTAGGCGCGTTCCATCTCGCGCATCCATTCGTCATGCGCTTCGAAGATCTTGGGATCGTCGCCCTCGACCGGCTTCTTGGGCTCGCGCGACTGGACGTAATATTCGTCGCGATAAATGAAGAGTACCATATCGGCGTCCTGCTCGATCGAGCCCGATTCACGCAGGTCCGAGAGCTGAGGCCTTTTATCCTCGCGCTGCTCTACCGCGCGACTGAGCTGCGAGAGGGCGATCACCGGCACGTTCAGCTCCTTCGCGAGCTGCTTGAGGCCGCGGCTGATCTCCGAGATTTCCTGCACCCGATTCTGCTCGCCGCCGCCGCTCCGGCCGCCGCCGTTGAGCAGCTGAAGATAGTCGACGATGATCATGCCGAGCCCGCGCTGGCGCTTGAGCCGGCGCGCACGAGTGCGGAGCGCCGCGATAGTGAGCGCGGGCGTGTCGTCGATATAAAGCGGCAGATTCTGCAGCTCGGCAGACGCGCGGGCAAGGTTGCGGAACTCCTGCTGGCTGATCTTGCCCATGCGCAGATCCTGCGAAGAGATGCCCGATTGTTCGGCCAGGATACGCGTCGCCAGCTGGTCGGCCGACATTTCGAGGTTGAAGATCGCGACCGGCGCGCCGACCGACTTGGCCGGATCGATCCCATCCTCCATGTCACGGACGTAGCGCGATGCGGCATTGAAGGCGATGTTGGTCGCGAGCGAACTCTTGCCCATGCCCGGGCGGCCGGCGAGGATCACAAGGTCGGACGGATGCATGCCGCCGAGCCGGCTGTTGATGCTTTCCAGGCCCGTGGTGATGCCCGAAACGTGACCGCCGGAGTTAAGCGCGCGCTCCGCCATCTCGACCGCGAGCTTGGTCGCCTGGGCGAAGGTCTTCACGCCCCCCTGCTCGCCGCCCTCTTCCGCGACGCGATAGAGCGCGACCTCGGCCTGCTCGATCTGACCCTTGGGGTCGACCGATTCGGACGTGTCGACCGCTTTCTCCACCATCTCGCGCCCGACGCCGATCAGGGCGCGCAGGAGCGCAAGGTCATAGACCTGCTCGGCGAAATCGCGCGCGCCGATCAGAGCTGCGCCAGAGCCGGTAAGCTGGGCAAGATAGGCCGGGCCACCAAGCTCCTTGAGCTCGGCATCGCCCTCGAACATCGGGCGCAAGGTCACCGGATTGGCGATCATGTTGCGATCGACCAGCTTGAGGATCGCCTCGTAGATGCGGCCGTGCGCGGGCTCGAAGAAATGGTCCGGCCGCAACTTGAGCTGGATGTCCTCGGCCAGCCGGTTGTCGATCATCAGCGCGCCGAGCAATGCCGCCTCCGCCTCCACATTGTGGGGCAGAGCGGGTGGGCCTCCGCCTTCGGAAGTCTGCGTCGGTACCAGTCTGATCGGTTCGGCCATGCGGGCAGCAATGATGCAAAATGCCCTCGCCCGCCATGATTCTTCGACTGTGGATTATGGGGAAGGCGCGTATCTTTTTTGCCAAGAGCCGGTCGGTTCGATAAGCGGCGAGCGATGGCCGACCCGCGCATCATCGCGATCGAACTGGACGACGAAACCTTCCCGACGCACGCGATCGCGGCCGACCGGGAACGGCAAGTCGCGATCCACGACTTGCTCGCGGGCAACAGCTTCGAGCCGCGCCGGCCGATCGAGCGCGGCTTTGGTGGTCCCTATCGCGTCAAGCTTCGGGTTGAGGAAGGCCGGCTGGCGATCGACATAGCCGATGCGAGCGGGGTCTTGCTCGAGACGATCAAGCTCGGCCTCACGCGCTTCCGGCGGCCGATCAAGGACTATTTCGCGATCTGTGAGAGCTATTTCCGCGCGCTGGGCGATCAGCAGAATCCGGCGCAGATCGAGACGATCGACATGGCCCGGCGCGGTATCCACAATGGCGGCGCCGAGCTGCTGATCGAATGCCTGGAGAATAAGGTGAAAGTGGATTTCGAGACCGCCCGGCGGCTGTTCACCCTGATCGCTGCGCTCCATCTCCGTGGCTGAGATCGCCATGGAGGATGTCGCGGGCCGCGTGCTGATCGACCATGCGCTGGAGGCGGCCAAGAATGCGCACGCGCCTTATTCGAAATTCGGGGTAGGTGCCGCTCTGTTGCTGGAGGACGGCACGATCATTCCCGGCACCAATTTCGAGAATGCGAGCTACGGCCTCTCGCTCTGCGCCGAAACGGTCGCACTGGCGGCCGCCAACGTTGCCGGCCGACTGAGGGATGTGGTCGCGATCGGGATCGTCGGCGGCGCGATCGGCAAATCGGGGCTGGAAGGCGACACGCCAATCTATCCTTGCGGGCGCTGCCGCCAGGTCTTGAACGAGGCCGCGGACATGGGGCATCGCGACATCATCGTCTATTGCGGCTCGGCGGACGGGGCGATCCTGCGGCGGCATCTGCTTTCAGAATTGCTGCCGCACGCCTTTGGACCGGGCGATTTGGGCATCGGCTGAAACGGCTCCACTGCATCCGGAGACAAAACGGACCATGTCGAAAGTCTATTTCATCACGGGCGCGTCGAGCGGCTTCGGTGCGGCACTGGCACGCGCGGTTTTGGAACGCGGCGACCGCGCGATCCTGACCGCGCGGCGCGCGGACGCGCTGGAAGCGATTGCGGCAGCGCATGGCGAACGCGCGCTCGTGGTGCCGCTCGACGTCACCGACGCAGCACAGCGCCAGCACGCGATCAGGCAGGCCAGCGACCGGTTCGGGCGGATCGACGTGCTTGCCAATATCGCGGGCCAGGGCTCGCTCGGCGCGGCCGAGGAGTTCGCGCCCGAACAGCTCCGGACCCAAATGGAGGTCAATTTCTTCGCCGCGGCCGAATTGACCCGCGAAATGCTGCCCGTCTTTCGCACGCAGCGCAGCGGCACCATCGTTCAGCTGACCAGCATCGGCGGATCCGTCTCCGTCGGTGGGTTCAGCATTTATTGCGCGTCGAAATTCGCGCTGGAAGGCTGGAGCGAGGCGCTGCGCGACGAGGTCAAGCCGCTCGGCATTCGCGTCATCATCGTCGAACCCGGTGCCTTTCGGACCGAATTTGCGGGCGGCGCCAATATGCGCCCCGCCGCGCAAATTGACGCCTATCGCCCGGTAATCGAGCCGATAGAGGCCTATCTCTATGGCGGGCACGGCAGCCAGCCCGGCGATCCGGCCAAAGCGGCGGCTGTGATGATTGACGCGATCGAAAGCGACGACCCGCCACTGCGGCTCGTGCTTGGCGCGGATTCCTACGCTGCCTGGGATGCCAAGATTGCGGCGGTACGCGCCGATCTCGACGCCTGGCGTGAGCGCGGCATGGCAACCGCCTTCCCGGATGCAGAGGTAAAGCCGGTCGGCGGCGGCTGAATGCCGGCATCGCATCTCCAAAGAGCTTTTTAACCCTCGGCGCGTAAGCCGGCGCCATGCCGACCGTCCGGCCGACACCCCGCGCTCCCACCCGTCTGGCGAAGCTTTCGCCCGGCACGGCTTTGGGCGTCTTGCTGACGCTGCTGCTGCTGATCGCGGCCGGGATGGCTCTATTACCGACCACCAATCCGACCGGGTCGCCGCAAGGCGGCGATGCCTCGCTCTATCGCCAGATCACCACACGCGTAGCCAAGGGCGAGAATTATTATCACGCGGTCGCGGTCGAGCATCGCGCAAGCTTCTATCCGCTCAAGCCCTACACAGCGGTTCGTCCGCCGGTACTGACCGCAATCATGTCGAGGATCGGCCCGACTGCCGCGGACCTGCTGCTGCGTCTGCTTGCAATCACCGCGGCAGTGGCCACCGTGATCCGGCTCGTGCCCGATCTCCGCGCACCTTTCCGCGAGGCCGCCATCCTGCTTGCCGCGACCTCCGCGGGCGCCTTCGTGCAATCGGGCATGTGGGTTTGGCACGAGGTGTGGGCAGGATTGCTGATCACGCTCGCGCTCGCCTGCCGGACCGATAGACATTGGGCTACGAGCCTGGCCCTGGGCCTGACGGCCGCCCTGATCCGCGAACTGGCTTTCCCCTTCCTGATCGTGATGGCGGGGGCGGCATGGCTCGATGGCCGGAAACACGAGGCATATGCTTGGGTTGGCGCTTGCGCGATCGTCTTGACCGCGCTCGCTTTCCATTGGTCGATGGTCGCGGGGATCGCGCGGGCTGGCGACGTCACCTCACCCGGTTGGGCGGCTTTGGGCGGTTGGCGCTTCGATCTCACGCTTGCGCGCCAATCCTCGCTTCTCATCGCGCTGCCCGCCTGGGTTGCGGCGCTCACCGTACCATTCGCTTTGCTGGGTTGGGCTGCCAAGGCCGGTGGTTATGCTGCGCGCACGACCGCTCTTCTCGGCTTCTGGTTTGGGGCCTTCCTGATATTCGGCCGCCCCGACAATGCTTATTGGGGTTTCCTGTTCGCGCCGATCCTGCCGATCGGCCTCGCCTTCGCGCCTTCGGCATTGGCCGATTTGGTCAGAGCCGTGCGCGCCGGCCGCCAGGTGCGGGTGTTTTCCGTCGCCTAGCGGGCCGCAGCACGCTGTTTCGCCAGCTCAAGCTCGAAATCGCGTCGCGAATCGGCAACCAATTTGGGTAGCGCTGTTCGATCGATGAAAGCGTCAGGGCGGTCATCGATTCGCCGCGCCGCCCGACCCTGGACATCGGCCAGTTCAGGATGCCCCGTCAGCACGACATCCGCCTTCATTGCGCCCAGCCGCGCGAAACTGTGGCGAAAATCCGCGACGATGTCGGGATAAGCCTTGTTGCCGACCAGCCGGTTGCCGCCGACCGTGATACTGCAGGGGAAGACCACCGCGAGCGGGCGGCCGTGATCCCGGACCGTCATGCTCCAACTGGTGCAGCCTGGAGTATGGCCCGGTGTGAAGATCGCCTTCATCGCGATCGGGCCGACACGAACAACCTCTCCGTCGCGGAGCAATCCGTCCACTTTCACCGGGGGAAAATCGAGCAGGTCGTTGCTGTTTTCGAGCGTGATATGCCCCGTCTCTAAAATCGCCTGGTCGCGGGGGTTGGCGAGAAAGACAGCCCCGCTGTCAGCCTTCAGCTGCGCCAATGCCCCGGCATGATCAAAATGGGCGTGATTGTTCAATAGCACCTTCACGTCGCGGATATTGAACCCGAGCTTCGCGATATTGCGCTCGACCATCGCACCATTCTCGGCCTCGGTGCCGTCGAGCAAGATATCGCCCTTGGGCGAGACGATCAGATAAGCGGCGATGCCCTTGCTGCCCACGTAATAGATGTTGCCGGCGACGTGGAACGGCTCGAACGGCTCGTGCCAGGAAGCGGGCCAGTCGGTGGCCGATGCGGGTACCGCGCATCCCAGCGCCAATATGATCGCGAGCGTCGCCTTCATATCGCTCCCCTTGCCCTTGGCCGCCTTTCCGGCAAAACGCTGTTTCTCCTTTTCCCTCGCAGCGAGCGCCCATGTCCATCCTGTCCGACCGTTGGATTCGCGAACAAGCGCAGGCCAGCGGCATGATCGAACCGTTCGTCGAGGCGCAGCGGCGCGACGGCTGCATCAGTTATGGCCTGTCTTCCTACGGCTATGACGCGCGCGTCTCCGACGAATTCAAGATCTTCACCAATGTCGACAATGCGATCGTCGATCCGAAAGATTTCGCGCATAACAGCTTCGTCGATCGCAAGACCGACGTCTGTATCATCCCGCCCAACAGCTTCGCGCTTGCCCGCACGGTCGAATATTTCCGCGTGCCGCGCGACGTGCTGGTGATCTGCCTGGGCAAATCGACCTATGCACGCTGCGGCATCATCGTGAACGTGACCCCACTCGAGCCAGGCTGGGAAGGCCATGTCACACTCGAATTCTCGAACACCACACCGCTTCCGGCGAAAATCTACGCCAATGAAGGCGCGTGCCAATTCCTGTTCCTCAAGGGCAACGAGCCGTGCGAGGTCAGCTATGCCGACCGCGCGGGCAAATATATGGCCCAAAGGGGCGTGACGCTGCCGCGGCTTTGAGCGCGACTTCGGACAAAGACGCAACAGGCCTCTATTTCGCCGAGGCGGCAAGGAGTGACAGATGACGCGCAGCCTTCAGATTGTCCTTCTTGCCGGCGCCGCCGTCAGCCTGGCCGCCGCTTCCGAATATAAGGGATATCTCTCGACGCCGGTTGATATCACCGCCGTGGTTCCGGACGCGCCGCAGAAAGGCGATATCCGCTACGAGGCCGACCGCAAGGTTTTCCGCGCCACGCGCAGAATGCTGGACACACCGCGCGGCAGGCTCGCGACCGCGGACGTGCCCTCTTCCGTGATCGATGTGATGAAGGATTTCAGCTGCGCGGCCGGCGTCAAATTGTCGCCCGAGACCACGCCCGCCACCTATCGCCTGCTTGCGGAGGCCAATGCGGATACCGCACGCGCCAACAACCTCGCCAAGGATCATTGGAAGAGGCTGCGCCCATTCCTGATCGACAACGGCCCGGTGTGCGATTCCAAGGAAGAGCTGGCGAAGAGCTACGATTATCCGTCAGGGCACAGCACGCGCGGCTGGACCTTTGGCATGGTCCTGTCCGACGCCGAGCCCGATCGCGCTACTCCGGTCCAGATCCGCGCGCGGTCCTATGGCGAAAGCCGGATCGTGTGCGGCGCGCACAATATGAGCGCGATCGAAGCCGGCCGCCTTGGCGCGACGGTGACGATGGACAATGTCCGCCAGACCGCCGCCTATCAGGCCGACCTCGAAGCCGCGCGCGCCGAACTGAAGGCCGCTCGCGCCAACCCCGCGCTGGCCCCCGATGCGGGTGCTTGTTCGGCAGAGGCTGGGCTGGTTGCGAAATCGGTACTGGTGGGTCTCAGACCTTAGGAGGGTCCGCGCCCCATCACACTCAGCGGCGTGAAGCAGCCCAGGATCAGGCGGCTGGCGTCGAACGGGATTTCGCCCGCATCGTCGAGCACACCGTCGGTATGCATCCTCTCTTCGGACTCTTCGAAGGTCGGCTTGTCCGGCCAGACCTGCCAGACAAACACAATCTTCTCTCCCGGTTTGGCCGCAACCGCTCGGCGAAAGTCGGTCTGTTTGCCGTCGGGGACGAAATCCTCCCACGCTTCTACGATTTCCTGGCAGCCGTAACGCCTGAAGATATCGGCGCTGCGCTCGGCCCATGCGCGATAGGCGTCCTTTTTCTCTTCCGGAACGGCGATAACCAGCCCGCAAATATACATGCCTCGCCTCCTTGGATCAGCACTTTGGCAAGCTCAGCGCGAACGGATTTGGACTGCCAGGCGATCAATCCCGATTGGGGATCAGCGCCTTCAGGATCGGATGGACCCAGTCCTGCTTCTTCATGTCGTAGACGATGAAGTCGCTGTCGAACTGCCAATAAGCCCAGGCGAAACCGTGGCGCTCAGCCGAACGCGCGACCGCGCTCGTCCAGGCGACGCGGGAGGCCATGTCGCCGCCCTCGCGCGCGCCGAACTCGCCGAGCAGGATCGGGCGGTCATGGACCTTGGACCATTCCGCCACCTGATCGAAATCGCTGTTGATCCTGGCACGCTCCTCCGCCGTGCAGCACGTCACGCCCGAGACGTGCGAAAATTCGGGAACCCAGCTGGCGCCTTGATGGGTGAAGCGCATCGGATCGTAATAATGGAAGGTGACGATGATGTGCCGGTCCTTTTCCGGCAGCTGCAGATTGTCGAGCTGGCGGAAGCTATTCCACTGCGTCGGCCCGATCACCAGGTTGCGCGTCGGATTGTCCCGACGGACGACCGGGATCAGCTTGGCAAGCAGTGTATTCCAATGGTCCGCATCGAGCTGGCCGTGCGGCTCGTTCAACAGCTCGAACAATACATTGTCGCCCTGCTTACGCAGATGATGCCCCACCTGTTGCCAGAAGGCGATCAGCTTGGCCTGGCAGGCGTCGACGTCGTCGCTGCATTTCTCGAAATCATGCTCGTCCACGATCACGTTCAGACCGGCATGGGTGGCGCCATTGATCGCCCAATCGAGCGTATCCATCCACCTCTGCGACAGGCGGTTGTGCGCATCCATATGATCGAATGCCTGGAGCACCACGCGCACGCTCGAAAATCCCGCCTGGCGGATCTTGTAGAAATGATAGGTCTTGAACCGCCCGTTCTTGAAGTCTTTCCAGAGCGGATCATAGCCGATGATGTTGACGCCGCGGTCAAGCCGGCGCTGCGCGTCCCAGGCGGAGGAGGTCGGCTTCGCGGCCACAGCGCTTCCCGCCGCCAGCGCGGCCAAAGCCAGCGCGCACGCCCCTTTCCAGATCGCCCGCATCCCCGACTCCCTATCTGCGCTTGTTGCTATGTCGTATGTTCGCGGGGCGTCCGCGTCGAGAGACGATGCGGTCGCTACGCTTGCGTTGCGGTAGACGGAGCGGCGGCTCCGCGCCCTCGATCTCGAACCGCAGCGCGCCCGAGATCGGATTGGCCTCGGCCAGCCGCAGCTTGAGCTTTTGGCCGGGCGTGTAGCGGATGCCTGTCTCCTCGCCCTCCAGCGCCTGCGATGCTTCATCGTAGCGGAAATATTCGCGGCCGAGCGTCGAGACCGGCACCAGCCCGTCCCCACCCAGCCCCTCGACCGTCGCGAAGAAGCCGAACGGCTGCACACCGGTGATGCGCGTGTCGACCAATTCGCCGACCTTGGTGGACAGATAGGCGGCGACATAGCGATCGATCGTCTCGCGCTCCGCCTCCATCGCGCGGCGCTCGGCAGCACTGATTGCCTCGCCGATCCGCACGAATGCGGCCTCGTCCTCACCCGGAAGCCGGGTCTGATCGACCGCGGGCGCAAGCCGGTAGGCACCCACCAGCGAGCGGTGGACGAGCAGGTCGGCATAACGCCGGATCGGGCTGGTGAAATGCGCGTAGCTGCCGAGCGCGAGCCCGAAATGGCCCGCATTGACCGGGGCATAATAAGCCTGGGTCTGCGTGCGCAGCACCTGCTCCATGATCTGTGGCCGCTCATCGCGTTCGCCGATCCGGGCGAGCAATTGGTTGAAGGTGCCGGGCTTCACCACCTGGCCCAGCGCGAAACTGATGCCGAAGGTAGCGAGATAATCCTTGAGCGCGACCAGTTTCTCGCGGCTCGGAGGCTCATGCACACGGTACATGACGGCCGCCTTCTTGGCTTCGAGTGCCTTGGCCGCCGCGACATTGGCCGCGATCATAAAATCCTCGATCAGCCGGTGCGCATCGAGCCGCTCGCGCGGGGCGACCGATAGGATATGCCCCTTCTCGTCGAGCATCACCCGGCGCTCGGGCAGATCGAGTTCGAGCGGATCGCGCTTGTCGCGCGCCTTGGCGAGCGCCGCCCAGCAGGCCCAGAGCGGCTTCAAGGCCTCTTCGAGCAGGTCGCCCTTGCCGGTGTCGATCGCACGTTGCGCGTCCTCATAGGCGATATTCGCTGCAACACGGATAACCGCTCGTGTGAATTTCCAGCTCTTCAGCGTACCATTTGCCTCAATCACGAGGTGGCAAACGAGCGCCGCGCGATCGGCACCTTCCTTGAGCGAGCATATATCGGCCGACAATTGCTCCGGCAGCATCGGTACCACACGATCGGGGAAGTAGACGCTGTTGCCGCGCCGCCGCGCCGAGCGATCGAGTTCCGATCCAGGACGGACGTAGAAGCTGACATCCGCGATCGCGACGATCGCCTTGAAGCCACTCGGGTTGGCGGGATCATCATCCGGCGCGGCCCAGACCGCATCGTCATGATCGCGCGCATCCGCCGGATCGATCGCGACGATCGGCAGATGCCGCAAATCCTCACGTTCCTCACCCAAGGGCGTTTTCGCAACCTTGATCGCTTCCGCGATCACCTCTTCGGGAAAATGATCGGGAATGTTGTGCTTGTGGATCGCGATCAGGCTGAAGCTGCGGGGTGCAAAGGGTTCGCCCAATCGCTCGGTCACGCGTGCGGTGATGCGCGGCGGACGGCCGGCTTTCTCCGCCAGCACCAGATCGCCGACCTGGGCGTCGCCCGCATCCGATACCATCAACTCACGCCGCTCGCGTTTGTCGACCGGCTTCAGCCATAACCGATCACCCTCCTTGTGGAGGACGCCCAGCACCTGCTCCTCACCGCGGGCAAGGCGCTTCATTGGGTGCGCGACCCAGCCCTTGCCGGCTTCCTCGGTGCGAGCCAGCACGCGGTCTCCCACCGCCAGCGCCGCGCCGCGCTTGCCATGCTCGATCACGCGCAACCGGATCGGCGGCGTCTCGGCCTGCCAATTGTCCGGTACGCCCACCGCCTGGCCGCTGTCGTCGATATCGACGATGCGCAGCACGGTGACCTTGGGCACGCCACCCATCTTGTGGAAGGCGCGACCGGGCGCGCTGTCGATCAGCCCTTCATCGGCCATATCCTTGAGCAAGGCCTTGAGCTGGATCTTCTCGTTGCCGTGCAAGCCGAAGGCGCGCGCGATCTCGCGCTTGCCGGCGGGGGAAGCGCTATTGCTGATGAAGTCGAGGATCTGCTGGCGCGTGGGCAGGCCAGGGTGCGGGCGACGAGGCATTTCCGTCACATAAGCGGCAATGCTTGTCCGCGCCACAGATGCCGTCTGTTCGGACGCTCACGATTGTGGTTTAGCTTCGGGCAAGGGGCATGTGGGGGAATGATATGATCCTGATCGGGCAATATGATTCGCCCTTCGTGCGGCGCGTGGCGGTGACGCTGCAGCTCTATAAGCTCGGCTACGAGCATCGCCCCTGGTCCGCGGTCGGCGATGCCGACAAGATCGCGGAGGTCAATCCGCTGATGCGCGTGCCGACATTGATCACAGCCGAGGGCGAGGCGATCACCGATAGCGGGACGATCGTGCAGATTCTCGACCATATGGCGGGTTTCGGCGCTTTCCTCAGCCGCAACTGGCCGCAGCAGGGCGAGGTGTTGCGCCTCGCGGCCTTTGCGGCGGGGGCGGCCGACAAAGGCGTGGCTTTGCTTTACGAAGGCGCATTCCACGAAAATGCGACGCCCTTCTGGCACGAACGGCTGCACAGCCAGGTCGCGGAGACCCTGGTATTGCTCGATCGCGAGCGTGCGGCGCGCACGACTCCCTGGCTGTTCGGCGAGCGGCTGAGCCATGCCGACATCATGATCGGGACGATGCTTTGCTTCCTACGCGAGGCACTGCCCGGCGCGTTCAACCTGGACGGTTTCAAGGCCCTCAAGAAACATAGCAAGGCTTGCGAGAGCCTGCCCGAATTCCAGAACGCCTATCAGCCTTACGCGCTTGGGATGCCGAAAGACTGACATTTCGTCTTTGCGGCCCCGGCAAAGCCGGGATCGCAAAATCAGTCGCCGGCGAGCATCCCTTTCAGGCGCGAGAAGAAACCGCTCGCTTCGGGGCACTCCTCGCCCGTCTCGGTCGAACGGAATTCCTCAAGCAACTCCTTCTGCCGGGCGGTGAGCTTGGTCGGAGTCTCGACCTCGATCTGCACCACCATGTCGCCCTGCCCACGCCCGTTGAGCACCGGCATGCCCGCACCGCGCTGGCGGAGTTGCTTGCCCGACTGGATGCCGGGCGGGATGCGGAGTTCGTGCGCCTGGCCGTCCAGCCCCGGCACGGTGATCGATCCGCCCAAAGCGGCGGTCGAGAAGCTGATCGGCGCGCGCGCGAACAGGGTCGTGCCCTCGCGCTGGAACAAGGCATGCCGCTTCACGTGGAGGAAGATGTAGAGATCGCCCGGCGGGCCGCCGCGCGCCCCGGCCTCGCCTTCGCCCTGCATGCGGATGCGGGTGCCTTCATCGACGCCGGGCGGGATCTTCACCTGCAACGTCTTGGAGCGCTCGTAGCGACCCTCGCCCCGGCAATCGCCGCACGGTTCGCTGATCACTTCACCCTTACCGTGACAGGTCGGGCAAACGCGCTCGATCACGAAGAAACCCTGCTGTGCGCGGACCTTGCCATGGCCGTGGCAGGTGGCGCAGCCCCTGGCACTGGTCCCGGGCTTGGCGCCGGTACCAGAGCAGGTCTCGCACTTCGCGGCAACATCGACCCGCACTTCCTCGGTCTTGCCATGGAAGGCTTCCTCGAGCGTGATCTCCAGATCGTAGCGCAGGTCGGCGCCGCGCTGGACGGAGGAGCCGCCACGGCCGCCACCACGTCCCGCGCCCATGAATTCGCCGAAGATATTCTCGAAAATGTCGGCAAAGCCCTCAAAGCCCTGCGGGCCAGCGCCATTGCCGTTCTGGAAGGCGGCATGCCCATAGCGATCATAGGCCGCGCGCTTCTGCGGATCCTTGAGCACGTCATACGCCTGGCTGATGGCCTTGAACTTGGCTTCGGATTTCTCGCAGCCCGGATTGCGATCCGGATGACATTCCATCGCAAGGCGACGGTAGGACGACTTGATTGCCTTCTCGTCCGCGGTGCGCTCGACTTCGAGCAGTTCGTATAAATCTACTTCAGCCATCTACCTGAAAGCCCTCTCCCCTTCAGGGAAGAGGGTTGGGAGAGGGGCAGTCCGCAAAGACCAAAGCACCGTAATCTCCAACCCCCTCTCCCCAGCCCTCTCCCCAAAAAGGGGAGAGGGAGCGGGTTTTCGTTTACTTCGTATCGTCGACTTCCGAGAATTCGGCATCGACCACATCCTCGTCGGACTTCTTGGCCTCGCCTTCGCCCGAAGCCGCGGCGGCACCGGCCGCCTGCTCCGCCTCGTATATCTTCTGGCCCATCTTCATCGCGGCCTGCGACAAAGCCTGGGTCTTCTCGGTCATCTCGTCGGCATTGCCGCCCTCGACCGCGGTCTTGGTGGCGGCAACCGCAGCCTCGATCTCGGCCTTCAATTCCGCGTCGATCTTGGAACCATGCTCGTTGAGCTGGCCCTCGGTCGCGTGGATCAGGCTTTCGGCATTGTTCTTGGCCTCGGCCGCGGCACGACGCTTCTTGTCCTCTTCGGCGAACTGCTCGGCATCCTTGACCATCTTGTCGATATCAGCATCCGACAGGCCGCCCGACGCCTGGATCTTGATCTGCTGTTCCTTGCCGGTGCCCTTGTCCTTGGCACTGACGTTGACGATGCCGTTGGCGTCGATGTCGAACGTGACCTCGATCTGCGGCACGCCGCGCGGCGCCGGCGGGATGCCCACCAGGTCGAACTGGCCCAAGAGCTTGTTGTCCTGCGCCATCTCGCGCTCACCCTGGAAGACCCGGATGGTGACCGCATTCTGGTTGTCGTCCGCGGTCGAATAGACCTGGCTCTTCTTGGTCGGGATGGTCGTGTTGCGGTCGATCATCTTGGTCATGATGCCGCCCAAAGTCTCGATGCCCAGCGAAAGCGGGGTCACGTCGAGCAGCAGCACGTCCTTGACGTCGCCCTGGAGCACGCCGGCCTGCACTGCGGCGCCGATCGCCACCACCTCATCGGGGTTGACGCCGGTGTGCGGCTCCTTGCCGAAGAAATTCTTCACCGCATCGCGCACCTTGGGCATGCGGGTCATGCCGCCGACGAGAACGACCTCGTCGATCTGGTCGGCCTTGAGGCCGGCATCGGCGAGCGCCTTCTTCATCGGTTCGATCGTGCGCTTGATCAGATCCTCGACCAGACGCTCCAGCTCGGCGCGCGTGATCGTCTTGACCAGGTGCTTCGGGCCGGTCGCATCGGCGGTGATGAAGGGCAGATTGACCTCGGTCGACTGCGCCGACGAAAGCTCGATCTTCGCCTTCTCGGCAGCTTCCTTCAGGCGCTGAAGGGCAAGACGATCCTTGGTCAGATCGATGCCCTCGGCCTTCTTGAAGTCTTCCGCCAGAAATTCGACCAGCTTGGCGTCGAAGTCTTCGCCGCCGAGGAAGGTATCGCCGTTGGTCGACTTCACCTCGAACACGCCGTCGCCGATTTCCAGCACCGACACGTCGAACGTACCGCCGCCCAGGTCGTAGACCGCGATCGTCTTGTTATTGTCCTTCTCGAGCCCGTAGGCGAGCGCCGCCGCCGTCGGCTCGTTGATGATGCGCAGCACTTCAAGACCGGCAATCTTGCCGGCATCCTTGGTCGCCTGGCGCTGTGCGTCGTTGAAGTAAGCCGGAACCGTGATGACCGCCTGGGTCACCGTCTCGCCGAGATAGGATTCGGCGGTTTCCTTCATCTTCTGCAGGGTGAAGGCCGAAATCTGGCTAGGCGAATAATCCTCGCCGCCCGCCTGGACCCACGCGTCGCCGTTCGGACCCTTCACGATGTGATAGGGAACCAGCTCGGTGTCCTTCTTGGTGATCGGATCGTCGAAGCGACGGCCGATCAGGCGCTTCACTGCGAAAATCGTATTGTCGGGGTTGGTGACCGCCTGGCGCTTGGCCGGCTGGCCGATCAGTCGCTCCCCATCCTTGGCGAAGGCGACGATCGAAGGCGTCGTGCGCGCGCCCTCGGCATTCTCGATCACCTTGGGCTTGCCGCCTTCCATGACGGCGACGCAGCTATTCGTCGTACCCAGGTCAATCCCGATAACTTTAGCCATTGTAATCCTCTTGTCAGTACCCTGTCCCGCCGCCGGCGCGCCCCCTCATTAGGCAGGCGCTTGTCCCGAAACAGCATGGTCCGCAGCCGATATAGGTAGGCGGGAAGCCATCGCAAGACATGGGATCGGGCCTGTTTTCGCTGGAGCTTTTTGCCTAGAAGAGCGGGCATGACCCGCCGCATCGCGCTCCTCGCCCCTGTTCTGCTGCTCGCCGGCTGCCATTCGTCCTCGTCCGAACCCAAGGTGCACGAAGCCTGGGTCCGCCTTCCTGCCGTGTCCGGACAACCGGCGGCAGCCTATTTCACCATCCAGGGCGGGCGCCACGACAAGGTGCTGGTGCGGATGGAAAGCGCGCTCGCGGCGAAGACCGAGATGCACCAGAATATGCGCGGAATGCAGGGCATGACGAGCATGGCGCCGCTCGACCATATCGACATCCCCGCGGGCGGCACGGTTCAATTTAAACCGGGCGGGAACCATGCGATGCTGATCGGGCTGGATCCGGTGGTCAAGGCCGGCACCGCGGTACCGATCCGCTTCGGTTTCTCCGACGGTACCACCGCCGAAGCCGAGGCCAAGACGGTGAGTGCGGGCGAGGATCCGCCCTATTGAGGCTGTTCCGGCGCGATCCGGGCCGCCCTCTCACACCCGGTGAGTGCGCGCTGGCGGTTTCGCTGTTCGGCGACGCGCTCGACACCGATTGCGTGCGGATCCATCGCGCCAAATGGTTTCCGTTCCAACCACGCAATGTGGCGATGGCACCGGACGGCCATCTTTGGTTTCATCCCGAAGGCGGGCTGTGGCGTGCGGATTTCAGCGAGGCGCCGGCCAATCTGCAGAATCTTTTCGTGCATGAACTCACGCATGTCTGGCAGCATCAGCAGGGTCTATGCCTGCCGATCCGGCGCCATCCCTTCTGCCGTTACACCTATCGCATCATGCCAGGGCGCCCTTTGCGGGACTATGGGATCGAACAGCAGGCCATGATCGTCGAACACCTTTTCATCGCGCGACAGGCGAACCGGCCCGATCCCGCACTGGAAAAGCTGCTCGCTCAGGCGTCGGGATAGAAATAAGCGCGCCGCGCGGCGCGCAAGCGCGCCTCGATCGCGGGATCGTAAAAAGCCTTCCGCTGCGCGATCAGATCCGCCCAGGGCAGCGCATCGGTTTCTGCCTTCCGGCGCGCGAATACCTCATCGATGGTCGATATCTGTTTGGCCGGTACGCCGCCGACGACCGCGCCCGGCGGCACGTCACGATTGACGACCGCGCCCGCCGCCACGATCGCATCCGGCCCGATCGTCACGCCGGGAAGGATAATCGCTTCATGCCCGATGAAGACATTGTCGCGAATATCAACCTTCCCGGTGCCGTCGAGCGGCACGCCGCGCGCGGCTTCCAGCATTCCGGCCGAGCCGTCATGCCCGATGATCGAGCAGGTCGCGAAATGGACGTTGTTGCCGATCCGGACATACGCCGGATCGGTGAATAAGGTTGAGCGCAGGATGCTGCACCGCTCGCCGATCGAAACGAAGCCACCATGCCGGCGCAGATATTCGACATATTCCGCGGTGGAGGGGCGGCCGAACCGGAGGAACAGGCCCCGTCCCTTTCCGGTGCGTATCGTCCTGTTGCGCAGGAAGCGCCGGATGAGCCCCCCCACCATGAAGGATCAAGCCTCGAGATCGACGCGGGGCTGTTCGGACGCCTTGGCAACGCCGACCAGCGCCGGGCGCAGCAGGCGATCCTTGATCATGTAGCCGGCCTGCATCTCCTGCACGATCGTGCCGGGTGCCTGATCGCTGGGGAGCTCGACCATCGCCTGGTGGCGATTGGGATCGAGCTGGGCACCGATGCTCTCGATCTTGGTAATGCCGTTGCGCTGGAAGACATTCTCCAGCTCCTTGCCCGTCATCTCGATGCCCTGGACCAGGGCCTTGGTGCCCTCCTGCTCGCGCATCGCGGGCGGGATGGCGGACAAGGCACGAGCCAGATTGTCGGCGACCGACAATATATCGCGCGCGAAGTTGGTGGCGGCATAGGCCCGCGCATCCTGCGCGTCCTTCTCCATCCGGCGGCGGACATTCTGCATCTCCGCCTGCGAATAAAGCAGCTGCTTGCGGAGCTCCTCGACCTCGGCCTGGAGGCCGGCGGTCGCGTCATGCTCGGCCACTTCCGGAGCGGCGGCTGCGGTTTCCTCGCGCAGGTCTTCGGCTTCGGGGGTGGTCGTCTCTTCGTTCATGCCATCAATCTCGTCAGTGTTTGTGCGGTGAAATCCACCATGGGAACGACACGCGCATAGTTCAACCGCGTCGGTCCGATAACCCCTACCACGCCAACCACGCGGCCGTCGGCCCCATGATAGGGTGCGGCGATCACGGACGAACCGGATAACGCGAACAGCTTGTTTTCCGATCCGATGAAGATTTTCATCGCCCGCGCGCCCCGTGCGCTGTCGAGCAGGCGGGCGATCTCTTCCTTACCCTCGATCTCGTCGAGCAACTGCCGCACGCGCTCCAGATCCTCGGCCGCGCTGGCGTCGATCAGATTGGCCGCACCGCGCACGATCATCACCGGACGGCGCGACCCGTCCTCGGACCAGACAGCCAAGCCGCGTCGGACCAGGCTTTGCGCCGCGGCGTCGAGCGCGGATTTCCCCTTGGCGATCTCGTCCGCCAGCCGGACCTGCGCTTCGGCCAAAGTCAGGCCCGAAAGGCGCCCGCTGATATAATTGGCCGCTTCGTTGAGCGCGGAGGGACCGACGCCGGCCGGCAGATCGACCACGCGATTCTCGACCGACCCGTCGCCCCCGACAAGGATCGCGACCGCCTGGCCGTGATTGAGCGGCAGAAAGGAGAATTGGCGTAGCACCGGCTCGCCACGCGGTACCAGCACAAGGCCCGCGCAAGCGGACAGGCCCGACAGGACCTGGCTGGTCGCCGCGAGTGCTTCTTCAACCGGCCCGCGCGCCTGCGCCTCGATAGCGGCACGCTCCTGCGCGGAGGGTTCGGCGGTCTGCATCATGCCATCGACAAACAGCCGCAACCCGGTCTCGGTCGGCATCCGCCCGGCGGAGGTGTGGGGCGCGGCGAGCAGCCCGACTTCCTCCAGATCCTGCATCACGTTGCGGATGGAGGCCGGCGAAAGATTGAGGCCGCCGAAACGGGATATTGTGCGCGATCCGACCGGCGCGCCCGTCTCCAGATAGGATTCGACCACCATCCGGAAGATGTCGCGCGCGCGGGTCGACAGTTCGGCGACAGGGGTGGTCATGACCCCTTATGTAATATACCGGCTGCCGCCTCGGAAGATCGTTAGATAAAGGATTCCCATGCGCCCCAGCGGCCGCGCCCCCGATCAGATGCGGGCGATCACCATCACGCCCGGTTACACCAAGCATGCCGAAGGATCGGTCCTGATCGAATTTGGCGAGACCAAGGTACTCGTCACCGCCTCGGTCGAGGAAAAGGTGCCCCCCTTCCTGCGCGGCAAGGGCCAGGGCTGGGTCACCGCCGAATATGGCATGTTGCCTCGCGCCACCCACACGCGCGGCAATCGCGAGGCCGCCAAAGGCAAGCAGTCTGGCCGCACCCAGGAAATCCAGCGTCTTATCGGCCGTTCCTTGCGTGCCGTCTGCGATCTGACCGCATTGGGCGAGCGCCAGATCACGCTCGACTGCGACGTGATCCAGGCCGACGGCGGCACGCGCACGGCCTCCATCTCAGGCGCCTGGGTCGCGCTGCGCATCGCAGTCGATGGCCTGCTGAAACAGGGTCTGCTCACGGTCGATCCGATCAAGGCGCAGGTCGCTGCGATTTCGTGCGGCATCTGGGAGGGAACGCCCGTGCTCGACCTCGATTATATCGAGGACAGTTCAGCCCATGCCGATGCCAATTTCGTGCTCCTTTCCGACGGCAATATCGCCGAAGCGCAGGCTACCGCCGAAGGCGCTACCTATGACGAGGAGGCCTTGCTGCGTCTGCTGCGCCTCGCGCGGATCGGCTGCACCGAAATTTTCGCGGCGCAATTGAAGGCGACCGGACGGTGACCATCATGCTGGATGACGACGAACCCGCCCCCGTGCCGCACCGCAAGCTGCAGCCCGGCAAGCTCGTCATCGCCAGCCATAATGAGGGCAAGGTGCGCGAGATCCGCGCCCTGCTGGAACCCTACGGGATCGAGCCGGTCTCGGCCGGCTCGCTCGGCATTCCCGAGCCTGAGGAGACTGGTACCAGCTTCGCCGCCAATGCCGAACTGAAGGCGCGCTTCTCGGCCGACCTTTCGGGTATGGTCGCTCTCGCCGACGATAGCGGCCTGTGCGTCGATGCGCTGGGTGGTGATCCCGGTGTCTATACCGCCAACTGGGCGGAAACGCCCAATGGGCGCGACTGGTATATGGCCATGCAGAAGGTCGAGGATGCGCTCCAGGCGAGGGGCCCGGAAGCGGGCCGCGACGCGCATTTCGTCTGCGTGCTGTCGCTGTGCTGGCCCGATGGGCATGTCGAAAGCTTCGAGGGCCGCTGCGAAGGCAGGCTGATCTGGCCGCCGCGCGGCACGATGGGCTTCGGCTATGACCCGGTGTTCGTGCCGCTGGGCGATACGCGCAGCTTCGCCGAGCTCGATCCGGCGGAAAAGCACGCGATCAGCCACCGTTCCGATGCCTTCCGCAAGCTGGTGGCCGCGGTTATCAATTGACTTGAGCGTCAACGCCTCCATCTGAGGCGACGTCGGCAATCCCAGAGGCAAGCATGGACCGAGCAGATCGCGACGAGGCCCGGGATGCGCTGGTCGGCTTGTTCGCCGGCTTTGGCAGCCGCCGCCTGATCAGCATGAAGGCGCGTGTGGAACGTCGCCAGCGGATCGATGCGAGCCTTGGCCGCTACGGCCTCAGCCTCGCAGAACTGGACGTGGAGGTTTTCGACGGGCTGTCGTTCGAGGATGCCAATGGTTTCCCCAGCAAGGGCGTGCGCGGCTGTTTCACCAGCCATATGACGCTGATGCAGGAATGCGCCGCATCGGGGAAATCGATGCTCGTCCTAGAGGACGATATCGACTTCCACTTCGACCGGATCGCCGCCTTTCGCAGGGCGGTGCCCGATGTGCAGGCGGAGGATTGGGATATTGTCTATCTCGGCTACCTCGTGCCGCAAACGAGCGGCCCGCCGCGGCTGGAGCGTTATGAGGGCGGCACGATCGGCGGCCACTTTTACGGCGTAAGGCCAGCCTTCGCACAGGCGGTTGCCGACTATATGCAAAGCTGCACGACACGTCCGCGCGGCCACCCCGATGGCGGTCCGATGTATCGCGACGCCTCTTTCACCATGTTCCGGGAGCGCCGTCCCGAACTGACCACCAAGCTCGCAATCCCGCCGCTCGGCGGCCAATTCTCGTCGCGATCGGACCTTACTCCCAAAAGCTATCAGACCTGGCCATTGATCGGACCGGCGCTCGACAAGCTGTACGAAGCGAAGGCATGGCTGCGACGGTAAGCATAACCGAGCCGCTCGCCCTTTACGTCCATTGGCCGTTCTGCGTCTCGAAATGCCCCTATTGCGATTTCAACAGTCATGTCCGCGAGAGCGTGGACCAGGCCCGCTGGCGCGCGGCCCTATTGACCGATCTCGCGCATGAGGGCGCTGTCGGCCCAACACGCCCGCTGACTTCGATCTTCTTCGGCGGAGGCACCCCTTCCCTCATGCCACCCGAGACGGTGGCCGCCATCATCGAAGCGGCGGAGCGTCATTGGGGCTTCGCTGATGACGTCGAGATCACGCTCGAGGCGAATCCCTCCTCGGTGGAGGCGGCACGCTTCCAGGGGTTGGCGTTGGCAGGCGTCAATCGCGTCAGCCTGGGCCTGCAGGCGCTCGACGACGAGGCGCTGCGCTTCCTCGGTCGCGCGCATGATGTCGCGGAGGGGCTTGGTGCGCTCGACGCTGCGCAGGAGGCGTTCAATCGGGTCAGCTTCGATCTGATCTATGCCCTTCCCGGCCAGAGCCTGCCCGATTGGGAGAAGGTGCTGGCGCGCGCGCTCAGCTTTGGGACAGGGCACCTCTCGCTCTACCAGCTCACGATCGAACCCGGCACGCGCTTCGCCGCAATGGCGGCGCGCGGCGAGCTGGTACCGACCGACCCCGACCATGGCGCCGACCTGTTCGAGACGACCCGCGCGATGACGGCGGCGGCCGGATTGCCGGCCTATGAAATCTCCAACCATGCCCGGCGGGGCCAGGAGAGCCGCCATAACCTCACTTATTGGCGCTACGGCGACTATCTGGGCGTCGGGCCCGGTGCCCATGGGCGGCGTGAGGGCGTTGCCACCGCACGCGCCAGGAAGCCCGAAAACTGGCTGACACGGATCGACCGCGACGGACAGGGGATCGAGCTCGAAGAAGCACTCTCGCCCGACACGCGGCAGCGCGAGGCATTGGTAATGGGGCTCCGGCTTGACGAGGGCCTGGCCCGATCGCGCACCGATCCGGCGGTCGATCAGCGCGCGGTGGAACGCCTTTGCGCGATGGGTTTGGTCGAACAGACGCAGGAACGGCTGCGCGTCACGCCATCGGGCATGCTCCTGCTCGACGCGATCCTGGCGGATATCGTGCTTTAGAAGCCGGTCGGTGCGGGCGAGACGACCGTACCGCCACCAGGCCCGAGCTGATGCACCGCCAGGGCGCGCTCGGCAATATGGCCCTTGGCGAAGCGGAAAGCCCCATCCACGCCCGAGAAACCGCCTTCGTCCGCAAGCGCATCGACCGGGAAGCGGTCGCCCACCTTCCAATCCTTGGCGATGCGCACGGTCAGCAGCACCGCATCATAGCCCAGGCTCGCGAGACGATAAGGCGTATGGCCGTAGCGCGCGCGATACCGCGTCACGAATTGCTTGAAGACCGAATCGTCGACGCTGGCGAACCAGGCGCCCGCCATGGCGGGCGAATTGTTGAGGCTGGGCTCCGCATTCCACAATTCGGTGCCGAGGATACGCACCGCCGCCCCGCTCGACTTACGGATCAAGGGCGCGGACGCGATCGCGATCCGGCCGCTGTCGGCGATCAGGACTGCGTCATATTTCTCCTTCGAAATCGCCTGGATCGCCGCTGCCAGCGACTTGGGAGAGCGTTGATAGGTCTGCATCGCGACAACGCTGCCGCCCACGGCTTCGGCCGTGCGGATCAGCATGTTGGATGCGTTGCGGCCATAGACGCCAGGGGGGATCAAGCCCGCGAAGCGCGTGAGGCCCTTCGACTTGGCGAAGCGGACGATCCTGTCGACCGACTGGGCCGGCGAGAAACCGAGCAGCCAGACATCGTCGCCGGCTGCATCGGCATCGTTGGAAAAAGCGATGACAGGCACGCCGGCCGCCTCTGCCGGCCCTTCGACCGCGCGAACGTCTTCACTCAGAAGAGGGCCAAGGAAGACCTTGTTGCCGTCCGCCAACGCCTTGCGCGCGGCGGCCTCGGCACCCTGCGCGGTGTCGTAATTGGTGATGCGCAGTGCCTTGCCACCCGTATCGGCGAGCGCCATCGCCGCAGCGTCGGCGATCGATTGACCGACCGCCGCATTGGGGCCGCTCAGTGGCACCAGAAGAGCGATGCGATGCCGCGCGACATCCTCCGGCAGCCCGTTGGGATTGACCGGCTTCGGCGCTGGCTTGGCGATCACGGGCGGGGGCGCCGCGCCGCGCGGCACCACGGTCGAACAGGCTGCCAGCATGACCGCCAAACCGAGGCCGGCGATACGCGCGAGCGAAAACAAGCCCGATTGCCGCCGGGGGGGTGCCTCTGCCATGCTCGTTCCCATGAATTCCTCTCCGCCCGAGGAAGGGCGACTTTCGCCCGGCCTCTACATCGTCGCGACCCCGATCGGCAACTTGTCCGACCTCTCCCCGCGTGCCGCCGCCATTCTGGCACGCGCCGACCTAATCGCGGTCGAGGACAGCCGGGTTACCGCCAAGCTCCTTGCGCATATCGGAACAAGGCAGCCGATGGTTCCCTACCACGACCATAATGCGGACCGGGTGCGTCCGGGCCTGGTCGCGCGGCTGGGCGGCGAGGCGATCGCGTTGGTATCGGACGCAGGCACGCCGCTCATCTCCGACCCCGGTTTCAAGCTGGTGCGCGATGCGCGTGCGGCAGGGCATGCGGTGGTAACGATCCCCGGCCCCTGCGCCGCGGTCGCCGCGCTGACATTGGCCGGGTTGCCGACCGATCGCTTTCTTTTCCTTGGCTTTTTGCCGTCCAAAGCAAAGGCGCGGGCGGACGCTATCGCCGAAATTGCGGGTGTACGCGCGACCCTGGTCCTCTACGAATCGGGACCGCGCCTCGGCGCCACGCTGGCGGCGCTGGCGGAAGGCTTGGGCGATCGCGAAGCAGCTGTCGCGCGCGAGATCAGCAAGGCGTTCGAGGAATGCGTGACCGACAGTCTGTCCGCTTTGTCCGCCCGTTATGCTGATGCTCCGCCCAAAGGCGAGATCGTGGTCGTGGTCGCACCGCCGGGTGAAGCTCCCGCCCCTTCGGCCGAGGATGCCGACGCGCTGCTGGCGGAGGCCTTGAGGCGTCTGCCGGCCGCCAAGGCTGCAAGCGAGGTAGCCAAGGCTACCGGCCTCCAGAAGCGTGATCTCTATGCCCGTGCGCTGGAAATGAAGGGGTGAGAGACCGCCGGAAAGCCGAACGCGCAGGCCGCGTCGGTGAGACGGCGGCGGCGTGGTGGCTACGGCTGAAGGGCTGGCGCATCCTCGCGCGACGGGTCCGTACGCCTGCAGGCGAAGTCGATCTGATCGCCCGGCGCGGCAATCTCGTGGCTTTCGTCGAGGTCAAGCGACGCCGGAGCGGGGCCGAACTCGATTTCGCGATCGACGAATATCGGCTCGCGCGGGTGGCCGCGGCGGCTGAATATCTGGGCGCCCGCTACATGCAGCCGGGCGACGATATGCGCGTGGATGTGATCCTGATCGCGCCGGGACGCGCGCTGCGCCACATCGAAAATGCCTGGATCGGATGACAAAGCTGCGCCCAATCCCTAACTCCCGCGCCTGACAAAGGGGAGTTCCCGCATGAGCCTGCGCGTCGCCGTCCAGATGGATCCGCTCGAACGGATCAATATTGCGGGTGATTCCACCTTCGCCCTGATGCTGGCGGCACAGGCCCGAGGCCATACGCTTTTCCATTATGCGGCGGGCGATCTGTCCTATCGCGACGGGCGCCTGACCGCCCCGGCACGGCCTGTCACCGTGCAGCGCGTGGTTGGCGATCACCATAAATCCGGCGATTTTCAGACTCTCGACCTGGCCGACGATGTCGATGTCATCCTGATGCGGCAGGATCCGCCGTTCGACCTGGCCTATATCACCGCGACCCATTTGCTCGAGCGGATCCAGCACCAGACATTGGTTGTGAACGATCCAGCGGCTGTCCGGAACGCGCCCGAAAAGCTGTTCGTGCTCGATTATGCCGAGTTCATGCCGCCCACCTTGATTACCCGCCGGCTGGAGGAAGCGCGCGCTTTCCATGCCGAACATGGCGAGGTGGTGGTCAAGCCGCTCTACGGAAATGCCGGTTCGGCGGTGTTCCACGTCGGCAAGACCGACGCCAATCTCGCGGCTTTGACCGAATTGTTCGGCCAGGTCTGGCGCGAACCCTTCATGGTCCAGGCCTTCCTTCCCGACGTTTCGAAAGGCGACAAGCGTATCGTGTTGGTCGATGGCAAGCCCGCAGGCGGCGTGAATCGGCTCCCGAAAGCGGGCGAAATCCGGTCCAACCTGGCCGTCGGCGGCAAGGGCGCGGCGACCGAATTGACGCCGCGCGAGCTCGAAATCTGCGCAAGGATCGGTCCCGAACTGGCCAAACGGGGGCTGGTTTTCGTCGGAATCGACGTGATTGCGGGCTATCTGACCGAGATCAACGTCACCTCCCCCACCGGCATCGTCGCGATCGATACTTTCAACGGGACGGATACGCCGGGCCTGATCTGGGATGCGATCGAGGCCCGGCACGCCAGGCTTTAGGTCAGAATTCCCAGTTCACCTCGCCCGTGAAAGTCCGCTGGGTGAAGGGATGGAACAGGAAGTATTTGCGGTTGGTGAGATTATCGACCCCACCCGCGAGCGACCAATGCGGCGATAATTTCACCACCGCGCGCACGTCGGCCACCAGATAGCTTTCGAAGCCCTGATAGGTGTGAGCAACCGGATCGGAATTGTCGATCGTGCCGAAAGAACGGCTGCTGTAACGCGCCGCTGCCGTAAGTGAGACCGCATCGTCGGGATGATAGGTCGCGACCAGGGTCGCCTTGCGCCGCGGCACCTGTGGCGGGCGCTTGCCGGTCGCGGTCGGGAAAGCGGCGTCCGAAAGGACTCTGGGATCCACCAAGGTGGCGCTTCCGGACAGGTCGAACCGAGGCAGCAGATCAGGCCTGTCGAATGCGATCTCGACACCGCGAGTGCGCACGCGATCGACATTCTGGACGAAGGTCGCCAGCACCGGACCGCCGTTCAGCGGGGCGAGTTGCGATAGCAAGGCATCGTCGATCACCTCGTTGAACAGCGACAGGCGGATGCCCTTATGCTCGATCGCAAGTTCCTCCGAGGTGGCGCGTTCGGGTTTGAGATTGGGGTTGGGGACGGCGAGCGTCGCGCCGGTGGTGACGACCTGATAAAGCTCGCTCACGGTCGGGAAGCGCCAGGCGCGGCCAAACGATGCCGTCACTCTCCAGCTTGCCGCGGGCGTCCAGGCAAGCGACGCCTTAGGTGAGAAACGCGCCGCCGAAAGCGTCGGCTGGGTCGTGCTGAGCGCGGGCGACGCGGAGAAATTGAAGCCGTCGAAGGCGCGCCACCATTCATAGCGGCCGCCGACGGTGAGCGTCAGCGGTGCTGCCAATGTCCAGGCATCCTGCGCCCACAGGGCCGCGGTGCGGGTCTTGCCGCGCGAAGCCAGGTTGAGCGCCCCTTCCCCGCCTTCGCGCCAGTCCGCGGTCGCATAGCGGTTGCTGTCGAGCATGAAGCGATCCCAATGCGCGCCGAAACCGATCGTCTGGGCCCCAAGATGCAAGCTCCCCTTGGCATCGAGCGTATCCCATCCCGTGCCGTCCAATCGCGTGATATTGCCGGGACCGGCGTCGAACGCGGCCGGCGGATTGCCGGTCGGGGTGCGCTGCACGTCGTGCGAAAAGCGATAGAGCGTGCCGATCACTTCCCAATCGAAGGCGCTGCCATCCCCCTTGGCCGACAGAGCGTGCGACCAATGACGTTCGTCATAGAGATAGATGTTGCTGTCATAGGCCGTGGTGAAGAACGGATTGCCGCCGGCATCCCGCTGGTAGCTTTGCGCGGTGGCGGTGGTATCGTTGAGGAAAAGGCCGCCGATATAGCTCAACCTCACATCCGGCGTGATATCGTAAGCCAGCTTGAGCTTGAGATTGTCCTCGCGCTGATGCTCGAACCCGGCCGCACCGAGCACGCGGATCGGTGCGCCGGTGCGGTTCACATCGTCATAGCCGCCCGTCACCGTCCCGCTCGTGCGCGCCCCCGTGATATAAGCGAGCGGCTGACTCTTGCTGTCGACATGGTCGGCGCTGAGGAACCAGGCGAAGCTACCCATGCGGTCGCCCACGGTTGCGCCAAAGCGATAAGAGGGCAGATCCTTGTCGGTGCCATATTGATCGAAGGTCTGGAGGCTGATGCCCGCGCTGACGGTTGCCTCAAACTTGTCGGGCAGACGCGTGGTGATGTTGACCACCGCCCCGATCGAATTGCCCGGATAGGCTGCAGAGAATGGTCCGTAGAGCACATCGATCCGCGCTATCTCCTGTGGCGTGACCATGGACCAGCGTGGCGAGGCGGAGGTGTTGTTGTTGCCGATCAGGGCGGAGAGCAACGCTCCGTCGGCATAGATCAGGCTGCGGGCGCTCGCCCCCACGCCGGATGTACGCGTCGCGAGCGGCGCCTGGGTGTCACCGATATGCCGTTTCCGGATCACAAGGCTCGGCAGATATTTGAGCGTATCCTCGACATTGGTGGCGTTGACCGTAGTCGCGATCTTGGCCGCGTCGAGCGAGGCGTGGCTGGACGGTGGATTCTCGATCGTTTCGACCGGCTTCTGGCCGGTGACGACGATCACCTGACCGGAATCGGTATCCGCAACCGCGGCTTCCGCGGCCGAGCTGACACCCGCGGCTAGCGCCACGGGCAAAAGGGCACGCCGGAACGGCGCGCCACGCAAGACAATGAGCATGATTTTCCCTCGATGACGAAAGGGCGCGCCGCGGCGCGCCGGAATGGGTCAGCGAAGGTTGGAGGGCGGTCCGGTCTTGGGCGGCGGCGGCGCTGCGAGGCCCAGGCCCGGACGCAGGATCCTCTGGACGACGAAGGCTTGGGGTACGGCGACCGGTGCCAGCAAGGCGGGCAGGATCAGGGTCGGAAGCTGGGCAAGCCCGCCGACCGCCGCGCCGAAGCCGCAGTCATGATCATGATCGCCGGGCATGGACTTGCCATGGTCTACGCCCTTCCCGGCCATGCCCGGCATGGCATCCATCGCCGCCATGCCGGGCATCGACGCCATATCGGGTGTCTGCTCGGCGCAGATCTCCAGTCCCGCTTTACCCGCCATCGGCATGTAGCCGGCGGGAACGAGGAGACGCACCGCGAGCGCGAACGCGATCAGCCAGGCGGCTGACCAGCGCTGCAGCTTCAGATGGCGGCGGAGCGTGAGCATGCGGGCGCCGTAGGACGGTGCGAACGGAATGTCATGGGCGTATCGACCGGGGCGACGTGCGATTTATTCGCGCTACGGTTCCGCGAGCGCTTCGCCAAGATCGCCGCCCGCACGCGCAAGCCGGTCGGCGGCATCCTGCGGACTGAAACCGCGTGCGATCAGCACGGCCCGGCGGAGATCATTGTCGGCACGTGCGAGCGCGTCGGCGGCTCGATCTTCGTCGGTTTCAGCCAGCGTCGCCACCATGCACAGCGCACGATGGCGGAGTTTCTCGTTCGAGGCGCGCATGTTCACCATCAGCCCGCGATAGACGAGGCCGCAGCGCAGCATGATCGCGGTTGAGAGGATATTGAGCGCGGCCTTTTGCGCGGTCCCGGCCTTCATCCGCGTCGAACCCGCGACGATCTCCGATCCGGTATCGGCGACGATGGCATGATTGGCCGCACTCAGCAGCGGAGTCGATGGATTGTTGGCGATCGCGATGGTGAGCGCACCGTTTTCGCGCGCAGCTTCGAGCGCGGCGACGGCGTAAGGCGTACGGCCGCTTGCGGCCACGGATATGAGCACGTCGTCCGGCCCGACCGATGCCGCCAGCACTTCCGCACGCGCCTTGCCGGCATCATCCTCTGCCCCCTCGACGCTGCGCGTCATCGCCTCCGTACCGCCCGCGAGCAGGAAGACGAGCCGCTCCGGCGGCCAATTGTAGGTGGGGACGAGTTCGACCCCATCCTGCACCGCCAGGCGCCCCGACGTGCCCGCACCGACATAGACGATCCGGCCGCCCTTGCGCAGGCGTGTCGCCGCCGCGTCAGCCGCGGTGGCGATGCTGTCGGTTTGTCCCTTCAGCGCCGCGATCGCGGCCAGCTGCCCTTCCAGCATGGCTTCAACCGCCGAGATGGTTGGCCAGCGTTCGACATCGGCAAAGCGAGGATCAGGGGTTTCGGTGGACATCCAGGACCTCGAAATATTGCGGGCGCGCGCCATCGTATCGGGACAAGAGCGGCGCGGAAAGCATGCGATCAGCGACGGAAGCCACGGAAAAATTGAGGCTCGACACCGCCCCGAGCTTCCGCGATGCCTTGCACATGACGGAGCTTTTCCTGGGCGTCGATGCCGGCGGAAGCCACTGCCGCGTGCGCGTGGTGGATGCGGAAGGGAATGTGCTCGGCGCCGCCGAGGGCGGGCCGGCGAATACCAATATGGGCATCGAGCCGCTCCATGCGCGCCTGCTAGAAGTGATCACCGAAGCGCTTCGCGCGGCCGCGATACCCGAAACGCGCTGGTGCGGGATCAGGGCCGGCATGGGGATTGCGGGCATCCGCCGTCCCGGCATGGCCGAAGCGCTGGCGGCGCTCGATTTTCCGTTCGAACATATCGTATTCGATAGTGACGCGGCGATCGCCAATCTGGGCGCACATGGCGGCGCGGACGGTGCGATCCTGGTGATCGGCACCGGCTCGATCGGCTTCGGCCAGGTGGATGGCCGGCGCTTCACCGTCGGCGGTTATGGCTTTCCCATTTCGGACGAGGGCAGCGGCGCAGCACTTGGCCTGAGCGCGGTGCGCCATGCCCTGCGCTCCCTCGACGGCCGGACCAAGCGCACGCCGCTTTCGGAAAGCATCACCGAACGTTTCGATCACGACACCGTCCGCTTCATCGCCTGGATGGATGGCGCGGTTCCGGCCGATTATGCCAAGTTCGCGCCGCTGGTGATGGGCTATGCCGAGGGCGGCGACGAGATCGCGCTCTCGATCGTGGAAGACGCGGTGTTGCATGTCGAACGCTTCATCACCACGATCCTGAATCATGGCGTGCCGCGACTGGCGCTGGTCGGCGGATTGGCGATACGGCTGCGGCCCTGGCTGCGGGTCCACACCGCCGAACGATTGAGCGAACCGCTCGGCGATCCGGTATCGGGCGCCTTGCTGCTGGCGCGGGGTATCAGCGGCAGGTGAGACTATGGCGCCTCGGGCTGGCGTTTGCGGCAGGGCTGCTAGCCCTGCCGGCCGGAATGGCCGGTCTTTCCGCCCGATCACTGGTCGTCGCAACCCAGGCACAGGATACACGCTTCGCCGCCGCCTTTGCGGAGATCGACAATTGGGTCGCGAAGAAGGCCTTTCCCGGCGCGGCACTGGCGGTGGGGCGGCACGATCGACTGTTGGCACTGAAGGCGTTCGGCCGGATCGATTCTTCTGCCGACGCACCACCGATGCCGGTCGACGCCTTATTCGACCTTGCCTCGCTCACCAAAGTGATCGGTACCACCACCGCCGCTGAAATCCTGTACGATCGCGGGCAGCTCGATCTCGATGCGCCGGTCGTGCGCTATCTGCCCGAGTTCGGGGGCACGCCCGGACATGATGCCATCACGGTGCGGATGCTGCTTACCCACAGCTCGGGGCTCAAGCCATCGGGCCTTCTCTGGCAGGAGGCCCGTGACCGGCAAGGCATATTGCGCCAGATCGACACGATGGCCGCACCCGATCCGCCGGGTAAAGTCTATTACTATCAGGATATCAATATGATCCTGATGGGCGAGATCGTGGAGCGCCTGTCTGGCCTGCCGCTCGATGCCTTCCTGCAAAAGGAAGTGTTCGGCCCGCTCGGCATGAAAGATACGCGCTTCCGGCCATCACCGGCTTTGCTATCGCGGATCGCACCGACCGAGCAGGACAACACGTTCCGCCACATGCTGGTGCGCGGCGTGGTGCATGACGAGAATGCCTACGTGATGGGCGGCGTGGCGGGGCATGCCGGCCTGTTCTCGACCGCGCGCGATCTTTCGACGCTGGCGCAGCTTTATCTAAACGGCGGCATCTATCACGGTAAAAGACTGATCCGGGCAAGCACGATTCGGCAGTTCGCGGCGAAGCAGAATATGCCGCCGGGCAGCGCACGCGCCCTAGGTTGGGACACGCCGACGCCGGGCGGCCTGTTCGGCCCGCTCGCCTCGCCGCGCGCGCTGATCCATACCGGATTCACGGGCACGTCGATCTATCTCGACCCCGATCGTGATGCGTTCATCATCCTGCTGACCAACCGGGTGAACCCAACCCGCGACAATGGCCTGATCGCGCAGGCCCGGCCCGCGATCCATACGGCGGTGCTGGCCGCGCTCGACGGGATGGCGAAACCGTGAAGCGGATCGCCCTGCTGCTGATCGCCCTGACCTTGACTGTGCCCGCCGTGGCGCGGGTGCGTACGGGCATCGACGTGCTGGAGGATCAGCATTTCGCGCCGTTGCGCGCGCTGGCGAAACGCCATGACGGACGTTTGCGGTTGGCGGTCCTTGCCAACCCGGTGAGCGTTGACGCGCGGGGGCGCCGGACGATCGATGTTTTGCGCCAGGACACCGCGACTGCAATTCCCGGCTTGACCGTGGTCAAGCTGTTCAGCGGCGAACATGGCATCCATGCGGCGACCGACGACACCAATATCGACGACAAGGTCGATCCGGCGAGCGGGCTGCCGATCATCAGCCTTTACGGCAAGACCGAAGCGGAGCGGCACCCGACCTGCCAGCAGCTCGACGGCATCGATGCAGTCGCGATCGACCTGCAGGATGCGGGCGTGCGCTACTGGACCTTCCAGACGCTGACCAAATATTTCCTGGCCGCCGGGGCAGCGTGCAAGGTCGAGATCGTCATCCTCGATCGACCCGACCCGATTAATGGCATCGCGGTGCAGGGCCCGGTCTCCACGCCCGGGCTGGAGGATTATACCAACCCCTGGAGCGAGCCGATGCGCCCCGGCATGACGCTGGGCGAGCTCGCCACGATGTTCAACGTGGAAGGCCGGATCGGAGCCCGGCTAACCGTGATCCGTATGACCGGCTGGAAGCGCGCCTACTGGTTTGACGAGACCGGGCTCAAATGGATCAACCCGTCGCCCAATCTGCGCAGCATCGGGCAAGCGACCGCCTATGCCGGTACGGCTTTGCTCGAAGGAGCCAACATCAGCATCAAGGGGCCGGGTGGCGCCCCATTTCTTCGGTTTGGCGCGCCGTGGATCCGGGGGCGGGATCTGGCCGACTATCTCAACGCCCGCATGATCTCCGGGGTCAGCTTCAGGCCGATTTCTTATGTGGCGGCGAGCGACCAGCTCTATCCCTATGCCGGCCAGGCGATCGAGGGTGTCGAAATCATCATTCGCGATCGCGACACGCTTGACGCGCCCGAACTCGGCGTCGAGGCGGTCGCGGCACTGTGGAAGCTGTATGGCGCGCGGTTCGAGATCGATCGGGTCGATAGGCTGCTACGCAACCGACCGGCGCTCGATCAGATCAAGGCCGGGGTCGATCCACGCAAGATTGCGGCCGGATGGCAGGCCGAACTGACCCAGTTCAAGGCGCGGCGCGCGCATTACCTGCTCTACCCGTGACCACGACCTTCACCCCCTTCGATTGGATCGTAATCCTTGCCTATCTGGCGGTGCTGGTGGTCGGCGGTTGGGCGTTCACTCCACGCCATACCGAGACCGCACGCGATTATTTCCTGGCGGGCGGGACGGTACCGGCGTGGCTGGCGGCAATATCGGTCTTGTCGGCCACGCAGTCCGCAGCGACGTTCCTGGGCGGGCCGGACTTCGGCTATAATGGCGACTTCACCTATCTCGGCACCAATCTGGGTGGGCTGTTGGGAGCGATCTTCGTCGCGCGGGTGCTGATCCCACGCTTCTATGCAGCGCGCGTGACCACGGTCTACGAGCTACTGACGCAAAGATACGGCCCGCGCGCGACGCGCTCGGCAGGGGCGATGTTCCTGATAGGACGCATATTGGCAGGCGGCGCGCGCCTCTATCTGGCGGCGATCGCGGTCGCGATGGTGATGACCTCGACCGTCAGCGCTCAGGGCATCTTGGTCGCCGCTGCCTTGCTGGTTGCCGCCAGCTTTTTCTTCACATTCGTCGGTGGTCTCCGATCGGTGCTGTGGATCGACCTGATCCAGTTCACCGTCTTCCTCGCCTCCGCCATCGCGGTCGTGGTGTTCCTGCGTCTGTCCATTCCGGCGAGCAACGCGGACATCCTGCGTGGCCTCACGCAAGCGCCGGGCGGGGTCGACAAGCTCCGCCTGTTCGACCTTTCATTCGATCCTTCCAAGCCCTTCTCTCTGCTCGCGATCGTGACGGGCATCGCGTTGCTCTATGTCGGCTCGTCGGGCCTGGATCAGGACGTCACCCAACGGCTGCTCGCCTGCCGCGATGCGCGAACCGGTGCACGTAGCCTCTATGGGTCGGTGATCGCGACGGTGCCGGTGGTCGCGATCTTCATCACGATCGGATTGTTGCTGCACGTCTTCTACGACCGGCCTGAGTTGATGGGCGGCGCCACCGCCGCCGCGAGCCAGGCGTTTGGCGGCGAGAAGATCAACATCTTCATGCACTATATCCTGACGCAGCTACCGCCGGGCCTGCGCGGGCTGGTCACCGCGGGAATCATGGCGGCGGCGGTGGCGACGACCAATTCGGCGCTGAACGCCATGTCGTCGGTGCTGATCCAGGATTTCTACCGGCCCTGGCGCGAGGGGCATGGCGGGTCTGACGAGCATCATTACGTCCAGGCGGGACGTGCGGGCATGGGTGCGATCGGTATCGCGATGCTGATCGTCGCCGTCTTGTCCTTCTACTGGCAGCATGTCGCCAGGATCGGCCTGCTCGAATTCGCGCTGCAGGTGATGGTGTTCGCTTATGCCGGGCTGCTGGGCGTGTTCTTCGCTGCGGTGCTGACTCGACGGGGGACGGCCATGTCGGTCATCGCCTCCCTGATCGCCGGCTTCGTGACGATCACCTTGCTGCAGCCGATTGTCGCTGCGGCGATCGGCCTCCCCGCGCCGCTGCTGCACCTCGCTTTCCCGTTCCAGCTCTGCATCGGCACGGCGGTCGCCTTCCTGATCGCGATCGCGCCGCGCGGAGCTAGCCCGGCCTGACGCGGTCGCGCGGCGTCTTTCCAATCCCGGGATTGAAGATGTTGCAGGGATCGAGCGCAGCGTAATGCGCGCGCAAGGCCGGCTTCGCCTCATAGAGATGGCCGACATTATGCTCGGCCGGATATTCGGCGCCGCGCGCATCGAGCAAAGCCAGCATCGCATGCTCCAGCGCCATGCAGTCACCACCCTTCGCCACGATATAGTCCTGGTGAAAGACGTGGCACAGGAAGTGGCCATAATAGAGCTTGTGCAGGATGGGCCGCGCGATCTCCTCGGGCAGCTGTTCGGTCCAATCGGTGCAGTTGCGTGGGAGCGCGATGTCGAGCGCGACGATGTCCTCCACCTCCCCTGGATGCATCGCACGGTAGCGGACCGCAGCGCCGGCGGCGGCGAAGCGATGGAGGAAGGCGGCTTCGCCCTCAGCCGGCGTGCATTCGAAATAGTCGCCGGTCGCTGAAGGGAAACGTGCTTCGAGCCATGCCCGCGTTTCGTCGATGCCGCCGTCGGAAACGCGCAGCATCAGATGATGCTCGAAGCGGTCGCGATACTGACGAAGCCTTCGGGGCAGGTGATCGGGAAGGAAGCTGGCCAGCCGCTGCAAAACTCGATCGGAAAAGTTCGCAGGAACAAAGGGAAGTGCATCAATCCTCGCGCGTGCCGCGAATAAAAGCGGCAGGCGGTCCGTCCCCAATCCGCGGATCGCGAGATAGGTATCCTTCCCGTAGCGCGCGGCGATGTCGAAGCAGTCGCGATGCATATATTCGCCCGCCACCGGCAAGCTTTGAAATCCGCTCAGGATCGCGCGGCGCAGGTCAGTCAGTTCGGATGGATCATTCGTGCCGATATAGAAGACGCGCGTCGTCCCATCCCTGGCGAACGTATCCAGTCGGACCGCGAACAACATGATTTTGCCCGCGCTTCCCGAAGCTTCGAACAGACGAACGGGGTCGGCATTGAAGCGCGCCGGCGTTGCCGCGTCCACTTTGCGGACGTGCTCGGCATAATGCGCGTCCGATGCGGCGCGGCCTTCCGCCGGATCCACATCCGCCGCGGTGAAGATGCCACTTTCGAGACGGGCGAGGATCGCCTCCGGCTCGGCCCCAAGCGCGATCCCGAGATGATTGACGAGAGTAAGGCGTCCCGCCTCATCGACCCGCGCGTAAAGCGCGAGTTCGGTATAAGCCGGCCCGCGTCGGACCAGCGCGCCTCCCGAATTGTTGCAGATGCCGCCGATAACGGAAGCGCCGATGCAGGAAGAGCCGATCACCGAATGCGGTTCGCGACCGAGCGGACGAAGCCTGGCCTCAAGGTGGTTCAGCGTCGCGCCGGGTAGGCACACCACCTGACGCCCCTCGCGGACCAGGTGGATGCCGGTCAGCCGGCGGGTGCTGACAATCACAACCGGGCGGTCATAGACACCGTCAGGCGTGGATCCTCCGGTCAGGCCGGTATTGGCCGCCTGCGCGATCACGATCACGTCGGCATCGACGCAGGCGCGCAGCACGCGCCATTGCTCGACCAGGCTGCCTGGCTGGACGACGGCCAGAACGGGCCCAGAGCCAAAGCGATAACCCTGGCGGAAGCGTCGGGTCGCCTTGTCGCCGGTCAGCAGGTGGCGCCGGCCGACGAGCCCGCGCAATGTGTCGAGAAGATCGGTGGTCGAAATTGGCTACCTCCGAACCTCCCCGATCAGAGCCAGGGGCGCTCCGCCGCCATCGCCGCCTCGTATCGCCCAATATTGTCGGCCATGGCCAGTGTCAGTCCGATTTCGTCCTGCCCCTTCATCAGGCAGTCGCGGCGGAACGGATCCATGTGGAAAGTGAAGCGGTCCTGATAGGGCGTGGTGACCGTCTCGGTTTCCAGGTCGACCGTGATCTCGTCGGTCTTCGCGACCTCCATCAGGCGATCGATTGCCTCCTGCGGCAGGACCACGGTGGCGATGCCGTTCTTGAATGCGTTGCCCGAGAAGATGTCGGAGAAGCTTGGCGCAAGCACCGCCTTCACACCCATGTCACCGAGCGCCCAGGCGGCATGCTCGCGGCTGGAGCCGCAGCCAAAATTGTCGCCGGCGATCAGGATCGGCGAGCCCTTATAGTCCGGATTTTCGAAGACGTTACCCGGCTCTGCGCGCACCGTTTCGAAGGCGCCGCGGCCGAGGCCCGCACGCGTGATCGTCTTCAGCCAATGCGCCGGAATGATGACGTCCGTATCGACATTCTTGCGGCCGAACGGATAGGCCTTGCCTTCGACCTGGGTCAGCTTTTCCATCAGTCCGCGGCCTTCGGAAAAGCGGGCAGCTTCGCGATATCTGCCTGCTCGTGCTGGATGATCACGGTCGCATGCAGGTTCGCCGCGAGCTTCTTGAAGCGATCGAGCGATGCCAACGTGTCCGCACGATTGCTGTTGAACGAGGGCACGCCGTTCGTCTCGTAATTCTCGGCGAAGTGCGCAGTGTCGCCCGAGAGCAGAACATAGCCTTTATGCGCGAGCTTCACGAGCAGCCCATGGTGACCGGGGGTGTGACCGGGCAGGTCGATCATCGTGACCGTGCCGTCGCCGAACACGTCCTTGTCGCCGACTACGGGCTCCAGCGCGCCGCCTCCGTTCAGCCAGTGATCGAGCGCGGCGGCATGATCCTTGCCGGGACCGCGCATATCATCGACATCGCCCTTCCCGATCAGCAATTTCGCGTTCGGGAAGTCGGCCGCCTGACCGGTATGGTCGAAATGCTCGTGGCTGATACCGATGATCGCAATGTCGGCGGGCTTCACGCCCAGCTTGGCCAGCTGATCGACGATCGTGACGGTCAGAACGGCGTCCAGCCCCTGCCTGGGATCCGGCACATGGTTGAGCATCGCCTTGGGGATGCCGGTATCCCACAGCATGTAGGTATCACCATGGCGGAGCAGATAGCAGCTTGCGGCCAGATCCTTGTGCCGGCCCACATAAGCACGCGTGTCCGAAAATTCGTCGAGGTCGAACGCGACGATCTTGCCGCAATCGAGTCGCCACAGCGACACAGGCGCGGATGGTGCGGCCTGGGCAATCCCAGCCAGCAGTAAGCCCGCCAATCCTGCAAAAGCCCCCTTCAGCATCATCCCATCAACTCCCGAACATCGGTCAGCTTGCCCGTCACCGCGGCCGCCGCGGCCATGGCTGGAGACACCAGGTGCGTCCGCGAACCCGGGCCCTGGCGACCCACGAAATTGCGGTTGGAGGTGGAGGCGCAGCGCTCACCCGCCGGCACCTTGTCCGGGTTCATGGCGAGGCACATCGAGCAACCGGGCTCACGCCATTCGAAGCCCGCCTCGATGAATATGCGGTCCAGCCCTTCCGCCTCGGCCTGGCGCTTGACCAGGCCCGAGCCGGGGACGACCAGCGCCTGACGGATATTGTCGGCGACATGGCGCCCCTTGGCGACCGCAGCCGCGGCGCGCAGATCCTCGATCCGGCTGTTGGTGCAACTGCCGATGAAGATATTCTCCACCGAAACGTCCTGCATCCGCGTGCCCGGCGCCAGGCCCATATAATCGAGCGATTTCCGCGCGGCTTCCTGCTTTGAAGGGTCGGCAAAGCTCATCGGATCGGGAACAATGCCGGTGATCTGCACGACATCCTCGGGACTGGTGCCCCAGGTCAGGCTGGGGGCTACATCGGCCGCGTCCAGAGTTATGACCTTATCGTAGGATGCACCAACATCTGTCGGTAAAGTCTTCCAATATTCAACCGCGCGATCCCACTCGGCGCCTTGCGGCGTCATTGGGCGCCCCTTCAAATAAGCGAAAGTCTTCTCGTCGGGGGCGATCAGGCCCGAACGCGCACCATGCTCGATCGCCATATTGGAGACGGTCAGCCGCCCCTCGATCGACATGTCACGGATCACCTGGCCGGTATATTCGACGACATAACCGGTGCCGCCCGCGGCGCCGACCTTGCCGACGATCGCAAGGATCACGTCCTTGGGGCTTACACCGAAGCCCAACGTGCCGTCGACGCGGATCTCCATCGTCTTCGACTGCTTGAGCAGCAGGGTCTGCGTGGCGAGGACATGCTCGACCTCGCTCGTACCGATGCCGAAGGCGAGTGCGCCCAGCGCCCCGTGCGCGGCGGTGTGGCTGTCCCCGCAAACCAGGGTGGTACCGGGCAAGGTAAAGCCCTGCTCCGGTCCGACGACGTGAACGATGCCCTGCTCGGGCGCGATCTCGTCGAACATGCGGATGCCGAATTCGGGCGCGTTGCGCTGGAGCGCGGCCAATTGGTTGGCGCTTTCGGGATCCGCGATCGGCAGCCGGCTACCGTGCGCATCGACGCGCGCCGTGGTCGGCAGATTATGATCCGGCACCGCAAGCGTAAGATCGGGTCGGCGCACCTTGCGCCCGGCGGCACGGAGGCCTTCGAAAGCCTGCGGACTGGTCACCTCGTGCACGAGGTGACGATCGATATAGATCAGGCAGGTTCCATCGTCTCGGCGCGCCACGACGTGCGCGTCCCAGATCTTCTCGTAGAGGGTGCGGGGTGCGGACATGATGCGGCGCACATAAGAGGCTGTGGCGCGGATGGCCAGATAGGGTGCGTATCAGGCCGGCAAAGTCTGCTTCCGCCCGGATTGCGCATCCTGCGCCAGCAATCCCGCGCGTTGGCCGGGATGAGCCGGACCATTGCGATATGTTAAGACTTCCAAGGGCATATCGACCGGCTTCGACCTGGGCCTGAGTCGGCAAGACTATCCCCATGTCGAACGGGGAACCCGATGAATACAGTAACTCAGTTCGACCCTGCCGCTGCCATATCGCTGCAAAGCCCGGCCAAGCGCGGGTGGCGCAATGCCGCCGAATTCCAGTTCGAGATCGTGTTGTTCCTGCTGCTGCTTGCAACCTTCGCGGCGGTGCGATTCCAGGATTCGATCCTGCTCAAGACGATCACGCTTCGGCCGGGCTCGTCGCTCTACACGGTGCGTTACTATGGCGACGGGCCTCTAGGCGGCAAATCGACGGTCACGGTCGACCCGAAGCGTCCGCTCCACTGGCGGTGCGATCTGCGCGCCGTCTACGCTTATCCTTATTGCGGCTATGAACTGCTGCTCGACGGCAAGACGCCCAACAAAGGCTATGATCTGAGCCGGCTGGAATCATTGACGATCAACCTCGATTATAAGGGGCCGTCGGATACATTCCGCATCTATTTCAAGAATTTCGACCCTCGCTACAGCAAACCGGGCAAGCCCGACACGCTGAAGTTCAACAAGGTCGAGGTATCGGCGCAGCCGGGCCACAATATCATCCATCTCGGCATGCCGGATTTCGCGGTTGCCGAATGGTGGGTGACGCAGAACAAGATCAAACCTGCGCTCAGCCATGTCCAGCTCGACAATGTCACCGAATTCCAGTTTCAGACGGGAACCTTGGTTCCGCCGGGCACCTATTATTTCAAGGTCCACAGCATCGTGCTGCGCGCGCGTGTCATCAGCCAGGCGACCTGGTATGCCGCGATCCTGGCAGCCTGGGCGGTCCTGATCGCCGCCTACCTGCTGTACCGCATCCTCAAGCTACGCAACGATCTCGACCAGCGGCGCGAGAGCCAGGCGGCGGCGCTGCGGCTTGCGCAATATGCGGAGGAATCGGCACGGCGCGATTATCTGACCAAGCTGTTCAACCGTTCGGGCATCATCGACCTCTATCATCCCCTCGCGATGAACCGGCGCACCGACGGCGCGCTTGCCGTAATCCTGCTCGACGTGGACCACTTCAAGCTGGTCAACGATCGCTACGGCCACAGCGCCGGCGACCAGGTGCTGGCCGGAATCGCCAGGATATTGAGCGACAATACGCGCACCGGCGATATCGTTGGCCGCTGGGGCGGCGAGGAATTCCTGCTGATCTGCAGCATTTCCGATCAGGATGCGGCGATGACAATCGCATCGAAACTACGCGCCAACATCGAGGCGCAGGACTTCCCCGTGGTCGGCCATGTCACCGCCAGTATGGGCGTCTATTGCTGCAGCGGACAAGCGGACGCACTGGAGCAGATCGTCTCTTATGCGGATGCCGCGCTCTATGCCGCCAAAGAGCAGGGCCGCAATCGCGTGGTGCTGTACCAGCCCTTCATGCGCGAAGCGGCCTGATCAGGCGTCGCGCAGGGCCTCCTGCGGCGATACATAGCCAGCATCGTGCGCGAACGGCAGCGGCCGATCCTCCCGGAGTGCCCCGAGCACGGCGGCGAAATCGCCTCGACAGCGAAAACCCAGATGCCGCTCTGCAAGGGAGGCGTCGTAGACGCGATCGATCGAGCGGGGCAGCGACCAGCCCTTGCGCGCATAAAGCGACGCGGCGTCCGGAAAGTAACGTGCGACTACCGCGGCAGCGTCGCGCTTCAATTCCGATGCATCGGACCGCGCGAAGGGGGTGGGCGCGGAGACGATGAACAGTCCATAGCCGTGTGCGGGTGCGCGCTGGAGTGCAACCCGGTGCGCTTCCGCCGCATCTTCTGCGGTCAGCCGACGGTGGAGCAACTCGTTCGCCTTGGTATTGGGCCCGGACAAACCGATCCGGTCCGCCTGATCATCTTCCTCGGGAAAGAAGCGGCTCGTGCGCAGGATGATCAGGGGCAGGCCGTGCTGAGCATGCGTGAGCCGGCAGAGCTGCTCCGCCGCAAGCTTGGTGACGCCGTAGATGTTGCGCGGCTCGAGCGGCGCGAACGTCTCGTCGAGCCAGGTGGCAGCTTTTCCATTCCCCTCCCGGATCGCGGCCGAGATCATGAGCGAGGTGGTAGAAGTGAAAACGAAGCGACTTGCACCGACAGCGACCGCCTCCTCCAGCAGGTTGAGCGTGCCGGTGACGTTGACATCGACGAAGCTCTGCCCGGGATAGCGCACCATATCGGGCTGATGGAGCGCCGCACCATGCACGACGGCCCGGATGCCCTGTTCGCGCATCACGCGCGCCACCAGCGCGCGGTCCGCGATCGAACCGATCACATCTGTATTCGGACCTGGGGCAACGTCGAGGCCGATAACCCTGTATCCATCGCCCGCGAGCGAAGGGGCGAGGTACCGGCCCAGCCAGCCGCTCGATCCGGTCAGGAGAAGGTTCATGCCTTTGCCTATCGGGCCGCCGGCGCGGCTTCAATCGCGCTTCGCGACCCGAAGCGGGTCTCAGCCGACATCGCTTTCGGGAAGGATTATCGCGACATGATTCGGCAATGGCTGAACCGGACCGGCAGCCCAGATATCCCCGTTACGGGTCCAGCCCGCCTGTGCATAGACTTCACGACAAGGTCCGTTTTTGCTCGTCTCGATCAGGCGCGCGTAGGCGATGCGGGGCTCCAGCTTGCGTAGTGCCGTGAGGACGGCGCGCTCCACCTGCAGGCCAAATACGCGACAACTCATCACGAACTGCTCGATCTGCTCGCCTTGCAGAAGGAGCAAGCCGACCAACCCGTAAGCCGTATAGCGATCCTGAACGCGGAACGCCCACCAACGACCGCCGTTATCAAAGAAGTCCGCCGCCCCACTTTCGGTCCAGCGCTCCCCCGTCGTGTTAAACTGGTTGGTCTTGTTGATCAGCTCCAACGCGCGCCCGAATCGTGCATCGCTGGTCGAAACGATCGCTTCGAGCTCGACCTGCAGATCAAGCTCCGCAAGAAAATCCGCGTAAGTCATCGTCTCGCGGTCCTGCTCGCGCTCGACCTGTGCACGAACCATCTCCGAGCGATTGGCGGATTCGGTACTGATCTCGGGCACCTGCGTCTCGGGACTCCACAGCAGGATGCGACGCCAATCGAGATGCGGCGCGCCGAGCATCCGCACCTCCGGCAGGAGCGCCTTCACCGCTGCGCGTTCGACGGGATTATCGTCGATATAGACCACCGACTCCGGCAACACATTGGCCTCGCGGATCGCGGCGGCGACATTCTGGGGCTTGGGGTCCCAGTTGATCTTGCGGATCGCGAAATCGTCGATGCGCACGCGATTGTGAAAGACCTGCTTCAGTATCTCCGCAGCGCGAGCCTCGTCATTCTTGCTGACGATAGCCAGGATGATGCCGCGCTGCTTGCAGATCATCAGCGCCTCGGCAAAGCCGAGCGGCGCACCTTCGCTCGCATGCTGATCGATAGTCTCGGCCTCGGCCAGCACGCCACGCCATAAAGTGTCGTCCAGATCGACGCAGATCATCTTCACGCGATCGGTGCCGCGAAGCGTACGCAGCATAGCGATCGCCTCGTTCCATGAGGCCCGGACGAAGCCCGCGACATCTCGCGGATACCGCGCCGACAAGGGCGCTTCGGGTTCGAGACGGCCGCGATCTTGCTCGAAATCATAATCAGTGATCGTGCCGGCATGGGCCAGGACCCAGAACGCGTCGTCCTGCATCAGATGGCGGCCGAACGTGCCCGCAACCTGCTCGATGTCCAGCACATGCCCGCCGGGATAATCCGCCATCGCATCGTAGAGCATCCGATTGAGCCGTTGGATGAAAAAGGTCGGGCTGCGCGTGTCGTAGCGCGGGAGGAGCCGTCCGAGCGCGCTCTGCTGCGGATGGAGGAAATTGAGGAAGAACGTAGGCCGGTCCGGACTGGCGCCGCCGACCTGGCCGATCAGCGCCCGCATCCAATGGTATCCTCGGCGGAGCGCACGATCATAGGAATCGAGATCGTCATAGCGGTTCTGCATGACGGCCTGTTCGGGATAGAGCGTGCGAAGCGGAAGTTGAACCAGCCGCAAATCATAATCCTGGTCCTCCGCGGTCACCAGCTCGGCATCGCCGAAAGTGGCATGGCGGACCTCGATCTCGGGACGCTCGGCCGCAAGAAAATCGATCCAGGGCGCGAACATGCAATTGCCGAGCAGAAGCACCTTGCCCAGGCGGGTCGGTGTGACCGCAAGATCGGTGGGCGCCAGATAGTCGGGAACCATCACGGCTTGCCGACTTGGACCCAATCGTGGAACGGAAGACGATAATATTGATCGAAAATCTCGAGCGGGAGGCCGGTCGGCTTTACCGAGGTCGAATTCCACAGCATCGCCACGCCGAAGCGCTCGGACGGATCGAAGATGATTTCCGAGCGCGAGCCGCGCACCGCGCCGCGATGCCAGATCAGATGATGTCCCTGATAGTCCGACTCGCGGAAGGCCAGCCCATAGGCGCTGTTCTTGAGGGCCTGGTCATAGGGCGCGAGCCGCCCGCGAGGCGTGAACACGCGCGGGATATGCAATTCCCATAGCAGATCGGGCGGCAGCACGCCGGGCGCGCCGCCCATCTGCGCACGCATCCAGATGCCGAGATCGACGATCGAGCTGTTGACCCCACCTGCGGCGGGAATGCGGTAATAAGCTTCCTGCACCGGGATCGGGCGACGGCCATTGTGTGGACGCGCCCAACTCGGCGAGCCGACCAGCCCTTCCTTGGTGGTGCTCGCGCTGGCCATGCCGAGCGGGCCGAAGAGGTAATGGCGCGCGGCTTGGTCGTAGGTAAGTCCGGTCGCTTTCTCGACCGCTTCGTGCGCCACGTCGAACGCTACATTCTGATAAGCCCAACAAGTGCCGGGCGGACACATCGGGAAGAGCGGACCATATTCGCCGCGGATCACCGCCGGATCGATATTGTCCTCCAGCCGGTCATCATAGGCATTCTTGACGATGCCCAACCGGTGCGAGAGCGCATCGGCCAGCGTGGCGACATTCTGATTGTCCTTCGGCAACTTGAGCGTTGACGACCATTTGGAGATCGGATCATCGAGACTGAGCTTGCCCTGCCGCGCGAGCAGCGCTTCCAAAGTCGCCGCCACGCCCTTCGAGACCGAAGCCCAGCGCCAGACCGTCTGCGGTGTCGCCTTCTCGCCCGTGTCGGCATCGACCACGCCATAGGCCTTGATGAAGGAAAGCTGCCCATCCTCGATCACTGCGATCGCGAGGCCGGCCATGTCCTTCCGATCGACGATGCTGCGCGCCCGTCCATCGAGCCAACCATAATTGACGCGATAGTGGCGTGGGTTGAGCGGCCCCGCTCCGAGCGCGCGTTCGGCCTGGGCGGCGGTGCGGATGCCTTCACGCACCGGCTTGTTCGCTATGAAATGGTGAACGATCACAAAGGCTTCGGCGACCAGGATGAGCGCCAGCATTAACTGTATACTGCGCAGGATCACCGGGTCGCGCCACAGCGGACCGGAAGAGGATTTAGAGGATCGGGGCCGACGCGGCGAAGTCACCCTTTAGCCTTGGGGCGCGAACCGGCGGGGGTCAATCGAGCCGCGACTCGGTTCGTCGTGCGACGAACCGTTTGGAAATACCACCGAAGGCCTTCTGCCGCTTGCGGGGAAAGGCTTCAGGTCACGAGATATAAGCAGCGCTCGTCTTCGCCTTGACCTCCTCCGCCGTGACACCCGGCGCCAGTTCGATCAGCTTGAACGGCGATTGATGATCGGGGCGCTGGAAGACGCACAGATCGGTAACGATCATGTCGACGACATTCTTGCCCGTCAGCGGCAGCGTGCAGGCGGGAATGAACTTGGGGTCGCCGTTCTTGGAGGTGTGCTCCATCACCACGATGATCTTTTTGACGCCGGCGACGAGATCCATCGCACCGCCCATCCCCTTCACCATCTTGCCGGGGATCATCCAGTTGGCGATGTCGCCCCCTTCCGAAATTTCCATCGCCCCGAGCACGGCCAGGTCGATATGCCCGCCACGGATCATGCCGAAACTGTCGGCCGAGGAGAAATAGACCGTCTTGGGAAGCTCCGACACGGTCTGCTTGCCCGCGTTGATCAGATCGGGGTCGACCTCGTCGTCATAAGGGAACGGGCCGATACCGAGCATGCCATTCTCCGACTGGAGCGTGACCTCGACACCCTCGGGGACGTGATTTGCCACGAGCGTCGGAATGCCGATGCCCAGATTGACGTAGAAGCCATCCTTGAGCTCCTTCGCGGCGCGCGCCGCCATCTCGTCGCGGGTCCAGGGCATTTACTTCGCTTTCTTCTGACTGTCGGGTTGGACTTCGGGCGCGGCGGGCTTGAGCGGGCCGGGATCACGCCACCGCTTGTCCTTGGGGAAGATATCGTCCGGGCCGCCCTGGATTGCGCTGCCGTAAACCGGATTAGGCATCACGAACCAGCCAGCGCCCCACAACGCGGCGATACCCGAATAGGCCACGGTGGCGCGCCGCTCGGCGATGCTGTTGGGCTCGCTCGTGAAGAGGTCGGAGAAGTCGACCAACTGATCGCCCGCCATCGCCAGCACGCAATATTTGGCGGCGATCGTCTGACGCCGTCCGTCCTTCATCGATCCATTGGCGTCATCGCCCGACAGGAACAAGGTCTCGCCATGTTTGGCCGGTCCCAGGCCCGCCGCGTTGAGCGCGGCCTCGGCGCCGGCCGCGTTCACCGCCGCGCGGTTGGAATTGAAGATCACGGTCACGCCATGGTCGCGCAGGCGGTCGAGCGCCTCCTTGGCGCCGGGCGTAGGCGCGACATAGGCCGCTCCACCCTTCTCCCACCGATCCCAGGCGTCGTCATCGAACGTCTTCCGATTGGCCATCAGGTCGTCATATTCGGCGCCGAGATTGAGGATCGAAGTCTCATCCACGTCGAGCACGATCGCGGGCGGCTTGTCGCCACACGGCACGAAATGCGGATTGGAAAGCGTCGAGTCCCGAGTGAGGACCACGCTCTTGTGCGTGCCGCTTGCCACCTGCTCGTCGACGAAATCGGCGAGTATGCGCCAGGTCTGGCGGCTCAGCGCCGCGGCCTCGGCCGAGCCGTAGAGATATTGGATGCCGTGGAGCTGCGGAGGTGCGGGCGGCGGCTCAGGCGGAAAATAGGCCTTGGGCGCGGCGGATCTGGTGGCTTTGGCCTTGGGAGACGGCGTCTTCTTGGTCAGCGCGGCCGAAGGCGCGGCCAATACCAGCGCAAAAGCAATTGCCGTGAGCGTGCGGCTCATGCGGTTTCCCGCGTGCGGGTCGTGCGGAATTCGATCCGCTTCTCGTAGGGAGCGCCCGAGATCAGCCGCTTGATATAGATGCCCGGCACGTGGACGCAGTCGGGATCGAGGCTGCCGACGGGTACGATCTCTTCCACCTCGGCGACGGTGAACTTGCTCGCGGTCGCCATCGGCTGGTTGAAATTGCGCGCGGTCTTCCGGAAGATCAGATTGCCCGCCTCGTCCGCTTTCCAGCCCTTGATGATCGAAAGATCGGCGACGATGCCGCGTTCGAGTACATAAGTCTGGCCATCGAACTCCTTGGTCTCCTTGCCGTCGGCCACGACGGTGCCGACACCGGTCTTGGTATAGAAACCGGGAATTCCCGCCCCGCCCGCCCGGCAGCGTTCGGCCAGCGTCCCCTGCGGGCAGAATTCCACCTCGAGCTCGCCCGCCAGGTATTGGCGTTCGAACTCCTTGTTCTCCCCCACGTAGGAAGAGATCATCTTGGCGATCTGGCGGCTGCGCAACAGCTTGCCCAGCCCCATCCCGTCGATGCCCGCATTGTTGGAGACGACGGTCAGGCCGTTCACACCCGATGCCTCGACCGCATCAATCAACCGCTCGGGGATGCCGCATAGGCCGAATCCGCCCGCGCAGATCGTCATGCCGTCCCTGAGCATGCCCGCAAGGGCGGCGGTCGCGTCGGGATAAATCTTGTTGGCCATGGATCCTCCAGAGGCCCGCCCTATGCCGATATCGGAGCCGACATTCAAACCTGAATCTTAATTCAGGTTCGGTCCGTTTGCTCGGCTCCGCCACGCGGCTATAGCGTCTTCATGACGAAGCTGAGAACCGGCGGCCGCATCCTGGTCGACGCACTCGTGGCCCAAGGCTGCGAGCGGATATTCACCGTACCGGGCGAGAGTTTCCTGCCTGTGCTCGACGCGCTGGTCGACTCGCCCGAGATCGACGTTGTGGTTACCCGCGCCGAAGGTGGCGCCGCTTTCATGGCCGAGGCCGACGGCAAGATGACGCATCGTCCGGGTATATGCTTCGTGACGCGCGGCCCAGGGGCGACCAACGCCTCGATCGGCGTGCATGTCGCGATGCAGGATTCGACCCCGATGATCCTGTTCGTGGGCGACGTGGCGCGTGAGGCGCGCGACCGCGAAGGCTTCCAGGAAGTCGATTTTCCAGCCTTCTTCGCCCCTCTGTGCAAATGGGCGGCGCGGATCGAGGATGCGGCGCGCATCCCCGAATATGTCGCGCGAGCCTATGCGACCGCGATAAATGGGCGGCCGGGTCCGGTCGTGCTGGCGCTGCCTGAAGACATGCTGGAGAGCGAGGCCGATACGCTCGACCGGCCCAGGGTCACGCGCGCGCCGCAGGCCTGCTATCGCGACCAGATCAATGAGGTCTATGACCGGTTGCGCGAAGCGAAGGCGCCGATCGCGATCGTCGGCGGCGCGGATTGGGACGCCGAAACCGGCGAAACCTTCGAACTGTTCGCAATGCGCAGCGGGTTGCCGGTTGCGACCGCGTTCCGACGCCAGGATGCCATCTCCAACGATAGTCCAGTCTATGCGGGCAATCTCGGTTATGGCCCCAATCCGAAGCTGGTCGAACGTATCCGCAAGGCGGATCTCGTCATGGTGGTCGGCGCGCGCCTCGGTGAGGCCACGACCGACGGTTATGAGCTGATCACGCCGGACCACCCCGGCCAGGTTTTGATCCACGTCCATCCCGATCCCGAGGAACTGGGGCGCGTCTACCGCACCGATCTCGCGGTTTGCGCGGATGTTGCGCATTTCGCGCGCGCGATGGGCCAAACCGTGGACGAAACTGCCGAGACAAGCGGCGCGGCACGGGCCGCCCACGCCGAGTATGGGGAATGGAATACTCCCTTCGCCAACGGCACGAAGCTCGACCTCGGCCTTGTCTGGGCTGAGCTGCGTAAGACGCTTCCGGCCGACTCGATCCTTTGCAATGGCGCGGGCAATTTCTCCGCCTGGGCGCATCGCTTCTGGCGCTACACAACGCAGCCCTCCCAGCTTGCGCCGACCGCGGGTGCGATGGGTTATGGCGTACCGGCGGCGATCGCGGCGGCGATCCGCTTCCCCGGCAGGCGCGCGGTCGCGGTCGCGGGCGATGGCGACTTCATGATGAATGGGCAGGAGCTCGCCACCGCCGTGCGGCAGCGCGCACGCCTGCTGGTGTTGCTCATCGACAATGGCAGCTATGGCACGATCCGGATGCATCAGGAGCGGCGCTATCCGGCGCGCGTTTCGGCGACCGATCTGACCAATCCCGATTTCGCAGCCCTAGCGCGCGCTTATGGCGGCTGGGCGGAAACGGTCGATTCGACCGAGGAATTTCCCCCTGCCCTCGCCCGCGCACTCGAGCAGCCTGGCCTCGCCCTGCTCCATCTCAAGACCGACATCGAGCGGATCAGCCCCACCCTCACCGTCTCGGGGCTGCGCGCGCCGAAGTGAAGGATGAGCGGCCCTTATTGCTGTTCGATTCCGGCGTCGGCGGCCTGTCGGTGCTGGCCGAGGTGCGAGCAGCGCTTCCTGACGCGCCGATCGTCTACGTCGCGGACAATGGCGGGTTCCCCTACGGTACCAAGACCGAGGCGGAGATTGCGGCGCGCCTCCCCGCTCTCCTCGGACGGCTGGCGGAACGCTATCGTCCACGGCTCATCACCATCGCATGCAATACGGCCTCGACGATCGCGCTGGCGGGCGTACGCGCGGCGCTCGACCTGCCGATCGTGGGCACGGTACCCGCGATCAAGCCCGCGGCCGAACAATCGCAGACGCGGGTGATCGGCGTGCTCGGCACCAACGCCACCGTGCGCCAGCCTTATGTCGACGATCTGTCCGCCAGGTTCGCAAGCGATTGCCTGGTGCTGCGTCATGGATCGGCCGAGCTGGTCCAACTTGCCGAGGCGAGCCTGCGCGGCGAGCCCACGAGAGACGATGCCTATGCCCAGGTCATGGCCGGATTGCTCGACCAGGAAGGCGGCGATCGGATGGACACGGTAGTGCTCGCCTGCACGCATTTTCCCTTGGTCGCGGACAGACTGGCGGCGGTGACACCCCGCGCCTTGCGCTTCGTCGATGGTGCCAAGGGGATAGCGCGGCGCGTCGCCTATCTCACGCGCGACCAGCAATGGCCCGAGGTCCCCGCACCGGGCATCGCGGTGTTCACCGCGCCGATCGAGATTGAGAGCGGACTGAAAGCCTCGCTCGCACGCTTCGGGCTGACGCAAATCGAACGTTTGTGATCAAAAGCGCGCTTCCGATACTGGAAAGATTGCCCTTTCCACGTTAGATGCGCGGCTTCGCACCGCGGGACAGGCACTTTGGACTATAGTCGCGTTTTTACCCAGGCGATCGACCGGCTGCATGCCGAAGGACGATACCGGGTCTTCATCGACATCCTTCGCAACAAGGGCATGTTCCCCAATGCGCGATGTTTCGCGGGCCATAACGGGCCGAAGCCGATCACGGTCTGGTGCTCGAACGATTATTTGTCGATGGGCCAGCATCCTGACGTGATCGCGGCGATGGAAGAAGCGCTGCACGATGTCGGCGCCGGATCGGGCGGCACGCGCAACATCGGTGGCAACACGCATTACCACATCGATCTGGAGCATGAGCTGGCCGACCTGCACGGCAAGGAAGGCGCTCTGCTTTTCACGTCGGGCTATGTGTCGAATGAGGCGACGCTCTCCACCTTGGCCAAGGTGCTGCCGGGCTGCATCATCTATTCGGACGAACTGAACCACGCCTCGATGATCGCGGGTATCCGCAATTCGGGCTGCGAGAAGCGGGTATTCCGCCACAACGACATCGAGCATCTCGAGGAATTGCTGGCGGCGGACGATCCCGAGTTGCCGAAGCTGATCGCGTTCGAGAGCGTTTATTCGATGGATGGCGACGTGGCGCCGATCCACGCCATCTGCGATCTGGCCGACAAATATAATGCGCTGACCTATCTCGACGAGGTCCATGCGGTCGGCATGTACGGCCCGCGCGGCGGCGGCATCTCCGACCGCGATGACGCGGCGGGCCGGATCACCATAATCGAAGGCACGCTCGGCAAGGCGTTCGGCGTGATGGGTGGCTATATTGCCGCCGACACGATGATCATCGATGTGATCCGCAGCTATGCGCCCGGCTTCATCTTCACCACCAGCCTGTCGCCGGTACTGGTCGCGGGTGCGCTGGCGAGCGTGCGCCATCTGAAATCATCAAGCGTCGAGCGCGACGGCCAGCGGGCCGCCGCCGAAACGCTCAAGGGCATGATGCGCGAAGCCGGTCTGCCGGTGATGGCGTCAACCACGCACATCGTGCCGCTGATGGTTGGCGATCCGGTTAAGGCCAAGCGGGCCAGCGACATATTGCTCGCCGAATATGGCGTCTATGTGCAGCCGATCAATTACCCGACCGTGCCACGCGGCACCGAGCGGCTGCGCTTCACCCCCGGCCCGACCCACACGCCCGAGATGATGCGCGAGCTGGTCGACGCGCTCGTCGAGATCTGGAGCCGGATGGAGATGAAGCTGGCCGCATAATTTGGTGCGCTTCGGCATCCGCCGAAGCTTGCGGCTTACTTCGATCAGGCGTTGCTCATCACATTCCTGCACCCACTCTTGGTGCAGGCCCCCGCGATGCGCGTCGCGAGGCGGTCCATTACCGCCTGGCCGCCACGCGCCTTGCTCCAGCCCTGGAGTTCCTTGGCCCAGGCTTGCGCCTTCTTTTCGGTCCGCTGGGCATAACCGCTCGTATTCTGGCCGAGCGCATCGATCACGCTATCCGCGCTTTGTTCGACCGCTGCTTTGTCGTCCGGGGTCAAACGCAACACGAAGCCGGAATAGAGGATTGCCCACTGGATACGGGTGGCCGGCCCCTCCGCGGTTTGCGCGGCCTTGCGCGCCCACGCGATCGCGGCCTTATTGTCCTTGCGGTCCTCCGCCATGCTGGCGAGGTCCATCATGAAATAATAAGGCGCGATTGCGTGCGGCAGCTCGGCCTCGAGCAATTTCGCGCCTCCCGCCGGATCGCCCGCATCCGCGAGAAATTGACCCGCATCCGGGATCACCGCCTGACGCAGCATCGGGTTGTTCGCGGCATGGTTGATCATCGCGACGCGCTGCCGGACTTTCGCCAGCACCTGCGGTGCGGCCTTGCCGCCATTGGCCGCCTTGGACAGAGCGATATCCGCGTTCAGCGTATCGAGCCGGTCGCCGAGCGGCAGGCTGGGATCGGCCGCCACGCGGTCCAGCGCCGCGATAAGGGACGCGCCCAGTTTCGATTGTTCGGCCTTGTCGGGCAGCGCCAGGATAAGCGAGGCGCCCGCATAGCTGAGGATCTGCCGGTTCGCCTTGGTTCCCGCATAATCGGACAGGATAGCGGGCAAAACCGCTTCGACCTGAGCAACCTGCGTCTGGGTCAGCGCGGCCTTGCCACCGCCACCGGTCGACAGAACCAGGCTGGTCAGCGTCAGCCTGCGCCTCACCGCTGGATCGGCGGCCGCGTCCGCCAACCGATTGGTGAAAGCGGCCTCTTCCTTCTGATCCTTGAAATGCTTGGGATCGTCGAGCCAATCATAGTTTGCGAGAAGTGCCCAATCGTCCGCTGCCAGATGCTGCGGGTCGGCGGCGCGCTTGAACAATTCCTCGGTCGAAATCGTGCGTTTGGCGGCGACCCGCAGCACGTCGGCCAGGCTCGAAGCCATCGATCCGCCCGACAGGCGGGTGACTTCCGAATGGTCGGGCCGAAGGACGATAACCGTAGGGTATCCCTGAATCCCGAATTTCTCGCCCCACAGTTGCGCGCCCTTGGCGTCGCCGTCGAGATAGACAGGCACGAAATTGCGTGTCTCCGCGATGAAGCCCGCATCCTTGAACAATGTCTGCTTCATCATATTGCAGGGCGGGCACCATTTGGCGCCCCAATAGAGCAAGACGGGCTTCTGGCTCTCCTTCGCCTCGGCGAAGGCATCGTCGACATCGCCCTCGCGCCAGGCAATTTGCTGGGTCGAAGGCGTGGCGGTGCCGGATTGCTCGGCGGCCTGCTTGTGGCAGGCGGTCAGCGCCAGCGCGGTTCCCACCATGAGCCCCGTGACCAGTCGCCGCATCATCGTCTTCCCTTCGAATAACCGTCGGATGCCTTGTAAGCGCAATTAGGCTGAGGCCAAGGCATCCTTGCGCAAGCAGTGCTGGCTTGGCAGCGGCTCCGGTACTAGAGCTTGTGCCAACCCGAATCGTTGGAGTCTCCGTTGGCCGAGCGCATCGCCATCGCTTCCGATCACGCAGCTATCGCGCTCAAGGCGAGCCTGGCCGCCTGGCTACGTGAGCATGGCCATCAGGTTACCGACCTTGGTCCGCACGATCATGCTTCGGTCGATTATCCCGATTACGGCTACAAGCTCGCTTCTGCGATCGAGCATGATGAGGCCGATTTCGGCATCGCTTTGTGCGGGTCGGGAATCGGCATCTCGATCGCAGTCAACCGCAATCCGGCGGCGCGCTGCGCGCTGGTGCACGAACCTTATTCCGCCAAGCTCGCGCGGCATCACAACAATGCCAATGTCATCGCCATGGGCGCGCGCCTGATCGGCGAGGATATGGCGAAGAGCTGCATCCACGCCTTCCTCGAAGCAACCTATGAAGGCGGCCGCCATGAAAAGCGCGTCGCCAAACTCTCTCATTTCGCCAAGGAGCCCGCATGAGCAGCAAGCCCGCCAACGACGTCCAACCGGACGGATATTTCACGCGCGGCCTGGCCGAGGCGGATCCTGCGGTCTTCGCCGGCGTGCGGCGTGAAATTGCGCGCGAGAAGGATCAGATCGAACTGATCGCGTCCGAAAACATCGTCTCCAAGGCAGTGCTGGAAGCGCAAGGTTCGGTCTTCACCAACAAATATGCCGAGGGCTATCCGGGCAAGCGTTACTATCAGGGTTGCGCACCCTCCGACGAGGTCGAGCAGATCGCGATCGAGCGCGCCAAGCAATTGTTCGGCTGCGGCTTCGCCAACGTCCAGCCCCATTCGGGCGCGCAGGCCAACGGCGCGGTCATGCTCGCGCTGACCAAGCCCGGCGACACGATCATGGGCCTCAGCCTCGATGCGGGCGGCCACCTTACCCACGGCGCCAAGGCGGCGATGTCGGGCAAGTGGTTCAACGCGGTGCAATATGGCGTTACGCGCGACACGCACCTGATCGACTACGACCAGGTCGAGGCGCTCGCGCGCGAGCACAAGCCGACGCTCATCATCACCGGCGGTTCGGCCTACCCGCGCCACATCGACTTCGCGCGCTTCCGCAAGATCGCAGACGAAGTGGGCGCCTTTTTCATGGTCGATATGGCGCATTTCGCAGGCCTGGTCGCGGGCGGCGTCCACCCGACCCCGTTCGGCCACGCGCATGTCGTCACCACCACCACGCACAAGACTTTGCGCGGCCCGCGCGGCGGCGCGATCTTCACCGACGACGAGGCAATCGCGAAGAAGATCAACTCAGCCGTCTTCCCCGGCCTGCAGGGCGGCCCGCTGATGCATGTCATCGCCGCCAAGGCTGTCGCATTCGGCGAGGCGCTTCAGCCCGACTTCAAGGTCTATGCGCAGGCGATCATCGATAATGCCAAGGCGCTTGCCGCTCGCCTCAAGGAGCGCGGGGCGGAGGTCGTCTCGGGCGGCACCGACACGCATCTTGCGCTGATCGACCTCACTCCATTGGGCGTCACCGGCCGCGACGCGGATGAGGCGCTGGAGCGCTGCGGCATCACCTGCAACAAGAACGGCATCCCGTTCGACCCCCTGCCCCCAGTCAAGACCAGCGGCATCCGTGTCGGTTCGCCCGCTGGCACGACCCGCGGTTTCGGCGTCGCCGAGTTCCGCGACATCGCCGACATGATCGCCGACGTACTGGACGGCCTGCGCAAGAACGGCGAGCAGGGCGATGGCCAAATCGAGGCCAACGTCCGCGAGCGCGTGAAAGCGTTGACCGCGCGCTTCCCCATCTATCCGGAGCTCTGATTTGATCCGCTCCCGCGGATGCGGCACCAGCCCGCACCCCCACCCGGCCTGCTATATCCTACGCTTTCGTTGGGAGGACGGGCGGGGGTGCGGGCCGGTGCCGCCCGTCCGGAGGACCAAATAAGTGCGCTGCCCCTTCTGTTTCCACGCCGACAGCCAGGTCAAGGATAGCCGCCCGACCGAGGACGGCGCCTCGATCCGGCGTCGGCGCCAGTGCGAAAGCTGCGGCGCGCGCTTTTCCACTTTCGAACGCGTGCAATTGCGCGACTTGACGGTGGTCAAGAAGAACGGCGATCGCGAGGCTTTCGACCGCGCCAAGCTCGAACAGTCGATCTCGATCTCGGCGCGCAAGCGCCCGGTCACAACCGAGCAGATCGAACGGTTGGTCTCCTCGATCCAGCGCCAGCTGGAGACGAGCGGCGAGAGTGAGATCAATGCGGCGCGGGTGGGTGAGATGGTGATGGACGGGCTGCTGCAGCTCGACAGCGTCGCCTATATCCGCTTCGCCAGCGTCTATAAGAATTTTCGCGAAGCCAAGGATTTCGAGGATTTCGCGGGCAGTGTGGCGGAGCAGGAAGGCGAGTGAACGCCGTCTCCCAACCGGCCATCGTCCTGGTCCGTCCGCAGCTCGCGCAGAATATCGGCAAGGCGGCGCGGGCGATGCTCAATTTCGGGCTGACCGACCTGCGCCTGGTCTCGCCGCGCGACGGTTGGCCCAATCCGGATGCCGGCCCGGCCGCGTCGGGCGCGGACGTCGTGCTGGAGAAAGCGCGGCTTTACGACAACGTTGCCGATGCCGTCGCGGATTGCGCGCACGTCTATGCGACCACGGTGCGCAAGCGCGGTGTGACCAAGCCGGTGCTGCGGCCCGACCAAGCCGCCGCCGAAATCCACCGCGAGTCGGGCGGCAGTGCGATCCTGTTCGGGCCGGAACGATCGGGGCTGGAAACGGATGACGTCGCGGTCGCGCGCACGATCCTGACCGTGCCGATCAATCCCGAATTCGGATCCCTGAACCTGGCACAGGCGGTGATCCTGGTGGCCTATGAATGGTCCAAGGGAGAGGTGCTGGCACAGCCCCCCGCAACCGAGATCGACCCGCCCGCCAGCCAGCATGAACTGGACGGCATGATCGGCCAGCTCGAGGACATGCTCGACCGCGCGGGCTATTTCTTCCCGCCCGATCGCGTGCCTTCGACCAAGCGCACGCTCCGCACCCTGCTGACCAAGCCGGGCTGGAATTCGCTAGAGCTGCGGACGTTGCGCGGCGTGCTGTCCGCGATCGACCGCCCGCGAGGCGCTCAGCGTGCCGAAACCTCGGCACGCAATGCGTCGAACCGCTCGAACTCGTAGGCGATCGAGCCCTCGACCAGCGCTTCCCAGACGTCGGCAATCACCGTGTCGGGAATCCCGGCCGCGCGGGCCGCTGCACGGACATTGTCGATCACCTGCGCCTTGCGCACCTCGTCGCGCACGGTGCCGCGATCGGGTTTGATGCGCGCGGCCGCATCCATATAGCCGAAGCGGCGGGCCAGCAGGGTGATCAGCTCTCGGTCGGTCTGATCGACCCCGGCGCGGACCTCCGCCATCGTCTTGCACTGTTCGGGAGAAAGTATTTCCATCATGGGCGCACGCCTTGCGCCCGCCGTCCGATCCTGTCCAGAACCGACCTTAAATATGGCGAAGCTTTCCTACCCAAGTAACGTTTTCGGGGCTTTACCCGGCTAATACAGCGGGTTAGGTTTTTGATCGCTTGGGGTCTGCGATCAAAGGACAATTTGATTCATGCGTAAATTGATGACGCTTGCCGCGCTATGCGCTTTTTCCACGGCGTTGTATGCGCAAGCCGCCCCGGCCCCCGCCGCAGAAAAGCCCGTCAAGGAAAAGAAGATCTGCCGTCAGGAAGACGTGACCGGATCGATCATGATGGCACGCACTTGCCACACCAAGGAAGAATGGGCGCAGATCGACGCGGCCAATTCCCGCAACGCCCAGCATGCGCTCGGCCGCGATGGCATGCCGGCCGGCATTGCGCCGATCAAACCTCAATAAGCCACGCACGGCCTTGACTTGACGGCCTCTTTCGGTCAGAGGCCGCGCCTTCGCAATTGGCTCCGCACCCCGGTGAAGCGGTAGCCCTGCCCTCTCAGCTTTGGGAATCAGCAGCGCGGCTCCGGGTTTTCCGCGAGACGGGCTTCGGCCCGCCCCGCACAACGCAATTGAAGGAACGACATATGTCGAAGCGCACCAGCGCCAAGTACAAGCTCGACCGCCGCATGGGCGAGAACATCTGGGGCCGTCCGAAGTCCCCGGTGAACAAGCGAGAATATGGTCCCGGCCAGCATGGCCAGCGCCGGAAGGGCAAGGTTTCTGACTTCGGCATCCAGCTGAAGGCGAAGCAGAAGCTCAAGGGCTATTACGGTGACGTGACCGAGAAGCAGTTCAAGAAGGCCTATACCGAGGCCGCCCGCATGAAGGGCGATACCGGCCAGAACCTGATCGGTCTGCTGGAGCGCCGCCTGGATGCGGTCGTCTATCGCGCCAAGTTCGCGCCCACCATCTGGTCGGCGCGTCAGCTGGTCAGCCACGGCCACATCCGCGTCAACGGCGTGAAGTGCAACATCGCGTCGCGTCTGGTGAAGCCGGGCGACGAGCTCACGCTCGGGCCGAAGGCCGCGGAAATGGCCTTGGTCATGGAAGCGCAGGGTCTGAGCGAGCGCGAGATTCCCGATTATATCGCACCCGACGGCGCGTCGAAGGTCTCCTACGTTCGCGTGCCCACGCTGGACGAAGTGCCTTATCCGGTGAAGATGGAACCGAACCTGGTCGTCGAATTCTATTCGCGCTGATCCAGCGGATCCTGTCCGAGGAACGAGAGGCGGCCGGCAACGGCCGCCTCTTTTCGTATCAGTCGGCGGGCATCGCCATCGCCTTGCGCAGGAATGTGTCGGACCGCGTCAGAAGATCTATCAGCGCCTTGCTGTCGTTGAGCTGGTGGTCCAGTCCCTGATAGCGCACGAGCTGGCTTTGCTTGCCGGCACGATGCAGCGCTTCGTTCATTGCCTGCGATTCCGCGAAACCGACGTTGATGTCGCGATCGCCGTGAAAAAGCATCACCGGCGCCTTGAACATGTCGGCATGGCGCACAGGCGACGCCTCGTCGAGCAGCGGGCCTGAACCGATGCGCGCCTTTTCGAGTTGCTCGTCGGTGAAACCTTCGCTTTCCTTGCGCAGCAGGGAAAGGTCGGTCACGGGCGCCACCGCCACCACTGCCTTGAACAGATCGGGATCGAGCACGTTCGACTGGAGCGCGGCATAGCCACCATAGGACCAGCCGAAAATACCGAGCTTCGCAGGATCGGCGATCCCCTGCCCCACCAGCCATTTGCCAGCCGCGTTCACGTCACCAATCGAGGTCCGCCACGACTGGAAGCCGTTATGAAGGAACCAGGCTTCGCCGAAGCCGGTCGACCCTCGGAATTCGGGCTGGAGCACGGCGAAGCCGCGATTGGCGAAGAATTGGACGAGCGGATCGAAACCCCAACGGTCGCGCGATTCCGGACCGCCGTGCGGCATCACGATCGCGGGCAGGTTCTTGCCGCTGCCGCCCGGCGGCAACGTCAGATAGGCCGGGACATCCGTCCCATCGAAGCTCTTGTAACTGACCACCCTGACCTTGGCCAAGGTCAGGCCATCCGCCTGGGGCCGCACGGACATTAATGGGTGCAGCGCGTGGGTCGATCTCTGGAAGGTGAAGAAGCGTCCTTCGTCGGTATCGCTGCTGGCGTAGATCAGCAGGGTATTCCCATCGCGGCTTATGTCGACGAAGTCGATTGCCGGCGTCGCTGGCAAAGCATGCGCCAGTTGCTGGGCGAGCTTCTCATAATCGGGATCGAAATAGACGGCGGTCGATTGCTCGACGGTGTAGCGGGCCCCGATCACGCTCCCGTTGAGCTGGATCACGCCATCTATATCGACGATGGGATTATCGAGGATGAGATCCTCCTTCATCGATCCGTCCAGCATGACGCGATAGAGTGCCTGCCGCCCGTCCTTCTTCTTGAGCACATAGGCGGCGTTGAGATCGCCATCGACCGCGATCGGCCTCATGCCGCCATGATTGCTGTCATCGGTCGAGAAAGGCTGCCATCCGCCGTCGATCTTGGGCCGATATAAATAAACAATGCGCCCGGTCAGATTGGCATCGTCGCTATTGTCGACCTGATCGACGCTCATGATGCGGACATGCCCTTTACCGTCGGATAGGTAAGTGTCTGCGGTTTCGCGGGCGCGAACGACCGGATGGCCGCTGCCCGTGCGAACGTCGACCAGATCCACGCCGATGCCGTTGTCGTTTTTCGTAACGATCGTGCCCGTGCTCTCGGCCGGCACATGGTCGCGCGCGATCAGCACCTGGCCATTGCGGTCGAGATAATCGATGACGTCGCCGTCGAACTGGCTGGAGCGCAATGCGTTCTCCGGTACCGGTGCCGACAGGCCCTTCATATTCTTCCCGTCGGCATCGATACCGAACAGGCGCGTAAAGGCGACGCGCTTGCCGTAAAGCATGTCCAGCCCATAGCTCTGGCACACCAGCCGGTCGTTCGACGCCCAGTCGCAGCCACGCAGGTCGAGCGGATCGTTCTTCGTGTAGGTGATCGGCTTAAGCTCACCCTTGGCCAGATCCCCGATCATCAACACCGTCATTTGGCCTTCGCCCGCGCCCACATAAGCGATCCGGCTTGCATCCGGCGAAAGGCTCATATGCTCGACATAGGGCCGCGCGCCGAAAATTGCGGCCGCCTTATCAAGCGGCATCGGCGCGGGTTCGGCGGCGAGCGCCGGTACCGAGATGCCCAGCATCAATGCGGCGGCAAGCGTCAGCACCGCCGCGTCATTCCGGATCATGTGATTCCCCCAAAAAGAATGTCTGTAAAAAACAAGAAATTACATATGCATGGACGCGCGCAGGAATGCATCGCTCTGGTCGAGCAATTTCTCCCGTGCCCCGCTGTCGTCGAGGTCGTGGTCGAGCCCCGGGAACACCACCAAGGTGCTGCTCTTGCCCGCTTTGCGCAACGCCGCGTCCATGGCCTTCGATTCCGCGACACTGACATTCAGGTCATGATCGCCATGGAACATAAGCACAGGCGCCTGGATACGGTCGGCATGGCGCGCAGGCGAGCCCTGGCTGACCGTGTCGCCCGATCCAATCTGCTTCGCGACCAGCCAGTAGTTGGTATAGCCCTCGGACTCCCCCTTCACCATGCCGAGATCCGTGACAGGTGCGATCGCCACGACCGCCTTGAACAGCGAAGGCTCGACCACATTGGTCTGGAGCGCGGCATATCCCCCATAGGACCAGCCCACGATCGCAAGCTTCGAGGGATCCGCAATCCCCTCCTTCACCAACCAGCGCCCCGCATCGCAAATGTCGCCCATCGCGGTCTGCCAGCTATGGAAGCCGTTATGTGCGTAGAAGGCATCGCCAAAACCGCTCGATCCGCGATATTCGGGCTGGATCACCGCATAGCCCTTGTGCGCGAAGAACTGGACGAGCCAATCGAAGCCCCATTCGTCGCGATAGTCCGGCCCGCCATGCGGCATCACGATCGCGGGCAAATTCTTGTCCGCGCCTCCGATGGGCAGCGTCAGATAAGCGGGAATGACGGTGCCGTCCGCCGCCTTGAAGGTGATGCTCTTCATCGGCGCCATCGGCAGGTCAGCCAGTTCGGGCCGGTCCTGCAGGATTTCGTTCAGATGGTGCGACGGGCGATCGTACACATAATAATGGCCGGGATCGACATCGCTGCCCGCGAAGACGAGCAGCCGCTGTTCGTCCGCGCTGGCGCCGAGGAAATTGATCAGCGGCGTTTGCGGCAATGCCCGCGCGAGTGACGCCGCCAGCTTCTTGAAGTCGGGGTCGAAATAATCGATCTGACGACGATCGGTCGTATAGGTTGCGCCGATCACCCGGCCATGGCGGCCGATCGTCACGACTTCCTTCACGTCCACATCGGGATTGCTGGCGACGAGGTCGGACTTGAACGTTCCGTCGAGGGCCACGCTGTACAGTGCATCGCGGCCGTTCAGCGATCTGTAGGCGTAGGCGACATTGCGCGTGCCATCCACGGCAACGGGCGTGAATTCGGTGGTGCCGGGCTTGGTACGCGAAAAGGGGCGCCACTGGCGATCGCCCGCCTGGCGATAGACGTAGGAAACCGCGCCGCTGAGCGAGCCTTCATCATCGACCTCATCGGTCTCGCGGATGCGAATATTGCCCTGCCCATCGGAGATATAGTCGCTTGCGCTCTTGTTGGGGCGTTCCACCGAGGTGCCGTGACCCGTGCGCGTGTCGACGCGATCCACCCCCAAGCCATCCTCGTCGAGCCCCGCCGCCGTCCCGCGGTTTTCGCCCGGAACATAGTCCCGAATCATTAGCACCGTGCCATCGCCCGGGCCCCAGTCGATGATCCTGCCGTCATATTGGCTGATCCGGGTCGCATCGCCGCCGGTTCGCTTTCCGATATAGGCGCCATTCTTGCCATCGGCGTCGATGGCTACGGTGCGCGTGTAAGGAATAGGCGGGTCATGTTCGAACAGGACACCATATTCCCGACACGCGATCCTGGTGTCGGAGGCCCAGCCACAGGATTCGATCGCAAGCGGCTTGCCCTCTTCCCGAGCGGCAGGGTGCGTCTCCAGCGTCTCGACATCCTCGATCGCCGCATAGGTGACAAAGCCCGTCCCCGGCGCGACGAACACCACATGCTTGCCGTCCGGCGAGAGATGGATCGCGCGGACCCTTTCCCTTTCCCCGAACAGGCTGGCAAGCGATCTCGAATCCTTCTTGTCGGAAGGTGCAGGATCGGCAGCCGACGCAATTCCAATCCCCCCCAGCGTCATCGTGAAGGCGCAAGCAACAGCGACAGGCTTTAAGCCCAACATGTGATTTTCCCCCGGTTTTCGTGCGCCTAGGCTCCGACAAAACAAACGGCGGGACAAGTGCCGTTGCCACCATTTTCGCAAACTGCCATGGGGCGCTCGCCCACCCTCCGGAGTAAGCTTCACGATGCGCCAGCCCGCCGAATGGACGCCGCACGACGCGGTCTGGATCGGCTTTCCCAGCCATCCGGAACTGTGGAAAGACGATCTCGGCCCTGCTCGTGACGAGGTGGTGGCGTTCGCCCGCGCGGTCCACGCCGACGGGCGCGGCGAGCGTGTGATCCTCGTGGCGGCAGACGAAACATCCGCTTTGGAGGCTAGGCGGCTCGTCGGCGATGCGGCCGAAGTGCAGGTCCAACCCTTCGGCGACATTTGGTTGCGCGACACCGGCGCGATCGTCACGGCCGGGGCCGACGGCCGCCGCGCGGCACGGTTCGGGTTCAATTGGTGGGGCGGCAAATATCACCTGCCGGGCGACGAAGGCGTGGGCGGGCGGTTGGCCGAAGCCGCGGGTTTCACGGTGGACACGCACGATTGGGTGCTGGAGGGCGGCGCGATCGATGTCGACGGCACCGGCCTGGCCGTCACGACCGAACAATGCCTGCTCAATCCCAATCGCAATCCCGGCCTGCTCCGCGCCGATATCGAACGCGGGTTGAAGGCGGGGCTTGGCATCGATCGCGTGTTGTGGCTGGGTGACGGCCTCGCCAATGACCATACCGACGGTCATGTCGACAATCTCGCGCGCTTCGTGGCTCCGGGGAAACTGGCGCTGCCCGAACCCGCGGGCGCGGACGATCCCAATGCAGCCGTTTATTGCGACGCGGCCGAACGTGCGCGTGCCTTTGGCGTCGAGGTGGTGCCGATCCCTTCTCCCGGCCTGGTCGAGGTCGAGGAAGAAGCGATCCCGGCCTCTTACATGAACTTCTACATCGGCAATGCCGCTGTCGTCGTGCCGCAATATGGCGTGCCTAACGATGCCGCCGCCCTCGCCGCGATCGGCGCGCTCTTTCCGGGGCGCGTTGCGATCGGGCTCCGGGCCGACCATATCCTGACCGGTGGGGGCAGCTTCCACTGCATCAGCCAGCAGGTACCGAGCGCATGACCGAGATTACAGTCGCCGCGATCCAGCTCGCCTTCGGCGACGACATCGACGCGAACATCGCCAAGGTAGCGGAACACGTGCGCGAGGCCGCGGCCAAGGGCGCGCAGGTGATCCTGCCGCCCGAATTGTTCGAAGGCCCCTATTTCTGCCGGGTCGAGGACGAGAGCCTGTTCGCCAATGCCAAGCCCACCGCGCAGCATAAGGCGGTGCAGGCGATGCAGAAGCTGGCAGCGGAATTGAATGTCTCGATCCCGACCAGCTTCTTCGAAGCCGATGGCCCGCATCATTACAATTCGCTCGCGATGATCGGCCCCGACGGCAATGTCCAGGGCGTCTATCGCAAGAGTCATATCCCCGACGGGCCGGGCTATGAGGAGAAATTCTATTTTCGCCCGGGCAACACGGGCTTCAAGGTGTGGGACGGACCTGCGAGGCTGGGCGTCGGCATCTGCTGGGACCAATGGTACCCCGAGACCGCGCGCGCGATGATGCTGATGGGCGCGGAAGTCCTCTTCTACCCGACCGCGATCGGCAGCGAGCCGCATGACGAGGGCCTCGATACCGCACGGCTATGGCGCCGCGCGATGGTCGGCCATGCGGTTTCCAACGTCGTGCCGGTCGTCGCCGCCAATCGCGTCGGCACCGAACATGGCCAGACCTTCTATGGCACCAGCTTCATCACCGACGAGCGCGGCGATATCCTCGCCGAGCTCGACCGTGAGGAAGAAGGCGTGATCACTGCGACGTTGGATCTCGACCGGATCAAGCGCCATCGTGCGGCCTTCGGCTTCTTCCGCGACCGCCGCCCGGAACTGTACGGCCGCCTGGTGCAGGATATTTGATGGAACGGATTGCCTGGCTCAACGGAGACTATGTGCCGCTGGCGGAGGCCAAGGTCTCGGCACAGGATCGCGGCTTCCTGTTCGCGGACGGCATTTACGAATTCACCGCCATCCTCGACGGCAAGCTGGTGGACAGCGCGGCACATCTGGCGCGGTTCGAGCGGTCCGCGGCGGGGCTCGATCTCACGCTGCCGATTTCGACGTTGGAGATGGAGGCGGTCCAGCGCGAACTGGTCGTGCGCAACGCGGTTCGGGAAGGCGGCGTCTATTTCCAGTTGACGGGCGGCCCCGCCGAGCGTGACTTCCTCGCGCCTTCGACCGCGCCGACGTTATTCATGTTCACACAGGCGCACGCGGTGATCGACCGTCCGATCCTGAAGACCGGCATTGCGGTGAAGACGATTCCCGATCCACGCTGGGCGCGCCGCGATATCAAGAGCATCATGCTGCTCGGCCAGGTGCTGGCCAAGCGCGAGGCCGCGGCCGCGGGCGCGCAGGAAGCGTGGCTGGTCGACGACGCCGGCTTCGTCACCGAAGGTGCTTCTTCCTCCGCGCTGATCGTCACCGAAGACGGCACATTGGTGACCCGCCCCAACAGCCACGCGATCCTGCCCGGTTGCACGCGGAAGGCAGTCCTGGCGATCGCCGAACGCGATGGGGTCAAGGTGGAGGAACGCCTGTTCACCGTAGCCGAAGCGCGCACCGCGCGTGAGGCGATCCTGACCAGCGCCTCCAACTTCGTGGTGCCGATCACCAGGATCGACGGTGAGCCGGTAGGCGACGGCAAGCCCGGTCCGGTCGCGCAACGGCTGCGCGAACTCTATATCGAAGCAGCGCGGGCAGGCGACTGATGCCCGTCTGGCTGACGGCGCTGGCACTTGCCGCCGCCCCGGCCGCATCCGACGCTTGCGCCTTCGAACCCGCCGACAAGGCCTGGATCGAACAGGCGCTCCGTAATTGGCGCATGAGCGAGGGCATGATCCTCAAGCTCGCGCCGGCGCCGCTGCCAACGATCGTCGCGATCGATGCCTCGTGCATGCATATCGGCAAAGCAGGCCCGGGTACCGCAATCCGCTGGACTTCCACGGCCCATCCGACAGGCGTGGCCACCCTGCCCGACGGCAAGAATGTTCCGATCGGCCCGATCTCTTTCGCGGCGCCCGACAATGGCGCCGCGCGCACGGGCTTTTTCGCGATGAGCCTGCCGTCGGTTTGGCGCGCCTCCGGCGTGACCAGCGAGATCGGCCTCGAACGGCTGATGGATGGCGTCCTGCTGCACGAGCTGATGCACACGCGCCAATTCTATTTCGCCAATCCGGTGCTCGCCGCACTCGGCAAGAAATATCATTTCGGCGACGATATGAGCGACGATTCGCTTCAGGACAAATTCAAGTCCGATCCCGCATACGCCGCGGCCTATCAGGCCGAAACTAGCATGCTCTACGCCGCTGCGAACGCTGCCAGCGACGCGGAAGCGCGCCGCCTGGCAGGCAAGGCGCTGGCGATGATGCGCGCACGCCGGGCGCGCTGGTTCGAGGGCGAGAATGCGCAGTGGGCGCCGCTCGACGACATCTTCCTGACGATGGAAGGCCTTGGCCAGTGGCTGGCTTATGCCTGGTTCGTATCGCCGCACGGCCTCTCGCTCGATCACCAGACCGCCATCGCCGCGGTTCGGCGCAAGCGGAACCGGTGGAGCCAGGACGAAGGATTGGGCCTGTTCCTGGTGATCGACCGGCTGGTCCCGCACTGGCAGAGTTTGGCGTTCGCGAAGCATCCGGCGCTGGCCGAAGCATTGCTGGCGAAGGCCGCGGTTCGGTGGAAATGAGCCACCTTTACGCGATCGGCCTCGGCTCGAACCGACCGCACGGCCGATATGGCCTGCCCGCCAGAATATTGGACGCCGTGCTGGAGGAGCTTCAGCCTGTCGCGGCCTCGGCGATAGTCGAAACGGCGCCGATCGGTCCGTCCCTGCGCGTCTTCGCCAACGCCGCCGCCCTGATCGAGACGAAGCTGTCGCCGCCCGAGTTGCTTCGCCATCTCAAGGCGATCGAACGGCGTTTCGGCCGGCGGCGTGGGCAAAGATGGGGCGCACGCGTGCTCGATCTCGATATATTGCTGTGGTCCGGCGGGCGCTGGTCGAGCGCCACGCTTTCGATCCCTCATCGTCACCTGACCGACCGCCTGTTCGCGCTCGATCCGCTCGGCCAGATCGCGCCCGATTGGAAAATTCCGCGTCACGGCACCGTCCGACAGCATCTCGCACGGTTGACCCGGCCCCGCCCCGTCCATAGGAGCGGTCGCGGTCGGGTCCGTAGCTCAGTCGGTAGAGCAAGCGACTTTTAATCGAGAGGTCCCGGGTTCGAGTCCCGGCGGACCCACCAATCCTCTCCACGCGAGCCTGCTCGACCGATATCTCAAACATCGGCCGTCCCTGCAGTCCAATTTCTGCTTTTGAACATCCCGCGGCGCGCGCGCCAGATCGCAAAATTCGCCGCTTTACCGACTCTCGCGAAGGGTTCAGCTTGATGCGCATGCACAGGAGGGGTCGATGCGTGAAGAAGACAAACGTCTGCACTACGATCTGGGCAATGTCGGCCTGCGCGCGCAGGCTACCGCCGCAGGTCTGCTGCAACTATGCGCCGAACTGCGCGACGCGGGCGTGCTGAGCGAGGATGCGATCGAACGCATCAAGGAACGAATCGCGCGCGATATCACCTTGTCCGCGCCCAAATCGACCACGCCGGACGCCTATAAGCGCGATGTGCGCACACGGCTCGATCGCCTTTTCGCGGGCTGCGAAAGTGTGGGAAGCGCGGACGCGCTCGCTTTCGGTGCGCGCCCGGACTGATCCTCGGCGCTAGCGAAGCTGGCGCAATACCTCAGCGAGCGCCGGACTCGGCGAATAAGGTGGCGTGCGCGAAATATCCGCCCCCGTCTCCCAAAGCACAGGCACCATCTGCCTCGCCAGCGCGCCTTGCACTACGGACAGCATCCAGCGGACACGCGACGCGGATTCCTTTCGCGGATTGGGCGCGAATTCGCCAAGAAAGACCGGAATGTCGTTGCGCCGGGAGAAATCGCGCATCCGATCGAACAGCCCGTTCAGTTCCGCGACATCTTTTTTGCTGCCCCAGGTCGGCTGCATCTTTCCCCAGCTTGCGTCCTCGTCCATCCCGGCGAACGTCCACGGCGTATAATAATGCACGGATATGAACAGCTTGTGCGGAACCGGATCCTTCGGCAGCGGGTAATGGCCGTTGGTGGTCTTGAGGATGTCGGTTGAATAACCGGGGATGACCAGCAACCGGGCCGCATTGTTGCCGCCGCTCTTGCGAACGGTATCGATGAAGAGCTGATTGACGCGCGCCAACGTCGCATAGGCTTTGTCGTCCGAACCCGCACCGTCGAAACTTGTCTCCTCATTCGCGCCTTCGAAGACCAGATGCTGGTCCCGGTCGGCGAGATAGCTGGCAATCTGGCTCCAGTAGCTTTGATACTTCCGCTCCGCCTCGGGGCTGAAGGTGTGATAGGTTTTTGCGAAACGCTTCTCGTCGTCGGAATCGATCCATCCGCCATCCCAGTGGATGTTGACGACGCAAAACATACCCACCGAAGTGATCCAGTCGACAATCCGCCCGACCCGCGCCAGCTTGTCCGGGTCGATCCGGCCATCATGCGCATAAGTGTCCCAGGCGACGGGGAGACGGATGGTCCTGAAGCCCAGTGCGGCCAGCGCTTGGATATAGTCCTTCGTGATCGCCGGATTGCCCCACCCTGTTTCCCAGGTCGTGGTATTGTCGAGTGTGTTGCCGATATTGGTACCGAAACCCATCAGCTTGGCGGCACTCCAGGCATCGAGATCCATGGTCGATGTCTGCGCACCGGAGGGGTCCGCCCCAACAGCGGGACTCATGAAGGGTATCGCCACCGTGGCGGCGAACGCAGCTGTCAGGAGACGCAAACCCTTGAACGACAAGCCCATGCCCACCCCCTCCATCGGCGGAAATCGCAGGACATCCTTAACGACATTCTCCCCCGGCCACTACGGATCATTCCACCGACACCATGCTTACCAGCGTGCGCAACCAGGCGCTCGCCGGATCGGCGGTGAAACGCCGATGCCAGAGCATCACGAGCAGGATCGGGCCGATCGGTTCCGGCGCGCGAAGCACGCGAACGCGATCGGCATAAGGCGAGGCGGCGACGATCCGCTTGGGCACGATCGCGACGAGATCGGTCGTCGCCGCGATCGCGAGCGCTGTTTCGGATTCATAGACGCGCGGTCCGCGTCCGCGCTCCTCGGACGCCAGGATGACGTCTTCGCTCGTCCAGCGCCGCGCAAGCTGGTCGCGCGGACGGCCGGCGCGAAAAGGCTTGGCCGCATAGTCGACCACAATATCCACTCTCCGCTCGGCCAGAAGGACAGCGGGATCATCCAATTGGCCGATCCGCGGATGGTCGGTGGAGACCGCCCAGACAATCTCCTCTTCGAACAGCGGCTGGGTCAGGAAGCGCGCGGCAACCTGCTCGAAGGCACCGATCGCAAGGTCCACCAAGCCGTCGTCGAGATCGTCCGCAAGCGCTTGGTCGACGCTTACCAGTCTCAAGCTGATACCGGGGGCTTCGGAACGGGCCCGGGCGACCAACTGAGGGAAGATCAGCCGCGCGAAATATGGGCCACCGGCAATGGTGAAGCTGCGCTCGCTGGTTGCCGGATCGAAACCGGCGGTGGCAAAGGCCTCGCGGATCGTGACCAAAATATCGTGGATGCGCGGCGCGAGTTCGGTCGCGCGCGCGGTCGGTAACAGTCCGCCCGGGCCGCGCGTGAACAGATCGTCTTCGAACGCATCGCGCAAGCGGGCGAGCGCATGGCTCACCGCCGACTGGGTCAGGCTGAGCCGCGCCGCCGAACGCGTGACGCTACGTTCCTCGTAGAGGATATCGAACAGGCGAAGCAGGTTGAGATCGGGCAGGCGCATGAACTTCATTCATAATGAGGTGGACGCCTCATCATTAGATTTAATTGTGACAACGCACTAGATCGCGCGTTCCATTCCGGGCCAGGTCGGCCCGCCTTCCCGCACGCCCCGAAAGGCTTTCCGCTTGGCCGACGCCGACAGCTCCGCTCCGCGCAAGATGATCGATGGCGAACCGGTGCTCGACAACGGGCCCGCGGCCGAGCCCGCGCCGCAATCCGATCGCCGGAATGTTCGACGCACGCTGTTCATTCTCGGTCCGGTGGTGGCATTGCTGGCCGCGCTGGGATTGTATCTGCACGGCGGTCGATACCAATCGACCGACAACGCCTACATCCAGTCGGAGAAGGTTGGCATCACCGCCAATGTATCGGGCAATGTGATTGCCTTGCTGGTCCACGACAATCAGCATGTCCGTGCCGGCGACATATTGTTCAAGATCGACCCCGCCCCCTTCCAGGCGGCGGTCGCCGAGGCCGCAGCCAAGCTTGCCTCGGCCCGCAGCGAAATCCGCACAGCGCGCGCCAATTACGGGTCGGGCGCATCCGATCTGAAGGCGGCCGAGGACAAACTCCATTTTGCCCAACGCGAGGCGGCGCGACAGAAGGAATTGCTCGCCGAGGGTATTTCGTCCCAGGCGCAATATGACAATGCCGCACTTGCCGCGACGACGGCGGCGCAGCAGATTCAGACGATCCGGCAGCAGAATGCCGGCATCGCCGCCAGCCTGGGCGACAGCCTCAATGGCTCGCTCGACGCCAACGGCACGGTGCGCGCCGCACAGGCCGCGCTCGATCGCGCGCGCCTCAACCTGCAATGGACGGTGGTGCGCGCGCCGCAGGATGGCATCGTCACCAAGGTCGATCAATTGCCCGTCGGCTCCTATGTCGCCGCCTCGCGGCCGGTCTTCACGCTTGTAGGCGAGCGGCTGTGGGTCGAGGCCAATTTCAAGGAAAACCAGCTCAATTACATGCGGCTAGGGCAACGCGCGACGGTCAAGGTCGACGCCTTTCCCGGCGTGACGCTCACCGGCCGTGTCGCAAGCTTCAGCCCTGGCACTGGCAACAGCTTCGCGTTGCTCCCGGCGGAGAATGCGACAGGCAATTGGGTCAAGGTGGTCCAGCGGCTGCCGGTCGAGATCGATCTCGACCGGATACCTGCCGACCTGCCGCTCCACGCCGGTTTGTCGGCGGACGTCTCGGTCGATACCCATCATCACCGGACCTTGTTCGGCAGCAATCCGCGCACGCTCGGAGCGCAAGCGGGCCAGCAATGAGCGTACCCGGACAGGCGGCGCTCAAGGTCAACGCCACCAGCCGCCGGATGATCACCGGCGCGGTGATGGCCGCGACGATCATGAACTCGCTCGACACGACGATCGCCAACGTCGCGCTTCCGCATATCCAGGGCAGCGTCTCGGCCTCGCAAGACCAGATCACCTGGGTGCTGACCAGCTACATCGTTGCGGCGGCGATCATGACGCCGATGACCGGCTGGCTCGCAGGCCGCTTCGGCCAGCGGCGCGTGCTGATGGTGTCGATCTTCGGCTTCACCGTCGCCTCGGGCCTGTGCGGTATCGCCCAGAATCTGGGAGAGATAGTCGGCTTCCGCCTGCTTCAGGGCGTGTTCGGCGCGGCGCTGATCCCGTCGAGCCAGGCGGTCCTGCTCGATATCAATCCGCCCGAACGCCACGGCCAGGCGATGTCGGTCTGGGTGATGGGCGCGATCCTGGGCCCGATCCTCGGGCCAGCGCTCGGCGGCTGGCTTACCGACAATCTCACCTGGCGTTGGGTCTTCTACATCAACCTGCCGGTGGGGGTGCTCGCCTTTTTCGGAATCTCGACCTTCCTTCATGGCGAAGGCCAGGCGCGTTCGGTCAAGCTCGACTTCATCGGCTTCGCCACGCTCGCGCTTGCGATCGGCAGCTTGCAGATGATGCTCGACCGCGGCCAGCAGCAGGACTGGTTTTCCTCGCGCGAGATCGGGATCGAGGCCGGCCTCGCTGCGCTCTTCTTCTACCTGTTCCTGGTCCAGACCTTCACCGCCAAACAGCCCTTCATCAATCCGCGGCTGTTCCTCGACCGGAATTTCCTCGGCTGCTCGATCATCGGCTTCGTGCTTGGCACGGTCCTGTTCGCGGTGCTGTCGCTACTCCCGCCGATGCTCGAAAATCTCATGGGTTATCCGGTGGTGACCACCGGCCTCGTCACCATGCCGCGCGGCATCGGCACGCTTATCTCAACCTTTCTGGTCGGGCGGCTGGTGCGCAAGGTCGACAATCGGCTGCTGATGGCGGTCGGCCTCTTCTTGAGCGCGGCGTCGCTGGTGATGATGAGCCGAATGTCGCTCTTCATGGACGAGCGGCTGGTCATGATTTCGGGCTTCGTCCAGGGACTGGGCACCGGGCTTGTCTTCGTGCCGCTTTCGACCATGGCCTTCGCCACGCTTGACCAGCGCTTCCGCGCGGAAGGCACCGCAATGTTCACTTTGATCCGCAATATCGGATCGGCGATCGGCATCTCCGCCCTGCAGGTGGTCGCGATCCGTAACAATGAGATCGTCCATTCGCGGCTGGTCGAAGGCCTTCGACCCGACAACCCCGCGGTCGCCAACCTGCCCGCCCCCTTCAGCCTGAGCGAAGTCCATGGCATCGCAGCGCTGAACGGCGAGGTTACGCGCCAGGCGGCGATGGTTTCCTATGTCGATGCCTTCTGGTTCCTTTCGATCCTGAGTTTCGGTGCGATCTTCCTCCTGCTGCTCGTGCGCAAGCCCAGGCGCGCGGTCGCCCCTCCTCAGGTGCATATGGAATGAATGTGCGCAATCTTGCCCTGATCGGTCTCGTCGCCTTGCTCACCGGTTGTACGGTCGGGCCCGACTTCAGACACCCCGCCGCGCCGGGCGCCACGACCTATCTTTCACCCGGCGAGAAGGCGGACGTGGCGGCGACTACGGGCAATGCACCGCCACGCTGGTGGACGGCGTTCGAATCGCCCGAGATAGATGCTTTGGTCGATCAGGCGCTCACCAACAATAAGAGCCTCGCCGCGAGCAACGCCACGCTCGAGAAGGCGCATGAGCAATGGCGCGCGATCCGCGGGCAGCAGCTTCCGCAGGTCGACGCCAACACCCGCGTCGATCAGCAGGAGATCAATTTCGCCGCCTACGGCTTCTCGGGCGCCAACCCCGAATTCGCGCTCTATTCGGTCGGCGGCACCGCCTCCTACGATCTCGATCTGTTCGGCCGCCGCCGTCGCCAGACCGAACAGGCGGCAGCGCAGGTAGAATCCCAACAACGCCAGACCGAGGCCGCGCATCTTACCATCGCCGGCGAGGTCGTGACCCAGGCAATCATCATCGCCGCGATCAATTCGCGCATTACGACCGTTCAGGCCCTGATCGGCGATGACCAGAAGAATGTCGACCTCACCGACAAGCGACGCCGCGCGGGCGAAGGCACGTTGGTTCAGGTGCTGACCGCACAAAGCCAGCTCGCCGACGACCAAACCGCCCTGCCCCCGCTCTATCAGCAGCTCAGCCAGGCGACGCATATGCTGGCCCTGCTGTTGGGCGAGGCGCCATCGGATTTCATCGCCCCCCGGATCACGCTCGCCAATCTGACCCTGCCGGGCTCGATCCCGGTCAGCCTGCCGTCCGAACTGATCCATCGCCGTCCCGACATCCTTCAGGCCGAGGCGGACCTGCATAGTGCCACCGCCGCGATCGGGATTGCGCAGGCGCGTATGTATCCGGATATCACCCTGGGTGGGACGCTTGCCCAGGGCAGCCCGCATATCGCCGACGTCCTCAAAAGCAGCTTTCGCGGTTACGATATCTTCGCCGGCTTGACCGCACCGATCTTCCACGGCGGCACGCTCAAGGCGGAGCGGAACGAGGCGGTCGACGAGGCGAAGGCATCGGACGCGCGCTACCAGCAGACGGTGCTCAGCGCCTTCCAGCAGGTCGCGGATCTTTTGACCGCGCTCCAGCACGACCGCGATACGCTCGCCGCCAATAAGCAGGCGATCGACGTCGCAGGCCATGCGCTCCAGCTCTCGCGCCGCAGCTTCGAGGTCGGCAATTCGGGTGTACTCGACATCGTCGATGCGCAGCGGGTCTATCAGCGCGCCGTTTCCGCTTCGGTCGAGGCGTCGGCACGGCAATATCTGGATAGCGCGCAGCTTTTCGTCGCCACCGCCGGCGGGTGGACCGGCGTACCGGCCCACTGATTTGATCCGCTACCGCGGATGATCGTACCGGCCGGCGCCCCAGCCGGCCTCCCAACGGAAGCTCATTTAATGGGAAGCAGGGTGGGAGAGCGGGCTCTCGCGGCAAGCTTCGGCGGATACCGAAGCGCCCCTATAACTAGCGCGTCGCGTTATATTTGAGCTGGTCGTCGGTCAGCTGGAAGCCGATCAGCAACTCGAAATTGGCCTCGTTGATCGCCGCCTTGATCTTGGGATCGGCGAGCGGATCAATCGATGCGTCGGCATCCGACGCCTTGCGCTTGCGGTGCAGACGCGCCTGCGCGACCGCGGGAAGGGTCGCAAGCCGCTTTTCGATGTCGGCACCGGCACCGCCCGAAGCGGTCGCGCGATACTGGCCGTCGGCGAAATGTACCAGAACCTGGCTCTCCTGCTTCGACATGATCTTGGTGCCGGCGCGCATCACGGTCGCGAAATAAGGCAGGATAAGGTCGCGCGCGCCATTGGGGCTTGCGCGGCGTGCGACCACGTCGAACGTCACCTTGGTGTGGACGATATCGCCGCTCTGGTCGCAACTGGTGCGTAAATTGGTGATCGAAGCGGTCACGTCGAGCGCGCGGGCATCCTGGCTCTGCGGCGGGCTGAACAGGCTGACATCGCCGGTATAAGCGGGGATCGCGACCGCCGGGCAGGTCGAGCGCACGACGTTCAGGCCGCCGCTGACGTCGAAATCGTCCTCCGTGCTATGGCAGCTCGCGAGGATCGGGAGCAGGGCAAGGGCGGGGAGCAGACGACGGATCAAGGGCGTATCCTAAGCGGACCAACGTGAGGCGGGCACTCATAGGAAGCGACTATCGCGGGGGCAAGCAATCGCTTAGAGGATTCGCGATGGACGGAGTCACCGCCCCCCTTTCCGACAAGCCTCCGCTCGATCTGCTGATCGCAGCGCCGCGCGGTTTTTGCGCGGGCGTCGATCGCGCGATCCGTATCGTCGAGCTGTCGATCGAGCGGTTCGGCGCGCCCGTCTACGTGCGTCACGAGATCGTACATAATCGCCATGTTGTCGACGCGCTCAAGGCCAAGGGCGCGGTGTTCGTGGAAGAGCTGGAAGAGGTTCCGGACGGCGTACCCGTGGTCTTTTCCGCACATGGCGTGCCCAAGGCGGTGCCGTGCAAGGCAGCGGAACGCGGGCTCGATTATATCGACGCCACCTGCCCGCTCGTGTCCAAGGTGCATCGCCAGGCCGAAAAGCTGGTCGAAGCGGGCCGGCATATCCTGTTCATCGGCCATCGCGGACATCCCGAGGTGATCGGTACGTTCGGCCAGACGGGTCCTGGCACGATGACGCTGATCGAAACCAACCAGGATGCCGAGACGGTCCTGCCCGAAAATCCCGACAATCTCGCCTTCCTGACGCAAACCACGCTTTCGGTCGATGACACCGCCGAGATGGTGGCGACGCTCCAGCGCCGCTTCCCGACGATCCAGGCGCCGCGTGGCGAGGACATTTGCTATGCAACCTCCAACCGTCAGGCCGCGGTCAAGGCAATTGCCGGGCAATGCGACGCGATCTTGGTACTCGGCGCGCCCAATTCGTCCAACTCGGTGCGGCTGGTCGAGGTTGCGGAGCGTGCCGGTACGCGCGCGCGCCTGATTGAGTGCGCATGGGATCTCGACCTCGGCTGGCTTCAGGGCGTCCGCATATTGGGCATCAGCGCAGGCGCCTCGGCCCCCGAAATCCTGGTGCGCGCGCTGATAGATCGGCTCGGCGAGCATTTCGACATTTGCGAGCGCGAGATGAGCGGCCCTGAGGAACTGATGACGTTCAAGCTGCCCCGCACGCTTGTCGCAGCCTGATCAGACCGGGACGGGGCAATGGCGGTCTATACCCAGGTGTCGGCGGAAGCGCTGTCGGAGTTGCTGGAGCTTTATGAGGCGGGGAGCCTCGTCTCGGCCAAAGGCATCGCCGAGGGTGTCGAGAACAGCAATTATCTGGTCGACACGACCGAGAACCGCTTCATCCTGACCTTGTATGAGAAGCGCGTCGACAGCGCCGATCTGCCCTTTTTCATGGCTCTGCTCGATCATCTCGCCGGCAAGGGGCTCCCCGTGCCCCGCGCCATCCGCGATCGTGCCGGCCGCCAGGTCCAGGAGGTGGCGGGACGGCCGGCCTGCCTGATCGAATTCCTGCCCGGCGTCTCGGTCAGCTACCCCACTGCCGCCCAATCGCGCGCGGCCGGGGCCGCGCTGGGGCAGATGCATACCGCGCTCGCCGACTTCACGGGGGAAAGACCAAACGCACTGGGTCTTGCGGGATGGCGCGCGCTCGCCGACCGGTGCGGTCCCGATCTGGACCGGATTTCGGCTGGCCTTGGCCAGCGCATCGCGGACGAACTGGCCTGGCTGGACGGCAATTGGCCGACTGATCTCGCGCGATCGGTGATCCATGCCGATCTCTTTCCCGACAATGTGCTCATGCGCGGCGCCAACGTGACCGGCATGATCGATTTCTATTTCGCTTGCAGCGACGTGCGCGCCTGGGACGTGGCGGTGACGCACAGCGCCTGGTGTTTCGAGGGTGACGGCACCGGCTTCCACCCCGAACGCGCCGCGGGATTGATCGCAGGCTATGAGGAAACTTTCGGCTTGTCGCCCGAAGAGCGGGCCGCCTTCCCCGCGCTAGCGCGTGGCTCCTGCCTGCGCTTTCTGCTGACGCGCGCCTGGGACTGGCTCAACACGCCCGCCGACGCAATGGTGACGCGCAAGGATCCGCTCGCTTTCCTTCGCCGGCTCGATTTCTACCGCGACGCCGCGCCGGAGAGTCTGGGCCTATGAGTGAGCTGACCCTCGTTCATCTGGCGACCGATGGCGCGTGCAAGGGAAATCCGGGCCCGGGCGGCTGGGCCGCTGTGATCCGCGCGGGCGACAAGGAAAAAGAGCTATCGGGCGGCGAAAAGCTGACGACGAACAACCGGATGGAGCTGACTGCCGCGATCAAGGGGCTGGAAGCCCTCAAGCGCCCTTGCCGCGTCGTCTTGTCGACCGACAGCCGCTACGTGATGGACGGGCTCACCAAATGGCTCGCGGGCTGGCAGCGCAATGGATGGAAAACCGCCGCCAGGCAGCCGGTCAAGAATGCCGATCTCTGGCAAGAGCTCGTGGTCGCCGCCGCACCGCACCGCATCCGTTGGGAATGGGTCAAGGGCCATGCCGGCCATCCCGAGAATGAGCGCGCCGACAAGCTCGCCAGCGACGCCGCGATCGCCGCCGGCCGCGATTTGTAAACCAGGGCACATTTTGTCCAAATTCCGGGGATAAGTATTCCGACTCCCGACCACAATTTGTCTAAATACGCCTCATCCTTTGTTAGCGATCGATGCTGCTACAGGCAGCCCGCCTCACCAACCGTCGGCCGCAGCTTCGATAAGCGAGACGATCATGGCGTTGACGGGTGTGGCTATTCCATGTTTCGCACCAAGCCGTACGATCACGCCGTTGCGCGCGTCGAGCTCCATCGGGCGGCCGGCGGCGCGATCCGCGTGGAGCGAATTGACCGAATCGCGGGGCGCCGCGCGATAGTTTGCGATCACCTCCGCGGGCAGGTCATCACTTAACCTGGCGCCCTCCGCCCTTCCGACCGCCACGCACTCGCGAACCATTGCGCGTTGAATTTCCGCGATATCGTCTCGCCACGCAATCCCGCCTGGCCGAAGCGTCAGGGCGGAAACCGCCCCCGCGCAGTTGAGTGCCAATTTGGTCCACGCCACAGTGGTGAAGTCTCGCGTGGTCGAAACCGCGATCGGCGTATGTGCGAACAATGCTGCGAAAGCGCGGCCGTCTTCGCCATGCGGCACGACGATCGTCCCCATCCGGCGCTGGCGGATGCGCCCTGGCGCCCCTCGTTCTGCGGGAATATCGACGACGGCAGGAACGATCCGCTGCGCCGGGACGAACGGCGCGAAACGGGCCACATGCTCGACGCCATTCTGAAGCACGGCAACGCGCGTATCCGGCCCGATCTGGCGCGCAAGCCAGGCTGATGTGGCGGCGGCATCATAGGTCTTCGTCGCGACCAGTACCCAATCCACCGGCCTGGCCTGCCGGGGGTCCGTCAGTACGATCGGGTTTACTTCTATGCATCCCGAAGGGGTTTCCACGACAAGTCGATCAAGCGGGGTGCGCGCGCAAAGCGTCACCTCATTGCCGGGCGATTGATCAAGCCATGCGGCAACGACGCCGCCGACGGCACCGGGTCCGATCAGGGCGATCCGAGCCTGCATTCAGAAGCGGGACAGCGCCTGGAGCGCGCGAGTCGGCCGCGATGAAGCGGCGTCAGGGATTGCCTCGCCGGGTTGCCGCCGAACGCTGGCGACGCAAGCCAGTCTGCCGCCCGATTGCAGGTCCAGCCCGCTCATCGTGCGAGCCATCCTCCGTCGACGGCGAGGATATGGCCAGTGACATAATTGGAAGCCTGGGAGGCGAGGAAGACGACCGCTCCGCCGAGATCCTCCGGGCTTTCCCAGCGTCCGGCCGGAATGCGGCCGAGGATCGCCCCGGTGCCAGACGCGATGGAGACATTGCGAAACGAAGGCTGATTGCACCTCGGCTCAGGCCTCTAGCCTCGCCGGCTGCAGCCGCGGCGAGAGCAGATGGATGCAGATCAGCGCGATGAAGTAGGAGCCGCCCGCCACCGCGAAGATCGGCGCATAAGTACCGAGGCTGTCGAGCACCTTGCCGATATACATGGAAAAGAGCATCCCCCCGAGCGCACCGACCGTGCCGCCGATGCCGATCACCGAACCAACGGCGAAACGCGGGAAGGTATCCGACGGGATCGTGTAGACATTGGCCGAGAAGGCCTGATGCCCTGCCGCGGCGATGCCGATGATCAGCACGTTGAGCCACAGATTGTCGATATATTGCGAGAGCACTACTGGCAGGATGCAGACAGCGCAGATCAGCATCGTCAGCTTGCGCGCCTTGTTCGGCGTCGCGCCCGCACGGATCATCCGCCCCGAAAGCCAACCGCCGGCAACGCTTCCGAGGTCCGACAGCAGGTAGATGGCCGCGATCGGCAATCCGAAGCCGACGAGGTTCAGCTGATATTTGTCGTGCAGGTAGGAGGGCAGCCAGAAGAGGTAGAACCACCAGATCGGATCGATGAAGAATTTGCCCAGCGCGAAGGCCCAGGTTTCGCGCTTGCCGAGCAGCCTGAACCAAAGGCCCTTCACCGCCACCAGGGGATCGACCGCGTCCTGCCGGATATAAGCAAGCTCCGCCGCGCCGACGCGGCCATGGTCGTCCGGCTCGCGATAGAGCGCCAGCCAGGCCACGACCCACAGCAGGCCGAGCACCCCGGTGACCACGAAGGTCATGCGCCAGCCATAGCTTAGCGCGATCGCCGGAACGATCAGCGGCGTCAGGATCGCGCCGACGTTGGAGCCGGCATTGAACACGCCGATCGCGAGCGCACGCTCTTTCTGTGGAAACCACTGGGTCACCGCCTTCACTCCCGCCGGGAAGTTGCCGGACTCGCCGATCCCCAGACCGAAGCGCGCCATCGCGAACTGGCCGATCGACCTCACGCCGCCATGCAGCACGTGGAACAAGGTCCAGATACCGACCGCGATCGCATAGCCGAACCGCGCACCGATCCTGTCGACGATCTTGCCGAAGCCGAGATAGCCGATCGCATAAGCGAGCTGGAAATAGACCACGATCTGGGCATAGTCGCCCGGGCTCCAGTGGAATTCCGGGCGCAGATAATCGGGCTCAAGCACGCCGATCATCTGCCGGTCGACATAGTTGATAGCGGTTGCCGCGAACAGCAAAGCGCAGATCACCCAGCGATAGCGGCCGACCCGCTCCGCGGCGGCCGCTACGCCAGGCCGTCCCGTCTCGTTCGTCGCCATGTCATCCTCTCCGCTGGGTTCAAGCGGTCTTCGCCGCCTCGATGGTGCAGGTAACTGCCAGATCATTACCGAACCGCGCCACAATCTTCTGGCCGGGCCGAACCTCATGCACGCCGGTGACCGCGCCTGTCGATACCCAGCTTCCCGCCGGCAGCGCGATGCCACGCCGCCCGAGCAGCTCGAGCAAAAAGCGCACCGCGCCCACCGCCCCGTCAAGCATCGTCTCCGTCGTCCCATAGCCGACCTCGACCCCGTCCACTGCAAGCGTGACCGGCCAGCGTTCGAACCCGCTCTGGCGCCAGTCGGCAATGCCGCCGCCCACCACGAGCCCATTGTTGTTGCCGAAGTCGGAGGCGGTGACGGCCGGACCATGGGCATTGATGCCGGGGAAAGGCGAGCTTGCAATCTCGATCCCGACATGGACCGCGTCGATCAGATTCGCTGTCTCGTCGATCGTATAGCCGCGTTGACGGGGCGGCACGTCGCGGCCGAGGCGAAGCAGGAATTCTGCCTCCGCGGCGCCGAAGCCACCGGCGAACACGGGCATCGCCACCGGCCGTCCATCATAGTCACGCACGAAGCGCGCGAAGATCGGTCCGGCTAGGCGATCCACGTCATATCCGGGGAGGTCGGCCTCGGCGATGCGCCCTACCTTCCACCCAATGACGCGGTCGCCATCCTCGGTGATGGCGAGATCCTGGATGCGATAGGCCGCTTCGAGACTTTGCGGGAATGGCCCCGGATAGGTGATCGGCGATTCGGCTGCATTTCGCGCAGCCACGAAAGCGCGCGCAATCCCCTGCGGATCGTGCGCGTTTGCCGGCTTCTTCCCCTCGACACTCGATTGCATGCGATTCGATTAAGGGAAACCGGTGTCAACCGCAAGCGCGTCCGCAGCGGAACGGCGCGACAGCAGGCGCGCGGCGCGTTATGCTGAAGAATAACGAGACCGGCAGGGGACAAATGGCCAAGCCCACGATCAACGATATCGCACGTCTGGCGGGGGTGTCGAAGAAGACGGTGAGCCGCGTCATCAACCGGTCTCCCCTGCTCAATGACGAGACGCGCAATCGGGTCGAGAGAGTGATCCGTGAGACCGGCTACGTCCCCAACCCGCAGGCACGTGCTTTGGCGTTGCGCCGAAATTTCCTGGTGGGTCTGATCCACGACAATCCGAGCGCCCAGACCGTGCTGAACGTGCAGCAGGGCATATTGGGCGCGCTGCGCGATACCGAGTTCGAAATGGTGGTGCGACCGGTCGATCGCGGATCGGCGACGATGCTGACCGATATAGGCGACTTCATATCGCGCCAGCGTCCGTTCGGCGTGATCCTGCTGCCGCCCATTTCCGAAAATGACCAGCTGGCTGAACTCTGCCGTGAGCTTGGCTGCCGCTACGTCCGCATGGGCTCCGCGCAGCTGGACGCGCCGCAAAATATGGTTGCGTCCAACGACAGGCAGGCGGTGACCGAAGCGACGCGCTATTTGATCGCACAGGGTCATCGCCGCATCGGCCTGATCAGCGGTCCACATGGATTCCGCTCGGCGCGCGAACGTCGCCAGGGCTTCGAGGATGCCCTGGGCGAGGCGGGGATCAAACTGCCGCGCAGCCTGATCGCCGACGGCAATTACACGTTCGAAAGCGGCGTCGCCGCGACACAGAGCCTGCTCGATGTGTCGCCGCGTCCGACCGCGATCTTTGCCAGCAATGACGATATGGCGGCGGGCGTCCTGTTCGCCGCACGCCAGCGCGGTTTTTCGGTCCCCGAGCAATTGTCGATCGTTGGCTTTGATGACCAACCCCTCGCCGGGCGGCTATGGCCGCCGCTGACGACAGTCCACTGGCCGATGAAAGCGATGGGTCGTTCGGCCGCGCTGAAGCTGATCACCGGCATGATCGACGATGATGACGAGGCCGAGGAGCCGTCGATGTTCCTGTCGACGCTCGTCAAGCGCGGATCAGTCGCGGCGCCGGAGGCGTGACCGATCCGGCTTGCATGGCAATTTGACACCGGTTACCAGAAAGCGTTGGAGGCCTCATGTTCGACAAAACCTATTACGCTACCCACCCCGACATGATGGAATGCGTCAGCAACGAGGAGTTGCGCGACCGTTACCTGATCACAGATCTGTTCCGCGAAGGCGAGTGCGTGCTCAACTATACACACGCCGACCGCTTCGTGATCGGCGGCGTGCTGGTCGGCAATGCACCGGTGAAGCTTCCCGACCAGACCGAGCCGCCGAGCGCGGCGGGCCACCCTTTCCTGGAGCGGCGGGAACTTGCGGTCGTGAATGTCGGCAGCGTCGAAGGTACGGTCATGGTCGACGGAGAGAGCTTCACGCTCGCCAACAAGGATTGCCTCTACGTCACGATGGGGGCGAAGGACGTCCAGTTTTCCGGCCCGGGCGCGCGTTTCTACCTTGCCTCCTGCCCGGCGCATAAGGCCTTCCGGACGCGCAAGCTGGGAATAGCCGATGCCAATGCGCTCGAGCGCGGCAGCCTCGCGGAATCGAATGAACGGACCATCTACCAGCTCGTCATCCCCGGCGTGTGCGATTCGGCGCAACTGGTCATGGGTTTGACCGTGCTCAAGCCCGGCAGCGTCTGGAACACGATGCCGCCCCACATTCATGAGCGGCGCAGCGAGATCTATTTCTACTTCGAGCTGGACGGGCCGAACGATCGCGTCTTCCACTATATGGGCGAAGGCGAAGCGATGCGGCACATCGTCATCGCGAATGAGGAAGCGGTGATCTCACCGCCCTGGTCGATCCACATGGGGTCCGGCACCCGGGCCTACGCCTTCATCTGGGCGATGGCGGGCGAGAACCAGGATTATACCGACATGAACGTGCTCGACATCTGCCAACTGGCCTGAATTGCGCCCTCCCCTCTGCGGGAGGGAGAGGAGGAAGAGTGAACAACCCCTTCGATCTTTCGGGTAAGGTAGCGGTGGTGACGGGCGCGAACACCGGTATCGGCCAGGCAATCGCGCTTGCGCTGGCCGGCGCCGGCGCGGACATTGCCGCCGTCGGCCGCACGCCGGCCGAGGAGACCGCGGCGCGGGTGGATGCGCTCGGCCGGCGGGCGGAGGTCATCCCGGCTGACCTGTCGACGATCGAGCCGGTGCAGCGCGTGGTCGACCAGACGTTGGAGCGGCTCGGCCGCCTCGACATCCTCGTCAACAATGCCGGTATCATCCGCCGGGCGGATGCGGTCGACTTCAGCGAAGAAGACTGGGATGCGGTGATCGACACCAATCTGAAGTCGGTCTTCTTCCTGTGCCAGGCGGCCGGGCGCCACATGATCGCCCAAGGCGCGGGCAAGATCATCAACATCGCCTCGATGCTGACCTTCCAGGGCGGGATCAGGGTACCGAGCTATACCGCGGCCAAATCGGGGATCGGCGGCCTCACCAAGCTGCTCGCCAACGAATGGGCGGGAAAAGGCGTGCAGGTGAATGCGATCGCCCCCGGCTATATCGCCACCAACAACACCGCCGCGCTGCAGGCGGACGAGAACCGCAACAAGGCGATCCTGGATCGCATTCCGGCCGGACGCTGGGGCGACCCGCAAGACCTCGGCGGCGCCGCGGTCTTCCTCGCCTCCCCAGCCTCAAACTATGTCACCGGCCATATCCTCGCCGTCGACGGAGGATGGCTCGCTCGATGAAAAGCGGGGTGGATCGGCGCACGCTCCTGGCGAGCGGCGTTGCCGCGCTCGCCGCTTCCACGACGCTCAAAGCCGCTCCTGCCTCGTCGGTAGTGCGTACGCGCGCCGGGCCGGTGCGCGGAACGATCGAGGACAGGCTGCATGTCTTTCGCGGCCTGCGTTACGGCCAGGACACGAGGGAACTCCGCTTCCAGGCGCCGCTGGCGCCGACGCCGTGGTCCGACATCGCAGATGCGACCGACTTCGCCGCATCCTGCCCGCAAAAGGAAGGCAGAATCGGACCGACGAGCGAGGATTGCCTTTTCCTCAATCTGTGGACGCCGGGGCCGCATCCGCGCGCCAAGCGGCCGGTCATGGTCTATATCCATGGCGGGGCCTATTCGACCGGAACGGTTGTCACGCCGCTCAACGATGGGCGCCATCTCGCCGCCAAGGGCGACGTGGTGGTGGTCACGGTCAATCATCGATTGAATGCGCTCGGCTATCTCTATCTTGCGCGGCTCGATTCGCGATTTCCGGAGAGCGGCAATGTCGGCCAGCTCGACCTGATCCTCGCGCTGCAATGGGTGCGCGACAATATCGCGGCATTTGGTGGCGACCCGAATTGCGTGATGGTGTTCGGCCAGTCGGGCGGAGGCGCCAAGATCGCGACATTGATGGGCACGCCGCTGGCCAAGGGCCTGTTCGATCGCGCAACCACGATGAGCGGGCAGCAGGTCACCGCGTCAGGCCCGCTCAACGCGACGCTCCGCGCACAAGCCTATCTCAGGAAGCTCGGCACCTGGGACGTTGGCCGGCTTCTCGAAATGCCGATCGGGCACCTCATCGACGCGCTCGACGCGGACGACCCGATCCTCGCTTCGGGCGGGCTCTATTTCGGCCCGGTGCTCGATCAGCGCATCTTGCTGCGCCACCCCTTCTATCCCGACGCCAACCCGCAGGGGCTCGGCATCCCGATGATGCTGGGGAACATGCATGACGAGACGCGCGCCTTCATCCCCGAGACAAGCAAGGCGGTACAGGGGATCAACTGGGACAATCTTGCCGATCGGCTGGCGCCGGAGCTTCGGATCGATATCCTCCCCGAATATGTCGTGCAGCGCTACCGCGCTCTCTTCCCCAACTATACGCCGCTGCAGATCTTCTATGCGGCCACCGCCGCCGGACGGAGCTGGCGCGGACAGGTGATCGAAGCGGAGGAGCGTGCCAAGGCGGGTGCGCCCGCCTTCGTCTACCAGGTGAACTATGTCTCGCCGCAGAATCCCGCGCACGGCACGCCGCACACGATGGATATCCCGCTCGCCTTCGGCACGCTCGACGCGCCAGGATCGCCGTCCGGCACTGGACCCGAGGCCGAACGCGCGAGTGCGCATGTGATGGGTGCCTTCCTGGCCTTCGCGCGCACCGGGGATCCCAATCACACCGGCCTGCCGCACTGGCCAAGATATGATCTCAAGACGCGCGGGACGATGATCTTCAATACCGTTCCGCATGTCGCCAACGATCCGCGCCGGGCCGAGCGCTTGCTCTTTGCCGAAGTGCCCTACATCCAGCCCGGCACCTGATGGCTGCGATCGACCGCCGCAGTTTGATCGCGGGTGGGGCATTGCTCGCGATCGGCGCCGCTGGTCCCGAAGCCGGTGCGCGCGCGAGATTGGACGAGGCGGCCGGGCTGCCGCCCGCCGAGCGGCTGGCTGCCTTGCGCAGGATCGACCCGAAAGGCCTGCCGCGCGGCGCATGGCTCGACGTGGCGGCGGCGGTGCGCGGCGCGGACCTGGAGGCGCGGATCGCCGTCGCGCCGACCGCGGCGATGCGCTATCCGCTTCAGCTCGCCCTGAATGCGGGCTGGGACATCAGCCCGTCGGGGGCGCACCTGCGCGGTCTTGCCGTGGTGAAGGCATTGACCGCGCGCACCGATGAATTGCTGCGAGGGCAGAGGCTCCAGAACGGCGGCGTCGCCGAGCGGCTGCGCAGCCTCGCGCGCGATCCGCGCTACCTCTATCCGGACGACGACACGGGCAAGGATCGCGCGGTCGCCGACATGAATCGCTGGCTGGCTGCCGCGCAGGGCAAGCTGCGCATGCTGTTCAAGACGATCCCGCTCGACGCTTATTTCGCGAAGGTCGTACGCATGACACCGGTCGAGGATGCGAGCGGCAAGGCGGGATATCGCACCTTGCCATCGGGCGAGGATCACGGGACCTATCATGTCGACCTGCACCGGATCCGCCAGCGCCCGAGCTGGTCGCTGCCCAGTGTGGTCCATCACGAGACCATTCCCGGGCATCTGATCCAGCTTCCGATGCAGGCGAATGCCGATCCCCATCCGCTGCGGCTGAAGGCGGCGCCGGGTTTCGTCGAAGGCTGGGCGATCTATGCCGAGCAGCTTGCGGCCGAGTCGGGGGCCTATTCCGCCGATCCGCTCGCCGAGATCGGTTACCTCCAATGGATGCTATTCCGGCTGGGACGGCTGCTGATCGACACCGGAATCAACCATCTCGGCTGGTCCCGCGACGAGGCATTGGCCTTTCTGCGCGATTGCCAGGGCGATCCCGTCATCTTCGCGCCGTTCGAGAAGGATGTGGACCGGGCCGTGGCCGAGCCGGGGATGCTGGCGGGGCAGGCATTGGTCTGGTTGGGGATGGTCGATCTTCGCCGAAACCGGACCCGCGGCGCGCAACTGCAGGCTTTTCACGACCGCCTGCTTGCGGATGGCGCCGCGCCGCTCACGCTCCTCGCCTAAGGAGAAATGCCCTGCGCATGCCATGTTTGGCAATGAATTGACACCGGTTACCAAATGAGCTTTATTCAACGAAAGCCAAAAGGCGAACCGCGCCCAAAGGAGCGGTGAGAAGAGGGAGTTTGGGATGATCAACGGGGGTAATACGTCCATCTGGCGCACTGGCGCCTCGATCGCAGCGCTCGCGACCGCGATTTCGGCCGCTCCGACCTTCGCGCAGGCAACGCCGGCGGCGACTGCCGACGCCGATACGGCAACAGCCCAGGAAATCGTTGTCACCGGTTTCCGCAGCAGCCTCGCCAAAGCGCTCAACATCAAGAAGGACGCGGATACCGCGATCGATTCGATCCTGGCGGAAGACATCGGCAAATTCCCCGACCTCAACCTGTCCGAGTCGATCCAGCGCATCCCGGGCGTGGCGCTGGCGCGCGATGCGGGCGAGGGGCGCGAAATCTCCGTGCGCGGCCTGGGCGCACAATTCACGCGTGTCCGCATCAACGGGATGGAGGCGCTTGCCACCACCGGCTCGGCGGATTCGTCGGGCGGCACCAACCGCGGCCGCAGCTTCGACTTCAATGTCTTTGCCTCGGACCTCTTCAACGAGATTTCGGTGCGTAAGACCGCCGACGCGCAGACCGAGGAAGGGTCGCTCGGCGCGACCGTCGACCTGCGCACCGCGCGGCCATTCGACTATAAGGGCTTCACCATCGCGGCCTCGGCGCAGGGCAGCTACAACGACATGGCGAAGAAGGCCGACCCGCGCGGCGCCTTCATGATCGCGGACCAGACCGCCGACGGACGGTTCGGCGCGCTATTCTCGATCGCGTACACCAAGCGCGACATCATCGAGCAGGGCTATTCGACCGTGCGGTGGGCCAAGGGCTCATCCTTCGCGCCGGGCTTCGAAAGCGCGCTCGGCAGCCAGTGCGTCAATGTCGGCACCAACGGTGCGAGCGGTACGGTCGTGTCGCCCGCGCCCGCCAATTGCGTCGCGGCGGACGCCGCGCTGCACCCGCGCTTCCCGCGTTACGATTATTATATCGACAACGAGAAACGACTGGGTGCGACCGCGTCCTTCCAGTTCCGTCCGACCGACAATACGCTGATCAGCCTTGACGGCCTCTATGCCGATTTCAAGGCGCAGCGCGAGGAGCGCTATCTGGAGGCACCCTCGTTCAGCGTCGCGGGCAATTGCACGGCCACCTCGCGCCTCACCAATTGCGGCATTGCCGATACCGATGTGACCGCGATGAACATAAACAGCCAGGGGATCATGACCTCAGGCACGTTCAATGATGTCGATCTGCGCGTCGAGAACCGGCTCGATCATCTCGACACCAAGTTCAAGCAGATCACGCTGGAGGGATCGCAGAAGCTCGGGCGGCTGACGCTCAATGCGATGGGCGGCTGGTCGAGCTCGGATCACGAGAATCCGATCCAGAACACGGTCACGCTCGATATGTACAATGTCGACGGCTACAGCTTCGACTATACCGACCAGAACCATCCGATCTTCAATTTCGGAAACGCCAATCTGACCAGCAATGCCAACTGTCCGACGCCCACGTCGAGCGGCTGTTGGCAGTTGAGCCAACTCCGCCTGCGCGCGGCCGGCGCCAAGAACACTTATTATACGGGCCAGTTCGACGCGGCGTGGGAAGCGGCCGATGGCCTCACACTCAAGGCGGGCTACGATTACAAGAAATATACGTTCGTCACGCACGAATATCGCCGCTCGAACGGCACCACCTCCAACCAGGAGACGGTGATCCCGGCGGCGGTCGCGGCGACCCCGCTGTCGCAATATACGCACGTGATCTCGATCGGCGGGGTGAGCTTCCTCGACGCGGATTATCGTGTCGCGCAGGACGTGTTCAAGCTGACCGATCCGACCGTCTATAACAGCGCGTTCAAGCTCGGGCCGGAACCCGCGCTCGGCAACAATGGCCGGGTCGGCGAGTCCGACAATGCCGGTTATGTGCAGGCCGACTTCAAGCATGAGTTCGGCGGCGTGGTCATTCGCGGCAATATCGGCGAACGCTATGTCCAGACCTCCCAGAGCTCGACCGGCTACGGCTTTGTCGGGGGCGCATTGCAGTCGGTCACCACCGGGCGGAAATATCACGACTGGTTGCCGGCCGCGAACCTCGTGATCCAGCCGAGCGACAAGCTGATCTTCCGTCTGGCGGCGGCGGACGTGATCGCGCGCCCGAACCTGACCCAGCTGACGCCGGGCGTTTCGGTGTCGGTGTCGGGTGCGACGCGCAGCGTGACGGTCGGTAACCCGGACCTCGATCCGTTCAAGGCGCGGACCTACGATGCGTCGGTCGAATGGTATTTCGCGCCGGGTTCGCTCCTGTCGCTGGCCTTGTTCCAGAAGGACATCAAGACCTTCGTTCAGACTCAGAGCTCGACCGGCACCTTCACCGGCAATCCCTTCGGTCTGCCCGACAGCCTGGCGATCGCGGCGTGCGGTAATCTCTATCCCGCGACCTGCGGTCCGGCGCAGAACAACTGGACCTTCAGCTTCCCGGCCAACACGCCAGGCGGCAAGCTGCGCGGCTTCGAGATCAACTATCAGCAGCCGTTCAAATTCCTGCCGGGGCTGCTCGGCAATACCGGCGTGCTGCTCAACTACACGCGCGTTACCTCGAAGATCAATTATCTCAACGGTGCGGGCGTGGTGGTGGTGCGGACCGACCTCACCAACCTGTCCAAGAACTCGGCCAACGCCACGCTCTATTACGAGGACAAGTTCCTGAGCGCGCGTGTGTCGGGCGCCTATCGCAGCAAATATCTGACGACGGTGCCGGGTACCGAGGTCGGCACGACCGTGCAGGGCACGGCGAGCACCTTCAACCTCGACGCCTCGATCCAGCTGACGCTGACGCGCCAGATCAAGCTGACGTTCGAGGGCATCAACCTGACCAACGAGGCGCAGGACCAGTATATCGAACCGGGCGACCTGCAATCGGTCTATCACAAGACCGGCCGCGAATTCCTCGCCGGCGTGCGCTTCAACCTCTGATCCTCCCTTGGCGGGCGGCGCGGACTTCGGTTCGCGCCGCCTTTTTTTGCGTCTGGAGTCGGTCGGCTGGTTGTGCGTCATTGCGAGCGGAGCCAAGCAATCCAGCGCCGGCGGCGGCCTGAATTGCTTCTGCGCTCGCAATGACTCCGCCTAGTGAGAGAGCGGCACCGCGTTATTGAGCTGGGTGATCTCGGCCGCGTCATTGGCGAGCTTCACCGTGACGCGCGCCGCGCCGGCCGGAACCTTCAGCGTCACCGTCGCGATGTGCGGCACCAGGTCGCGCGGTGCGGCGATCGGCGGGATGGGGGCGGTCGCAAGCGCGTGACCCGCGGCATCCTCGACCGTCGCCACACCGGCAGGCGCATCCACCGAACCCAGGCTGTGGACGGTAAGGCGCAGAGTGCGGCCCGACAGTTTCAGGTCGTCGACGCCGATACCGATATCGGGGCGCTGGTCGGTCGGTTGGCCGGGTGCGATCAGGCTGAAGTCGAGCATGGTGGTCACGAGCGGGGCGAAGCTGATCCGGGTCGAGGCCGAACGTTCGAGGGTGAGTTCGCTGCTCACCCCGTTGGCGTCGGTCATGCGCCAGCGGCCGCCGGTTACCGCCCAGGCGGTCATGGTCGCCGCCTGCGGCTGATCGGACGTGTTGTAGGCGATCACCTTGAAATGATCGCGCGTCGCGCCGGGCAGCAGGATCGCGACCTGCTCGGCCGCGCCCGGTGTGTCGAACCGCCAGGAAACGGTGTTGCCCGGATAGGTCTGGTTGCGCTTGAGCGCGATCCCGCCGAGCCGCTCGCGCTGCAGGATCTCATTGGGCTGCTCTACCCGATCCGACCACCAATGGCCTTCCGTGTACATGTACATGTGGCGCAACTTGTCCTGGATCGCGTTGCCATGGAGCGCCTCGAGCGGTTTCACGTCGCCGGTCGCGTTCCAGGCGGCATATTGGCCGAAATCGCCTTTCGCCGGCTTGGCCGCAAACAGCCTCGCAAGCTCCGGATCGGCGCTGGCCAGGGCCGAGGGATTCTCGTTCATCTCAGCTACCACGCCCGCGCCGCTCGTGACCACCCGGCCTTCCAGCGGGCGCAGATACCTGACGTCGCCGGTGAAGCGGAACGCGGCCAGCGCCGATTGCAGCGGAGTCGTGACCCCGCCGCCGTCGCCGACGCGCTCGGCATCGGTGCGCCAGTTGATCTCATTAGGATAGGTCCAATGCCCGTCGGGCGTCTGTTTGCCGTGCGCCATCCAGCCGTCGATCACGCCCGTCACGAGCCCGCGCGCCGTGGGATTGCCGTTATAGATGCCCATCAGGATAGGGGCGTGCATCACGGTGAAGCTGTAGGGCTTCTGCCATTCCCACGGTCCCTCGCGATAGACGATGCGCCCGCCATACCAGTTGGACGCGAAATGCATGTGGCCCGCGGGGTTGACAGTGACGATGCTGGTGAGCGCCTTCACCGTCGTCATCAGCCGCTCGATCGACTTGGGTTCGCCCCAATTCAGGTAGAGCCGTTCAGCGTCGGTATTGAGCCCTTCCTCATAGGCATGGAGCTCGTCGGTGGTGATATAACCGAGCCCATTGACGCGCATGCCATTCTTGTAAACGGCATCCGACAGCGCCTTGAGCGAGGCGTTGATCTTGTCGGGCTCGACCCCCATCAGCGCAAGCCCGGGCCATTGCTCGGTAAGGTCGACATCGTCCGAAATGCCGCCGCCGAAATCGCCATAGGGAACCTGGCGCTGGTCGATCCACCAATCGACGAATTGCTTGACCAGCTTGAGGTCCTCCAGCTGGCGGAAGGCCCAGAGCGGCACGCCCGGAGTCGGCTGCGGTTCGGGCATGACCGGTGAGGATTGGGCGTTGTAGCTGATGTCCTGCCAATAGAGCCGGCCCTGCAGATTATCCGGGTCGACGCGCAGCAGATCGCTGATCTCGGCATAAAGCCGGCGATAGAGCGCCTCGCGTTTCGACGCGGTATGCTCCTCGACCAGGAAACCCCAATTATCCTTCACCTGGTTGAAGCGGTCGGCGATATGCTCGACTTTGGCGACTTCCCGATCCTTGAACACCAGGCGGATCTTCATCCCATCGACCGCCTTCGCGCCGAAATCCGGCGCGGCGGACGCGATGCTGAGATAGAGCGGATCATTGGTGAGGATGCGGTCGCGCAGATCGAGCCAGAGCGTGCGCGCCTCGTGCGGGCGGACCGAGACCTGGACATCGATCATGTCGCGCATCGGCCAGATCGGGTCCTTCACGCGGATGTCGAGCGGGATCAGTCCGTTGCCGTCGGGCGTGACGTCGAGCGCGGGGATGTCGATCGCGACGCCGTCCAGCCCGTCATGCACATTTTCCCAGCCATAGTTCCAGGCGCGTGCGAGCGGTTCGGCCGGAAGCGCATCGCCGAACCCGGAGGGGATCAGGATGTGGACGATCGGTGCGGCATGAGCCTGTTCCGCGCGCTTCTGGGTGCTCGTGGCGTCGCCCGCGCCGGCCGCAGCCTTGCCGCCGCTCGACGGAATCGCCAGCACGGTCGTGCGCTCTTCCGGCGGGTAGCGGCCATCGATGAAGCGGACGAGATCCGCCAATTGCGGGCGGGCAGGCGCGGCATCGGCATGGACCGTATAGCTAAGCTTGAACGTGCCCTCGGGCTCGGCACCCGGGCTGACGTCATAGGCCCAGACCTCCTGGATCGGCGTCTCCTGCGCGATGTTGGTGAAGCGAAGCTTGCCGCCGGTCCTGGGGGAGAATTGATCGACAGTGCGCACCACGCCCTGCGGACGCGTTCCGAGGGGCATGTAATGGCTGCCATCGGCGGAATAGCTGAGCGTCCCATAGGCCGCGCCGCGCAACTCGATCCGGTTGAAGCGTTCACCGGCGGGAACGGTCAGATCGTAATTCTTGCCTCCTTCGACATAGACGTTCCAATCGGGCAGCTCGAAATAATCGTCCCGGCCGGGCAGGCGCGAACGATTGTAGACACCGGGCCAGGTCGTCTCCGCTATGCCGTCAATGCCCTTACGCATCTCCTCCTTGAGATCGCGCGCGTCGGCGAATTCGATCTTGCGGATGCGGGTTGAGGGTACGTCCAGCACAGGCGGAGAGCCCCGGTCCCAGCCATAGCGATGCAGCCAGGCGGCGCGGTTCGCCCCGTCGGGCGCGGCGGCTGCTGGCGGCTCAGCGAGGTTAGCGAGGTTAGCGAGCGCCGCTATGCCGTCGGGCGCGAGCATATGATCGTAGATGCGGATCTCATCCAGGTCGCTGCCGCGCATGAAATTGTAGCGGCTCTGCACCTGGTGCGGCGAGATGACGCGCCCCGCCAGTCCGAACTGGTCGAGGCCGGTATCGAGGTCCGCCTTCTGGTCCCTGGCTGCCACCTCCTTGCCGTCGACATAGAGGCGCACGCCGACCGTTTCGTCCCAGGCGAAGGCGATATGGTGCCAGGCGTCAGGCGCGGGTAGCCGGTCGATCTTGAAGGAGACGCGGATCCGGGCGAGGTTGGTGTCGGTGACGAAAGCGTCGAAGCCATGGCCGTTCCAGTCGATCCGCAGGAAGGTCATGTCCCAGCTGGTATGATCGGCGAAGCCGACCCGGAAGATGACGAACGGCGCGGCGCCCACGGGCGTGCGCGAACGCCAGAAGAAGGCGAGCGTGCCGCGCCGGCCATAGATGTTGCCCGCGGCGTTCCACGATAGGATCCCGTCGTCCTGCCAGCGGATCGCGCTACCGCTACGGCCGTCCGCCACGAGCCCGACGTGGCTCGCGAAGTTGGGTTGGGCGTCGTCTTTGGCCAGATCGGCCGCAAGGCCATGGTCAGCCGAGGCGCGGAAGAGCAGACCGGCATCCGGCACTTGAGCGGCCAGAGCAACATGCAGCATTGCTCCCCCCAGTATCGCCGCCGGGTTCCGCAGGCCCTGCATCCAACCTCCTTTTATGACACCGGTATCATTAGCATATCACTCATTCGCTGCAAGCATTCCATTACAGGTCCGCAAGGCGTTGACCTGGTCCGTTCCCAACGATGTGAGGACGCTTCACCATTCGGCCCGCACATCATGGCGAAGCCAATGAAGCCAATTTAGACTCGTAGGAGTCGGCCCCTGTAGCCTTGCGGCTTTCATGTCCCAGCGCCGCCTCGATATCCTGAGCGGTTCTCTGCACTTCGCCCGCCAGGCGCGCCATCGTTCCAACGTCGAGATTCTGTTCGGCCCCCGCGATACTGATGGCCGCCGTGATCCCCCCCGCGGCGTCACGGATGGGGACGGCGATCGACCGGACGCCATCGCCCAGGTGGCTTTCGTGCAGGACGACACCACGTCGAGTGGATTCCTCGAAGGCGGCAAGCCAGTTTTCGAAGTCTGCCTCCGAGAAGGCCTCTCCGCGCGCCTGCCGGTACAGGCGCTTCAGGGATGCGGCATCGTCGTCGAGCAACAACGCCTTTCCCAAGCCGGTTTCCGCGATCGGACGGTGATCCCCGGGCGAGGTGGAAACGCGTAGGCGCTGCCGACCGGTCACCCGGTCCATATGCAGCGACCGATCGCCGTCACGCCTACCGATGAAGGTACAGAATCCTGTCCGCTCCGCCAGCGCTTCCAGATAGGAGCGCGCGATCCGGACCGGATCGATCTGTTCCTTGGCGACCGCACCCAGACGAAGCAGCTTCGGCCCCAGGGAAAATCCGTCGGGCGTCGCCGAAAGATAGCCGCGTGCCCGCAGGGTCTGTGCCAGGCGGTAAGTCGTCGGCCTGGTCAGGCCGAGCTTCCGCGACAGATCGATCGTCTTGACCGGCGCGCGGATCACCTCATCCAATATGTCGAGTGCTCGCGCGACGGTTTGGGAACCTCCCGCCCGATTTTCCCCGTCAGCCATCGTCTACGCTTTCCCTGAAGCCAGATATCAGCCGCTTGCCGTCTGATCAGCCCTTCTCTCGGATGCATGTCAATGCGTCCGCGCGCAAGCCCGCCACAGCCCATGCTGGCGGGATATGCCCACATATTGGTCATGTAACCAGATAATGAAAATCGGTCAGACCAGTGAGGTTGCCAATTGACGCAGATCGGCCTTACCAATAATTTGAAACATAGTCTCATATTATGGAATAGAGAGACGGAACGAAGACGAACGGACAAAAGATAAGATCCATCGGGAAGGGGGTTGCAGTGAAACCATTGAATATACTGAAAATTAGCCTGCTGAGCGGGATCGCCTGGGCGGCCTTGCAACCGCTACAGGCACAAACTGCCGCAACGCAAACGGCACCGGCGAACGCCGCCTCAGGCGCTGCCAACGCTTCGCCCCCTTCCGCGCCGAACCAAGCGGTAGACCAAGGCCGCGAAATCGTCGTCACCGGCTTCCGCCAATCCTATCTCAACGCGGTCAATATGAAGCGCGCCGATGTGGGGATTTCGGACAGCATCTCGTCGGACGGTCTCGGCCGTTTCCCCGATCTGAACGTCGGCGAAGCGCTGCAGCGTATTCCCGGGGTTCAGATCAACCGCGAAGCCGGTTCGCGCGACGCGACGATCAACCTGCGCGGCCTGCCGGGCTCCTACGCGCGTTATACGATCAACGGCCAGTCCTACGCCGACCCCGTGCTGGACAGCTCGACACCGCTCGGCGCGTTCAACGCGGATATCTTCTCCGCGATCACTGTGCGCAAGACGATTTCCCCAACCGATCAGGCTGGCGGCCTGTCGGGCATCATCGACCTGCAGATCGCGCCAGCGCTCTCACGCAAAGACGGCGGCTTCTTCAAGATCGCCGGCGAGTACGACACCTTGGGCAAGTACAAGACCCCGCAAGGAACGATCGGCTACACCAAGCATATCACGCCGGATCTGGCGGTTTTTGGCGTGGCCTCCTTCAAGCAGGAGAAGTTCCGGCGAGATCAGATCTTCTTCAACGCCTATTCGCCATTGTCGCCGACGACGACGCCAGGTTTTTCAGCCTATCAGGATTATTATTCCCCCTTCAACGGCAACGGCAGCTGCCCGTCGGGAAAGGTCTGCGCCGCGACCGGCACCGGCGCGAAGGGCACCACGGGCGTTCTCTACGCATCGGACCAACGTCAGGCGACCAACTACAATTCCGGAACCTTGTTCACCGCCGCCGGCGGCGCGGAATGGAGGCCGACCAGCGACCTGAAGGTCGGCGTAACCGGCTTCTTTACACGGCGTAACCTCAGCAAGAATTTGACCGACTTGTTCGAACTGGACATGCGTTCGAACCGGGCTGTGATCAGCCCTACGACCAGTCCGGTCTTGCAGGGCGACGGCAACGCATATGTCCAGGGCTTCAACTATTCCAATATCCAGCTCAACGATTCCGTTCGATCCCAGCCGCTGCTCGAGCAGGCCTGGGACATCATAGGAAGCGCCGAATGGAAGAGCGAGGATTGGCGTTTCTCGGGAACGCTGACGGACTCGCGCGGCGAGAACAATCAGCTGCAGACGCAGATCGACGTTCGTAACCTACCTACCGCAGCCGGCAACGGCGCCAATGGCGCATTTAATTCCGGCGGTGGCGACATCAGCCAATATTTGTTGACGCTCAATCGCAATCCGGCGCTGACCGTCCCATCGGGCCCGTTCACCTGGACGGCGGGTAACCAGCCGACGCAAATCGCTGCCAACGGCGATCAAATCATCGTCGCAGGTTCGTCCGGCTACGGCTTGAACAAGGTAAAGGCGGCGCAGGGCGAACTGGAGCGCGAGCTTCGTCTGCCGGTCCTCTCCGCAATCACTGTCGGTGGCCGGTACGAGCAGGACAAATATATCTCGCGCGGATACCGCACCAGCGCGAAGGGCATTCAGACCCAGAACATCGACAGCAAGTTCCTGACGTCTAACCCCTATGTCGACTCATTTTTCGGCGGCACGGCCGGTAACTATCTCTCGAATTGGCCGCAGCTCGACTATGATTATATCGTCAGCCGGCTACAGCCGGTGACGGCCGCGGCCGGGGACGTGGTGACGCCTACCGGCTGGATCAACGATCCGACCAATTCGTCCTATTCGCTGTTCAATTTCAACGTGCGGAAGAATATCTTCGCGCTTTATGGTCAGGCTGATCTTGCATTCGAATTCGCCGGCATCCAATTCAAGGGCTATGCCGGCCTGCATTACGAGAACACAGACCAGCTGATCGATGCGCTAGCGAAACAGGTCGATCCCTCGGGTGCGGTCGTATTCGGGCGACAGCAATTCCACTCCAAATATCATCAGTGGCTGCCGTCGGTATATTTGTCGGCGGACGTGGCGCAGAATATGGTGTTAAGGACGGCTTATTACCGGGCATTCGTGCGCCCCCAGCCGCGCAGCCTGACCCCCTCGACCGGGGTCAGCGCCAACTCGACCGGTTATTCGATCCAATATGGCGGCGCCGACCTGAAGCCTTATTATGCCGACTCGGAGGACGTCTCGCTCGAATGGTATAACCGTCCGGGAGGGCTTTTCTCGATCGCCGGCTATCGCAAGGTCATTCACAATCTGATCGCGCCGGAAACGCGTCTGTCCATGCTCTGTCCGGCCGATGCGACGCAGTTCGGCCTGGGGCATCTCCATACGGTGGGGACCACCTGCTACAGCGACATTCTCGTCGCCGGGCAGCCGGCGATCATCACGGCGAGCGGCAGCTACAACCAGACCAATCCGATCAAGGTGCTGGGCCTGGAATTCACAGCGCAGCAGAACCTCGATTTCCTACCTGGCATCCTCAAATATCTGGGTGGACAGTTCAATTATTCCTACACCAAGATTTCGGGCCGGAATCCGGATGGAACCAAGGCCCAGCTGCCCGGCGTATCGAAGAACAACATCAACCTGATCGGCTATTTCGAGTCGCCCAGGCTCGGTGCGCGGCTGATCTATACGTGGCGTGACCAATATACGCTGACGGGTGGCAACAGCTTCACGGGCGGTTCAAGCTTCGTAGCACCGCGCGCCCAAGTTGACGGGTCGATATCGTTCAAGTTCAACGAACGTTATTCCCTGTCGCTGGATGCGTTCAACCTGACGGACGCAAAGCGTTACCAATATCAGGTGGTGGAAGGTATCCCGCGGCAAGTCGACTATGACGGCCGGACCTTCACGTTGAGCTTTCACGGCACGTTCTGAAAATATGGAGGGGCCGCGGGCGAACCCCGGCCCCTCCATCATTCTCGACAGGTTTGCGGCAAGGTCCGCACAAGATCGGATCCCGATCTTCGGCTATCCTCGCTCGGCAAATCGTCACTTTGGGGAAAACGGATGCTGCGCCGAAGAGACGTCCTTCTTAGCGTCGGTGGTGCCGCGCTCGGCGGGCGGGCGATCGGCCATACGAGCCGGCCAACCCCGCGGAAGGATCGTCCCACAGGCCTGATGGTGGACCTCAGGCAGGCTCCCGCGGGGGTGCCCACTGACGCGGCCAGATTCTCGTGGCTCCCGCCCTCCTCCGCCAAGGGACAGCAAAGCGCATTTCAAGTGCAGGCGGCGGAATCGATCCGCAAGCTGCTTGCAAACCGACCCGACCGCGATACGGGCCGAGTGCCAAGTTCGGTATCCGCGTCGGCGTCGCTTCCCGGGCCGATCATGGAGCGCGGCCGCCACTGCTATTGGCGGGTCAGGACGTGGGACGCGGATAGGCAAGTTTCCGGCTGGTCCAGACCGCAGCGCGTCATTGCTGAAGCACCCGAGGAATGGGGAGCCGAGGCGATCTGGATCCAAGAAGGCGACCGGCCGACCCATTGGCTGCTCGCGCGCACCGAGTTCGAAGTGCCCGATGACGTTGAGGCGGTGTGGGTGCATGTCACCGCGGCATCGCCGGAACCTGCTCGGCAATATGTGTTCCGCTTGACGCTCAACGGCGCGTTCGTCGGCGTCGGTCCGGTACGATCCTGCGCCCCTCAGACGGAGGCGCGCTATGCAACCTTCGACCTGACCGGCCTCGTACACCGGGGTCGGAATGTTCTTGCCGCTCTATGTTACGCGGCCGAAGGACGCGCGTTGCTGGCCAGCCTCACCATTGTGCGCGGCAATGGTCAGCGCACCGTGATCGGCACCGGCCCCCGCTGGCGGGTGCTGGCGGGAGATCGATGGCGTCCGCCTGCCGGCTTCACCGAGGGCGGATATTACAAGGCGCCACAGGAATTTATCGATGCGCGGCAGGAGCCGGTCGGCTGGCAGCTGCCGACCTTCGATGACAGCAGTTGGGCTGTGCCCGAGACGCGTCATTTTGGTCTGGCCTTGCGTCCCCACCCGGTCGACGTCATCGGCGCGCGGATCGTCCACCCCTCCTCCGCGATACGGCTCTCTCCCGAACGATGGTTGTTCGATCTTGGCCGCGAGATTGCGGGGGGCATCCGGCTGATGGTGGACGGTGCAGCCGGACAGACGATCGAAGTCAGGCTTGGGGAAGAGCGGAGCGCGGACGGCGGAGCGCGTTATCAACTTCGCGCATCGCAGATCTACCGAGAGGTGTGGACGCTCCGCGATGGTCCGCAACAGCTCGAACATTGGGGATATCGTGCCTTCCGCTGGGTCGAAATCATAGCGGAGCCCTCCCTCGACCTGCGCAATGCGCTGGTCGGCATCGCGCTTGCCATGCCGTGGACCGAGAGCGACTCCGCCTTCGCCAGTTCGAGTCCGGATCTCGATCGGGTCTGGACGATGTGCCGCTATTCGATCCAGGCGCTCCGGCTCGACCTCTACCAGGATACGCCGTCACGCGAGCGCGGACCCTATGAGGGAGATGCGATCGTGAACCAACTGTCCGAACAGGCGGTTCAGCGATCCTATGCGCTGTCGCGTTATTCCACGGCTTACCTGGCGCGCCGTCCGGCCTGGCCGACGGAATATCGGATGCAGACGCCGATTCTCGCCTGGCGGGATTATATGGCAACTGGCGACATCGGCACGCTAACGGGCAATTACGACGCGCTGCTCGCAAGGATGAGGCTCGATCGCCTGAACCGCGATGGACTGGTCGAAAAGGATCCCGGCGCACCGAGCCTGGCCGAAAGCGACCTGGTGGATTGGCCGATCGCCAACCGCGACGGCTTCGTCTTCACCCGCGTGAACAGCGTCATCAATGCCTGGCAATTCGCATCGCTGGTGGCGATGGCCAATATCGCACGCGCGACCGGACACGCCGATGATGCACGGAAATTCACCTCGCTCGGCCAGATGCTGCGGGACCGGATCAATGCCGCTTTCCTTGGTGAAGACGGGACCTATGCGGATGGCATCGGCACCAGCCATCGGTCGCAGCATGCCACCGCCTTCGCGGTCGCGCTTGGTGTGGTGCCCGACAGCCATCGCGTCGCCGCCGGACGGGCATTGGCGGCACAGGGCATGCGAATGAGCGTCTATGGCGCGCAATTCCTGCTCGAGGCGCTCTACCGCGCCGGGCAGTCGAGCGCGGCGATGGCGCTGATGACCAGCCGCGATCTTTTTTCCTGGCTTCACATGATCGACAGCCTTCACGCCACGATCGCGACCGAGGCGTGGGATCCGTCGCTGAAGCCGAACATGACCTTCAGTCATGCCTGGGGAACGGCCCCGGCCAATATCGTGCAGCGCTTCGTCGCTGGCGTTGAAGCTGCGGCGCCTGGTGCCGCGCGGCTGCGGATCCGCCCGGAGCCAAGCGGCCTCTCTTTCTTTCGGGCAACGGTCCCCACCATCCGGGGAGGAGTCCGCGTCGCATATGACGCGGGGAACCCGGCGCGCCTGCTGGAGATAAACCTGCCGCCCAACGTCAGTGCGCAGATCGAACTCGCTCCTGGCCTCGGGGGTCCATCCGACCGCAGCCGCCTGCGTATCGACGGCGGGTCGTTGAAGCAGCTCACGTCCGGCGGCGATCTGGTCCTGGAAGCGCCATCGGGCGCGGCGATCCGCGTCGCTGGCTGAAGCGCACGCACCGGCAATGTGAATGGGTGTCGCTTCGCCTAATGGCACCCGAGCCGCTGATGATCACCGAATTTGGCTCCGCTGGCGGTCCGCTGATGACCCGCCTCAGAACGTGCCGTCATGGCGGCTGCCCCGCGCCTCTCGGTACATTCAGGTGCGCTCTTCTTCCCCATAAACCGCCCTATCCGCGCGCAATAGATCGCCAATCTTCGCCGGGGTTCACCATCGAGGTGTTCATAATGTGAACGCATCTCGCAAAAGATGGACATTAAAATTCGATTCGTTTATCCCGCTCAACGACGCCGAAGCCTGGGCACTCGATTCCGGGCGGCGCCACAGCCGGGCTCGTCCCAAGGGTCCGGCCGGGGAGAGAGGGAGGGGAATTTGGCAATGTCTTCTGGCGCCGATAAATCGATCTGCCGCAGCGGGGCATCAAAGCTGGCTCTGGCCGCGATACTCGCGTCGACCGCAGCAATGGCGCACGCCCAGACTGTTCCTGCCGACGGACCGGCGGCTCAGGGAGCGGCTTCACCGCCCCAAACCGCGGGCACCTCACCGACCGCGAGCAATCCGGCGGATAGTGGCGCAGGCGAGATCGTGGTCCAGGGCTATCGTGCGGCATTGGCAAGCGCGATTCAGAACAAGCGTGCGTCGAACAACATCATCGACGTCATCAAAGCCGACGACATGGCGAGCTTCCCCGACGCGAACCTCGCCGAGTCCATCCAGCGTATTCCCGGCGTTTCGATCCAGCGCGATGCGGGCGAAGGGCGCAACGTCACCGTTCGCGGCCTCGGCGGCGATTTCGTGCGGACCTTGCTCAACGGGATAGAGGCTTATTCCGCAACCACCGGCTCGACGCTGGGTGTCGTCGCGGGCATCAACCGCACACGCGGCTTCGACTATTCGACCTTCGCCTCGGAGCTGTTCAACAGCGTGACCGTCAGCAAGACCCAATCGGCCGAGATGGACGAAGGCTCGCTGGCCGCGACGATCGACCTCCAGACGGCGCGCCCGTTCGACAAACCGGGCTTCCGTGCTGCACTTTCGGCGCAGGGTGCCTATTATGACAACAACAAGACCGCGGCTCCGCGCATAGCCGGACTGGTCAGCGATACGTTCGGCGACTTCGGCATTCTCGTTTCGGGCGCCTACAGCACGCGCAAGGCGCAGGAGGACGGCTATAGCGATACCTCCCAATCCGATTATTCGGATGCGAACAATGGCTTTTGCGGCCTTGCGGTCGATGATCCGAACGAACCCGGCAGCCAGGTCATCAACACGCCCATTCCTTATGTGAATGCCCTCTCGGGCACGGGGAATCGCCCGGCCAACCAGTGCTTTTCCGGTCTGCCGTCGGATCCGGTCGCTTATGCCAAGATCAACAAGCCCAACGTCTTCCTGCCGCGCAATCCGGGCATCGGCCGGTTCACGCTCGACCAGAAGCGGCTCGGTCTGACCGGCTCGATCCAATATCAGCCTTCGACCGCGACGCACGTCACGCTGGATGCGGTCTATTCGCAGTTCGATCAGAACCGGCTCGATTATGCGCTGTCGCTGGCCTCGAACAATCGCAATGTGAATGGCGCCTCTGCCGCTTTCCCGCTGTTCGCCGGCCGCGTCGATTCCCAGATCATGGATGCCGACGTCGATCCGAATGGGCAGGTCGACTATATGAAGATCAACCACGTCGACATGAAGCACATTGAGGAAAAGAGTAAGACTCGCACCAAGACGCACGAGGTCAGCCTCACCTGGGATCAAAAGATCACCGACCGGCTGAGCTTCAATGCCAAGGTCGGGCACGCCGGGTCCGACTTCAATCAACCGTGGGATGTGTTCGTATCTTATGACGCCTTCAACAAGGACGGCTATTCCTGGGATGCACGGAACGATTCGCGCCGCCCGCTGATCACTTATGGCTATGACGTGACCAACGCGGCCAACGTGACCTTCACCAACGCCGGCACCGGCCTCACGCCGGACATACGTATCGTCCAGGCTACGGTGAAGAACACGCTCAAGACGGCGGAAAGCAACTTCAAATATGAGTTGACCGACAGTCTGACGCTCAAGGCCGGCGGTATGTACAAGGATTTCAGCTTCGTCACGACGCAGCAGCAGCGCTTCTTCCCGAATAACGGGCCGCCATGCACGGTCAGCTCCACCAACTCGACCGCCGTGGCGGGCAGTCCGCCCGCCGCCTGCACAGGCTATCAGACGTTCAATTTCGCGCAGTTTGCATCGGATTTTCCCAACCTGTCCGCGCTCAGCGAGCAGGTCACAAACTGGGGCCGCGGTCTGGGCATGCCCAGCGGCACGGCCACGAGCTGGGTCGTCCCCGACGTCCAGCAGTTCATCGACAAGATGTCGTTGCTCTGTAATTGCGCCAACAAATATGGCGACTTCACGCTGAGCTATAAAACCGCGCTCGGCAGCAATCGCACCGTCACCGAGAAGGACAAGGCAGCCTATGGCCAGATCGACTTCAACTTCGATCTGTTCGGCGGCCACAAATTACGCGGCAACCTGGGCCTTCGCTACGTTGAAACCAAGGTCGCGGCGACTGGCTACACCTCGGCGACCGCGCAGGTCACGGTCCCGCATAGCTATCATGACTGGCTGCCGGCCGTGAATGCCTCGTTCGACATCACGTCGAACCTGATGGCACGCGCCGCCTTCGCCAAGGTGATGGCGCGCCCTGCCTTTACCGCCCTCACCCCGGGCGGCACGGTGAACACCACGTTCGGCGCGCAGTCCGCGACGATCGGCAATCCGCTGCTGAACCCTTACCGCGCCAAGAATTACGACCTGAGCTTCGAATGGTATCCCGAAAAGGGGGCGCTTTACGGCGTGGCGCTGTTCTACAAGCAGATCGGAAGCACGATCCAGAATCTCGCGGCGCAGGAACCCTATGGCTCGACCGGTCTGCCGCTCAGCCTGCTGCCCTCGGGGCAAGACGCAAGCACGATCTATCTCGTGACACGTTACCGCAATACGTCGGGCGGCTACATCAAGGGTGTGGAGGTCAACCTCCAGCAGCCCTTCACCTTCCTGCCCGGTATATGGAGCCATTTCGGCGCGGCGGTGAACTACACCTACGTGAAATCGAGCGTGCTCTATTACCTGTCGGCGGGCGTCACCGCGACGACCACGCACGATCAGTTCGTCAACGTCTCGCCCAATTCGATCAACGCGACCCTATATTATGACGACAGCAAGTTTTCAGCACACCTGTCGCTTGCATATCGCGATGCCTATCTAACTGCGCTTCCGTTCAAGTCAGAGGTGCCGGACGGCAATTACAGCTATGCGACGACCAACCTGGACGCGTCCGCTTCCTACGCGATCAGCAAGCATCTCAAGATCACGGCCGACGCGCTCAACCTGACCAACCAGCCGGCGGACCAATATAGCGGAAAGCTGCGCAAGGCACAGCGCGTCTACTCGACCACCGGGCGACAATTCTTCCTGGGCGCCGCCTATACTTTCTGATCAATCCTCGTCCTGAACCCTCCTGCCCCGCCCGATCCAATCGGGCGGGGCCATTCTTTACAGGAGGGGTGAAGCGAATTGGTTCAGGCTGAAACGCCGTTCAGCACAGCCAATCGGCTCGGACCGTGGCGATCGGGTTCTAGGGATTGGGTACCGTAAAGAGCCGATCATAATCGCGCCAATGCGCGTTCATGACGTCAACCTTATGCTTCAATTCCCGCGTCAGGTCGGGCCCAAGCCGCATGATGCTCTCCTCCTGCGGCGTGGGCGCAAGATCCAGGATCGGCCGATCACTGCTCTCGAGCAGCGCCTTGAGCGCGACCGTCGTATCGATTTCGCGACGCGCGAGATCCACCAGATCCGTCCGGTCCCAGGACGGCTGCGCCCCAAGCACCGGATCCGTTTCCGGCTTGGCGCCGATCGCCCTGACCCGATCCAGCTGGGCCTGATATTCGACCATATGATCGGCGGATTGCAGGAGGTAGACCAGCGCCTGCAGCCTTTTCGCCGTGAGGCTCCACTGCGTGCGCGTCTCAGCTTTCTCGCCGTCGGCAGCGAGCTGTTCGGCGAGAGATCGGGCCCGTTCCACGCGGGGAATCGTCAGCTCGATCGTACGCTGGAACAACAGACGCGCGCCCCACCCCTTGTACATCTGCATCGCCTGGATGTCCGCCAGGTCAGAGGCTTGCTCCTCCCCCTTCGCCTGGAACAGGAAAGGGCGGTAGTCGCGCTTCTCCGCTTCGGTGAGCTCGAGCGGGAATGGGACCATCGGACGCGTCACCCAGCGATTGAGGACGTGGCCGAACCGCAGCATTCCCCCGAAATCGAGCGTGTCGAGATAATGACGCGCCTCGTCCAGCGCGCTCCACATCTCGACCAGCTTGTCCGCGTCCTTCTCCCCGACCTCGGTCGCCGCGAACGCGCGCAGCGCCTGGATCCGCTGTGTCTTGGTGCCCATCGGCATCGTCTTGGTGACACCGAGTATCCGGGCCATGAAGTCGACGCTCTCCTCATCGCCGAGGTCGATGACGAGCCGCTCAGGCGCGCCCGCCGGTGGCAGGATGGGATCGAACGACGGCAGGACCAGTCCCACAACGGGATAGAAGGCGCCGCCCCAGTTGCTGCGCTGCCTGCCGGTGGCGAAGGGCCGCCCATCCGGCCCCTCGCGGCCGTTGACCGCGAGCCCCCGAGGCAGCTTGCGGACGATATTCTCCAGCACATCGGGCGAAAATGTGGGGATCATCCACTGCCGCGGTTCAATCTGGTTGATCGCAACACGAACCTCGTGACCGGAGTCTCGCGCCGCATCCTGCACATTGCGCATGAAGCCCGCGACGCGGTCGGCAAGCGGGCGGTCGCGGAACGCGCTGTTGCCGTTCGCCCCGGGATAAAGACCGGGTGCCCAGTCGAAGCCCGAACCCGCATCGGTCGTGACCCAGCTGAACGTCTCGATCTCCGGGCAGATCGCCAGCGCCTGACGGACCGACTCCCGATACATCGCCAGCATCTCGGGCCGATCGACATTCGGCGCGAAATGCGCGCGGCGCGAGCGCGCGATCTGGTCGATGCGCGGTCCGCGAAGCTCGGGATGCGCCGTGAAGAATGCCTCGGGAAGAACCGCGGGCTCATTGGCGCTCCACATGGCAGTCAAGCCATGTTGCCGCAGGATCGCGCACCGCCTGGCCACGATCTTCTGCACACGGGCAGCATAAGCCATATCGACATAGGGCTGGATCGCGGCGGGCGGGAAGATCTTGAACAGGGTGGCATGGTGAACGAACCAGGCTGGATAAGGATCGTCCTTGTCCATCTCCCACGTAGCCAGCGGCAGGCCTTCGGTCACGACCATCTGGGTCGCGCCCAACTGGCGTGAAAGCGCCGCCCGGCGCTCGAACCTGGCGAGGTCCTCCGCATCGCGATCCGGCGCGACCGCCTGCCGCGGGGGCGCGGCGTGGGCCTGCGCGGCGAGCGGCACCATCGCGAGCAAAGGCAAGGCGAGCAGGTGGGCGAAGCGGCGGCGATATGGCATGGTAACTCTCTGTTCCTGCTCAGCGGATGACGATTGCCGCTTGCCGGGCAGGATGGGCGGCAGCGCCGGTGAAATGGCGGCGTTCGAGCCGGGTCACGTCCTCGGCTTCGATGGCATGGGTGAAATAGTCGGGCGGATTATGCCCCCAGGCGACGGTGCAGCGGTCGAGCGTGATGCGATCCGAATGTCGGATGCTGATCGCCGGCGTATCATGCGGTTCGAGCGGCTCCGTCGCGCTCGTCGGCCGGTTGTCGAACACGCCGCCGGGATAAGCGGTCCATCGGTCGAAGGCGACCGCGACTTTGCGCAACGTCACGTCGCTGACGCGGCTCCCGCCCAGGCCTTCGATCCTTATGCTGTTCTCCGCCCGGCCTGTGACATTCTCCACGGTGATCCGCCGGATGGTCCCGGTGCGCGTTCCAGGATCGCGGGGTATAGCGGTGAAGGAAATTGCCTCACCGCGGCCCCACCAGGGCGGTGAATGATAGCGCGACGCGAACTCGATATCGCGGAACAGGATGTCGTGGACATCCCCCTCGTCGCGCAGCTGGACGCAGAGGCCACGGCAGCTGGTGACGATGCGGCACCGTTCGAACCGGACGTCATAAATGTCCTGGCAGGTCTCGGTGCCGATCTTCAGGCCGGAATCCTGCGTCTCGAGCACACAATCGTGGACGCGAATATTGTGTGACGGCCCATAATGGTCATGACCGCGCGTCGTCTTGATCACGATCGCGTCATCACCGCAGGTGATATGGCAATTGCGGATCTCGACATCCTGGCAATGGTCCGGATCGATCCCGTCGCAATTGGGCACGTCGAGCTGGTTGGCGATCGTGACATGGTCGACCAGGACCCGCCGGCAGCCGAGCAGGTGGACGGTCCAGCTCGGTGCATTGCGGAAGGTCAGGTCGCACAGGACGATGTCCGCGCTATTCTCGATGACGAGCAGACGCGGACGAAAGGGCTTGGGCACCCACCATTCGTTCTCGCGGTCATAATGATCCATGAATTCGGCCGAGCGGCCGTCGATCGTGCCGGTCCCGCTGATGCTCAGTCGGTCGGCGCCGTCCGCCCACAATGCGCTCTGCCGCTTGGGATCATAGTCGCGGGGGTCCGCGCTGACGAGCAGCCGTGCATCGCCCGCCAGGTGAAGATCGATGCCGCCCGCCAGATGAAGCGGTCCAGTGAGATAGAAATGGCCTGCGCGCAGGAGCACACGAGCCCCCCCACCCGCTTTGGCTGCAGCCTCGATCGCATGCTGGATGGCAGCGGTGTCGGTCGTGCGGCCGTCGCCAACGGCACCGAAATCGTGGACATCGAAAACCCGCGAGGCGACCTGCGTGGCGGATGCTCGCCGGAAGCCATTGGCGGCCAGCAGTGCAAGGAGGCGCCCAATCATGGTTCGTCGGTCGATCATTTCGGAGGGTCCGCGGCAAAGGACACGTCCCACACTTTGGAGAGGCGCGACGTGCCGGCGGGCCCGCTGACGGTCAGGATGACGACGAACTTGCCGGGGCTGGAATAGCTGTGGATGGGATGCTGATCCGTGGACGCCTGGCCGTCACCGAAATCCCATTTCCAGGCGGTGGCGCCGACAGATTCATCATGGAACGCCACCAAGCGGCGTTCACGGTCGACGATCTGAAATGACCATTGCGCATCGATTTTTTTGCGCAGCGCTGCTTCCATGGGCATCAGGCGGAAGGCGCGCAGCTCGGACGCCTGCCCGTACATTGTGTGGCTCGGCGACAGGTTCCAGAAAGCCCGTCGCGCGGGCCCGTCCTGATCGATCACCGCCCATGCCATGGCGATGATCTTCCCCTCCGTCAGCTCGGTCTCGACCGATCTGGAAGGCCCCTCCGGCGCGGCATAGTCGAAGGGGGTGATCCAGAATTCCATCGTCAGCTTGCCGGGCTGGCCCGGCTTGAAATCGTAGGAATAAGCGATGTTGGACCAAGGCAGCCGCTTGATCCACGCGGCCTGCGGTCCCCACGCCATCGCCCAATCCTTATCCTTGGCCGGCGTGAAGATGTGGTAGTTTTGCGCGTGGATATTTTGGAAGTGCCACCACGCGTCCGCATCCGACAGAGCCGAGGCGGACGGAGCCCCGCCGGCGCGCGACGCTAGATCCGGATGGAAGCGCGCGATCAGCGGACCGCCCGAGCGGTCCCCGTCGACGACCAGCTCGAAAATGTCGTTATGCAGGTCGGGTGCGGCGAAATCCCAATAATCGTCGGTCGCTTCATAGAGGAAATAGAGCCGGTTGAGCCCCTTCACCCAGCCGACGCGGACGCGCACGTCGATACTCCTGGGATCGGGGCGGCGTCCGGACCCGTCGTCGGCGGCCAATTGATCGGTGCCGATCACATAATCGTCGCCGACCATCGCCCAGTCATCCGCCTTGCCGTCGATGCGCGGGATGGCATCCGCCGGAAACTGGAAGATCTTGTAGACCTGGTCCGGACGCTCGAGCGCGTGCGCGGATGTGGAACCGAGCATCATCAAAATCAGCGGAAGCCACCGCTTCTTCATGATGCAAGGCTGTTCCCGTAGCCGATGATCACCGTGGCCAGCACGAGCAGGCCGACCCCGCTCCACACCGTCCATTTGACCCGGGCCGCGGCGTCCTTCCACTCGCGGAAGGCGAACCCCCACAAGGTGCCGAAGATGATGATCGACGCCATGTGCAGCGTCCAGGACGAGAAGCCGAACCGCCCCATCTGGCTTTCGCCCATCGTGTAGAAGAAGAATTGAAAGTACCAGAGCGTCCCGCCGAACGCGCACAGAAGGAAATTGGCGAGCAGCGGCGGGCGCCCGCCATCGGCGTCCACGGCGGGCCCTGGCCGACCGATCCATTCGGCGGCGCTCTTGTTCCGTGCGATGAGGTAGAAGCACCACAGCCCGTTGGTGACGAGCCCACCCAGCATGACCAGGCAAAGCACGGGAAGGCCCGTCCACAAGGGACCCGTCCCTGCCGCGGCCGACAACGGCTTGATCGGCTCGCCCGCCGCCAGGCCAAACGCGAAGCAGGACGACATCACACCGGAAAAGGTCGCGACCAGGATGCCGCGCTTGAAATCGAACTCGGCGACCGCGGCTGCCTTCTGCTCGGGGCTGAGCGCCGCGTCCTTGCGGTGACCGGCCAAGGCCACGACGACGATGCCCGCCATGGTGACGGCGAGCCCGAGCAGAACGATGCGCCCGCTCGCCGTGTCGAGGAGCTTGGCGGCGAAATCGCCAGCGAACAGCGGCGGAATGAGCGTGCCGAACACGGTGCACAGACCAAGTACCACCGCCATCCCCAGCGACAGGCCGAGATAGCGCATCGTAAGCCCGTAGGTGAGGCCGCCGAAGCCCCACAATATCCCGAAGAAGATGGGCCACAGCAGGGTCGCGCGCGGCGCCTGGCCCAGCACCCCCATCAAATCGTGCGTCTGCAGCGTCGCGATCAGCCACGGTGCGATCAACCACGAGAACAAGCCGCCGGTCAGCCAGTAAATCTCCCACGACCAGCGCTTCACGCCCCGATAGGGCACGTAGAAGCTGGCCGAGGAAAGCCCGCCGAGCCAGTGGAAGAAGACACCGAGCAGGGGGTTCATATGTCCTTCCTCACAGGTCTAGGCCGAGCCGGTAGATGCGATTGGCGTTGCCGCCCCATACAGCGTGCTTTTCGGCACCGCCGAGATCGTGGATCGCCTCGGCATAGGTGCCTAGTGTCTCGTCGAACGAGGCGAACAGCCGGTCGGTCGGAAAGTCGCTCGCAATCATCGCGCGCGCGGTACCGAAGATGTCGATCGTCTCCCGCACGCGTGCAATCACGGAGGCGCGGTTCCACGGCCGGAAACAGAAGCCCAGGCCCGAAATCTTGGTCGAGACGTGCGGGAGAGCGGCGAGCAGCGTCATGCCGCGCCGCCATTCGTCGGCATCGTCCACGCCCATCCCCGCGTGGTTCACGACGACGGGGATTTCCGGATGGCGCGCGAACAGCCGCGCGAGCGCGGGAAACTGGCCGGGATAGGCCTGGCAGTCGAAACCGAGCCCATATTTGCCGAGCAGTGCGAAGCCCGCCTGCCACGCCGCGTCGCCGGTCACGTCGCGCGGCGCGTAGGTGCGACGCGGATCGGAATGCCAGTTCACGATGTGACGGATCGCCATGACCGTCGTGTGCCTCGCATGCGCGGCCAGCAGGCGCTCTACATCGGCATCATCGAGCGCCGCGAAGGCGACGAGACCGTTGGGCATTCCCTGCGTCTGGCCAATGTCGGCCAGCCACTCGGTCTCCGCCAGAGCCTGCTCGGGCGCCGCGCCGGCCTCGACATGGACCATGCCCGCAACCGCCCAGCGCGCGCTCTCCGCCCGATAATCGTCGAGCAGATAGGTCCGCGCGATCGCCTCGACAGAGCCGTTAGGCCCGGCATTGTCGAACGGCGGCGTGAGCCACGGATAGCGGATGCGCCCAAGGTCCCACAGGTGGACGTGCGCATCGACGAACGGCAGGTCCTCCATCCTTCTCCTTTCCGCCCCCTCGTGTCGCGGGTGGCGTTTCCCCTTTCGCGATCGCTCGCGCGAACGAACCGTTTCGGCCTAGTAGGTCGTCCTTCCTCCCGAGGTGTCGAAGATCGAACCGGTCGTGAAACTGCATTCCTCGGATGCCATGAAGCACACCATGGCGGCGCTCTCATGCACCTCGCCCAGACGTCCCATCGGGATCTTCGAGGCCATATATTCTACCTGGCTCGGCGGCAGCTGCTCCAGGATCGGGCTTTCGAAGGTGGCAGGCGTGAGCGCGTTTGCGATGATGCCCTTGGTCGCGAATTCCTTGCCGAGCGACTTGGTGAAGCCGATCACGCCGGCTTTGGACGCTGAGTAAGCCGATGCGTTGGGATTGCCTTCCTTGCCCGCGACCGACGCCACGTTGACGATCCTGCCATAACCGTTCGCCAGCATGTGCGGCAGCACCGCGCGACAGCAATAGAAGAGCCCGTTCAGGTTGACGTCCATCACCTTGAGCCAGCTGTCGATCGGATAGTTGTCGACCGCGGCGGTGGCTCCGGTGATGCCAGCCGAATTCACCAATATGTCGATCCGGCCAAGACTGTCCCTCGCGGCCACCGCCGCATTCGCCACCGCGGCATGGTCCGACACGTCGAGCGCGCGCGCATGGGCCGTGCCGACCTCTTCGCGCGCGCCCTGAAGCGCGGCGGGATCGACATCCCACAACATCACCTGACCGCCTTCTGCGACGATCCGCGCGGCCACGGCCCTGCCGAGGCCGGACGCGCCGCCCGTCACGATCGCGCTGCGGCCCGCGAAACGGCCGGCAAAGCTCATGCCGGCCTCCCAAGATCGAAGGCGATGACCTCCTGGTTCTGCTCGCCGAGGCCCGTGATCCCCAGCCGCATCCGGTCGCCGGGCTTCAGGAATATCTTCTCCGGCTTCTGTCCTTCGCCCACGCCCGGCGGGGTGCCTGTGATCAAGAGGTCGCCCGGATGCAGCGTGATGAAGCGGCTGACATACGCGATGCATTCCGCCACCGGGAAGATCATGGTCGCCGTATTGCCGGTCTGCATCCGCTTGCCGTTCAGGTCGAGGAACATGTCGAGCGCCTGACAATCAGGCACCTCGTCGGGCGTGACCAGCCAGGGGCCGACCGGGCCGAACGTGTCGCAGCCCTTGCCCTTGTCCCACTGGCTGCCCAGCTCCTTCTGGAAGGCGCGTTCGGACACGTCGTTGGCGAGCACATAGCCCGCGACATGGGACAAGGCTTCGGCCTGCTCGACATAGCGGCAGGTCTTGCCGATAATCACGCCGAGCTCGACCTCCCAGTCTGTCTTCTGCGAGCCCTTGGGGATCATGACGGGATCGTTCGGCCCGGTCAGGCAGGAAATCGCCTTGGTGAAGAAGATCGGCTCGGGCGGCGGCTCGAGCCCCGCTTCGCGCGCATGATCGGCATAATTGAGCCCGATCGCGATGAACTTGCCGATGCCCTTGACCGGCACGCCGATGCGCGGATCCCCCTCGACCAGGGGCAATGTGCCCACATCCAGGCCCTTGAGTTTGCCGAGATTGGCGATCGTTTCCGGCGTCAGGTCGGCGATCACGCCCGACACGTCGCGGATCCGCCCTTCGGCATCGACCATGCCGGGCCTTTCCTGTCCTGGAGGGCCATAGCGCAACAACTTCATCTACCAATCCTCAATGGGTGTAAGGGCGATGGAGCGGGATCTCGCGATTCAGCTCCACGCCGAAACCGGGTTTATCCAGCGCCGACGCCCGCATGCGGCCGTTCACCGGCACCGGTTCGCCCAGCAATTGCGGAGCGAACATCGGCACCACAGCGGATGCCTGCGGATGCATCATCAGGAATTCGGCGAACGGACTGTTCTGCCGCGTGATCACGAAATGATAGGAATAGACGGACGAGCCATGGGGCACGACCAGCTTGCCATGCGCGTCGGCGAGCGCGGAAATCTTGATCAGTTCGGTCACGCCGCCGCACCAGCCGACGTCGGGCTGGATGATGTCGCAGCAATCCATTTCGAGCAGCATGCGGAAGCCCCACCTGGTGGCTTCATGCTCGCCAGTGGTGACCAGCATGCCCTTGGGCACGTTGCGCTTGAGCTCGGCATAGCCCCAATAATCGTCCGGGCTGATCGCTTCCTCGATCCATTTGAGACCATGCTCGTGCGCGCGGTTCGCAAGGCGCGTCGCATAATTGACGTCGAGCGCCATCCAGCAATCGAGCATCAGCCAGAAATCGTCGCCGACCTTCGCGCGCATGTCGGCGAGCGCGGCAATATTCTTCTCCAGCCCCTCCTCGCCCTCGGCCGGGCCGTGGTGCAGGGGCAGCTTGCCGCCGATGAAACCCATCTGCCTGGCAAGGTCTGGCCGGGCGCCGGTGGCATAGAATTGCAGTTCGTCGCGCACCGCCCCGCCCAATATCTGGTAAACCGGCTCCTGCCGCAGCCGGCCGAGCAGATCCCACAAAGCGAGGTCCACGCCGGAGATCGCGTTCACCACCAAACCCTTGCGCCCATAATATTGCGAGGCGAAGTACATCTGATCCCAGATCTGCTCGACCTGCGACGGGTCGCGCCCTTCGAGGAAGCGGGCGAAATGCTTCTCGACCAGATAGCATGCGGGCTCGCCGCCGGTGGTGACCGCGAAACCGACCGTCCCGTCCTCGGCCTCGATCTCGACCACCAGCGTCCCAAGGACGTTGATGCCGAAGCTGCGCCGCGATTGGCGATACTCAGGATATTTCGCCATCGGCGTGGCGATATGGTCGTCGATCCAATGGCCGTCCGACTGATCATGATAGTCAGCGCCACCGCCGCGTACGACGCTCGCGCGGACCTGTCTGATGCGGGGAAAACTCATCGACCACTCCGATTGGCGCGTATGGCCAGGAAAAGGCGCGACTCAGGACTGCCGGCACATTCGGACATCATCGCCCCTCCCGTCGCACAACAAGCTTCACATTGTGAGATGACGCGTTATGTTATGAGAAAGAACGCGTCAAACGCTCTTTTTCGATTGAGCCGCGACGCTACGGTGGGAGGATGAATGAAGCTGCTCCTCGCGTTGCTGCTCGCGGGATCCGCGACCGGTGTGGGCGCCGAAACCGCACCGTCCTCCTGGGTTGATCCGAAGACCGGGCACCGCGTCATCCGCGTCTCGACCGAGCCTGGATCGTCCAGCCTTTATTTCAATCAACAGAGCTTCACGCCCCAGGGCGACAAGATGGTGGTCTCCATCCCCGAAGGGATCGGGGCGGTCGACCTCAAGACCTGGCGCATCACGCCGATCGTCAAGGGCCAGAAGCTGCAGCTGCTGTTCGCCGGCGGCAGGACGCGCACCGTCTATTATGCGATGGCGACGGGGCCCCGTGCCGCCGATGGAGAATCCGGACCGAGCCAGATCTGGGCTGCGGACATAGACAGCGGCCGCACCCGCAAGATCGCCGACCTGCCCGCCGGCGCGATCGCGACGATCAATGCCGACGAGACGCTTCTGGCCGGCACGGTGACGGAACGTCCGATGGCGTTGCAGCCCGGCGCTGGTGGTCGCGACGCACGCTTCGGACAGGCCAATTACTCGGCCAACGGCCCTGACGGCAAACCGCTCACCTTCGCCGAGGCGAAGGAGGTCCGGCTCAACGACCGGCTGGAAGCGAAGATTCCGATGGAGATATTCACGATCGACGTACGCACCGGCGAACGTCGCGTCGTGCATCGTGCGACCGATTGGCTCAACCACCTGCTGTTTTCGCCGACCGATCCGACCCTGCTCATGTTCTGCCACGAAGGACCTTGGCACAAGGTCGACCGGATCTGGACGATCCACACCGACGGCAGCGGCCTGGCGCTGGTGCACAAGCGCACGATGAACATGGAAATTGCCGGCCACGAATTCTGGGCGCCCGACGGAAAGACGATCTGGTACGATCTGCAGACGCCGCGCGGGCAGGTCTTCTGGCTCGCCGGGTACGAGGTCTCCACGGGCAAGCGGCGCTGGTACAATCTCGACCGCAACCAATGGTCGGTCCACTATAACATCGCGCCCGACCAGAAGAGCTTCTCCGGCGACGGTGGCGACAGCGAAATGGTCGCGCACACGCCGGATGGAAAATGGCTCTATATCTTCTACCCGCGCGACATTCCCGACGTGGCGGGCATCCACGCGCCGGGTTCCGACCAGCTAATCTCGCCCGGCACGCTCGAGGGGGAAAAGATCGTGGACATGTCGCGCCACGATTACCGGCTGGAGCCCAACATCCATTTCACGCCTGACGGGAAATGGATCGTCTTCCGTTCGAACATGGAGGGGTTCAGCGGTATCTACGCCGCCGAACTCGCCCGAAGCGGGGGGAGATGATCGTGGAAAGCCATGCCTTCCGGATGCAGCTGAAACCCGGCACGATCGCGGACTATAAGCGCCGCCACGACGAGATTTGGCCGGAGCTTGCCGAGGCCATCTCGGCGGCGGGGATCTACGATTATTCGATCTTCCTCGACGAAGAATCCCTCGCGCTGTTCGCAATATACAAGGTGCGTCCGAACGACCGGCGCAAAGAGCTCGCGAGCCTGCCGGTGATGCGGCGGTGGTGGGATTCGATGGCGCCCCTGATGGAGGTCGAGCCCGGAAATCGTCCGCGCGAATGGCCGCTCACCCCTATGTTCCATCTCGCCTGAGCATGGTCGTGGATTCCGCCGTCGCCCGGCGCGGCTTCGCCCTTCTGCTCGCCCTCACGTCGCCGGCACCGGCGCTGCCCGCAGCGCGGATTTTCATCGCGAGCGATTCCACCGCGCAGGATTATGCCCCTGACAAATATCCCCAGGCGGGCTGGGGCACGATGCTTCGCTGTGCGGTGGACGATCAGGTCACGGTCGAAAATCGGGCAATCGGAGGGCGCAGCACCAGGTCCTTCATCAACGAGGGCAGGCTCGACGAGATTGCGCGCGACATCCGTTCGGGAGACACGCTGCTGATCCAGTTCGGCCACAACGACGCCAACGCACAGAAGCCGGAACGCTATACCAGCGTGCCGGACTACAAGATCCTGCTCCGTCGCTATATCGACACCGCGACCAATGCGGGCGCGCGTGCGGTACTGCTCACGCCCGTTACCCGCCGCAACTGGAACAACGGTCGGATCGCGCCGAGCTTCCCGGCTTATTCCGAGGCCGCGCGTGAGGTGGCACGCGAGACGGGCACGCCGCTGATCGACCTCGATACGCTGTCAGGGCATTGGGTCGAACAGGTCGGAGAGCAGGCGTCGCGCCGCTTCTTCCTTCCCGACGACACGCATTTCACCGAACTGGGCGCACGCCGGATTGCGGATATCGTCGCGAACGGTATCGCCCGGCTCGGCCTTCCCGTTTCGGTGCATGTGAAGCAGGATCGCCCGGCCTTGCGGATCGAGGCGCCGCTCGGAGGCGGCTCTTGCGATGTACCGGTGGCGGCGCCGGCGCGGACCTACCGCTTCGGGGGTAAACCTGCGTCGGGAGAGATCGTCGTTTCGCCGGGACGGCCCTTCGCCGGCGGCTACGGCTTCGAGCCGGGCGACGCGCAGCGATTTTCGGTCGCCCTGCCCGAAGGCGAATATCGCGTCACCGTTACCTTCGGCGGCGCGCGGCCCCCCGCCGATACGGTGATCGAAGCGGAATCGCGGCGCCTGATGATGCCGCGGGTTCACGGCAAGCCTCGCGAGCTCCTGACCCGCAGCTTCGTGGTCGATGTGCGCAGCCCCGCGCTTCGGCCGCCGCCGGAAAACGCTCCGGGCGGCACAGCCGTCCGGCTCGCCGCCGACGAACGGGAGTCGCCCAGTTGGGACGACAGATTGACGCTGATCTGGCGTGGCGCGGCACCTGACATCGTCTCGCTCCGCATCGCGCCGACGCACGTTCCGACCTTGTTCCTGTTCGGCGATTCGACCGTGGCGGATCAAGAGCGTGCGCCGTACCGCAGCTGGGGGCAGGTGCTTCCGGCGATGGTGAGGCCGGACTTTGCGGTGGCCAATTACGCCAAACCCGGCGAGACGCTGAAATCCTTCTTCGCCGAGCTGCGCCTCGACAAGGCACTCGAGACCATGCAGCCCGGCGACTTCACGCTGATCCAGTTCGGACATAATGATCAGAAATTGCAGTGGCCGCAGACCTACGCCGCGGCGGCGACGACATTCCGCGCCTGGCTGCGCACCTATATCGCCGAAGTCCGCATGCATGGCGGCACGCCCGTGCTGGTGACACCGCCCGAGCGGCGCAACTTCACGCCCGCGGGCACGATCCGTCCAACACTATCCGATTATGCCCAGGCAATGCGCGCCGTTGCGGAGGAAGAGAAAGTGGAACTGATCGACCTGAACGCGGCCAGCATCCGCATCTATGAGGCGCTCGGCCCTTCGCGCGCGCCGGCAGCCTTTGCCGACGGCGGACGCGACGCGACCCATCATGACGATTATGGCGCATGGCTGATGGCATCGGCGATAGCGGACGCGATCCGCAGCCAAGGCGGCCCGCTCGCCGCCTTCGTCAGCCCCGAACTCCCGGCAATCGACCTCACCCATCTTCCCACGCCTGAGGATGTGGCAAAGCTGGGGCTCCCGGGATGAGCCGGGGCATCGACCGACGGACACTGATCGCCGCTGCCGTTGCGGGCGCGGCTGCCGTGAAAGCATCTGCCGCAGGGGAGGATGTCGAACGGCATCCGATCTGGCCGTCGCAGCCGCCCGGCGGCGAGCATGTGACGGTCGCCGACGAGGTCGTTCGCCGCAGCCCGAACGGCCCTCCCGATGACATCGCCTGGCCGCATGTCGCCACGCCGATGATCACCGTCGTGCCCGCCCTGCGTCCGACGGGCGCGGCGGTCCTGCTGTGCCCCGGCGGCGGCTTCACCCGAGTCGCGGTCGGACGCAACGGGTCCGAGATCGCGCACATGTTTGCGGCGCGCGGCATCACCGCCTTCGACCTGCTCTACCGCCTGCCGCATGACGGATGGGCGGCCGGGCCCGACACCCCACTGCAGGATGCGCAACGCGCGATGCGATGGATCAAGGCGAATGCCGCACGGTGGCGGATCGATCCTGCCCGGGTCGCGGCCTGCGGCTTCTCGGCGGGCGGGTATGTCGCCGCAAGGCTCGGTAGTCGCGCGTCGGCGGAAACCCATGCGCCCGTGGACGCCATCGACCGGCAGTCGGCGCGGCCGGTGGCGCTGGGGCTTTTCTTTCCGGTGATAACGATGCTCGAGCCCTCGGCGCACGCCGTGTCCAGGCGCGAACTGCTGGGCCCGGACATGAGCGAGGCGCGGTCACGGCATTTTTCCGCCGAAACCGACATACCGCCAGAGATGCCGTCCACCTTCCTCGCGCTCGCAGCCAACGATCCCGTCGTCCCGCCCGCCAACGCCTTCCTCATGTTCGAAGCGCTTCAGCACGCGCATATCCCGTCCGAGCTGATGGTATTCGAGCAAGGGGGCCATGGCCTGCCGCTGGTGCGGCCGGACGGCAGCGCCCATCCCTGGCCCGGCTTGTTCCTGGATTTTGCTCGGCGACACGGCCTTGGCGATTGATCTTTCAGAATATGGAGCTAGTGCTCACTATCTGAACTATCCTGCGGGGGACGATCATTGGCGGCGCTGATCCACGACATTTCGCGCGGCGAGATATTGGATGCGATCGCGTTGCTGACCGACAATCTGGTCAACCTGCGCGACGAGACGGGCGAGTTCCTTCTCCGCCTCGATGATGGGCGCGTGATCGACACCAAGGGCTGGAACGATTGGGAATGGACCCACGGCGTCGGCCTGTTCGGTCTCTTTCGCTTCTATGAGCAGACGGGCGACCAGCATGTGCTCGATATCATGCTCGATTGGTTCAGGGCCCGCTTCGCCGCGGGCCAGCCGACCAAGAATATCAATACCATGTCGCCCTTCCTTACGCTCGCTTATCTGTACGAGCGGCTCGGCGACGAGAGCTTCGTGCCCTATCTGGACGAATGGGCCGAGTGGCTGATAAGTCCCGACGGCCTGCCCAAGACCGAGGAAGGCGGCTTCCAGCATATCGTCTTCAATGACGAGAACCCGCAGGAGATGTGGGACGATACGCTGATGATGAGCGCGCTGCCGCTCGCCAAGATCGGCCTTGTTCTCGATCGCCCGCATTATGTGGAGGAAGCCAAGCGTCAGTTCCTGGTCCATGTGAAATATCTTGCCGACCGCAAGACGGGGCTCTGGTTCCATGGCTGGACCTTCGATGGACGCCACAACTTCGCCGGAGCGCTGTGGGCGCGAGGCAATTGCTGGATCACGATCGCCATTCCGGAGATCATCGACATGCTCGATCTTCCCCAGCATGACGGATTCCGGTTGTTCCTGATCGAGACGCTGGCGGCGCAGGTGAAGGCGCTGGCGGCGCATCAGCACCACAGTGGGCTGTGGCATACGCTGATCGACGATCCGGCCAGCTATCTGGAGGCCTCGGCCACCGCCGGTTTCGCCTATGGCATCCTGAAGGCGGTGCGGAAGGGCTATATCGCCGCCGACTATCTGCCGGTGGCGGTTAGGGCGATCCGCGCGATCCTTGCCAATATCGACGCAAGCGGCGAGCTCAAGCAAGTCAGCTTCGGGACCGCGATGGGCAACGACCTGCAATTCTACAAGGATATCCCGCTTACCTCGATGCCCTATGGCCAGAGCCTGGCGATCTGCGCGCTGGCCGAATTCCTGCAAAGCTGCAGATGAGCGTCGTTCACGCGCCTGTGCGTCGGGTACGCTGGTTCAACTACCTGGCCTATGGCTCGAACGACGTGCTCGGCGCCGGCTCGATGGCGGTCACGAGCACCTGGATCCTGCTTTTCTATACCAGCTTCTGCGGCCTGTCGGCGTCGCAGGCGACGATCATCTTCGGCGTGGCGCGCGTGTTCGACGCGATCGCCAGCCCGACGATCGGCTATTTTTCCGATCGGATCGGCGGCACCGCGCTGGCGCGACGCTTCGGGAGACGGCGCGTCTTCATCCTCGCGGCGATCCCTCTGATGCCTTCCTTCGCGCTGATGTGGGTCGCAGGCCAAGGCTTCTATTATTATCTCGTGACCTATGTCCTGTTCGAACTGGTCTATGCGCTTGAGATCATTCCCTACGAGACGCTCGCCTCCGAAATGGCGACCGACTACTCGACCAAGGCGAAGCTGGCGGGATCCCGCATTCTGTGCGGCCAGATGGCAGCGATCGCTGCCGCGTTCGTACCCGGCTGGCTGATCAGGCGCCTCGGCCCCGACTCTCCTGATACCTACCTTTATCTCGGCGCGATCTTCGCTGCCCTGTTCATGCTGACGGCCGGCTCGCTCTATCTGTTCAGCTGGGAACGTCGCCGCGCGCCCGGCCTGGAGGAGCCGGATGGACGATCGCGCGACCGCGGCTTCGGCGATGCTTTCTTCACGCTCTACCACAATCTGCTGTCGACGCTGCGCGTGCGGTCCTTCCGGCTGCACCTGGGCATGTATCTGGGCGGCTATCTCAGCCAGGATATCTACAACGCCACCTTCACCTATTTCGTGATCTTCGCGCTTGCGGGCTCGGTGTCGACGGTTTCAAGCCTGGTGGGTGTGACGTTCACGGTGCAGCTCGTCGCGGTGGGGCTGGCGATCCTGCTGACCTTGCGCCTCTCGCCCGCGGCGACCTACCGACTGGCGGCGCTCAGCTTCGCCGCGGGTGTCGTCCTCCTTGTGGGCATGTATCTGGCGGGGCTCAAGGTCACGAGCCCGCTCTTCTGGTTGCCGATCCTGTTCGCCGGACTGGGACGAGGTGCGCTCAATTACATTCCCTGGGCGACCTACAATTATATGGCGGATGTCGACGAGATCGTGACCGGGCGGCGACGTGATGGTGCCTTCGCCGGCGTCATGACCTTCGTCCGCAAACTGTCCCAGGCGGTCGCGGTCATGATCGTCGGGCAGGTAATGGATGCCGCGGGCTTCGTGTCGAAAGCCAGCGTCCAGCATCCGGCCGCCGTTGCCGCGATCACATTGCTGCTGAGCATCGGCACGCTCGTCCTGCTGGCCTTCGGCATCTTCGTGTCGCTGCGGTTTCGGCTCAATTCGCAGACCCACGCCATATTGGTCGGTGAGGTCGAACGCCTGCGGCAGAATCCGGAGGCCGGGCCGTCCTCCCCATCCGCCCGCGACTTGGTCGAGGATCTGTCGGGCTGGAGGTTCGAGCAATTATGGGGGCGTAACAGCGTTGCCCGCGCATAGCCTTGCATCCCACTATTTGATACGCGCTCCCCGCCCGTATCAAGAGATGCCTCATGAATGACCATGCACAATCGCCGTCCGGCGCCACACATGCCCAATCCGCCACGCCCTCGGGCAGCCAGACGCTGCTGCGCGGCCTCGATGTGCTGGAGGCGGTCGCGGACGGGCCGACACCATTGGTCGAGCTTGCCGCCCGGCTTGGCCTGAACCGGTCCACCGCCCATCGGCTCGCGAGCGCGCTGGTGGAGCGCCGCTACCTGGCGTTCGAACCGCGCGTCGGATACCGGCTCGGTCCCAAATTGCTGGAGCTGGGTTTCCTCGCCCAGGATCAGGCCGACCTGGTCCAGCTCGCCCGCCCGCACCTCGAGGCGCTCGCGGCCGCGACGGAGGATACTGTCCATCTCGGCGTGATCGAGGCGGAACGCGCGCTTTATCTGGACAAGATTCCCGGCCGCCGCCGGGTCGAGATCAGCAGCCGCGTCGGTGACCGCCATCCGCTGACCTCCACCGGCCTGGGCAAGGCGCTGCTGCTCGACCTGGCCGACGCCGAATGGCAGCGCCTCTTCCAGGCGGAAGATCACTCCGGACATCGCGGCGTCGACTATTCCACCTGGCAGCAGCGCATGCGGAATTACGTCGCCGCCGGATATGCGTTCGACCTCGAGGAAAATGAAGATCAGATACGCTGCGTCGCGGCTCCGATCCGCGACGCAAGCGGCGGCATCGTCGCGGCTTTGTCGGTTTCCAGCGCGGCGCAATATATGGCCGACGAGCGGATGACGGGCTTGATCCCGCAGGTTCGCGAAACGGCCGACGCGATCAGCCGCGACCTGGGCTGGACGCCGGACGGGACCTCCGGCGCAAGGAACGAACGCCCGCGCGCCAGCGCGAAGCGAACAAGGAGACTCTGGTGAAGCTGCTCGACGGCAAAACATTGCTCGTAACCGGCGCGTCGACAGGAATCGGACGTGCCGTGGCGATCGGCGCGGCGCGCCATGGCGCCAAGGTCGCGATCAACTATCTGCGCGACGAGGACGGCGCCAGCAGCTGCGTGGCTGAGATCGAGGCACTCGGCGGTGAGGCGATCAAGGTCCGCGGTGACGTGGCCGAGCCGCAAACCGCACATGACTTCGTCGCGGCCGCGGTGGAAGCGTTCGGCGGCATCGACGTGTTCGTGAACAATGCGGGTATCTGTCCCTTCCATGCCTTGCTCGACATGCCGGTTGAGACGTTCGAACGCACGATGCGCGTCAATCTCCACGGCGCTTATTATATGGTTCAGGCGGCGGCCAACCGCATGGTCGAACAGGGCCGCGGCGGCGCGATCGTCGCGGTCTCTTCTATCTCCGCGCTCGTCGGCGGCGAATTCCAGACTCACTACACGCCCACAAAGGCGGGCGTGCATTCGCTGATGCAATCGGCCGCGATCGCGCTCGGCCGGCATGGGATACGCTGCAATTCGGTCCTGCCCGGGACCATCTTGACCGAGATCAACAAGGAGGATCTCGCCGATCCCGCCAAGCGCGAATATATGGAGAAGAGGGTGCCACTCGGGCGGCTCGGCAAGCCCGAGGATCTGGCGGGTCCGGTCGTCTTCCTAGCGTCCGATCTTGCAGAATATGTCACGGGTGCGGCCTTGCTCGTCGACGGGGGAATGTTCGTCAATCTTCAGTGATGCCGACATGGCGAGAAGCGTCGGTCCACTCGCCAGCTGTTAACGACGAAGTTCGCGTTCAACCCAGCTCATCGAAACGCGTCGGCGCAGCCAGATTGGCCGTCGCGCGCCGCTGCGCGAAACACAGATGACAAGCGCAACCTGCTCCAGCGCGTCGCGCGGCGCGCCCTGCGGCGACAGCAGGCGGCAGCCTATTCGCTTTTTACAAATAGCCTCAGGGAATAGGAGGCGCGCTGTGGGCCGACGGCGATGAACCACGCTCCCATAGTGAAACTCCCGCGGCTTCCTCTACCGGACTGCTGGCAGCAAACGTCTCTCCGGGCGGTCAAGTGTTTTCATATTATGAGACTCTATCACACACTGCGGAACGCGCTTTGCGATCCGTGGCGGAGCGCTTATGAGCGTGGAAAAGAATGGAGGGGTGACGGAGGACGCTCGTCTGGCCTGTCGGCAAGGAGCGTTCGCCATCGCTGCCTGTCCATATATCGTCAGGGGAGCTCATCATGTATTCCAGCCGCCGAGACTTGCTGAAGATCGCGCTGCTCGGCAGCAGCGGAATGCTCACCTCCAGCCTCGCTGGCGCCGCCCCGCCCTCACGCCCGGCGCTGGCCGCGTCCGTGCACTGGATCGATCGGGCCCCGCCGCCGCTGCACGCGGGCCAGACCTTTGGGGTGGCATGGCCGCGCGGTGCAGTGAAGCGGCGAACGAGGTTGGCGGTCCGCACCGCCGCCGGCGAACCGGTGCCATCGCAGAGCTGGGTCAATGCGACCTGGCCGGACGGCTCGGTCAAGTGGAGCGCGCATGCGATCCCCGCCGACGCGTCGCCGGCGGAGCTGATGGTGGTGGAGGGCGGCGAGACGGTTCCAGCTCAACCCGTGCGGGTGCGCGAGACCGGTGACCTGATCCTGATCGAATATGGTGCGCTCCGGTGGGAGATTGGCCGATCCGGGGACGCACTGATCCGCAGCGCCTCGCATGGTGGCAAGCGCGTGCTGGGTCCTCTTACCTTGCTGGGTTCGGTCCGGTCCGATCCGGTGCAGGGTGAGCCCACGGGTTTCGTCGGGCGGATCGAAGCGGTCGAAGTGGAGCAGCGCGGGCCGGTGCGTGCCGTGGTCCGCATCGATGGCGCGCATATGACGGGTGCGCGTCGCTGGCTGCCCTTCACGGTCAGGCTCTACGCCTATGCGGGCACTGCGGCCCTGCGGATCGTTCACAGCTTCATCCATGATGGCGATCCCAAGCGCGACTTTCTCGCCTCGCTGGGACTGCGCGCCGAAGTGCCGATGCGGGGCGCGCTGCACGACCGTCACATACGCATCGCAACCGATGGCCAGATGCTGGTCGAGGGCGTACGCCCACTCACCGGGCTGCGGCGCGATCCGGGGCGGGCGTTTCGCGAGGCGCAGGTCGCCGGCCGGGCGGTGCCGCCACTCGACCAGATGGCGCCGGCCGTCCGCACTGCGTTGGAGCGCATTCCTGCCTGGGGCGAGTTCCGCCTCGAGCAACCCAGCGCCAACGGTTTCACCATCACCAAGCGCACCGCGCCCAACCAGGGCTGGGTCGATGCGATGGAGGGCCGGCGCGCGCCCGGTCTGGCTTATGTCGGTGGCGCCGAGGGCGGCGCGGCAATCGGCCTGCGCTATTTCTGGCAGCGTCATCCCACCGCGCTGCACATCGAGCGCGCGACAGAGGACGAGGCTGCACTGACCGCCTGGTTGTGGTCGCCCGAGGCGCCGGCGATGGATCTGCGTCCCTATCATGGGACGATGGGCATGGAAGGCTACGACGCCCAGAATCAGGGCCTCGACACCACCTATGAGGATTACGAGCCGGGCTGGGACGATGCATCCGGCATCGCGCGAACCAGCGAACTCATGCTGTGGGCCCTTCCCGCCACGCCCGACACCGCGACGCTCGCGCAGATGGCGGCCCTGCAGGCCGAACCGCCGCAATTGATGGCGGATCCTAAGCATCTCCATGCCACGAATGTCTTCGGCGACTGGGGCCTGCCGGACCGTTCGACGCCCAACCGCGCCATCGTCGAAAACCAGCTCAGCAACCTGATCGACTTCTATCGGGGCGAGGTCGATCGCCGGTCCTGGTACGGCTTCTGGAACCATGGCGACATCATGCACACCTATGACAGCGACCGGCATCGCTGGCGCTACGACATAGGCGGCTTTGCCTGGGACAATAGCGAGCTCTCCCCCGATCTCTGGCTCTGGTACCAGGTGCTGCGCACGGGCGACGCGAAGACATGGCGCTTCGCCGAGGCGATGACGCGCCATACGAGCGAGGTCGATGTCTACCACCTCGGCCGGTTCAAGGGACTCGGCACGCGGCATGGCGTGCAACATTGGAGCGACAGCTCGAAGCAGCCACGGGTCAGTAATGCCAGCTATCGGCGCATCTTCTACTACCTGACCGCGGACGAGCGGGTCGGCGATCTTCTGCACGATCTGGTCACATCGGATCAGGCGCTCCGACATGTGGAAATCGGCCGCAAGGTACCGGGCCCGAAGAAGGCGCCATTGCCCCCCGGCACGATCGAGATGACCTTCGGCACGACCTGGTGCCCCTTGGCGGCGGCATGGCTCACCGAATGGGAACGGACGGGCGACACACGCTGGCGCGACCATATCCTGGCGGGCCTCGACAGCATTGCGCGCCTGCCGCACCGCTGGATGACCGGTAGCGCGCCGTTCGATCTGGCGAGCGGCCGGTTCGTCGACCAGGGGAGAGGGATCGGGCTGTCTCACCTCAATGCGGTCTTCGGCGCGGTTGAGGTGAGCTCGGAGCTCATCCGCCTGCTCGCGGTCACCGGCTATCGCGCCGCATGGCTGGAATATTGCCGCTGGTACAACGCGCCCAAGGCCGAGTTCCTGGCGAAATTCGGGCCGCCCTTCGGCGCGCGCAACCTGCGTGAGGGCCATTCGCGGCTCACCGCCTATGCCGCCTATCAGGAAAAGGATCGCGCGCTTGCCGCGCGCGCCGCGGTGGAATTTTTCTCAGGCGATGCCGGTCTTGGCACTTGGCCCGGCGACCCGCGGCACGACGTGGCGGGCGTCGTCGAATGGCCGAACGTCTCCACCAATGCGGCGGCGCAATGGGGTCTCGCCGCGATCCAGAATCTCGCCCTGATCCCCGACGCGCTTGACGGCGAAAATATCGCCCCGCCGAATTTGCACCAGGGCGACGGCGGCTAGCCGGTTCGCTTCCATTCCATCGGTCCGGCAGGCGCCGTTCGTAATCGGCCTTGAACGTACCCCAGCCGTTCCAGAAGGGCGGCGGCAGTAAGCGGCAGCGACGCAGACCAGCGGACACTTTTGGCGCGGACGTTCCGAGGCGTCGGACAAATCATGCCCGGTCGCTGAACAAATCCGCAATCCATCAAGGATTGCGCTCCCGAAGGAGGTAAATCACCAAATCGGACAGATTGTGCCGCCGCTCACACGCTCAGCAGATCAGTCGGCCACCGCTCTTCGCACAGCGCCGCACATAATGCGCAATCCATTCGGGCGGCGGCTGATCCGTTAAACCGGAATCGTTTCGTACGGGTTTGCTTGTCCGGATCTGGGGCGAACCGCGCTTGTCCGCGGTTGAAACACTACAAAACGGTTGGGTGTTCGCTGCGGCGCGAACGGGGCCGGCGGCAAGCGGCGATCCCAGGAGCGCGGACGCAACGAACAACCCAATCGAACGGGGTACGCCACCAATACACACGCGATTCCAACGGGTCGGCCGCGAGGTGGTTTCGGTTAAAATTGCGCAACCGTGAAGAAACAAGATGCGCACTGGCGCGTGCGCCCGCTTATTGCTAATAAGTCGCACAAACAGTTTTAAGGCCTTGTCCGTGCGTCTCGACCAGCTCCCGCTCCACCAGCTATCGCGTATCGCCTCGATCGACTGGGATGGCCTCTCGTCGCGCGAGGCGCAGCGGCTGCGTGAGCTCGGCTTCGATGACGGCGTGCCGATCGAAGCCTTGCATCGCGGCGCGCTCAAGGGGCCGCTTGCCTGCCGCGTCGGCCGGATGATCGTCGCGCTGCGGCGCGGCGTGGCGGCGTCGGTGATCGTAGAGCCCGCATGAACCCAGCCGCGTTTTTGTTGAAGGCTTTCGGATGAATCCCGCGCCCATGGTAGCGCTTGTCGGCAATCCCAATGCCGGCAAGTCCGCGCTTTTCAATGCGTTGACCGGCGCCCGTCAGAAGGTCGGCAATTATCCGGGCGTCACGGTCGAGCGGAAGGTGGGGCGCATGGCGCTCGGCGACGGCCGCCCGCTCGAGTTGGTGGACCTGCCCGGAACCTATAGCCTCGACCCGCAAAGCCCCGACGAACAGGTCACGCGCGACGTGCTGTTCGGCCGTCAGGAAGGCGAACGCACGCCATCGGCGCTGGTGGTGGTGGTCGATGCCACCAACCTCGACAACCATCTGCGCTTCGTCCTGCAGTTGGTCGCGCTCGGCCTACCGACCGTGGTCGCGCTCAACATGATCGACATGGCGATGCGCGATGGGCTGGAAATCGATATTCCCAGGCTGGCGGCCGAGCTCGGCGTGCCGGTGATACCGACCGTGGCCGTGCGCAAGCGCGGGCTGGAGGAATTGCGCGAGGCGCTGAGCAATGCGGTAGGCGATGGCGGCAAGACCGCGTTCGCCAAGGGCGAGCCCCGCGAAATCTCCGCCCTGCAGCGCGAAGCACGGAGGATCGCCGCCGCGGTCTCGACCCAGCAGCGCCAGGCCAATCCCTGGACACAGCGCGTCGACCGAATCGCGCTTCATCCGGTGATCGGCCCGATCCTGCTGGCGGCCCTGATGTTCGTCATGTTCCAGGCTGTCTTCTCGTGGAGCCAGGTGCCGATCGAATGGCTCGCCTCGCTCCAGGCGTGGCTCGCCAATCAGGCCGTTGCGCACCTGCCCGACAGTGTCCTCCGCTCGCTTTTGGTTGAAGGCATCATCAACGGCGTGGGCTCGGTAGTGGCCTATCTGCCGCAGATCCTGATCCTGTTCTTCTTCATCCTGATGCTGGAAGCCTCGGGCTATATGGTCCGCGCGGCCTTCCTGATGGATCGACTGATGGCGGGCGTGGGTCTTTCGGGCCGCGCTTTCATTCCCCTCCTCTCCTCCTTTGCCTGCGCGATCCCCGGCATCATGGCGACGCGCTCGATCGATGATCCCAAGGATCGCCTGACCACGATCCTGATCGCACCGCTGATGACCTGCTCGGCGCGCCTGCCCGTATATGCGGTGGTGATCGGCGCCTTCATCCCGGCGAAGAAGGTGCTGCCCGGTGTCGGACTGCAGGGCCTGGTCCTGTTTTGCCTCTATGTCTCGGGCATATTGGGCTCGATGCTGGTCGCGGCGGTGTTCAAGCGCACCGTCACCAAGGGCGGGGGCGGGGGCTTCCTGATGGAAATGCCCAAATATCAGATGCCGGTGTGGCGCGACGTCGCGCTCGGCCTGTGGCAGCGTGCCTATGTGTTCATGCGGCGCGCGGGCACGGTGATCCTGTGGGTCACGATCGCGCTCTGGGCGCTGACTTCCTTCCCCAAGGCGCCGGACGGCGTGAAGCAGAGCGAATATTCGATCGCGGGCCGGATCGCGTCGGGGATCGAGCCGATCGTGCGACCGGTCGGCTTCAATCATGCGCTCGCGCTCGCGATCATCCCGGCAATGGCCGCACGGGAGGTCGCCGTGTCGGCTCTCCAGACGGTCTATTCGATCGATTCGGGCGATGACGAGAAGCTGGGCCAGGAACGGCTCGCCACGCGCCTGCGCGGTGCATGGTCGCTTCCGACGGCGCTCGCCTTCCTCGCCTGGTTCGTGTTCGCGCCGCAATGCCTGTCGACGATCGCGGTGATCCGGCGCGAGACCAATGGCTGGCGTTGGCCTCTCTTCGCGCTTGGTTACCTTTTCGGGCTGGCCTGGTGCGCGGCCGGCATTACCTTCTGGACCGCGACGGCTCTGGGGCTCTAAGGTCGCCATTCGCTTTCAAGAATGGAGAGAAGAATGGCCGGCTCGGTCAACAAGGTGATCCTCGTCGGCAATCTCGGGCGGGATCCTGAATCGCGCAGCTTCCAGAATGGCGGCAAGGTGGTCGAACTCCGCATCGCCACGTCCGAAAGCTGGAAGGACCGCAACAGCGGCGAGCGCAAGGAAAAGACCGAGTGGCATACGGTCAAGGTCTTCAGCGAAGGCCTCGCCAATGTCGCCGAGCGTTATCTGCGCAAGGGCAGCAAGGTCTATCTCGAAGGCGCGCTGCAAACCCGCAAATGGCAGGACCAGAGCGGCGCCGATCGCTATTCGACCGAGATCGTGCTCCAGGGCTTCAATGCCACGTTGGTGCTGCTCGACCGTCGCGAAGGCGAAGGCGGCGGCAGTAGCTGGAACGAGGATGCCGGCGGCAACGATTTCAATTCGAGCTTCGTCGGCAGCGGTGGCGGTTCGCGTGGCGGCGGCAGCGCCGGTGGCAGCCGCCCGGCAGCGTTCGACAGCGACCTGGACGACGACGTTCCATTCTAAGATCGGGTCGATATCCGCTGAACCTTGCGGCACCGGCACGCAGCCCCACCCGCCCCCGATAAAATAGGCTTCATCGGGAGGCCGAATGGGGCGCGGCCGATGCCGCTTCCGTGAGCGAATGTCATGCCCGTGTCATGCCTCCGGCCGATAGGTGGATGCTCAGCACGGGAGAAGCAGATGGCAACCCAGGCGCTCGCATCCGAACCGCATCAGCGTGTGGTTGATCTCAACCGACAGGTTCATCCCTTCGCATCGATGATCTTCCTCGCCATCCTCGGCGCGGGATTGATCTTTGCCGGCTACAATATCTTCAACGATACGGCGCATGTCGGCGAACCGCTCGCGCTCGGCGCCTTCCTTTTCCTCGGCCTTGCCTTGCTGATCGCGCTCGGCTTCGAATTCGTGAACGGCTTCCACGACACGGCCAATGCGGTCGCGACCGTGATCTACACCAACTCCATGGCGCCCGTAGCCGCGGTGGTCTGGTCGGGGACGTGGAATTTCATCGGGGTGGTAACCTCGTCCGGCGCGGTGACTTACTCGATCATCACCCTGCTGCCGGTTGAGCTTATCCTGAATGTTGGCAGCGCGAGCGGCTATGCGATGATCTTCGCGCTTCTGCTCGCCGCGGTGATCTGGAATCTCGGCACCTGGTGGCTCGGCCTCCCCAATTCGTCGAGCCATGCGCTGATCGGATCGATCCTGGGCGTCGGCCTCGCCAACCAGTTGCTTGCGGCCGGCGGAACGAACGGCACCTCCGGTGTGGACTGGGCTCAGGCGCAGAGCGTGCTGCTGACCCTGCTCGTCAGCCCGGTCATCGGTTTCATCGGCGCGATGGTTTTGCTGTGGGTCATGAAGAAGGTGATCCGCAATCCCGAGCTCTACAAGGAGCCCAAGCGCGATACGCCGCCGCCGCTTGGCATCCGTTCGCTGCTGGTTTTCACCTGCACCGCCGTTTCCTTCGCGCATGGCGGCAATGACGGGCAGAAGGGCATGGGCCTGATCATGCTGATCCTGATCGGCGTGGCCCCCACCGCTTATGCTCTCAACCGGACCATGCCGGCCAGCTCGACCCCGGCCTTCGTCCAATTGGCCGATGCCGCGCATAACGTCTTCGTCGCGCATGCGCAGGGCGCAACCGTCGCACCGCAAGACGCGCCAAAGATACTCGCCGGCGCCTTGCGCACCCATGTCGCCGACAAACCCGAAGTCTATGCCGCGCTCGATCAGGTTTCGGCCGACATCAAGCAGCAGTTGCAGAGCTATGGTGCGATCGCGCACGTACCTGCGGCCGCGACGCGCAACCTGCGCAACCAGATGTACGTGGTCTATGGCACGCTCAACCTGCTGACCAAGGACGCCGAGAAGGCGAAGAACGTCTATCCCAACGGCGACGACAAGAAGCTCAAAGCCTATCAGGGCTTGCTCGAAAAGGGCACGCGCTACATCCCGACCTGGGTCAAGATCTCGGTCGCGCTCGCGCTCGGCCTCGGCACGATGGTCGGCTGGAAGCGGATCGTGGTCACGGTCGGCGAGAAGATCGGCAAGACCCATCTGACCTACGGCATGGGCGCCGCCGCCGAACTGATGGCCGCGAGCACGATCCTGCTCGCCCAGTTCAAGGGGATGCCCGTCTCGACCACGCACATATTGTCGAGCGGCGTCGCCGGCGCGATGGCGGGGAACGGGTCGGGCGTGCAAGTCTCGACCGTGCGCAACATCGCGCTCGCCTGGGTGACGACGCTCCCGGCGGCGATGGCGCTCGCGGGCGGGCTCTATTTCATCTTCCTGCACATCGCGCGGGCGATTGTCGGATGACCTAGAGGATCGCGAGCGCCACGCCCGCGATCCTTCTATGCAACATATCGGGCAGTCAGTTCGCGGCCATAACCGGCTTTACCTGCGTCCGTGTCCCCAACTGCAGATAGCTTCCAGGCAGGAAACTGACCCGAAGCGGAGTACGGGCGTCGGTAATGGATTCGTCGCTGACATCCCGACCGGTCCCATAGTTGATCTGCATATCCGGACGTTTCGGGATGCCGATCACCGCAACAATACGGCTTCCGGGCGCAAGGAGGCGAGCGGTCACGGTCTGGCTCTGGAAATTCAGGACGGTCCGTCGATCCGGCTTCAGCAAATGGCGGCGCGTGCGATCGTCCATATAACTGACCCGTCCCAGATAAGAGGCAAGCGGCAGGTATTGTCCGTCGGCGCAACGCTCGTAGAAATCGACTGCCAGATCGAAATCGCGCTTGTTGGTCCGTACAACCAGACGCCCTTTGAACAAGCCATCCACTTCCAGTCCCCGCGCAAGCGGTGCGGTGGCGAAAGCAAGGGTATTGCGCATGTCTGGGCGGTCCGGCGGCGGTGCGTAGTCCACGTCGCTGCGGTCGGCGAAGTTGACCACAAGACGCAAATTCTTCGCCCCGGAAGGGGGGCTGGCGGCAAACCGGAAGAGCCCATCATCGCCCTGCGCGGTCAGGAACAGTCGCAGGCGCTGCTTGGCCATCTGAGACAGCGAGGCGACGTGGCGCCAGCGGTTGGCCCCCATCACTTCGAAGTTGATCCGATCGCGCAGCAATGGCGGCAGCGGCGTACCGTGGAAAACGTGGTCGAACCATTGAAGGCGGATGGCCTGGAGATCCAGACGAGCGGCCGGATCGATCCGATAGCCGTCAATTAGCGGAAGAACCCCGGTTTGCATTGCGATGTGATGATAAGGGCCGACCAAAAGCCGATGATCGGCAGACGGGCGATAACGATAATGTTGCTCAAGGTAATAGAGCGCACCCACCATGCCGCCGTCATAATAACCCGTCTGGACGAACACCGGGATGTTTATGGCCGCGAATTCACGGCCATAAGGCAGCAGGCGTCGCCAATAGGCGTCGTAGCTTGGGTGGTCGAGCCAGGTGTCAAATATCGGATTTGGCTTGCCGTCGATCTTGTCGAGGTCGCGATAAGGAGCGCCGCTCGTATACCATCTGCGGTTCAGCCGCTCCCAACGCGACCTATCGTCATAGGTAGCGTCATCCAGCCCCTTGGTGTCGGTCGTGTAGAACGGCCATGGATAGATGAAACTCCGGAATATATTGCCCTGCATGGGCGTATCGATGCCTGGCGCGTTGCTCGCGTTCGTCGCGATGGCTTTCAGGGCGGGCGGATGATGCTTCGCTGCCGCCCATTGAGTCGATGCGTTGTAGCTCCCACTGAACATGCCCACGCGCCCATCGCTCCAGGGCTGATGCGCGAGCCATTCTATCACGGTCGAAGCATCGGCTCCGTCATGGACATAAGGAACGACGGGTCCGGGACTACGCCCCTTGCCCCGGGTATAGGCCACCATACCCGCATAACCATAAGCCGCCATCTTGACGGCGTCGGCGAAACTCCAGGAATCCTTGGCATAAATGGTGAAATTAAGCAGGGAGACGAGCTTGGCCTGTCCCGCAGAACGCGGGCGCACCAGAATGGCGGCGATCTTGGCACCGTCCGGCGCGGCAATGAGGAGTTGATTGTCCACAATGAACCGGCGGTCGATATCGGCCTGCACCAGGGGCGGCGCGACCGAAGCCATGCTCTGCCACGCCATAAGCGCTATGCCTGCCGCAATCGCCTCGCCGGCGGGCTTGCACTCGGACAGCGCGTGCCCCTCGCACGCTGCGGCAGCTTTGTCGGAACTGGCCTGAAATGCGGCCAGGTCGGCGTCCCACCACGGCAGGATGTCGACCATGCGTCGATCGGCCAGATTGCCGTAAAGCTCCGCAAATGCCCGTTTGAAGGCGTTTGGGAAGTTGTCGCCCGACGCCGTAGACAGTTCGGCGCGTGTATAGATCAGCCATGGGATCAGGCCATCGGCACGTCCGGGCTCCATCTGCTCATAACGTTTTCGAAGTTTCTCCAGCGTCGCTATGCCGTCCGCATACCGATGCGCTGCCAACTGCAGCCGGTAGAGGGTGGTCAGGTCTGCGGTGGAGGCCGCTGCGGCGTAGGCGGGAAGCAGGGCCTCGGCAGCGGCGTGAAATTGGGATGAATCGGCAAGGGCATTTTCCGCCGGCGGCGCAGGGTTCGCGGCGCCGGCATTGGCGGAGAGGGCAAGCCCGCCGCAAAATGCGAGCACCAAGCGCTGTTGAAAATTCGTCATGTCTATCCTCCGGTGGCTGGTGGGTAGCCACCGGCGAAGGACGCGGATGGAAAATCGGCCAGCGAACACCGGTGCGCGGTAACCGGCTCCTGCCGCCGGCTAGATGACCCGGTTCCTCAGAAATCGGGCCCCAGTACGGCTGGCGGGCACGGCATGGCCCGTGCTCATGTGCAGCAGCATGCGGCCGCCCCCCGCCGGCTCGACCCTTTCCACGCAATCCAAATTGACGATCCACGAGCGATGGACCCGGGCGAATTTGGCGGGGTCAAGGTTCCGTTCGAAATCCGACAGCGTCATGCGCAGCAGATGCTTGCCCGTCGCTGTCGTCACCTCCGCATAATCGTCGGCTCCTCCCACCAAGACCACGGCGTTCAGATCGATCGGGCGGATATCCTCTCCGTTGCGAATGAAAAAACGGCCGGACTCCCCATTTGCCCGTGAAGGTGGTGTGGGGTCGGCGATGATCGACACCGGCTCGGCGGCATGAACGGAACGGCCGAACCGCGCATAGGTCAGGGCAGCAATCACGGCATAGGTGGTCACGTCTTCGAGCGCTTGCCATGCCATTCCGCCGCCCGAAAAAGCATGCACCGCAAAATCGGTTGTCGAAATGCCGTTCACCATGCCCAGCAACACGAGCAGTAGCCAGAGCGAGAGAATAGAAAACCCCGCACATAAGGCGAGATGCGCCATTGCCTGAAAGAGTGGCGGCCGCCCGATGAGATGCCTGATTATGATACTGCGCGCCGCGGCTCCGAAAATAATGATCGGCACGGTGTTGGCGACTCCGCCGATCAGTGCCCCGCCAAAGGTGGCTTTCAACGCCAGCCATATCGTCGCGGTATAAGCCAGAAAGACCAAGCCGACCGCCAGCAGGTCAGGCCCATATCGCTCCCAGATGGCGGCACGCCCCCTTCCGTGTTTTACGATCGGCTCTGCGGAATAGGCCGTCATCCGCCCCTCAAAGCTTGTCCTTAAGCGCTTTCAGTGCGGCAAACGGACCGGCATCCTCCTCGCCCAGCACGCCCGCTTCACGAAGCTTTTCGTCAGCGCCCGCCGCGCGCGGGAATGGATCGAGCGCGAGCGCCATCGTCTGCGCAACCGCCTCGCCCAGGTCGATCGACCCGCCTTCATAATCGATCTCGTCGAGGTCGCTTTCCTCGAGTTCGACCTCTTCGGCGTCGGGCTGGCCGCCCGCCGGCACGAAGCGCAACGCGAAATCCTCGGCGATCTTGGCGGGCACCGGTTCGCCGCTCGCCACGCAGGCCTGAGCCACGTCCGCTTCAAGCCTGCCGGTCGCGGTCACGATATCGCCTTCGCGTGCCAGTTCCGCCGTCGCTTCGAGCCGCTCGATTCCGATCAGGCCAAAGCGCGCCGCCAGCGCCGCTCGCTCATCCTCCTCTGCCGCGATCGAGACCGCCCGCGGCGCGCCGCCCAATTCGTCGAGCCGGAAAGGACGCGCGAATTCAGGCGTCATGCCGGCCAGCCTCCGGCGATCAGATCCGCGGCAGGCATCGCCGCCAGCCGCTCCCTTAATTCGGTCAGCGCGTTGCGCACCGTCGCGCGCGCGCTCTCGCTCGGTACCGCGCCGCGATAGATGTTGCGTTCGATCGCGCCGTTGAGATCGCCCCCGGCAAAGGCCTCGCGCAGCGCGCCCAGCCGTCCGCCGAGCGCGCCCATCATCCGGCCGATATGCTTGCCGACCACGATGTCGCCGATCCCGCGCTCGCGCAGCTGCCCATCCATGTCCTCGACGAAGATTTCGGTCAGGAATGCCGACGGCGCACGGCCAGGCTCGCCTTCATCCTCCAGCCGCAGCAATACGAGACTCAGCACCGCCGCGACCATGTCGAAACGGCCGTCCAGCGTGTCGGGCACCTTGCCCGCCAGGTACCAATCGGGCCGCCGCGCCTCGGTCACCACCGCATTATAGAGCGGCGTCAGCGCATCGCGATCCTTGCGGCCGAACAGACGATCCCAGACTCCCATTCACCTCATCTCCGTGCGCCCCGGCTTGCGGAGCCGCCAAGCCCCGCATATTGAGGCCCAAGCGCGCGGTTGCAATCCCGATGCGCATTGCCGGCTAAGCCTGGGTTCAGCCTGAGGCCGCCAGGCAGCAGGTTCGTCGGGAAAGGGTTTTACGGAATGGCGGCATCGATCAAGCGCGGGGCGATCGCGGCGCTCGGCCTTCTTGGCCTCGCGGGCTGCGCCCAGGTGCAGGATCACAAGGGCTATGTCATCGACACGACCCTTATCAACACGGTCCAGGCCGGCGTGGACAATAAGGATTCGGTCGCCAAGACGCTCGGCCGCCCCACCTTCGACAGCCAGTGGGACGGCGGCAACACCTGGTATTATCTGGCGCGCAACACGCGCAGCCTTGCGTTCAGCACGCCGACTCCGGTCGCGCAGACGTTGCTCACGGTGCGCTTCGATGCCAATGGCGACGTTTCGTCGGTGCAGCGCACCGGACTTGAGACGGTGCGCGAGGTCAAATTGTACGGCAAGAAGACCCCGGTGCTTGGTTCGCACCGCACTTTCTTCTCGGAACTTTTCGGCAATATCGCGCCAGGCTCCACCGACAAGGCGAGCACCGCCGACAATCCCGGCCACTGATCCGGCGCGCAAATTCGAAAGCAAGAAGCCGCCGACCGCAAGGCCGGCGGCTTTTTTGCTGGCTAACCGCACCGAAGGTTCAGCGAATGCTGAACCGCACTACGATCAGCGCGCGATTCCGGCGCTGGCCAGAACCGCCAGCGTCAGCAGTTCCGAAGCGGTGGCGGACATGGTCGCGATCTGGACCGGCTTTTCCATCCCGACCAGCATCGGGCCGATCACCGCGTCGCCATCCACTTCGCGCAGCAATTTGGCCGAGATGTTGGCCGATTGCAGTCCCGGCAGGACCAGCACGTTGGCCGGGCCCGACAAGCGGCTGAACGGATATTTCTGGCGCATGTTGGGATTGAGCGCGACGTCGGGCGCCATCTCGCCTTCGAATTCGAAGCCGGGATTTTTCTTTTCGAGCAAGGCCACTGCGTCGCGAACATTGTCGATCCACTCGCCCGACGGGTTGCCGAAGGTCGAATAAGACAGGAAGGCGACACGCGGTTCATGCCCCATCCGGCGCGCGACCGCGGCGGTATGCTCGGCAATCGCGACCAGTTCCTTGGGCTCGGGCCGCTCGGTCACCATCGTGTCTGCCATGAACACGGTGTGTTTCTTGCCCACTACGAGATGGATGCCGCACGGGCGCCGGCCCTCGATCGGATCGATCACGCGCCGTACCTGACGCAACGTCTTGCCATAGGTGCGTGTGATGCCCGTGATCATCGCGTCGGCGTGGCCGAGTTGAAGCAGCAGCGCGCCGAAGATGTTGCGGTCCTGATTGACCATGCCCTCGACTTCGCGACGCAGATACCCCCTGCGCTGCAGGCGCTTGTACAGATAGTCGACCATCTCCGGCACCAGCGGTGAATGGCGGCTATTGTGCAGCTCGAAGCTCTCGGGGTCTTCCACGCCCAAGGCGCGGAGCTTTTCGGGCACCTCGTCGCGGCCGACGAGAACAGGTGTGCCATAGCCGCCGTCGCGGAAAGCGATCGCGGCGCGCAGCACCACTTCTTCCTCCGCCTCGGCGAAGATCACGCGCTTGGGATTGGCGCGGGCATTGGCATGGGCCAGCGTCAGCACCGACGTGGCGGGGCTGAGGCGCGCGCGCAATTGCTCGCGATAGGCCGCCATATCCTCGATCTGATGACGCGCGACGCCGGTGCGCATCGCAGCCTCGGCAACCGCGGCGGGCACGATCTCCATCAGGCGCGGATCGAACGGTGCCGGGATGATATATTCAGGTCCGAAGCGCGGCGCATGACCGCCATAGGCCGCCGCCACTTCCTCCGGCACCTGCTGCCGCGCCAGGCTGGCAAGCGCCTCGGCCGCCGCGATCTTCATCTCCTCGTTGATCGCGGTCGCATGCACGTCGAGCGCGCCGCGGAAGATGAAGGGGAAGCCCAGCACGTTGTTGACCTGATTCGGATAGTCCGAACGGCCGGTGGCCACGATCGCGTCGGGACGCGCTGCCTTCGCTTCGGGCGGGGTGATCTCCGGATCGGGGTTGGCCATCGCGAAGATGATCGGGTTCTTCGCCATCGTCTTGACCATCTCGGCGGGCAACGCGTTCGCCGCCGACAGGCCGAGGAACACGTCCGCGCCGACCATGGCTTCGGCCAAGGTGCGCTTGTCGGTCTTGACCGCGTGGCCGGACTTCCACTGGTCCATATGCTCGGTACGGCCCTGATAGATCACGCCCGAACGGTCGCACATCAGCACCTTGTCGGGGGAGACGCCCATCGCCTTGATCAGCTCGGTGCAGGCGATCGCAGCCGCGCCCGCGCCGTTGACCACGACATTGATGTCCTTGAGCTCGCGCCCGGTGAGGTAGCAGGCATTGATCAGGCCGGCGGCGGTGATGATCGCTGTGCCGTGCTGGTCGTCATGCATCACCGGAATGTTCATGCGCTCGCGCAGCGTCTGCTCGATCACGAAGCATTCGGGCGCCTTGATATCTTCAAGGTTGATCCCGCCGAAGCTCGGCTCGAGCAAGGCCACCGCATTGCAAAAGGCGTCCACGTCCTCGGTCGCGAGCTCAAGATCGATCGAGTCAACGTCGGCGAAGCGCTTGAACAGCACCGCCTTGCCTTCCATCACCGGCTTGGAGGCGAGCGCACCGAGATTGCCCAGGCCAAGGATCGCGGTACCGTTGGAAATGACCGCAACCAGATTGCCCTTGGCGGTATAATCATAGGCCTTGGCCGGATCCTCCGCGATTGCGCGCACCGGCACCGCCACGCCTGGCGAATAAGCGAGGCTGAGATCGCGCTGCGTTGCCATCGGCTTGGACGCGACAATCTCGATCTTGCCGGGACGGCCCGACGAATGAAAATCGAGCGCCTCACGCTCTGAAAACTGAACCTTGCTGCCTTCGGCCACGTTTTGGGTTCCACTCCTGTATGCGGGCTTCCCTATCGGGCGTTTCGTTGCCCGTCACCCCATTCAACGCGCATTCTGTCGGAAGCCTGACAAGTATCGGCCTTCCCCTGTCCGCTTTGGATCGCTAGGTCCCGTGCCTCACCAGAATCAGGGAAAGACAGATGTCGGACACGATCGCGGCGGATCAGCTGCGCCTCTTCATCGAACGGATCGAGCGCCTCGAAGAGGAAAAGAAAGGCATGGCGGACGATATCCGCGACGTTTACGCCGAGGCGAAGGGCCAAGGCTACGACACCAAGACGATGCGCGCGATCATCCGCTTGCGGAAGATGGAGAAGAATGCGCGCGACGAGGCGGAATATCTGCTCGACACCTACAAGGCCGCGCTCGGCCTGGCCTGACGTTGAAGGATTCGGTGCCGCGCGCTAGGACGACGGCACCAATTCCGTCCATTCACAAGAAAAGAAGCAGCGGGCACCCATGGCCGGCCATTCCAAATTCAAGAACATCATGCACCGCAAGGGGGCACAGGATAAGAAGCGCGCAGTGCTCTTTTCCAAGCTCTCGCGCGAAATCACGGTCGCAGCCCGCTCCGGTCTGCCCGATCCGAACATGAATGCGCGCCTTCGCGCCGCGGTGATCACCGCGCGCAAGGAAGGGCTGCCCAAAGACAATATCGAACGCTCGATCAACAAGGCGGCGGGCGGCGATGCGGATACGTATGAGGAAATCCGCTACGAGGGCTTCGGCCCGGGCGGCGTGTCGCTGATCGTCGAGACGCTGACCGACAACCGCAACCGCACCGCGACCAACGTCCGCCTCGCTTTCTCCAAGAATGGCGGCAATCTCGGCGCACCCAATTCGGTCAGCCATGGCTTCGACCGGCTTGGCCTGATCAGCTATCCCGCGGCGGCCGGCAGCGACGAGAAGGTGTTCGAAGCCGCGCTCGAAGCGGGCGCGGACGATGTAGAGAGCGGCGAAGACGGCCATTCGATCTGGACCGCGATCGAGAATTTGCACGAAGTCGCCAAGGCGCTCGAACCGGTCCTGGGCGAAGCCGAAGGCGTGAAGCTTGCCTGGCGCCCGCAGACCCAGGTCGCGGTCGACGAGGCACAGGCCGCGACATTGCTCAAGCTGATCGACACGCTGGACGACGACGACGACGTCCAGACCGTCTGGGGCAATTACGATATCTCGGACGAGATCATGGAGAAGCTCGGCTGATCCTGATCGGCCTCGATCCGGGTCTGGGCACTACCGGCTGGGGCGTGATCAGGGCGGAAGGTAATCGGCTCGCTCATATTGCCAACGGACATGTGCGGACCGACAGTGCCGCCCCGCTGCCCACGCGCCTTGTGGCCCTGCACGACGCGTTGGGCGCGCTCTTCGACACGCACCAGCCGCAAGGTGCGGCGGTCGAGGAGGTGTTCGTCAACATGAACCCGCAATCCACGCTCAAGCTAGGCCAGGCGCGCGGCGTGGTGTTGCTCGCTGCCGCACGGCATGGCGTCGATGTCGGCGAATATGCCCCGACTTTGATCAAGAAGGCGGTGGTCGGCACCGGCGGTGCGGAGAAGGCGCAGGTCCATGCAATGGTCGCGAGGCTGCTGCCGGGTACGAAGATCGCGGGCGCGGACGCGGCCGATGCGCTCGCGGTGGCGATCACGCACGCGCACCATCTGGCGAGCCGGCGCAGGCTCGGCTAGCGTGGCCCGATGATCGCGCGCCTCTCCGGAACGCTTGCCGAAACCGCTGCCGATCATCTCGTGATCGACGTGAATGGCGTCGGCTATCTCGCTTATGCCTCGGCGCGCACGCTCACCACGATCGGACCGGTCGGCGGCAGCGTGCTCCTGCTCACCGAAATGCAGGTGCGCGAGGATGCGATCACCTTGTTCGGCTTCGGATCGGCGTCCGAACGCGACTGGTTCAGGCTGCTGACCAGCGTGCAGGGCGTGGGCGGGCGCGTTGCGCTGGCGATCCTGTCGGTGCTCGACCCTAATGAGCTTACCCGCGCGATCGCCAATAGCGACAAGGCGATGATCGCGCGCGCCAACGGGGTCGGCCCCAAGCTCGCCCAGCGCATCGCGATGGAATTGCGCGACAAGGTGGGCGGTGTCGCACTTGGGCCGGGCGCGGCGCCTGCGGCGGCGGGATCGGCCAGCGCGGACGCGATCTCGGCGCTCGCCAATCTCGGTTTCCGCCCCGCCGAAGCCTCGGCCGCGGTGGCGGCGGCGAGCGACGAGCTTGGTCCGGGCGCCGGCCTCGACGCGCTGGTCCGCCTCGCATTGCGCAAGGCCGCGCGCTAGCGTCCCGGCCCTAGATCGGCGTGATCAGCGGCCTGCCCGCAAAAAAAGCCTCCAGGTTGGCCAAAGCCAGATCGGCCATCGCCTGACGCGTCTCCAGCGTCGCGCTGCCCTGATGCGGGATCAGCACGGCATTTTCGAGGCTCAGCAAAGCTTCGGGCACGTTGGGCTCGTCTGCGAAGACGTCCAATCCGGCTGCACCCAGACGCCCGTCCCGCAACGCGGTCACCATCGCCGGTTCATCCACCACCGATCCGCGCGCAATATTGACAAGGATGCCTTCCGGACCAAGCGCCTCGATCACGTCCTGGCTGACGAGCCCGGCCGTGGCCGGGCCGCCCGATACCGCCACGATCAATGTGTCCGCCCAGGCCGCCAGTTCGCGCGGCTCACCGAAATAGCGGTAATCGGCGCCCTCGTTGCGCGGTTTGCGGGAGAAATAGCCGATCTCGGACGCAAAGGGCCGCGCGCGATCGGCGATCGCCTGACCGATCCGGCCGAGACCCAATATACCGATCTTGCGGCCGCTCGCACGGCGCGTCAGCGGCGGCAGCCCCTCTTTCGCCCAGCGACCCTGACGGACATACAGATCCTGCTGCGGCAATCGCCGCGCGACCGCGAGCATCAGACCGATGGCGAGATCGGCGACGTCGTCGGTCAGCACGTCCGGGGTGTTGGTGACCTTGATGCCCTTGGTGCGGGCATGGTCGAGATCGACCCGATCATAGCCCACCACCACCAGCGAAACCATTTCCAGATCGGGTGCGGCATCCATCGTCGCCGCGTCGATCCCGTTCCCGCCGCTGATCGCGGCGCGGATGCCAGGGCCCGGCTCATAGCGCAGGTCGTACAAGTCGCCGATATGATCGAGACGCGAGAATGCGGGCTGCTTGAGCAGCATCAGCAAGGGTTGCTTGGTCGACATAAGCTCGCCCTTACGCGAGGCATCGACGCTCCGCCATCGCCGCGCTATCCCCAAAAGATGATCGAGGGTGACCGCCTGCTTTCCGCCGACCGTGCGCCAGAGGATGCCGATGCGGCATTGCGCCCGCGCAGCCTCGACGAATTCGTCGGGCAGAAGGCCGCGCGCGACAATCTTCGCGTCTTCATCCAGGCGGCCAAGGCGCGTGGCGAGGCGCTGGACCATGTCCTGTTCTTCGGTCCGCCGGGCCTGGGCAAGACCACGCTGGCGCAGATCATCTCGAAGGAGATGGGCGTGGGCTTCCGCGCGACGTCGGGTCCGGTGATCGCCAAATCGGGCGATCTCGCCGCCTTGCTCACCAACCTCGAAGAAGGGGATGTCCTCTTCATCGACGAGATCCACCGGCTCGCGCCCGCGGTCGAGGAAATTCTCTATCCCGCGATGGAGGATCGCGCGCTCGACATCATGATCGGCGAAGGCCCCTCCGCCCGCAGCGTGCGGATCGACCTGCCGCGTTTCACCCTGGTGGGCGCGACCACACGCCAGGGCCTGCTTACGACGCCCTTGCGCGACCGGTTCGGTATCCCGGTCCGGCTCAATTTCTATACCGTCGACGAGCTCGAGCTCGTCGTGCGCCGCGCCGCGCGTCTGCTCGGCTTCGCCATTTCAGAGGACGGCGCCGCCGAGGTTGCCCGACGCTCGCGCGGCACGCCGCGCATCGCCGGCCGGCTGCTGCGCCGCGTCCGTGATTTCGCGCATGCCGCGGGGCACGAGATAGTCGAGGCCAAGGATGCCGACGCCGCCCTCAACAGGCTGGAGGTCGATGCGCTCGGGCTCGACGCAATGGACCGGCGTTATCTCAACATGATCGCCGATATCTACAAGGGGGGGCCGGTTGGCGTGGAGACGCTCGCCGCAGGCCTGGGCGAGCCTCGTGACACGATCGAAGAAGTGATCGAACCCTATCTGATCCAGCTTGGCCTGGTCGCACGAACCGCGCGTGGGCGCTGCCTCAATGGCCGCGCATGGACGCATCTTGGCCTGGAACCACCGCCAACGGCGGGACAGGCAGGCCTGTTCGACGCCTGAGCCTTCGGGCTCAACCCAAATCTCGTCGGATATGCTGGTGCACCGCCAGTTCACTGGCGCGCACCTTCCCCCAAACAAAAAGGGCGGCTCCCGAAGGGGAGCCGCCCTCAATGTCCGGTCAGACCAGGATCGACTTACCAGTCGACCTTGGCGCCGATGCGGAAGTAACGGCCGATGAAGCCCTGACCGGCCCAGGCCGGGTTGAACTTGTACAGGCCATAACCCGCGCTCGGGTCGTACGGCGCCTTCACGTTGAACACGTTCAGCATGTTCACATAGAAGGTCAGCTTGCCGCCCACCTTGTAGGTGGCCGTCGCGTCGACATCGATGAAGTGCGGCGTGTGGCAGCGGATCGGCGTGGCGTTGTCGCGATAGGTCACGACTTCCGCACCGATCGAGGCCAAGCAGTCGCCCGGGACACCGCCGTCATCCGCACCGGCGAGGTCATAGCCGCTGGTATAGTTGACGGTGGCCGAGAACGTCGCCTTGCCGTTGAAGTCGAACGTGTTCTGCCAGCTGCCCTTATATTTCGGCGAGCCCGAGCAGGACGTGATCTCGCAGGGACCCAGGGTGCCCTGATAGACCTCGACCGTGCCGTCGTCGTCGATCTTCTCAAGCTTCCTGAGGTAGGTCGCGTTGAGGTTGCTGGTCCAGCGAATGCCGTTGGTGATCGGCATATGGATTTCGGCCGTGAGGTCGAAACCGTTGGTCTTCAGCGCGTTGGCATTGCCGTAATAGCTGGTGATCGTACCCAGCAGCGGCAGTGCGTTCGGGAACAGCGTATCCGGAACGCCGGGCGCGGTCACGCAACCCGGAACGTTGGTTACGCCGTTGTTTGCATAATATTGCGCAACCGCAGCCGAGCAGTTCGGCGTCGTGATCAGGTCCTTCACCTTGATATTGTAATAATCGACCGTGACCGTCAGCCAACGAACCGGATCGAGCACCACACCCATGGTATAGGAAGTCGACTTCTCCGGCTTCACGGCAGGGTTGCCGATCGACGTCAGACCGTAGCTGTAGCTTGCCGTCGCATAGGGATCGTTGCCGTGGGCCGCGAGGAACGCCGCACCACCAGCCTGGCTATTCGAAACCTGGTTGGAGATGTAACCCGTCGTCGGGAGACCATAAGCTTCATTGAAGCTCGGGATCGCAAAGCCCTTCGAATAGGTGCCGCGCAGCTTGATCTGATGGACCGGCTTGATCTGCACTTCGAACTTCGGCGAGAAGTTCTTCTGGCCTGACGAATATTTGTCGTACCGGCCGGTCGCCTTCAGGTCGAGTTGATTGAAGATCGGCGCGTCGATTTCGTAGAATGCCGACTTGACGTTACGCGAACCTTCCACACCCACGGCATTGATGCCGTAGTAGCGCGAATAGGGATCGGTTTCGTTGGCCGGGTTCGAGCTCGGGTTGTCGATCGATTCCTTACGATAAGCCGCACCGACCGCAACCTGAAGCGGACCGCCCGGCAAGTCGAAGAAAGCGTGCGCCAGCGTGCCCTGGATCAGGGTCAGCTTCGACACCGAGTTGTTCACTTTGGTTGGCGAGAGATATTCACGCTCGGCTTCGCTGTTCGCGGCCTGATCGACGAAATTGTAAGAGCCGTCCGCAATCACATCCAGCAGGTGGCGTGCGAAAATGTAGTTCCGGCTGGTATACTTCAGCTTCGCTTCCGAATGGGTAGCGTCGAAGTTGTAGTTCCAGTCGTTGTTTGCGCCGAACGAACCCTTGATACCGGCCGAATAACGGAAGGTACGGGTATCGGTATCGTCCTCGGTCGGACGGTCATAACGGCTAAGGAGGCGAGCCTGCTCGCCCAGCGCCGCGAACGGATTGTTCGGGTTCAGCGTGCCATTGGCCGCGGTGCAGGGTGCGGTCGTACCACGGGCGCAGACATAGACCGGCAACAGGACCGGGCTGATCGTCACCTGCGTGCCGCCGGCGGCAGTCTGGTTGGCGAAGGCCTCCGGCGTCAGCGGATTCCAGGTCTTGGTCTCATAGAAATTGAACATCGCATAGGCTTGGGCATTCGCACCGACGTTGACCGTCAGGTGTGCGTTGCCACCCAGGCGCTGAACCCTGCCCGCATACTGGTAATATTGCTTGACGAGATCCTGCTGGCAGACGACCGCGGGCGAGCTCGCGCCGAGCGACGTGCCGCGCTGCGCTGCGGTAAGCGTGACCGCGTTCAGGTTCTGACATCCCAGCGCCGGGTTCAGCAGCTGATAGGTCGAACCCGCGATCGGCGCGGTACCGGCTGCGTTATACGGACGCACGAACGGAACGGTCGTCGTACCGATGCCGCCATAGGTGCCGTTGAACTGGATACCGCTCTGAACACCATTGGTGGCGCAAACGTTCGTGCCCGCCGGATAAGCGGGGTTATCGCCATTGGCGATACCGCAAACGCTGCTCTGGTCGGCGGTGCCCGGAAGGCCACTGCGATCGCGCAGGTAGAGCGCGTCGTTGTTCTGATATTCGCCGTTGACGTAGACGTTGAAGCCGTCCTTGCTCAGGTCGCCATAGCCATAAGTGGCGTCGAGACGCTGCTCGCCGAAATCGCCATGCTGCGAGATCGCGCCCGAGCCGTTCAGGTGCAGGCCGGTGATCTGCTTCTTGATGATGACGTTGACCACGCCCGCGACCGCGTCGGCGCCGTAGGTCGACGAGGCGCCATCCTGCAGCACCTCGACCTTGTCGACGATCGAATCCGGGATCGTGTTGATGTCGACGAAGTTGCGATAGCCGTCGTCAGCGAGCGGATAGGGCGCGCTGCGCAGGCCGTCGAACAGGGTCAGGGTACGGCCATCGGTCAGGCCGCGCAGCGACGGCGCGCTGGCGCCCTTCGGGAAGCCGAACTGCGACCAGTTGCTGTTGAGCGTGCCGCCATTGTTGGCGGAGAGCGACTGAACCGCGTCGGCAACCGTGTTGATGCCGCGATTAGCGAGGTCCTGCGAATTCAGCACCGTGACCGGCGAAGCCGTGGCAGCCGATGCGTTGCGGAACAGCGTGCCCGTAACGACGATTTCCTGGTCGGCAGCCGGAGCCGCCGCGCCGGCCGCCGGGGCCGCCGTCGAGGCCGCCTGCGCGAATGCCGGAGCAGTCACCACCAGCGCCATACCCAGCGCCAGCGGAGCAGCACCGGCGCGCAACGACGCTCGGTTGAAGATCTTGTGATTCATCATATCGTTCCAGTCCCTTTCTGGAAGCAGTCTGACCTTGAAGGGCCCCCTGCTCGACCGAACCGTGCGCGCCACCCCCGATGGGCGCGGGTCGCACATATCGGCATGGCGAACATCTGCCTGATGCTTCACCGCCATGTAAAGCTGGCGTTCATGCTACCTAAAGGTTCTCTTTCCGTGTCGCACAAATGCAACAGAAGCATTTATGCCTTTTTATCACGCTCATACTAAGAACGAAGGCGGAACATACGGGCGTGATGTGCGCCTTTTGCACATCGCCCAATTTCACGGCTGCGAAATGTTGCTGCGCGGCAACGGGTACGGTTGCACGATTGTTACCGGTTTCACGAAACAGCGGGATTTTTTGATCGATTTCGTACTTTTGGGCCGAGAGATGCGGCGCGCAGGAGGTCAGGGATTTGGCATCGGTCCGACCAGCAGGATCGGGTCGATCCGCACGTCATTCCAGGTCATCCCCCAGTGAAGATGAGGGCCGGTCGCCCGGCCGGTGCGGCCGATCAGACCGATTTCCTGTCCGCGCGCTACCCGATCCCCGACTCTCACCTCGATCCGCTGAAGGTGCATCAGCGCGCTCACCAGCCCAAAGCCATGGTCGATCATCACCAGATTGCCTTCGAGGCTGAAGGGATGGTCTGTCGCCAGCACGATCACGCCATCCGCAGGCGACCGCGCCGGAGTTCCCTCGAGCACAGGGCCGCCTACAGCACGCGCTATATCGAGCCCGCCATGCGGCGCACCCGCCACGCCATGCGCATAAATTCGCTGCGAGCCGAACATCGTGCTGATCCGTCCCACCGCGGGCCAGCGGAACGCCTGGCGCCAGCCGTCGCTGTCGGCATGGACGTTACGCGCCGCCTCAATCTGCGCGAACTCGGCCGCACGGATCTTCTGATAAGCCTCGCTCGGGCTGGTGCCTTGGTAAAGCGTGGGCAGTGAGGAAATATCCCAATGGCGCGGCGCGACATTGATCGGCAGGCGCAACAGCCGCCCGTCCTGCATCCGCGCCTCCAGGATCGCGTTCGTCCCCTGGTCGCGTCCGAAACCGATAATGAAACGGCCATCGGACGCGAAGCGCACCGGTTTGCCGTCCAGCAGCAGCAAGGCGGTGCCGGTCGGCGCGGTGCCATAGAGCAGCGCGCCTTGTTGCGGCGGCCTGGTCAGCCCGAACACCTGCGCGTCCACGATCCGCGGAGGAGGCGGCAGGACCGGCTGGCCGATCGGCGGGGGCGGCGTTGCGGGGCCAGGAGCGACAGGGCGGTCCGTACACCCGCCGGCGATCAGCAGCAGCGCCAACGGCGCAGCGGCAAGTCTCAAGCCTGCCGCTCCGCCTCGGTCGCGATCTCGGGGGTCGCGTACGCTTCCTGGCGCGCGACGTTCCAATAGCGCAGATCCTCCAGCGCGATGCGCTCGCCCGATTTGGCGCAGACGACGTGGTCGCCCGGAACAAGCACGCGAAAGCCGTTCGCCATATAATGGAGCTTGGCTGGTTTTCCTTGGCTCATCAGCATGTCGTCTGCCTTTACGTCTCAGAGCAGAGTTGGTTGCTCCGGCTTGGGACGATCCATAGCAGCGCGCGCGCCGCCCTCAACCCGGGCTCCCACCCGTCCATCGGCAAAAACGAGCGTCACGGCGCCCGCGGTCTTGGCGGCGGCGCTGGAGGCGACGACCTTGCCGTCGCGCGCCTCGACCCGAGCATAGCCACGCGCCAGCGGCCGATCGGGATGGAGTTGCTCCGCAAGCCGCCACAGGCGGTCGAGCCGCTCGTGCGCCTCGGCTATGCGCCCCGTCACCAGGGCGGGGCGCAATCGGGCTGCGGCAAGCCGATCCCGTCCGCGGGCGACCTTGGCCAGGAGCAGGCTCGGCCGGAGCGCGCCCGCCGCCTCAGCCAGCTCGCGCCGGGCATGAGCGAGTCGCGCGGACAGGCCGCGCGGCAGGCGATCACCCAGATCGTCGAGCTTCTGCCTTTGCGGCGCGAGCAGCCGGTCGAGTGTGGGAAGATGCCGCGCGATCGCGGCCAGCCTCTCGCCCGCATGGCCGTGATAGCGCCGCGCGCAACGCTCCGCTCGCAGGCCTAATTCGCGCACATGGCCCAGCAGTTCGGCGCGCACCGGCACGGCCATTTCCGCTGCGGCGGTCGGGGTCGGCGCCCGCACGTCCGCAGCGAAGTCGCACAGCGTGACGTCGGTCTCATGCCCGACCGCTGAGATTATCGGGATTGGTGATCCGGCGACCGCGCGCACCACAATTTCCTCATTGAAGGCCCACAGATCCTCGATCGAACCGCCGCCGCGCGCGACGATCAGCAATTCCGGCGGGTCCGGCATTTCGGCGAAACCACGCACCGCCGCCGCGACCTGCGCAGCCGCCCCCTCCCCTTGTACCGCCACCGGCCAGACGAGAACATGAGTCGGGCAGCGGTCCTCGAGCCGATGCAGGATGTCCCGGATCACCGCGCCCGTCGGCGAGGTGACCACGCCGATCTTGCGCGGCAGGAACGGCAGGCGCCGCTTGCGCTCCTGGTCGAACAGTCCCTCGGCGGCGAGCGCGCGGCGCCGCTGGTCGAGCAAAGCCATCAGCGCGCCCTGCCCCGCCAGCTCCAGCCGTTCGATCACGATCTGATAGCGCGAGCGGCCGGGATAAGTGGTGAGACGCCCGGTCGCGATCACCTCGATCCCGTCCTCGGGCCGGAAAGCGACCGGCGTGCCTTTCCAGATCACCCCGTCGAGGCAGGCGCGATCGTCCTTGAGCGTGAGATAAGAGTGCCCCGAGGCGACCCGCTTGAACCCCGAAATCTCGCCACGCACGCGGACGTGGCCGAACGCATCCTCGACCGAACGCTTGAGCGCGCCGGACAATTCCGACACCGACAGCGCAGGCGAATTGTCGCCCGCCGACTCCTCGGCTAACAGCGCGGCAGTTTCCGGAGGTAATGAAGACGCCATGAAGGTCCTGCTCATCGGTTCGGGCGGGCGCGAACATGCGCTTGCGTGGAAGCTCGCGCAATCGCCGCGCCTGACCAAGCTCTATGCGACACCGGGCAATCCGGGGATCGCGCAGCATGCCGAGCTGGTCGATATCGAGCCGCATAACATCGTCGGCTTCGCGCGCGAGGAAAATATCGGCCTGGTCGTTATCGGCCCCGAGCAACCTTTGGTGGAAGGCCTGGCCGACCGCCTTCGCGAACAGGGTATATTGACCTTCGGCCCCTCGCAGGCTGCGGCGCAACTCGAAGGATCCAAGGGCTTCACCAAGGATCTGTGCTGCCGGGCGAACATCCCGACCGCCGACTATGCGCGCTTCACCGATGCAGCCGCCGCCAAGGCGGCCCTGCCCCGCTTCGGCCTGCCGGTGGTAATCAAGGCCGACGGCCTGGCTGCGGGCAAGGGCGTGGTCATCCCCTCCACGATGGCGGAGGCCGAAGCGGCGATCGACGACATGTTCGGCGGCAGCTTCGGCCAGGCCGGCGCCGAGGTGGTGATCGAGGAATATATGACCGGCGAGGAAGCGAGCTTCTTCGCGCTTACCGACGGCACCGCGATCGTCCCGTTCGGGTCGGCGCAGGACCACAAACGGGTCGGCGATGGCGATCAGGGCCCGAATACGGGGGGCATGGGCGCCTACAGTCCGGCGTCGATCCTGACGCCGGCGCTCGAAGCCGAGGTGATGGAGCGGATTATCCGCCCGACGGTCGAGACGCTGGCAGCCGAGGGCAATCCCTATTCCGGCGTGCTCTATGCGGGGCTGATGCTGACCGCCGAGGGGCCCAAGCTGATCGAATATAATTGCCGCTTCGGCGATCCCGAGGCGCAGGTGCTGATGACGCGCTTCGACGGCGATCTGGTCACGTTGCTGGCGGATGTCGCCGAGGGCCGCCTGGGCGAGATCGCGGCGCCGACATTGGCCGACCGGATCGCGCTGACCGTGGTGATGGCGGCCAAGGGCTATCCCGGTACGCCCCAGAAAGGCGGCACGATCGAGCGGATCGAGGTCGCGGAGAGGCTGGGCGCGCGCGTCTTCCAGGCGGGGACCGCGCTGGCCGACGGAAAGCTGGTCGCCAATGGCGGGCGCGTGCTCGCCGTGACCGCGACCGGGAACAGCGTCGCGGAGGCGCAGCTCAATGCTTATGCCGCGGTGGATCAGATCGATTTCCCGACCGGTTTCTGCCGCCGCGACATCGGCTGGCGCGAGCTGGAACGCGAAGCGGCGCGGGTTGCCTGAATCGGCTTGGCGGGGCTAGAGCGCCGCGCATAAACTCAAGGGAGCAAGAATGAGCACTACCACGATCATCGTCATCGCAATCATCGTGGTGATCGCGCTTGCCTTCCTGTTCCTGGTTCGCGGCCGCAAGCAGCATGTGACCTTCAGCGACACACCGCCGCTGACACCCAAGGCCGCGCCCGAGCATAAGCCCGTCGCCGCTGCGCCGCCTCCGCCTGCTACGCCGCCGGTCGAGGGCCATGGCATCACCGCCGAGATCGCGGATGCGGTCGAGGATGTGGTCGATCAATTCGTCGGCATCAATTCTCACGTGCGCGTCGAGCCCGCCAAGGGGCCGGGCGACATGCTGACGCAGCTGAAAGGCCTCGGCCCCAAGGCGGCGAGCATCCTCAACGATCTGGGCGTGACCCGTTTCGAGCAGATCGCGTCCTGGAACGAGGCCGACGTCGCCGCTATCGATGCGCGGATGGGCGCGTTCAAGGGCCGCATCACGCGCGACCGCTGGGTCGATCAGGCGAAGTTGCTCGCCAGGGGTGACACCGCAACCTTCGAGGCGGAATTCGGCGCGCTCGGCGGCTGAGCGGCTACCGCTCCGAAAACGGGCGATCCGTCAACCGCTTTGCCTGATTCCCAGCCGATTGAAGTCGTGGATATGCACCACGCCGATCGGCTTTTCCGGCTCGTCATAATCCATCACGAACAGGGCGGTGATCTTGTTCGCCGTCATGATCGCCATGGCGTCTTCGGCAAAGGTGCCGTCGGGCACGGTCTTGGGATTGACCGTCATCATCTCGGACGCGACGCTCGTCGTTAGCCGATCGAAACCGCGGCGCAGGTCGCCGTCGGTAATGGTACCGATCAGGCGGCCGGCGGGATCGACGACCCCGGCGAGTCCCAGGCTCTTCTCGGTCATCGTCACCAGCACGTCGCGCATCGGCAGGTCATGCCGCACCAGCGGCACCTCGTCGCCGCCATGCATGATGTCATTGACCGGAAGCAGGCGCGAGCCGATCACGCCGCCGGGGTGGAACCGCTCGAGCTGCTCGCGCGAAATGCCCCGCATGCTCATGACCGCGACCGCCAACGCATCCCCCAAAGCCAGCATCAACGTGGTGGACGTCGTCGGCGAGATGTTGAGCGGGCAGGTCTCGCGCACCCTCGGAAGCGAAATGCAGGCATTTGCCACCTTGCCGATCGGCGAATGCCGTTCGGAGGTGATCGCGACGATCGCGCAACCGAGGCGGCAGGCATATTGCTGGATCGGCCGCAGCTCGGGCGTCGCGCCCGAATTGGACAGCATCACCAATAGATCGTCGGCAAGCAGCATGCCGAGATCGCCATGCGCCGCCTCGCCGGGATGGACGAAAATGGCGGGCGTGCCGGTGGAGGCGAAGGTCGCCGCGATCTTGCGTGCGACATGCCCGGACTTGCCCATGCCGCTCACGACCACCCTGCCCTTGGTGGCGAGGATCAGCTCGACGGCGTGCGCGAATTCCTCGTCCAGCGCCCGGCTCAGTTGGGCCAGCGCGTCAGATTCGACGTCCAGCACGGCACGGCCATGGCCGAGGATCGCCTGACGCGAGACCCGCCCCGCATCCCCTCTCAGTCTAAGGTCGTGTAGCATGGCCAGCCTCTACGGCTTCATCGCGAACCAGGCCGGATGGCCCGGCCGCCCGGGCTCATCCTCGCAAAAGGCCATGTGCACTTCGAGCCCATACGCCGCCGCGAAATCGCTTACGGCGGTGACGACCAGGGGCCATTGCGCCGCATAATCGTCACCCGCGACGATACCGCCGGACCGCAGCTTGGCGAACCAGGTCCTCAGAAGCTGGCCGTCGCGCTCACCGTCATGGGCGAAGCCGTTGATATAGAGAAAATCGAGCGCTCCGTCTCCGAACAAGGACAAAGCGTCGTTGCTCTGCATCCTCAGGATCGTGTTGCGCGACCGATGCGGATTGAGGCGCACGATCGCCTCGCGATATTGCTCCACGCCCTGTCCATATTCACCACACCAGGGCGCGATGCTGTAGAGATGCCCGATGTCCGCGCGCGCGAGGATGCGCTCCGAAAGCTCGCCGGTGCCCACCCCCAGTTCCACACCCGTGCCATCGACACGGAATAAAGATGCAATATCCTCCGGGCGCTTGAAGGTCTTCGCCAGGTCTTGCAGCGCTTGCCGGATCTCCGCGTCATAGATCTCCGATTGGACCGGCGCGGCGGCAGCGGCGGCGGTGGCGCTCATAGGATCCGACCGATATTCCTGTCCCTTGATGTAGAAGGTCAGCGCGATCGTGTTGCGGACTTTTTCGTCGGGACCCAACTCATCGACGCTGTGCCAGCTCTCTTCGCTGCGCACGAAGGAATAAGCCGAATTGGGCGCGAAGGCGTTGGTCTTGTGCCGCTGGAAGCTGTCGCCGGTGCGGCAGTGGAACGTCGTGCCGAGATGGAGCTGCGATTCGTCCTCGGGAAGGTAGAATTGCATCGTCGCGATCTTGCGCGGCGTGTCCTGGTGGATACCGATGCGATAGCCCGGGAAATCGCGATAAAGGATCGGCACCGCGATAAGCTCGGGCATCGCATCGCCGAAGCGCGCACGTAGCGTGAGCTCATATTTCTCGACGATCGCCCGCGTAATCTCGGGCGCGGTGAAAACGGCGATCATCGCCTCCCAGAAGGGTCGGTCCTCGGGCTGCAGGCGCTCCAGCGATTCTGCCGTCAGGTCGAGCAGATAGCGCGTGCGCTTACCGTCCGCGGTAATCGCATCGGGGTGGATAATCGGATCCAGCGCGGAATCGTGGGGAAGGCGCGCGAGCAGTTCGCGATAGACGTGAACCGGCAGCATATCTTCCATGAAGATATTGGCGGTCGGGACGTCGTCGATCTCGGCGGCGCGGATACGCTGCACGATGCGGGCGACCAGTTCGTCGGTCGTGACCGGAACATCCTCGTCTTCCCGGACGACCGCTGCAGGTGCGGTTGCGCCGCGCGCCTCTTCCAGGCGCGCCGCCAGCGCGGCCGGATCGCGGTGGTACAGATAGTTGAGCACGTCGGTCGTGTCGGTCGTCGCGAAGGCGATATTCTGCTTCTTGTGGATGAAGTGCAGTCCCGCCCGCTCCATGATCTCGGTCACCGCGTCGACCTGCGCGATATCCGTCTCGATCAGTTCGATCGAGACGGATTGCACCTTCGGATTCGCCAGCGTCTTCTGCGCGCCGGTCACGATCGCGAGCTCGATACCATCGACATCGATCTTGATATGGTCGGGAATTTCGACGCCGAAATCTTCGACGAAGCTGTCGAGATCATAGCCGATCATGCCCTGCCGGAAGGCGGGCTCGAACGCATTGCCGCGGAAATCCAGCGCCGCGCCGAAATTGCTCATCGAAGTGCCGATTTCCAGGCTGGCGAGATTCATCATCGACACGGATTTGCGCTCCGCGAAGGCAAGGCACAACGGCGTCACCATGTCCTGCAGGCGGTTGACGGCGACGGTGGTGCAAAGCTGATGATAATTGGCGAAATGGGGCTCGAAGGCGACCGTCCTGATCCCCTTCACACCCGCATAGATGCTGTAGATGCCGACATTCGCGCCGATGTCCCACAAGGTCTCGTCCGGACGGAACGTGTCGATCCATTCGATCGTCTCGGGCTCCTTTTCGAGCAACGTGTCGTAACGCCAGCCCGCGCCTTGCTCGGCATAGTGGATCAGGTGCCCGTTCGCGTTGAGCGTCTTGAAGCCTGGTACGCTGAAGCCGCCCGCCATCATGTTCATCATTGTTTCTCCAGGCCGGCGAGCGATAGGCGCGCGGGTCCACACGTGAACGAGACGTATCGGCAAATGCTAAAGGGCTGGTTAACCAGCCCGGCGGCCCGGCTTATGCCGCGCGCAACCTTTTATTCTCACGCTCCATGTCGCGTGCCCACGAGGCCAGGCCGAAGCGGCGGATATCCACCTGCCGCCAGAACAGGCCCGGATCGCGCTGCCATATCGCGAAATTGGCGAGCGCGTTGGCGCATTGCGATCCCATGTCGATGACCTCGGCCAATTCCTGGAGATAGAAGGACAAGGGCTGCTCCGCCGGCCCCATCTGCTCCGAATGTGAGCAAGCGGCGGCTTCGAGCGCGGTTTCGACGCCTTTGCGGAAACAGGCGCGCGCCGTCTCGACCTCGCCGTCCGCCAGGCAGATGCGCGCTTCGTAGAAGGACGCGGCAATCGCCTTGGTGGCAAGCAACGGCGAGAAGCGTGCCCAGTCGCTTTCCGCGGCGGCGCGGTACCAGCTTCTGGCCGCGACGCGGTCGCCGATCAGCTCGCTCAGACGGCCCGCAAGAAAGGCGAGGGATATCCGCCACCGGCGCACATGGACCGAAGCGCTCTCGTGCAGCGGCTGGCTTAGATAGTCGGCAATCAGCGGCAGGATCGCCGGCACCGTATCCGGAAGCCGCATCTCCAGCACGCGGTAGCCCAGCACCGCGATCGCCGCGCCGCGGTCGGCGCTATTCGGCGGCGAATCCTCGATCACACATTCGGCCAGCCGCGCGAGCTTCATGTCGTCGCCGAGCCGCTCGCCCATCTGCACCATCGACCGGTAGAGATAGGGATTGTCATAGGCGGTGCCGAAATCCACCAGCGCCGGCCCTGGCCCCGCCGAAGTAGCGAAGGCCGGATGGCGATATTCGTCACGGTGAGCGGCGCCCATCAGGGGATTGGCCGATGCGACGACCAGCATCCAGCCGCCTACATCCTGCTGGTCCAGGTCGATCGGATAAAGTGAGCGCGGCCCTGCGCTATCGTTGCCGACCGGCATCTGGAGATAGCGGCTTTCGGGCAGGAACCGATCGGATACGGCGTCGATCAGAGCTTCCCAATGGCATGGCCGGGCATTGTCGCCCGGGCTCCGCCGCCAGCCGAGCACCAGCCGGCCGTCATGTTTCAGAACACGCGCATAGTCGTCGAGCAGATCTACCCAGCCGGTCGAGACCGCCGGCTCGAACGCAACGACCAGGTCGATCATATTGTCGGTTGCGCCCGCCAGGCCCGCATCTGTGGCGCAGGCGACGCTTCCGGCCCGCGACAGCGCCATCAGAATGGCCGCGCCGGCGCCGGCCCCTTCCCCGTCGATCAGCACATGATCCCCGGCGCGGACATGGTTGGCCGCCATCGCGTAGCGCGCGATCAGGGCGTCAGCCTCCGCGCCCCTGGCCAGTTCCGCCGATCCGGCGCGGGCGCGTGCATAATAGCTCACCGCGGGCAATGCGTGCTGCGACCAGTCGGAATATTCGTGCGCCATCATGCCGGCGGGGTGCCGCTGCCACCCCCCGTCGAACAGGATTTGTTCGATCGGTGCCCGGTCCTGGCCCCCGGTTTCGAGGACCAAAGCCTCTGCATGCCCGAACGCGGCTACAGCCTGCGCGAAACCCGTGGAGTCTGGATCGGTCCAGCGGAGCAATCCCACGGTCGCGCCCGCTATGTCCGCCGCATCCGCCGCGGCAATGTCGACCACTTCGCAGCCTGCCAGCGCAAGTTCATGCACCAACGTCGGATGGGCTGCCACCTCGAGGAGAATGCGACACGGTCCCAGGCGCTGGACGATCGCGTTCGCGTTCTGGATGGCCACTCAAATCTCCCTGGCGTCCGCCACGCCCGCATTGCGACCGATGCCGGATAGGACAGGAAGGTTGAGGAGCGGTTAACCATGCCGGTCGGGATGGCGCCGGCGGACGCCATCCCGCTCGCGATGATCAGTCGATGCGCGCCGCCAGCAATTTGTCGATCTTGCGGCCGTCCATGTCGACCACCTCGAAGCGCCAGCCATCGCTTTCGAAGCGCTCGCCGACGTGCGGCAGATGCTTGAGCACCGAAAGCGCGAAGCCGGCCGCGGTCGCATAATCCCGGTCTTCGGGCAGATCGACGCACAGGCGCTCGGCAAGCTGGTCGGCCGGGGCGGAGCCCGAAACCAGCCAGCTTCCGTCCTCGCGTTCGACGAAGGGCGGATCGGCATCCTCGTCCTGATCCGAGGCGAAGGCGCCCGCGATCGCCACGAGCAGGTCGACCGGGGTCACGATCCCTTCGAAATGGCCATATTCGTCATGGACGAAGGCCATCGGCACGTCCGCGCCACGCAGCACCTGCAGCGCGTCCATCGCGTCGATCTGGTCCGACACGACCTGCGCCGGCTGCATCATCGCCTCGATATCGATCTTTTGGCCCGCAAGGCTGGCGGCGAGCAGCCCGCGCGCCTCGATCACGCCGATCAGATTGTCGACCGATCCGCGTCCCACCGGCATCCGGCTGTGCGGCAGCTCGGCGAGCGGCTCCTCCTCGTCCAGGTCGATCCAGTCGACCTGCGTGCGCGGCGTCATCACCTCGCGCACCGGCCGGTCGGCGAGGCGCACCACGCCCGAGATGATCGCGCGTTCGCTTTCCTCGATCACGCCCGCGGTCGAGGCTTCGGCCACGACCAGGTGCAGTTCCTCGGCTGTGACCTGGCTGTCGCGCTTTCGGTGCAGGCCCATCAATCGGATCAGCAGCGCGCTCGAATGTTCGAGCAGCCAAACGAACGGCGCCGCGATCCGCGACAGCCAGAGCATCGGCACGCCCGCCATCGCGGCGATCGGTTCGGGCGCGGTGAGCGCGATCTGCTTGGGCACGAGCTCGCCGATGACGAGGCTCAGATAGGTGGTCGCGACGATCACCAAGCCGAAGCCCCAATGCTGCGCGGCGGCGTGGCCGACGCCGAGATATTCCAACCTCTCCGCCACCGGCCCGCCCAGTGCCTCGCCTGAAAAGGCACCCGCCAGCACCGCGGTCAGCGTGATGCCGGTCTGCACGGTGGACAGGAACTTGCCCGGATCGGCGGCAAGATCGATCGCAATCCGCGCGCCGGCGCGGCCGCGGCGCGCCATCGCCTCCAGCCGGGGCTTGCGCGCGGAGACGATCGCCAGCTCCGACATCGCGAACACCGCGTTCACGAGCATCAAGGCGAGGACGACGAGGACATCGATCCAGGGGAAAGGGTGTAGCGACATAGTGTGAGCGGGACAGCATATCGCCTACGCGCCCGTTCTGAGCAAGTTTTGCGGTATTCGGGTGCAGCCTAGACGAAATCGCCGGTGTCGATCAGCGTGGCCTGGATGCCGGCCAGCTTCACCGCCGCGTAAATGTCGCTGCCGCCGGTTCCCGAGAAGAAGAGATAGGTATCCGCGCCGACCTGCATCGCGCCCACCTCATGATCGCCTGCATGATTGTCGAACATCGCCTGGGCGGCGGTTTCGGCGGCGGAGAAGGTCGCCGCCGTCCCCGTCAGCACCGCGGCGGGCGTGAAGCCGACCGCGATCTTGTCGACGCCATCCTCGAAATCGGTGATTACGTCGGTGTGACCGGCGCTATCGAAGCTGGCCTCGCTCAGGGAAAGCGGGCCGTAAACCGAGAAAGCGAAGGTATCGGCGCCCGGCCCACCGGTGAGGACGTCATAGCCCGCACCGCCATGAAGCGTGTCGTTGCCCGCGTCGCCCTGGACGATGTCGTTGCCGTCCCCGCCAAAGATCTGGTCGTCGCCCTGTCCGCCGCGCAGGCGGTCGTTGCCCGCGCCACCGTCGATCGTGTCGGCGCCGGCATTGCCGTTGACATAATCGTTGCCGTCGCCAGCGTTGATCGAGTCCGCGCCGTCCGCCTGACCCGCGTTGGCGGTCTGGTCATTACCCCAGATATGATCCGCACCGGCGCCGCCGGTGATCGTGTCGGCACCGCTCGAAACCAGCACCGGGAACGCGCCGATATGATCCGGATCGTTGCCGCCGCCATTGATCCAGTCATTGCCATCGTCGCCGTTCAAATTGTTGTTGCCGGCCCCGCCCTCGATCTGGTCGTCTCCCGTTCCTCCATGAACGGTGTCGTTGCCGCCGTTGCCCCGAACAAGATCGTTCCCATCGCCGCCGTCGAGCTGATCGTTACCGAGCCCGGCGATTATCTGGTCGTTACCGCCCCTGCCCGACAGGATGAGATCGCCGGGCAGATCGCGATCGCCAAACAGGAAATTGGCCGCATCGTCGCCTAATGCGGTCAAGACATGCGTGGAGCCCTCGAGCACGACATTCTCAAATCCAGAAAGACTGAATGTGGCTGAACCGACCGTCGCGGTTCCGGCCGCGAGATCGACAAGTGCCGGATCCGACGTCTCGGAAATGCTGAGGGTGCTGAACGAGGCCGGATCGGCGCTGACCACGCTATGGTCCGAAGCGCCGGATAGAGCCTGCACGACGAAGTTGTTGTTGCCGCCGCCCAGCGTCGCTGTGTCGTTGCCACCGTTATAGATAACCGTATCCGCGTCATTGCCGCCCAATATCGTGTCGTCGCCATGCCCGGTGGTGAAGAAGTTGCCCGTGCCATGATCGGTGTTGCGTGCGTCGATCCGCGTCCCGACGGTGAAATCCGGCAGGTCAATAGTGGCATCGCCAGTGCCGAGGACTATCTGTTCGACGCTCTTGATGCTCTGAATGGCGAGATGCCCCCAATCGCCGGGAAGATTGAGGCTGCCCTCGATCGTGACATCCAGCGAGAAGGTCGTGGGATCGACCTCCTGAATCAGAACCGGACTGTTATGATCGCTGCTCAGGTCCAGCGTGTCGAAGCCGGCGCCGCCGTCATAGCTGCTGTGGGTCGTGCCGGTGGCGTTGGAATGGTTGATCTGGACCACGAACACGTCGTTGCCATCGTCGCCGAACAATTGGTCGTTGCCGTCATGGCCGACGATCGTGTCGTTGCCGGCCAGGCCATGGATGACGTCGTCGCCGCCGTTGCCGGAGGAATCGATCGCATCGCCCGTGAGGGTATCGTTGCCGGCCGTTCCGTTGATCGTGGCCATCGCGTATCCCCAAAACCGATATTTCTCTGAAGCTTACTCCGCCATCGCCTCGGCTGCCAGCACTTCGGCCTCGATCAGCAAGGCATCCTCGGTACCACCTTGCGCGACCCGTTCGCGGCCAATCAGGACCAGAACGGGCACGGCCAGCGGGGAAACCTTGTCCAGTTTGCTGTGCAACATCGTGCTCTGCGCGCGGTCGAGCAGGTCGACCAGGCGGCCGACATCGGTCATCTTGGCGCGGGCGTCTTCCCAGGCAGCGCGCATCAGCAGATGGTCTGGCTCGTACTTGCGCAGCACGTCGTAGATCAGGTCGGTCGAGAAGGTGACCTGGCGGCCGGTCTTGCGCTTGCCGGGATGCTGGCGCTCGACCAGCCCACCGATCACCGCCACCTCGCGGAAGGCGCGCTTGAGCAGGCTCGATTGCTGGACCCAGTCGACGAATTCGTCCTCGAGCACATCCTTGCTGAAGAGCGGCGCGGGGTCGGTCACGGGTTCGAGGCTGTAGGTCGCGATGGCGTAGTCGCTCGCGACGAAACCCAGCGGCTTCAGCCCCGCCGTCTCCATCCGCCGCGTGATCAGCATGCCGAGCGACTGGTGCGCGTTCCAGCCCTCGAAGCTGTAGACCACCATGTAATGGCGGCCTTCGCGCGGGAAGGTCTCTATCAATAGCTGGTCGGGGCGCGGCAGTGCCGAACGCCGCGCCTGCATCTCCAGCCAGTCGCGCACATCGGCGGGGAAGCGGTGCCATTGCGCGGGCTCGGCAAAGTAATGGCGGACGCGATCGGCGAGGTTGGTCGAGATCGGCATGCGCGCGCCGCCATAGGTCGGGATGCGCGCGGGCTTTTTGGTCGCGTGGACGATCAGATCCTCGGTATCCATCCGCTCGACCTCAAGCGCGAGGCCCGCGAAGAAGAAAGTGTCGCCCGGCCGCATGCTGGCGGCGAACCCCTCCTCCACCTTGCCCAGGCGGCGGCCGTTGCGGAAGCGGACGGTGAGCATGTCGGCCTCGACGATGATGCCGGCATTGAGGCGGTGCTGCTCGACGAAGCGCGGGTGGCTGACGCGCCATAGCCCATCCTCGCCCAAGGTCAGCCGCCGGAAGCGGTCATAGGCCTTGAGCGCGTAGCCGCCGGTCGCGATGTAATCGAGCACCTGGCGGAAGAGCTCGGGGCTCAAGGCGCTGTAGGGCAGAGCGTCCTGGATCTCGGCCAGCATCGCCGCCTCCTCGAACGGCGCGGAACAGGCGCAGGCCATGACATGCTGCGCCAGCACGTCGAGCGCGCCGGTGCGGAAGATGTCCGTATCCAACTCGCCGGATTCGATCGCATCGACCGCGGCGCGCGCCTCCAGATATTCGAAGCGGTTGCCCGGCACGATCACCGCCTCCGACGGCTCGTCCAGCCGGTGGTTGGCGCGGCCGATCCGCTGGGTGAGGCGCGAGGCGCCCTTGGGCGCGCCCATCTGGATGACCAGATCGACGTCGCCCCAGTCGACGCCGAGATCGAGGCTGGCGGTCGCGACCAGAGCGCGCAACCGCCCCGCCGCCATTGCCGCCTCGACCTTGCGCCGCGCCTCGATCGAGAGCGAGCCGTGGTGGATGCCGATCGGCAGGCTCTGGTCGTTCACCGCCCACAGATCCTGGAAGATCAGCTCGGCCAGGCTGCGGGTGTTGCAGAAGATGATGGTGGTGCGGTGCGTCTCGATCTCCGCCATCACCTGCGCGGCGGCATAGCGGCCCGAATGGCCGGACCAGGGCACGCGATCCTCGGGCAGCAATATGTGGAGATCGGGCTCCGCGCCGGGATCGCCATCGATCTTGGCGACCGCGTCGATATCGCCGCCCGGCGCGAGCCAGGCGCGATAGGCATCGGGATCGGCGACCGTCGCCGACAAGGCCACGCGGCGCATGGCGGGCGCGAGACGCTGGAGCCGCGCCATGCACAAGGACAACAAGTCGCCGCGCTTGCCGGTGGCGAAGGCATGGACCTCGTCGACGACGATCGCCTTCAAATTCTCGAACAGGAAGCCGCTGTCCTTGTGGCTGAGCAGCAGGCTGAGCGACTCTGGCGTCGTCATCAGCATGTGCGGCGGCTTGACCCGCTGGCGCGCCTTGCGATCGGACGGCGTATCGCCGGTGCGGCTCTCGACCTTGATGTCGAGCCCCATCTCCGCGATCGGATCCATCAGGTTGCGCTGCACGTCGATCGCGAGCGCCTTCAGCGGCGAGACGTAGAGCGTGTGGAGGCCTTCGATCGGGTTTTCGATCAGGTCGACCAGGCTGGGGAGGAAGCCGGCGAGCGTCTTGCCGGCGCCGGTGGGGGCGACGAGCAACGCATGCCGCCCTGCCCGCGCGACCTCGAGCATTTCGAGCTGGTAGCGACGCGGCTGCCACCCGCGGGCTTCGAACCAGGCGGAGATTTGCGGGGGAAGGTTCACAGATCCTCCCCGGCACGGGGAGGGGGACCGCCGCCGCAGGCGGGGGTGGAGGGGGCATGCCACGAGCGGATAGCCCAGCTAGGCTCCCCCTCCACCATGCTGCGCATGGTCCCCCTCCCCGTCCCGGGGAGGATCACGGAATCCCGACTGGAACCTACCCTCATGCCAACCATATAGGGAGGATGGCGCGTCTCGGCACCTGGATCGAACCCAAGCCCAACGGCCTCTACATCCCGGCCGCCGACGCCTGGATCGACCCCTCCACCCCGCAGGAGCGCGCGCTGATCACGCATGGCCATGCCGATCATGCGCGCGGCGGGCACGGCGCGGTGCTGGCGACGCCCGAGACGATCGCGATCATGGAATGCCGCTACGGCCCGCAGAATGGCCAGCCCGTCGCCTATGGCGAGACGACAAAGGTCGGCGAGGTGGACGTGAAGTTCGTGCCCGCCGGCCATGTCCTGGGATCGGCGCAGATCGTGCTGATGCACAAAGGCGAGCGGATCGTGGTTTCGGGCGATTACAAGCGTCGCCCCGACCCGACCTGCGCGCCGTTCGAGCCGGTGCCGTGCGACATCTTCATCACCGAGGCGACGTTCGGCCTCCCCGTCTTCCGCCACCCCGATACCGGATCGGAGATCGACCGGCTGCTGGAGGCGCTCCACGCCAATCCCGATCGCTGCGTGCTGGTCGGCGCCTATGCGCTGGGCAAGGCGCAGCGCGTGATCATGGAGCTGCGCGGGCGGAGCTACGACGAGCCGATCTACATCCACGGCGCGCTGCAGCGGCTGTGCGACCTGTATCAGGAGATGGGCGTCGATCTCGGTCCCCTCCTCCCTGCCACCGGGCGCAAGGCGGCGGAGATGAAGGGATCGATCGTCCTGTCCCCGCCGGGCGCGCTCAACGACCGCTGGTCGCGCCGCCTGCCCGACCCGATCACCGCGATGGCGAGCGGATGGATGGGCGTCCGCCAGCGCGCGCGGCAACGCAATGTCGAGCTGCCGCTGATCCTCTCCGACCATGCCGACTGGGACGAACTGACCACCACCATCCAGGAACTGGCGCCGAGCGAGGTGTGGGTGACGCACGGCCGCGAGGAAGCGTTGGTCCACTGGTGCATGACCCGCCAGATCAAGGCTCGCGCGCTGGCGCTGGCGCATTTCGAGGATGAGGATGACTGAGGGGTGAAGTGGGGAGTCACAAACCTAGTGTGAGTCAGATCAGCTAACTTGCGGCTCTACAAGCCTATCCGCGCGGGCACGTTAGCCTTCCGTATCACATCGGCGATGTGGCTCGTCAGCCCGACCTGACCGATTAGATTGATGCCGTAACCCGGCTCCAGACTGGCTAAGAGATTGCGCAGGCTCTCCAGTCCATCCGCAACGTCGAACTTGGTCCACTGCTTGGCTTCTCCGGGTACTAGCACATCGATCGCGCTGACAGTCGCTCCTCGGTGCATTTGAACTACCCACGCCCGCTCGCCGTCATGCACCCATTCTAGACGCACGGGCCCGAGTTCCTCAGCAGCAGCAGCGTGTAAACGGTGCACGTCGTCGCGAACCTCCTGTGGCAGGGCCTCGGCCTTCGCCGTGCCGAGCATGAAAGAGTCGCCTGCACCCGCAACGCCTTCCGTCGCGATTTCGCCCGTGTGGAGCACGATTGAGGCGCCCGAATAACAGGGAACTACGCTCGCCTGACCGATTACCGAAGCGATCAAGCTATGCGCTGGATCCTCCGACGCCATTATGCGGAATGGATCGCTCCAGCCCCTTGTAGTGGTGAACTTGCCCGGCATCTGTTCTGTGGGAGCGGTACGGAACCAAAATTCCGCAGATCCGGTCGACTGACCAAAGGTGAAAGGCGCCACGCGACGGTTGATCACGGTAGTGCGCGGCACCGGCAGCCCGATATGGTGAGCGACCAACAGGCCAAATACCTTGTCGCCGATCATGCGACTGAACCGGTTAGGCCATTGGATAGGCGGCGGCAGCCCGAGCCCCTCATGCTCCGCGATCTCCCAACCGAGCGTATGAGTGTGGCGCCATCCGCGCGGCCGGGGATGGATGCTGAATTCCAAGCGCGTGTTTTCGGGAACAGCTAGATTTGGTTCGAACCCGTATACCGTTGTCAGCAGGCGCGACCCCCATCCAAGTGGCAGCGACGCAGTTCCCGGCTTCTCCACCGCGCGGGGTGTGTCGTCGGGTGCAAACTCCACCAAATTGCCGAGAATGACTCCAGACACGCCACCGTCGTGGATATCTACCGTTTCGTTGATGATCGTATTTAGACCCTCTCGAGTCAGTCGCGACACAGCCGAGACGACCTCGTCCAGGGTCTTCAATCCGTATATAAATTCGCGGCTTAATGGACTTTCCGGTGTAAAACTGCGCACGTTCACAGAACGGTCGGTGCTTCGGGAAAGGAGCACCTCGGCAGCTGTCCTAACAGTCGCAAACTCCGCATTTGGCACCTCGCCCAGCACACGAGAGAAGGCCTGCTTCGGCTTGCCACGACTAGGCTCATAGCTCACGAACTGCGCGACGTTGATCAGCTCCGCCAGCCGGTCAAGCGATGCGTCCTTGCGGGGCATCCCACCACCCGGGACAAAAACCACCTTCGGCAACGTCTCCTCAAGGCGCTCTGCCGTCGTACAAAGCGTCTCAGCAAGATAGACGGGTACCGGATCAAGGGCTTCCACCTCGGCTAGCGCGCGACGAATCGCTTCGATGCCGTCGCGAGCTACAAGCGGAGTTCCGTCGATGCGCACGGTCGGGAGCCCGTCGAGATGCGCGCGGCAAAACTCTGACGCGCATCCGGCGCTGAATTCCCAACCGTCCATCAGCAAGATTCGGCTGGCATGATTGGTGATGAAGCTTTCCCATAGGTCCAAATATTCGCGCTGTGACCAGTGGCTGACGAATAGGCTTGCTGGCTCGACAACAGGCTCGGGGCCCCGGGCCCGGAGCAATTCTGCAGTCACCTTCAGCCGCTCTTCGTTCGGCGCAATGACATTGAAATGCATCGCCGCAGCATACTCTGCGGAGTTCGGATCGAGGGCGTTTCCGCCATTACTCCACCAATCGATGAAGCTACGGCCCGTAGTGATGGGCCCCGAAAGATATGCCACGCGAGTTGAGCCGAAGGCGGCGCGCCACCCACGACGAAGAGCGTCGAGAGGTTGGGCGACCGAATTAATCATTCACTTGCGCAAGCTGCGCCTTCAACTTGCCGTCAAAGTCGCCGACGCTTGGGCAAAAGCGTCTATAGTTATTGATCATATCCGACAGAGTGCCATTCCCGTGAACGTCCTCCCAGAGCCTCAAAAGACTTTCGAATTCGTCGCCGGGAAAATCAGTCCAATCGAGAGATCCATCATCATTTACCGCAATGCGGCTAAGGTAGGAGCCCACCGTTGCCGGCCTCCGCTCCTTATTCGCCAGTTCGGCAGCGACGTTACTTTCCTCTACTCCTTTGCCACCCACATCTTCAACGACTGCTTTAATATCTGAGTAACCGAAAAAGACCGTGCTATTTGAGAGAGCCGACGGGTCGGAGGCCGAGTCAGCTAGCCCCATCTCATCTCGTAAAATCGCGACGCGCCGTTTCTTGTCCGGCAGCGACACGAGATAATGCTGATCAATCCTTCCCTTCCGCTGGATCGCCGGGTCGATACGATTCTTGTAGTTAGTTGCGATGATAAAGATCGATCTTCCCAACTTGTGCAAATCGTTAATCTTGGTGAGCATTCCGGGAGTCAGAAACTGAAAGAGCGTGTCCTGCTTATCATAACGTGAACTGTCGCGATCTAGCAGGAACGCATCAATTTCGTCGAAAAGGATAACGCTGTCGAATTGAGCCTCGAGCGTCTGGAAGATCGCTTTAGCGCGAGCCTCGACATAAGCTCCGCCCCGACCAAGGAAGTCGCTCACCGTGACAGTGATCATGCGCATTCCTAAGGCATCTGCCAAGTTTTCCCCAACGGTACTCTTTCCTGTACCAGGCGGGCCATACAGCATCATCGAAGATGCCTTGCGCTCGTCGTTACGAGCCCACGGCTCAACAAAGGCAGCGCCAATTTTCTTGTAAACCTGATTCTTAACATCCGCTCCCGGAAGAGGCTCGAACTTTGCGACTACACCTTCCCATGTCGCAATGCAGTCAGCCGGTCGGCCCCGCGCAGGGCGATTTATCTTGAGGCCCGACAACTTGAGCGTTCGACCGGCAATAGCGCGCTGAAGTAACTCTCGGTAAGCCAGCATAAACTCAGCGACCTGACTGGTGTCCCAAAGATGGACCAGCCCCGGGTCGTTAACGTGCTCGGAATGCCAACCATTAACCCGTCGCTCGTCCTTCTTGGCCTGTCCGTTCTCAGCTGGAGCCTTTTGCGTATCTTTACTAATCGCGACAGCATTGTCGAAGGTAGCCTCGAACCTAACCGCCCGAGCTTGCAACCACTTCCAGAAGCGCCTGGCCATGGCTACAGCGCGCGCACTGAAAGGCTGAAAATCGTGGTTGCGATCCTTGATCGCAATCGAGCGCATCAAGGACACTGCGCCCTCGACGCTGACGGGTAGCATGGTCATTCCTTGGTCCGTCGCATAGATCGGACGGCTTGGTCGCCAGTGCGCGCTCTCGTCCTGTTTAGCCTCAAGCACGTCCAGCACTCGACCAAAGAGACGATCATCGACCGAGTTAGGCGCGATCAAGATCATACCTTCCAGGCAGAAGATAAGTTCGGCTGGATCGAAGCGGCTATCTGGGATGTCGCTGTAGGAAAGTTGCTCATGCAGCGAGCTCTCAAAGAAGCGGAAATAGTTAGTCTTAAAATCTTTTCCCCACGCCTCATTCGCCGGCTTTTTCAATGCGCAGACCGACCTGGCGATTCGTAGCGGAACAAACGCATTCATGAGCCTCTGGGGGGGCTTTGCCTCGCCGGATTGGATGACCTCTCCCTTCTTCGGAGAATCACCGGTTTTCTTCTGGCCAGAAGGAATCTCGTTTTTCTGATAAGATTGAATATTCGGCAGGAAGCGAAGCAGCGCCTCACTGTCAGTCGTCGCGGTGGCTGCCCTGCGCGGGTCAAGGCTAGACACGACACCAAGCTCCACAATTGCTTCTGAGATGCCCGCAAGAATGCCTTTACGAGCAGGATCGTCGGCGGGCATTGCGTCAAGGAGGTCTGCAAAATGACTTAGGGTCACTGGGTCATTCGTGCCAAACGAACCAGACCGCAAGGTGCCCTTGAGCTGTGTTGCAAGCGTATCGACGCCAAGGCGGTAGCTCGCACGAATCCCAGTCCGGGTTACCAGTTTTAGCCGTGCCGGAAGACCGCTAGCGAGACGCCCGCCCCCCGCAATGCGACACATCGCAGCCGCAATCATCGCCTGCGTCCCATGCGAGAGCTTATCGTCGCCGTCGCCCGCATTTGATGGTCGGTAAGAATAGGGCCAGACACCACCAGCGCGCTGGGCTAGCACGAATACATTCGCTGTCCGCTCGAGCGCCTCTTCCAGCTGAGCGATGTCATCCATGTCCTGATGGAAGTCGCCAAGAAGATAGTCTTCAAGAATTTCGGTGCTCATGTTGTCCTGCCGCTGCCGTTCCGACCCGGTATGCGTTGGGAGGCGCGATTTGCAATCCCTGCGCTCCCGTGGATGCGCATTCAGTGCATCCCCTTCGGCCGACCCGCGCCCTCAATCATCCTCATCCGCCAAATACCGCTGCGCCAACACCGGCGACCGCGCCGCCGCCGTCTCGTCCAGCCTGCGCCGGGGCGCGAAGTGCGGGGCGGTTTTCAGGCTTTGGTCGCCCGCCTTGGCGCGTTCCGCGACCGATCGTAGCGCGCCGATGAACTGGTCGAGGCCGGCCTTGCTCTCGGTCTCGGTCGGTTCGACCAGCATCGCGCCGTGGACGACCAGCGGGAAATAGACGGTCATCGGGTGGAAGCCCTCGTCGATCAGACCCTTGGCGATATCGAGCGTGGTGAAGCCCTGCGCCATGCCATCGTCCGAGAACAGGGCCTCGTGCATGCACGGCCCCGCCTTGCCGAAGGGCGCGTCGAGCACGTCTTCCAGGCTGCGCAGGATGTAATTGGCGTTGAGCACCGCATCGCCCGACACCTGACGCAGGCCGTCCGCACCGTGGCTGAGGATGTAGGTCAGCGCGCGGGTGAACATGCCCATCTGGCCGTGGAAGGCGGTCATGCGGCCGAAGGTGCCGGGATGCTCTTCCTCGAAGCTGGCTTCCTCGATCAGCTTGAAGCTGCCGTCCTTCTGCTTCGCGACGAAGGGCAAGGGGCCGTAGGGGGCGAGCGCCTCCGACAGCACGACCGGGCCGGAGCCGGGGCCGCCGCCGCCATGCGGGGTCGAGAAGGTCTTGTGCAGGTTGATGTGCATCGCGTCGATGCCGAGATCACCCGGGCGCACGCGGCCGACGATGGCGTTGAAATTGGCGCCGTCGCAATAGACGTAGCCGCCCGCCGCGTGGACCGCGTCGGAGATCGCCTTCATGTCGCGTTCGAACAGGCCGCACGTATTGGGGTTGGTGATCATCACGCCGGCAATATCGGGCCCCAGCCGCGCAGTGAGCGCGGCGAGATCGACGCGGCCTTCGGCGGTGGCGGGGATATTTTCGACCGAATAACCGGCGAAGGCAGCGGTGGCGGGATTGGTGCCGTGCGCGCTTTCGGGGACGAGCAGGACGCGGCGATTGGTCTCGCCCCGCGCGTCGAGCGCGGCGCGGATGCAGAGGATGCCGCACAATTCGCCATGCGCCCCCGCCTTGGGCGCCATCGCGACGCTATGCATGCCGGTGAGCGTGATCAGCCATTCGGCCAGCTCATCGATCACGCCGAGCGCGCCCTGGATGGTCGAGATCGGCTGGAGCGGGTGCAGGTCGGCGAAGCCCGGCATGCGCGCGACGCGCTCATTGAGGCGCGGGTTGTGCTTCATCGTGCACGAGCCGAGCGGAAAGACGCCGAGGTCGATCGCGTAATTCTGGCGGCTGAGGCGGGTGTAATGGCGCACCGTCTCTGGCTCGGACAGGCCGGGGAGATCGATCTTGCCGCGCTCGAGGCCGCCGAGGCGGTTGGCGGTCTTGGGCGCTTCGCCAAAATCGACGCCCGTCCGTTCGATCGAGCCGATCTCGAACAGCAAGGGCTCTTCGAGCATCAGCGCGCGGTTGCCGGTGAAGGTGGGCTGATCGCCGGCACCGTTGGCGAGAGGCGCCTCGGGGCGCCAGCCGGACTGGTTGATCGTCATGCCAGCAACTCCAAAACAAAAACGCCGTTCGGGCTCAAATCACCGTTCGCCCTGAGCCTGTCGAAGGGCTGCTTTTCTTGGGTTGAAGAAGGACAGTGCTTCGACAAGCTCAGCACGAACGGTTGTGGTTGGGTGGCGAAGGCGGTCATGCCAGTGCCTCCCGGACCGCGGAAGCAAGCGTTGCGACATGCTCCTCGGTGGTGGTTTCGGTGACGGCGACGATCAGGCCGTTCTCGCGCCCGTCGCCATCCTTGTAGAGCCGGCCCAATGCAACGCCCGCCAGCACATTCTTGTCGGCGAGATCGCGCACCAGCGAGCGCGAGCGCTTGCTGAGCTTCAAGGTGAACTCGTTGAAGAAGCTGTCGTTCATCAGCTCGACACCGGGGACCTGGCTCAGCACTTCGGCGGCGGCGACCGCCTTGGCGTGGTTGATCGCGGCAAGTTCGCGCAGGCCCTTTTCGCCCAGCAAGGTCATGTGGATCGAGAAAGCGAGCGCGCACAGGCCGGAGTTGGTGCAGATGTTCGACGTCGCCTTCTCGCGCCGGATATGCTGCTCGCGGGTCGAAAGCGTCAGCACGAAGCCCCGCTTGCCGTCGGCATCGACGGTCTGGCCGCACAGGCGGCCCGGCATCTGGCGGACATATTTGTCGCGCGTCGCGAACAGGCCGAGATAGGGCCCGCCGAACTGGAGGCCGACGCCGATCGACTGGCCCTCGCCCACCACGATATCCGCGCCCATCTCGCCGGGCGACTTGATCGCGCCGAGCGCGACCGGCTCGGTCACGACCACGATCAGCAGCGCGCCCTTCGCATGGCAGGCTTCGGCCAGCTCGGAGAGGTCAGCGATATGGCCCATGATGTTGGGGTTCTGGACAACGACGCAACTGGTCTGGTCGTCGATCGCGGACAAGAGCCGGGCCATGTCGTCGCCTGGCCTGCCCTTTTCGAGCTTGGGCAGCGCCACGTCGAGCGTGTCGCCGGTGAACTTGGCCATCGTCTGGCAGACCGAGACGTAATGAGGGTGGAGGCCGGCCGAAAGGACCGCCTTCGTCCGGCGGGTGATGCGGCGCGCCATGCCGATCGCCTCCCAGCAGGCGGTCGAGCCGTCATACATCGACGCATTGGCGACATCGCAGCCATAGAGGCGCGCGACCTGGCTCTGGAATTCGAACAGGACCTGGAGCGTGCCCTGCGCGATTTCGGGCTGATAGGGCGTATAGGCGGTGAGGAATTCGCCGCGCTGGATCAGGTGATCGACGCTCGACGGCACATGATGGCGATAGGCGCCCGCGCCGATGAAGAAGGCCGCATCGCCCGCCGCGACATTGCGCTTCGCGAGCGCGCCCATATGCCGTTCGACCGCCATTTCGGTCATGTGCATCGGCAGGCCCGGAACCGGCCCGGAGAGGCGCGCGGCGGCGGGAACGTCGACGAACAGATCGTCGATCGAGGCGGCCCCGATCGTGGCGAGCATTTCGCTCCGATCGGCATCGGAGAGCGGCAAATAACGCATCAGAGGGGCTTCCTCATCGTGAAACGGAGGCGGACATAATCGGCGACCCAGGAGCCGTCGGGCTGGCGGAGCTGGCCTTCGAGCCGGCGCTCGACCGCCAAAGCGATCGCCTCCTGCTCGTCGGCGGGGATGGCTTCGGCATTCATCAGGCCGGAGCGGAACGTCTTGACCCAGCCCGAGACTCCGGTGGGGAGCGGCGTCGGGCGCGGGATCAGGTGGGCTTCGACACCGGTGAAGCCGGCGGCCTGGTAGACCTGGGTGAAGTCGGCGACCGAGGCATACCAATGCGAGTCCTGCTGGCTGCGCACGACATGGCCGCGCTCGGCCAGTTCGGCGATCACCGCCGCCCAGATCGAGGCGACATTGCCCTCGCCGCCCATCTCGCCGACGAAGCGGGCGCCGGGCTTAAGGCTACGGAACACGCCGTTCGCGACACCGGCCTTGTCGAGCATCCAGTGGAGCGCGGCATTGGTGAAGGCGGCGTCGAACTCGGCGTCGAAGGCCAGCTTCTGGCCATCCATGACACGGGCGTCGAGGCCCTTGGCTTTGGCCGCCTCGATCATCTCGGCCGAGGCATCGACACCGACGACGGTTGCGCCGGCCGCGACGATCTTCTCGGTCAGCACGCCGTCGCCGCAGCCCACGTCAAGGATGCGCTCGCCCGGCTGCGGATCGAGCAGCGCCAGCACCGGCGCGCCCATTGCGGGCACGAAGGCGGCGTTGGCGGCATATTCCGCAGGGTTCCAGCGGCTGGCTGAATTGACGCTCATCGATTCATCCTAACCTGTTCCCCGGCGAAAGCCGGGGCCCAGTCCAACAGATTTCCGCGCGAAGCGCGGGCGCACTCCCATGCGCTTTTTGTAGCCAGCTGGACCCCGGCTTTCGCCGGGGAACAGGCGGGGCTCGCGATCACAGACCGGCCACGAAGGCCTTGTAGGCGGTCTCGTCCATCAGCCCTTCGAGCTCGGCCGGATCGGCGAGCTTGAGCTTGAAGAACCAGCCATTGCCCTCGGGCGCGGTGTTGACGAGCGAGGGGTCACCTTCCAGCTCGGCATTGGCCTCGGTCACCGTGCCGGAGACCGGGGCATAGACGTCGGACGCGGCCTTGACCGATTCCACCACCGCGGCTTCCTTGCCCTTGGCGACTTCGGTGCCGGCGGGCGGGACTTCGACGAACACGACGTCGCCCAGCTGCGCCTGCGCATAATCGGTGATGCCGACCGTGGCGCTATCGCCCTCGACCGAGATCCATTCATGATCCTGGGTGAAATAGATGGTCATCAGGCGGCTCCCTTGCGGACATAGCGGTGTGGAACGAACGGCATTTGCGTGACGGTGGCGGCGAGGCGCTTGCCACGGACTTCGATTTCGAGACTGGTGCCGGGCGCCGCATGCGCGGCATCAACATAGCCCATCGCGATCGGCCCGCCGACGGTGGGCGCGAAACCGCCCGAGGTGACGGTGCCGACCTTGGTTTCGCCCGCGAATATCTCGGCGCCCTCGCGTGCGGGCAAGCGGCCCTCGACGGTGAAGCCGACGCATTTGGTCGGCGAACCCTCGGCAAGGCGCTTGAGGATGATGTCCGCGCCGGGGAAGCCGCCTTCCTCGCGGCGGCGCTTGGAGATGGCGAAGGTGAGGCCGGCCGAGACCGGATCGGTGTCGGTGTTGAGGTCGTGCCCGTAAAGCGGCAGGCCGGCTTCGAGGCGGAGCGAGTCGCGCGCGCCAAGGCCGATCGGCTTCACCTCGGGCTGCGCGCAGAGCAGGTCAGCGATGCGCGCGGCTTCGCTCGCGGGGATCGAGATTTCAAAGCCATCCTCGCCGGTATAGCCCGATCGGCTGATCCAGGCGTCGACCCCGTCGATCTGGAAGCGCCCGCCCATCATGAAGACGAGCACGCCGAGATCATATTCGCCGGCGGTGACGCGCTTCAATGCGGCGAAAGCCTTGGGCCCTTGCAGCGCGAGCAAGGCGCGGTCGGTCATGTGATCGAGGCTGATTGCGGCCGGCAGATGGCTTCGCATATGCGCGATGTCGCCGGCCTTCACAGCACCGTTGACGACCATGTAGATGCCGCCCGGCCAGCGGCTCAGCATCAGATCGTCGATGATGCCGCCGCTGTCGGTCAGCAGCATCGAATAGCGCATGCGTCCGAGCGCGAGGCTCTTCACGTCGGCGGGCAGGATGGTTTCGAGCGCCTCGTCCAGCCCTTCGCCCGAGATGAGCAGCTGGCCCATGTGGCTCACGTCGAACAGGCCGGCATGTTCGCGCGTCCAGGCATGTTCGGCCATGATGCCTTCATACTGGATCGGCATCGCATAGCCCGCGAAGGGCACCATGCGGGCGCCGCGGGCGCGATGCCACGCATCCAGCGGCAGCGGTTCGGCGATATGATCGTCGGCGCTCATCAACATTCCCTTCCAGAAAGCACGACGGACCAACGGCCTTGGCGGCCGGAAATGCCCATCGCCCCCTCTGTCACGGAACCTGAGAGCTTTCGCATCGCGCGGGGTCGATGCTTGCACCTTCGGTGGGACGCGTCGCCGCGCCCGCTTTCCAGAGTGTCTAAAGTTCCGCGCGGTCCGGTGACCTGAGAGATTCCGGGGCGGTTGCTCCTTCGGCGGGTAAAGCCTTTGTTGCCCGGATCGGACCGCCGGTAAGCCGGCTACGATCCAGGCGGGCCTCACCCTTCTCCCGCGCAGTCCTCCGGCGGTTGCCCGCCGATGACGCGAACGACCCTGACGAGGCGGCCGATTCGAGTCAATCGAGCTGACGTCTGCCAACGAAAAAGAGCTGCCCGCGCGATCCGCGCAATCCGATATCGGATCCAGCCTCGAAATAGCCGCTTCACATATACGTTGTCCTGCTCGCGTCATCCGGCGGGGGGCGCATTGCGCGGACTTTCGCCGCTTATTAGGGAAACCAAAAAGAGAGAGATGCCCGATGCTTGATACCCCGGTTACCCGTCGTCGTTTCGCAAGGTGGCTGGCGGCGTCGCCGGTCGCGCTCGGATGGACCGGGCCTGCGCTGGCCGCGTGGAACAATGTGGCGACCCCGCCGGTGTTCGCGACGATCTCGCCCGCGCCGATCAAACCGGTGCCGGCGACCCTCCAGCTTTTCGCACCGAACGAGGTGGTGCTGCTCGACAGCCCCTATGCGCAGGCGCAGGCGGCGAACATCGCCTATCTGAAGCGGCTCGATCACGATCGCCTGCTCCATGTCTTCCGCCTCAATGCCGGGCTCCCGAGCAGCGCGAAGCCGTTGGGCGGGTGGGAGGATCCTACCTGCGAGCTGCGAGGCCATTTCGTCGGCCACTATCTGTCGGGCTGCGCGCTTGCCTTCGCGGCGACGGGCGACACCGAACTGCGGCGGCGGGGCGACCAGGTGGTCGCCGGCCTCGCGCAGTGCCAGCGCAAGATCGACAAGGATGGCTATCTGAGCGCCTTTCCGACATCCTATTTCGACCGGCTGGCGGTCGGCGCGGAGGTGTGGGCCCCCTTCTACACGCTGCACAAGATCCTGGCGGGCCTGCTCGACATGCACGAGCTCGCCGGCAGCGACGAGGCGCTTGAGGTCGCCACGGGCATGGCGCGCTGGACTGACAAATGGACCGCCGCGCGCGCCGAACAGGACATGCAGAAAGTGCTCGAGATTGAGTTCGGCGGCATGAACGACGCGCTCTACCGCCTCGCGGCGATGACCGCAGACGCGCACTGGATCGAGGTGGGAGACCGCTTCACCAAGAAGCGCGTGTTCGAGCCGCTGGCGGGCGGCAAGGACGAGTTGCGCGGGCTGCATATGAACACGCATGTGCCGCAGGTGATCGGCGCCGACCGCCGCTTCGCGCTGACGGGCGACCCTCGCTTCAGCGACGTGTCCGACTTCTTCTGGGATACGGTCACCGGCGTGCGCACCTATGCCACCGGTGGAAGCAGCAACAACGAACATTGGTGCACCGAGCCGCACCACCTCGCCGCGGAGTGGGAGAATGGCCACGACCATCAGGAAAGCTGCTGTTCGTACAACATGCTCAAGCTCGGAACGCAGCGCTTCCTGCGCAGGCCGAGCGCCGCGATCACCGATTATTACGAACGTATCCTGATCAACCAGCGGCTGAGCACGATCCAGCCGGACACGGGCCTCACCGCTTATTTTCTCTCGCTGACACCCGGCGCGTGGAAGACGTGGGGCACGGAGGAGACAACCTTCTGGTGCTGCAACGGTTCGGGGCTCGAGGATTTCGCGACTCTCAACCGGATGATCTATGCGCGCGACGCACAGGGGATCTGGGTCAATCTGTTCATCCCCTCGCGCGTCAGCGGCCCCGACGGCGTGCGGCTGCGTCAGGAGACGGACTTCCCGCGCGCGCCATCGACCACGATCCATGTCGAGGCGGCGAGTGGGCGGCCCTGGACGCTGCGGCTGCGCATACCGGGATGGACGAGCGAGGCAGCGCGCGTGACGGTGAACGGCCGCCCGGTCGAGGCGGTGGCGGTGCCAGGATCCTATCTCTCGATCCGGCGGAGCTGGCGCGCGGGCGACCGGATCGCGCTCAGCCTGCCGATGACCAGCCGTTGGGAAAAGTTCGAGGACCGGCCCAATGTCGCCGCGCTGGTCCACGGCCCGGTGGTGCTGGCGCAGCAGCTTCCGCTCGGCACCATTCCCGCCGCACTTATGAACGAACATGGCCCTGCCGTGGACAAGGCGCCGCCGCCGGTGCCCGCTTTGCCCCTGCCCGCCGACTTGCCGGAAAGGTTGCGGCCGGTCCCGGGCAAGCCGCTGCGTTTCACGGCGGCCGTCGGCGCGCGAACGGTCGAGTTACGTCCACTGGCGGATAGCGACCAGCGGTTCGCGGTCTATTCGGAAGTGAGCTAGCTGAATCCGGTTCAATCGAGGTTTGGACGAAGCCAGCGTTCGGCGGTGTCATGATCGACGCCGCGACGGGCGGCATAGTCGGTCAGCTGATCCTTCCCGATCCGGGCGACGCCGAAATATTGGCTGTCGGGGTGGCCGAAATAGAAGCCGGAAACCGCCGCGGTCGGCAGCATCGCGAAGCTTTCGGTCAGCGTCACGCCGGTCGTCTCCGATCCGCCGAGCAGATCGAACAGCAAGGGCTTGAGGCTATGATCCGGGCAGGCGGGATAGCCGGGCGCCGGGCGGATACCGCGATACTGCTCCTTGATCAGCGCCTCGTTGGTTAGCTGTTCGCCGACCGCATAACCCCACAGGTTCGTACGAACGTGGAGATGGAGGCGTTCGGCGAAGGCCTCGGCCAGGCGGTCTGCGAGCGCCTTCAAGAGGATGTCGCGATAATCGTCATGGTCCGCCTTGAAGCGCGCGAGATGCGGCTCGGCGCCATGGATGCCGACCGCGAAACCACCCAGCCAGTCGCCCGCGGGATCGATGAAGTCTGCGAGGCACATATTGTGCCGGCCTTCGCGCTTCTTGATCTGCTGGCGGAGCATGGGGAGGCGAACGGAATCCCCCTCCCGCTTGCGGGAGGGGTTAGGGGAGGGGCTATCTTCGGCGAGGGACTCCCCTCCCCCGCCCCCTCCCGCAAGCGGGAGGGGAGAAACGATAATATCGTCCCCTTCCCTTCGGGCCGGCCACAAGGCCGCCACGCCTTTCGCGCTCAGCCATTTCTCGTTGATGATCGTGTCGAGCATCGCCTGCGCGTCGGCGAACAGGCTGCGGGCGCTTTCTCCAACCACGTCGTCTTCGAGGATCGCGGGGTAGACGCCCGCCAGCTCCCAGGCGCGGAAAAAGGGCGTCCAGTCGATATAGGAGCGCAGATCGTCGAGCGGCCAATCCTCGAACACGTGCGTGCCGGGCTGGAGCGGTGCGGGCGGCTTGTTCGCGGCATCGAACGGGAAAGCGTTGGCGCGTGCTTCCTCGATCGGAGCGAGCTCGTTCTGGCCCTTATTTTCGCGGGCGGTACGCACCGCCTGATAATCGACCGCGGTCTTCTCGACGAAGCCGTCCCGCTGCGTGTCCGACATAAGCGTCGCCGCCACGCCGACCGCACGGCTGGCGTCGAGCACGTGCACCACCGGTCCGTCATAGGCCGGATCGATACGCAGCGCCGTGTGGACCTTGGAGGTGGTCGCGCCGCCGATCAGCAAGGGCATGGTCATGCCGGCGCGCTTCATCTCGGCGGCGACGGTCACCATTTCGTCCAGGGAAGGCGTGATCAGGCCCGACAGGCCGATCATGTCGGCGTCATTGTCGTTGGCGGACTTCAGGATGTCCGACCAGGGCACCATCACGCCGAGGTCGATGATCTCGTAGCCGTTGCAGGCGAGCACGACGCCGACGATGTTCTTGCCGATATCGTGGACGTCGCCCTTGACCGTCGCCATCACGATCTTGCCCTTGGCCTTGGCGCCCTCTTCCTTCTCGGCCTCGATGAAGGGGAGCAGGTGCGCGACCGCCTTCTTCATCACCCGCGCGGACTTGACCACCTGGGGCAGGAACATCTTGCCCGATCCGAACAGGTCGCCGACCACGTTCATGCCGTCCATCAGCGGGCCTTCGATCACCTCGATCGGGCGCTTGTGCTGGAGGCGGGCCTCCTCCGTATCGTCGACCACATAAGTGTCGATGCCCTTGACCAGCGCATGTTCGAGCCGCTTGCGCACGTCCCAGCCGCGCCATTCCTCGGCCTGCTTCTCGGCGACCGCATCCTTGCCGCGATAGGTCTCGGCAAGCGCGATCAGATTGTCGGTCGCGTCGTCATGCTTGTCCCAGATGACGTCTTCGCACGCCTCGCGCAGGACGGGGTCGATCGCGTCATAGACATCGAGCTGGCCGGCATTGACGATGCCCATGTCCATCCCTGCCTGGATCGCATGGTAGAGGAACACGCTGTGCATCGCGCGGCGCACCGGCTCGTTGCCGCGGAAGCTGAAGCTCAGATTCGAGACGCCGCCCGAAATATGCACGTGCGGGCAGCGTTTCTTGATCTCGCGCGTCGCCTCAATGAAGTCGATCGCATAGCGACGATGCTCGTCGATGCCGGTCGCCACCGCGAAGATGTTGGGATCGAAGATGATGTCCTCGGGCGGGAAGCCGATTCCGGTGAGCAGATGGTAGGCTCGCTCGCAAATCTCGACCTTGCGTTCCTTGGTGTCGGCCTGGCCGACCTCGTCGAACGCCATGACCACCACAGCGGCGCCATAGGCCATCACCTTGCGCGCGTGGTGGAGGAAGGCCTCCTCGCCTTCCTTCATGCTGATCGAGTTCACGATCGGCTTGCCCGAAACGCATTTGAGGCCAGCCTCGATCACGCTCCATTTCGAGCTGTCGACCATCACCGGGACGCGCGCAATGTCGGGTTCGGCCGCGATCAGCTTGAGGAAGGTGGTCATCGCCAGCTCGGCGTCGAGCAGGCCCTCGTCCATGTTGACGTCGATCACTTGCGCGCCATTCTCGACCTGCTGGCGCGCGACCTCGACCGCCTTCACATAGTCGCCGGCCATGATCAGCTTCTTGAAGGCGGCCGATCCGGTGACGTTGGTACGTTCGCCGATATTCACGAACTGGGCGGTGGATTTGGTCATTGGACACTCTGCTCCCCTCCCGCTTGCGGGAGGGGTTGGGGGAGGGAATTTTCAGTCCGGGGAAGATGCGCAAGCGCCCCTCCCCCGACCCCTCCCGCAAGCGGGAGGGGAGTCTTGGGCTAAGCCGCCATCACGAACGGATCGAGGCCGGTCAGTCGCGTCACGGCCGCATGATCGTGCAGCACGCGCGGGGCAACATTCTTCACCGCCGCCGCCATCGCGGCGATGTGCGGCGGGGTGGTGCCGCAGCAGCCGCCGACGACGTTGACGAGGCCGTCCCTGGCCCAGTCACCCACCAAGCCACCGGTGGTGTGCGGCTGCTCGTCATAGGCGCCGAGATCGTTGGGCAGGCCCGCATTGGGGTAGGCCATGATCAGGCTGTCGGCGACATGCGCCATTTCCTTGAGATAAGGCCGCATCAGGTCCGCCCCGAACGCGCAATTGAGCCCGATCGTGAGCGGGCGCGCATGGCGGACCATGTAGGTGAAGGCCTCGACCGAATGGCCGGAAAGGTTGCGCCCCGACATGTCGGTGATTGTCATCGACAGCATGATCGGGATCTCGTGCTGGCGCGCTTCCTGGATTTCCAGCACGGCGACGATCGCCGCCTTGGCATTCAACGTGTCGAATACCGTTTCGATCAGGATGAAGTCGGCGCCGCCGTCGAGCAACGCCTCGGCCTGCTCGCGATACACATCCTTCAGTTCGTCGAAGCCGATCGCGCGGAAGCCGGGATCGTTGACGTCGGGCGAGAGCGAGAGCGTCTTGTTTGTCGGGCCGATCGCGCCCGCGACGAAGCGCGGACGGCCGTCCTGCGCCTCGAACTTATCCGCCGCCGCGCGTGCAATGCCGGCGGCGGCAAGGTTCATCTCGCGCACCAGATGCTCGGCGCCATAATCGGCCTCCGACACACGGTTGGCGTTGAAGGTGTTGGTCGAGACCATGTCCGAACCGGCGCTCAGATAGGCTTCGGTGATCTCGCGGATGATCCCCGGCTGGGTCAGGACGAGAAGGTCGTTATTGCCCTTCTGGTCATGCGTCAGGTCCTTGTATTGGCCGCGATAATCCTCTTCCGACAGCTTGTAGGACTGGATCATCGTCCCGAAGGCGCCGTCGGTCAGCAGGATGCGGTTGGCGGCCTCGGCACGAAAACGGCGGGCGGCGGCGGAAGGAACGCGCGTCATGCCGCTTTCTCCGAAACATTGGTGTTGGGACGCAGGCCGAGCAGATGGCAAATGGCGTAGGCCAGCTCGGCGCGATTGAGCGTGTAGAAATGGAAATGGCGCACCCCGCCCGCATAGAGGCGGCGGCACATCTCGGCGGCGATGGTCGCGGCGACGAGCTGGCGCGCGGCGGGATGGTCGTCCAGCCCCTCGAACAGCCGGTCCATCCAGGGCGGAATAGCCGCACCGCACAAACCCGCGAACTTGCGCGTGGTCGCCACGTTCGACACCGGCAATATGCCCGGCACGATCTCCGACGTGATGCCCGCCGCCGCCGCGCGGTCGCGGAAGCGGAAGAAGGTTTCCGGCGAGAAGAAGAACTGGCTGATCGCGCGATCCGCCCCCGCGTCGATCTTGGCCTTAAGATTGTCGAGGTCGGCCTGGACGCTGGGCGATGCCGGGTGGCATTCCGGATAGGCCGCGACCGAAATCTCGAACGGCGCGATCTGCTTGAGGCCGGCGGTCAGTTCGGCGGCATTGGCATAGCCATCCGGATGCGGCCGGAAGGGCTCGCCCGCCTGCGGCGGATCGCCGCGCAGCGCGACGATATGGCGCACGCCCGCATCCCAATAAGAGCGTGCGATCTCCTCGATCTCACCTTTGCTCGCCTCGACGCAGGTCAGGTGCGCGGCGGCGGGGATAGCGGTCTCTTTCGCGATGCGCGCGACGGTGGCGTGGGTGCGCTCGCGGGTCGAACCGCCCGCGCCGTAGGTGACCGAGACGAAACGCGGCCCCAGCGGTGCAAGCGTCTCGATCGCATGCCAGAGCTGCTCCTCCATCTTCTCGGTCTTGGGCGGGAAGAATTCGAAGCTGACGGTGGCGTCGCCCGCCAGATCGGCGAACAAAGGCGCATCGAGCGCGCGGCGCGCTTCTTCAAGCTGCGAAAGGGACAAGCCGGTCATCGGCATCATATAAAGAATTCTTTATATGTGGGTCAAGGTTGCGCAGGCCCGCTTTTGCTAACGGTATCGCAAATTTAGCTTGGGTCCGACGCGCAATTTTCTTGTCGGGAAAGCGTGCCGGTCCGCTATCGCGGGCACCCATGCGCATCCTGGCTATCGCCGGCAGCCTGCGGGCACGATCTTCCAATCGAACCGTGCTGGAAGCGGCACGGCTGCTCGCGCCGTCCGGAATGGACATTCGCCTTTACGGAGGGCTGGGCGATCTGCCCTTGTTCAACCCCGATCGGGAGGATCCGCTGCCTCCGCCAGTCGCGGCATTGCGCGCCGCGGTGGAGGAAGCGGATGGCTTGCTCATCTGCAGTCCCGAATATGCGCGCGGTATCTCGGCGGTGCTCAAGAACGCGCTCGAATGGCTGGTGAGCGGACATGAATTTCCCGACAAGCCGGTGGCGGTGATCAACGCCTCGCAACGCTCGACCGAGGCGGATGGGCAATTGCGGCTGATCCTGCGGACGATGTCGGGCCGCCTGATCGAGCAGGCCTCGATCACGCTGCCGATGCTGGGCCGCGATCTGGACGCGGAGGGGCTTCTGGCGGATGCGGCCTTATCCGACGCGCTCCGCCAGGCGCTTGCCGATTTCGCGCGTGGGATCGCCTAGACGGCGCGGCCGGTGAAGAGCCGGACCAGCACCACGATGATCGCAATCACCAGCAGGATGTGGATCAGCCCGCCGCCGATGTGGATCACCACCCCCAGCAGCCAGAGGACGATAAGGATGACGGCGATGGTCCAGAGCATGACGGTCTCTACCAAAATGGATACAAATCGCTTCGGGTAACGCGGGGTAAGGCCAACACGTTCCCGAAACGAACTTGCCTCTTTTGCTTGGCCGCGAGCCCTGCTTGAAAGGGGGCATGCGTATGCTCCCCCTGCTCCCCCTGCTCGCCCTCGCCGCCTCATTGTCCGCTTCGGCCGCGCCGCTTTGGGCCAGTCCCGGCTATGATGCGGCCGATCCTCGTATCGGGACGGGCGGCGAAGGGCACACTTTCCCCGGCGCCGCCGCACCCTTCGGCATGGTGCAATTGAGTCCCGACACCAACACCGCCTGCGTGATCCGCGAATGCTATAAATGGGCGGCGGGCTATCGCTATGAAGACAAGACGATCGAGGGGTTCAGCCACACCCATTTCTCGGGCGCGGGCCATTCGGACCTTGGCGATTTCCTGGTCATGCCGATCTCGGGCGAGAGCGTGCCGCTCGACCGCGAAGGCTATCGCTCACGCTTCGATCATGCGAGCGAGCAGGCGGCGCCCGGTTATTATGCGGTCAACCTGCTCGACCAGCATGTCCAGGCCGAGCTTACCGCGGGCACGCGCGTCGGCGTGCATCGCTATGCCTTCGTCGAGGGCGCGCAGGCGCATATCCTGCTCGACCTGCGCACCTCGCTCTACAATTATCCGGGCAAGACGCTCTGGTCCTCGATCCGGCTTCGGCCCGACGGCACTGTCACCGGCTGCCGCCAGACGCGCGGCTGGGCACCCGACCGCATCCTCTGCTTCGCGATGCGCTTCAACGCGCCCCTGACCGGCCACGCCTTCACCAATACCGAGACCGACATCGTCTATAAGGGCTTTCAAGGCCCCGGCCGCGGCACGGACGCGGTCGACAGCCGAGACGGGCGTGCCATCGTCGCGCGCTTCGATTTCGGCGCGCTCGCCAAGCCGCTCGAGGTCAAGGTTGCCCTCTCCTCGGTCGACGAAGCCGGCGCGATCGCCAATCTCGACAGCGAACCCGGCGATTTCGACGCGATCCACGCCAAGACCAGGGTTGCATGGGAGCAAGCACTGGGGGCGATCGACATCCAGGCGACGCCGACGATGGAGAAGAACCTCTACACCGCGCTCTATCACAGCCTGCTCGCTCCTTCGGTCGCGGGTGACGCCGATGGCCGCTATCGCGGGCCCGACAACCAGGTCCACAAGGCCGAGGGTTTCACCTTCCGCTCGACTTTCTCCTTGTGGGACACGTTTCGTGCCGAGCACCCCCTCCTCACCCTGATCGAGCCCGACCAGACCAACGCCGATTTCATCCGCTCCCTGATCGAAAGCCGGAAATATAGCCCGTTCGGCATATTGCCGATCTGGCAGTTCCAGGGCCACGAAACCTGGACGATGATCGGCTATCACGCGGTGCCGATCATCGCCGACGCGTACATGAAGGGGATCAAGGGGTTCGACGCGAACGAGGCGCTGGACGCTATGGTCGCAAGCGCGACCTATGGGCCCTATGGCGACCTCGCCGACTATATGAAGCTCGGCTACGTGCCGATCGACAAGGAGCCGGAGGCGGCGTCCAAGACGGTCGAATATGCCTATGACGATTGGGCCATCGCGCAGATGGCCCGCAAAATGGGCCGCACCGATATCGCCGCCACCTTCGAGAAGCGCGCGGGATATTGGCGCAACAGCTTCGATGCCAAGACCGGATGGGTGCGGGCGCGGCTTTCGAGCGGGGCTTTCCGCGAACCGTTCGACCCCGTCTCGATCAAGTACGGATCCGATTATACCGAAGGCAATGCGTGGCAATATTCGTGGTTCGTGCCGCAGGACGAAGGCGCGCTGGTGCGCCTGCTCGGCGGCGACCGGAAGACCGTCGCCAAGCTGGACGCGATGTTCGATTACGACATCAGCAAGCTCGATTATTCCTCGTCCGAGGATATTGCCGGGCTGATCGGCGAATATATCCACGGCAACGAGCCGAGCCATTCGGTCGCCTATCTCTACGTTTATGCGGGCGCGCCATGGCGCACGCAGGAGCGGCTCAAGCAGATCGTCGACAGCCAGTACAAACCGACCCCCGACGGCCTCGCCGGAAACGACGATCTCGGGCAGATGTCGGCGTGGCTGATCTTCACGGGATTGGGTTTCTACCCGGTTACGCCGGCCAGCCTGGAATATGTGATCGGCCGCCCCTTCGTCACGCGCGCGACCCTGCACCTGCCCAACGGCAAGAGCTTCACCGTCAGCGCGGACGATCCCGCCAAGCCCTATGTCGGCAAGGTGCTGTTGAACGGCGTGCCGTTGAACCGCAGCTTCATCCGCCACGCCGAGATCATGGCCGGCGGCGAGCTCCATTTCGTCATGCAGGCGACGCCGAACAAAAGCTGGGGCAGCGCTCCGGGGGCGCGGCCTTTTTCGATGTCGTCACCGAAAAGCAGGGGTGGCCGCTAAACCGGAGCAGATTGGCAAAGACGGGCAGGGTCGCCATAGGCCATGACCGCCGCTTACTCAGGAGCCAAACCCTTGCTGTCACGCCAAGAAATCGAATTGGCCTATCGCCTCTTGCTGGGGCGGGAAGCCGACACCGGCGGCCTAGCAACCTACGAGCAGATGGCCTCCGAAGGCCTCGATCTCGAAGGACTGCGGAACATCTTCCTGGCCTCACCGGAATATCGTTCGCATTTCGCGGGAGCGCAGCAGCGGATCGTCGAGATGGGGCACGCCCGGGTCGTGGTCGATGCAACCGAGCCTGAATTCGGGCGCCATATCGCCCAGCATGGCAGCTGGGAGCCGCATATCATGGCGATTCTCCAGCGCCATCTGAAACCCGGCGATACCTATGTCGATATCGGCGCCAACGTGGGCGTGATGGCTTTCACCGCCGCCGCCGCGATTGGGCCCTCTGGACGCGTGCTCGCGTTCGAGCCGCATCCCGACAATATCCGCAACTTCCTTGCCGGCGTCGCCGTCAACGGCTTCGACAATGTGACCCTGCACGGCTTCGCGCTGTCCGATGCCCAATCGGTTTTCTCGCTGATCGGCACCTCGAACGGCTATTTGATGCCGGGCGGCCAGACGGTGTTCCAGACCGTGGCGCTGCCGGGCGATCCGATCCTGGCCGACCTGCCCCGTCTCGATTTCCTGAAGATCGATATTGAGGGCCATGAGCCGCAAGCGCTCGCCGGCCTCGACCGGACGCTACGCAAGCATCGGCCGATCGTGCTGGGCGAATTCAACCCGCGCTGCCTGCGCGATCATATCGGCTGCCCGCCCGCGCAATTCGCGGAGCAATTGTTCGGACTGACGGACCAGATCGACGCGATCGAGCATGATGGCCGCGTTACCAGGGTGGACGCGCCGGAAGCGCTTCTGACGCTCTGGGAGCAGAAGAATATGGAAGCCGTTGCCGCCAAACTCCTGCCCGATGGCATGCTCCATTTCGACCTGCTGTTTCAGGTGAATTGACGCCCTGCGCCAGCACCTATCTATCTAATATTTCCGCCCTTTCCGCGGGCACGAAGGCGATATCGTCGATTCGAAAGCGGTCGTGCCGGTTCGAGAGCCACGCGTCCGGATCGGTGATCTCCTCGACCGGACCTGACAGGCCAAGCGTCCGCGCGCGATAGCCCATGTCGAGATAGCGCCGCAGATAATCCTGCGGCGCGACGCGCGATGCACCGCTCAGCATATCGACCGAGAATTCGGTCACGATCACCGGGCGATGTTTGCGGATCAAACCCATCGCACCGCTGATCACCAGATGCTCAGCCCCCTCGACGTCGACCTTGATGAAGTCCAGCCGCGCCGGATCGATCAGCGTGTCGAGCGGGATGGTCGGCACCACCGAGCAATTGGGATGCAGCACCGGATCGTCAATGAAATAAAGAAAACCGCCGTTGCCGCCGATCGCCTGGGTGAAGGCAATCGCACCAGTGCGATCGGACAAAGCGACCGGGATGAGCTCGACATTCGAAAGATCATTCTCGCGGATCGTTAACATCAACGCCCGGCAATTTTCGGAATTGGGCTCGAACGCATAGATATGGCCCGCCTGACCCACCAACCGCGACATGGTGAGCATGTGCCGGCCGACATTGGCGCCGACGTCGACAGCCACCATGCCGGGCTCCAGCACGCGGCGGATGAAATCGGCGAGATGCGGTTCGTAGTCGCCCGCGCCGATCGCGTTGCCCGCCCACCAATCGAACCGGTCGAGGACCAGATTCGCGTCCAGTTCGGCTAATGCGATCCGCTTAACGTCCGGGTGCGACAGGCGAACGCCGACCGATGTCGGATGGCTCGTGCGCGAAAAGGCCGAGACAACGGCCTTGAGCAGATCCCGCTCATTGGCGACGCCGATTCCATCGATAAATGTGGAGAGCTGGACGAGCTCCTCCTCGGTGGGCGCGCGCTCATAGGCCAGCGCGAACATCGCCGCGATCCGGTGGCGCGGACGACCGCGGCGATATTCTTCGGAAACCAGCAAGATGCCGTGCAGGGCATCGAGCGTCAGCCCGTCACGCCCCATCGCGCGATAGTGCGCCAAGCCGGCGGCATCGGGTTCGCGCCCCAGAAAAAAGCGATAGGCGTCCGCGATCTGCTGGTCTTCGAGCATCCGACCCCCGGCTATCTCAATCTATTGGGGGTGCCGGGGAACAGACCGGCCGTTCCCCCGATGATGGTGCGGTCGAGAGAACCCGGCGGACCTCCCAAGAGGTGCCAAATTGTCCCTAAGATATTGATTACTTGACATCTTTCTGAGCCGGTTTACCCATTATGCACCACTATGTGTGGCTGCTTCGCAATTCCCAAGGGGGGCCCAAAGGGGGACCTTGAAAGTGCGGTTGAACGTCCTCACCCATCTGGTCGCACGGAAGCTGGAGGCGGGAAAGTACGCCGACGGACAAGGCTTGTGGCTGGTCAAACGGGAGCGGGCGACAGGGAAGTGGGTGCTGCGTTTGGCACGGGACGGCACGCGTAGGGAAATGGGTCTCGGCCGCTGGCCTGACGTGTCCATCGCCGAAGCTAGGGAGCGAGCAGCCGAGGCACGGAAGCTCGATAGGGATAACGTTTGCCCCATAGAGGCGCGCCGGAAGGCCAGACGTGTGGTGAAGCGCCTTACGGTTAGAGAGGCAGTAGAAGGCTGCTTTGCTGCCCTGCAGGCAGAACTAAAGGATGATGGTCGTGCAGGCCGGTGGATGAGCCCGCTATCCGTCCACGTGCTTCCAAAGATCGGCAAGCGGGCAATCGAGGACCTTGATCAGCACGCGCTCAAGGACCTTTTTGAGCCCATTTGGCACGCGAAGCCCGAAGCAGCGGCAAAGGCCCTCAACCGTTTGAACCTGACCATGAAGCACTGCGTCGCCTTAGGGCTCGATGTAGATCTTCAGGCCACCATGAAGGCGCGGGTGCTGTTGGGCAAACAACGACATACCACCCAGCACATCCCCGCCCTCTCCTATGAGGAAGCACCAGCGTTCTACAAAGCGCTGTCGAAGCAAAATGGCGTCGCTTCATGGGCCCTGCGCCTTCTCATCCTGACGATTGCCCGGACCAGCGAAGTGCGTTTGGCTTCATTCTCGGAGTTCGGCCCTGACATCTGGAACCTTCCTGGCGATCGTACAAAGACAGGCGTCTCCCGGCGCGTGCCCCTCGTACGCGAAGCGGTGAAGGTCGTGAATCTTTGCCGGGAAACAAGTCCCAACGAGTGGCTCTTTTCGGGATACAGGAGCCGACCAATATCTGACATGGCGATGTCGTCGCTCATGCGGCGACAAGGATTAGAAGCGCGTCCTCACGGCTTTCGTGCGACCTTCCGTACCTGGGTTGAAGAACAAACCGATACGCCGTTCGAGGTGAAGGAAGCCTGCTTGGGGCACGCGGTTGATAGCGAGACGGTCGGCGCATACCAGCGTAGCGACAGGCTCGCAAAGCGTCGGGCGTTGCTCGAACAATGGGAAAAGTTCTTGCTGACTTGAGAGAGGGTGGGATTCGAAAAAATACGCTAAGCTTTTGACTTAGTGGCTTTTTCGATCTTTCTCGTCCGTCCGGCGTACCACGAATTGCACCACGCCTGTGTTCCTCGCGATCCAGCACCCTCGAGGGCGCGGTTCGACGTGTCAGGTCTAGCACCTTGGCAGTACGTCGCAAGCGGGCTCTATTGTCGCGGTTCGCCGCACAGCTAGAAGCTGAGCCCGTCGATCCTCGGGCTTACCTCTTAATCAGCGGGTCCTAGGTTCGAGCCCTAGTGCGTCCACCACCTTTTCAATGACTTAGAAGAAATTTGGCAAGCCCTCCGGGGCACAAGGTAGCACTTTAGGTACGAACAAAATGCGACGAACTGAGACCGGATGGCGCTCAGTGGGATGATGGTCGGTGGTCCGCCATAGGCCCCCGGCAGCTTTGCGCCTCAATAGTCGCCGTTCAGCGGTGCCGCGGCTGAGCCCGAAACCGGACGCTCATTCAGGTGCCCGCCAAACGGCAGCTTACAACCCGTCATTCGGCTTCGTCTAACGAGATTGCCAACTGCCGTTCGCCAGGCCCCGGGGCCAGGTTATTTGCCTTCAGCGCGCATTTGCGGGCTAAGATACGGGAGCCAGCATTGGTTAACTGGGTCGACCGCCTTTTGGTCTTTCATACCTCCGTGATAGAATATTGTTGTGTAATACTTTTACAACGGAGATCAGGTATACTCGTGTCACTTTTATTTCGAACTCGTCTCCATAGTTAATGCGAGATTAATCAGTTATTTTTCGTTTTCGATAAGGGCTAATCCCTAAGCCAGCGCCGCTAGTACGCGGGGGTTTGGTTCGAGATGGTGCAGCGGCTCAGCAGGATTGCGTTGGCGACGGTTGCGGGGATCGGGGCTGCCGCAACCGGGCAGGCCGGCGGACCGATCACGCCGGTGACGGGCGACATCAGCCCGCTCTATGGAAAGATCAACCCCTTCTATGGCGACGTCAACGCCGCCTATGGCAAGATCAACCCCTTCTATGGGAAAATCAATCCGTTCTACGGCAAGATCAATCCCTTCTGGGGGGATGTGAGCGCCTATTACGGCAAGATCAATCCGTTTACTGCGGACACAAGCAGTGCGACGATTGCCGCCTACGGTACAAAGTATGATCCGTTCTGGGGTAACAACAACCCATATCTCAGCAACGGGTCCCCGATCGCTTACGGCAAGATCGCGGGATTTTGGCAAACTGAAATTGGCAATTGGAACAGCGTGCAGGCGGCGTGGGCGACAGCAACCACGCAAAACGATGCTCAAAACCTGGCCAACCTGATCCAGAATACGGTCATCAACCCGGCTATCAATTTCTGGGGCCAAGCCGTTCAAAAGGGTGTCGCGGCACCCGGAGGCACGTCCGAGAAGGACCTTCCCGGAATGGACGCGTCGAAATCGGGACGAAAAGGACTGTCCCTTACGACAGCGGAAATGAACTGGCTCTCACCCTACGGCGTGACATTCACGAACGGCGTGATCAATCCGGCAAGCCTGTTGCAGATGGACGCCTCGCATCAGGCGATGATGTTCCTCGGCTTATACGACAGCTTGATGGACTATGCTGGCACGGGGCATGTCGACTGGTGGATGGGCTCGGTCGGGTGGAGCCCGGCGCTCGCCGAGATCGAAGGTACGAACGCCAAGAAGAGCCCGGTCCCCACCGTCGGCATGATCGACTTCGCGATTAGCTCGGGACAACATCTCTCCAAGCAGATCACGCAGTTCGGCAGCACCACCTTCAACGACGGCCATGGCGCCGCTGTCGGCAGCCTGATCATGGGCGCGGTGGACGGGTCGGGTGTGCTCGGCGTAATGCCGCAGAGCGCGGTAAACGTTGCCGTCTATGATCCTTACGACTCCAGCGGGACAACCAACTGGACCGATGTCGGGACCGGGATCGCGGCGCTGAGCAATGCGATATTCAAAGGCAAGACCACGCCCGTCGGCGTACTCAATGCCTCCCTCGGCGAGCCAGGCTATACGCTGAGCCCCGGCTGGAACGATGCCCTCCAAAATGCGGGTGCCCACGGTCACAACCTCGTGATTGCCGCCGGCAACGACGGCAGCACTCAAAGCCAGAACGTCGTTTGGAATTTCAGCGCTAACCCTAACCTGATCATCGTCGGGTCGGTCGGCGTGGACGGCACGATCTCCAATTTCTCGAACCGGCCCGGTGAAGCATGCCTGATCGCCACCGCAGGGTCCGCCTGCACCGAGGCGAACAAGCTCAAATATCACTTTATCGTCGCGCCGGGCGAACTCATCCTCGTATCCGATGGCCTAGGCGGGCATATGCGTCATTCAGGGACGTCGCTGGCGGCGCCGCTCGTTTCCGGTGCGATCGCGATGCTCCAGAACCGCTGGCCCTGGCTGTCCAACTATCCGGACGAGACCGCTACGATCATCCTGAAGTCGGCAACGCCCAAGGGAACGAACCCCGGGGCGGATCCGATCTATGGCGTGGGCGAGCTCAACATCGCTGCTTCGCAATCACCGCTCAATTGGAGCAGCCTTACCTACTACAACAGCAGTAATGGCAAGGCCGGTACCGTCGCAATTCCGCTCTCCACGGTTGTGGCCCAGATAAAGTCCGGGACCCAATCGTCGTGGGACGCGTCCGGCCTATATTATACGGCGTTCGAGAAGATCGGGAATACGACCCGCGACTTCCAGATTCCGCTTTCATCGAAGCTGGTCGGCCAGAACGTGACGACCAACGCAGGTGGCCAGGAATATCAGACCTACTTGTCTGCGGCGCTGCGTTCGCAGGCGAGCCATTATGCGGGCGTCGGCGCCGAAACCGAGCTGCGCCCGAGCCTGGTGTCGGGCTTTGCGCGCACCACGGTTCCCGCCGGCCAGTTCGCGGGCATGCAGTTGCGGGTGAGCGTGACGCCAGCGCAGATCGGCAATGCGTTCCAGATGCGCTCGGCACGCTATGCGACCGACGCGATGCTGGTGGGCGAAAAGACGAGCTTTGCCTTCGGCTACGGGAATGGCGCGCAGGCGCTGGACGGCAGCGCGGGCTTTGCCTTCCACAGCGATTACGATCTGGGCCAGGGCGGCGCCAATCCGCTGCTGGGGCTGGCATCGGGCGGCGCCTATATGGGCGGGCGCGCGATCGTGGCGGACGGCCTGACGATCGGGTTCGGCACCAGCGACCGGATGGCGCGCCGCAACCTTTCGGTGTTCGGGATCGAGCGCGCGACCGCGGGCGACTGGGTCAGCCGCTATGCTGCGCAGGCGCAGACGATCAACCTGGCCTATCGCGTCGGCGGCGGGCTGACCGCGCGCGCAGGCTTTACGCATCTGCACGAGGATGCCGCCATGCTGGGCATCCAGTCGCTCGACCGCGCCGACCTTTCCAACGGGTCGGTCACCGACGGGATGAGCGCCGGTTTCGACCTAGCCATCGGCCGAAGCTGGACGCTCGCCGGCACCGGCACGATCAGCCGGACCCGTGCCGGTGCCGGCCAACTGCACACCGACGGCCTGACCAGCGGATCGGCTGAACTGGCGGTGATCAAATCGCGGCTGCTGGCGAAGAACGACGAACTGCGCCTGACGGTGGCGAGCCCGCTCCACACGATCGGCGGCCATCTGACCTATACGAGCGTGGGCGTGACCGACCGTACGACCGGCGAGATCGGCCTGATCGACCAGGCGTTCGCGCCCAAGGGCCGGCTGCCGCTGGCGGGCCAGGCGATGTACGGCCTGGCACTGCCCCGGGGTAAGGGCGAATTCTCGTTCTTCGGCCGGGTCGATCGCGACGCCGAGCTGATCGCCACCACGGCGATCGGCTATAGCGGGGGCGTGCAGCTGCACCTGGCTTTCTGACGCCTGCTGAGAAGGCCGCCGGTAGCGAGACCTGCCTTTAAAATTCCAACCGCAGCCGAAGTTGACGGCGCGCTTGCGGCTGCGAAGCGGGGTGCCGACGGGTCGAAGCCGCCGAGCATCAGCGCTCAGCCGACCGGCTCAGGCGTCGGCGAAAGGCTGCAGATACGGAAAGCGCTCTTCAAACGCGAATGCCTCATTTCGATTTCCTGAGCAAGGCTGCCAGCATAGGCCGTCAGGACGTGAGGGGCATGGAGATCTAGGGGTTTTCAGTGGAGAGGGGGTGTCGCGGTCGCACAGACCCAATTCGACCTGAGTAAGGAAAGAGGATTGGAATCGGCAAAAGCCATGTGAACGGCTGAGATTGTCTTTTCGGCTGCCGTGGCGAACTGCAGGACAGTCTGCTTTGGCGCTTCCCTTGGCGCGAAGCTACCAGTGCGCGACCGGCCCAATCTCTGCCGTCCCTAGCGTCTAGACGCCGAACGTCCGCTTCCCCTGCCTTCAGGCCCAAAGGGGACGGTCAGCTTTCGACCCAGTTCCTGCCGTCCCGGACTCGATGCTCGTAATGTCTGATTGTGGGCCGTTAGCAGTCAGGCAGCTTCAAGTAGGAGCCGATATGTAAGAAGCGGACGACCTTTTGGATACACCCGCCTTCGAACGCGGTCGCCTCCCGACGCCGGCCAGGCGCCCTGAAAGGCAAAATCCGGATGGCCGAGGATTTTGATCTTCTTCCATCGGAAGTGCTCGACGCCATGGAAGGCGACGGACATTGAGACTTCTGCTCGACACGCATGCCATTCTGTGGTGGCTCCCCCGAAAACCGCATCGGGGGAAGGCAGTTGATGAACTCGATCTTTCAACGAAGGCGCTCCCGGTCCCAATCCGGAGCGGCTGGAAGGAGCGGGACTGTGTCTACCCCAAACCAAGCGACAAGGGACGCCCAGCCTCAAGGGCACACGGCGGGAGGAAGAGCGTCCTTGCCCAATGGGAGGAGTCCGGCAAGCGGGGTCAACACCACCCCGATCTTGCCCTTTAGTCCGAGGGCCCGGGCATTGTGGCCAGGAAGAACCTTCACGGTTGGCCTTAACCAGGGGCCTGCAATTTGCACCGGCGCTGCAACCTGAAAGATATGGCGATGCCGCGGCTGTCCCTCCAGTTCCACGCGCAGCTGTTCGGTAGCGAGATCGACATAGCCGCGGCCACCCGCACGACCGATCGAGGTGGTCAGTGCCAGACTTTCCACATCGAGGCGGCCACCGCTTCCGCGGAGCGAGGCTGCGGCGCAATCGATGGCGCTCGTCGCATGTCCGCCCTCAATTGCCGCACCCACAGCGCGCAACATGTCGCCCCCCAACATCCACGCTGCTGAGCGCGGGATTTCGGCTCCCACCAGCTGGACTGCCATCGTGCCGCGCGCGCGGGCAGCGGCAGCATGGAGCGAATTGCCGCTGCCCGTCAGATTGATGTGGACGTCGATACGTCCCTTGATCGGTGATGTCTTGCGGTGAGGGATGTCAGCCAGTTTAGCGCCCGCGAGCGCCACGCGCATCCGCATGGCCGGCACGGGTGTACTCGCATCCAGGCGCCCGCTCGCCGCGACGCGACCCGAATATAGACTTGCCGTCATCGCCGGTATGTCCAGCAGACCATGGTCGAGATCCATCCGTATCTGAAGGTCGGTCAGGGGCAGGGCGTAGCCAGTAAGCACTCCGACATGGAGGTTGAAGTCCAGATCCGCGCGCCGCATTCGTCGCGTGTTGATCGGCGTATCGCTCAACAGCCACGGCCCCGGCGCGCTCGGTTTGACCGCCCCCGAGTGGGTACTCGCCATGAGACGCGGCGGAATAGGGGCGAGGATCGCATCGATATCCGCATGGTCCAGGACGGATGCGTAGAAGCTGCCCCGCATTTCATGCCGGGGGCCCGAGCGAGTTGACCAGAGCCGACCTTTGACATGGCTTGCGCCGGCGGAAATTTCGAGGGCATCAGCACGCACATGCTCGCCGTCCGAAGAAGCGCGACCCGACAAGGAGAAGGGCGCAGAATTCGGCGTGACGAGGTTGAAAATATAGCCGATGTCCGCGAGATTCGGTCCGTTCGCACTGACGTTCATGTCATAACGGGTCAAATCGAACGCGTCGCCACTCACGCCTTTGGCGCGTACAGTCGTTTGCCCGTCCAGCAAAATGGCGGAAAATGGATATGGCCGGCCAACCGCGCTGCCGTTCAGCGCTCCACTGACCGCCCTGAAGCGGATTGGCCCGCGCTTCAAGAATCCCGCTCCGGCGATGGAGAAGTGCGGGTTCGGAGCTCCCCCATGCTCGAATTGACCGTGGAACACCAGATCGCGGGCACGATCATCGAAGTCCAAGACACCGTTGGTTACCGCAAATCGCGCCACCCCTCGCAGGCGGGCGAAGGCCGGCCCCGATTTGTGCGAGGAGATCGTCCAGTTATTCCGCCCGGGACCGAGCCGAACCAAATGGAGCACCGGTCGCTCTACCATCAGCGCGGGAACGTCGATGCGCCCGGCCAGCAGCGGCCAGAGCCGCAACCGGACGACAAGCCTATCGACCTCCGCGACATCGCCATCCGGGAGCCAATCCGGGTTGGAAATTCTCAGTCCGTCCACGCGAACATACGGCTCCCGAGATAACAGGTGCGTGTAGAGCGATTTAAACCGCACCTGGCGGCCGAGCCGAAAGGACGCCCAACGCTCAATTGCACCGTCGAGATATCCAGCATCGACGAGCGCCATCGTCGATGCGATTGCAAGAGCGAGTAAAAGCACGATCAAGAGCAGTACCGCGCACGCGCGCCTCGCGATCAAAGGCCAGTGGACTTCTCGGGCCCGCAATGCCGTCTCCCTGCTCATTGCCGACCGCAACGCGGCGGCTTCCTATACGTTCAGGGCGGAGGAGGACCGGTTGACCTTCGATCGGAGCCGAGACCAGCGCAGGTGGGGAAGATATCCACACGTTCAACGTGAAGAACCTCACCAATGAGCCGCTTCGCTTCTACGAACGCCTCGCGGATCGGCCGATCCAGCGCGAATTCTACGACGTGACGATCGAAGCCGGCATCAAGCTGCACCTCTGACGTCGGCGCTCTATACAATTTCCCAATGTCGATCGTTACGTCGTCGGCTTGGCTGGCATTCTCGACCAGACCCGGCCATGCCGCGACTTGACCTGAGGAGTCAGTCCTTATGCATGTTCTCAAATCATTTCTGATGGCCGGCCTCGCCGCCGCCAGCCTCTCCGGCGCTGCGGCTGCCGCCTCCACTTATGCCGTAGCGGACAGCATCCCGATCCCCGATGGAGGATGGGATTATGCGAGCTTCGATCCCACCAGCCGGCAAGTCTTCATCGCGCGCAGCACCAGTATAACCGCGGTTGATGTCTCGACCGGAGGCGCCGCGCGGAGCTTCGGCACGATCGCTCGCGGGCATGCTGCACTGCCGCTTCCCGCGGGCAAGCTCGCTGTCACCAGCGGGAGCGACAATACGTTGCGACTGTTCGAGCAGCGCGGCGGCACGCAATTGGCGTCTGTGCCCGTCGGCGCCGATCCCGACGCGGCAATCTTCGATCCGCATACGCGCAACGTGATCGTGATGGATGCGCGCGAAGGCAGCGTGGCGGTGGTCGACCCCGTTTCCGCCAAACTGGTCCGCAAGATCGCGCTTAAACCTGGCCTCGAATTCGCGGCCGTCGACCGGCGTGGCACGCTGTTCGTCAACAATGAAGATTTGAGCCGTATCGACGTGGTCAATCCGGCAACCGGATCGGTCGCTGCGCCGATCGCGCTGACCGGCTGCGAGGGGCCAAGCGGACTCGCTTATGACGCGAAGACCGATCGGCTGATAGCCGCATGCGCCAACGGCAAGGCTGCGGTGGTCGACGCCGGCCGTAAGCGGCTGGTCGGATTGCTCGATATCGGCAAGGGGCCCGACGCCGTGCTGCTCGACGCGGGTCGCCGCTTGGCCTTCATTCCGTGCGGACGCGACGGAACGCTCGTCCAGATCACCCTGGACGGCGCGCAAGGCCCAAAAGTGGCGGCGACGATCAAGACCGAAATGGGCGCGCGCACGGGCGCAATCGATCCGAGCGACGGGACCATCTATCTCCCTGCCGCCCGCTTCGGCCCACCCCCGGCGGCCGGCGGGCGTCCCGCCATGATCCCCGGCAGCGCGCATCTCGTGTTGGTGAAGCCGTCCGCAGGCGGCTGATCGGGTTGGGATTTCGTATGCTCCCGTCCACCTTGCCCCAAGGTGCGACCCGCTATCCGGTCGGCGTCGCGATCATGCGACGCCGATCAGGAGTGCCGATATGAAGATGATCGCTGTTGCCGTGGTGGCAGGCTTGCTGGGCTCGGGCATGAGCGCAGAGGCTGCTCCCGCGCGCAAATTCGGGATGGCGCACGCCCGCGCCATTGCCTTGAAGGCCGCGCCGGGCAAGATCGTCGATGCCGAATATGAGAAGGAAGGCGGCGGATGGCGCTATTCGTTCGACATTCGCCAAGGCAAGCGGATTCACGAGATTGGCGTGGGTGCCTTCACCGGACGGATTGTCGAAGACAAGTTCGAGGGACCGGGGTCACGTGACTGAGCGTCCCCCGGAACTCAGTGCATGAGGGTGCTGATCGCCGAAGACGATCGGGAAACGGCCGAATTCGTCCGCGCAGGGCTCGCGGAACTCGGCCATGCCGGGCAGGTGGCGATGAGCGGACCCGACGCCCTGCACCACGCGACGCTCGAAGAATGGGACGTGATCGTGCTCGACCGCATGTTGCCGGGGATGGACGGGCTGAGTCTGCTGCGCCGGCTGCGTGCGGCCGGGATCTCCACTCCCGTCTTGCTGCTGACCGCGCTCGGTCGGATCGAGGATCGTGTCGAAGGCCTCGAATCGGGTGCTGACGATTATCTGGTGAAGCCGTTCGCCTTCAGCGAGCTTGCCGCGCGGCTGAACGCGCTGTTCCGCCGCGGCCCCGCGCGCGAGGTGGTCACCCGGCTCAACTGGGGCTGCATCGAGATGGACTTGCTCAAGCGCGAGGTACGCTGCGGAGGAAAGTCCGCCTTGTTGCAGCCGCGCGAGTTCGAGCTGCTCGAGGAGCTGCTGCGCAACGCAGATCGCGTGGTGACGCGGACGATGTTGTTGGAGCGCGTCTGGGGCTTCCACTTCGATCCGCAGACGAACATTGTCGAGACGCATATGAGCCGGCTGCGCTCCAAGCTCACCGAAGCGGGCGCCCGCGACGCGATCGAAACGATCCGCGGCGTCGGCTACCGGATGCACCCCGTCGACTGATGGTCCGCAGCGCCGCCTACCGGATCGCGATCGTCAGCTCGCTCGCTTTCGCGCTTGCCACCTGCGCGCTTGGCCTGTTCGTCTATCTGTCCGCCCATGCCGCTTTGGCCGGTCAGCTCGACGACCGCATCCGCGAGGACAGTTCGACCCTGGTCGACGAATATGCCCATGAAGGCCGCCACGGCCTGTTCGAGGCGATTGCGGGCCGCGAACGGCAGAATGGATCGAACGAGCTCGGCTATGCCGTCTTCGATTCCCAGGGCCATCACATTGCCGGCAAGCTCGACACGGAGAAGCCTTCGCCCGGGTGGCACAATATTCTCTTCCACGATCCCGAAGAAGGCGCCGATCCCGCACGCGCCTTGACCACCAGGCTGGCGGACGGCAGCAGCCTTGTCGTGGCAGCCGACCGTGAGCCGCTCGAACGGATCGACCGCCAGATCGTCACCTTGTTCGGCGCGGCCTTCCTGGGGGTCGTGATCATCGGCGCAATCGGCGCCTTCCTCCTGGGCGCCTATCTGCGCCACCGTTTGTCCGCGATGCGCGTGACCGCCGAAGCGATCATGGGCGGCGATCTCGATCAGCGCGTGCCCGTGGGCAAGCGCGGCGACGAGTTCGATCGATTGGCCGGGCTGTTGAACGCGATGCTCAACCGCATCGCCGAGTTGCTCGACAATCTCCGCCAGGTCTCGAGCGACGTCGCGCATGACCTGCGTACGCCGCTCGCGCGTCTGCGCAACGGGCTCGAAAACGGACTCCGTCACGATCTTCCCCGCGACCAGCGCGACGTGGCGATCGAACAGGCCATCTCGCGCAGCGACGAGGTCCTCTCGCTCTTCTCCGCGCTCCTCCGCCTGTCCGAGATTGAGGCGGGCCAACTCCAACAGGCCTTCCGCCCGGTCGACCTCGCCCGGCTGACCCGCGAGATGGGCGACAGCTATGCGCTCGCCATTGCCGATGGCGGCCGGCGGCTCGTCTGCGATCTAGCCGAAGAGGCCTTCGTCTTCGGCGATCGCGAGCTGCTTGCCCAGGCCTTGATCAACCTGCTCGACAATGCGCAAATCCACACGCCGCCGGGGACGCGGATCGAAATGAGCCTGGAGCGGACAGGATCGCGAGTGCGGCTTGCCGTTGCCGACGACGGACCCGGCGTGCCGGCCCCGGATCGCCTTCGCCTGACACGGCGGTTTGCGCGCATGGATACGAGCCGATCGCGTCCAGGGCATGGGCTCGGGCTCAGCCTGGTTGCCGCGATCTGCAATATCCATCGCGCCGGCCTCGAAATTGCCGACAACCGACCCGGTTTGGCGGTATCGCTCGATTTTGCACTGGTCACCGCATGAGCCGCCTCCGTCCTCTCTTCCTGTTCGGCCTGCTGCCGCTTGCGGGATGCGCGCATTATGCGCCGCTACCTCTGCCGAGCGCACCCTCGCTCGCCGCCAGCCCTCCCCTATCCGCGAGCGGCACACCCCTGACGGTATCGCAGGTCGCCGCCTGGGCGCTGGAGCATAATCCCGACCTGATCGCTGCCCGCGCCAAGCACGGAGTCGCCCAGGCGCAACTCACGGTCGCGAGGGTCTTGCCCAATCCTTCGCTGGCGGGCGCATTCCTGCCGCTCCTGTCCGGTCCGGGCGAGGTGCCAGCGTGGAATGCCGGCATCACGCAGGATCTGAAGGCGCTAATCGTCTACCGGCCCAAGGTCCGCGCGGCGCGCAATTCCGCCGCCCAGGTCGACGCCGACCTCCTGTGGCAGGAATGGCAGACCGTCGGCCAGGCGCGGCAGCTGGCGGCCGACATCATCCTCGGCGAACGGTCGCTCATCCTGCTGCGCCGGGCCGCATCCCTGCTCGATCATCGCAACGCCGTGATGCAGCAGGCGCTCGCCGCGCGCGACGTGACGCTGGTCACGGCGGCTCCGTCAACCACCGCCTACCAGAGCGCGCGCGCCAACCTCCTCAATGCCGAACAGGCCCAATTGGCGTTGCGACACAAGCTCAATGCCTTGCTCGGCCTGTCGCCCGAGGTGATGGTCCCGCTCGCGGACCAGATCGACATTCCACCGATCGACGCCGCGTCGATCCGCGCCGCCCTGCCCAGCCTTCCGCAGCGCCGCCCCGATCTGGTCGCGCTGCAATTCGGCTATGCCGCCACGGACGAAAATCTGCGCGTGCAGATCCTGTCGCAATTCCCGGATCTCGTCCTCGGAGGCACTGTTTCCAGCGACAGCAGCAAGGTCATCAATGCCGGCCCGCAGGCGACGATCGGACTACCGATCTTCGATCGCAATCAGGGCAATGTCGCGCTGGCGCGGGCAAGCCGGGCCCAGCTCCATGCCGAATATGCGGCCCGACTTGCCGCCGTCACGGGAGAGGTTGGCGCGATGCTGCGCGAGCGCGAGGCGGTGGCCAGCCAGCTCGCCATGGTGCGCGCCGATCTGCCCCAGGCGAAGCTGGCGGCGGATCGCGCCGCGCAGGCATTCGGCCGCTCCGCGCTCGACGAGCGCAGCTATATCGATCTCCTCACCACCTATTTCGCGAAGGAGCAGGAACGCATGACGCTGGAGACCGCGCTGGCCGATCACGACGTCGCCATCGACACCTTGATCGGCGCCGGATTGCCGCAGGTCGAGCGCCTGCCCGTTGCCAGCGAGGTAGGGCGGTGAGGTTCGGTTTCTCCCTTCCCTTGTTGCTGGTACTCGCGGGCTGCGGAAGCTCGACCGAGGCGCCCGACGACGGCGCCACCGCGCTGGTCAGCACGGCCCCAGCGACCCGCGGCAGCGCTCCCGTCTGGCTGACCGCCTATGGCAGTGCGACGCCGTCGCAGACGGGGACGGTTACGCTGAGCGTGAACCAGCCCGGACAGGTGACCAGGCTGGTCGCGACCAGCGGGGCGAAGGTGCATGCCGGCGACGCCATTCTGATCTTCGCGGTCGCGCCGACGGCGCGCACCCAATATGAACAGGCCGCGACCCAAGTCAGGCTTGCGCGCGAGCAGCGCGAGACAACCCGGCGGCTGCTGGCGCAGCAACTCGCCACCAACGACCAGATGACGCAGGCCGAGAAGGCGCTGGCCGACGCCGAGACGGCGCTTGCCGCACTCGCCAAGGAAGGTGCCGGCAGCGCCGTTCAGGTCATCCGCGCGCCATTTGACGGCGTGGTGACGACGATTCCGGTCGCGCAGGGCGATCGCACCCAGCCCGGAGCGCCACTTGCGACCGTCGCCCGATCGAACGGCATCGTCGTTACGGTCGGCGTACCGGCCGGACAAGCGGTGCAGGTTCGGCGGGGTCAGGCCGCACGGGTCCATCTGCTCGATGGCGACGCGTCCATCGCCGGGCAAGTGGTTCGCGTCGACGGTGCCATCAATCCACAGACCAGGTTGGTCGACGTGGACATCGGCATTCCCGCCGGGACGGTGTTGCCGGGAACCGGAACCGAGGTCGACATTGCCACCGCGCAGCGATCGGGTTGGCTGGTCCCGCACCAGGCAGTCGTCACCGCCGACGGTGATCCGCACCTGTTCCAAATTGCGGGCGGAAAGGCGAAGCAGGTCGCGGTGACGATCCTCTCGCCGGGCGCGAAGACCGACCTGGTCGACGGACCGATCGATGCACGGCTGCCGCTGATCGTGGAAGGGGCCTATCAGGTCGCCCCAGGGACGCCGGTCAGGACGCATTGATGGGGATGCTCGACCTCCTGGCGCGCCAATCCCGCGCCATCGTCACCATCGCGCTGGCGCTGGCGCTCGCCGGGATCGTCGCCGCCCTCTCGCTGCCGATCGGCCTGTTCCCGCAAGTCTCGTTCCCGCGCGTGGTGGTCGACCTGGACGCCGGCAGCCGGCCCGCCGACCAGACCGCGCTGTCGGTGACCCGGCCGGTCGAGGATGCGGTGCGCACCATTCCCGGCGTGCGCGACGTGCGGTCCGAAACGACGCGTGGCTCAGCCCAGATCTCGATCGACTTCGGCTGGGGGCGCGACATGATCGCGAGCACCCTGCTGGTCGACAGCGCGATCGCGCGTGCGGTCGCGAGCATGCCGCCCGGTGTGACTTACGACGTGCGGCGGATGGATCCGACTGTCTTTCCAATCATCTCCTATGCGCTTCGATCGGACAGCCTGTCGCCCACCCAATTGCAGGACATCGCCCGCTATCAAGTCACGCCTTTGCTGTCCGGGATTCCGGGCCTGTCGCGCGTCGGCGTCCAGGGCGGCGAGACGGCCGAGATCGAGGTGCTGGCCGATCCGGCCCGGCTCGCCAATTACGGTCTGGCGATCAGCGATGTCGCGACCGCGATCCGCGATGGAAACGTGCTCAGCGCGGTCGGCCAGGTGCAGGATCGTGGCCGCCTTTCGCTGGTGATCGCCGACCGCGCCAGCCTGTCGCGGCAGGACGTCGCACAGATCGTGGTCAAGTCTGCGCCGACCGGGGTGGTGCGCGTGGGTGACGTCGCCACGGTGCAAAACGGCATCGTCCCCCAATGGCTGCGCATTTCCGAGGACGGGAAGCCCGCGGTCCTGTTCAACATCTATGAGCAGCCCGACGGCAATGCGGTCCAGATCGCGAGATCGGTGCGGGAAAGGCTGTCAGCTTATCGCCTTCCGCCCGACGTTCGCCTGGTCAATTGGTACGATCAGAGCGAGCTCGTCACCGCATCCTTCGCAAGCGTCCGCGACGCGATCCTGATCGGGCTGTTGCTTGCGGCAGGCGTGCTGCTGCTGTTCCTGCGCAGCCTGCGCGTGACGTTGATCGCGGTGATCGTCGTGCCGGCCACACTCGCCGCGACGGTGCTGGTGCTCAGCATCCTCGGCATGAGCTTCAACATCATGACGCTTGGCGGGATCGCAGCCGCGGTCGGTCTGCTGATCGACGATGTCATCGTCATGGTCGAGCATATCGCGCGGCGCGTCGGCAATCGGGGCGAGGCGGCCGCGGACGAGGTGCTGCCGGCGGCGCGCGAATTCCTGATCCCGCTGACGGGCTCCAGTCTGGCCACGCTCATCGTCTTCATTCCGCTCGGCTTTCTCTCCGGCGTGACCGGCGCCTTTTCGGAGGCGCTTTCGATCACCATGGCCGCGGCGCTGGCGATATCGTGGGCGATGACCGCGTTCGTCGTGCCGTTGCTCACGCGCTGGATCGTCGATTTCCGCCGCTGGCATGACCCCGGCGAGGCGAAGGCCGGCTGGCTCGATCGACAGCATGATCGCGGGCTCGATGTCCTGTCGCGCCGGCCATGGCTGCTGCTGGTCGTGCTGCTGCCTTTGGTCGCCCTCGGATATCTCGCTTATTCCAAGGTCCCGACCGGCTTCATGCCGCAAGTCGACGAAGGCGGGTTCGTCATGGATTATTATACGCCGCCCGGCACGTCACTCGACGAGACCAACCGGCTCATGGGCCAGGTCGATGCGATCCTGCGCAAGGATCCGGAGGTGGATACATTCTCCCGCAGGCTAGGCACCGGGCTCGGCGGTGATCTCGGCCAAAGCTATCACGGCGATTATTTCGTCAAGCTCAAGCGAGGGCATTCCCACTCGACCGAGGAGGTGATGAACGAGGTCCGGCATAAGGCGGAAGCGGAAGTGCCCGGCGTCGAGCTCGAGCTCGCTCAGCTCATGGAAGACCTGATCGGCGATCTGACCGCCGTGCCGCAGCCGATCGAGATCAAGCTCTTTTCCTCCGACAGCAGCGTGTTGGGGCCGCAGGCCGAAAAGGTTGCCGCACTGATCGGCAAGATCGACGGCGTGGTTGAGGTCAAGAGTGGATTGCAGCTCGCAGGCGACGCGCTCGACGTCAGGATCGATGCGGCGCGTGCGGCACTGCAAGGGATCGCGCCCGGATCGGCGGCAAGCCAGCTCAACGACGCGCTGACCGGTGCGGTCGCGACCTCGGTTCCGCAGGGCGGCAAGCTGGTGGATGTGCGCGTGCGCCTCCCCGGGGTCGCGAATCTCAGCGAAACCGAGCTCGCCACGCTTCCGCTGCGCGCCACCGACGGGCATATCGTCCAGCTCTCGAACATCGCCGCGATCGTCCGCCAGACCGGACAGCCACAGATCAGCCGCGAGAATCTCGAGCCGATGGTCGCCGTCACCGGCCGGATCGAAGGCCGTGGTATCGGTGCTGCGGTGCGCGACGTGCAGAGCGCGCTCGCGCGCCCAGGCGTGCTCGCTCCGGGGGTGCGCTACGAACTGGGCGGCCTCTACCAGCAGCAGCAGATCGCGTTCGCCGGGCTGCTGCGCGTGTTCTTCGCGGCTTTAATCGCGGAATTCGCGCTGCTGCTCATCCTGTATCGGCGCTTCGCGCACCCGTTCATCATCATCGGCTGCTCGCTGCTGTCGACCAGCGCGGTGTTCATCGGTCTTTGGCTGACCGGGGTCGAACTGAACATCACAGCCTTGATGGGCATGACAATGATCATCGGCATCGGCACCGAAATGGCGATCTTCTACGTATCCGAATATCAGGAACTGGCAGTCACGATGCCGCCGCGGCAAGCCGCGCGCGAAGCCAGCCGCAACCGCCTGCGCCCGATTACCATGACCACGTTGGCGGCGATCCTGACCCTGTTGCCGCTTGCACTCGCGATCGGCCAAGGTTCGGGCATTCAGCAGCCGCTCGCAATCGCCATCATTGCAGGCCTGCTGCTGCAATATCCGCTTGTTCTCTTCGTGATGCCCATACTTGTCGGATGGGTGGACCGTAGCAGGGCGAGGGAATCTCGCTAGACAAAGCTAATTGGCACCAGCCTGGGCAGCAGACTTTTTCGGATGCCAGTCGCTCTCACGTGACATTGTGTGCGGCGCTGCCGCACGGCGGCCGGTATGAGAACGGGCAAAGCTGCAGCCGAAACACGCGTGGAGACGGACGATGATCTCGCAGATCCTGGCCATAGCGGCTTCGATGGTCTCACCACCGGCGCGCGCGCGGACTGTCACTCCAGAATGCGTGTGGAGGCACCTGCCCGACGCGACGCGTGAAGAGGTTTTTGCGAAATATCATGCCGGGGGCGCCGACGGCTTGGGCCAGGCCGCTATCGGCGACGATCAGGTCATCGCTGCTTTTCGCGCTTGTTCAGGAAGGCTCGACGGCGAGCCGCCGCTCGAACTGGGTCCAGCTCTGGTGGGAGCGGCACTACGCTCCGCTGCCGCGCACGAACTGAAGGCCATCGATGGCGTGCGCCTGCAAACACTTGACTCGGCTTGGCAACACCTTGCGGATGCGGAGCGCCAACTCCTCATCAACGCCTTTCGATATCCGGAGGCGGACATCCCCCGGGAAGCGTTCGCTGTCCTGGACAGGGCGGTGAGGGCAGCAGGTTGCCACACGGGTCCGCCATCACCTCGCTACCGCTCTTATACTGATTACTTCATGGGCCGCGCCGAGGAGGAAGCTTACCCGATGCGAGCCGCTTCATCAGATTAGACGCCGTGGTAAACACATGTGGGCCGGCTCCTCGACGCTGATGCTGCGGGGTGCCAAGTTCCTTGACGTCAATCGTGATGGGGCTCTTCCAGAAAATCCGCTGCAAGCTTGGACAACATCAGCGTTCACGCTCGAGCGTGACGCGTGACCGGGCAACCGGTGTGCTGCGTTCACGGTGCCGCGAATGTGAAGTTCCCATGACAAAGGACCCGACTACCGGCCAGTGGGCCGCGATTATGATCGAATAATCGTGGGTCATCGGCTGCGGCGAGCAGGCTGAACCTATTTCGCCGGAGGCGGCTCGTTTCCGATCGTTCGCGCGGCCATCCACTCCGGCACATGCCAGCTCGCCGGCAGCGACCGAGCGACAGCGCCGGGCAAGAAGGACCAGATCAACATGCCGATCAGCAGCCCCCCGCCGGCCGCCCAGCACTGCCGACTGATTTGCTGATCCGCCGCCTGCCCCCGCTTCACCATGCCGTCCACCCGGCCGAGGGTTTGAACAAGAGTATCGCGCGCATCCTGGATCAGTCGGGCATCGGCCGCTCGGGCAGCCGCGCTTACTCTGACGATTTCCGTCACCATAGCCTCCGGCGATAAGCCAACCGCAGGCGCCCTCTCGATCCGTTCTATGGCAGCGGCGGTCGCCTTCAGCCGGTCGGCGATTTGACCCAGCGTGGCGGTGTAATCCGGCATGCGCTCGCGTGCGGCGGTCAGTCCCTCTACCGCGGCGCGCGTGAGACTGACTTCACGCCGAAGCTCTTCAAATGCTGCGGCGATGACGGTGTCGGTTTGATCAGTGTCGCTCATGCGGAACAGGCTAACGCCCAATCCCGCGACTGCGCGAGAGGCTGAGATGCTCTGCCAGCTCATGGGACAAGCTGCCTGAGCTTTGCGGCCTCAAACCCAGCTCGATCCGGCGATTTCGGAGCAGCGACTCGAGTTGCGGATCGCGCTGAAGGCTTTTCGCCATCCCCAGCATCGATGCCCTGGCCCCGTCCGCGGCCACGACATCACCGGCTTGTTCCAGCGCGTGGAACCGACGCGACTGTTGCTGCCACTCACTCACGAAGCGATCGGCCCGCCGGCCACTCTCGACCCTGATCTCCGTCTCCAGCTGCAGCGCGCGGATCGCCGCCGACGTTCGGCCTTTGGCGGCTTCGTCGATCAGCTCCGGGCTCTTGTCGAATGCTCGACGGAGGTCGCGCGCCGCATCCGGCCGAAGCGCGTCGAGCGCCTTTGCGGCCGCATCCAGCGCAACGCGCTGGTGCGGCAATTCTTCATAGCCCTGGCTCGTCAGCCGCGTGATATCGCCGGTCGCACGCGCGAACCGCTCGACCGCGCGATCCAATGGCGTTGGCGCGTCATCGCGGCTGAACGTCGGTCTGATGCCGGCAAATGGATTGCGTGCCTTTTCCCATTCAGGCGCGGGCGGCCATTGCCGCGGCCTAATGCCGGCAAACGGACTACGCGCTGGCTCGACCGTCGGCGGCTCGACGGCGTAATCGGACGCCATGTCCTTGCCGCGCTGGCGCGAGAGGGCGCGAACCAATTTCGCCTGATCGGCAAAGTCGTCCTGGCCATAATGAAGCTGGACATGGTCGCGATGGCGCGACAGCGCCACGTAGGCAGCGTGGCGATCGAGACCCGGCGTCGCCAGGACGTGGACGCGATCGACGGTCATGCCCTGGGCCTTGTGGATGGTCGCGGCATAGCCATGATCGATCGCCGCATAATCCTTCACGTCGAAAGCGACCGCGCGACCGTCATCGAGCACGACCGATAGCCGGGCCGGATCTGCAGTTTGCACGGTGCCGAGGCTCCCATTCTTCACGCCAAGGCCCCGCTCGTTGCGCAGGAACATCACGCGGTCGCCGGAAGCGAAGTCGCGGCGCCCACGCTCGGTCGAGAATGTGAAATCCTCTCCTAGCCGCCCTGCGCTACGCAGCCGATCGCGCGCGGCCTGATTGAGTTCGCGCACCTCTTCGTTGGTGTGGGTCAGAATGATGCGGCTGGCATCGGGCTTGGCCTGCCGATCGCGATCCCAGCGCTCGATCAGATCCGCCCGCGCCTGCTCGCGGGTGGCGGCCTCGTGCACCGCGCCGTGATCGGCATAGGCATGGATCGCTTCGCCGGTCCGCTCGGTCGCGAGATGCCGCGTCGCATCGCGCTGCCAGTCCTCGCGCTGGCGCCGTACCTCGGTGATCTCGACCGCGCCGTGGCGCTCTGCCAACGATCGGAACGCCGCGCCCGCTTCGATCGACTGCAGTTGCTCCGGATCGCCGACCAGGACGACCTTGGCGCCGCGCTTCTCGGCCTCCGTCAGCACCCGCTCCATCTGGCGCGAGCCGATCATGCCCGCCTCGTCGATCACCAGCACATCGCGCGATGTGAGCAGGTCGCGATCCTGCGACCAGGCATGTTCGAGGCTGGCCAACGTGCGCGACGCGATTCCTGATCCGCCCTCCAGATTTTCGGCGGCGATACCGGACAGCGCCGCACCGATGACGCGATAGCCGGAGCGCTCCCACTCGTCGCGCGCAACCCCCAGCATGGCCGATTTGCCGGTACCGGCATATCCCGCGACGATTGCGAGATCGCGGCGATGGAGTACATGCCCCAGCGCGGTCTGTTGCTCGGCCCCGAGCACCAGGCGGCCGCTTCCGGCGGGGGTGGTACCATGGTCTCTCGCCGCCGCCGGAAGCCCAAAGCTAACGCGCGCAGCCAAGCGGTCGGTGGCGCGCTCCAGCCGCCGCTCGGTCTCCAGCATGTCGCGCGAGGTGAAACGGTCATCGCCGCGCCCGTCCTTGCCGAGCGGGAGCAGTTCCGGTGCCGCCTTCACCGCCGCCATGATGCGATCGAACTGCTCCTTGCCGTCGCTATGGCGGTGCACGAACATGGCGATGTCGCGCGTGGTGAAGGTCGCCTGGGCATGCGTGATTGCGTCCAAGGCTAGCGCCGGCCTGGCGAGCAGCTTCTCGCCATTGGATCGCGCGATCTCGGCATGCTGGGCGAGGCGCTCGCTCTCCAGCCCCTGCCCCGCCATCCGCGCCGCCGCCGGGCCAATCTTGTGCTGCGGCTCAAGGTCGATCCCTTGCGCTTCAAGGCTGCGGTGATCGACCCGAGCGTCAATATCCAACTCGGCCAGGCGCTGGTTGACATGGCCTGCCCAAGACTCACGCCAATGGTCGAGCAGATCGGTCCGGTTCCAGTCGCGAACCTTGGCTCCGAACCCCTCCCCGCCTGCTTCTCGCATGGACAGCATGACATGCGCATGCGGCTTGGGCGCGCCGTCGGCGCCGACATCCCAATGGACATTAAGATCGGCGATCATGCCGCGCTTCACAAACTCTCGCTCGACGAACTCCCGCGCCAACCGGATGCCCTCCCCCTGCTCAAGCTCCCTGGGGAGCGCAAACTCGATCTCGCGCGCGAGCTGCGCGTCCTTCCGCACTTCCGCCGCTTCGACAGCGTTCCAGAGATTCTCGCGGTCGTGCCACTCCTCGGGTGCGCCATCCGGCAGCATCACGTCTGAGTGAATGACGCCTGCCTTGTTGGAAAAGTCATGGTGGCGATCGAGACGTTCGTCATGCAGCCGCGACGCCGAACGATAGGCAGCTGCCGCCAGCGCAGACGATCCGTTGGCGCGGGAAATGACTTTGGCCGAGAAATGGTAGATCGCCATGACGGCAACCCACTTACACCAACCAAGCAACGTTGGCACAACGTATAAGCGCGCCCTCGAAAGATTTCATCAATCTCGGGACGAGGTCGTCCCAAGTCGTTTCACTGTATTTACGCTGATCGGCCGCATCTCTAACTGGATCATCCTCGCCACTCAATCGAGGACCGATCCGATGCGTAAACCCCGCGATTTCGATACCGAACTCAAGGCCCTCAACGACAAGGCCAGGACTTTGCGCGCGCGCAAGGTCAGCCAGCTCGGCGAACTCGTTATCGCCTGCAATGCGGATAGCCTGCCCATCGAGCAACTGGCTGGCGCGCTGCTCGCAAGTGTCAAGGCGGACGCGGCGACGAAGGAGGCGTGGCGCCGCGATGGCGCTGCCTTCTTTCGGAAGGCAGGTGGCGATGCGGGTGGCGATGGCAGGCACGCAAGCGGCTCTGCGACGGGTGAAGGCATTGCACCATCGGGCTCTGCTAACCCGAGCGCGCAATGACAAGCGAGCCTGGGTCGTGAAGCGGCGCGAACGCACACGCCAGCTGATCGAGCTCGGCGGCCTCGTAGCCAAGGCCGGGCTGATCGATCTGACCTCAGACGATCGCGCGGTGCTGTTCGGCCTGCTGGTAGAGGCCGCGGCGAAGCTGCGCGGCGATGATCGCGAGCAGCAGCTCCTGCTTTGGCAGCGGCGCGGCTGGCGGGAGTTTGACCTGGGACGAATGGCCGATGGCGCGTAGCGTCGAGGCGGTCTTTCACTTCGTCATGCTCATCGGCTAAGGCCGGCGCCATGTCCTCCAAGATCTATCTCGCATCCGCTGCCCGGGAACGTGCGGCAGCATTGAAGACCACCCTTCCCAACCGGCGCGCCATGCACGAGCGGTCCGCTGAAGTTTGGGAAGAAATGGCGCGCAACGCAAATGCCACCGCCGCGATGGCCGAGGTCAATCTCCAGGCGAAAGCTCAGTAACCTTACAGCCCTGCCGAGACGCGCCACCGGGAGGTGGCGCGTCCCGCAGCTTCAATCGGCGGGGTTCCAGATGATGGCGAAGCGGCTATCGCTCTCGCCGGCGGCTTGGCCGAGGTTGGCGTAGAGCCGACGCGGTCCGAATTCCGGCGCGGCGAGACTGAGCGACACATAATCGCGCCCACTCGCCTCGGAGCGGTGGTTCCAGCCCGCACCGATCTCGATATCGCCTGCGAGCACGCGGTAATCGGGCTGGGCGTCGCTGGTCTTGCGCGCGTTGACGACGATCGAGATTTCGGCGCGGATGCTGAGTGTCTTGAGCTGGCCCTTGAAGGCGCCGTTCTCGTCCTTGGTGACGTAACCGATGGCAGGCATTGATCTTACTCCATGATGCGAACGGGACCATTCCCGTCGACAGCCGGCATCAGAGTTCGGGCATCAGAGGCCACGCGCACCGGCACGGCCGCAGCGAAGCGGAGGACCAAAGCGGCCGCGCTATTTTGGGGCGCGAGGAGGACGCGCAAGCGACCGGGGAAAATAGTGCGGCAGCGACGGTTTCGCGGGGCTCCTCCCGGACCTAGAGCCAGGCGTCAAAACGACGGATCGGCCCGATCTGGATTGCAAGTTGGATGACCTGATCTCGGATCCGATCAAGCGGCGCGGGCGGAGCGCTCCAATGCCTCCATGCGCTCGGAACAGATGACCTCGACCACCTTGCCCAAGGCCTCGACCTGCGCACCCAGCCAGGACAGCTCCTCCTCGGTGATCCGATAGTGCCGGGAGTAGCGCGCCTTAACGTAGGCCTCCTTGAGCTTCTCGAAGCGAGCGCGCTCGGCCTTCGTCTCGCGCGGCCACACGTCAATCAGGCGACGGTCGATGCGCTCGGCCTGCGTGCGCAGGAAGCCGAGATTGTGAACGTGCGGGGTGTAGAAGGTGCAGACCAAAAGCACGCAGTGATAATAGCTTTCGGTCGCTTGGTGCAGCAGGAACGCCGCCTTTTTCCAATCCCTTTCGCCCATGTAAAAGCGGTAGCCCTTGAGGAAGCCGTCTCCGCTTTCCAGCCACTCCTCGAAATATTCCCGTGCCATCGCCAGCGCCTGTTTGGGCGTCTTTGGTTTGGGCTCGGGCAGTTCGGTGCCGTCGCTCTGATAAAGCGCGATGCCGTCGCGCGCGACGTCCATGAAGAAGTAGCGGCCGTGCGCGAGCCCATCGTTCACTTCCTGGAGCGTATGAACGATGAAATTGACCGGCGTCCGCAGGGTACCGGTGATCGCGAGTTCGCGGTTCAGCCGCTCCTCGGCGGTCGCCCAGAATTCGACGCGGTCGGTCAACTTCTCGTGATTGACGATGATCAGCAGATCATAGTCCGACTGATAACCCTTGGCGGTATGCGGCTCATCGACCCAGCCGCCGCGCGCATAGCTGCCGTAGAGGATCACCTTGAGGACGCGCGCCGACTTCTTCCAATCGGACGTGGCGATGGACGTCGCCTCGCTGAACTCCTCGAATAGGATGCGCACCACGCGTTCCAGCTCGCGCTGCTTGGCGGGCGGCAGATGGTCGAGATCGGTGCGCATGGTCAGCCTCGGATTCTGACAGGCGCGGACCGGATGGCAAGGCCAATCCGGTCCGCGCCGGGTTGCGGGACGATCATCCCCTGCCCCGCCGCTCCATCGCGGTCAGTTCACGATCGAGATGCAGGATCGCGTCCGCGATATGCTGCTCGACCTGCATCAGGGTCAGGCCGAGCCGGGCGGCAATCTCGTCGTAGGAGAGTGCCTCCAGGCGATGCAGGCGGAAGACGGTGCGGGAGCGCGCCTCCATCGTCGCCATCGCCCTTTCCAACCACAACCGAAGGATGTCGGGATCGGTCATTGCCTGTCTCCCCAAACGGGAGAACCGGCGGCGGACGGACCGCCGCCGGTCCCTGCCTCACGCCGCGATCCGAACCGGTTCGGGTGCTGCCAATGCCGCAGTCAGGTCCGCGACCTTCGCCGCCTGCGCGACGGTCGGGACACCGCCGCGCTCGGTGTAGGCGGACGGCGGGAACGCCATCCAGCGCGGAACCCAGCGCTCAACCTTGGCTCGGCCGTTCTCGCCGGTGAGGCAGTCACGGACGATCCCGCGCTTGACCTTGCCGGTCGCCTTGGCGTTGCCGGTCGCGGCGGTGTTCCCCGCGACCTCGCTCAGAACTTCGCCAAGCACCTCGCCGTCGCGGATCAGGCCGAGCAAGATGTCGTCCGCCTGCCAGACCTCGGCCATGTCGATGCCGAGCAGAACCCCGAGCATCTCAATCAGTGGTCTGCCCGCTTCGAGCGTCTCGGCCATGACCACCGCCGCGACCTCGAACACGGCAGCGTCGGGCAGCGCAATCAGCCGGGTCAGGACCGATGCCAGCCTCTGCTTGCCATCGCAGCCGCCCGTCACGGTCGGCGTGTCCGGATCGAACCCCAGCACCGCCAGCACCGCGCGACGTCGCTCATCGAAGCGTGCTTCGCTCGGAGAGTTCTCGACGCTCTCGGCAATCGCATCGCTCTGCGCGCGCTGCGGCTCGACACGCACCAACCACAGGCCCGATCCGGCAATCGCATGGGCCACCATCACGCGGAGGGCTAACGATGGCTGCGAAGCCAAAGCGGAACGCACTGCGGCATGTCGATGCAGGTCGACATAGTTGGCGAGCGGTGCACTCAGTTCGGGACGGACCGGCTTCTCGGCCGGCTCCCCCGTCTCGGCCCGTCGCGCCTCCTTCGAAGTCAGATAGCCCTCGTGCACAGTGACAGCGCCGTGCGCATCGAGCGCGATGAAGACCTTTCCGCCCTTGCGCTTGGCGGTGCGCTCATGCTCCCAGCTATGGAAATAGTCGCCCGGCTCGCGTACCACGACCTCGGCCCAGCCTGCTTCCCGATAACTATCCGCCATCGCGGCGACCGCTGCCCTCTGATGCGTCCAAAACGAGGCGGCATCGGCAAACCAGCGCTCGTCGCCGAACAGGTCCGACACGATCTCGCCGGGGTAGCTGTTCAGATCGAACGCCGCAGCGGTCACCGGGATCGACGCCCCACCGAACAGCCACGCCTTCAACTGTGATCCGGTCGGGCAATGAGCCGTCTTGTCGTCGTGCAACGCCAGCCACTCGCGCTGCTGGACCTTGGAGGCCAAGGTCAGATGCCGCACCGTCGCCGTATCGATCTCGCCTGCCCGGTACAGCGACCGGATACGCGGCATAAGATTGCCAAGCGCGAGCGTACGCTTCACCTGAAGATCGGTCAGCCCGAACGTCTGCCCGATCTCCTCGGGCGTCCGCCCCTCACGTACCAGCCGCGTGAAGCATTCCCAGCGGCTGACCTCGTCCGGATCGAGTCGGGCGATATTCTCGATCAGCGAGGCTTCGAGCGCCGCCGCGTCGTCGCCCGCCTCGATCACCGCGCAGGGTAAGGGCTCGCTCGCCCCACCCTGCTCCGCCACCGCCAGCGCCGCATGGAACCGCCGCCGCCCGGCCACGATCTCATAAGTGTCCGGTGTCCTCCCCTCGACAGACTTGGGGCAGTGCTTCTGCCGGACGATCAGCGGCACCAGCACGCCACGGGCACGCACTGACGGCAGAATATTGGCGATGTCGGGAGCCTTCCTGCCCGCCCGCATGTTCGCGGTGGAAACCGACAGATGGGCCAAGTCGATATGCTTGAGTAACATGATCCTCACTCCTTCAAACACCGCAACCGGCCCCGGACTGGCGGGGTGGGCGGCAGGAGCGAACCGGCAATCCCGCCGAGTAAGGCGGGCCGCACCGCAGGCCGAAACGAAGTGGAGGACCTGGGCGAAGCCCAGGTTGCGGCACGCCGCGGCGGGATTAAAGGAGAGCGACGCCCACCGCGCCAGACAGAAGCCGGAGGCCAAACGCCGCCGCGCTCAACGCGCGGCGTCAGCATTGCCGCGCGAAAGCGCCTCAAGGCTCGGCGACGAGCCAAAACCGGTGAACTCTCGAAATCCGGCGCCCGGCACGGCGGCGTGCGCGCGGGCCTGGGGGCCAGCCGCCGCCGTGCCTTCAAGTCGGATCGAGTGTGCCCACGCGGCCGACCATGACACTGCGCACCCTGAGGGCTGCGCCAGCGGTCCCGAAGTGTGCCTCCGCAAGCCGCGTTCCGCTTCCGGCGGCCCCGCCGCCGCTGCCTCCAGTCGTCACCGACCAAATGTCGGCGGCCGAGGCGAAGCCGACGCACCAAGGCCCGAAGCCTCAGGACCTGAAAGTCACCGCAAATACACTCTGTGACCCTCTACGCTCCCTCGACGGAATGCCAGGAGAAGACGATCTTGGTCACGGGGAGCGAAACCGATGCAGGAACATCCCATGGACCTTCCACCGCCCGACCGCATCCTCCGGATCAATGCAGTGCTCGAAAGAACCGGGCTCACGCGTTCCACGCTTTATCGCAAGATCGAGCGCGGCACCTTTCCCCCGCAAATCAAACTTTCGGAACGCTGCGCGGGATGGCGCGAGTCCGCTATCAACGCGTGGATGCACAATCCCATGTTCTACAGCGTCGACGATTAGACCTTGGTAACGGGTCTCTGCGACCGCTTTGCGCCCTCATATCGGACAATCGACGATCACGGCACTGGACCTGAAAGCTGCCGCCGTGGGCCGCATTGACGCGAGCGCGACCTGCGGCAGCCGACTACACCAAAGACGGCTGCAGAGGGCGCGCCGGATCTACGAACGCGTCGAGGTCAACATCTTGATCCTTGAGGAAGGGTGCCTCCCTCAAACGTTCGTAGAGGTTCAACATCCTTCGTTCGGCGCGGACGATGAACGTCTCGAACGTCATCGCGATCGTGGTCATCCGACCTTGCGTGAGCGGTTCTGTATCAAGCATGTCCATCCTCGACCCCAGCACGAAGCAGGTGACCTTGGTAGCATCTGTGACGTGACCGAGACGCCTAAGCTCCCTTCCATACTTGCGGGCCTGCTCCATTTGGTCAGCACCGATAAGGATGCCGGGGCGCTTCAGCTCGACGATAACCAAATGCGCGACGTCTTCAGGCTCGCCATCGTCGCCGAAGCGGGGCCGCGCATAGAAGCCGACGCTGCTCTCCGGTAACATCGCAAAATCAGGCCTGTTGCCGCTCGGTTTCAAGGCCGTGACGGTAGCTGAACCGCTGAACAGCTTCCGCACGACCGTCGCCATGCCTCGGTTGGAAGTGAACTCGAGACTCTCGAATTCCGGACCAAACGCCCAGAGCGACTGTTCGAACAGCGGCTGCAGATCCTGCACCTCGTCGGCGCGCTCGTCGCGTAGTGTGTCATGCATCTGACGTATCAACCGCAATCGGACCTGAATCTGGTCGAGGGCATCCTTGGCCGTTCGCAACGTCCAGTCGGTCAGCAGCTGATTGAGCGCGTCGAGATCCCCGGGAGGGAGGTCGTGCAGTTTGGCGATAAGTGCATATTTCGACGATGACGCCTCGAGATTGGCGAGAATGCCAGCGACCTGGGTCATCTCGTCCGACGTGAGACTGGGGCAACTTTCGACTACTTTGTCGACAAATTCGTCCCACCGCTCGCGGCTGACCGGGGTTAAATCTTTCGTGACACTGTCGAGCCGTTCTCGCACCTCCGCTTTCGTATCCGCCTTACGGCTGGCGATGGCCTCGCCAACTAGGCTCCTGATGTGCGCGATGATAATCGGTCGCGCGGCCGACCACGCTTCGCCGGCGGGATCGAAGTCCGACCAGTCTGGCTTGACCGACTGTTCCAAGAAGTCAGCGAAAACGATGAACGTGAAACGCTTGGCCTCGCTCGTCCTGCCGTCGATCACGCTCATAAGATCGCTGCCACGCCAGCGACATGCGCCTACAGCTCGGTTGTTCACCCACCAGGCTATCCCGTGCTGGCGCGTCGTGCGATCCACCTTCTGCCCATCGATCATGAGAACCTTGGCGGTGCCAAGTCCGGGCACCTCGACGCCGCTCTCGACGATCTGATCGTCGGACAGATCCTCGAACGTGACCGGTGTGCCGTCCACGGTCACGACGAATCCGGGGTCCGTAAGGAAGCGCGAACCGATGATTTCGCGCACCGCTTCGGCATCTAAGCCGAGCGGCGAATCCTCGCCCGTTATTTCGCTGCCATGCCCAGCGACATGCGCGCTGGAACTCAACTGCTCCACGTTGAACGGGCGATCCGCGGAACGCCCGCGGGACACTATAAAGAGCGTCTCCTTGCCGTCGCGCCATGTCCTTACCTTGTAAGGATTGCCAAACAGGAAGGCCGCATGCCGCCCCTTGCCATTGCGGCCGTAGACGGTTCGAGGCAACGCGTTTGGCTCGTCGCTCGGCGGGACGCTTCGAGAGCCCTGCTCCTCGATCCTATCGTAATCCAGGGTCCGCCAGCGGTGCATGAACTGCTCAGCAGACATGCCGCCACCGTCATCGCGGATCCTGAAGGGACGGCCGGGGCGAGGCCAATCGATATCGACGCGATTGGCGTGCGCATCCCAGGCGTTCGCTACGAGCTCGACGATCGCGGTCGCGGGGTCTGTGATGATCTGGCCCGCATGACGGGCCAAGAACTTGTCACCAAACCGAAGACCGTCGCTCGCCATCATCTCCCCCGTGCCGATCGTCGACCTATTCAGATATGGTCGGAACGGTTCGCATAGCAATGTGCGAACTGCATCACGCTTGCGCGCAACGAATCGGATACGCTGGCGGCACCATGTCCGCGCTTGAAAGCTGCCATTGGGTTTAGCTTTGACGGTCGCCCGAAAAGCCATCATTGGGATATATCTGCGGTAAGACGCAGGAGACGACCACCAAGAGCAAACAGAAGGCGAACAAGCCTAAGCGCTCGCTAACCGTTCCTGAACTGCTCAAGGGATTGCGAAAGCCCTGCCGCCTGAGTCGCCCTTCCAGTTCCGCCGGGTCATGCAGCGGCAATTCTGGTGAACGGAGCGTTCTGTTGGCATGCGCTCGTGCGTCGAGTTGGGCAATTCAGTTCCAAGCGGATCTTGGCGGCCGCTGTGCCCGTTACCGTCGTCGAGGCGTGAGCGCGAGTTGGCATTGCCTCAAAAAAGAAAACCCGGCGATCGCTCGCCGGGTCGTTGAACTTGAACGCTGCTGCGGTCGTCAGGCGTCCGCACCGGAGTCATGCACCATGTTCAATCTCCTACTGGTGTTGAGCTACCACGCCTGCGGTTAACCGACCGTGAAGCCATTTGTTTCTCCACGCGGATGTAAGATGAAATCCGCGTAAGTGCAATCCGATATCAAAGTTCGGGGACACGCTCGAGGAACGGAGGCTTAGGCGTTTTCCCGCTCTCGATCGCGGCACGCATTTCCTGCAGGTCGCCGAGGAACTCCTCTCCCGATCGGTAGGTGAAGGTCCAGCAGCTAAAGGCAACCCCGCTTTGCGTGATCCGCTCCTCGGAGCGCTTCAATTCCAGAAGGGCTTCGTCGATCCGGCCGACAATGCTTCTCACGAGGGCCATGCATTGGTGGAGATTCTGGTCTCCGTCTTCATCGGAGGATAGCCATCCGTCGAGCGCCGCAAAGCGGTCGCCGGGCACCAACCGCGTCGCACCCCACTCCGCGATCGCCAGGTTGAACGAGATCGCGATGTTGTCGCTCCCGTCCTTCCCCTTGCCGATTTCGATCGCTTCCACAAAGCGGCCGGCACCGATCAGCGCCAACATCAGGGCATTTGTCACGTCGCCCTCAAGCTCGGAGGACATCTCCTCGCGTCGGGAAGTAGCGAGGAGTTCGTCCGCGACGAGGTCGTGGTTGCGCCTGTCCTGCATCAGAAGATGGGAGAGGACAATCTTTGACCTGAGACGCGTCCCAGCCCGCTTGAAAATGGCGAGTGCATCCTCTGCGGGACGCTCGGCCATCGCGCGGAGTAGCTGCGCCGCAGGTCGAAACTCGAAGACGGTTCCGTTTGGCGACGAAAGGACTGCCTTCAGATCCTCCAGCGCCTCTTCCTTCTTGTTTAGGTTGATCCGGGCGATTGCGCGCAGCATGCGAGGCCGTTCGGACTGCATGTCGGGGCGGATGACGCCGGATAGGCTCCGCTCCTCCTGTTCGTACTCGCCGGCAGCCGAGAAGACGCCGGCCGCCATCATGGCGATCTCGTCGTCTCCATCGTGGAGGCGCGCGATCTCGCTCGCGCGCTCGATCACCTTGGTCGCCGCCTCGCCCTTCGTCGCCTTCCGTGCGGCCTCGTAGATTTTGGGCATGCGCTCCAGCGCGGCCACTGCGCCCTCACGGTCAAGTGGGTTCTGTTCGATGATCGCAGTCTTCAGTTCTCGGTATTCCTTGGCGAGCTTGGACTGGCTGCGCTTGAGAACGACGAGCGGCTGCTCCAGCAGCTCCATATTTGGCCAGTGGTGGATTTCCGTAACCTGCGGTTCGAGGTCGGCCGGGTTGCCATAGCCGAGTAGGCTGGCGGCGCGCTTGAGCGCCTTGCCTAAGATGTCGTCCTCGTCGAACAGGTCGGGAATGTTCGAAGGGCAGAAGATCAGCTCAATCCTGCGGTCCTGCTCGATCGTCTCACGGCGAATTTTCTCGACGACCGGAACGAGACCCAGGATGTTCTGCTCCGTTGGTACGAACATCGTGACGACGGCATCGGGCAGCTGCCTGGTGCAGATTCCTCCGATGTCGGTGTTGCCCGTCCGGCTGTCGACCAAGACATAGTCAAAGCGTGCCTCGTGCTCGCCCCACTGCTGCCTTAGGTACTCGAGGAGGTCGTAGCCGTGCTGATGTTCGTAGAGGTAGCCCCAGTCGATGCTGGCGAAGCGCTCGGAGTAGGAAGCCTGCGTGTTGTCTCCCGCAGGCATAACCCAGACCGCGTTCGTCGCGTCCAACGGGCACCTCACGATGTAATCCGCTGCCTTTGGCACCTCGGTGGTCTCAAGGTAGCGGTGGACGTAGTCCACGATCCCCGGCCGGCCGCGGGCACAGTTCAGCGGCTCGTAGCTGGGGACGCCCGGCGCCTCCAGGTCGAAGTCCACGATGAGCACGCGCTTGCCCGCCTGAGCGAGCAGGGCCGCCACGTTTGCGAGCGCCATCGTGCGACCGACGCCGCCCTTGTACGAGTAGAAAGTGGTTACGAACATCACTGCACCATAGATTGGGTAGGCCCGCGCCGAAGCTCGAAGCCTTGCCGATGCCGAGCCGGAGCGCGGGGCAGTTCGGGACGGTACCTTGGTTCCCCGATCTTTCTGCGCACGTACCAGTCCGGATTCACGTATTCCGAAGCTGCCGGTACTCCGGGGCGCACTGGGTCGGCTGGGCGGGCATCGAGCCCGTTGAGGTTGTCGAAAAGGCGCGCCATTTCCACGATGGCGAAGTCTACCTTGCCTGCCGCATGTAGCCACACCGCGACCTCGCTCCACTTCCACAGCGGGCGTGGTCCGCTGACGCAGGCGACCGGGAAGGGGAAATTCGCCCCGCGTTCACCATTCACGTAGAGCGAAACCGCCTGCCGGGTGATGCCAGCACGCTCTGCGATATCGCTGGCGCTGACGAGTGGGTCGGGCTCTACGCGGACGATGGTCGCGCCGGCGCTGCGCACATTGGCGCAGGCGCTCTGCACTGCCTCCTCCGCCGTATCGGCCTCGCGGTCGAAGTGCAGGACAAACAGGCCGCGCTGAAGAGTAAGCAGCGCGTCATCGCAGCCGGCCTCGTAGAAGCGGTCGTGCCAGTCGTCGCCTTCAATGGGAAGGCCGCCGGCGACGATCGTGAATTCGTAGCTGTTCATGGCTATCCCTTTTTCAATTTTCCTGGTGGGCACATTTCCCCACCTGTCTACGCAGCTTCTTTGCAAAGTTGCCCGGGTTCTTTGGAGTGCTCCAAATGACAACAATGCAGCCGTCCCGTCCTGCGTACCGGCAGTAGAGCTTTCCCCAGGAATTCCCCCCGGACGCAACGTAGCGCCACCCGTTCCGCATCGCCTCGTCGATTACCGCGTCGATGTCTTTGTGAGGGTGTCCGGGCCGCGCCATGCGACCAGTTAGGGTGGGTGTTGACGTTTGTCAACGGTCTGAGGTGGCGAGGACAGCTTAGTCGTGCTACCCGCACGGCGTTGTCGCCGGACCGTAGCTCGCCGATTGGGGGCGGCCCGTTGACCGTGATCAGGCAGCGAATTCCTCTAACGTCCGCTTTGGCAGGGCCTCGGGATAAAAGTGGGCATGCAGCTTGCGGCCCAGAAGCAGTCGTTCCACAGATAGCGGCCCGCCGCTTTCCTCTTAGAAGGTTAGCCCGAGTTCGCCGCTGATTTTGCCCAATGGTTTAAGGCGACGCGCGCCTTTTTATGCTGGCCTGCCTAGCTCGCGACGATTCGATAAGTAGGGGGGGGTAGCTCAACAGCGCCCTGCACCGGGTGGTCCAGAAGGTGGACCACCCCTCGCGCCTTGAATATTTCCCTGTGTTTTCAATCCCTTACCGGGACCGATGGTGCGGTCGAGAAGACTCGAACTTCCACGGCCTTTCGGCCACAACGACCTCAACGTTGCGCGTCTACCAGTTCCGCCACGACCGCACATCGGGATGTTCCCCGGCGGGCCGGGGCTGGTGAGGCGGTGCCCCTAGCAGGGGTTTTGCGGAGCGCAAACCCAAAAATCATGAATCGGGTTTTCGGGGCATGGCTCGGCGGATTTTGGTCAGTCGCTATCGCCACCCGCAAAAGTGACGTTCACCTTCGCGGACGCCGCCGGCACATCCACCGCCGCGCCGTCGAAATTCGCCGACGCGCCCGGCGCAAGCCGCGCCACCGGCCGCGTGATCGTCCAGTGATAGACGGTCCTGCCCTGCGCATCCTTCAGCTCGGCGCGGATATCGGGCACCGGCTGTTCGACCTTGGTCGGATTCCAGATCCGGCCCGAAACCGCGAACAATTGGCTTCCGCCCGCGATCATCCGCCAATCGGGCTCGCGTGTGATCGCGATGCCGAGCGGCACGTGCCGCTCGCTAAGCCCAAGCCTTGAAACGACCTGCTGCGGCCCCATCAGCACGGTCGCGGCGACCCCGCCCAGGATCACCACCAGAATCACCAGGCCGAGCAGAAGCCAAAGCCCACGCCGGCGCCGTGGCGGCGCGGCATCGGTCCGGGTCTCGGATTCGATCGCGGATTCGGGAATCGGTGCCGCGGCCGGGATCGGCGAAACCGGGGGCGGCGTGGCCGGAAGCGGCGCGGCCGAGGCGGCGGGCAGCCGGCCCGGCTCGAACCAGGCCGTATCGCAGGCGCGGCAGCGAATCTTGCGGCCGTTCGGGCCGATCGCATTTTCGGGGACTTCGTAGGTCGCGGAGCAATTGGGGCAGGAAAGCTGCATGTCCCATGATAAATCATGGCCTTCGCGGGCCTGCAAGCATCGCGTGGTCCGGGGGTCCGGATTCAGGATCGGCAGCCGCGAAGCAGCGGGCATTGCCGACCCTGATTCCGGACCCTACCGCTTTACCTGCCGCGGCTGCGGTGCGATGCGGTTTCAAACGGGGTTTCGGGGAGGGTAAGGCTGAGCGCGATGGCCGGCATCGTCCATTTCGACAATGTCGGGCTGCGCTATGGCACGGGCGCGGAAACGCTCGCGGGGCTGAGCTTCACGCTCGCCCCCGGCTCCTTCCATTTCCTCACCGGCGCCTCGGGCGCGGGCAAGACCTCGCTCATCAACCTGATCACGCTTGCGCAGCGCCCCAGCCGCGGCATCGTCAGCCTGTTCGGAGAGGATACCGCCGATCTGCCGCGCCGCCGCCTGCCCGCGCTGCGGCGGCGGATCGGCGTGGTCTATCAGGATTTCCGCCTGATCCCGCAACTCTCCGCGTTCGACAATGTCGCCTTGCCGCTACGCATTTCCGGCATGGCCGAGCGCGACATCGGTGCGCGCGTCGAGGAATTGCTCGAATGGGTCGGCCTTGCGCCCCGCGCCTCGGCCAAGCCCGCCACACTTTCGGGCGGCGAGCAACAGCGCGTCGCGATCGCGCGCGCGGTCATCACGCATCCCGAATTGATCGTGGCGGACGAACCCACCGGCAATGTCGATCCCGACATGGCCGCGCGCCTGCTCCATTTGCTCGAGGCGCTCAATCGCCAGGGCACCACCGTTCTGATCGCGACGCACGACGTCCATCTGCTCCGTCAGATGCCGGGCGCGAACATCATGCGGCTGTCGAGGGGCCGGATCGATGACCCGACCGGGTCGCTGCGCTTCCCGCCGCGAGAGACGGGCTCGTGAAGGCGCGATCCGCCTTGCTCGCACTGCAACGCCAGCGTCCCGGCACCTTTGCCGTGCTGATGGCTGCGACCTGCCTGCTGATGCTGCTCGCCGCCGCCGTGGCGCTCGCACTACGCGGGGCCGCGCACGAAGTATCGGACGTCACCGCGACACGCTTGCTGATCCAGGTGGTCGATGCCGATCCCGAACGCCGCGACGCGACCGCGGACGAGGTGATGGCCCGGCTCGACCGGATGCGGAGCCTCGGTTCGGCGCATCGCGTATCGGCAGAACAAGCACAGACGCTGATCGCGCCCTATATGGACGGGGTGCAAATCTCCGACCTGCCTTTGCCGGTGTTGATCGAGCTCGATGGCGGCGACCGCGGCCAGGTGGCGCGCCGATTCGCCGATCTGCCGACCGTGCAGGTGACCGCGGCCGGCGCCGAGCTCGCCCCCTTGATCCGGCTGATCGACGCGCTGCGCGGGGTCTCGCTCGGCATCGCTCTGGTCGCGGCGGCGGCGACCGGGCTGATCGCGATGCTCGCCGCGCGCGCCGCGCTCGCGCGCGAAGGCGCGACCCTCGGCATCCTCCATGCGCTTGGCGCGACCGACCGCCAGATTTCCTATCTGGTCACGGGCAAGATCGCGCGTGATGCCACGATCGGCGCGGCGATCGGTTTCGGCGTCGCCTTGGCCGTCATCCTGACCATTGCCTCGCGCATCGCCGCGATCGGGGCCGGTCTTAGCCCCGCGCTCGGCCCGGGCGCGTGGGCGATCTTGATCCTGCTCCCCCTAGCCCTGGTCGGGCTGGCGGTGCTGGCAGCGCAGAGCGCGCTGCTGCTCGCCTTGAGGCGCGCGCCATGATCCGCCGCATCCTGAGCCTGCTCCTGATCCTGTGGGCGCTCGGCTTCGCCTGGTTTGCGATCGATCTCCCTCAGCCCGCGCATGACGAGAATAGCGACGCGATCGTGGTGCTGACCGGTGGCCCGGGAAGGATCGAACGCGGCATCGCCGTGCTCGAAGCCGGCCATGCACGGCGCATGCTCGTCTCCGGCGTGGACCGGCGCGTGACGCTGGCCGATATCCAGAGCACCTTCCACGCGCCCGCCAAGGTGCTGTCGCGGATCGATCTCGGGCGCTCGGCGGTCGATACCCGCTCCAACGCGATCGAGACCAAGCGCTGGATCGTCGACCATCACTACAGGTCGATCCGGTTGGTTACGACCGACTGGCACATGCGCCGCGCGCGCTTCGAACTGCGCCAGGTGCTGCGCGATGTGACCGTGGTGCCCGACGCGGTGAAGAGCGAGCCCGATCTGATGGGCCTGCTCCGCGAATATCACAAATATCTGTTCCGGCGCGGGGCGGCATTGATCGGGCGGTAGGCCTCGATCACGCCATCCCCGCGGAGGCGGGGATCCATAAGCCCTAGCGCTTGAGAATATGGGTTCCCGCCTTCGCGGGAATGACGGTTAGTTACTCGTGCGTGCGGCCGAAATCGGGGCGCTCGTCGTCCTGGCCCTGCTCGATGATCGAGCGGCGGATGGCGCGCGTTTTTGTGAACAGGTTGAACAAGGTGTCGCCGTCGCCCCAGCGGATCGCACGCTGGAGCGCGGTCACGTCCTCGGTCAGGCGTTGCAGGATTTCGAGCACGGCTTCCTTGTTGTTGAGGAAGACGTCGCGCCACATGGTCGGGTCCGACGCGGCGATGCGGGTGAAATCACGGAAGCCGCCCGCCGAATATTTGATCACCTCGCCTTGGGTCACGTCCTCAAGATCGGAGGCGGTGCCGACGATCGAGTAAGCGATCAGGTGGGGTACATGGCTCGTCACCGCCAGCACCAGGTCATGGTGGCGCGGAGTCATGATCTCGACCTGCGAGCCCAGCCTTTCCCAGAAGGCCTTGACCCTCTCGACCGCCTGTCCGGGCGCATCCTCTTCGGGTGTGAGGATGCACCAGCGGCCGTGGAAGAGCGTGGCGAAGCCCGCATCGGGGCCGCTATGCTCGGTGCCCGCGACCGGATGGCCGGGCACGATCAGCGCATTCGGCAGCGACGCACGCATCGCTTCCAGCACGCTCAATTTGGCGCCACCGACATCGCTCACCACTGCCTCGGCGGGCAGGTCATGCGCGATCGCTTCCGCCGCCTTGCCGATCGCGCCGACCGGCACGCACAGCATCACCAGATCGGCGTCGATCACCGACACCCCCGCCGTATCGGGCACGTCGTCGGCGATGTTGAGCTCGATCACGCGCGCGCGCACCGCGGGATCGGCGTCATAGGCCGTCAGGTGCACGGTCGGCATATGATGCCGCACGGCGCGCAGGATCGACGAGCCGATCAGGCCGAGGCCGATGACGGTGACGCGGCTGAACGGCAGCATCAGGCGGCCTGCTCCACCATCTCGCGCAGGCCTTTCGCCACCGCCTTGATCTCGTCCTCGGTACCGATCGTGATGCGCAGGCCATGCGCCAGCCCCTGATTGGGCAGCCAGCGCACAATGTAACCGCGGTCCATCAGCCCGTAATAGGCAGCTTCCGCCGTCAATTTGCCCTCGAACAGGACCAGCGAGAAATTGGCCTTGCTCGGCACCGCGCGTAAGCCCGCATTGCCCAGCGCCGCGATCTCGCCCTCGAACCAGGTGCGCCATTTGAGGTTATGGTCGTGGCTCGCCTGGACGAAATCGTCCGCGCCCAGGGCCGCGATCGCCGCATGCTGGCCCGCGGTCGAGACGTTGAAGGGCGCACGGATCTTGTACATCGCCTGGATCACGCGCGCCGGGCCATAGGCCCAGCCGATCCGCTCGGCGGCGAGTCCGTGAATCTTGGAGAAAGTCCGCGTGACGAGGACGTTCGGCTCGGTCCGCGCCAGATCGAACGCGCCGTCATCATCCTCGGGCTCGAGATATTCGCTGTACGCCTGGTCGACGACGAGCAGGCAATCCTTGGGCAAACCCGCGTGCAGCCGCTTCAACTCGCTGCGCGACGTATAGGTGCCGGTCGGGTTGTTGGGATTGGCGATATAGACCAGCCGCGTCTTGGGCGTAACGCGCGCCAGCAGCGCATCGACGTCGGTCGCATAATCCTTGTCGTCGGCCTCGATCGGCTCGGCGCCGACGCGGCGCGCGGCGATCGGATAGACCGAAAAGCCATAGCGCACATAGAGAACCTCGTCCCCCGGCCCCGCAAACCCGCCCGCCGCGAGGTGGAGCACGTCGTCCGATCCGGTGCCGTGGATGATGCGGTCCGCTTCGATCCCATACTTGGCCGCGATCGCCTCGCGCAGCGCGATCGCGGCCGCGTCGGGGTAACGGTCGAGCGTGGCGGCGGCGGCGAGGAAGGCCTCGCGCGCCTGGCTGCTGGTGCCGAGCGGATTTTCGTTGGACGAAAGCTTGTGGACCTTGCGGCCGTCGTCCGTGGTGGAACGGCCGGGTACGTAAGGCGAGATCGCCTCGATCCAGGGCTTGGGCGTGAGTTCGGTCATGCGCGCGGCTTTAGGGGGCGGGGCGATGAGGGGCAATGGGGCCGCTATAGCCCTTCCGCCTGCGGGAGAGGGTTCAGAGGTGCGCCATTGACAATCAGGCGGCCCCAACCCTAGCCCGCCCCTCCCATGTCCGACGATCAACGCTTCGGCCTTGCCCGCCACGTCATGCTTCCCGGGCCTTTGCGGCTCGACGGGGGCGGCACGCTCGCGCAGGTCGAGATCGCCTATGAAACCTACGGCGCGCTCAATGCGGACAAATCCAACGCGATCCTGATCTGCCATGCGCTGACCGGCGACCAGCATGTCGCCTCGGCGCACCCCATCACGGGCAAGCCAGGCTGGTGGACGCGCATGGTCGGCGCGGGCAAGCCGATCGATCCGGCGCGGCATTTCGTGCTGTGCATCAACGTGCTGGGCTCGTGCATGGGCTCGTCGGGCCCGGCGTCCACCGACCCGGCAACCGGGCTCCCTTACGCCATGGCCTTCCCCGTCATCACGGTGCGCGACATGGTGCGCGTGCAGGCCTTGCTGCTCGACCATCTCGACATCCCTGCGCTCCAGGCCGTGGTCGGCGGATCGATGGGCGGGATGCAGGCGCTCGAATGGGCGGCGACCTATCCCGATCGCGTGCGCTCGGCGATCGTGATCGCGTCGGCCGCACGCCACAGCGCGCAGAATATCGCCTTCCACGAAGTCGGCCGCCAGGCGATCATGGCCGATCCGAAATGGTGCGGGGGCGATTATTACGAGGCGTCCGATCCCCCCGCCGCAGGCCTCGCGGTCGCGCGCATGGCGGCGCACATCACCTATCTGTCCGAGGCCGGGCTGCACGAGAAATTCGGCCGCAAGCTTCAGGATCGCGGCGAGAAAGGCTTCGGCTTCGACGCCGATTTCCAGGTGGAATCCTATCTGCGCCACCAGGGGATCAGCTTCGTCGATCGCTTCGACGCCAACTCCTATCTCTACATCACGCGCGCGCTCGATTATTTCGACCTGGCCGAGGAGCATGGCGGCCTGCTCGCCAATGCGTTTCGCGGCAGCAAATCGCGCTTCTGCGTGGTGAGCTTCGATACCGACTGGCTCTACCCCACCGCGGAATCGCGCACGATCGTGCATGCGCTCAACGCGGCGGGCGCGGCGGCCAGCTTCGTCGAGCTCTCCTCCCCCTTCGGCCACGACGCGTTCCTGCTCGACGTGCCCGAACTGTTCGCGGTGGTGGACGGATTCCTCAAGGCGGGCGAGGCATGAGCGACATCCTCCTTTCCGACGACCAAGCCCGGCTCGACGTGCCGCGCATCCATGGCTGGCTCGCGTCGAGCTACTGGTGCCCCGGTATCGCTTACGAGCTGGTCGAGCGCGCGATTGCCGGGTCGCATTGCCTCGGCGCCTATCGCGATGGCGAACAGGTCGGTTTCGCGCGCATGATCACCGATCACGCGACTTTCGCCTGGCTGGCCGACGTCTGGGTGGATGAGCCCGCGCGCGGCCAGGGGCTGGCCAAGCGCATGGTCGGCTGGTTCCTCGATCATCCGCAATTCGAAGGCATCCGCCGCTTCGCGCTCGTCACGCGCGACGCGCATGAGGTTTATGCAGCCTTGGGCTATCACGCTTTGATCAAGCCCGATCGCTATATGGAGCGGCTCGGCCCCGGCTTTGCCGACCTGCTGAGGGCGCAGGGATGAGCCTGCGTCCCGATCTGGCGATCATCGCCGATCATGTCGCACAGGGCGCCCGCGTGCTCGATATCGGCTGCGGCGACGGCGAGCTGATGGCCGAGCTGCGCGACCGCAAGAATGTGGACGCGCGCGGGCTCGAGATCGACGTCGGCAATGTCAGCCAGGCGGTCGCCAAAGGCCTGTCTGTGGTCCAGGGCGATGCCGACACCGACTTGGTCTATTATCCCGACCGTGCCTTCGATTATGCGATCCTGAGCCAGACGCTGCAGACCGCGCGCGCGCCGGACAAGGTGCTGACCGAATTGCTGCGCATCGGCGACCGTGCGTTCGTCTCCTTCCCCAATTTCGCTTACTGGCGCGTGCGTTGGGGCCTGTTCTGGGGCGGCCGCATGCCGGTGACCGCGGCGCTGCCGGTGTCCTGGTACGAGACCGAGAATATCCACCAGCTCACCATCGACGACTTCCGCGCCTTCGTCGCCGAGCGCGGGATCCAGGTCGAGGATGCCTGGTTCCTGACCGGCAACCGCCGCATCTCCAGCGCCGCCGCGAATTTGCGCGCCGAGCATGCGGTGTTTTTATTGCGGCGGTGAGGCGATCTAGCCCTCTCCCGCAAGCGGGAGAGGGTTGGGTGAGGGCCTTCTTTTTCTTTTAGCCCGACACCCCGAGCGCCTCGCTCACGGCCTGAAGAACCCCGTCGAAGTTCTCGACCACATCGTTATTCCAGAAGCGCAGCATCCGATAACCCCGTGCTTCGAGAAAGCAGGTGCGATGGGCATCAGTGGTCGGCTCATGCTGACCGCCGTCGAGTTCGACGATCAGTCGCCTTTCGATGCACAGAAAGTCGACGACGTAAGGGCCGATCGTTGCCTGCCTACGGAACTTCACACCAGCGAGCCGACGGTCGCGCACCGCCAGCCAGAAGCGCTGTTCCACGTCCGTCTGCTCACGCCTTAGACGCGCGGCGTGGGGGCTGATCTGGCGGCGGACCGGAGGCATGGCGCGAGAGTAAGAGAAGAAGGGCCCTCACCCAACCCTCTCCCGCATGCGGGAGAGGGCTTTTTAACCTATCCCCGCAGCCTTGCCCCCGCCTTCGCCGCCGCGGCGACGATCTTGTCGGAGATCGCTTTCAGATCCGCGTCGGTGAAAGACTTTTCCGCCGGCTGCAGCGTCACCGCCACCGCCAATGACTTCTCGTCCTCGGCCAAGCCGGTTCCGGTGAAGACGTCGAACAGCACCGCGTCCACGATCGCGTCCTTGTCGGCGCCGCGCACCGCGCGCAGCAAGGCGTCCGCGGGCGCATCGCGCTCGGTCACGAAAGCGAAGTCGCGCGATACCGCCTGGAGCGCGGGCGGCGCATAGGCCGTGCGCATCCGGCCGCCCTCGCGTTTGGCCGGGATCGCATCGAGATAGATCTCCGCCGCCACCGCCGGGCCATCCAGTCCGAACGCCTTGAGCGTCGCCGGATGCAGCTCGCCAAATTCAGCCAGGACCGTCTTCGGCCCCAGCCGCAGCGAGCCCGAGCGGCCCGGATGCCAGGTCGGGGTCAAAGCCTCCATCACCTGCAGCCGTTCGACCGGCGCACCTGCCGCCGCCAACAAGGCAACCGCCTCGGCTTTGGCGTCGTAGGCATCGATGGCTTTTTTGCCCGAGCGCCAATCGCGCGCGCCCTCGCCCGCCAGCACGAAGCCCAGCGTCGGGCGCTCGCCCTCGGCCAGATAGCGCCGGCCCACCTCGAACAGGCGGATCGTATCCGCGCCGCGATCGGCATTGCGCCGCGCCGCCGACAGCAGCCCCGGCAGCAAGGACGGCCGCATCGCCTTCAAATCCTCGCTGATCGGATTGGCCAGGATCCAGGCCGCGCCGCCGAACTTGCTCGCTTCCGCCTCGGGCAGGAAACTCCAGGTCACCGCCTCATCGAGCCCGCGCGCGGCGGCGGTGCGGCGGATGATGCGTTCGATCTTCTGCTCGGGCGTAGCAGTCGGTCGCGCGACCCCGTCCGGCCGCGGCAGAGCAACCGCCGGCACGTTATCGATCCCCTCGATCCGCACGATCTCCTCGACGATATCGGCCACGCCCTCGACGTCGCGGCGCCAGCTCGGCACGCGGATCGTCCAGGCGCCGTCGACGCCGAAACCCAGGCTGGCGAGGATCTCGCGTTGGCGCTCGGGTGCGACTTCGAGCCCGCCCAGCCGCGCGGCGGCCTGCGGATCATATTTGAAGGTCGGGTGGCCAAGCGGTGGTTCGCCCGCCTCGATCGCCTCGGTCGGCTTGCCGCCGCAAATCTCGGTCACAAGCTGGGTCGCTATGGCGAGGCCATCGCTCAGGAAGGCCGGATCGACCCCGCGCTCGAACCGCTGGCGCGCATCGCTGGTCAGGCCGAGCTTCTGCCCGGTCCGCGCGATGTTCGCCGGCGTGAAGTAGGCGCATTCGATCAGCACGTCGGTGGTGGCTTCGGTCACCCCCGACTCCTCGCCACCCATGATCCCGCCGATATCGTGCACACGGGCGTCGTCCGCGACCACGGTCATGCTCGCGTCGAAACGATATGCCTTGCCGTTCAGCGCGACGAGCGTCTCGCCATCCTTGGCCTTGCGCGCGACCAGCCTGCCCTTGAGCTTGGCCACGTCATAGACGTGCAACGGCCGGCCATGGTCGAGCATCACATAATTGGTGATGTCGACCAGTGCCGAGATGGGGCGCTGCCCGACCGCCTTCAGCCGGCGCTGCATCCAGTCGGGCGATGCGCCGTTGCTCACCCCTCTCACCACCCGGCCGAAGAAGGCCGGGCAGCCCTCCGGATCGTGCGTGGCGATGTCGATCGGCGGCTTGCCGGTGCCCTTGATCGTCGGCACGTCGAGCGGCTTGAGCGTGCCATAGCCGCCCGCCGCCAGATCGCGCGCGATGCCGCGCACGCCCATGCAATCCTGCCGGTTGGGCGTGACGGAGATGTCGATCACCGGATCGCTGAGGCCCGCATAGTCCGCGAATGCCTGGCCGACCGGCGCGTCCGCCGGCAGCTCGATGATGCCGTCATGGTCGTCGCCCAGCTCGAGCTCGCGCGTCGAGCACATCATGCCGTTGGATTCGACCCCGCGGATCGCCGCGACGCGCAGCACCATGCCGTTGGCGGGAACCTCCGCACCGGGCTGGCCGAACACGCCGACCAGGCCCGCACGCGCATTGGGCGCGCCGCAGACGACCTGCAGCGGATTGCCGTCGCCGGCATCCACTGTCAGCACCTGCAGCTTGTCCGCCTGCGGATGCGGGGCAGCGGTCAGCACCCTGGCGACGCCGAAGCCCTTGAGCTTCGCCGCCGGATCCTCGACGCCCTCGACCTCGAGGCCGAGTTTGGTCAGCCCGACCACGATCTCGTCGAGCGTGGCGGTGGTTTCGAGATGCTCCTTGAGCCATGAAAGGGTGAACTTCATGCGCCCACTCCTCCGCTGAGCGTGGGCACATCCAGGGCCCGGAATCCGTAGTGCCTGAGCCAGCGCATATCGCCGTCGAAGAAGGCGCGCAGGTCATCCATTCCATATTTGAGCATCGCCAGCCGGTCGACGCCGGTGCCGAAGGCGAAGCCCTGATATTCGTTGGGGTCGAGCCCGCACGCCTCGATCACCTTGGGGTGGACCATGCCCGAGCCGAGCACCTCCATCCAGCCTTCCGACCCACCGATCACGCGGCGGCCCTTCTCGATCGAATAGCCGACATCGACCTCCACCGAAGGCTCGGTGAACGGGAAGTAGGACGGGCGCAGGCGCAGCACGATATCCTCGCGCTCGAAGAAGGCCTTGAGGAAGGTCTCCAGCGTCCAGCGCAGGTGGCCGAGGTGGATGCCCTTGTCGATCACCAGCCCCTCTATCTGGTGGAACATGGGCGTGTGGGTCGCGTCGCTATCCGAGCGATAGACCCGGCCCGGCGCGATGATCCGGATCGGCGGCGGGGTCCGGGTCATGGTACGGATCTGCACCGGCGAGGTGTGGGTACGCAGCAGCATGCGATGCTCTTCGCCCTCCACTTCGGGGAAGTAGAAAGTGTCGTGCATCGCGCGCGCCGGGTGCGTCTCCGGAATGTTGAGCGCGGTGAAATTGTGCCAGTCGTCCTCGATCTCGGGCCCGGTCGCGACAGCGAAGCCCAGATCGGCGAAAATCTCCGCCAGTTCGTCCAGCACCTGGCTGACCGGGTGGACCGATCCCTGCCGCGCCGGCCCGACCGGCAAGGTCATGTCGAGCGTTTCAGAAGCCAGCTTCTCATTGAGCGCGGCGCTGTCGAGCATCTCCTTGCGCGCCGCGATCGCGTCGGACACGTCGGCCCGCAGCCCCTGGATCGCGGGCGCCTTTTCGGTCCGCTCCTCGGGCGACATGGCGCCGAGCGTCTTGAGAAGCGCCGTGATCGTACCGCTCTTGCCGAGCGCGCTGACGCGGACGGCCTCCAGCGCATCGGCGTCGGCGGTCGCGATCGCTGCCAGCAACTCAGCCTTCTGTTGGTCTAAATCCGTCACAATCCCTACCCGTATTCTTTACGTGTCATCCCGGCGAAAGCCGGGATCCATCTGGCGCCCAGGCAATGGCTCGAAACCGAGGCCGATCGCCAAATCATCCCAATGCAAATTCTGCCGTTCAATCAGCTCGATCTTCCATGCGCGACGCCATTCCTTGAGCTGACGCTCTCGGACGATCGCGGCTTCGATCGTGTCGTACATTTCGAAATGTACGAGGCGGCGAACGCCGTAGCGACGGGTGAAGCCTTCGATCAAGCCTTCGCGATGCTGATGCAGACGCTGCATCAAATTGGTGGTCGACCCGATGTACAACGTGCCCCGTGTCCCACTGGCGAGGATATAGATCGCCGGCTCGAAGATATCCCGCGCCATTGCCGATCGCCCCTACCGCATATGAGCCGAGCCCTGGATCCCGGCTTTCGCCGGGATGACATGATTGTGGGAGTAGCGCGAGCATCACAAATCAATCGCCCAACAGATCAGGGCACCGTCTTCGGGATCGTCGCGGGTACCGGTGCGGACAAAGCCGTTCTTTTCCAGCACGCGCTGCGATGCCGGATTGTCCACGCTCGTCTCCGCGGTCAGGCCGTCATGGCCTTGGGCACGCGCCAAGGGCAGCAAAGCGCCAAGCGTTCGCGTCATCACGCCCTGCCCTTCGAAAGTCGGCGCGGTACCGTAGCCCAGTTCGTAACGTCCGTTTGCAGATCGTTTCGTGAAGCTCACCATCGCGACAACCACGCCGTCCTCGCTCGCCAGCCAGGCGACCGGGCGGCTCTCGCCGGCTGCGACATTCGCGGTCACGCCGCGCAGCATCGCAATCACCTCGGGCGGGGTGAGTCCGCCCTCGGCCATGATCAGGCCGTCGGGATGCGCCGGCACCTCGCCCAACATCCAGGCGAAGTCGGCGTCGGTCATGGCGTGCAGTCGGATCATGCAGGTCTAAAATTCCAAGAAAAAGGGCGCGGAAGCTGTCTCAGCCGCCGCGCCCTTCGAATGGCTTGCTGGGTATCGGCTTACGCCGCGACCCGCGCTCCTTCCGGAAGCGCCGCCTTCGCCTGGGCGATGATGGCGCTAAAGGTTTCCGCCTCGTGCATGGCCAGATCGGCCAGGACCTTCCGGTCCAGCTCGACGCCGGCCAGCTTCAGACCGTGCATGAACACGCCATAGGTCAGGCCTTCGGCCCGAACCGCGGCGTTGATGCGCTGGATCCAGAGGGCGCGGAAATTCCGCTTCTTAACCTTGCGGTCGCGATAAGCATACTGACCCGCTTTCTCCACCGCCTGGCGGGCGATGCGGATCGTGTTCTTACGGCGGCCATAATAGCCCTTCGCATCCTCAAGGATGCGCTTGTGCTTCGCGTGCGTGGTTACGCCGCGCTTGACGCGTGCCATGTCCCGCTACTCCTTAGTTGAGGCCGTAGGGCGCCCAGAGCTTGACGCGCGCCGTATCGGCGTCGGCAAGCACGGAGGTGCCGCGGTTCTGGCGGATATATTTGGCGTTGTGGCTGATCAGGCGGTGGCGCTTGCCGGCGACGCCGCACTTGATCTTGCCGGTGGCCGTGAGCTTGAAGCGCTTCTTGACGCCGCTCTTGGTCTTCAGCTTGGGCATTTTCGTCTCCTTTTCGAGAGCGATCAAGAACAGCCACGGCAGCCCATATCAGCCGGGCGGTTCGTCCGAAATCGCTATGAAGGGCGCGCCTATAGGTTAGTCCGCCGCATTAGGCAACCGGGCTATCGTCTTTGGCCGGCGCTCCTCTTGGGCGGCACCGGCCCACGCCCCCACCCGGCCTCCCATCGGCAATATCATTTGGGAGGCCGGGTGGGGGCGTGGGCCGGTGCCGATACCATTGGGCAAAGCCGAACCGAAGCCCCCGTTTCGGAACCGCGCCGAAAAAGGCGGGTTTCCACCTTCATGGCCGATGCATCCGCCGCTGAGCCGGGGACGGTCGCCCCCGATAAGGAGCCCCGGCGCGACCTGGGCACGCGCACGCTGGCGGCGGGCATTTCGGTGCTCGCCACCCTGATCGGGCTGATCTTCATGGCGTGGCTGGTGCTGTTCGTCACCAAGGGGCGCTTCCTCAAGCATACGTTCGAACGGATCGCTTCCTACCATACCGGCCGCACGGTGAAGGTGGCGGGCGACTTCAACCTCTATTTCGATCCCTTCGCGACCAAGTTCCTGGCCGAGGGGCTGACCATCTCCAACCCGTCCTGGGCGGCGCGGCCCAGGCTTTTCTCGGCCAAGCTGATTGATGCGCGGATCGACACTTTCTCCTTCCTCTTCGGCGATCAGTCGAAGGTCAATTACATCAACCTGCTCGATGGCGACGCCGATCTGGAATGGGACAAGCAGCACAAGCAGAATACATGGACGTTCGGCGGCCCCCGGACCACCGGCCAGCCGCTCAAGCTGCCCCTGATCCAGCGCGCGCAGGTGGCGGAAACGGACGTCCATTATCGCGACGACCGCATGCTGCTCGTCGTCAACGCGCATTTCGAGCCGATCAACGCGCACGACAATCGGTTCGCAAACAATATCCGCTTTTCGGGCGGCGGCACGATGCGCGGCATCCCCTTCACGCTCAACGGCCAGCAGACGTCGCCCAACCAACTGCTCGCGGGCGGCCAGAACCAGTTCCAGCTCCATATCAACGGATCGAGAACGCAGATCGACGTCGCGGGCACGCTTCCCGGCGCGACCGTGATCGAAGGTGCGGACCTTTCGGTCGCGGCGCGCGGCCGCAACATCCGCGACCTGTTTGATCTGATCGGCGTCGCCGTGCCCGAAACGCGCACCTACCATCTGCGCGCGCACATGATGAAAGAGGGCGAGCAATATCGCTTCACCCGCCTGACCGGCATGTACGGCGCGAGCGACCTTGCCGGCGCGGTCACCGTCACCATCCCCGCCGACCCCAAGCAACGCCTGTTCATCAAGGCCGACCTCACTTCGCGCCATGTCGACATCATCGATATCGGGCCCTTCATCGGTTACGAGCCCAACACGCTCGCGACCGAGGGCGCGACCGCGGCGGCGACGACGCAGCACGCCCAGGACGGCCTGCCCCGCATCTTGCCCGACGCGCCCTTGCGCATCGACGCGATCAAGGGCTTCGACGCCAAGGTCGATTACCGCATCGCCACGATCAGGGAGCCGTTCGTCCCCGTTTCCAACATCGTGCTCGGCGTCGATCTCAACCACAGCCTGCTCAAGCTGAGCCCGCTCAACCTCGATATCGCCGGCGGCCACCTGAAGTCGGATATCTCGATCGACGCGCGCAAGCCCGCGATCCAGACCGATTACGACATCCGCCTGTCGCCCACGCCGATCGCAAAATTGCTCTACAAGAGCGGCGCGTCCGAAGCGCCGGCATCGGGCACCATGACCGCGCGCGTGAAGATGCACGGGACCGGGGATTCGCTTCGCAAGAGCCTCGCCTCATCGTCGGGCCGGATCGCGATCATCCTGCCCAAGGGCAGCTTCTGGACCAAATATGTCCAGCTCAGCGAGTTCGACGTGGGCGTGTTCCTCCAGCGCCTGCTCCAGGACAAATTGAAGAAGCCGATCGACGTGAATTGCGGCCTGATCGCCTTCACCGTGCGCGACGGCATCGCCGCGGCCGATCCGATCCTGATCGATACCGACGCCAACGTGATGACCGCGAAGGGCGGCTTCAGCTTCAAGGACGAAAGCCTGAGCCTGGCCTTCCGCGCGCATGCCAAGAAGTTCAGCCTCTTCTCGGGCCAGTCGCCGATCGGGATCGAGGGCCATTTCGCCGAGCCCAAGCTCGAGATCGTCACGCCGCAATTGCTGACCCGCGCGGGCATCGGCATCGGCCTCGGCGTGGTGGCAAGTCCGATCGCGGCCCTGATTGCCTTCGTCGATCCCGGCGACGCCAAGGGCGTGGCCTGCGGACCGGTCCTGGCCGGCGCCAACGCCGCGGCGCAGCGCACCGCCAAAGGGGAGCCGCGCAAGGACGTCGGCACGGGCAAGTCCGGCGACGTCAAGGCCGAGAAAAGCGGCAAGAAATTCCTCAAGCCATGAATTGTAAAGTTTCAGGGAGCTAAAGCGCCCCTCCAGAGTTACGAAACCGTAACAGACCTGAAAATCAGGCGAGGGAAAAAGGGTGGGAGCAAAGGGGCTGCCTCACACGCGGCGTTTTCACGATTTCGCTGCGGCGGGCCTGCTTTGCCTCGTCGCGACATCGGTACGCGCGCAATCGATGGAGGATTTGCGCGACCTGTCGCTGGACGAGCTCGCCAACGTCAACATCTCTTCCGTCAGCAAGACGAGCGAGGCGCTGAGCGACGCGCCCGCCGCGATATTCGTCATCACGCATGACGATATTGTCCGGTCGGGCGCGACGACCTTGCCCGAAATCCTGCGGCTGGCGCCCAATCTCTACGTCGCGCAAATGAACGCGAGCCACTACACGATCACCGCGCGCGGCCTCTCCGGCAACCAGAACGACCAGAATTTCACCAACAAGCTGCTCGTGATGATCGACGGGCGCAGCGTCTACACGCCGCTTTATTCGGGCGTCTACTGGGACATGGAAGACGTGCTCCCCGACGATATCGAGCGGATCGAGGTGGTGAGCGGCCCGGGCGCGACCTTGTGGGGCGCCAATGCCGTCAATGGCGTGATCAACATCATCACGCGCCGCTCGGGCGAGACCCAGGGCCTGCTCGCGACCGCCGATAGCGGCGCGCGCGAACGGACCGGCGGGCTGCGTTATGGCGGCAGGCTGAGCGGGAATGTTACCGCGCGTTTCTACGTGCGTGCGCTCGACCAGGACGAGACGCGCACCGCAAAGGACGCGCAAACCCATCCCGACGTGCCCGCCAACGATGCCTGGTGGCGCATCCAGGGCGGTTTCCGGCTCGATTGGACCCCCGGCGACAAGGACGGGGTCACCGTCCAGGGCGATCTCATGCACAGCCGCGCGGACCAGTTCGGCGCCAGCGACGAGATCACCCACAGCCGCAACCTGCTCGCGCGCTGGACGCACGGCGAAGCCGCCGGCGGCGCGTTCGAGGTCCAGGCTTATTACGACAACCAGGCGCGCCACACGCTCGACAATGGCGGCTCTTTCTCGATCGACACCTACGACCTCTATTTCCAGCACAATAATGCGCCGGGTGCGAAGGACGATTTCGTCTGGGGCGGCGGCATCCGCGCGAGCCGCTTCGACATCCATGGCAATTCCTCGATCTTCTTCGAGCCGCCCAGGCGCACGCTCATCCTGGCCGATGCCTTCGCCCAATATGGCTGGGCATTCGCCCCGCGCGCCAAGCTCACGCTCGGCCTCAAGGCGGAACGCGATCCCTATGCGGGCGTGTCCCTCCTTCCCGATGCCAGGCTGAGCTGGAAACCGACCGACCCGGTCCTGTTGTGGGGCGCGGTTTCGCGCGCCGTGCGATCGCCCACACCCTTCGACCAGGAGGTGGTCGAGATGTTCAACGGGATACGCTTCCTCACCGGCAACACCGCCTTCCGCACCGAGAAACTGACCGCGTTCGAGGCGGGCACGCGCATCCAGGCCTCTTCCCGCGCCTCGCTCTCGGTTTCGGCCTATTACAATCTCTACGACGATCTGAAGGCTATCGAGATCACGCCCGTTACCTTCACGCCGCTCTATTGGAGCAACGCGATGAAGGGGCATATTTATGGTCTGGAAGCCTGGGGCGACCTGTCGCTCGCCAGTTGGTGGAAGCTGAGCGCAGGCCTCAACCTGTTGCACGAGGATCTCCACTTCAAGCCCGGCGCGAGCGCTATTCTCGGCGTGGCCCAGGCGGGCGACGATCCACGCCGCCAGGCGACCTTGGGCTCAACCTTCACCATCGGCCGCACGCTTTCGATCGAGGCCAATTTCCGCTTTGTCGGCCGCCTGCCCGATCCGGTCGTGCCCGCTTATAACGAGCTTGGCGGCCGGATAAGCTGGCGCCTCGGCGACCGGATGCAGCTGTCGCTAAGCGGGCTCAACCTGCTCCACAAATGGCATCAGGAGCTGCCCGCCGACACAGCCAACCAGGTTCCCCGCTCGATCCTTGCCGGGTTGAAATGGCGCCTATAGTCCGCCTCGCGGCAAGCTTCGCGCTGCTGGCGGGTCTCGGCCCCGCCGCCCCGGCCGCGGACCTGCCGCTCGAATATGCCGTCAAGGCAAGCTACCTCTATAAATTCGCGCCCTTCGTGCAGTGGCCATCGGCAGCGTTCGAATCTCCCGGCGCCCCGCTGACCATCTGCATCGCCGGACCGGATCCGTTCGGGCCCGCATTGGAGGAGACGGTCAGGGGCCAGCGGGTCAACGGCCACCCCATCGTGGTACGCCATGTCGAGGCGGTGCACGCGGGCATGCCCTGCCAGATATTGTTCGTGGCCGGCGACGAGACGGAGGAAGATCTGCGGGCCATCGCGCACGACCCCATCCTCACCGTCACCGACCGTGCGCGCGGCAGCACCGGCGGCATGATCCAGTTCGTGATGGTCGGGGGCCGGGTACGCTTCGCCATCAACCAGGTCGCCGCCCAGGACAGCGGGATCGCCATCAGCTCGAAACTGCTCGGGCTCGCTTTGAGCGTGAACAAATGAGCCCGCGCGCGTCCCTCCGCCGGCTGATGACCGCGATCGCGGAAACGCCCGCGATCGGCATCGCCATCGCCTGCCTCCTGCTCGTCGCCAGCCTCGGTCTCGCCTATCACAACGAGGATCAGGCGCGCACCGAGAAGATCCACGAGGTCGAGGTCCAGGCGCGCGTGCTTTCCGCCAGCCTGGCCGGGCCGCTCGCCTTCGACGACCAGAATGCGGCGCACGAATATATCGACGCGCTCAAGGCGAGCCCCGAATTCGACGCGGTCGGCGTTTATGACGAGGATGGCAAGCCGGTCGCGGGCTTCTCGCGCACCGGTGAGCCCCTGCCCCCGCATAACCGGGTCGCCGCGCCGATTGTCCAAGGCGACGAGCTGATCGTCACCAATATGGTCGAACAGAATGGGGCCCGGCTCGGGTCGGTCTATGTCGTCGCCGCGACCGAAAGCTGGTCGCGCCGCGCGGGCCGCTATCTCGGCATCGCGGTCGTGGTGGTGATGGCCTGTCTGCTGGTGGCGGTGCTGGCCGCATTTTACGCCTCGGTCAGCGCGGCCAACAAGCGTCTCGAGGCCGAAATCGCGGGCCGCGAGGAAGCGGAGGAAGCGCTGCGCCAGGCGCAGAAGATGGAGGCGATGGGCCAGCTTACCGGCGGCGTCGCGCACGATTTCAACAATCTGCTGATGGTGGCCTCGTCGGGCATGGAATTGCTCGATCGCACCACCGATCCCGTCCGCCGCGATCGGCTCAAGGACGGGATAAGGCAGGCGATCGAGCGCGGCGCGAAGCTCACGCAGCAATTGCTGACCTTCGCCCGCCGCTCCCCGCTCTCGCCCGAGGTCGTCGATGTCGGCAAGCGCATCGGCGATCTGCAGGATCTGCTCGAACGCTCGCTGCGCGAGGACATCAAGGTCGAGTTCGAATTCGCCGACGGCCTCTGGCCGATCGAGGTCGATCCATCCCAGTTCGACGTCGCCGTGCTCAACATCGCGATCAATGCGCGCGATGCGATGCCCGACGGCGGGCGGATCCGGATCAGCGCGCACAATTATCCCGCCGGCGGCCAGGTGCGCCGCGACATGGTCCGGCTCAGCATCCAGGACAATGGCGCGGGCATCGCGCCGGAGGTGCTCGAAAAGGTGTTCGAACCCTTCTTCACGACCAAGAGCGTGGGCACGGGCACCGGGCTCGGGCTGAGTCAGGTTTACGGTTTCATCCGCTCGTCCGGCGGGGAGGTGAAGATCGACAGCGCGATCGGGCGCGGCACCACCGTCCATCTGATGTTCCCGCGCTCCAGCCAGACCTTGCCGCGGGAAAATGCCGATGCCGGCGGCGTAAGGCATGCGGAGCATGACGCGACCGTGCTCGTCGCCGAGGACGACGAATATGTCGCCGAGCTGGTATGCGAGATGCTGCGCGAGCTCGGCTACAAGGCGAAGCGCGGCGCCACCGCCGCCGAAGCGCTGCGGCTGCTCGAGGAAAGCGGCCCGTTCGACCTCGTCCTGTCCGACATGATCATGCCCGGCAAGATGAACGGGCTTGAGCTGGCGCACGAGATCGTGCGCCGCGAACCGGCCATGCCGGTGGTTTTGATGACGGGCTATAGCGAGGCCGCCGCTTCCGCCGCGGCGGAAGGCTTCCCTCTTCTGGTCAAGCCCTACACGATCGAGGCGATGGGCGAGGTGCTGGGCCAGGCGCTCCGCGCGGTACAGCAATAGCGCGAGCCTGGCCGACAGCCCACAACCTGCTGCCCGATATTTGGAACCGCAAGCCCATGCTGCGGTTGCGAAAAACCCGGCCACGCCCCATATGCGCGAACATGGACCAGCAGCCGATCGACGACGCCGCCAACCCCACCTGGCGCGCGATGAAGCGCGGTCTCAGGCTGCGTTGTCCGGCATGCGGCGTCGCCCCGCTCTACACATCCTATCTCAAGGTCCAGCCGATCTGCCCGCATTGCGGCGCGGACAATGGCCAGCATCGCGTCGACGACGCGGCCGCCTATTTCACCGTCCTGATCGTCGGCCACGTCGTGGTCGCGCCGATGCTGGCATTCGAGGCGATCTGGAACGCGTCGATGGCACTGGTGCTGGGCATCGCCATTCCCGCAGTGGGCGCGGTCGCGCTCGGCAGCCTGCCTTTCATCAAGGGCGCGATCGTCGGCGTCCTCTCCTCCCAGGCGCGCCGCGCCAAGGCAGAGGCCGTTCGCCCCAATCCGCCCGCCGGACCCTGGAGCTGAGTGGCTTAGTTTCTAGTTGATCGACGCGCTTTCCATGATCTGCATGGCCGGTGTCTGATTGGCCTCAAAATAATAAAGCGCTGGCGCGGTATATTTAATCAAATAGAGTTTTCCGTCGATGATTGCCCCGCGCGCTTCCCCCCGCTCGGCCAAATCGCCCGCAGTGAAGTGATAGGCGATGCGAAACCCCTTTTTTCCGGCAAACGAAGCCGGCTCGACCGCATCGACCTGAAAATCCGGGGCTCCCTCGACGATGCGGGTCGTCCTTTCCAGCAGGTCGACGACATCCGACGTTCTCATCGCCGCCGAAAATTTGGGAAGCGGCTCTCGCTTCCGGTTCGTCTCCTTCGCGAGAGGTTCCCCGTCGGCAATCGCACCGAAAAATTCGATCTTGTTCAGGCGCGGTCCGTCAAAGCTCCAGAATTCTTCCTTCTTGATCGGCTTCTCCGACCAGCGGTTCCAGTGCGGCGGCGCCGTCACGCTCATGGTCCGGTTGGCAACAACGGTTTTGGCCGGCTCGACCTCGGTCCATTTGGCGTTCGCGGAAGAAGCCAGGCAAAGTAGCGCGCAGCCGGCAAACAATCGAATGGTCGACATCATTCTTCCTCTGCGGCGGTTTTCAGGAGGTCGCGATCAGGCGCGTTCGGATTGCGCTCGAGATAGGCAAGCAGATAGGTTTTCGCCTCCTGCCGCCGGCCATTGTGCAAAAGGACCAGGCCAAGCCCCCGCCAGGTCGCGGCGGGCGCATCGGCCCGTACGATCGCCTGCCTGTAAAGCGCTTCTGCCGTCAGCAGGTCGGCGCCACTACCCCGTGCCCGGTACAGCTCCGCGCGCGCGAAGAGCAGCGGCCCGGTCCAATTGCCATTGGCTAGGTTCTCGAGAACATATTCGCTGCCGCCGAAATCGTTCATCTTGATCTGATCGTCGATCAGCATCGACCAGATCGGCGCTATGGCACTCCTGTAATCCTCGACCCCATCGAAATCCTCGTGCCCTTCCAGCGCCTGTCCTTCGCGGGCAAGATAGGTCATCCGCTCGATATCCATCGGGTGCGATGAGAACGGACCGTAATCCGCATCCTTGAGGCTTTTCACGCCCAGCGCGCTGGCCTGCGCATCGCGCTCCTCGCGCATGTGCATCCAGATGCTGCTGGCCGCCATCGGCCGGTAACCGGCACCGTTCATCAAATGCAGGCCGCCGCGATCCGCTTCGCGTTCCTGGTCACGCGAATATGCGAAATATCCCGCCAGAAAGTCGGGGTAATAGTTACGCGGCTGGCCGGCCGCGACCGAAGCCACCGTCAACCAGGCGGCCCAGCTCGCGGAGCTGCGCTTTTTTCGCAGCTCGGCCAACGAATGCCTGTCCTCGAAATGCGTGAATTCGTGGCCGAGAATTGCCGCGAGTTCCGCCTCGCTGCGAACGCGCAGCAGCAAGCCGGAATAGATGCGCAGCATCCCGTTGGGCGACATGTCCGCGTTGAACATGGGAATCCGGACCAGATAGACCCTGACGCTGGCGCAGGCTGTCGCGCCCACCGTGCGGCATAGTACGTGCCGCAGATAGGCGTTGACCGCCGGCTCCCGGATCAGAAGCGGCGATTGCTTCAGCTGCCGCTCATTCTCGTCGGCTTCCGCCCAAAGCCCTTGCTCGTCCTTTCCGATCGGCGCATAATTCGGTGCGGCAGGCGACCCCGTCGGTTTCGGCTCCGGCGATGCCTGGGCGGCCGCGGCGAGCAGCAAGAGCGCCGGCATCAAGGCGCGCATCATGGATGCTGTCCGCCCTGCGCCGGAAACCCCTTCAGCAGTTCGGTTACGCGTTTGGCCGCACCGTCGCGGTTGCGCACATCCCCGCCCATCTGGCCGTCGGTGTTCATCCAGAGCAGATCGCCCGTTTTCAAATCGACCAGCCCGGCATAGCCGGTGTGCTGGCCGGATGAGACACCCAAGGCGACGCCGCCAGCGGCGGCCGTCAGCAGGGATGTAATCTGAAGCAGCTTGCGGCCGGCGGTGCCATAGGCATCGTTGCTGAAGAGGAAGAGGGCGTAGTCGCCTCCCCTGCCCTCAGCCAATCGGGAAACGCCTGGACCCAGTGTATATTCGAACCCGGTCTTCTTGGTGGGGAGCCGATCACCCTTGAAAAGACGGTGCTGCAAAACCGTGTCCGCGACCGCGCCGAAAAGCGCGCGATACCCGGCCAGGGTGGCCGCCGCGTCGCCATCGAGCTCAGGCACGAACACGACTTCGGCCGCACCGCCCGGCTTCGCAGCCGCCAGGGCATCCGCGATATTCTGGCGCGCTTCGGCGGTCCATTGCGCATTCGGGCTGACAACGCCGCCAGCCGATTGGGAACCGACCCTTACCTCCGGTCTGAACACCAATATTCGAACTGGGCGGCCGGTGTTGAACTCGAACCCCGGCTTGGTCGCAAATTTTTCCTGCGCGATAGCCGGCACGGCTACGCATGCCAGTAACGGCACCAACAAACGAAATTTGAACATGCCCCCCTCTCCCCAGGGGGCGATGCTATATTCCGCATGCGAAACGGCAAGGCTCTATTCGATCCGATTTGGTAAAAATCGGCAACGAAACCAGGCGAAAGCCCCAGCTGGGTCCTCCGGCGCGGCAGCTAGAGGATCCGGAAATCGCCTGCGATGTGCATCATGCTCATCAGATAGAGCATGCCGTCGAAATAACGCTGCTCGCCCGTCGGCACCGGCGTATCCCACAATTCCTGCAGGAAGGCCTTCGAATTGGCGCCCGGCGTAGCGGCGAAACCGCCGACCGCGGTAGCCGCGACCATGCCGACCGAATGGCGGGTGGATTCGGGCTTTCCGTCGAGCGAATAGCGATCGACGAAGCTGTGGATGCCCTGGCCGACGAGGAAGTTCTGGATGCGGTCGCTCAACACCCGCTGGCGCGCATCCTTGCCCCACCAAACATAGTCGACCGACCAATTGCTGACCGTGCGCCAGCTGTCATAGGCGAAGGCGCTCGGCTTTCCGTCCCAGCCCGTTGCCGGGGTCAGGTCGAAATTGCTGCGGTCGGGCGAAAGCCCGGTATTCGGCCCCGTCACCTTCACGAACAGGTCCCGGCTCACATCCGCCGCGCGCGCCCAGAAGGCGCGATCCTCCTTCGGCCCCCAGCGTGCCCACAATTCGTAGAAAGCGGGCAGATGGTAGGAAGCGTCGGTGCCGGGAATATTCCGCTCCGCCACGAAGCGGATCATGTGGCTCGCCTCGTCCACCATCGGCCCGACCGTCTCGGGCCGTGGCTTGCGGTCGAAATTGAAGTGGGGCGGCCAGGGCTTGCCCGCCTTGATCGCCTCGGCCTTGGCTTCGGCCTCCGCTGCGCGATTGTTGAGGCTCGGCCAGGGATGGTCCGGCGGAATGAAGGGCGGGTCGTTGGGATGTATCCGGAAGGGCGGCGTGCCCGTCAGCACGGGATGGTGCCGCATGCCGCGTAGGATCCTGTCCGCCTCCGCCTGGTAATTATAGATGCCCTTGCCGTTGCCCCAGCGATGCGCCGCGAAATAGAGCGCCATCACATAATATTCCTCGCCGTCGGGCGCGGCGCCGGTCGAGCGCGGCGTGCCGTCGGTGTTCATCGACCAGGCGAAATAGCCGACCGACGGATTCTTCGGATCGGTCATCAGCATATAGGTCTTGGACCAGTTCCACAGCGCGTCGAACTCACGCTTGTGGCCGAGCTGGACGGCGATCATCATGCCGTAGCTCATGCCCTCGGTGCGCGCGTCGTTATTGGCCCAGTCGGTGATGTAGGCGAGCGGCCCGTTCGCATTCACGCCCGTCTCGAAATAGACGCGCTCCTCCTGCCCGTCGCCGTGAAAGAGTTGCCGATAGGCTTTGTCGATCCTGGCCTGGCTTTCGGCATGGCTCTTGCCGAGCTGTTCGACGAACAGGTCGCGATAATGATGCGTCTTGTACGCACCCGTCCCATCGCCCGGGAAAGCCTGCACCGGCGCCGGAGAAAGCTGCGTCTCCGCCTGGGCCGCAAAGGTTATGGTAGCGCTAACACAAACTGCCAGGCAAAAACGGCTTACCACCTGTCGCATCCTCTCTTGCTGGGCCCCGCTTTTGTCCGCGGGTGCGAGCCGCTTCATGGCATGCAAATCGCAAGCGTGGAAGATGCGGTGATCTTCCTTCTCCTCCATTCCACGCCCGTTCGTGCTGAGCTGGTCGAAGCACCCCGAGCCATAAGCCCGTTCGCGCTGAGCCTGTCGAAGCGCCGTCCTGCTTATCCCCGGCTGGGAAAGGAAAGGCAGCCCTTCGACAAGCTCAGGGCGAAAGGGTGATGGCGCGGGCTAATTCGGGGACGCTATACTTAATTCCGGTGGGCGAACGTTGGGCTTGACAAACCGGCCCAAACCATGTACGCACGGTGCGTTCATTGGCTCAGGCCAAAGGACAAGACCGGCGCGAAGCTCGTCAGCATGCATGAGACGGTAATTTCGCCCACAGAGTACAGATCTCGGCATGAGGCTTTAAGGCTCTCATGGCGATGCCGCCGTCGTGGAGGGGAGCTAC